>Ga0067045_1002325_pt1 | contig 378420 bp, 321 predicted proteins | sample TerdegcTABiofilm_FD_59184 | JGI IMG/M metagenome (GOLD analysis project Ga0067045, IMG submission 59184) | Combined Assembly of (Gp0054472, Gp0054536) Wastewater bioreactor microbial communities from Singapore -Terephthalate degrading...
CGAGAGGATTGCGCGGATTTCCAGGGTGGCGAAAGTGCTCAAGGCAGGGACGCCGTTGGGGATTGCTTTGAGCGCTGCGTCCACTGGGCTGGAGATCAAGGAAGCCTGTTCCACGGGGAGGGAAGAGCAGTGTACGAAGGCTAAGTATGTGGAGGTGGGGAAGCTGGCAGGAGGCGTTTCATTAGGCGCTGCCGGAGGGTTGATTGGATCGAGTTTGTGTCTTGCCGTACTGGTACCAACAACTGGTCCAGGTTCGCTGGCTTGTCTATTAATCGGTGGCGCGGTGGGCGGCGTCGCAGGAGGCGCGCTTGGCAGTAGGGGTGGGGAATTAGTGGGTGAAAAGATCTATGAATATTAACGATTTCCTAAGTTCTCATATCATTTTCTGGTTTGAAATAGCGTTGTGTATTTCACTCGGCGTTGCCTTGCTGATCTATGTTTTTCTGGCCTATCGGCGTTTGGAATACATGGAGCGCCTTCTGAATAAATGCAGTTTCGTTGTGTTTCACGCCCAGTTTTGGGGCAACTCACCGCGAGGGAGAATGATGCGATTCGGCGCGGTCGCAGTAGCAGTATTGCTGCCAAAGCGGAACTTAAAACGTGGTGTTATTGACTGGCAGCAAGTCCAGGAATTTCCTCGCTGCCTGAAAAACTTGTTCCGTGGTATCTATTTCGTCATCGTCGTTGTCTTTATGTACGGCATCGTTTTCTGGCTGCATAAATGAAACAATGTTCAGTAGGACTATTTTTTTCAGTTGAGGAGCCAAAAAAAGCATCGTGACTGAATGGAGTGCGGGGCAAAAACTGGCTGGTTGCGACCAACCAAAGAAACTTTTTACATCATCTGGTGCTGCTGGTATTTCGCGTCAGTTACGTTGCCGCAGTCATATTGTTTAACGAAATTATTCCATTGGAATAGCTATTAGGAAGTGTCTGGCAGCTATTGGTAGGCGAGGGGAAGTCCATTTCCAAAGTTGATCGGCGATGCGCGAATTTATCTGGTAAATCCGCGACAACGCTTGAGCCGTTAATTAGATTACGACGCCATCTTCATTCAATCAGGAATGCATGCATTGCAAGCAACAGGCTCACATCAACCGGTTCCCTTCGCCCACTGCGGCTGAGAGTTTTTTAATGTCTCAGCCCTACGCGTTTATCAATGATTGGCAACAAACCTCAGTTGAACTCAAGGCAAGATTGCGCTTGAGCCAGCACGCCGAAGCCAAGTTCGACAGGCTCAATACCCATATTCGAAACGTTGTGGTGCTGCCGGGGCAGTTGGTCATCATCGGTGATGACTCCACGGCGTTGTGCAAGCCGGAAGAGCATCTGCTGATGCAATCCGCCTGGCGTATCCGCCATAGCGTGATGGCCGAAGGGGGCGACGCCTTTGCCCTGCAAAACTACGATTTGTTGCAGAAACTGCTCGGCTACACGTCGCTCGGTATCGGCACGGCGGGGGATGCTTGGAATCGCCACTTGAAGGCGATCGTCAAAACCCTGGAAGAAATCGATGCCCTGCATAAACAGGCGTTGCGCCGAGGCGGTGGCGCAGCGCGGGAGGAGTTTTTGGCGCGTCGCCAAACGCTGTTCGCCAAACTGGAGGCACAACTGCGCGGGTTCGCCCGTTACGGCACGGGTTTGCGTAATGAAGGCTCGATCAAGAAAATGCTCGGTATTTCCACCAAGAGTTATTTGCATACCGGGGAGATCAGTCGATATGCCGAGAGGATTGCGCGGATTTCCAGGGTGGCGAAAGTGCTCAAGGCAGGGACGCCGTTGGGGATTGCTTTGAGCGCTGCGTCCACTGGGCTGGAGATCAAGGAAGCCTGTTCCACGGGGAGGGANGAGCAGTGCAGGCAGGCGAAATATGTGGAAGTGAGCAAGCTAGGAGGAGGGGTTCTGGGGGGGATGGCAGGTGGGTCTATGGCGGCAGCTTTATGTTTCACCGTACTACTCCCTACAACTGGGCCGGGATCATTGAGTTGCCTGTTAATCGCAGGTGGGACCTTGGGCGCGGTTGGGGGCAGTCTTGGAAGCGAGTTGGGTGAGTACGCAGGGGAGAAAATTTATGAATATTGACTACTGGCTCAATCTTCCTCTTAAGTTCTGGTTTAGTGTGAGCGTTCTGTTTGTAGTCCTTAGCATCAATGTAGTCGGCATTTTCCTGATGTATCGACGATTGGATGAAATGGAGGATCGTTTAAATAAATGCAGCCTTGTCACTTCTAACAAACAGTTCTGGGGCGATTCGATACGAGGAAGAATGATTCGGCTGTGTGCCGTCACCTCAGCGGTTGTTATGCCGTGGTGGAACATAAAGCGCGGTACTGTGGATCGGCAGCAAGTTCAGGATTTTCCTCGCGGTCTCAAGCGCTTGCTTCAGGGAAAGATCCTTGGGGAAGTACTTTTTATGACGTCTGCCATATCCAACATATTTTATAAATGGCTAACACGCTGATCAGCGACACAAAAAAAAGCCCCATGACCAAACGGACCACGGGGCTAAAAATTGGCTGGATGCGACCAACCAAAGGAGCTCTTTACATCACTTGGCCGTAGCGACCACCGTATCCGGCTGCCAACCGCCACCCAGCGCCTTGTAGATCGCAACAATCCCGCGATACAGATCAACCTCGGCCTGGGCCTGAGAGTCTTCGGCGGCCAGGCGTTCGCGTTGTGCGTCGAGCAGCACGAGGAAGTCCACGGTGCCTTCGCGGTAGCGGATCGCCGCGAGGTCGGCGGCGGCGCGGCTGGATTCGCTTTGGCGGATCAGCGAGACCAGGCGTTGCTGACGCTTGCCGTAGTCGCTGAAGGCGTTCTCGGATTCTTCCAACGCCAGCAACACTTGCTGCTCGTAGTTGGCCAGGGCGCCATCGGCCTCGGCATCGGCGCCGCGCAAGCGTGCACGCACGCTGCCCAGGTCAAACGCGGCCCAGGTGATGCTCGGGCCAAGGGCCCAGGCATTCGCCGCGGATGAACCGATCTGCGAACCGCGCCCGGCGGTGAAGCCGAGGAAGCCGCTGAGGCTGACCCGTGGGAACAGGTCGGCCTTGGCCACGCCGATGCGCGCGGTGGCGGATGCCAGTTTGCGTTCGGCACTCAGAATGTCCGGGCGCCGTTGCAGCAGTTGCCCTGGATCGCCGATCGGCAGCGCCTTGGCAATCGCCGGCAAGTCTTTCGGGCTCAGGTCCACGCTCAGCTTGTCGGGGCGCTGGCCGAGGAGGGTGGCGATGCGGTTGCGCTCGCGCACTTGTTCGGCCTGCAGTTGCGGCACGCTGGCTTCCACCGCTGCGAGGCGCGCGTCGGCACGCTCCACGTCGAGTTGGTCGCCCACGCCGGCATCGCGCAGGCTGACGGTGATGGTGCGCGACTCCTGCTGGTTCTTCAGGTTGTCCAGGGCGATGCGTTCACGCAGTTGCGCGCCGCGCAGTTGACCGTAGGCGTCCACCAGTTCGGCAATCAGCGTGACTTGCAGCTGGTACAGGTCGGCTTCGGCCGCTTGCTGGTCGGCGTCGGTGGCTTCCAGGTTGCGCTGGATGCGGCCGAACAGGTCCAGCTCCCAGGCCATGTCCAGGCCCAGGTCATAACGCTCGCTGTTGACGCGCTTGGTGGTCTGACCAGGGATTTGCCCCTTGGCCAGGTCACTGCTGGCGCGGCTGGTGATGGTCGGCATCGCGTCGTTGCTGGCGTCATCGCGGATCGCCCGTGCGGCCCGCAGGCGGGCAAACGCCACACGCAGGTCGCGGTTACCGCTCAGCGACTGGGTCACCAACTGGTTCAGAGTCGGGTCGTCGAATTGCTGCCACCAGATGCCTTCGAATTTCCCGTGGTCGTATTTTTTGGCATCGGCGGCAGCCGTGATATTGGCCGCCTCCGGGGTCTGGGTTGTGTAGTCCGGGCCCACGGCACAGGCGCTCAGCGCCAGGACCAGCAAGCTCGGCAGAAAGACTTTCACACTCATTGCTGTGTCTCCAGCTTCAAGGCCTTGGCCGCTTTGCGCGCGTCCTGGCGCTCCACATAGCGACGGATGAGTACGTAGAACACTGGTGTCAGCAACAGCCCGAAGAAGGTCACGCCGATCATCCCGGAGAACACCGCCACGCCCATGGCATGCCGCATCTCGGCACCGGCACCGCTGGACAGCACCAGGGGCACCACACCCATGATGAAGGCGAACGAGGTCATCAGGATCGGCCGCAGCCGCAGGCGGCAGGCTTCCAGCACCGCGGCGAGCGGGTCGAGGCCTTCCTGCTGTTTATCCTTGGCGAACTCGACGATCAGAATCGCGTTCTTACAGGCCAGGCCCACCAGCACGATCAGGCCGATCTGGGTGAAGATGTTGTTGTCGCCGCCCGAGATGATCACCCCGGTGATGGCCGACAGCAGCGTCATCGGTACGATCAGGATCACCGCCAGCGGCAGGCTCCAGCTTTCGTATTGGGCGGCCAGTACCAGGAACGCCAGCAGCACACAGAGCGGGAACACGAACAGCGCGGTGTTGCCCGAGAGGATTTGCTGATACGTCAGGTCGGTCCACTCGTAGGTCATGCCGTTGGGCAGTTCATCCTTCAGCAGTTTTTCAATCGCGGCCTGGGCCTGGCCGGAGCTGTAGCCCGGTGCAGCGTTGCCGTTGATTTCCGCGGTGATGAAGCCGTTGTAGTGCATTACGCGGTCCGGGCCGGAGGTGTCGCTGACCTTGATGAAGGTCGCCAGCGGGATCATCTCGCCTTTGTTGTTGCGCACTTTCAACTGGCCGATCTGGTCTTCATCCAGGCGGAACTGCTGCTCAGCCTGCACGTTGACCTGGTAGGTGCGGCCGAAGCGGTTGAAGTCGTTGGCATACAACGAACCCAGGTAGATCTGCAGGGTGTCGAAGATGTCGCTGATCGCCACGCCGTGGGTCTTGGCCTTTTCGCGGTCGATGGCGGCATCGACCTGGGGCACGTTGACCGTGTAGCTGGTGAACAGGCCGAACAGCTCCGGCGTGGTGCGGCTCTTGGTGATGACGTTCTGCACTTCTTTGTACAGCTCTTCGTAACCCAGGTTGCCACGGTCTTCGATCTGCAGGCGGAACCCGCCGATGGTGCCCAGGCCCTGTACCGGCGGCGGTGGGAAGATCGCCATGTAGGCTTCCTGGATGTCGCTGTACTTGCCGTTCAGCGCACCGGCAATCGCACCGGCGGACATGCTCGGGTCTTTACGCTCGTCGAACGGTTTGAGGGTCACGAACACGATGCCGCTGTTCGGGCTGTTGGTGAACCCGTTGATCGACAGGCCCGGGAAGGCCACGGCGCTTTCCACGCCCGGCTGTTTCAGGGCGATGTCGGACATGCGCTTGATCACGTCTTCGGTGCGATCCAGGCTCGCGGCGTCCGGCAATTGGGCGAAAGCCACCAGGTATTGCTTGTCCTGGGCCGGTACGAAACCGGTCGGGGTGTGGGCAAACCCGAACCACGTCAGCACCATCAGGCCAGCGTACAGGAACAGCGCGATGCCGCTGCCGCGGATCACCCGGCGCACGGTGCCGACGTAGCCATGGCTGGCTTTTTCGAAGAAGCGGTTGAACGGCCGGAACAACCAGCCCCCCAACAGCTTGTCGAGCACCTTGGAGAAGCGATCCTTCGGCGCGTCATGGCTGCGCAGCAACACGGCAGCCAGGGCGGGGGACAAGGTCAGCGAGTTGAAGGCCGAGATCACCGTCGAAATCGCAATGGTCAAGGCGAACTGCTTGTAGAACTGCCCGGTCAAGCCGCTGATGAAGGCCGCGGGAATGAACACGGCGCACAGCACCAGTGCCGTGGCGATGATCGGCCCGGTCACTTCGCTCATGGCCTTTTCAGTCGCCTGGAACGGTTCCAGGCCCAGCTCGATGTTGCGCTCGACGTTCTCCACCACCACGATGGCGTCATCCACCACGATGCCGATGGCGAGTACCAGGCCGAACAAGGACAGTGCGTTGAGCGAGAAGCCGAACAGGTGCATCACCGCAAACGTACCGATCAGCGAGACCGGCACCGCCACCAACGGAATGATCGAGGCGCGCCAGGTCTGCAGGAACAGGATCACCACCAGCACCACGAGGATCAGCGCTTCGAACAGGGTATGCACCACCGCCTCGATGGAGCCGCGCACGAAGATGGTCGGGTCGTAGACGATGCTGAAGTCCATGCCTTCGGGGAAGCTCTTCTTCAGCTCCGCCATCTTGTCGCGCACTTCGTTGGAGATCTGGATCGCGTTCGAGCCTGGGCGCTGGAAGATCGGGATCGCCACGGCCGGCTGGTTGTTGAGCAACGAACGCAGGGCGTATTGGCTCGAACCCAGCTCGACCCGCGCGATGTCTTTGAGGCGCGTGATTTCACCGTTATCGCCGGAGCGAATGATGATGTTCTCGAACTCTTCTTCCGTGACCAGTCGGCCCTGGGTGTTCACCGACAACTGGAAGCTGGTGGCATTCGGTGCAGGCGGCGCACCCAGCGCACCGGCGGCCACTTGACGGTTCTGCTCGCGAATCGCGGTCACCACATCGGTGGCGGTCAGGTTGCGCGAAGCGGTCTTGTTCGGGTCCAGCCAGACGCGCAGGGAATAGTCGCCCATGCCGAACAGCTGCACATCACCCACGCCGCCCAGGCGCGCCAACTCGTCCTTGATGTTGAGCAAGGCGTAGTTGGACAGGTAAAGCATGTCGTAACGCTGATCCGGGGAGGTCAAATGCACCACCATGGTCAGGTCGGGGGAGGCCTTGTCCACGGTGATACCGATGCGCGTCACTTCCTCGGGCAGCTTGGGTTGCGTGCGCGTCACACGGTTTTGCACCTGCACCTGCGCGTTGTCCAGGTCGGTGCCCAGGGCGAAGGTGATGGTCAGGGTCAGTTTGCCGTCGGCGGTCGACTGCGAGGACATGTACAGCATGTTCTCGACGCCGGTGATCGCCTGTTCCAGCGGCGCGGCGACGGTTTCGCCGATGACTTTGGGGTTGGCGCCAGGGAAGTTGGCACGCACCACCACGGTCGGCGGCACCACTTCCGGGTATTCGCTGATCGGCAGTTGGAACAGCGAGATCGCGCCAGCGATCAGGATCAACAGCGAGAGCACCGCTGCGAAGATCGGCCGCGAAATGAAGAACTTGGAAAAATTCATCTTGAGTCGTATCCCTTAACCGCGTGGAGTCGCGACGGCTGCGAGCTTGGGCGCGGTTTTTTCCGGCGCCACTTGCTCCAGGTTGCTGGCTTCAAGCGCTTGTCGTTGTTGGGCCAAGGCGGCGAGGGTTTCCTTGCTGGCCATCGGGATGGTTTCCGGGGCGACCGGCGCACCCGGGCGCACACGCTGCAGGCCCTTGACGATAATGGTGTCGTCTTTGTTCAGGCCGCTGCGCACGATGCGCAAACCTTCGATCTTCGGCCCCAGTTCCACCGAGCGGTAGGCTGGCTTGTCGCCTTCCATCACCAGCACGAACTTCTTGCCCAGGTCGGTGCCGACCGCTTCATCGTTGATCAGCACGGCGGAGTAAGTGCCGCTGCCGACCAGTTTCAGGCGGGCGTACAAGCCAGGGGTGTATTCGCCTTTGCTGTTGTCGAATACCGCGCGGCCACGGATGGTGCCGGTGGCCGGGTTGACCTGGTTGTCGACGAAGTTCATCTGGCCCAGGTGCGGGTTGCCGGTTTCATTCGACAGGCCCAGGTACACCGGGGTGGTCGCGCCACGGCGACCCTGGCGGGCGAGTTCGGTGTACTTGAGGTACACGCGCTCATCGGCGTCGAAGTAGGCGTAGACCTTGTCGGTGGAGACCACGCTGGTCAGCGCGGTGACGTCGGCGGTGACCAGGTTGCCAGCGGTGATCTCGGCACGGCTGACACGGCCGCTGATCGGCGCGATGACGCGGGTGAAGCTCAGGTTCAGCTTGGCCAGGTCCAACTGCGCCTGGATGCCGGCGACAGCGGCGCGGGCTTCCTGGGCGGCGGTGGTGCGCGAGTCGGCCAGTTCGGCGGAGATCGCGTTGCTCTGACGCAGGCGTTCGCCCCGTTGCGCTTCGTTATCGCTGCGGGTGGCGGCGGCTTTGGTCTGTTGCAGTTGGGCTTCGAGGCGGCGCACCTCGGCCTGGAACGGGCGTGGGTCGATCTGGAACAGCAGGTCGCCTTTCTTCACGAGGGCGCCTTCGGTGAAGGCCACCTGATCGATCTGGCCGGACACCCGTGGACGGATCTGCACGGTTTCCGGTGCTTCCAGGCGTCCGGTGAATTCGTCCCACTCGTTGACCGGTTGCTCAAGCACCTTGGCCACGCTGATTTTTGCAGGAGGCATGGCGGCCGCTTGTTCCGGGGTTTTGCCGCACGCGCTCATCACCGCCACGGCCAGAATCGCCAGGGGCAAGCGTAAGTGTTTGAGTGTCTGTTCCATGAGGTGTATCCGCCAATGTATTTGAGATGGGCGGATCATGCGCGGGGAGCTGCTAGGTCACGAATCGAATGAAGCAAAGATAACTATCATTCGGAATGATATAAGCGCGGAGTGAGCCCTCTAGTCTGCGGGTTTCATTAGGCAGCTATCAATATGCTTGATGACAAAGGCATGTTGCGCGCGCTGCAAGGAACGCCGCAATGCCTACCTGGCACTGTCGCTCGCCAGCTGCGCAACGATGCGTTCTATCAACATTCTCACCCGTCTGGGCTGAATGCGCGTGGGCGGGTAGACAATGTTCAGCGCTGTGCGGCCCAGGTCGTAATCCTCGAGCACCTCGACCAAGCGGCCGGCGTCGAGATCGGCACGCACGTCCCACACCGATTTCAAGCAAATCCCGTGGCCGGCCAGGCACCATTGGCGGACCAGCGCGCCGTCGTTCGCCACGCGGCGGCCACGCACCATGATCCGGTGGGTCTGCCCGTGCTGCGTGAACGCCCACTCCCGCGAAATATTGACGCCGAAGCGCATCACCAGGCACTCGTGCGCGGCCAGGTCCTCGGGGTGTTGCGGGGTGCCGTGGCGCGCCAGGTACAGCGGTGATGCACACACCACTCGGCGGTTTTCGCCAATCAGACGGGCATGCAGGGTGCTGTCGGCCAGCGCGCCGAAGCGCACGGCGAAGTCGATCCCCTGGCCGACGGGGTCGACATAGCCATCGCTGAGGTTCAGGTCGATGCTGACCTGCGGGTGCTCCTGCATGAACTGCGCGAGGATCGGCTCGATGTATTGGCGACCGAAGTCTTGCGGGGCGCTGAGGCGGATCGGCCCGCAAAGGGTGTCGGCGCCCAGGCGAATGCTGGTGTGCAACTCGTCGGCGTCTGCCAACAGGCGATGCGCGCCATCGACCAGCAGGCGACCTTCATCCGTGAGGTTGATCGCGCGGGTGGTGCGTTTGAGCAGGCTGGCACCGTAAAAGCTCTCCAACTGCGCCAGCCGTTCCGACACCGAAGCCGGCGATAAGCCCAGTTCCCGGCCGGCGGCAGACAGCCCGCCTTTCTCGACGATCAACAAAAACAGCTCAAGGTTCTTCAGCAGCATTATTCGGTTTTTCCGAAAGTGATTTTTGATTTCAGCTCAATTATCAAAATAAACCTAAAGGACTAGCGTTGCATCCGTGTTTATTCAACGGAGTTACTGTCATGTCATCTGTGAACCTGCAACGGCGTACCTTCCTGGCCCAGGCGGGCGCGGGCGCCGCGGTGTTGACCGCCGGATCGCTGCTCGGCAGCGCCAACGCGAGCGCGGCGCAGGCCGGGCAGAGTGGGGCGGCACCGGCTGCGCGCCAGGCCAAGGGTGGTTTCTGGCCCGGCGACACACGGCTTGTGGTCTCGATCTCGATGCAGTTCGAGGCCGGTGGGCAACCGCTGAAGGGCACCGACAGCCCGTTTCCCAAAGTGGACTTCCCCGACAGCGTGCCCGCTGACCCGGCCACCAATACCTGGTTCGCCTATGGCTACCGCGAAGGCATTCCCAGGCTGCTCGACCTCTGGGACCGGCATGGGGTGAAGGTCACCAGCCACATGATCGGCGATGCGGTGAAGCGGCATCCGCAGTTGGCCCGGGAAATCGTCGCGCGCGGACACGAGGCGGCGGGCCATGGCCCGCGCTGGAGTTCGCAATTTGCCATGAGCCGCGATGAAGAACGCACGTTCCTGCGCCAGGCCGCGAGCATGGTGCAGGACGTCACCGGCCAGCCGGTCAGCGGCTACAACTGCAATTGGCTGCGCCGTGGCCCCAACACCCTGGCGCTGCTGCAAGAGCTTGGCTACGTCTATCACATCGACGATGTGAGTCGCGACGAGCCGTTTATCGAGCAGGTCAACGGCCAGGATTTCGTGGTGGTTCCGTACACCTTGCGCAACAACGACATCGTCTTGATCGAAGGCCGCAACTACTCACCGTCGCAGTTCCTGGAACAGGTGAAGCTGGACTTTGACCAGTTGTACGAAGAGGCCGGCAGCCGGCGCCGCATGATGTCGATCAGCGCCCACGACCGCATCAGCGGTACGCCGCAAATGGTCCGGGTCTGGGATGAGTTTTTGCGCTATGCCAACCGCCACCCCGGCGTGGCCTTCATGCGCAAGGACGCTATCGCGCAGTACACCCTTAAAAGCCCGCTTAGCCTGCGCGAACACGAGACCCTCTGAGCCCATCACCCAAGGAGATTCTTCAATGAAACCCTCACCTATAGCGCGCGTTTGCCTCATCGCCACACTCTTGACCTCGACCTTTTCCGGCGCAGTCCTCGCGGCCAGCACTGAACTGGTCAAGCCGGGTGTGCTGGTGGTGGACAAGAGCCTCCCGCCTGCGCAACTGGCGCTCATGGAAACCGCCGCCCGCCGTTATGACACCTTCTGGGATACCGGCGACGAAAGCCTGGCCCGTGAGGCGCTGGCCGCAGATTTCATCGACAAAACCCCACCGGCCGGACGTAAACAAGGCCCCGAAGGCCCGTTGCTCGCCTCCCGGGCGTTTCGTGAAGCGGTGCCGGACCTGCGTTGCGAGGTCGAACACATGCTCATCGCCGGCGACCGCGTGGTGGTTCACCTGCATTTTCGCGGGCACTTCACCGGCACCTTCGGCCAGATCAAGGGCGGTGGGCAGCCCGTGGACTTTATCGCCACCGATATCTATCAGATCGACAACGGCAAGATCGCCGCCAACTGGCACATCGAAGACAACCTCACCTTGATGAAACAGTTGGGCGCCCTGTAATCCTTGAGAGGCATCGCGTGCCTGACACTTCGGGCCAGGTCGAAGCATGGCCGGGTGGCAATTCTTTACAATTGCGGCTTCTATTAGCCGTTGTGCTGCCACGCGAGGAAACGCCATGACTTCGTCCATCGATCCCGGCCTGCTGGCTATCTATGAAGCCTGGCACGCCAGCGTCTGTGCCGGCGACCTGGCCGCGACGGCGGCGTTGTATGCCGAGCAGGCGGTGTTCGAAACGCCGCTGGTGCTGGCGATCTACCCCGACCACGGCAGCGGCGTGCTGGTCGGCCGGGAGACGATCCAGCGGTTCATGGAGGACAGCAAGCGCCGCTTTCCCAATGACCTGGCTGAGTGGTATCGCAGCGATAAAGCCTTCATCAACGGCCGCAACCTGACGTGGGAATACCCGCGCAAGACGCCGAAGGGGGAGCAGGTCGACCTGATGGAAATGATGGAGATAGAAAACGGCTTGATCACCTGCCACCGCGTGTATTGGGGCTGGTATGGCGTGCGCTTGCTGGCGCCAGTGCTGGCGAAGGCGCAAGCGCTGTGAACCCGCGTGCGGCGGTTGCGATCATTGGTGGGTCGGTGACCGGTGTCGCGGCGTTTATCCAACTGGTGCGCGCCGGCAACGCCAAGCGTATCGACATCATCGATCCCGAGGGGCTGGCGGACTCGATTGCCTTCGGCGTCTGCGAGGACGTGCTGTTATGCAATACCTCGGTGCAGACCCTGTCGATACTGGACGATGAGCCGCACGACTTTCAGCGTTACCTCCAGGCGCAGGGCATCGACGTCAGCGAAGACGCGTTTGTGCCACGGACCTGGGTGGCGGGCTATCTCAAGCAACGCTATGCCGAGTACCGCGATGTGGCCGAGGCCCGGGGCATTGCGCATCGGATCGTGCGGGCGACGGTGCGGCATATCCAGCCGGTCGCGCGCGGCGACTATCGCCTGGTGCTGGATGACGGCGGCGACCTGCGCGCCTGTGCCGTGTTGGTCTGCACCGGCAGTGCCGCGCCGTTCGTGCCGCCGCTGGTCAGCCCGCATGCCGGCGCGCCGGGCATTTTCTCCACGCCATACCCGGCCAAGGCCTGGCTGGACAGCCTGGATAAACCGTCACGGGTCTTGGTGCTGGGCAGTCGCCTGTCGGCGGTCGACAGTGTGTTGCTGCTCTGCGGCGCGGGGCACCAGGTGCTGATGGCGTCGCCTTCCGGGCGTTTGCCGGGCGTGCGTACCGCCACCCCCCGGCGTGGCGCGGTGGCCCTGGATGAAGCGCGATTCGCCCGGCTGGACCTGGAAAACCCCAAGCTGTACTGGCACTTGCTGCGCATCGTTGCGCGGGCGACCAAGGCGATCAATGGCCGCTCGCTGCGCGAACAAGTCGATCGCAGCGCGGAGCCCACCCAGCGCCTGCGCGGCGAGGTCGCCTTGGCCCGACGGGGCGCGACGGACTGGCAGAACCTGTTGGTGCAGTGCATGGACCTGGCCGACGGGAAGTTGCGCGCGGCGCCGCCCTCGGTGCGCGTGGCGGCGCTGCAAAACTGCTGGGAAGCGGTCGGGCGTTACCTGTTCGCGGTGCCTTTGCAGACCGCAACCACGCTGCTGCGCCTGATCGACGAAGGGCGCCTGCAGCTGGCCGCGCACTTGCCGACACAGCTTGAGTGGCAAGGCCAATGGCGGGTCCACGATGCCCAGGGGCGCATCGAGGCGGTGGATGCGGTGGTGTGCGCCAGCGGTTTTCATAAACAGTTTTTCCATGCCTCGCGCAACGGCCTTGAGCTGCAGGTGCCGCCGGCAACGCCGTGTACGCCGCCTTATGTGTCAGCGCAGTTGCAGGTCAGCCTGCCCGGCGCCGAAGCGCCGGAAGACATCTGGCTGCTGGGCATGGCCTCGTACCTGGCGGCGCCGATGGTCAATTCGGTGTACCAATCGGTGCGCCAGGCCCGCGAGGTGGTGATGCTGCTCGCCGAGCACCCTTCATTCATGGACAAACACGCAACCGAGGCAGTGGCATGAAAGTGTATGGCGACAGAGGTTCGAGCAATACCCGGCGCGTACTGACGACCGCCGCTTACCTGGGGCTTGAGGTCGAATTCGTCTTCCTCGACCTGTTCAGTGGCGAGAACCGCACGCCGGAGTACCTGGCGCTCAACCCCAACGGCACGATCCCGACCTTGGTCGACGGCGACGTGGTGCTGTTCGAAGCCTCGGCGATCATGATTTACCTGGCGGAACGGGCCGGCTCGTCATTGCTGCCCGCGGGCAATGCCAAGTACGAAACGCTCAAATGGATGTTCTGGGCCGCCGAGCATTTTCGTCGCGGGCCCACGGTGCTGATCGAGCAGCGGTTCATGGACCGCCTCAAAGGCCGCGCCGAGAACCCGACCCTGGTGGCCGAAGCGCTGCAGGCGATCCACCGCTACACGGCGGTGCTCGACGGGCACTTGCGCACCCGGCGCTTTGTGGTGGGCGACGCGTTGAGCCTGGCGGACATCGACCTGGCGGCCCCGCTGAGTCATATCCCGCGGACCCAGGCGCCGTTTCTGGAGTATCCCCATGTGGCGGCCTGGTACGCGCGGATCAATGCGCTGCTCGCCTGGCAGCAGAGCGGGGTGGCCCAGGAGCGCCGCATCGCCGAAATCGAGCGCTTGTTCAGCTCGCAACAGGTGCCGGCATAAGGGTTTTCCTGGCCGGGGTCACGGCATGCAGCGGTGCTTCGAGATGGCGCAGGTGCTCAATCCCCAGATGCAGCTTGAATGCCCGCCAGCCCGAGCCGGTCACATGTACCGCGCGCGAGCCGGCGGTTCGGCGCAGCCAACCCAACTGGCAAAAAGTCTCCAGCAGGTGGGTGCCGAGCGGCCCGGCGATGTGGTGTTGCCGTTCGGTCCAATCCAGGCAGCGGCGGGCCTGGAGGTGGTCGTGCAAGCATGGCTCGCCGGCCTGCGGGTTGAGTGACTGCAGCCACTCGGTACCACGCCGGGTGAGCACGTATTCGCGCTCGTCGCTTTCAAGGAGAAAACCCTGCTCCAGCATGCCTTGGGTCACCGCTACGCCGACCTGGCCGGCCAGGTGGTCGTAGCAGCAACGGGCAAAACGCAATTCATGGGCCGAACGGTTGGGCAGGCTACGCCACGAACTGGTTTGCGGTGCGACCGCCGCCAGGCTTTCCAGCACATGGGACACATCGGGGCCGGCCAATTGATAGAAGCGGTTGCGGCCCTTGATCTCCACGGTGAGCAAGCCGCCGTCGAGCAGCTTCGCCAGGTGCGAACTGGCCGTCTGCGGCGTCACGCCAGCGGCATCGGCCAAGGCGCTGGCAGACATCGAACTGCCATCTGCCAGGGTGATCAGGATCACTGCGCGCACGGGTTCGGCGATCAGGTAGGCGATGGATGAGATTTTTGGCTGGGTCATTCCGTCGAACTCCGTGCTGTGCCAGGTGAAATCGGATTTCAGGATGACATAAACATAAACACTTCGACACAGCTCGAAGCGTTTATCCCAGAAAGCTGCATATAGTCGAGCCGCCCCCTTAAAGGACGCTCGCGGTCATGACCTCCAACACTCGCTACCAACGACAAGTACTGATTGCGACGAGTCTGAGCTATGTGGTCGTTATCCTCGACACTTCGATTGTCAACGTGGCAGTTGAATCGATTTCCCGCACCTTTGGCTCGGGTATCACCGGGCTGCAGTGGGTGATCAACGCATATACCCTGACCTTCGCCAGCCTGCTGCTGACGGGCGGCCTGCTGGGCGATCGTTTCGGCGCGAAGAAAATCTACGCCGTCGGCCTCGGCCTGTTTGCCCTGGCCTCGGCGTTGTGTGGCCTGGCCACCGACCTGCCGGAGTTGGTCGGTGCGCGGGTCCTGCAGGGGCTGGGCGCCGCGTTGCTGGTGCCGTGTTCCTTGATGTTGATCAACAGCGCTTACCCGCAGACCCACCAGCGCGCCGGCGCCATTGGCGTGTGGGCCGGGTGCGGCGGCATCGCCATGGCGGCCGGACCGCTGGTGGGCGGTGTACTGATCGAGCTGTTCGGCTGGCGCAGCATCTTCTTGATCAACGTGCCGATCGCCCTGGTGGGCGTGTGGCTGACCTCGCGCATCCCGTCTTCGGCACCGTTGGCGCCAAACCGGCACTTGGACGTCACTGGGCAAGTCGCCGCGATTATCGCGCTGGCGACCTCGGTGGCGGTGCTGATTGAAGGGGCGAAGCTGGGGTGGAACTCCGAATGGGTGTACGCCTGCGTGTTCGTGGCCTGTATCGCCTGGTGCGTGTTCTTTGTGACCGAAAGCCGCCACAAGGACCCGATGCTGCCGCTGCAGTATTTCCGCAACCCGGTGTTCTCGGGGGCGACGCTGCTGTCGCTGGCATCGGCCTTGGTGTTCTATGGCCTGTTTTTCCTGCTCAGCGTGTACTTCCAGAGCGAGCGTGGCTGGTCGCCGCTGGACACCGGGCTGGCTTTCCTGCCACTGACCGCCATGGTCACCCTGGGCAGCTTCACCTGCGGCCGGCTGACCCGTGCGTATGGCGCGCGCGCCGTGCTGTGTGCGGGGTTCGGCCTGTACACCGTGGGGTTTATCGGCCTGTTCGCCCTGGCCAGTGACGCACCGTACTGGCGTATCGCAGTGTGCTACCCGGCCGTGGGGTTCGGTGCCGGGATCATCACCCCGGCCGCCACCTCCGTGCTGATGAGTGTGGTCGACCGCGCCAAGGCCGGGGTGGCGGCGGGCACGCTCAATGCCAGCCGCCAAAGCGGCTCCGCCTTCGGCGTGGCGATCTTCGGCGCCTTGCTCACCTCGATTCAGCCCCTGGGCGATGCCATCGACGTCGCCGTCAGCGTCGCCATCGGTTTGTCGTTGCTCGCCATGCTGATGGCCGCCCTGGTGTTGAAAGCGCCGGCGGCGCAACCCGTGGAAAGTTGATGGACCTGCACCTGTAAAGGCAATTGCCCGGCACGTTTTCGTGACATTCGCGAGGCGTCGCTGCACCTGAAAAACATCATCAATAGGGATAATGATCATGAATCTGCGTTCTGCACCTGCAGTTGTCGATATGGCGGGGATCGGCATCGGTCCGGCCAACCTTAGCCTGGCGGCGCTGGCCCAGCCCAAACCGAGCATTAGCGCAGCGTTCTTCGAGCGCAGCAGCGAATTTCAATGGCATGCGGGGATGATGGTGCCCGAGGCCAAACTGCAGGTGCATTACCTCAAGGACCTGGTCAGCCTGGTGGACCCGTCCAACCCGCTGTCATTCCTCGCTTACCTGGCGCAGAAAAAACAGCTGCTCAGTTTTATCAACGCGCATTTCGAGCAGGTGCTGCGCCGCGAGTTCAACCAGTACTACCGCTGGGCGTGCAGCCAGCTGCCGAATCTGCATTTCAACAGCGAAGTGCGTTCGGTGACGTTCGATAACGGCCTGTTCCTGCTCCAGGGCGATACCTGGGCGCAACCGGCGCGCCACCTGGTGTTGGGCACCGGGCAGCAACCGTCGATCCCGGCGTGCGCGCAGGCGCATCTGGGCGATACGCTGTTTCACTCCTCGCAGTACATGACCCGCAAGCGCAGCTTCAAAGACCAGCGCGTGGTGGTGATCGGTGGCGGCCAGACCGGGGCCGAAATCATCCAGCACCTGCTGTCCGACACCGCCGCCTTGCCCGCCAGCGTGACCTGGGTCTCGCGGCGCTGGAATTTTTCGCCGCTGGATGAGTCGCCGTTTACCAACGAGCTCTACACCCCGCAGTACAGCGACCACTTTTTCGCCCAGCCCGAGGCCGTTCGCCGGCCATTGCTGGTCGAGCAAAAACTGGCGAGCGACGGCATTTCCCAAGCGTTGTTGCAGTCGATTTATCGCCGCCTGTACGAGCTCAAGCACGTCTTGCAGCACCCCTGTCACATTCGCCTGCTGCCCGGGCGCGAGTTGACCGCGATTCAGCAGCGCCCCCATCACTGGAGCCTGTCGATGGCGCACGGGCACAGCCAGGTGCAGGAGGAACTGAGTGCGGACACCGCGGTGCTGTGTACAGGCTATGCCTACCAGATGCCGGCGTGCCTGGCGGCGCTCGAATCACGGATTACCCGATGCAACGGCGAGTATGTCTTCAACGATGACTATTCCGTCGCCTGGGATGGGCCGCAGGGCTCGGCCATCTATGTGCAAAACGCCGCGCGCAGCCAGAAAGGCATCGCCGACCCGAACCTGGGCCTGATCCCCTGGCGTTGCGCGAACATCATCAACAGCGTCAGCGGGCAAGCCCTGTACGACTTGGATGAGCCCGAGGCGTTCGTCCAATGGGGCGCCAACGAAGTATTCGACGAGGTCGGCGATGCGCGTTTCGATCGCCTGACCGCTCTCGCCAACTAGACCCAGGAGCCCGGTCATGGAACCCATCACACTTGCCCCCAACGGCAATGCCCCGGTGATTCGAGAAACCGAGGAGCCCGTGGCGCCGGAAGGCGTGCGCCTGTACCTGCACCACTTTGCCGGCAAACTGGCCAATGCGCCGATCCAGTCATCGCGTTTCACCCTCGAGCCACACAGCGCGACCGACGAAGACAAGCACGCCGTGAACGAAATCTGGTTTATCAGCGGCGGCGAGCTGGACGTCTTCTACGACGGCACCTGGCACGCGGTCAGAAATGGCGAAAGCCTGTATTTCGCGCCCTGGCGGCCGCATTTCGCGCGCAACAACGGCACGACCCAGGTCCAGGTGTTTTCGGTGTGGTGGGCATGAGCATGGAGCAGCACTTCGACCTGGTGATTGTCGGAGGCGGCATTATCGGTGCATGGGCGTTGCATCATGCGACGCAACGCTATCCCCACTGGCAGATTCTGCTGATCGACCGCTACCGCATCGGCGACGGGGCCACCGCCCATTCGGCGGGTGTGCTGCTGGCCACCGGCCGCTCGCCGCGCGAACGGCGCCTGGCCGGGGAGAGCGCCGAGCTGTATCGGGCCCTGCGTGATCGCCTGGGCATCCGCACCACCCAGGCGCCGGTGTACTGGCTGGCCGAACGCAGCTTTAGCGCAGACATCGAGCAGGCCCTGGTCGATGCGCCGGTTCAGCCCGCCGACCTGTGCGCGCCGGACCTGGGCTTACGCCTGGGCGCCTCACTCAAGGTTGGCGCGAACGAAAGCCTGTTGCGTGGCGGCACCGCCGAAAGCTATGAGCCACCGCTGGTGGCGCGGTTGCTGATCGGCCACAGCCTGGCCAGTGCCCATGTGCGCTGCATCGAAGGCGTGGGCGTGCAGCAGATCGATGCGCTGGGCAGCGGCACGCGCATCACCCTGGCCGACGGCGCCACGCTGCGCGCCCGCCGCACCCTGGTTGCCACGGGGCCGTGGGTCAGCGAGCCGCCGTTCGACGCGCTTGCCGCGCGCCATGGGCTGCGAGTGAAGAAGGTGGTGGCCCTGCATATCGACGGCGTACCGCCGAGCAACGCCGCGGCGCTGTTCCTGCCGCAATCCGACGCTTACCTGATGCCATTGGCGGCGCGTAACCAGTGGTTGTTCAGCTTCCGGTGCGATGAATGGGACGTTGCGCCGCGCAAACACGCACTGGAAATCAACCGCCACGATGTACAGGTGGCCACCCGCACGCTGGCGCACTACCTGCCCGAGCTGGTGGCCCGCTGTCGCGGCGGCCGGGTGTTCTGCGACAGCTACAGCCCCGGCGGAGAGTCGCAGGTGAGCTTCGACGCCGGGCAGAACCTGGTGTTTGCCGGCGCCGGCAGCGGCGCCGGTTTCCGCCTGGCACCGGGCATTGCCCGCGAAGCCGTGGACCTGCTCGTCGCCCAGTGGCCCGATGCGCCCGCTACCGCCAAACCCACCCTTTCTACTGTTTCGATGGATTGAAAAGATGACCGCTATCGCCGCGCAAACCTTCTTCCTGATGCCCATCCCGCCGACTCCGAACGGCAGGCTGCACCTGGGGCATATCGCCGGGCCGTACTTGCGCATGGACATGCTGGGGCGCTACCTGCGCAGCCAGGGCCATCGTGTCGACGTGGTCTCGGCGGTCGACGGCTTCGACTCCTATGTGCTGTGGAAGGCCCTGCAAGAGCAGCGCACGCCCGAAGCCGTGGTGCGCGACTATCACGGGCAAATCGCCCATGACCTGCGCGCGCTGGATGTCGAGGTGGATGACTTCCTCGACCTGGTGCAAGGCCCCTATGCGCAGCAGCATGCGCGCAATGCCCAGCGCACGGTGGAGCGCCTGGTGGCGCTCGGGGTGACGCAAAGCGTGGTCGAACGCGTGCTGTATTGCCCGGACACCCGGCGCTACATGGCGGGGGCCTGGCTGCTGGGGCAATGCCCGTATTGCCGGGCGGGGGCGGGCGGCTATTTTTGCGAAGCCTGCGGCGCGCTGTTTCGCCCGGAAGCCATGCTTGACCCGCAACCGCGCATGGGCGACAGCCCCCTGCACTGGGTTGAGGTCGAAAGCCTGTTTCTGACCGTCGCCCACCCCGAGCAGTTGCTGCAGCGCATGGCGACCTCCGGTGCGCCGGCGTCGATCGTCGAGGTGATTGCGCGCTTCCTGGAACGGGAAAACGGCCGGGTGCGGCTGACCGCGCCGGGCGAATGGGGCGTTGTCTGGAGCCCGGACCGCTTCGGCAACCCGCGCGTGCTGTTCGAATCGGGTTGGGAGTATGCGCTGACCTGCGCCGACCGATCCCAGGAACAGGCGCCCGAGCACGGCCATGCCATGCTGCGCAGCAGCGAGGTGACGACGCTGGTCAGTTTTGGCATCGACAACGCGGTGCTGCTGTTGGCCGGCAGTGTCGCGGTGATGGATGCGTTGCAGGATCACCGCTCATTCGATTACGTGTTGACCAATTACTTCTACAACCTGCAAGGCGCGAAGTTTTCCACCAGCCGCCTGCATGTGGTGTGGGCCGCCGATATCGTCGAAAAGACCCCGGCGACCAGCGACGCGGTGCGTTACTTCCTGAGCCGCGAAAGCCCCGAACAGGGCGAAACCAACTTCGCCGTGGAGGAGTTTGTCGAGGTGGTCAATGTGGACCTGGCCGGTGCGCTCGACGGCCGCATCGACCTGGCGCTGGCCGCCCTCGATCACACGCGGCCGCAGTCCATCGACCCGGCGCTGTGGCCGGCCCTGGAGCTGGCCGTTACGCGGTTGGGGCAGGCCTTCCGGTTGGACGCGGTGTCGGTGCGCGAAGCCTGGGACGTGCTGCATCAATGGATGCAACGCCCCGACCTGGACGTCACGCAGCCCGCCCACGCCTACCTGTGGCTCAAGGGCCTGGCGTACCTGGCCGCGCCGATCATGCCGCGCCTGGCCGATTACCTGTGGCAGCGCCTGGGGCATGACGGTTTGCCGCTGATCCAGGCGCTGCACGCTGCCTCGCAGCCACGTCCGCAGACCTCGGCGCGCCCGCGCTTTGCGCCGCTGTCGCCGGCCGCATTGGCGCCGTGCCTGCCGGCCAGCGTGGTGCTTGCCGGGGCCACCAACGATGCATGAATACGCCGACGTTATCGTGATCGGCGCCGGCACCACCGGTACCGCCGCAGCCTGGCACCTGGCGCGGGCCGGGGCGTCGGTCAGGCTGCTCGATAAAGGCGCGATTGCCAGCGGTTCGTCGGGCGCATCGCCGGGGATCGTGCGGGCGTATTATGCCGACCCCGCCCTCAGCTACCTGGCGACGCAAGGTGTGCGGGCCTATCGCGAGTGGCCGCAGCACTATCCCGGCGCATGCGGCTACCAGCGCACGGGGTTCCTGACCGGTATTGCCGGGCACGCGCAAGCGACCACCCAGGCCAATGTCGCGCGTCTGCGGGCAGCGGGCGCGCCGCTTGAATGGCTCTGCCCCGAGCAGATACGGGAACGGGTGCCGGACCTGGACACCGATGGCCTGGCGGGCGCGGTCTACGAACCGGACGCCGGTTATTGCGACCCGGGTCTTACCGCGCGCAGCTTTGCCGCCGGTGCGAGCGCCCTGGGCGCGGTGATCGAAGAGGGCCGGGCGGCGCGGCGGATTGTGCGCCAGGCCGGCCGCGTCATCGGCGTGCAGACCGACTGCGGGTTTATCGCCAGCAGCCATGTGATCAACGCCGCCGGGCCGTGGGCCGCCGCACTGGCCGCCGAGTGCGGCGCGCCGCTGCCGATCCACGCCACACGGCAATGCGTGGGCATTCTCGAGGTCTGCGGCGCGGATAAGCCGATGCCGGGCTACTGCGACCGCGACGTCGGCTTCTACCTGCGCCCGGATCGCCCCGGCAGCTACGTGATCGGCGCGCTGGGCGGCGCCGAAGGGGCGCCCATCGACCCGGATGCCTTCGACGGCACCTTCAGCGACACTCAGGTGTTGGCCTACCGTGACCGCGCCGCGCAACGCGTGCAACGTCTACTGGGCGCACAGCCGATCGGGCGCCGCGTGTCGTTCTTCGACGACACGCCGGACGGTAATCCGCTGCTCGGTCCGGACCCGCGCGTGCCGGGGTTGATGGTCGCGGCAGGGTTGAGCGGGCATGGTTTCAAGTTCGCGCCGTTGTTCGGGCAGGCGATCGCGCAGTGGGTGTTGACGGGGGAGATGTCGGCGGCGATGGCGCCGTTTGCGCTGCAGCGGTTTATCGGCTGACGGGACGTGCTCAGGCTGTTGATGGGGCAACAGCAGTTCAATAAACTGTGCGATCGCGCAGGCTTAGGTTCTGCGTAAGGTGCTGAATTTAAAGGCTTATGGGTTTGGCATGAATTGTGTTGTCAGTCGATAGGCACTGACCCGACAACGGGAGGGATAACCCCCACTTTTCAAAAGAAACCACACCCATGCACAACACCTTGCAACGCACGTTTATTGCCGGCCTGCTGGCAATCGGCACCTTGGGCGGGCTGCTGCCGGCCGCGGCCCAGGCGGCCAATGATCAACAGTTCATCCCGCTGGCGACCTACCGGGTCGGCGCCTACGCCTCCAGCGGCATCCCGTGGTGGGCGGGGGAGATCGACTACTTCCGCTATATCAATGAGGTCGAAGGCGGCGTGAACGGGGTCAAACTGGTCTGGCAAGAGTGCGAGACCGAGTGGAAGACCGACCGTATCATCGAATGCTACGAACGCTACAAGGCCGGCCTCGACGGCGCGCCGACCGGCTTCTTCTTCACCCACAGCACGCCGGCGTCCTATGCGCTGATGGACCGCGCCGCCGTCGACCATATCCCGCTGATCGACGGTGCCGGCGGGCGTACCGAATCGACCGATGGCCGCGTGTTCCCTTACGCCTTCCCGCTGTTGCTCAACTACTACGGCCAGGCGTCGGTGGGGATCAACTACATCGCCCAGCGCGAAGGCGGCCTGGACAAACTCAAGGGCAAGAAGATCGTCACGGTCTACCACGACTCCGCCTATGGCCGCGAAACCCAGGCGGCGATGCAATTGCTCGCGCAAAAGTACGGTTTCGAGAATATCCAGATCCCGGTGGCGGACCCCGGCAACGAGCAGTCGACCCAATGGCGGCAGGTCCGTCAGATCAACCCGGACTGGGTGTTCCTGCGCACCTGGGGCGTGTCCACCCCGGTCGGCATCAAGACCGCCGTGCGTTTTGGCATCCCGGTGGACCGCCTGATCGGAGACGTGTGGGCCGGCTCCGAAGCCGATGTGATCCCCGCGGGCACCGCCGCCAAAGGCTACCAGGCGCTGGCGCCGTTCCCCGGTGGCGACAGCTTCGAGATCCACCGCAAACTCAAGCAGTTCATCCTGGACCCGGGCAAGAGCAACCTCAAAGACCCGAGTTACTTCGGCAAGGTCTACTACAACATCGGCCTGATCAACGCGGCCATTGCAGTCGAAGCCTTGCGCACCGGCCAGGCCAAGTTCGGCAATCGTGGGCTGAACGGTGAGGAAACGCGCTGGGCGTTCGAGCATTTGGACATCGACGCCGCTCGCATCAAGGCGTTGGGTCTCGAAGGCTTGCTCGCGCCGTTGAAACTGTCCTGCGCCGACCACGAAGGCGGCGGTTCAGCCCGGGTGCAGCAGTGGGACGGGCAAAAATGGGTGCTGGTGGCCGATTGGGTCCAGGCCGACCGCGCCACCTTGCGCCCGTTGATCGAGGCCAAGTCTGCCGCGTATGCCCAGGAGAAGGGCATCGCGGCGCGCGACTGCGCGGCCGAGTAAGCCTCAACGCAAAACACCCCGGAAAGCCGGGGTGTTTCGCAACGGGTTAACCTATTGAGGCTTTACCAGAGCGCCAAGGTGTAATCGATGTTCACCCGCAGTTCGTTGTCATCGCGAAACGAAGCGGTAGGGGCGAAGTCATTGCGGTACCAGGCATGGCGCAAGCGGAACGCGACGTTCTTGAAGGTGCCGCTCTGCACCACATAAGACAGCTCTATGTCTTTTTCGCTCTCGCTGCGATCACTGCCGCCCAATGCACTCGGTAGTTCGATATGGCTGGCGTCCAGATACCGCAGCATGCCCTTGAGCCCGGGAACCGCCAGGGCGGCGAAGTCATAGTCGTAGCGGACCTGCCAGGTGCGTTCCTTGGGGTTGAGGAACTCGCTGCTCAAGGCGCCTTCACTGACCACCATCGGTTCTGAACCGGCGATGTAGGGCATTGCCGTGTCACCGCTCAGTTGCATGTAACCGAGCCCGAGGCTGTGGGCGCCCAGGCTGTAGGTGCTCATCACGCCGAAGGTGCGGTTGTCGACCTTGCCCGCTTTGGCGGGGCCGTCCTCGCCACTGATGTGGTAGCGCACATCGGTTTTCACCCGCCCCGGGCCCAGTGGGCGATTGTCGATAAACCCGACGAAGTCCTGGCGATAAATGTCCGCAAGTTCCGCGTGGTAGTACTTGAGTGTGAGAGCGTCGGACCATTTGTAGTCGCCGCCGGCAAAGCTGAAGCTGTCCGATTCGGCCGCACCGTTGAAGCGCCGGTTGGGCGAGGCCAGGGTGATCTTCTGGTAGTTGGTCGAATCGCGCTGGTTCATGCGGTCGAGCCAGCCGGCATTGAGCGTCAGGTTGTCGATGTCCTGGGACTTGAGCTGGGCGCCGCGAAAGGTCTGTGGCAGCAGGCGCGTCGGGCTGGCAAACAGGATGGGCAGGTTCGGCGCGAGCGTGCCGCCCTGCAGTTCGGTTTTCGATACTTTGACCTTGCCGGTCAGCCCCAGTTCTGAATAGCTGTCGTTCGGCTGGCGAGTGACCGGGTTGTACGACAGCAGGCCGGTGCCGGTGCGATCGGGGCTGGAGTCGAGTTTCAAGCCGAGCAGGCCTTGGGCATCCAGGCCAAACCCCACGGTGCCAGGGGTATAACCGGAAGTGAAGCGCAGGATGAAGCCCTGCGCCCATTCACGGGTGGCCGATTGCGCCGAGTCGCCTTTGTAGTCGCGGTCGAAGTAGTAGTTGCGTGAAGTCAGCGTGGCCTTGCTGTCTTCGATAAAACCCTGGGCCAGCAGCGCGGGGCTGATGCTGCACAGCGTACCGAGGGCGAGGGTGGTGTGAACCCGTTTCAGAGTACTCATGGACGTTGCCTTTTTATTATTGTTGTCGGGGTTATTCAGGGGCATGCAAGAGGACCCACTGCTGATCCTGCACCGTCACCAGTGCGCGAGCGCGCTGGTCGTGGCCGAAGTGGTCGGTGGCGCTCAGGTTGTACACGCCGTGGGTGCCGACCACGTTGCGGGTCTGCTCAAGCTGGTCGCGCAGTTGCTCGCGAAACGCTGGCGTGCCCGGTGTGCTGCCTTTGAGCGCGGCCGGCACGGCAGCCTCCACCAGGCGCATGGCGTCGTACAGGTAGGCGCCGAATGGCGACAGGCTGTTGGCGCCGTACTGGGCCTGGTAATCCTGCGCGTATTGGCTGGCGATGGCTTTGGACGGGTGGCTGGCGGGCAGTTTGTCCCATACCACCACGGGCCCCACGGGCAGGATCGCGCCGTTCAAGGCTTTGTCGCCGATGCGCAGGAACGCGCTGTTGGCCGCACCATGGGTGTGGTAAATGGTGCCCTTGTAACCCAGGCGCCGCAGTTCGGTGTGGGGCAGGGCCGCGGGTGTGCCGGTGGCGCCGATCAATACCGCATCGGGCTTGCTGCTCATGACCTTCAGGGCCTGGCCGCTGACCGACGAGTCGGTGCGGTTGAAGCGCTCGTCTCGCACCAATTGGATGCCTGCCGCCGGCGCCATCTCGCTCAGCACTTTGTGCCAGTCCTCGCCCCACACATCGTTGTAGCCGATGTACGCCAGGGTTTTTACGCCGGCTTTTTGCATGTGCTCGATCAGCGCCTCAGCCATCAAGGTGTTGGTCTGGGCGACGGTGAAAATCCAGGTCTGTTCGCCACTTGCCGGGGCGAATGGGGCCAGGGCGATCTGCGCGGTCTTGCTCTCCTTGGCGATTTGCGCCACGGCCGCCGAGGTGGGCACGGTGGTGGAGCCGATCAACAGGTCGACACGGTTTTCACTCACCAGTTTGCGCGCGTTCTTGGCGGCGGCCGTGCTGTCGCTGCCGTCGTCCAGTACTACGTATTTCACCGCCTGGCCGGCAATTTCCTTGGGCAACAGGGCCACGGTATTGCGCTCGGGAATACCCAGCGAGGCACCGGGGCCGGTGGTGGAGAGAATCACGCCGACGGTCATGTCCGCCTGTGCGGCGGCAGACAGTGAGGCCAGCAACAGCAAGGGAAAAATCGATCTCATACACGCTCCTGATATTTTTTTATGGTGTGGCAAAGGCTGTGGCAGGGCGCTACGTGCCGGTAGCGCTGGTGACCTCCATGGCGGCTCGGGTGGGTGGGCGGCCCAGGTAGATTTCGGCCACCTGGGGGTTGTTGGCCAAGGCTTGGGCGCTGCCTTCAAGCACGATTTCCCCGACTTCGAGCACGTAGCCGTAATCGGAAATCTTCAGCGCGGCGCGGGCGTTTTGCTCGACCAGCAGGATCGACACGCCGCTCTGGCGCAGGGTCTCGAAGATCGTGAAGATTTCGCCGATCACCCGCGGGGCCAGGCCCAGGCTGGGTTCGTCGAGCATCAGCAAGCGCGGCTTGGCCATCAGCGCGCGGCCGATGGCAAGCATCTGGCGCTCGCCGCCCGACAGGGTGCAGGCCGGCTGACTGCGCCGTTCGTACATGCGCGGGAACAGGCCGAAAACTTCGTCGAGGGTCTTCTGGTGGTCGCGAAAGCCACGCCGATGACGGCTGAAGGCACCCAGGCGCAGGTTGTCCTCGACGCTCATCAGGCCGAACAGTTCGCGGCTTTCCGGCACCAGCGCCATGCCCTTGTCGATGCGCTGGGCGACGTCGTGGTGCGCCAGCAGCGGCTGGCCGGCGTAACTCACCTGGCCCTGTGCTGGCAGCAGGCCGATCAGCGCCGCCATCAAGGTGGTTTTGCCGGCGCCGTTGGGGCCGATCAGGCTGACGATCTGGCCTTCCTCCAGGCTCAGGTTGAGTTGGCGTACCGCTTCGACCTTGCCGTGGCTGATCGTCAGGTTGCGTACATCCAGCAGGCGACTCATTCGACACCTCCAAGGTAGGCGGCAAGCACCGCAGGGTTTTGCTGTATCTGCAGCGGCGTGCCACCGGCCAGGCGCTGGCCGAATTCCATCACCACGATCTGGTCGGCCAGGCCCATGACGAATTCCATGTCGTGCTCCACCAGCAGCACGCCGAGGCCTTCGCTGCGCAGTTGTTCGAGCAGGTGGGCGAGTGCCTGCTTTTCGCCATGGCGCAGCCCGGCGGCGGGTTCGTCGAGCAACAGCAACAGGGGGTCGCTGCACAGCGCCCGGGCAATTTCGACGATGCGCTGCTGGCCCAACGGCAGGCTGCCGGCGGGGGTGTGCAGGGCGGCGCCCAGGCCCACGCGTTCGATCTGGCGCCGGGCTTCGGCCAGCAGGGCGGCTTCCTCTTCGCGCTCAAGATGCAGCATCGAGCGCAGCAGCCCGGCTTTGCCCCGGGCATGGGCGCCGAGGGCGACGTTTTCCAGGACGCTCATGTCCGGCAACAAGCGCACGTGCTGGAAGGTGCGGCTGACGCCCAGTCGGGCGATGGCACGCGGCGACAGGCCGTCGATGCGCTGGCCGAGAAAAACGATCTGGCCGGCATTGGGCGCGAGCACCCCGGACAACAGATTGAACAGGGTCGACTTGCCGGCGCCGTTGGGACCGATCAGCGCGGTGATTTCGGCGCCATTGACGGTCAAGCCCATGTCCTTGTTGGCCACCAGTCCGCCAAACTGCTTGAGCAGACCTTCTGCGACCATCAACGGCTGCCCGTTGGCGGGCATCGTCCGGCGGGGCAGCGCATGGGCCGGGTGCTCGGGCAGCGGATGGGGTTGTGCCCTCGGGAACAGGCCGCTCAGCAATGGCAACAGGCCGCCACGGGCGTATTGCAGGACCAGGATCACCAGCACGCCGAAGAAAATCATCTCGACGTTGTCGGCGTGTCCGAACAGCTGTGGCAGTACGTCTTGCAGCACCTGTTTGATCAGGGTCAGCAGGGCTGCACCGAGCAGTGCGCCCCAGAGGCTGGCAACGCCGCCGAGCACGATCATGAACAGGTATTCGATACCCATCACCACCGAGAACGGCGTGGGATTGACCACCCGTTGCAGGTGCGCGTACAGCCAGCCCGACAACGCCGCGAGCAGGGCCGCGATGATGAACACCTGCAAGCGGCTGCGCGCCGTGTCGATGCCCATCGCCTCAGCCATGCCGGCGGAATCCTTGAGGGTGCGGATGGCGCGGCCCTGGCGGCTGTGCAGCAGGTTGTCGAGCAGCCACAGGCTGATCGCCAACAGCAGCCCAATCAGCAGGCTGAAGTCGGCCGGGTCGCGGACCTGCCAGCCGAACAGGCTGATATTCGGCAGGTTTTGCAGGCCGCCGAAGCCGCCCAGCCCGGGCAGGTTGCCGAACAGATAGAACAGCGCCAGGCCCCAGGCCAGGGTGCCGATGGGCAGGTAGTGGCCGGCCAGGCGCAGGGTCAACAGGCCCAGGCTGGTGGCAACCACAAGGGTAATCGCCAGGCCCGCAAGCAAACCGAGCCAGGGCGACAGGCCATATTGGGTGGTCAGCACCGCGCTGGCGTAGGCGCCGATACCGACGAACGCGGCCTGGCCGAACGAGGTCATGCCGCCGATGCCGGTCAGCAGCACCAGGCCCAGGGCGACCAGGCTATACAGGCCGATGTAATTCAGCAGCGTGACATGGAAGGTCGGCAGCAGCACTGGTGCCAGGCCCGCCAGAAGCAGCAGGGCGAACAGGGGGATCAGTCGACGGATCATCAGTGTTGCTCCTCAAGGTGAGGGTGCTTCAACGAGAGCCACAGCAGTACCGGGATCACCAGGGTGAACACGATCACCTCCTTGTAGGCCGAGGCGCCGAAGTTGGCGAAGCTCTCCAGGACACCGACGAAAAACGCACTGGCCGCGGCAATCGGGTAACTGGCCAGGCCGCCGAAGATCGCAGCGACAAACCCCTTGAGGCTGATCAGAAAGCCCGAGTCGTAGTACAGGGTGGTCAGCGGGCCGATCAGCACGCCGGAAATGGCGCCGATCAACGCCGCCAGGCCGAACGCCGCCTTGCCGGCCAGCTGTGTGGGGATGCCCACCAGTTGCGCGCCCTTGCGATTCAGTGCCGTGGCGCGCAGGGCCTTGCCATACAGGCTGTGGCCGAAGAACGCGTAGAGCAGGCCGATCAGCAGCAGGGCGCTGGCGATCACCAACAGGCTTTGCAGGCCCACCGGCAGCTCACCGAGCATGAACACCGCTTCGGCCAGGGCATCGGTGCGAACCCCTTCTGCGCCGAACATCAGCAAGCTGATACCCACCAGCGTGATGTGTACGGCCACCGATACGATCAGCAGCAACAGCACCGAGGTCTCGGCCACCCGTTGATACACCAGGCGATACAGCAGCGGCCCCAGCGGCGTGACCAGCGCCAGGGTCAGCAGGATCTGCAACACGGCCGGCAAACCGGCCAGCTCGAAGGTGTCCAGCACCACCCACAGCACCGTCGGCAAGCCCAGGTAGCGTGCCAGCAGGCCGGGCACCCGGCGCGATTGACCACGGCGCAACGCGGCGATGCTGTCCAGTGTGCAGGCGGCCAGCGAGCAGCCGAGCAGCAGCCATAGGGTGCCGGGCATCAGCCCCAGTTGCAGGGTGGCCAGGGTCAGGGCGCTGTAGGTGACGAAGTCGCCCTGGCACACCAGGATGGTGCGCGTCACCGAGAACACCAGCACCAGGGCCAGCGCCACCAAGGCATAAATCGCGCCCGTGGTCAGGCCGTCCTGGGCGAGAAACGCCAGTATCGAGATATCCATGAGCGGCCCTCAGCGAGCGGTAGGAAAGGGAGGCGAAGGTGTGCGCCAGCGGGCGTCGGTCAATGCCGTGCCGGGGTGCTGTCGTCGGGAGGGCGAGGTGTCAAGCGCGCAGGGTGTGGCCGTGCGCAGGGGTGCATGCAAGTGCATAGTGAGGTACCCGTTTTCTATTCTTATTGTCGTGTGGATAAGCCTGAGGGAGCGCCATACACAGCTTTAAAATACACATGTGAATGTGTATGTATAGACTACGCGGGAGGGTGGGCGCTTTGTCAATAGGCGCCGCTGTAACGGTTTGTTTAAAGGCGGGTTTCTAATCTATGTTGTTGTTTTTAGATAAAAAAATAAAATAATCTTTTTCATCTGAAAAGTTCAGCACCCAGTGCGCGTGCTGCTTCGTGATCTTGAAAGATACATTTATGTATTTTTATGAATGCCGACGCAGGTCGGCATCCGGGCTCAGGCGGGGAGGGTGCAGGATTCGGGGATCAGGATGCCGGCCATGCGCTGGCTGCGTTCCAGGCGTTGTTGCGGGGTGTCTTCGCTGTGCAGCAATGACAGGCTGATCTGGTAGGCATAGATCAGGTAGGCGCGGTCCTGGGCATCGCCACTGGGCACGCCGGCCTGGATCAGCAGGCCTTCGATGTAGCTCAGGCGGTGGCTGTCGACTTCGTCGATGGCCTGGCGCGCCTGCTTGTCGCGGCGGGCCCAGCCGCGAATGCCCAGCTCGATCGAGGCGGCGTCCTTGGCGGTCTGCCCGTGGGAGGGCAGTTCGAGCAGGCGATGCAGTTGTTGCAGCGGCGAGCTGTGGGCATTGCGCAGGTGCAGAATCACATCTTCGGTGGCGCGTGCGCGCCAGTTGCCGAGGATGCCTTCGAGCAGTTCCCCGCGACTTTTGAAGTGGTAGTAGAAGCTGCCACGGGTGATCTTCAATTCCTTGGCCAGGGTATCGACCCGCACAGCATCGACGCCGCTGGTAACCAGGACTTCCTGTGCCGCATGAATCCAATCTTCCCGCGTGAGGTTGGTGCGTGATGACATTGTCTAGGGGCCTTGTCCAACAAGCTGGATAAGCGCCAGGGCACAGCAGCGTTCGACGCCCGCCTTGGCAGCGAGCCGCCATTCTAACGCCCGGCGCAACGACGAAGCTATTGCCAGCGCACCGACTGTGGCCCGCGCATGGGGGCTGCGTGTGCTCGGATTCTAGAGTACATGTGTGTAGGTTGGCTTTTGGATTATTTGCACAAAGCCACGTTTTTTTAATTGACGCAGGTCAAATCGGTAAATAGCATACAGATACACATCTGTATGTTAAGAATAAGAACCGGAGGCCGACATGAGCGCAAATCCCAAGACTCTGCTTGCAGCAGGGCACCAGACTCACTACCACGAAGCCGGTCAGGGCGAGGCCTTGTTCCTGTTGCATGGTTCGGGCCCCGGTGTATCGGGCTGGGCCAACTGGGCCAATACCGTGCCGGTGTTCGCTGATCGCTGGCGCGTGGTCGTGCCGGACATCGCCGGCTTCGGCTTCACCGAGTTCAAGGACGACGCCAAGTACGACATCAAGCTGTGGGTCAACCATCTGCTCGGCATCATGGATGCCCTGGACATCGAAAAAGCCTCGTTCGTCGGCAATTCGTTTGGCGGCGCGCTGGCCATCGGCCTGGCGGTGTTCGCACCGGAGCGCGTCAACAAGCTGGTGTTGCTCGGCACCCCGGCCGGTGAGTTCGTGCAGACCTCAGGCTTGCGCGGCGCCTGGGAATACGAGCCATCGCTGGACAACATGCGCGAGCTGATGAAGCTGTTCCCCTATGACGTATCGCTGATTACCGAGGCGATGGTGCAGGCACGTTACGAAGCCAGTGCGCGCCCTGGTGCCCAGCAGGCGCTACGCAAACTGATCCCGCAGCCGGCCGCCGACGGTCCGACCCTGGTCAAGGGCTTTCCTGCGGCCGCGTTGGCCAAGATCGTCGCGCCGACGCTGGTGGTACACGGCCGTGAAGACCGCGTGGTGCCGCCCGAGTGCGGGCTGCTGATCGCCAACAGCATTCCCGATGCCGACCTGCACCTGTTCGGGCGCTGCGGGCACTGGGTGCAGAGCGAGCAGCCGCGCCGCTTTGCCGCGCTGGTCCGCGATTTCCTCAGCGAGTAGGCCGGTATGAGCAGAAACGTTATGGAGCGTGCGCTCTGGCAGCTGTGCGTCGAGCGTGTCGCCAAAGAGCGCTTTCGGCAGGACGCGGTCGGGTTCCTCGGGCGTTTTGCCCTGGAGGAGGCCGAGGTCCGCATGATCGTCGAGTTCGATGTTGCCGGGCTGCAGGCGGCCGGGGTCAACCCGATGCTGACCATGGGCTTCTGGCAGGAGCTTGCCCCTGACCGCAACATGAGCCTCTACAAACAGCGCCTGGGCGCTACCGACGAACACAGCGCGGGATTTTCCGCCGCGCTCAAGGGGTGAACCGATGGGCAAGATAGTAGGCGGCTTCTGGATGCCGCATGACCCGGTAATGTTCGTGGCACCCGACGCGCCGCCGTTGGCGCAACGTGAGGCGGTATGGGCTGCATACGAAGCCTGCGCCGAACGCCTGGCGGCCTTGCAGCCGACCTCGGTGATCATCGTCGGTTGCGACCATTACATTCTGTTCGGCACCCATTGCCTGCCGCGCTATGTGATCGGCACCGGCGATGTGGATGGCCCCATCGATCGCCTGCCGGGCCTGGAACGTGGCGCGGTGCGCAACCATCAAGCGTTGGCCACGCACATTGTCGAGCACGGCGATGGGCAGGGCGTGGACTGGACCGTGGCGCGCAGTTTTACCGTCGACCATTCCTTTTCCATTCCGCACCAACTGGTGGTCAAGCCGGCCGAGGCCTTGCTCGGGCGTGAGTTGCCGAGCATCCCGGTGTACCTGGCGTGCGGCGTTGACCCGTACATCTCGCTCCAGCGGTCGGCCGACCTCGGCCGGCAGCTGCGGGCGGCCGTCGAAGCGTTCGATGCCGACGAGCGTGTGGTGATTATCGGCAGTGGCGGGATCAGCCACTGGGTCGGCACCGCCGAGATGGGCCGGGTGGCTGAAGACTTCGATCGCGAGATTCTCGCCCTCGGCGTCAATGGCGACCTGCAAGCGCTGTGCGCCTACAGCGACGAAGAGATCCTGCGTCGGGCCGGCAACGGCGCGATGGAAATCCGTAACTTCGCCTGCGCCCTGGCCGCCATCGAGCGCCCGCAGGGCGAAGTGATTGCCTATGAAGCCGTACCCGCCTGGGTCACCGGGCTGGGCTTTGTGCAACTGAGTGTGAGGGCCGAGCATGAGCCGTGTATTACTTTGCCAACGTGATGAGCTGGCGCCAGGGGAGCTGAAGAAGGTTGCCCACCGCGAGGGCGACGCCATCTGCGTCTACAACCTGGGGGGCACGTTCTACGCCACCACCGACATGTGTACCCACGCCACCGCTTCGCTGGCCGAGGGCGACCTGGAAGACGACCTGATTACCTGCCCGGTCCACTGGGGCCAGTTCCATGTACCCAGCGGCAAGGCGGTGACGTTTCCCTGCGAGCGCCACTTGCGCACCTACAAGGTCATCGTCACCGACCGCGAGGTGTTCGCCGACATCGCCCTGGAGGCTGACGAGGCGCTGGCCGCCGCCAACAGCCCGGTGTGACCGGGCCGCTGTCCAACCGTATTCCTGTGAGTCTGAACCATGGATAACAACAAACACATACCGCTCAGAACCATTGAGAGCACGCCCGCCCTGGGCAACCTCGACCGTATCTGCGACATGGAGGAAGGGCGCCTGTCCGGCAAGGTCTTCTGGGACCCGGCGATCTACGAGCAGGAGCTGGAGAAAATCTTCGCGCGCTGCTGGCTGTTCGTCGCGCACGAGTCCCAGCTGCCCAAGTCCGGCGACTACCTGACCACCTCGATGGGTGAAGACGAAGTGCTGGTGGTGCGCCAGAAGGACGCCTCGATCAAGGTCTTCCTCAATGCCTGCCCGCACCGTGGCAACAAGGTGTGCTTTGCCGAGGCCGGCAACGCCCGCGGCTTTATCTGCAACTACCATGGCTGGTCGTTCGGTGCCGATGGCGGCCGGCTGATGGGCATGCACGAGTCCAAATGCTACGAAGAAAGCCAGTTCGACAAGTCCAGGCACGGCCTGCGCGAGGCGCGTGTCGCCAGCTATAAAGGCCTGGTTTTCGCCACGTTTGCCAGCGATGCGCCGACCCTGGAGGAATACCTCGGGCCGATGACCTGGTACATGGACGTGATGCTCGACATGGATGAAGGCGGCAGCGAGTTTCTCGGTGGTTGCATCCGCTCCACCATTGAGTGCAACTGGAAGATCGCCGCCGAGAACTTCGTCGGTGACATCCTGCACGGCGGCTGGACCCACGATTCGGCGGCCAAGGCCATGCTCGGCGGGCCGGTGGCGAATGTCGGCGAGTTGCCCGAGTCGTACTCGGTGAACTGGAATGGCCACGGCTATGAGTTCGCCACCGACGTCGTCGGCAACGCCGCGACCCTGGGCGAGAAAGACATCAACAAATACCTGCACGTGCTGCGTCCCAAGGTGGCGGACCGCCTCGGCGAATTCCGCTCGCGGCTGATCGGGGCGATTTCCTCGTTCACCGTGTTCCCCAACTTTTCCTTTCTGCCGGGGCAAAACACCGTTCGCATCTGGCAGCCGCGCGGCCCGCACAAGATCGAGCTGTTCACCTGGGTGATCGTCAACAAAAACGCCCCGCAGGAGATCAAGGACAAGTGGCGGCGCGGCGCGATGATGACGTTCTCGCCCACCGGGGTGTTCGAGATGGACGACGGCGAGAACTGGGAGTACTGCACCAAGAGCAGCCGTGGCGTGGTCACGCGTTATCAGGACCTGTACGTCGGCCTGGGCATGCATACCCGTCTCGAAAACAGCGAGTTGCCCGGCAATGTGTTCAAGGGCCAGCTCAACGAATGTAATGCGCGGGCGTTCTATCAGCGCTGGAAGGACCTGCTGCAGGCTCCGACCTGGGCCGATGTTCCGGACCGCAACGGCACGCTGCGCTGAGGGGGGCCAGATGACACACGAACAACAGGACAGCCTCGTTTCAGTCGAGGAAACCCGCCGCGTCGAACAGTTCCTGCTGCGCGAAGCGCGCCTGCTCGACGGCGAATGCTGGGACGCGTGGCTGCACGGTCTCAGTGAAGCCATCCACTACTGGATGCCGGGCATCGAGAACCGGCGCCGCGAGGACAAATCCGGGCCCTATCGCCTGGAACACATGGCCTTCTTCGATGACGGCATGCGCGAACTCAAGCGCCGCGTGGCACGCTTCAAGCAGCCGTCGGCCTGGGCCGAGAACCCGCCGACGCGCAACGTTCACCTGATCAGCAATATCGAAGTGTATGCCGGCCCGGCGCCGGGCGAATACCTGGCCTACTCGTGCTTTATCAACGTGCGCAGCCGCGGCCTGGACGAGCATCACCAGATCGCCGGCCGGCGCGAGGATGTACTGCGCCTGGAGGCCGACGGCCTCAAGTTGCTCAAGCGCAAGATCCTGATCCCTAACGCGATGTTGCTGTGCAAGAACATCAACACCTTCCTCTGAGGGCTGGCATATGGCTTGGTTAAAAGGGCAGGTGGCATTGGTCACCGGCGGTACCGGCGGGATTGGCAGCGCCATCGTCCGTCGTTACGTGGCCGAGGGCGCGCGCGTCGCGGTCATGGGCCGCGATGCGGCGCAACTGGCCGCGTTGGCTGACACGCTTGGCGACGCGGTCATCACGATTGAGGGGGATGTGTCGCGGTATCAGGACAATCAGCGTGCGGTGGCGGCGACCCTTGAGGCGTTTGGCAGGCTTGACACCTTCGTTGGCAACGCTGCCGTGTTCGATTATTTCACGCGCCTGGACCGCATTGCCCCGGAAGAGTTCGAGGGCGCCTTCCAGAAACTCTTCGCCACCAACGTGCAGGGTTATCTGCTGGGCGCGCAAGCCTCGATCGAGGCACTGCGCGAAACCCGGGGCAGCATGATCTTTACCCTCTCCAACAGTGCCTTTTATGCCGGCGGCGGTGGCATTCTCTACGTCACCGCCAAGCATGCGTTGGTGGGCATGATTCGCCAGCTGGCTTACGAGCTGGCGCCGGACATCCGCGTCAACGGCGTGGCTCCGGGGGCGACCAACACGCCGATGAAAAGCCTGGAAGGCTTGAACAGCCGCAGTGTGCCGCTGAACCAGATCCCGGGCTTCGAAGCCGGTGCGGCGCAGGCGGTGCCGTTGCAACGGATTGCCGAGCCCGAAGACCACACCGGGCACTACGTGCTGTTGGCCTCGCGGGAAAATTCCGGCCTGACCACGGCGAACATCATCCACAGCGATGGCGGCTGGGAGATCCGCAGTGCCGGTGCAGCCAAGCCGCGCAAGGCCTGAGCCAGGCCGACGCCTTGATAACTAGAATAAGAGAGATGCGTGATGACAAGAACAAGCCTGAGTGCACCGCAACAGCAACTCCTGAACCTGTTTGCCGGGCTCAACCTCCCGGTCCTCGCGGCGCCGATGTTCCTGGTGTCGGGGCCGGGCCTGGTGGCCGCCTGCTGCCAGGCCGGCATCGTCGGCAGCCTTCCGGCGCCCAATGCGCGAACGGTCGAACAATTGCAGGAATGGCTGGAGCAGATCAGCCGCGAGCGTGAGCTGGCGCAGCAACGCGGCGAGCAGTGGGCGCCATGGATGCTCAACATGATCGTACACAGCACCTACGACCGCTTCGACGCCGAGCTCGAGTTGGTGCGCCGTTATCAGCCGCCTATCGTGTCCACAGCCCTGGGTAGCCCCAAGCGTGTCCTTGAAACCGTACACGCTTATGGCGGCGTGGTGATCGCCGACGTGATCAGCCCGGCACTGGCGCGCAAGGCGGTGGCCGCTGGCGTCGATGGCCTGGTCCTGGTGTGCAACGGGGCGGGCGGGCATACCGGCAGCTACAACCCGTTCGCCTTCGTCGCCGAAGTGCGCCAGTTCTGGGACGGCCCTCTGGGCTTGGCCGGGGCGATTTCCAACGGCCGCGACATCCATGCGGCGCAGGTATTGGGCTGCGATTTCTCGCTGGTCGGAACCCGCCTGATTGCCGCCCATGAAAGCCTGGTGGAAGCCGCCTACCGCGACATGCTGGTGGCCTGCTCGCTGGATGACGTGACCACCACCAAGGCGGTCAGCGGCGTGCTTGCCAACTGGATGCGGCCGTCGCTGGAAAAGGCCGGTATCGACCCCAGCGCCGAAAACCGCGCCAGCATCGACTTTTCCGGTGATATCTCCACTGCCAACAAAGCCTGGAAACACGTGTGGTCGGCCGGCCAGGGCGTAGGCCAGATCACCGGCACCTACAGCGTGGCGCAACTGGTGGACGAGTTGCACCAGGGTTATCGCGAAAGCCGCGCACGTCAGTTGTGAGCCATCCAGAACCGTTCAGGAGCAACCCCATGCACCACGAAAACCTTCAGGCCGCCGCCGCTGCGCTGGCCCTGGCGCGGTCGAGCCGCAGCCCTTGCCCACGCATTTCCGAGCGTTTCGACATCCAGTCGTTGCACGACGCCTACGTCGTGCAAGAGATCAACACCCAGGCCGCCCTGGCTGCCGGTCGGCGCCTGAGCGGGCGCAAGATCGGCCTGACGTCCCTGGCGGTACAGCAGCAGTTGGGCGTCGATCAGCCCGATTTCGGCATGCTGTTCGCCGACATGGAATACCGCGATGGCGAGACCATCGACTGCACCCGGCTGATCCAGCCCAAGGTCGAGGGCGAAATTGCCTTCGTCCTGGGGCGCGATCTCCCTCACCCCGATACGACCCTGGGCGAATTGCTGCGCGCCGTCGACCACGTGCTGCCGGCCCTGGAAATCGTCGACTCGGCGATCGAGGACTGGAAGATCACCCTGGTCGATACCGTGGCCGACAACGCTTCATCGGGCCTCTACGTGCTGGGCAAGACTCCTGTCAGTCTGCGCGGCCTGGACCTGGCGCTCGAAGGCATGCTGCTGGAGAAGAACGCGGCCCAGGCGGCCATCGGCGTGGGGGCTGCGTGCATGGGCAACCCACTGGACGCTTCGCTATGGCTGGCGCGCACCATGGCCCTGACCGGGCGCCCGTTGCAGGCGGGCGACGTGCTGTTGTCGGGCGCGCTCGGGCCTATGGTGCCGGTGGTGGCGGGCGACAGCCTGCGCTTGCGCCTCACCCGCCTGGGTGAAGTGAGCTGTCGTTTCGGCTGAGGCCAGCAGGCAACAACCCTGCTACCGGGCTGACGACCCGGTGGCGATTACAACAATAAAACGAGTGAGCAGCGGGCTGATGGCCTGCCGTATTCACGAGGGCGTGCAATGTACGATTTTTTCAATGATCCGACCCAATTGGCCCCTGCCAAGGTGCTGTATGAGGCACGTGCCGACGGCAGCTTCGTGCTGAGTTCACCCGAGCCCCTGCAGCCCTATGCGCGCTGTGTCGGGCAGTGGCTCGAACACTGGGCCGTGCAGACACCGCAGCGTGCCTACCTGGCCGAGCGGCGCGGCGCCGGCTGGTTCAGCCTGAACTATGCCCAGGTGCGCCAGCGCGTGGGGGCATTGGCCCAGGGCTTGCTTGAGCTGGACTTGCCGGCCGGGCGCCCGCTGCTGATGCTCTCGGAAAACGATCTGGACCAGGCGCTATTGACCTTGGCGGCGCTGCACGTGGGCATCCCGGTGTCGACGATTTCCGTGGCGTACTCGCGCAACACCGGCAGCGGGTGCAGCAAACTCAAGGCGATTGTCGAAGTGCTCAAGCCGGCGCTGATTTTCGTCAACGACGGCGATGCCTATTGCCGTGCCATCGAGTTGGTCAACCCGGATTGCCCGGTGGTGGCGGCGCGCAACGCCCAGGAAATTCGCGGGGCGCTGGCCTTGCCGCTGTTGTACAAGGCCGAAAGCCCAGCGGTGATGCAAGCGTTTGCACGGCTCGACGGCGACACCCCGGCGCGCTACCTGATGACCTCCGGTTCGACCGGTGCGCCCAAGGCGGTGGTCAATACCCACGGCATGCTCTGTGCCAACCAGCAGGCGATTGCCCAGTGCTGGCGCTTTCTTGAGCACGAAGAACTGGTGGTGCTCGACTGGTTGCCCTGGAGCCATGTGTTCGGCGCCAACCACAACTTCAACCTGGTACTGCGCAACGGCGGCACCTTGTACATCGACGACGGCCTGCCGTTGCCGGGGCAAATCGACCGTACCGTGGAAAACCTCAAGTCGGTGCGACCCACCCTGTACTTCAACGTGCCGCGCGGCTACGAGGTCTTGCTGCCGTACCTCGAGCGCGACGAGGTACTGGCGCGCGCCTTGTTCGGGCGCCTGCGCATGCTGTTCTACGCCGCTGCCGCGCTGCCCCAGAGCAGTTGGGGCCGGCTGGCGGCGTGTGCCACCAAGGTCCGCGACACCCCGCTGTTCTTTGCCACCGAGTGGGGCTCGACCGAGACGTCGCCGGTGGTCACCAACGTGCATTTCGCCGCCGACAAGGCCGGCATCATCGGCCTGCCGGTGCCGGGCACGCAGCTCAAGTTCGTGCCCTGCGGCGACAAGCTGGAGATGCGCGTGCGCGGGCCGTCGGTGTTCCCGCGCTACCTGAAGGACCCGGTCAGCAGCCTGGCCGCGTTCGATGAGGAGGGCTTCTACCGCATTGGCGACGCGGGGCGCTTGGTCGACCCGCAGCGGCCGGAGTTGGGGGTGCAGTTCGACGGTCGGGTGACTGAAGACTTCAAACTCAGCAGCGGCACCTGGGTATCGGTGGGCACCCTGCGTCCACGCCTGGTCAGTGCCTTGGCGCCTTACGTCAGCGATTGCGTGATCTGTGGGCATGATCGCGACGTGATCGGTGCGCTGATCTACCCGAGCCCGGCCCTGCGCGATCTGCTCGGTGCCGCCGGGCAACAGATGAGCGGCGCACAACTGGCGATGCAATCCGAGGTGCGCCTGGCCTTGTGTTCGGGGTTGCTGGCGCTGGCCAAGGAATTCCCGGCGTCGTCCCAGCATGCCATGCGCCTGGTGATTCTCGACTCGCCGCCCAGCCTCAACGACGGCGAAATCACCGACAAAGGCTACATCAACCAGCGCATGGCGCTGAGCCTGCGCGCCGAGGCCGTGACGCGGCTGTACGCCGACAGCCTCGAGCCCAGCGTGATCCTCCTCGCTGAAGTCTACGGAGAAGCCGTATGAACCCTGCAAAACTCAAAGTCGCCATCATCGGTTCCGGCAACATCGGCACCGACCTGATGATCAAGATCCTGCGCAACGCCAAACACCTGGAAATGGCGGTCATGGTCGGCATCGACCCGGCCTCCGACGGCCTCGCCCGCGCCCAGCGCATGGGCGTGGCCACCACCCATGAAGGCGTCGAAGGCCTGACCCGCATGGACGTGTTCCAGCACATCGACTTCGTCTTCGATGCCACCTCGGCCGGCGCGCATGTGCAGAACGATGCGTTCCTGCGCGCGATCAAGCCCGGCATCCGCCTGATCGACCTGACGCCGGCAGCCATCGGCCCGTACTGCGTGCCGGTGGTGAACCTGGAGCAGAACCTCGATCAGCTCAACGTCAACATGGTCACCTGCGGCGGCCAGGCGACCATTCCGATGGTCGCCGCGGTGTCGCGCGTGGCCAAGGTGCATTACGCCGAGATCGTCGCCTCGATCGCGAGTAAATCCGCCGGGCCCGGCACCCGCGCCAACATCGACGAATTCACCGAAACCACGTCCAAGGCCATCGAAGTCATCGGCGGCGCGGCCAAGGGCAAGGCGATCATCGTGATGAACCCGGCCGAGCCGCCGTTGATCATGCGCGACACGGTGTTCGTGCTGTCCGAAGCGGCGGATCAGGCGCTGGTCGAAGCCTCCATCGTCGAAATGGCGGCGGCCGTGCAGGCTTATGTGCCGGGCTATCGCCTCAAGCAAAACGTGCAGTTCGACGTGATCCCGGCAGATGCGCCGCTGAACATTCCTGGCCTGGGCAAATTCTCCGGCCTGAAAACCTCGGTGTTCCTCGAAGTCGAAGGCGCCGCCCATTACCTGCCAGCCTACGCCGGCAACCTCGACATCATGACCTCCGCAGCCTTGGCTACCGCCGAGCGCATGGCGCAGTCGATGCAACAGGCCTGAGGAGAGCGACATGAACGCTAAGAAAATCTACATCTCCGACGTAACCCTGCGCGACGGCAGCCATGCGGTGCGTCATCAGTATTCGCTGCAAAACGTGCAGGACATCGCCCGTGCCCTGGACAAAGCGAAAGTCGACTCGATCGAAGTCGCCCACGGCGACGGCCTGCAAGGTTCGAGCTTCAACTATGGCTTCGCCGCGCACACCGACCTGGAATGGATCGAAGCCGCCGCCGACGTGATCAGCCACGCCAAGATCACCACGCTGTTGCTGCCCGGCATCGGCACCGTGCATGACCTCAAGGCGGCGTACAACGCCGGTGCCCGCGTGGTGCGGATCGCCACCCATTGCACCGAGGCCGACGTCTCCAGACAGCACATCGAATACGCCCGCGAACTGGGCATGGACACCGTCGGCTTCCTGATGATGAGCCACATGATCCCGGCCGAGCAGCTCGCCGCCCAGGCCAAGCTGATGGAAAGCTACGGCGCCACCTGCGTGTACATGGCCGACTCCGGCGGCGCGATGAACATGCAGGACATCCGTGATCGCTTCCGTGCGTTCAAGGCCGTGCTCAAGCCGGAAACCGAAACCGGCATGCATGCCCACCACAACCTCTCGCTCGGCGTGGCCAACTCGATCACCGCGGTCGAGGAAGGCTGCGACCGCATCGACGCCAGCCTCGCCGGCATGGGCGCCGGGGCCGGCAACGCGCCGCTGGAAGTGTTCATCGCCGCCGCCGAACGCCTGGGCTGGAACCACGGCACCGACCTCTACACCTTGATGGACGCAGCGGACGACATCGTGCGGCCGTTGCAGGACCGGCCGGTGCGGGTCGACCGCGAGTCGCTGGCGCTGGGGTATGCCGGGGTCTATTCGAGTTTCCTGCGCCATGCCGAAATCGCTGCGGCCAAGTACGGTTTGAAGACCGTGGACATCCTCGTCGAGCTGGGCAAACGCCGGATGGTCGGCGGCCAGGAAGACATGATCGTCGACGTCGCGCTGGACCTGTTGGCCGCTGGCAAGCACACACACTGAGGAGGCGCGCATGAGCTATCAACTGCAGATTCTTCCGGTCGGCCTGAGTTGTCCGCTACTGCCTGAACAAACCGTGCTGGACGCGGCGCTGGCTGACGGCCTGATGCTCAAGCACAGCTGCCGCACCGGCACGTGCGGCAGTTGCAAGGGCCAGGTGCTCAGCGGTGAAGTGGAGCACGGCGACAGCCCGCTGGAGGTGCTCAGCGCGGCCGAGCGGGCGCAGGGGTTGGCGCTGTTTTGCTGCGCCACGGCGCGCTCCGACCTGGTGATCGAGGCGCCGGAAGTGACGGCGTTGCGCGGTATCGGCATCCAGCAGATGGGCGTGCGTGTGGCCAGCCTCGACAAGGTCAGCAGTGACGTTGCAGTGCTGCGGCTGACACTCGCCCCGGGCGCCGGGTTTACTTATTTTCCGGGCCAGTACGTGCAGGTGTTGCTCAAGGATGGCAGCCGGCGCAGCTATTCGATGGCCACCCACACCCCACGGGACAACCAGTTGGAGCTGCACATCCGGCACATGCCCGGCGGGGTGTTCAGCGGGCATGTGTTCAACGCCTTGCAACCCAAGGCCATCCTGCGCATGGAAGGCCCGTTCGGCTCGTTCTACCTGCGCGACAGCGAGCGGCCGATGATCTTCCTGGCCAGCGGCACCGGTTTTGCGCCGATCCAGGCCTTGCTCGAACAGCTGCGCGAACAGGGGCACAACCGGCGTCCGGTTTACCTGTACTGGGGCGGCCGGCGCCGTGAGGATCTGTATCGGCATGAACAGTTGCTGGCCTGGGAGGCCCAGTTGCCGTGGCTGCGCTACACCCCGGTGCTGTCCGATCCCACCCCGGCCTGTGATTGGCAGGGCGCGACGGGCTTCGTCCACCGCCAGGTGCTGAGCGACTTCCAGAGCCTCAAGGGGTTTGAAGTGTATGCCTGTGGCGCGCCGATCGTGGTTGATTCAGCGCGGCGCGACTACGTCGAGTTGCGGCAACTGGAGGCGGCCGACTTCTATGCCGACGCCTTCGTCTAGAGCCTGACCGTGCGCGTTTTTTGCGTGCGTGCCCCCAGGCCAGGTGAATCAGGCGGCTCCCCGAGGCCGCCGGTTTGCTTGCCTGTCCAACAACAAGAATCCTGAGAGGCTTGCGTGCTGAATCTTAGAAAATGGCGCATCACCACGCGTATTGGCGCGTTGGTGGTTGGCCTGGGCGTGTTGATCATTTGTCTGGCCATCTGGCTGGGCCTGTTGCTGCAGCGCTCGTTGCTCGAAGAAAAAATGGCGGGCGTCGACACCGCGCTGAACACCGCCAATTCGATCCTTGCGTACTACGCCGGGCAAGTGGAAAGCGGCCACATGAGCCTGGCGTTGGCCCAGCGCCAGGCCGCCGAGGTGGTCGGAACCCTGCGCTACCTGGGCGATAACTATTTGCTGATCCTCGACCTGGACTATCGGATGATCATGCACCCGACGGCGCCGGCGTTGGTGGGCAAGGCACTGGGCGACTTCAAGGACCAGAACGGCAAGCCGTTTTCCCGCCAGTTCGTGGAGGGCGCGCGCGAGCAGGGGCGGGTGTTGGTGGATTACTACTTTCCCCGTGCCAATGGCGCGCCGGCCGAATACAAGCTGTCTGAGGCGCGCCTGTTCAAGCCCTGGGGCTGGGTGGTGGCGAGCGGCATCTACCCCAGCGATGTGCAACGGGTCGTCAACCGCGTGTTGGTGGCGCCGGCATGGATCAGCGCCGTGGTGCTGCTCGGGTTGATGCTGTTTGCCTGGATGATCATCCGCAGCATTACCCGGCCGCTGCGTGAGACGGTCGAGGTGCTGGGGGCAGCGGTCAGCGGGCAAACCGACCTGACGATACGGCTGCCCGCCGTTGGCAATGACGAACTCACGCAACTGTCACGCAGTGTCAACTGCTTGATCCATGCCGCCCATGAAGTCAGTCGAGGCACGGCAGTGGCCAGCGGGCAGGTGTTGCGCTTGAGTGACGACCTCGGCGAGGTCACAGCGGCTACCCAGACCAGCCTCGATCACCAACTGTTGGAAACCGACAGCCTGGTCACCGCCATGAATGAAATGGTCGCCACCGTGCAGGATGTCGCACGCAACGCCGCCGTGGCGGCAGATGCCACGCGGCTGGCCGAAGGGCAGGCCAGCGATGGGCAGCACATCGTTCAGTCGACCATCGACGCTATCCAGCAATTGGTCGAGGCGCTGTTCGGCACCCATGCACTGGTCAAGCAACTGGAGGCTGACTCCAGCCGAGTCGGCAGTGTGCTGGATGTGATCAGCGCGATTGCCGAGCAGACCAACCTGCTGGCGCTCAATGCGGCAATCGAAGCCGCGCGGGCGGGCGAGTATGGGCGGGGGTTTGCGGTGGTCGCCGATGAGGTGCGGACCTTGGCTCAGCGCACGCAGGCCTCCACGGTGGAGATCAAGCAGATCATCGAGCAGGTGCAGTCAGGTGCCCGTGGGGCGCTGGAGCGCATCGTCGCAAACGTCGAAACGGCACGTGTGCCGGTCGAGATCTCGGCGCGGGCGGGCGACGCCTTGAAGCGGATCACCCAGTCGGCCGCGACCGTCAGCGACATGACCTTGCAGATCGCCAGTGCGGCCGAGCAGCAGGCGGTGACGGCGGATGAAATCAGCCGCACCCTGGCGCGCATCCATACGCTGGTGACGGTCAGCGGCGCGTCCAGCGTCAGCACGCGTGATTCCAGCGACGCGTTGCGGCAGTTGGCACGGGTGCTGGAAGGGCAGGTCGAGCAGCTCAGGCTCTGAAGGCGGCTGGTTGCTGCGGATCGCGCATGACCGCGTTTGTCTAAGCCCGCTTGTGCCTGTTGACGAGGTTCGTCAGGCGTTGCGGGGGGGCTCCATGGTCAAAGTCGAGTTGGGCCGGCGTATATGCATGACGGCAGTATCGCCACCCTCGAGCCGGGATTTCCCGGCTGGACCGATCTCCCTCGTTGAGGCTGCCCCGCGCCGAACGCCCCGCTAGCGCTGATTGAGCATGGCCAGCATGCGTGGCGCGATAAAGCGATGGAACGGCGCCACCGGCAGCATATACAGGCGGCCCAGCCAGTTGTGCGGCCGGACCACGGTGGAGAGCACCACCCGGCGCGCCCCTTGCGCGTCGAGTGGCATAAGGTTGATGGCCAGGTACACATCCAGGTGCCGATCCTGGTCGACCAGCAGCACTTCGTCGGGGGTTTGCGACACCAGCGTGAAAATCCCCACTCGGTCGCCGGGCCGATAGTCGGCGTCCGCACGCTCAAGGTCGATGCGTGTCAGCCTGCCGAGGTCTTTGAGGCCAAACACCTGCACCAGTCGATTGCGCAGCGCCATCAATCGGTCGATCCAGACCGGTGTCCGGGCCATCAGCCGCAGCCCATGCCGCAACGCGCTGCGCTCGCGGTCATCGGCGAAGGTGCTCTGGCAATCGATGAAACTGGCGCCCGTGGCATGGCGGGCAATGCTTGAGTCGAGCGGGAGAGCGCAGTGGCTGACGCTGGCGTTCATAAGGGGTGTCCGAAGGCCATGTAGGGTGGGTAGGGCGTTGTCATTTTGGGTTCCACGAGGTGCCGGGTTCGCACGAGCGCAGGATCAAGTGGGCCAGAAAGTGCAGGGCATCCTCAAGCTTTTTAATTGCTCAGTGCCGCGCACCAATGAAAAACCCAGGGGATCAGGCGCTTTGTCGGCCCACTGAACGCAAAAAAGGCGCCCGAAGGCGCCAAGGGGTTCACCCTGACCGAGGGAGCCGGGTGAAGCCGTTCACAGCAATGGTCGCGGTGGTAAGGCGCGACGGGAACGGAAGCGTGGCGCGCCGAGTGAAGGTGCGCAGGGGTTCATTTGGGGTAACACACGACGGCCTAGGCCGTCGCGGGTGTGCGTTGCGGCTGCCAGGTTTCGCTGGCGGTCTGGTCCATGGCTTCCTGGATCGCTCGCTTGCGGTTGGCTTCGGCCTTGCGGCTGAAATACCAGACCATGAACGTCATCAGCGACACCGCCATCAGGATCAGGCTGGCCACGGCGTTGATCTCCGGCTTGACCCCCAGGCGCACGGCAGAGAACACCTCCATCGGCAGGGTGGTGGAGCCGGGCCCGGAGACGAAGCTGGCGAGCACCAAGTCATCCAGGGACAAGGCGAACGACATCATGCCGCCCGCTGCCAACGACGGCGCGATCATCGGGATGGTGATCAGGAAAAATACCTTGAGTGGCCGCGCGCCGAGGTCCATGGCGGCTTCTTCGATGGACAGGTCCAGCTCGCGCAGGCGTGCCGAGACGACCACCGCGACATACGCGGCGCAGAACGTGGTGTGGGCGATCCAGATCGTCACCAGGCCGCGTTCCATGGGCCAGCCGATCATCTGCGCCATCGCCACGAACAGCAGCAGCAGCGACAGCCCGGTGATCACTTCCGGCATCACCAGGGGCGCGGTCACCAGGCCACCGAACAGGGTCCGGCCCTTGAAGCGGGTGACCCGGGTCAGCACGAACGCGGCCAGGGTGCCCAGGGCCACGGCGGCCACGGCGGTGTAGCAGGCAATCTCCAGGGAACGGGCCACCGAACCCATCAGTTGGGTGTTGTCCAACAGCCCCAGGTACCACTTGAGCGACCAGCCGCCCCAGACCGTCACCAGCTTGGAGGCGTTGAACGAATAGATCACCAGAATCAGCATCGGCAGGTAGATGAACAACAAGCCGAGTACCAGCATCAGGGTCGAAAAACTGAAACGCTTCATGCCCGTGCCTCCATTTCTTTGGCCTGGCTGCGGTTGAACAGCACGATGGGAATAATCAGGATCGCCAGCATCACCACCGCCAGGGCGGAGGCCACCGGCCAGTCGCGGTTGTTGAAGAACTCCTGCCACAGCACGCGGCCGATCATCAGGGTCTCCGGGCCGCCCAGCAGTTCCGGGATCACGAACTCGCCGACCACCGGAATGAACACCAGCATGCAGCCGGCGACGATGCCGTTCTTGGCCAGCGGCACGGTGATTTTCCAGAAGTTGTTGAAGTTGCTCGAACCCAGGTCCGAGGCGGCTTCCAGCAGGCTCTGGTCGTGCTTGACCAGGTTGGCGTAGAGCGGCAGCACCATGAACGGCAGGTAGGCGTAGACCACGCCGATGTAGACCGCCGTGTTGGTGTTGAGGATTTCAATCGGGCTCGATATCAGGCCGCACCCCATCAGGAACGCATTGAGCAGGCCGTTATTGCTGAGGATGCCCATCCAGGCATAGACGCGGATCAGGATCGCGGTCCAGGTCGGCATCATGATCAGCAGCAGTAATACGTTTTGCATTTCCTTGCGGGTCTTGGAAATCCCATAGGCCATGGGAAAACCGATCAGCAGGCACATCAGCGTGCTGAGCAGGGCGATCTTCAGCGAGCCCAGGTAGGCCGAGATGTACAACTCGTCGGCACCCAGCAGGCTGTAGTTACCCAGGTTCAGCAGCACCTGGAGTTTCTGGTCGACGAAGCCGTAGATCTGCGAATACGGCGGAATCGAGACGGTCGCTTCGGAGAAGCTGATCTTCATCACCAGGAAAAACGGCAGCATGAAAAACAGGAACAGCCAGAGGAAGGGAATGCCGATCACCAGCTTGCGACCGCTGGGCAGCACACGGATCAACGCTTGATGGAAAGTGCTCATGGTCGATGTACTCATGCCCGCAGTACCACGCCGCTGTCGTCTTCCCACCACACGTACACAGTGTCGCCCCAGGACGGTCGGGAGCCACGGCGTTCGGCGTTGGCCATGAACGACTGGACGATCTTGCCGCTGGGCAGCTCGACGTAAAACACCGAGTGCCCGCCGAGGTAGGCGATGTCGTGGACCTTGCCGCTGGACCAGTTGTGCGCGCAGGTCGGCATTTGGGTGGTGACCAGCAGCTTTTCCGGGCGGATGGCGTAGGTCACCGACTTGTCTTCCACCGAAGTGGCGATGCCGTAGCCGACGTAGATGTTGCGGTCCAGGTCCGCGCACTTGAGCACCGCGTGGCCTTCGGCGTCGTCGACCACCTGGGTGTCGAAGATGTTGACGTTGCCGACGAATTCGCAGACCAGGCGGCTCACCGGCGCTTCGTAAACGTCCACCGGGCTGCCGATCTGGGCGATCCAGCCCAAGTGCATGATGGCGATGCGCTGGGCCATGGTCATGGCTTCTTCCTGGTCGTGGGTCACCATCACGCAGGTCACGCCGACGCGTTCGATGATCTCCACCAGTTCCAGTTGCATCTGCGAGCGCAGCTTTTTATCCAGGGCGCCCATGGGTTCGTCGAGCAGCAGCAATTTCGGGCGTTTGGCCAGGGAGCGGGCGAGGGCCACGCGCTGGCGCTGGCCGCCGGAGAGCTGGTGGGGTTTGCGCCGGGCGTATTGGGTCATGTGGACCAGCTTGAGCATTTCCTCGACCCGCGCCTCGATCTCGCCGGCTGGCAGGCGGTCCTGCTTGAGGCCGAAGGCGATGTTCTGGGCCACGGTCATGTGCGGGAACAGGGCATAGGACTGGAACATCATGTTGATCGGCCGCTCATAGGGCGGCATCTCGGTGATGTCCACGCCATCCAGCAGGATGCGGCCTTCGGTGGGCCGTTCGAAACCGGCGAGCATGCGCAGCAGGGTGGATTTGCCCGAACCCGAACCGCCGAGCAGGGCAAAGATCTCGCCCTGGTGGATCTCCAGGGACACATCGTCCACGGCCACGGTTTCGTCGAACTTCTTGGTCACGCGGTCGATCTTCACCAGCACCTTTTGCGGTTGCTGATGACCTTCCAGTGCCTTGCGATAAATGCTGGAGGCGTTTGCCATGTGAAACTCCCAACAGGTCGTCGGGCCAATGCGGCCTGACGTAATAAGGTTGATTGCAAACCTGCACCCTCAGTGCAATGCAGGTTTATTCGGCACCGCCGTCCTGGCTGCCTGGCCTTGCTTGTTGTTGTTCGGGTATTGCCGTTCACGCCGCACGGCAGGCGCACACAGGTGCGCGCGCCGCGTGGGCAGGGCGTGTCAATCGGTAAAGCGAGTGCTGGCGGCCCGGCGCGGGCCGCCTGGTGTCAAAGGCGCTGACGCTGCGCGGCACGTTGCCGGCAGGCATCGCCAAAGGCCTGGAAAATACTCAGGTAGGCCGGGTTCGACAGGACCTGCCATTCCGGGTGCCACTGCACGCCAAAGGCAAACGCCTGGCTGTGCTCCACGGAAACGGCTTCGATCAGGCCATCCGGGGCCAGGGCCTCGACCCGCAGGCCGTCACCCAGGCGGTCGATGCCCTGGCTGTGGATCGAGTTGACCTGGATCTCGCCGGCCAGGCCCATGGCCTCGAACACGCCGCCGGGCTGGATCGCCACCGGGTGTGCCGGGGCGTACTGGACGTCGAGGCGCGGGTCGTCGGCTTCGCGGTGGTCCATAAAGCCCGGCAGTTCATGCACCTTCTGGTGCAGGCTGCCGCCAAAGGCCACGTTCATTTCCTGGAAGCCGCGGCAGATGCCGAGGACTGGCACGCCGGCCGCCACCGCAGCCCGCAACAGGGGCAGGGTGGTGGCGTCGCGTTGCGGGTCATGGGCGGTGCCCGGCGCGCTGGGAGCGCCTTGATAGTGGAAGGGTTCGACATTGGACGGCGAGCCGGTGAACAGCAGGCCGTCGACGTAGTGCAGCAGGTCCTTGATCTCGCAGAGGTCCGCCAGGGAAGGAATGATCACCGGCAGCCCGAGGGCCGCGACGCTGACAGCACGCAAATACTTGTCGCCGCTGACATGGTAGGGGTGCAAGCCAATCTCTTTGACGCACGCTGTAACACCGATCAATGGCTTGAGTGCCATTTTTATCACCTCGAAATTCACGCTGGAACGAGTTTTTCCAGAGCTTATCTCCGTTGATTTTAATTAACAACTTCAATGTAAAAAATTCTAAACGCTTGCGAGTGTGTTTGTGTTGATTGGTTGGGTTGGCGCCCAATTTTGGTGCTATATCTACCAATATAATTAACGTGTGGTGCCCGTTCTCGCTATTGACTTCACTTTGGCTTTCGGATTGACTGCTGCCACGAAACAGCTTTGAACATAATAATTAACACATAGGTGCATCATGTCGGTCCCACTGCGTACCGTTCAGCTCAACGAAGCCAACGCCTTTCTGAAAAAACACCCGGAGGTCCTGTACGTCGATCTGCTGATTGCAGACATGAATGGCGTGGTGCGCGGCAAGCGTATCGAACGCACCGCCTTGCATAAGGTGTATGAAAAAGGCATCAACCTCCCCGCGTCGTTGTTTGCCCTGGACATCAATGGCTCCACTGTGGAAAGCACTGGCCTGGGCCTGGATATCGGCGACTCCGACCGCATCTGCTACCCGATCCCCGACACCCTGAGCATCGAGCCCTGGCAGAAGCGCCCCACCGCGCAGCTGTTGATGACCATGCATGAACTCGAGGGCCAGCCGTTCTTCGCCGACCCACGGGAAGTGCTGCGCCAGGTGGTGAGCAAGTTCGACGAACTGGGCCTGACCATTTGCGCCGCGTTCGAGCTGGAGTTCTACCTGATCGACCAGGACAACGTGAACGGCCGTCCGCAAGCGCCGCGCTCGCCAATCTCCGGCAAGCGCCCGCATTCGACCCAGGTCTACCTGATCGATGACCTCGACGAATACGTCGATTGCCTGCAGGACATCCTCGAAGGCGCGAAAGAGCAGGGCATCCCTGCCGACGCCATCGTCAAGGAAAGCGCCCCGGCGCAGTTCGAGGTCAACCTGCACCACGTCAGCGACCCGATCAAAGCCTGCGACTACGCGGTACTGCTCAAGCGCCTGGTGAAAAACATCGCCTACGACCACGAGATGGACACCACCTTTATGGCCAAGCCCTACCCGGGCCAGGCCGGTAATGGCTTGCATGTACACATCTCGATCCTCGACAAGCAGGGCAACAACATCTTCGCCAGCGAAGACCCCGAGACCAACGACGTCCTGCGTCACGCCATCGGCGGTGTGCTGGAAACCCTGCCGGCGCAGATGGCGTTCCTCTGCCCGAACGTCAACTCCTACCGCCGCTTCGGTGCGCAGTTCTATGTGCCGAACTCGCCGAGCTGGGGCATCGACAACCGCACCGTGGCCGTGCGCGTGCCGACCGGCGCGGCGGATGCCGTGCGTATCGAGCACCGGGTGGCCGGCGCCGACGCCAACCCTTATCTGCTGATGGCCTCGGTATTGGCCGGTATCCACCACGGCCTGACCAACAAGATCGAGCCGGGGGCGCCGGTCGAAGGCAACTCCTACGAGCAGAACGAGCAGAGCCTGCCCAACAACCTGCGCGACGCCCTGCGCGAGCTGGACGACAGCGAGGTCATGGCCCGGTACATCGACCCGCTGTACATCGACGTGTTTGTCGCGTGTAAGGAAAGCGAACTGGCCGAGTTCGAAAACTCGATCTCCGACCTTGAGTACAACTGGTACCTGCACACGGTCTGACGGCCCTCCCACTTTTTGCGTTGAGCACACCCTATGACCAAGCATCGCAACGACTGGGAGCAGTACTTCCAGTCCCTGAACCTTGAAGGCCGGGCCTTTATCGGCGGCGAATACCGTTGGGCCGCCAGCGGCGAAACCTTTGACAGCATCAGCCCGGTGGACGGGCGTTTTCTGGCCACGGTCGCCAGCACCGATGAGGCCGACGCCGACGCCGCGGTAATCGCTGCACGCCAGGCGTTCGAATCCGGGATCTGGCGCTTGCAGGCCCCGGCGGCGCGCAAGCGCGTGCTGATCCGTTTCGCCGATCTGATCCTCGAACACCAGGAAGAACTGGCGCTCCTGGAAACCCTCGACATGGGCAAGCCGATTGGCGACTCCATGGCCATCGACGTGCCTGCCACCGCCAACGCGATCCGCTGGAGCGCCGAGGCCATCGACAAGCTCTACGACGAAGTGGCGCCCACGCCCCACGACCAGTTGGGCCTGATCACCCGCGAACCCTGCGGCGTGGTCGCGGCCATCGTGCCGTGGAACTTCCCGATGATCATGGCCAGTTGGAAGTTCGCGCCGGCCCTGGCGGCGGGTAACTCATTCATCCTCAAACCTTCGGAAAAGTCGCCGCTGACCGCCATTCGCCTGGCCCAACTGGCGCTTGAGGCCGGCATTCCCCCAGGCGTGTTCAACGTGCTGCCGGGCTACGGTCACACCGTCGGCAAGGCGCTGGCCTTGCATAGGGATGTGGATGTGCTGGCCTTTACCGGCTCCACCGCGGTGGCCAAGCAACTGCTGGTGTATTCCGGCCAGAGCAATATGAAACGGGTGTGGCTGGAGGCCGGTGGCAAGAGCCCCAATGTGGTGTTCGCCGATGCCCCGGACTTGCGCGCTGCCGCCGCCGCTGCGGCTGCAGCGATTGCCTTCAACCAGGGCGAAGTCTGCGTGGCCGGTTCGCGCCTGCTGGTGCAGCGGTCGATCCGCGAGCCCTTCATTGCGCTGCTGGTGGAGGCGTTCCAGGCCTGGAAGCCGGGGCATCCACTGGACCCGGCGACCAAGGTCGGTGCAGTGGTCGATCAGCGGCAACTGGACAACGTGTTGCGCTACATCGAGATCGGCAAAGAGCAGGGCGCCCAACTCTTGGTTGGCGGCCAGCGCACCCTGCAAGACACCGGTGGCCAGTACGTGGAACCGACGGTTTTCGACGGCGTGACCAATGCCATGACCATCGCCCGCGAAGAAATCTTCGGCCCGGTGTTGTCGCTGATCAGCTTCGACACCGAAGAAGAAGCGCTGTCGATCGCCAACGACAGCATCTTCGGCCTGGCCGCCGCAGTGTGGACCGCCGACCTCAGCCGCGCCCACCGCTTTGCCCGGGGCCTGCGTGCCGGCAGCGTGTGGGTCAACCAGTACGACGGCGGCGACATGACCGCGCCGTTCGGCGGCTTTAAACAGTCGGGCAATGGCCGCGACAAGTCGCTGCACGCCTTTGACAAGTACACCGAGCTCAAAGCCACCTGGATCAAGCTCTAAGCCCAAATAACAACGGCGATTGCCGGCGCGTGCCGGCCAGTCGCCAGGGAGTCCTAACCATGCAACCCCATGTAAACAGCTATTACGCCGCGACCCGCAACCACACCGGCGACTTCCCTGTGCTTGAAGAGTTGGTCGAGTGTGATGTCTGTGTCATCGGCGCCGGCTACACCGGCCTGTCGTCGGCGCTGTTCCTGGCGGAAGCCGGCTACAGCGTCACCGTGCTCGAAGCGGCCAAGGTCGGCTTTGGCGCCAGCGGGCGCAACGGCGGGCAACTGGTCAATTCCTACAGCCGTGACGTGGATGTCATCGAGCAGCGCTACGGCGAAAAGAGCGCCGAAATCCTCGGCAGCATGATGTTCGAAGGCGCCGAGATCATTCGCCAGCGCATCCAGCACTACGACATCCAGTGCGACTACCGCCCGGGCGGGATCTTCGCCGCATTGAACAAAAAACAGCTCAAAGGCCTGGTCGAACAGAAAAGCAGTTGGGAGCGCTATGGCAACCGCAACCTGCAACTGCTCGACGCCAAAGACATGGCAAACGAAGTGGGCTGTGAAAATTACATCGGCGGCCTGCTGGACAAGCAGGGCGGCCACGTCCATCCGCTGAACCTGGCCCTGGGCGAAGCCAGCGCCATTGTCGGCCTGGGCGGCAAGATCTTCGAACAATCGGCGGCCGAGGAAATCACCTACGGCGAACCCAACGTGGTACGCACGGCCAAGGGTGTGGTTCGCGCCAAGTACCTGTTGATCGCCGGCAACGCCTACCTGCCGCAGAATCTCGACCCACGGGTGACGCGCAAAAGCATGCCCTGCGGCTCGCAGATCGTGGTCACCGAGCCGCTGTCGGAGGAAGTGGCACGCAGCCTGATTACCCACAATTACTGCGTCGAAGACTGCAACTACCTGCTCGACTATTACCGTCTGACCGCTGACAACCGTCTGCTGTACGGCGGCGGCGTGGTCTACGGCGCCCGCGAGCCGGACGACATCGAACAACTGATCCGGCCGAAGATCCTCAAGACCTTCCCGCAGTTGAAAAACGTCAAGATCGACTACCGCTGGACCGGCAACTTCCTGCTGACCATGTCGCGCATGCCGCAATTCGGCCGTATCGAAAAGAACGCCTACTACATGCAAGGGTATAGCGGCCACGGCGTCACCTGTTCGCACCTCGCGGGCAAGCTGATCAGCGAAGTGATCCGCGGTGACGCCGAACGCTTCGACGCCTTTGCCTCGCTGCCGCACATGCCGATGTTCGGCGGCCGCACCTTCCAGGCCCCGCTGACGGCCATGGGCGCCGCCTACTACGCCCTGCGCGACCGACTCGGTATTTGACCGGTCAGCCACACACGCGCCGCGAGCCCCCGGCCCACGCCACCTTCGGCCGCGGCCGCGGGCTTGCTTTTTTTGCGCATGCAGGCATATTCAGCAGCGCTACAGCTCCACCCGCAAACGTGATTTAATAGCCGCCTTTCAGGTTTCCGGGTCGGGTAATCGGCGAATTTCGCAACATTGCCTGCCCGCGCTCGCCCCAGCTCCTGCAACGCTATCGCAACCAATAAACATCACGACACTCACCCCTTATATAAGGCAGCTATGGACACGGGCACCCGACTCAAACTCGTTCGCGAAAGCTACAAACTCTCCCAGCGCGAGCTGGCCCGTCGTAGCGGCGTGACCAACGCCACCATTTCCCTGATCGAACAGAATCGCGTCAGTCCCTCTGTCAGTTCCCTGAAAAAGCTGCTGGAAAGCATCCCCATGTCCCTGGCGGACTTTTTCACCTTCGACCAGCCGCCACGCGAACACCAATACGTCTTCCGCGCCAACGAACAGCCCGACCTGGGTCGCGACGGCCTGCGCCTGCTGCTGGTGGGCGCGCCGATCCCCAGCCGCCAGATGCGCTTTCTGCGCGAGCAGTACGCACCCGGCGCCAGTTCCGGCGAAGAGCCGATCGTGCATGTCGAAGGCGAGGAGTGCGGCCTCGTCACCCGTGGCACCGTCGAACTCACTGTCGATGGCCAGGTCAGCATATTGAACCCAGGGGATGGGTATTACTTCCCCACCACCTTGCCCCACAGGTTCCGCAATATCGGGCAGGATGAGGCGGAAATCATCAGCGCGAATACGCCGGCGAACTTCTAGGCCAGCGCCCGGCGCCTAATCGAGCAGACTAAGCTCCCGGGCCCGGCTCATGGCCTGGATGCGACTGGTGACCTGGAGCTTGGCGTAGAGATTCTTCAAATGCCATTTCACGGTCTCGCTGGAGATGTCCAGGCTGCGGGCGATCTCCTTGTTCGATTGCCCTTGAGCCACCAGCGACAGCGTCTGGCTTTCGCGCTCGCTCAGGGCACAGCCCAGGTCAGGCTCGGTGATGGGCGTCGAGTCCAGCAGGCGTTGTATGTAGTCTTTGAACGGTGCCTTGAGATCCTTGAGGGCGCTGAGCAGGGCCGTCAGCTCGGCGCCGCTGTCGAGTAATGTCTGTTTCATATGTTGGCGGCGTGCGGTATCCAGCACCGGCAGCAACACCTCCATCGCCTGTTTGCCCTGGCCATCGCGCCACAGGCTCAGCGCCCAGTGCGTACGTGCGCGCAAGCCATCGAGGACTTGCCCGCCGCGCTCATCCTCATCCACTTGCAGTGCCCAGGTGCGGGCGGCTTCGCCATGTTTGCCGTCATTGGCCAATACACACGCATGGCTGACTCGATGGTTGCGCTCAAGGGCCTGGTGCAAAGGTGCCTCGGCCCGGTGGTGGCTGCTCAAGTCGGCCAGTTGCTGGAGCAAGTGGCGGGCCTGGGACGGGGCGTTGCTGTGAAGGTGCGCCTGAATCTGTTCGGCCAGCAGCAACCCTTGCAGGCGTGGCCAGCGCCGTAGCGTTGCCAGTTGTTGGGCGTGTTCCAGCAGACGATGCGCCTGGCTGTAGTCGCCTGCGTGTAACGCACTGCGGGCCAGGGCGCGGTAGGCGCTGAACAGGGCATCGAGCGGCGCAATCGCGTCCACCTGACGCAGCCGTGGCTGCAGTTCGCGGTGCAAGGCCTGCCAGTCACCGCGTTCGTACCACAGTTCGGCGAGCAGCGCGGTGAGGGTGGCGCTGCCGCTCGATTGCGCCCCTGTCAGTTGCTCGGCGTGTACCAGGGCCTGGCGGTAATAGTGCTCGCCGCTCTCCAGGTCCGCCTGGCGGACATGGCTCAGGCCCAGAATAAAAGCGCGGTAGACACTGACAAACAGGTTCTCCGAAGGCGTCGCCGGGCATGGCATGTGCCGTTGCACGGCTTGCGCATCCTGATAACGCCCGCGCACCAGATAGTCGTAACTGAGGATGTTGCACACCAGGCCATCGACCCAGCGATCCCCGCTGGGCAACTGCGCCAGTAGCGGTTCCACATGCTCCAGGCCCTGGCTGATGCGTTCGGCGAAGGACTCGTTGATCGCGCAGATCACCTGGCGTTTGATCAGCAGGCGCGGGCTGACGCCGGGCTGTTCCAGCAACGGGTGCAGGTCGAGCAGCAACTGCCGTGATTCATCGAAACGAAAGTGGTGGGCCAGGGCCCAGCTCAGGTTCAGTTGCAGGTCGATGCGTTGCTCGTCCAGGGGCGACAAGGCGCTCAGCGGCAGGTTTTGCAGCCAGCGCACCAGGGTGTCGATATCGCCTTCTTCGGCGAGGGACTGGGCACCCTTGTCGGCACAGGTGGTGCTGTTGGCCAGTTGTCCGGCGGCCAAGGCATGGCGGATGGCTTCAGCCCAGTATTGATGGGCGGCCAGCCAGTTGCTGGCGCGTTGATGCAGTTGGGCAACATCGGTGTTGCTGGCGGACAGGCGCTGGTGAAGGGTCTCGGCAAACAGCGCGTGGTAGCGGAACCAATGCCCCTGGGGATCGAGGGAGCAAATGAACAGGTTGTGCTGTTCGATGAACCCTAGCATCTGTTCGCCGTCCTCGCGCCCGGTAATGGCGTTGCACAAAGACGCGGTGAAGCGATTGAGGATCGAGGTGTGCAGCAGGAAGCTCTGCACCCGGGGCGGCAGAGGCTCCAGCACCACGTCTTGCAGATAACCACCGATCACCCGCGATCCGCGTTCCAGATGTGCCCAGCGGCGCACCGGGTCACTGCCGGTGGGCGGTGCCAAGGATGCCATCTGGATCCCGGTGATCCAGCCTTCGGTCAGGCTCAGCAGGCGTTGCAGGTCGGCGGTGTCCAGCTTGAGATCGGTGGTGCGGGAAAAATAGCCCGCTGCTTCGTCGAGGTTGAAGCGCAACGCGTTGGCGTCGATTTCCACCAGTTGGTTGCGTGCGCGCAGGCGGCTCAAGGGCAATTGCGCGGCGTTACGGCTGCCAATCAACAGGTGCAGGCAAGCGGGGGCGTGCAGCACCAGTTCGAGCAGGTCTTGCTCTATCAACTGATGGCGGACCAGATGCACATCGTCTAGCACCCAATACAGCGGCTGTTGGCGCAGGTTGAGTTGGTTGATCAAGGCGCGCATAAAGCCTTGTGCGGACGGCTGCAGGTCGCCGGTCAAATCTGCCAAGGCCGGGTCGGCGCTGCGCAGGGCGGCCAGCAGATAACGACGAAAGTATTCGGGACTATCGTCCTGCTCGTCCAGGCTCAACCACGCCACGCTGTGGCCCTGGTCGAGCAGGCACTGGCGCCATTGGCTGAGCAGGGTGGTCTTGCCGAAACCGGCCGCGCCGCACACCAGTGCCAGACTGCGTTCGTGCAATAGGTCGAGTTTTTCCAGCAGGCGCGAGCGGCTCAGCAGGGTGCCGGCCGCGCGGGGCGGGCCGAGCTTGGTGCTGATCAGCGGCAAGCCATGACGGAGGCTGAACGCGCCCTGGCTGTAGGCAGGCAATGTCAGGTGATCCATGGATGGTCGTCTTGGTGTGGTCGAGTATCGATCATTATTTTTGTAGACCCTCGTTTTGCAAGGTTAATCCCCTCAAGCGGCAATTACCGCCCCCCCATCCGGGTAGTTATGGCATCGGCCAGAGCCTCTTACCGTACCGCCACGCCATCGTCGGTCGCCTGATTCAGGTCATCGACCCCCCTATAAAAAACCAGAGATGAGGGCGAGCCCATGTCGCTTAGCAAGTCAAAACTGCTTCAGGCCTATCGCAAGATGCGCGAGATTCGCGTGTTCGAGGAGCGGCTACACCAGGAAAACACCACTGGGGATATCCCCGGCTTCATCCACTTGTACAGCGGCGAGGAAGCAATCGCCGTTGGCGTCTGCGAGAACCTGACGGACGCTGACTATATCGGCTCGACTCACCGTGGTCACGGCCACTGCATCGCCAAGGGCTGTGACCTGCACGGCATGATGGCGGAGATCTTTGGCAAGGAGTCGGGCCTGTGCCGGGGTAAGGGCGGCTCCATGCACATTGCCGACCTGAGCAAGGGCATGCTGGGCGCCAACGCCATCGTCGGCGGCGCACCGCCTCTGGCCATTGGCGCCGCACTCACGGCGAAAACCCTGGGCACGCGCAATGTGGCGGTGTCGTTCACCGGCGACGGTGGCTCCAACCAAGGCCTGGTATTTGAAGCCATGAACATGGCCGTGGTGCTCAAGTTGCCAACGGTATTCGTGTTCGAGAACAACGGTTTCGGTGAGGCCACCGGCCACAATTACGCGGTCGGTGGCCGGGATATCGCCAACCGCGCCGCCAGCTTCGGCATGCCTGCGGTGAAGGTCGACGGTACCGACTTCTTTGCCGTCTACGAAGCCGTAGCCGTCGCGGTGGAGCGGGCACGCAATGGTGAAGGCCCGAGTGCCATCGAGGCTGTTGCCCACCGCTGGCACGGGCATTTCGAAGGCGACCCGATGCTGTATCGCGCCGACGGCGAAGTGGAGCGCCTGCGCCGAGACAACGACCCGCTGCAAATTTTCAGTAAGCAAGTCGAGGGGCAAATATCCGCAGAGGAACTGCAAGCCATCGATGACGAGGTCCAGGCCCAGGTCGATGACGCGGTGGCCAAGGCTCGCATCGCCGATTACCCATCGGTGGACAACCTGCTGACCGACGTTTACGTCTCTTACTGAGGATTTGGAATATGGCAATTCGTACTTTTCGTGAAGCAGTCAAAGAAGCCCTGGCCCAGGAGATGGAACTCGATCCGCGCGTCGTGTTGATCGGGGAAGACGTTTGCGGCGGCCAGGCCGGTACCGCCGAGGTCGGCAGCAAGGGCGAAGCCTTCGGTGGCGTGCTGGGGGTGACCAAAGGCTTGTGGACCCAGTTCGGCTCGTCCCGGGTGATCGACACACCGATCACCGAGTCGGCGATCGTCGGCATGGCCGCAGGCGCAGCGGTGACCGGTCTGCGGCCGGTGGCCGAGTTGATGTTCATGGATTTCTTCGGCGTGTGCCACGACATGCTCTACAACCAGGCGGCGAAGTTCCGTTACATGTTCGGCGGCAAGGCCAAGGCCCCGCTGGTGATTCGCGGCATGATTGGCGCCGGGTTCTCCGCGGCCGCCCAGCACTCGCAGTCGCCCTACAACATCTTCGCGACCACCCCGGGCCTCAAGGTGGTGGTGCCGTCCAGCCCTTACGACGTCAAAGGCCTGCTGATCCAGGCGATCCGCGATGACGACCCGGTGGTGTTCTGTGAACACAAGATCCTCTACGACATCAAGGGCGAAGTGCCCGAGCACGCCTACACCATCCCTTTTGGCGTCGCCAACTACACCCGCGAAGGCACCGACGTCACCATCATTGCCCTGGCAGCCATGGTGCACAAAGCCAATGAGGTGGCGGACAAACTGGCGGCTGAAGGGATCTCTGTGGAGGTAGTGGACCCGCGCACCGTGTCGCCGTTGGACGAAGAGGGCATTCTTGAATCCGTGGCCTCTACCGGGCGCGTGGTGATTGTCGACGAGTCGGCCGCGCGCATCGGCTTTGCCCATGACATTGCCGCGCTGATCGTGTCCCAGGCGTTTTACCACCTCAAGGCGCCGATCATCATGGTCACGCCGCCGCACACCCCGGTTCCGTTCTCACCGGTGCTGGAGCAAGCGTGGATCCCTAGCGTACAACGCATCGAAGCCGCCGTTCGCAAAGTGATGGAGGGCTGACCATGAGTGATATCCGCGCAATCGAAGTGCCCAAATGGGGACTGTCGATGGAAGAGGGCACGCTGACTGACTGGCTGATCGAGGAAGGCGACAGCTTCGCCGCGCAGCAGGAAGTCTGCGAGATTGAAACCAGCAAGATTTCCAACGTGATGCAGGCGCCTTTTGCCGGTGTGTTGCGGCGCAAAGTGGCGCAACCGGGGCAAACCATTCCCGTGGGCGGTGTGCTGGGGATTGTCGCCGACGCTTCGGTCAGCGATGCCGAGATCGATGCGTATCTGGCGCAGCGTGGCGTCGCTGAGCCGGCGCCAGTTTCTGAATCGGTACCCGCTGAGACCACGGCACAACCGCTGGTCAAGTTGGCCGCCAGCGCGCCGGCCGCTGCGTCGCAACCGTCGGTCAAGACGCCGGGTGCCTGGCAGGTGCCACAGGCGTTGCTGGGCGCCAGTGACGAAGCGTTGTTCGCCACGCCCCATGCATTGAAACTGGCGGCGCAGCTCAATATCAACCTGAGCCGGGTGCCTGGTTCGGGCCGTGAAGGGCGCATCAGCGTGGCGGATATTGAAGCCGCAGTGCGCGCCGAGGGCGGGCAAGTCGCCAGCCGAGCGGCTGCGCAAAAAGCCAATCAGGCCGCACCTTCGCGCCTCGATGACAGCCAGGTTCTCGCCACACCGGTGGCCCGGCGTCTGGCGCAGCAGTGGGGCATCAACCTCCACGACTGCCGCGTTACAGGCACTCGCGGTCGGGTGTGCAAGGCCGATGTGCTCCAAGCCCGGGGCGCCGATGCGGTGCCACAGGCCCAGGCTGCGCCGACGGTTGATAGTCGCGAGGCGTTTGAAACCCTGCCCATGAACGGCATGCGCAAGGCCATTGCCGCGCGCCTGCAAGCCTCCAAACGTGATGCGCCGCACTTTCGCCTGCATGCGGATTTTGATCTGGAGCGCTTGCTTGCATTGCGCGCTGAGATCAACGCCTCGGTGCCGGGGGTGAAAATCTCGGTCAACGATCTGCTGATCAAGGCTTGCGCCCAGGCGCTGGTCAAGGTGCCCGACGTCAATGTGCAATACGACGACGAGCGCCAGGAAGTACGGCGTTACCGCGATGCAGACATTTCCATTGCCGTGGCGCTGCCCGGTGGCCTGATCACGCCGATCATCCGCCAGGCCAATCGCAAGAGCCTGGCCGAAGTCTCCGGGGAAATGCTCAGCCTGGCGACCAGGGCCAAGGCCGGTACCTTGAAACCCGAGGAGTTCCAGGGTGGCACCTTCAGCATCTCCAACCTGGGCATGCTCGGTGTGCGCCAGTTCGACGCGATTATCAACCCACCCCAAGGGGCAATCCTGGCCATCGGCGCCGGAGAAAAGCGCGTGGTGGCCCATGAAGGACAACCTGCGGTACGCACGCAAATGAGCGTGTCGTTGTCTTGCGACCACCGGGTTATCGACGGTGCGTTGGGGGCGACCTTCCTCAAGGAACTCAAGCGCCTGGTGGAAAACCCCACCCTGATGCTGGTCTAGGAGTTGCCATGAGCGATCAATTTGATGTGCTGATTATCGGCGGTGGCCCTGGCGGATATGTGGCGGCGATTCGTGCCGCGCAACTGGGGCTCAATACCGCCCTGGTGGAAAAACAGCACTTGGGCGGTATCTGCCTGAACTGGGGCTGCATTCCCACCAAGGCCATGCTCAAGGGCGCGGAGGTGGCCCATACCTTGCGGCACCTGGAGGCCTTTGGTTTCAGCGCCGAGAACATTCAGTTCGATATCCAGAAACTGGTGGCCCACAGCCGGGACGTGTCGAAAACGCTCACCGGTGGTATTGCCTATTTGCTCAAGAAAAACGGTGTGACGGTGGTTGACGGCCGTGCCCGCGTGACTGCCAAGGGGCGTGTCAGTGTCACCTCGGGCGAGGGTGAGCGGGCCCTTGGGGCCAAGCACATCATCCTCGCCACCGGCGCCCGGCCGCGCTCGCTGCCGGCGATAGTGCCGGACGGGCAACGCATCTGGAGCTACTTCGAGGCGCTGGTGCCGCAGACCGTACCGGCGTCCTTGCTGATTGTGGGTTCGGGAGCCATTGGCGTGGAGTTTGCCAGCCTCTACCACGACCTGGGCTGCGCCGTGACCCTGGTGGAAGTGGCGCGCCAGATCATGCCGGTCGAAGACCAGGAAGTGGCCAGCCTGGTGCAGCGCGAGTTCGAACAGCGCGGTATCCGGGTGCTGACCCAGGCCACTGTGACCGAAGTATTCAGTGAGGCCGATCAGGCGCGTTGCACCTTGCGCCTGGCCGATGGTCGCGAAGAGGTGCTGGCGGTGGAGCGTGTGCTGCTGGCCGCCGGGATTCAGGCCAACACTGAAGACCTGGGGTTGGAGGCGCTGGGGGTGGAGATTGAGCGCGGGTTTATCAAGACAGACCCCTGGTGCCGCACCAATGTCGCCGGGCTCTACGCCATCGGCGATGTCGCTGGCGCGCCGTGCTTGGCTCACAAAGCCAGCCATGAAGGGGTGTTGTGTGTCGAGAAACTGGCCGGGGTGGACGGGGTTCACCCGCTGGACAAAGCCTTTATTCCGGGGTGCACCTACGCCCGTCCGCAAGTGGCCAGCCTGGGCCTGACAGAAGCGGCGGCCAGGGCCAGCGGCAAGCACCTGAACATTGGCCGATTCGACTATCAGGCCAACGGCAAGGCCCTGGCGTTGGGCGAGGCCAAGGGGTTTGTGAAGACCATTTTCGATGCGGACAGCGGCGAGTTGCTGGGGGCACATATGGTTGGGCCGGAAGTGACCGAGCAGATCCAGGGTTTTGGCATCGCCCATAGCCTGGAGGCGACTGCCCAGGCCTTGAGCCAGGTCATCTTCGCCCACCCGACATTGAGCGAAGCTATGCACGAAGCGGTGTTGGCCGCCAGTGGCAAGGCTCTGCATCAGTAAAAGACAGCGGTTCCGGAGTGTTGGAACCGCGATTGTTCATCCGCAGAAGGAAGCAGCGATGCAACGTTTTCAGAACAAAGTCGTATTGGTCACCGGCGCCGCAGCCGGCATCGGCGAAGCCACCGCGAGGCGTTTTGCCGATGAGGGTGCGAATGTGGTGTTGGCCGACTGGAACCTTGAAAAAGCCCAAGCGGTGGCCAGCGAGCTACCAGCCGACAAGGTGCTGGCGGTGAAGGTCGACGTGTCGAGCATGACTTCGGTACAGCAGATGATCGACGCAACCATCGAGCGTTTCGGTCGGCTGGATGTGCTGGTCAATAACGCCGGCGTACATATTCCCGGCACCACCCTTGAAACCACGGAAGCCGACTGGCGCAAGATCGCCTCGGTGAACATCGACGGGGTGATTTTCTGCTCGAAGCTGGCGTTGCCGCACCTGATTCAAAGCAAGGGCAATATTGTCAGCACCGCCTCTGTTTCTGGGTTGGGCGGCGACTGGGGCGCGGCGTTCTACTGCGCGAGCAAGGGCGCGGTAGTCAACTTCACCCGGGCCCTGGCGCTGGATCACGGCGCCCAGGGTGTGCGTGCCAACGCGGTATGCCCAAGCCTGACGCGTACGGCGATGACCTGGGATTGGGAGCAGTCTATTCGTGACAAATTCAACGAGCGCATCCCGATGCAGCGCGAGGCCTTGCCCAGCGAAGTGGCGGCAGCGATTGCGTTTTTGGCCAGCCCGGATGCGAGTTTCGTCAATGGGGTGAACTTGCCGGTGGATGGGGGCGTGACGGCGTCTGATGGACAGCCGAAGGTGTCCTGAATCGGGCTAGGATTTGCGCCACTGCACAGCACCACGTGCTCTAAGGCGCCCGGGGAGGGCGCCTGGAGTTACCTGCCATTATCGGTGTGATCTCATGTCGACCCTGCTGTACAGCGCCATCCTGCTGGCGGCTGTGGGCATGAACTTCGGCTGGTCGCTGCGCCGCGCCCGGCGCCATAGCCTCCTGGGAATTTGCTGGCGAGGACGACAAAGCAGACCAGAAAACAATTGAACAGGGCGGCCTCCTCAGAAGGAAAACCCTCGTCTGCTTTTGGCACCGTGCTACCATCGACGCCATGACTTGCAGCAACATAATGTTGCAATGAACTTCAATAATCGGCCTTTCGCTGACTCATGACCTCCCCATTCGACTCGCAATCCGACTTGCCCATGATCCTGGTAGTGGACGATGAGCTGCGTTCGCGCGAATCGTTACGCCGGGTACTCGATCAGGAGTTCCAGGTGCTGCTGGCCGAGTCGGCCGGGCAAGCACGCGAACTGCTGGAACAGCATGTGGTCGCGGTGATCCTCTGCGACCAGCGCATGCCCCATGTCAGCGGTATCGAATTTCTCAAGGAAGTGCGCGAGCGCTGGCCGGGGGTGGTCCGCATCGTGCTGTCGGGCTACACCGATTCGGAAGACATCATCGCGGGCGTCAATCAGGCCGGTATCTATCAGTACCTGCTCAAGCCCTGGCTGCCTGAAAACCTGCTCAACACCGTGCGCAATGCGGTCGAGAGCCAATCGTTGCAAAACCATATGCAGCGGCTGGACCTGGAGCTGCGCGCCGGTACGCCAGCGCTGCGTCGCCGCAGCCGCGAAACCCTGGAGCGGGTACGCGACACCTTCGATTTCTCGCGCATCGTGCGCAGCCCCGGCGGCCCGCTGGATGCGGTCTGTGAGTTGGCCGCCCGGGTCGCCCGCTATGATTTGTCGGTGCTGCTGCTGGGCGAATCGGGCACGGGCAAAGAACTGCTGGCCCGCGCCATCCATTACGCCAGCCCGCGTGCGAGTAATGCCTTTGTCATGGAGAACTGCGCGGCGCTGCCCGATACCTTGCTGGAGTCCGAGCTGTTCGGGCACAAGCGCGGCGCCTTCACCGGCGCGCATCAGGATCACATCGGGCTGTTCCAGCGTGCCAATGGCGGCACCTTGCTACTCGACGAAATCGGCGACACCTCGCCGGCTTTTCAGGTCAAGTTGTTGCGCGTCTTGCAAGAGGGCGAACTGCGCCCGGTCGGCGCCTCAAGCACGGTACGGGTCGATGTGCGGGTGATCGCGGCGACCCATCGCGACCTGGAGCAGGATGTCGCCACCGGACGTTTTCGCAGCGACCTTTATTACCGGCTGTCCACGGTCAGCCTGGGCTTGCCGCCGTTGCGCGAGCGCACCGCCGACCTGATGCCCATCGCCAAAAAGCTGCTCGACGATGCCCGCCTGGAACTGGACCTGCCAAACCTGCACTTCGCCGACGACGCCCTGGCGAGCCTGATCGGTTACCCATGGCCCGGTAATATTCGCGAGTTGCGCAACGAAATCTACCGCGCCGCTGCGTTGTCGGAAGGCTCGCAAATCGGTGCTCATTCGTTTTCCTGGCGCGTCATGCAGGGCCAGGGACGCAACACCAACGACATACGCCTGTCGCCCCCCACGGGTACGTTGCAAGAACAACTGGACGCTATCGAAGCGACCATACTCAAGGAATCGCTGCTGCGTCACCGCTGGAACAAAACCCATGCGGCCCGTGAACTGGGCTTGTCGCGCGTGGGCCTGCGCCAGAAATTGCGCCGTCTTGGCCTGGAGGAAGCCCGATGAACACCCCATTCCGAGTGCTGTGGCTGCAATCGGGCGGTTGCGGCGGTTGCAACATGTCCTTGCTGTGCGCCGATACCCAGGATTTTTCCGCGATGTGGCGCAGTGCGGGGATTGAGTTGCTCTGGCATCCATCGCTGTCCCTTGAAAGCGGTGATCAGGTGCTGGATATCCTGGAGGACTGCCTGCAAGGTCGCACCCGGCTCGATGCCTTGTGCATCGAAGGCTCATTGCTGCGCGGCCCGCACGGCACCGGGCGCTTTCACATGCTGGCGGGCACCGATGCGCCGATGATCGACTGGGTGCGCAAACTCGCGGCGGTGGCCGAATACACCTTGGGCATCGGCACTTGCGCGGCCTACGGAGGCATCACCGCTGCGGGCAGCAACCCGACCGACGCCTGCGGCCTGCAATTTGACGGTGAGCATCGCGGCGGCCTGCTGGGTGCCGATTATCGGTCGTTGCGCGGCTTGCCGGTGATCAATGTGGCCGGTTGCCCGACGCACCCCGGCTGGGTGACCGACACCTTGATGGCGCTGGCCGCCGGGCTGTTCGCCGAGGCCGATCTGGACATTATCGGGCGTCCGCGTTTCTACGCCGACCAACTGGTGCATCAGGGCTGCACGCGCAATGAGTTCTACGAATACAAAGCCAGTGCGGAAAAGCCCTCGGACCTGGGCTGCATGATGGAAAACCTCGGCTGCAAAGGCACCCAGGCCCACGGCGACTGCAATACTCGCCTGTGGAACGGCGAGGGCTCGTGTACCCGTGGCGGGTTTGCCTGCATCAACTGCACCGCCCCGGGCTTCGAAGAACCGGGGCACGCGTTTCAGCGCACGCCGAAGCTGGCGGGCATTCCTATCGGTTTGCCCATCGACATGCCCAAGGCCTGGTTCGTCGCCCTGTCGGCGCTGTCCAAGTCGGCCACCCCCAAGCGCGTCAAACAGAATGCGACGTCCGATCACCCGCTGATCGCGCCGTCGGTACGCACCCCCCGCCGTTAGGAGTTTGCATGTCACGTTTGGTGGTCGGCCCATTCAATCGGGTTGAAGGCGATCTGGAAGTACAGCTGGACGTGGAAGATGGTCATGTGCGTTCGGCACGGGTCAACGCCACCATGTACCGTGGCTTCGAGCAAATCCTGCTGCAACACGCACCGCTCGATGCGCTGACCTACGCGCCACGCATCTGCGGAATCTGCTCGGTGTCGCAATCGATCGCCGCCGCCCGCGCCCTGGCCGGGCTGGCCGGCGTACAGCCGCCGGACAACGGCCTGCTGGCAATCAACCTGATGGCCGCCACCGAAAACCTCGCCGATCACTTGAGCCATTTCTACCTGTTTTTCATGCCGGATTTCGTGCGCCCGGTGTACGCCGAGCGCCCTTGGTATCCAGACGCGGTGGCGCGCTTTACCCCGCTTCAGGGCAGCCAGCAGCGCCTGGCCATTTCTGCGCGTAAACGCTGGCTGGATTTGATCGGCACACTGGGCGGCAAGTGGCCGCACACCGGCTCGATCCAGCCGGGTGGCTCGACCCGCGCCATCGATGCCGCCGAGCGCCTGCGCCTGCTGACCCGCGTTCGCGAGTTCCGGCAGTTTCTGGAAAGCGAGCTGTTCGCCGCGCCGCTGGAGCGTATCAATGGTTTGAGCAGCGAAAGCGAGCTCTGGGCATGGCACGCCGAAGCGCTGGGGCAGGGCGATTTTCGCCAATTTCTGCAAATCGCCCTGGACACCGGGCTTGAGCATCTGGGGCCGGGGCCGGGGCTGTATCTTTCCTACGGGGCGTATCCGCGAGCCGATGGCTCGATGGTGTTCCCGCGCGGCCTGTGGAATGGCGTCACCCAGTGTGCACAAGCGCTGGACCTGGACGATATCCGCGAAGACAGCGCGCATGCCTGGCTCGACGACGCTGGCGGCCCACGCCACCCGGCCGATGGGCAAACCCAGCCGTTGATGGAAAAAACCGACGCGTATACCTGGAACAAAGCCCCGCGCCTGGCCGGCGCGGTGCTGGAAACCGGCGCCATTGCACGCCAGTTGATTGCCGGCCAAGCGCTGCTGCGCGATGCCGTGGCACGCTGTTCGGCAACGGTTTATACCCGCCTGCTCGCGCGTTTGCTGGAGTTGGCGCAGGTGGTGCCGCTGATGGAAAGCTGGTTGATCGCCCTGCGCCCCGGCGAGCCGTATTACCGCGCCGCGGCATTACCCGACAAAGGCCGCGCGGTCGGCCTGACCGAAGCGGCACGTGGCGCACTGGGGCATTGGCTGGAGGTGGAGCACGGGAAAATCGCCCGCTACCAGATCATCGCCCCGACCACCTGGAACTTCTCGCCACGCGATGCCCAGGGCCAGCCCGGGGCATTGGAACAAGCCTTGCAGGGTGCTCCCGTGCTACCCGGCGAAAAAAGCCCGGTAGCGGTGCAACATATCGTTCGTTCTTTTGACCCGTGCATGGTTTGCACGGTGCATTGAAAAGGAAATCCCATGGAACGCCTGACCATTTCCCTGGACCGTGGCCTCGCTGAGGAACTGGACGCGCTGATTCGCGACCAGGGTTACCACAACCGTTCCGAGGCCATGCGCGACATTTTGCGGCGGCATATCGAACAGGCGCGCCTGGAACAAGGCCAGGCGCCGCATTGCGTGGCCAACCTGAGCTTCGTTTACGATCACCATTCGCGCACCCTCACCGAACGGGTGATGGACCTGCAGCACGCGCATCATCACCTGACCATTGCCAGCCAGCATGTGCATCTGGATCACGACAACTGCCTGGAAAGCCTGATGCTCAAGGGCTCGTCCGATGAAGTGCGCGATTTTGCCCATCGCGTGTGCGCCGAACGCGGCGTGCGTCATGGCTCGCTGAACCTGATCCCGGTGGAGCAGGGCGCGAGCCACGAGCAAGTCCACAGCCACCTGCATCTGCACCCTAAAAGCTGACGACCATGGCCCGTAAACCGCCACCCGGCAGCCTCGACGAAGACGCCTGGATCGAAGTCATCGCGAGGATGGACGAGGTCTATTCCAAGCTGGTGCAAGACGAAATCGCCCTGGAAGAGAAGAACGTCGAACTGGAGCAGTCGCAGCAGTTCATCGCCGGGTTGCTGTCGTCGATGTCCGACGTGTTGCTGGCCTGCGACCCGCAAGGGCGCATCGAGGAGAGCAACAGCGCGCTGCGCACGCTGGTCGGCCGTGATGAACAGTCATTGTCCGGCAGCCCGGCCTATGTCTTGTTGGCTGACCCCCACAGTGAAACCCAGTTGCGCCAGACCCTCGCCAGCCTGCGCCATCCCAACGCCAGCGCCTCGCTGGAGGTCAACTTCAAGGATGTCAACGGCGCGCCGGTGCCCGTGGACGTCAGTTGCACCGTGCGCAGCACGGGCAATGGACGCTTTATCGGGCACGTGCTGGTGGGGCGACCGCTGGGCGAACTCCAGCACGCGTATCGCCAACTGCACGAGGCCCACGAGGCGCTCAAGCGCACTCAACAGCAACTGTTGCACGCGGAAAAAATGGCCTCGCTGGGGCGCCTGGTGGCTGGTGTCGCCCACGAACTGAACAACCCCATCAGCTTCGTGCTGGCCAACGCGCATGTGCTCGACAGCTATGGCAAACGCCTGCAGCAGTACCTGCAAGCGGTCCACGGCGGCGAGTCGCACGCCGGTCTTCAAGCCTTGCGCCAACAGCTACGCATCGATCCGCTGCTGAGCGATTTGCCGTCGTTGATCGAGGGCAGCATGGAAGGCGCGCAACGCACCGCCGACATCGTCAGCGCCCTGAAGCGCTTCTCGGCGGTGGATCGTGAAGCGCTGGGCGAGGTCGACCTCAATGACGTCATCGAGCGCGCCATCCACTGGGTCTGCCGTGGCGTCGCGCCCGATCTGCAGGTGCATTGGCAGGCCGTTGACACGCCGCCGGTGCGCGGCAATGCCGGGCAACTGCTGCAAGTGCTGATGAACCTGATGCAGAACGCCTACGATGCCGCGCAAGCGGCCAACCAGGCCTTGCCGACAGTCTGGATCGAGGTGACCCAGGAGCCGGGCTGGGTCACCCTGCGTTTACGCGACAACGGTGCGGGCATCGCAGAGAAACACCTGAGCCAGGTGTTCGACCCGTTCTTCAGCACCAAGTCCGTGGGCAAAGGCACGGGCCTGGGCCTGTCGATCAGCTACGGCATCATCGAACGCTGTGGCGGTCGGATGGTGGCCGCCAATCACCCCGAGGGCGGTGCGCAGTTCACCGTGACGCTGCCCGAAGCCGGGCCCGCCTGAGCCGATAATCCGGCAGCGGCGCTGGAAGCTCATTGTCCAGTTATCGGCTCGGCTGGACAGTCACTGTCCAGCCGCCATGTTCTGCGAGCGCCCGACCACGCCTGAATGGTACTCGGCACGCAAACTGGCACAGGGTTTGTATGAGGTTTTTTCGTTTCTTCATACTTGAACCCATCTTTCTGGAGTTCGCATGCCCTTGCATCCTGTTTCACCGACTCGTGCGCCTTTGACGTTCAAACATCGCGTCCTGGCCATTTTTGCCGGCCTGGTCGCTGCCAACCTGCTGGCCTGGGCCTGGGCTTTCACGGCCTTCCATGACTATCCGCTGTTGCTCGGCACCGCCTTTCTGGCCTACAGCTTCGGCCTGCGCCATGCCGTGGATGCCGATCACATCGCCGCCATCGACAACGCCACCCGCAAGCTGATCCAGGAAGGCCGACAAACCGCGAGTGTCGGCCTGTTTTTCTCGCTCGGGCACAGCACCGTGGTAATCCTGGCTTCGCTCGGCATCGCACTGACGGCCACGGCGTTCAAAAGCGAAATCGAAGCCTTTCACGGCCTCGGCGGGCTGATTGGCACCTCGGTGTCTGCCGCCTTCCTGTTGCTGGTGGCGTTGATCAACCTGCTCATCCTGCGCTCGGTGTACCAGGCGTTTGGCCGCGTGCGGCGCGGCGAACGGATCGGCGAGCAAGAAATGAACGCGATACTCACCGGCGGTGGCCCCATCGCCCGACTGTTGCGCCCGCTGTTCCGCCTGATCAGCCGTCCCTGGCACCTGTATCCGCTGGGCCTGCTGTTCGGCCTGGGTTTTGATACCGCCACGGAAATCGGCCTGCTGGGGATCGCTGCGGTGCAAGCCTCGCAGAGCCTGCCGATCTGGTCGATTCTGGTGTTCCCGGCGCTCTTCACGGCCGGCATGGCGCTGGTCGACACCGCCGACAGCGTGATGATGACCGGTGCTTACCACTGGGCACTGGTCAACCCGGCACGCAAGCTCTATTACAACCTGACCATCACGTCCATGTCGGTGTTGGTGGCATTGCTGGTGGGCGGGGTGGAAGTGCTCGGGCTGATCGCGGCGCGCTGGGATCTGCACGGCGGTGTGTGGGATTTCATCACTGCGCTGACCGACAACTTCGGCATGATCGGCTACCTGATCGTCGGGATATTCATCCTGACCTGGGCCGTTTCCGTGTTGTTCTACCGCTTCAAGGGCTACGACCGCCTGGACGCGACGCCCGCCTGAGCCTTCTCTTCCTTTCAGCGCCTGGCGAGGTTCTCTCGCCAGCCACTTGCCAAGCCGGACATATGGTTTCCAGGCTGCATAAATAGTGGAAACAAACATTCCAGCTGAGGTTTGTTACAAGGTGTCTCAATGCGCTCGGTAAAAAAGTAAAAGTCCTTTAAAAACAGATAGATAAATTAATTAGTAAGCAATTTATCTACACCGCGGCGAAATGGCACAGGTCTTGTACTTACCAGATAACTGAACGTCATGGGTTACCCGCATGTTTCCAGCAGCCGTCGCAATCATGCCCAGGCTGCAGCCTCAACACCCCATAGAACTGATGGCCTTTGTAGCCGACGGCATGGCGCCTGACTCACCTGGTCGGGCACAGATTTCCAACACACCGAGTGCAGCCCCCGTTGAAGCACCTTCTCGGGGAGGAGAAATAAAGTAATGGAAACGTTTTACGAGGTGATGCGCAGACAAGGCATCTCGCGCCGCAGCTTTCTCAAGTTTTGTTCCTTGACCGCAACGTCGCTGGGGCTGGGCCCGGCATTCATGCCCAAAATCGCCTGGGCCATGGAGAACAAGCCACGCACGCCAGTCCTCTGGCTGCACGGCCTGGAATGCACCTGTTGCTCGGAGTCATTCATCCGCTCCGCGCATCCGCTGGCCAAGGACGTGGTGCTGTCGATGATCTCCCTGGATTACGACGACACCTTGATGGCCGCCGCCGGGCATCAGGCCGAGGCGATCCTTGACGAGGTCATGACCAAGTACAAGGGCAACTACATCCTGGCCGTCGAGGGCAACCCGCCACTGAACCAGGACGGTATGAGTTGCATCATTGGCGGCAAGCCCTTCGTCGAGCAGTTGAAGCGCGTTTCACGCGATGCCAAGGCGATCATTTCCTGGGGCTCCTGCGCCAGTTGGGGCTGCGTACAGGCCGCCAAGCCGAACCCGACCCAGGCGGTGCCGATTCACAAGGTCATCACCGACAAACCGATCATCAAAGTGCCGGGCTGCCCGCCGATCGCCGAAGTCATGACCGGGGTGATCACCTACATGCTGACCTTCGACCGCATTCCTGAGCTGGACCGTCAGGGCCGGCCGAAAATGTTCTACAGCCAGCGCATTCACGACAAGTGCTACCGCCGTCCGAACTTCGACGCCGGTCAGTTCGTCGAGTCCTGGGACGACGACGCGGCGCGCAAGGGCTACTGCCTTTACAAAGTCGGCTGCAAAGGCCCGACCACCTACAACGCCTGCTCGACCGTGCGTTGGAATGGCGGCACCAGCTTCCCGATTCAGTCCGGCCACGGCTGCATCGGTTGTTCGGAGGAGGGGTTCTGGGACAAGGGCTCGTTCTATCAGCACTTGAGCGGCATCAACCAGTTTGGCGTTGAAGCGAACGCGGACGAAATCGGCCTGGTTGCCGGCGTCACCGTCGGCGCAGCGATCACTGCCCATGCCGCCGTCACCGCCCTCAAACGCGCCAGCAACGGCAAAGCGCCCACCACCTCGCCCGACGCCCCAGCGACAAGACAGGAATAAGCACCAATGAGCACCTATTCGACTCAGGGTTTCGACCTCAACAACACAGGCCGACGTATCGTTGTCGACCCTGTGACCCGTATCGAAGGCCACATGCGCGTCGAGGTCAACCTCGATGCCAACAACGTTATCCGCAACGCCGTTTCCACCGGCACCATGTGGCGCGGCCTCGAAGTCATCCTCAAGGGCCGCGACCCACGTGACGCCTGGGCATTCGTGGAGCGCATCTGCGGCGTCTGCACCGGTTGCCACGCGCTGGCCTCGGTGCGCTCGGTAGAGGACGCGCTGGGCATTCGCATCCCGCCGAACGCGCACTTGATTCGCGAGATGATGGCCAAGACCCTGCAAGTCCATGACCACGCCGTGCATTTCTACCACCTGCATGCACTGGACTGGGTGGACGTGGTGTCTGCGCTCAAGGCTGACCCCAAGCGCACCTCGGAATTGCAGCAGACCGTTTCGCCGGCTCACCCGTTGTCTTCGCCGGGTTATTTCCGCGACGTGCAAAACCGTCTGAAGAAGTTCGTCGAAAGCGGTCAGCTCGGGCCGTTCATGAATGGTTACTGGGGCAACCCGGCTTACCAACTGCCGCCTGAAGCCAACCTGATGGCCGTGACCCATTACCTTGAAGCCCTCGACCTGCAGAAAGAGTGGGTGAAGATCCATACCATCTTCGGTGGCAAGAACCCGCACCCCAACTACCTGGTCGGCGGCGTGCCCTGCGCGATCAATATCGATGGCGACCTGGCCGCCGGTGCGCCGTTGAATATGGAACGCCTGAACTTCGTGCGGGCGCGCATCGACGAAGCGCTGACCTTCTGCCGCAACGTGTATGTGCCGGACGTGCTGGCTATCGGCACTATCTACAAGCAAAAAGGCTGGCTGCACGGCGGCGGTCTGTCGGCGACCAACGTGATGGATTACGGCACCTACGCCAAGGTCAATTACGACGACAGCACCAACCAATTGCCGGGCGGGGCGATCCTCAACGGCAACTGGGACGAAATCCTGCCTGTCGACGCGCGTGATCCCGAGCAAGTGCAAGAGTTCGTGACCCACTCCTGGTACAACTACCCGGACAACGACAAGGGCCTGCACCCGTGGGACGGCATCACCGAGCCGAACTACGAGCTGGGCGCCAAGACCAAGGGCACCCGCACCAACATCGAAGAAGTCGACGAAAGCGCCAAATATTCGTGGGTCAAATCGCCGCGCTGGCGCGGCCACGCCATGGAAGTCGGGCCGTTGGCGCGTTACATCCTGGGCTATGCCCATGCCCTCAAAGGCAACCCGCATTGCCAGCGGGTCAAGGAACAACTGGAAGGTTCGCTGCGAGCCGTCAACCTCGACTTGCCAAAAGCCCTGGGCCTGGCAGAAACCAACCTCAGTGCCAAGCAACTGTTGCCCAGCACGATCGGCCGAACGCTGACCCGCGCCCTGGAAGCCGAGTACTGCGCAGAAATGATGGTCGACGACTGGAACGAGTTGATGACCAACATCCGCAACGGCGACCGTGCCACCGCCAACGTCGAAAAATGGGACCCGTCCACCTGGCCTGCCGAGGCCAAAGGGGTCGGCATCGTTGCCGCGCCACGCGGCGCGCTGGGCCACTGGATCCGGATCAAGAACGGCAAGATCGAGAACTACCAGTGCGTCGTGCCCAGCACCTGGAACGGCAGCCCGCGTGACGCCAAGGGCCAGATCGGTGCTTTCGAGGCCGCGCTGATGAACACGCCGGTGGCCGTCCCCGATCAGCCCGTGGAAATCCTGCGCACGCTGCATTCCTTCGACCCTTGCATGGCCTGCGCCACCCACGTGATGAGCGAGGACGGCGCGGAGCTGAGCACAGTCAAGGTCAGTTGATCGATTGTTCAACGCTGCATTCGGCAGGCGCCACGGCGCCTGCCCATCCAAAGGTGACGCTATGACCCAACCTACTCAAAGCCCCCTCGACACGTCGGAATACGTGTACGAGGCGCCCGTGCGCCTGTGGCACTGGATCAATGCCGCCTGCATTGTGGTGCTGGCCATCACCGGCTACCTGATCGGTTCGCCGCTGGCGACCCAACCGGGCGAAGCCAGCGACCATTTCGTGATGGGCTACATCCGCTTTGCGCATTTCAGCGCGGCGTACATTTTCACCATCGCCATGATCGGGCGCGCCTATTGGGCGCTGGTGGGCAATCACCACGCCCGCGAACTGTTCTCGGTGCCGCTGACCAGCAAGGTCTACTGGACCGACATGCTCGCTTGGGTGCGCTACTACCTGTTCATCGGGCCGACGCCAAAACCGATGTTCGGCCACAACCCGCTGTCGCGTTTCGCGATGTTTTTCATCTTCTTGCTGTCCTCGCTGTTCATGATCCTGACCGGCTTCGCGCTGTATGGCGAAGGCGCGCAAATGGGCTCCTGGCAGGAACGCACCTTCGGTTGGGTACTGCCGCTGCTGGGGCAATCCAACAATGTGCATGTCCTGCATCACTTGGGCATGTGGGTGATTGTGTTATTCGTCATGTTCCACATCTATGCCGCCGTGCGCGAAGAAATCAACGGGCGCCTGAGCTTGGTCGGGGCAATGATTTCCGGCTACAAGACCTTTAAAAAATGACCAGAATGGTAGAAACCGCCATGAGTCCTCTCCAACCGACACTGCCGCAGATCACTGTGCTGGGCATCGGCAATCTCCTGTGGGCCGACGAAGGCTTCGGCGTTCGTTGCGTCGAAGCCTTGCAACAGCGTTATGAGTTCGCCGACAACGTGGCGCTGATCGATGGCGGCACGCAAGGCCTGTACTTGATCCAGCATGTCCAGCAAGCCGATTACCTGCTGATTTTCGACGCCGTGGATTACAACCTCGCGCCTGGCGAACTGAAGTTCATCGCCGACGACGATGTCCCCAAATTCCTCGGCATCAAAAAGCTCAGCCTGCACCAGACCGGCTTTCAGGAGGTGCTGATGCTCGCGCAACTGACCGGCCATTACCCGACACGCGTGCTGCTGATCGGTTGCCAGCCGGAAAACATGATGGACTACGGCGGCAGCCTGCGCCCCAGCGTCAGGGCCGCCATGGAAGGTGCGCTGGATGAGGCGCTGCGCGTGCTCGAGGGTTGGGGCGCGGCACCGCACAAGCGCGCCTCGCCACTCGCGGGTGAAGAGGCGGTGACCCTGCCGCACCTCGAGCTGCAACGCTACGAAAACGAACGCCCGTCCGAACAGCAAGCCTGCCGGATCGGCGACGAACGCATCCTCGCCAGGCGCGCCTGATATGTGCATCGGATTGCCCATGCAAGTGATCGCGGCCGAGTTGGGCTTCGCCCGCTGCCGCGACCGCCACGGCGAAGAACGCCGTATCGACCTGTCACTGGTCGGCCCGTGTGCGGTCGGCGACTGGCTGTTGATCTTTCTCGACGCCGCCCGTGAACGCCTCGACGCCCAACGCGCCAGCGAAATCGACTCCACCCTGCGCCTGCTCGAAGCGGCCCTGTTCGGCACGACCCCGCAGCCCGACAGCGTGCCGGGTTTCAGCCTGCCCTCGGCCATGAACGCCGAGCAACTGGCGGCCTTGTTGGGCCACGCGTCGCCACCCCTTGCGCCTGCCGCGCTCACCCCACCTCAACCGTCAGTCAAGGACCCCACATGAGCGACTCCGCTGTTTTCATGGCGCCCATTCCCGTGACACCCGCCATCCCGGCCTTGATCAGCCGGCTGGTGGAGCAATTCGACGCGACCTGGATCGACGCCGACAACCTCGATGCCTGGCTTGCCGAAGGGGGCGACTGCCTGTTGCTGCTGTGCGGTGACCCGGTACGCCATCCCGAATGCCTGGACGTGGCCGTGGTGTTGCCGGAACTGCGCGTGGAAATCGCGCGCCGCCACCAATTGAGCCTGCGCCTGGGCGTGGTCGGTCGCGCCGATGAAGAAGCCATCGCCGCGCGCTTTGCCGTGCGCCGCTGGCCGTCGCTGGTGTGGCTGCGCGATGCGGGTTACGTCAGCACCTTCAGCGGCATGCTCGACTGGGACGAATACCTGCGCCTGGCGGAAGCTGCCGTGAGCCAAAGCAACGCGCGCATTCCATTGCTTGCCGGTGCCCCGGTCAGCGCCCCCGGAGGTTGCCAATGAACCACGATGCCAATCACCGCGATGCACAAAGCCACGCCGTGGAGTTCGATCCGCTGAACTACATCCCCGTGGTGGATATTGGCCCCGGCTCGCAACCCGACGATGAGGACGTGCTCGAATACATCAGCATGCCTCAGGGCATGTATACCCATAGCATTCCGGTGCTGCCCGAACCTGAAGAGCTTGCGGCGCTGCCCGGTGCGCGGCACGCGTTGCAAGCGTTGCTGCAATGCCTGCGCGACTGCAATAACGGCCTGACCACGCAAAGTGTCGACCTCAGTGGCCTGGAAACAGGCGACCGCAAGCTGCTCGACCAATTGCTGGGCGAAGGCGAGGTCAGCGCGATCATTGCCGCGCAGCCGTCGTTGCGTATCCAGGAATCGATCTTCGCCGGCGTATGGCGCATCTACGGCCAGGGCTACGATCACGTCGAAGTGGGCGCCGCGCCTTCGCAACTGCGCGGCAATGCCCGCGCGGCGGCCCGACCGGCGGATTTCGACTTGTCGTCAGCGTTGCCGCTGGGCGTCATGAACGCCCCGGCGATCCTGACCGAGGTACAAGACCGCAGCCAACACTGGCAACCCGGCGATCAGGTGCATGTCATCAACCTGACCTTGCTGCCGTTGTCCGAACAGGACATCGCCTTCCTCGACGCCTACTTGCCCGCCGGCCCGGTGCGCGCCTTGGCCCGTGGCTATGGCAATTGCCTGATCAGCGCGACCCGGATCCAGAACTGCTGGCGCATCACGTACTTCAACTCACAGGATGCGCAAATCCTCGACACCATCGAAATCACCGACCTGCCGGAAGTGATCTGCGCCGCCCCCGAAGACCTGGCCGACTCACTGGAGCGCTTCGAAGACGTTATCCAGTGGTTCGAAGGGCAGTGAGGTCACGATGAACGAAAAAACCGGCTTCGAAGGCAGCTACGGCGGAGACAACGCGCGGATCAGCGACGCCACCCGCCTGGAATGCAAAATCTGCTGGTGGGTGTATGACCCGCGCGACGGCGACCCGGTCTGGCAGATTGAGCCGGGTACGCCGTTCTCCGCATTGCCGGAGCATTGGCGTTGCCCGAATTGCGATGGCGATGCCGAGCAGTTCATGGTGATCGATGAACCTGTCTGAGCGCCAAGACGGCCCGGCGCAACAGGCACAAACCCTGTGCGCGCACTTCCAGGGCATCGCCGAGACACGCATGCGCGGGTTGCCGTTTCTCAATCAACAACTGGTGGTCGAGGCGGTGGGCTTCAGCGCGCAAATCGCCGGGGAAAACGCGGCAACCGGGGTGCTGGGTGTTCTGATCAGCCCTTGGTTCATGAACCTGATCTGGCTGCCGGAGAACCGCGACACACTCCTGGCTCAGGGGGCGTCAGGCGAACATCAATTTGGCGGGCAGTGCCTGACCTTCATTGGCGCAGACGGCGAAGGCATCGGTGGCTACGAGAGCTGTTCGCTGTTTTCACCGATGTTTGAATTCGCCGATCAGGACGCGGCCCGGCAAACCGCCGAACAGGTGCTGGCGTTGTTGCGGGATGCGCCCGAACGCGCACCGGAACGCCCGGCCATCAGCCGCCGTGGCTTGCTGTTCGGACGCGTGTCCGGGGGCGCGCAATGACCGCCATGGCAAGCTTGGCGCGGCTCGGCGGCTCATTGCGGGTGCGTCCCGGCCAGCAGCCCGCGATTGTCGGCGGGCGTCCGGCGCTGGCCGCCACCTTGTTGCGCGGCCAGCCGCCACAGACCGCCGCGCACCACTTGCCGTTGCTCTATAGCCTGTGCGGGCAAGCGCACCGCTTGACCGCAGCGTTGGCCGTCGACACCGCACTGCATGGCGAAACCCCCATCGACCCCAACACCCAGCGCATGCTGGAGGCCGAAACCCGCCGCGAGCATGTGCGGCGTATGCTGCTCGAATGGCCGCGGTTGCTGGGTAACCCGTCGGTGCGCCCCGATCTCAGCCAACTGCATGCCTGGGAACACGCCCCGCAACAGGCGATGGCCGCCTGGTTGGGCGAGTCGGTGGCGCAATGGCTTGAACGGTGGGACGCCGAGCCGTTCAGCGCGCTCGATGAGTGGAGCCAGCGCAGCGATCATTGGCTGGCGCACGCCCTGGCCGATTGCCGCGAGGATGCCCACGCCCTGCAACTGCCGGTGCATGCCCTGTCACTGGCCGGCAACACCCAAGCGCTGCAGGTGGTGGCCGCCCAACTGCGAGAGGCCAGCGATTTTGCGTTGCATCCGGTGGCCTTCGGGCTACCCTGTGAGACGGGCAGTTGGACCCGTGCGCGTGAGGCCGACCCCCAACGCTACGCCAGCGTCTGGCTGCGTCTGGGCGCGCGCCTCGCCGAACTGGCGCGGCTCTCGCTGCCACAGCCCGCTGGCTTGGCACTCGGCGCATTGGCGCTGGGGCCCGACGAGGCGTTGGCCTGGAGCGAAACGTCGCGCGGCCTGTTGTTGCACCGGGTCTGTCTGGAGCGAATGAATGCCGGTGTGTTGATCCGCGACTATCAGGTCATCGCGCCGACCGAATGGAACCTTCATCCCCACGGCGCGCTGGCCCAGGGTTTGGCGACGATGTCAGCCGGCGATCCGGCCACGCGACGTCGCGCTGAGCTGTTGATCGCGGCTTTCGACCCGTGCATCGGCTTCACCCTCGAGCTAGAAGCAGCATCGAACGAGGACATTATTCATGCATGAAGTGAGTCTGGCGGGCGGCATTCTCAGCGCCGTCGAGGCGGCGGCCAGGCGCGATCCGTTCGTGCGGGTCAGCCGCCTGCGCCTGGAGGCTGGCACGCTGGCCGGCGTTGAAATCGAGGCGCTGCGTTTCGCCCTTGAAGCACTGGCGCCCGGCACCTTACTGGCCGGCGCGCAAATCGACATTGAACAACCCCCGGGCCAGGCCTGGTGCCTGGATTGCGCCATCAGCGTGCCGCTGATCGAGCGCGGCGCCGGCTGCCCGCAATGCGGCGGCTTTTGGCTGCAACCCACCGGCGGGACTGAATTGCGCATCCTCGACCTGCAGGTCGAGGATCATTAATCGTTTGATTTTGGAGGTACACCATGTGCGTCGTCTGCGGTTGCGGAACCGGACATTCACACGACAAGACCGAAGCTCCGGCCACCGATAGCGATGTGCAGGTCGACGCTACCGGCGACCTGCATTACGGCGAGGGTCAGGCGCGGGTTTCAGTGCCCGGCATGAGCCAGGCCCGCACCATCCGCCTGGAGCAAGACATCCTCGGCGAAAACGACCGGCACGCCGCGCGTAACCGGGAAAACTTCACCGCCCACGGCGTACTGGCCCTCAATCTGGTGTCCAGCCCCGGTTCCGGCAAGACCACCCTGTTGTGCAGCACCCTCATGGCCCTGCGCCAGCGCCGCGCCGACTTGCCGCTGGCGGTGATCGAGGGCGATCAGCAAACCCGTCACGACGCCGAGCGCATCCGCGAAACCGGCGTACCCGCGATCCAGATCAACACCGGCAAAGGCTGTCACCTCGATGCCCGGATGATCACCGAAGCCTACAGCCGCCTGCCGCTGCACGACGCGCTGCACGCGGCCGGTCACACGCATCAGTCGTTTGTGCATAGCCACGTTGATCAGCAGCCGCACGCCCACGTACAGACTCAACAGCATCAACACAGCCATCACGCCCATGACGGCGGTGAGCCGGCCGGCATGCTGTTCATCGAGAACGTCGGCAATCTGGTCTGCCCCGCGCTCTGGGATCTGGGCGAGGCGGGCAAAGTGGCGATCCTGTCGGTGACCGAGGGCGAAGACAAACCCCTCAAGTACCCGGACATGTTCGCCGCAGCGCGCCTGATGATCCTCAACAAGATCGACCTGTTGCCGCACCTGGATTTCGACGTGCAGCGCTGCCTGGACTATGCGCGACAGGTCAACCCGCAGATCCAGATCATCCAGCTCAGCGCCCGCGACGGCACCGGGCTGGATGCCTGGCTCGACTGGTTGCTGGCCGGCGCCCCCGCGGTTGACCGCCGCGCCGCGCGCATCGCCGAACTGGAAGCTGAACTGGCCCGCCTCAAAGCTCAGGTGGAGGCCCCGCATGCGTAGCGAAAAACTGCCCGGCGCGCAGGTCTGGCCGCCGGTGCTGGCCTGTGGCGCGTGGCTGAAGAACACCGCCTGCCTGTTGCAGGGCGATCAGGTGCTGTGGTCGCCACTCCACGGTGACTTGGGCGACCCGCAAAGCTGCCTGGACCTGGCGGCGTCGTTGGACGCTCTGTTGGCGTGCGCTGAAGTCACGCCGCAAGCCATCGCCCATGACTTGCACCCGGATTTCTATAGCTCGCAACTGGCGGTGACGCTGGCGGAAAAACTCAACGTGCCCGCCGTAGCCGTGCAGCATCACCACGCGCACATTGCCGCGCTGATGGCCGAACATGGCCTCGACGGCCCGGTACTCGGCCTGGCGCTGGACGGCGTGGGCCTTGGCAGCGATGGCGCAGCCTGGGGCGGCGAGTTGCTCTGGGTGGCCAGCGATGCCTGGCGCCGACTTGGCTATCTATTGCCGCTGCCGCTGCCCGGTGGCGATGTGGCCGCCCGCGAACCCTGGCGCCTGGCCGCCGCGGCGCTGCACCTGCTGGGGCGCGACGATGAAATCCTCAGGCGGCTCGGGCCGCTGGTCGGCGAACAAAGCGCGAACACCGTCGCGCAGATGCTCGCGCGCAATCTCAACTGCCCGCCGAGCAGTGGCGCCGGCCGTTGGTTCGATGCCGCTGCGGGGATTCTCGGCATCAGCGTGCGTCAACAATTCGAGGCCGAGGCGGCCATTGCCCTGGAGCGTCTGGCCGCTGAATACCTGGCAACCCACGCCGAGCCCGTCATCGACGGCCTGTGGCATCTCCGCGCTGACGGCGTGCTCGATCTGCTCCCGCTGCTGACCCGCCTGTTCGAACTCGCCGACAGCGCACGCAGCGCAGAAGGCGCGGCGCTGTTTCACCTGACGCTGGCCGCCGCTCTCGCCGACTGGATCGAGCACCAATCCACCACGCTGCCGGTGCTGCTCGGGGGCGGATGCTTCGCCAATCGCCTGCTCAGTGCCCGGCTCACGCAACGATTGAGCGCCAGGGGCTTGCCGGTTTTCAGCGCGCAGGCTGTGTCGTGCGGCGATGCCGGGCTGGCCCTGGGTCAAGCCTGGGTTGCCGCGCACTGGCGCGACCCGCAGCGCCAACCCGCTTTGCCATTGAAGGAATCCCAAGCATGTGCCTAGCCATTCCCGCACGCGTGATCGAATTGCGCGCCGGCGATAACGCACTCGTCGACTTGGGCGGTATCCGCAAGGAAATCTCCCTGGCGCTGGTGCCGCAAGCCCAGGTCGACGACTACGTGATCGTCCACGTCGGTTACGCCCTCGGCCTGATCGACCCCGAAGAAGCCCAGCGGACCCTGGCCATGTTCGAAGAGCTGGACCGCCTGCAACCGGAAGCCCTATGAAGTACATCGATGAATACCGCGACGGCGAACTGGCACAACGCATTGCCGAGCGCATCCGCGACGAAGTCCGGCCGGAACGCCAATACCGCTTCATGGAATTCTGTGGCGGCCACACCCATGCGATATCGCGTTACGGCGTGAGCGATTTGCTGCCCGCCAATGTCCGCATGATCCACGGCCCCGGCTGCCCGGTGTGTGTCTTGCCGATTGGGCGTATCGACCTGGCGGTGAAGCTGGCGCTGGAGGACGGAGCGATCCTCTGCAGCTATGGCGACACCCTGCGCGTGCCGGCGTCCGGTGGCCTCTCGCTGCTGCGCGCCAAGGCACAAGGCGCGGATATCCGCATGATCTACTCGCCCAGCGATGCGCTGAAAATCGCCGAGGCCAACCCCGAGCGTGAAGTGGTGTTCCTGGCCATTGGCTTCGAAACCACCACGCCGCCGACCGCCCTGGTGATCCGCGACGCCGCCGCTCGCGGCCTGAAAAACTTCAGCGTGCTGTGCTGCCATGTCCTGACCCCGGCGGCCATCGAGCATATCCTTGCGGCCCCCGGGCAGGATCCGGCGGCGGTGGAACTGGACGGCTTCGTCGGCCCGGCGCATGTGAGCATCATCATTGGCTCCGAACCCTACGCCGAGTTCGCCCGCCGATACCGCAAGCCGGTGGTGATTGCCGGTTTCGAACCGCTGGACGTGATACAGGCGATTTTGATGCTGGTGCGCCAGGTCAACGGCGGGCGCGCCGAGGTCGAAAACGAATTCGTCCGCGCCGTCGGCCGCAATGGCAACAGCGCCGCCCAGACCTTGATGGACGAGATCTTCGAACTGCGTGAGAGCTTCGAATGGCGCGGGCTTGGCGAGGTGCCGTTCAGCGCCTTGCGCATTCGTGCAGAGTTCGCCGCCTTCGATGCAGAAAAACGCTTCGACCTGCATTACCGCGCCGTGGCCGATAACAAAGCCTGCGAATGCGGGCCGATCCTGCGTGGCCAGAAAAAGCCCACCGACTGCCGCCTGTTCGGCAGCGTATGCACCCCGGAAAACCCCATGGGCTCGTGCATGGTCTCCAACGAAGGCGCCTGCGCCGCTCATTACGCCTACGGGCGCTATAAAGACATCGAGGTTGTTGCAGTATGACCGGCCGTTCCCCCGTAAAACGCGGTTATGTACGCCCCCTCAATTTTCGCGACGGCGTGGTCGATATGGGCCACGGTGCCGGCGGGCGCGCATCGGCGCAGTTGATCGAAGAGCTATTCGTCGCCGCCTTCGACAACCCGTGGTTGCGCCAGGGCAACGATGGCGCCGCCTTCAGCCCGGAACTCAAACCCGGCGAACGCATGGTCATGGCCACCGACGCACACGTGGTGTCGCCGCTGTTTTTCCCCGGTGGCGACATTGGCAGCTTGTCTGTGCATGGCACCCTCAACGACGTCGCCATGGGCGGCGCGCGGCCGCTTTATCTCTCTGCCAGCTTCATCATCGAGGAGGGCTTTGCCCTCGCTGACCTCAAGCGCATCGTTGAGTCGATGGGCCGCGCCTCCCGCGATGCCGGGGTGCCGATCATCACCGGCGACACCAAAGTCGTGGAACGCGGCAGTGGCGACGGCGTGTTTATCAGCACCACCGGCATCGGCATTATCCCCAACGGGGTCGACACGGGCGGGCATCGCGCACGCCCCGGCGATGCGATATTGGTGTCCGGCAGCATCGGCGAACACGGTGTGGCGATCATGTCCAAGCGAGAAGGGCTGACGTTCGAGACCGAAATCCTGTCTGACAGTGCGGCGCTGCATGGCTTGGTGGCGCAGATGCTCGCGGTCGCTCCCGGCCTGCGCGTACTGCGCGACCCGACCCGAGGCGGTTTGGCGACCACGCTGAACGAAATTGCCGGTCAGTCCGGAGTCGGCATGCTGTTGGACGAAGCGGCGATTCCCGTGCAGCCGCAGGTTGAGGCCGCTTGCGAACTGTTGGGCCTGGACCCGCTGTACATCGCCAACGAGGGTAAGCTGATCGCAATCTGCGCCGAAGAAGACGCCCAGCCGCTGCTCGACTGTATGCGCCTCAACCCGTTGGGCGAACATGCGGTGCGTATCGGTACGGTCCTTGAAGACGCCCACGGTTTCGTGCAGATGCAGACCCGATTCGGCGGGCGCAGGGTGGTGGACTGGTTGTCGGGCGAACAACTGCCGAGAATCTGCTGAGCCCCTGAAGCCTTGAGTCAGCAGCGAACGGCGGCATCCTCCAGTTGCCGCCATGCGTTCCGCAACCCTGCCAAGTCGGCAGGGGGGAAGGCTGACAAACGGCAGGACGGTGAGAGCCCCCTCGGATGTGCAGCCGTCACGCCGCACATCATCCTCTGAGCGGCGTCAACGTTGCTCCAGCCCGGTCGGTCTGGAACACGAACGCCGGATTGGTCGAGGGCCCGTCGGCCCCCAGCAGTTTCTGGTTGCGCTGGACCAGGATCGAGCCCGCTGCGGTCAATGCCCAGACCTGCGGCCATTGCCCGTCGGGACCGACGCCGGCGCACGTTCCAGCTGCCGGCGACCGCACGCGCCAGATCGCGCAGCGTATTGGCCGCATTGCTCTGCACCGGCGTCAGGGCGCCGCTTTGCGGCAGGTCGAACACAAAACAATCGCCAACGCCGGACGCGCCATGGCGCCCGAGCAGCCTCGTGCAATGGCCGACGCCATCGCCGAGTTTGCGCAGCACGTGTATGCGAGCCAATCAAGCGCGCCGGTTTTCAACTCAACCGACATGGGCCACCCCCAAGGCCCATGTTGTTGCGCCAATTGGGCAAAGCGCTTTCAGCGCGCGGCTGTCTGTTGCCGTTCCTGGCACAGGCCTGTCGCTGCCAGGTGTTGCACCACGTATTGAGCATCGCGTGCCACCCCGGAAAACCGTCCGGAGCCCCAGGTGTGCAGCCACGGCAAGCCGAGGAAGTACAAGCCCTGCCGAGCGGTAACGCCACGGGTATGGCCGGGATAGCTGCGGCCGTTGAAGACGGGCACATCGACCCAGCTGAAATCCGGCTGGAAACCGATGCACCAGATGATGCTGGTGATGGCGTTGGCGGTGAGCTCCAGTTCGCTTCGCTCTTCTTGCGGCGCCCACAGCGGCGTGTAGGGCGTGCCGATTGGTGCATCGATCGCGTTCTCGGCAATGTACTTGTCAATGCTGGCGTTGATGCGATTGTAGACCGCGTCGGCGGCCTCCAGGTTGGCACCCAGGTCGCAGGCAAATTTCAGCGTGGTGCCTTCCAGGCTTTCGAGCCTGCCAAACAATTGCATGCCTTCGTGGGCGAAGCGGCGCAGGTCGATATCGCGTCCGCCATCACGCCCTGTGACGTAGTGGTTGGTGTTGTCGCGCACGCCTTCGCGAAGCGGGTGAGTGTCCACCCCAATGTCGTAGTAACCCATCTGCGCCAGCCAGTCGACCACGTCTTTGCCACGGTAGAAGCGCGCGCAACGCGGCGCATCGCCGACGGCCAGGTACACCTTGCGCCCGGCCAGATGCAAGTCTTCGGCGATTTGCGCACCGGACTGCCCGGAACCCACCACCAGCACGGCGCCCTCGGGCAAGGCCTGCGGGTTGCGATACTGCTCGGAGTGAATCTGCGTGATCTGCGCCGGCAACCGTTCGGCCAGGCGCGGAATGATCGGCGTGTGATAGCCGCCGCTGGCGATAATGACGTGGTCGGCGGTGAAGTCGCCCTTGGACGTATTGAGCAGGTAGCCGCCTTCAGGGCGTGCGGTCATGCGCTGTACCGCAACCCCTTCCTTGGTCGGGGCGTTGACCTTGGCGATAAAACCGTCGAGGTAATCGATGATCTGATCTTTTGTCATGAAACCATGGGGCGCATCACCCGTATAAGGGTGGCCTGGAAGGGCGCACTGCCAGTTCGGCGTCACCAGGCAAAAGGCATCCCAGCGCTGGCTGCGCCAGGTGTGCGTCAGGGTATGTTTTTCCAGGACCACGTGATCAATGTCCTGTTGTTGCAGGTAGTAACTGGCCGACAGGCCGGCCTGGCCGCCGCCGACCACGATGGTGGTGTAGTGAGTCATGTTGAGGTCCTCTTGAAAAAATGAACAGCGCCGTCAGATGTCGCCGAAGCCTGAGTAATGAACCGTGCCGGTGCCCTGATGTTTGATTTCCACGACCTCGACCTGAGCGTGCGGGTCGGCGAAGTTGCGCGCCCGCATACGCAGGCCGCCCAGGCTGTCCATTGCCGAACTGCAGTAGAAACCCTTGACCTGTTTGACGCGCTCCGAGGCCGCGTTCAAACCGGTTTCCGCGCGCTGTAAAAATTCGGCCATGGGATACGTGCAACCTTCCTGGAGGTGCTCGTAGATGGTCGTTGACGGTGAATAGGTGTTGCTTTCCTGGCCATCGGGCCAGCGCAGGCGAATGTTCACGGCGGGCATGTCAGTGCTCCTTTAACAAAACGGGGTGAGCGAATTCGCGATAGCTGAATCCGGTAAAAGCGTGGCTGGCCAAGTTCCAGAACTCGACCTGTTCCTGGCCTTGAATCACTTGCAGCCGGGCGCTGTCATCGACCTCGCCGATGCAGGCGCAGTGAATGCCTTGAGCGGCGAACGCAGCCTCCACGGCGGCGAGGTTTTCGCGCTCAAGCGTGAGCAGGAAGCCGTAACTGGGGAACGCTTGCAGCCAGCGCTCCATCGGCGTGTCAACCGGGATGGGCAGCGCTTCAAGGTGAACCCGCGCCCCGCAGTGGGTGGGTTCGAGCAGCATCAGCAGGGTGCCTAGAATCCCGGCGTTGCTGATGTCCTTGGCCGCCAGCAGCAGGCCGGCTTCGGCCAGGCGCGGGATCACCTCGAGTTTCTCGCGCAAACGAGCGGCGGGCACGTTCTCGAAGGCTTTCCAATAGGGCGCGTTACCGTGCCACTGGCCATCCAGGTCCACCGCCATGACGATGAGTTGGCCTGGCGCGACGTGCAGGGTCGAGAGCAGGTTGCGCGCCCAGCCCGTGATGGCGACTGCCAGCGCCACAGGATTGCCGGCCGCCAGGCTGGTATGACCGCCGGCCATGATCAGGCCGTAGGCCGCGCAGGCGTCACGGATACCGGCCAACAGGCTGTCGGTGGCCTGTTGGTCATGGTGCCAATAGGCATTGACCACGGCAGTGGCGCGCCCCCCCATGGCCGTGATGTCGCTGACATTGGCCATAACGGCCGACCAACCGGCGAACCACGGCGCCTGTTCGACAAAGGCCGGGATCATGCCTTCGATGGCCAGCAGTTGGTACTGATCGCCGCAGCGGATAGCCGCAGTGTCATCACCGGGCAACGCGTACAGGTCGTCGCCGCTGGCGCCCTGGCTCGGCTGTGCCGCTGCCGCCTGGCCGATGGCTTGCTTGGCCAGCATGGCCGGTGAGTTGCGCAGTGCCGCGAGCAGATCGTGCAGGGTGGTCTGCGGGTCAGCCATGCCGCACCACCTTGCGTGGCGGCAGTGCCACGTTGCGAGGCATGAAGGGGTAGCAGTCCAGTTGGGCCTGCATCAGGCAGTGCGCGTGTCCGAACACATCGATTGCTTGTAAGGTTTGCCAGTGCAGGCCCAGGAAGTAGCCCTCGTTGGCCTGTTGCACGGTGGCCAGAAAGGTGTGGCAGCCCAGGTCGATCGCACGCGACACCGCCTCATTGATCAGGGCCTTGCCGATCATGCCGTGGCGTCGGTAAGCGCGCTCCACGCACAAACGTCCGCCGTACCAGACGCCCGGTTCGGTTTCATAGATGCGTACCGCGCCGACCACCCGTTCGGGCATGCCGCAGTGATGCGCCACGGCAACGATCGGAATCGCCTGAAAGTCTTTTTCGTCGCGGTCCTGAGCCAGTAATTGCTGCTCGTCGGAAAACACCGCGCGGCGTAATGTGTAGTAGTCCTGACGCTCCCATGTGGCCAGTGCGGGCTTGACCAGCAGGTCATCGGCGAGGAAGTCGGCGAACGTATCGTCGATCAGGGCAAAGGTCTGTGTTGGCATGCTGGCGGCTCCCGTTACTCGTGATGTTTCAGGGCCGAGCACGCGCCGCATTTGGCGCAGCCGGCGTTGATGTTCTCCGAGTGCAGGCCGTGCTTGCGCAGGCTGGCACCGATGCGCGGGTAGAGCCGCTGCATGAAGGCGCTGTCGGGCTTGGGGTGATGGGCCAGCGGGGTACCGTCGATGGGCACGAACGGCACAACGAACGGGTAAACGCCGGCGTGGGCGAGACGCTCGCTCATCTGCACAATTGCCTCTTCGCTGTCGCCCAGCCCGGCCAGGATGTAGGTACTCACCTGGCCGCGCCCGAACACGTTGACGGCGGCTTCGAAGGCGCTGAAATAGCGCTCCAGCGGCACTTGGGCCTTGCCCGGCATGATGCGTTGGCGCACGGCATCAGTGACCGCCTCCAGATGCATGCCCAGCGATACCACGCCACTGTCCTTGAGCCGCATGAACCAGGCATCGTCATCCGGCGGTTCGCACTGGGCCTGGATCGGCAGGTCGACAGCGGCGGTGACGGCCGCCGCCGACTCGCACAGAATGGCGGCGCCGCGATCGGATGTCAGCGGCGTGCCCGTGGTCATGACCATATGCTTGACGCCATCGAGCTCCACCGCGGCCTTGGCCACTTGCGCCAATTGCGCCGGGCGTTTGCGGGCGATGGTTTTGCCCGATGCCAGGGAATGGCCGATGGCGCAAAACTGGCAGGCCGTGGCGGCCTCGTTCATGCGAATGCAGTGCTGTAGAACGGTCGTGGCCAGCACATCCTTGCTGTGCAGGGTGGCGATTTTCCAGTAGGGCGTGCCGTCTTCGGTGTTCAGGGCGTAGAAGTTGGGGATGCCCGGCAACTGCACCTGGCCCACCTGCAGCCCTTCGCGAAAGATCAGCGCTTGAGCTCCCGACGCATCAGGCACGGCGGAGTAGGGGGAGTTTTGCGACGCATGGTTGAGCATCGGCACCATCGCGGTGTGTTCGCCCAGGGTCAGCGCCTTGTGGTCCGAAGGGCCTGCGCCGCCTTTGCGCGTGAGGCCGTCGGCACCTTGCCAGCGCACACCGTGGCATTGCAATGCGTTCAACAGCAGGCTGTCGGGCGAGGACGCAGTCAGATTATTCATGGAGCGCGTCCTCAACGCTTTCGCGCCGCTCTTGCACATGTGCGGTGACGCGCCGGTCAATCAATAGGCTGAGCAGCTCGGGGCGGCTGTAATGACCGACCGAGTCCATCATGCGTTTGCGTTTGTTGATCAGCGCGAAGTCGAGGTCGGCGATGATCGCGCCTTCGCCAGTGCACAGCGGTTCGCCAAGCAATTTCCCTTCTGGCGAGACAATGGCGGTGAAGCAGCCACCGGAAATCGGTTCGACGGCACAGCCGGTGTCGGCCATGATCTGCGCCTGTTGCTCGGGGTCCAGCCACGCGGTGGCGTTGACCACGAAACAACCGGACTCCAGCGCATGGTGGCGGATGGTGACTTCGATCTGGTCTGCGAAGATCTGCCCGACCAGTGAGCCTGGGAACATCGCAGCATGGATTTGCTCGCCGTCGGCCATCAGCGCATAACGCGCCAGCGGGTTGTAATGTTCCCAGCAGGCCAGCGCGCCGATGCGACCGACCGCACTGTCGGTGGCGCGCAACCCCGAGCCATCGCCTTGCCCCCAGACCATGCGCTCGTGGTAGGTGGGGGTGATTTTGCGCCGATGCTGGATCAGCGTGCCGTCAGCGTCGAACAGCAACTGGGCGTTATAAAGCGTGCCACCATCACGCTCGTTGACGCCGATGCAGGCCACGATACCGGCTTCGCGGCACGCTGCGCCTATTTGCCGAGTGACATCAGAGGGCACGATGACTGCTTGCTCAAGCAGGCGCAGATGCTCCTTGCCCATGGCGAAGGGCGGTTGCACAAAAGAAAAGTAAGGGTAGTAAGGCACCACAGTTTCCGGGAACACCGCGAACTGAACGTCCTTGCGACCCAAGTCCAGGAGCGTGTCACACAGTTTGGCGACCGTGGCTTCACGGGAATACAGCACCGGACTGAACTGAACGGCTGCGGCGCGAATAGTTGGCATGTGATGGGATCCTGTCAGGGATGATCGACGTTTCAATGGCCTTGAGCGTTCGGTGTCGGCGATGGCACGGAAGGTTGCCACCGCACGCTCCTTTCAGAAGGGGGGCGTTAAGCCGTCCAGGTATCTATGATCATGGCGCCCTCACGACGCATCAGCAGGCGCAGGTCCATCACGTCCAGCGGGTTGATGGGGCGGATACCTTCGATCAGTGCTTTCTCGGTTTGGCCATACAGGGCCTGCAAGGCGAAGCGGCAGGCGTACACCTCACCGCCTTCGGCCATGAATGCCTTGATCTGGTTGTTGACGGCCAGATGCCCAGGGAAGGCTTCGGCGCCCAGGGTCGGAAAACCGCGTTGCACGCCCAGTTGTACGCCAGGCCCGTAGAGCAGGATCTTGGTTTCGAAGCCTTTGCGCAGAAGGCGCTTGGCTTGCAGCATGTTGACCAGGCCAATGGAGCCTTCAAAGGCAATGGTGTGGAATGTCAGCAAGGCTTTTTCGCCCGGTTCGGCTTTGACGTCCTCGAAGACTTTCTCCTCGTAATTGACCAGAAAGTCACCGTCCTGATAGTGGGCAATTTCTACATTTGGCATGTCTTACTCCGCAGTGCTGAATGGCTGGCATCGACGGCCGGAATCGGCGAGTCGTCGAGAGACAGAGAGCGAAGGGCGTGCCAGGTTGTGCGTAACCCACTGAGTTATTGCTTATCTAACTGATAAATATCGATATTTATTTTTTATACGATGGGAAAAGGATCAATTGAGGTTGCGCGGAACACTACTTAATTACGTAGATGTACGAATATTCGTACTGGTTTTAACGAATATTCGTAGTTTTTGGCCGCGCCTGAACGGAGGTCTGAACCGGCTTTTTCAGGGTGAACTGGGACTGTCGGTGGGTTACGAAATTCCGTATAAGTGAGGTTGGCCAAACCTGGTAATTACGGGACTTCGTAGCATGCGTGACACTGACTCCCTCGACGGCTGGACCGACCTGGCCTACCCCTCACGTCATATGGTGTTCGAGCACTGTGCCGAAGCCATTGCGTTACTCGACCCCTATAACGACCGCTTCGTGGACTTGAACATCGCGGCCTGCCAGTTGCTCAGCTACCCGCGCCAGGAGCTGCTGGAGTTTCCCGTGAGCAAGCTGTTCGGCCACCAATTGGCGGACTTGATCGTGTTTACCCAGGCGGTCATGGACAAAGGGCGGGGCTGGACCGATGAACTCAGTTGCAATTGCAAGAGTGGTGAGCGGATCGAGCTGGAAATCTCCGCCACCCGCCTGCTGGTCAAGGGCGTACAGCAACTGATCCTGGTGCTGCGTGAAAAGAGTCAGCAGCGCTACCAGCGCGATCAGGCTGAAACCGAGCGCACCATGCGTGGCGGCCTTATCGAGTGGCGCAATATCCTGAACCTGTTTCAGGAGACCGAGCGTGACAAGCAACTACTGCTCAGTTCGGTGGGCGATGGTATCTACAGCATCGACAGCGATGGGCTGGCGACCTTCGTCAATCCAGCCGGTGCCCGCATGTTGGGCTGGGCGCCCGAAGAAATGATCGGCAAGAATATCCATCGTATCCATCACCACACGCATGCCGATGGCGCCCACTATCCGGTGGAGGACTGTCCGATCTACAAGGCCGTACATGACGGCATGGTGCACGAGGGCCGGCAAGAGGTGTTCTGGCGGCGCGATGGCACATCGTTTGCCGTGGAGTTCACCAGCACGCCGGTAATCAGTGACGGCCGCATCATCGGGGCGGTGGTGGTGTTTCGTGATATCACCGAGCGGCGCACCACCGAGTTGCAGTTGCAGAACGCGCTGGTTGAATTGAAGACCCTGAAGCAGCGACTCGAAGAGCAGAACGCGTACCTGCAGGAGGAAATTCATATTGAGCACAATTACCGCGATATCGTCGGGCAGAGCGAGCCGATTCTGAAGATCGTCCAGCAGATAGATGTGGTTGGCCCGACCGATGCCAACGTACTGATCCACGGTGAATCAGGCACAGGTAAAGAACTGATTGCCCGGGCCATTCACCAGGCCAGCAAGCGTCGGGATCAGCCGCTGATCCGGGTCAACTGTGCGGCGATTCCGGCAGAGCTGTTTGAAAGCGAATTCTTTGGCCATTTGCGTGGCGCGTTCACCGGGGCGGTACGTGATCGTGTCGGCCGCTTCGAACTGGCCAACGGCGGCACCTTGTTTCTGGATGAGATTGGCGAGATTCCCCTGGAGTTGCAGAGCAAACTCTTGCGTGTGTTGCAGGAAGGGCAGTTCGAACGGGTCGGTGAGGAACGAACCCGCAGTGTGGATGTACGGATCATTGCCGCCACCAACCGCGATTTACGTGCGGAAGTGCAGGCCAAGCGCTTTCGCGAAGACCTGTTTTTCCGGCTCAATGTATTCCCCGTTCACTCCCCGAGCCTGCGTGAGCGTCGTGCCGATGTGCCATTATTGGCCTCGCATTTTCTCCAGCTCATTGGTGCCCGCTTGAACATGCCCGGTCATCGCTTGAACAAGGGCGACATGGCGCGCCTGCAGGCTTACGAATGGCCAGGCAATATCCGCGAACTGCAAAACGTCATCGAGCGCGCGTTGATTACCGCGACCGGAGCGGAACTGAACATCGACCTGCCCAATACCGCGACGTCCACGCAGGTGGCCGCGGCGCAGGACAATGTACGGATCATGACCGAGCAGGAGTTGCGCACACTTGAGCGGGATAATTTGAGCGCCGCAATGGCGGCCTGCGGCGGCAAGATGTTTGGCAAGGACGGTGCCGCGCAGTTGCTGGGGATCAAGCCGACGACCTTGGCATCACGCTTGAAAAAAATGGCGCTCGATTGATCCAGAAAAATGCTCCGAACCTTTCGATTGGAGTAGATGTAGTCAGACGCAACGCAGACGTCCCCTGCTCAGCGATTTTTTTGGTAACGCTGGGGCGCACAGCCATGCCAACGCTTGAATGCCTGAGAAAAGCTTGAGGCGTCGCTGAATCCCAACCGCTCCGCAATATCTCTCATTGATAGCGAGTGACTTTCCAGAAGTTCCTTGGCCATTGCATAGCGGACCTCCATGAGCAACGAGCGAAATGAAGTACCTTCCTCGCTGAGACGACGCTTGAAGGTTCTCTCACTGGTGTTCATGAGTTTGGCCATGGATACTTGATCCGGCGGCATACTTCCGGCAATGCTGAGATACTGACGGACAATGCCCGCTGTACCTGCCTTCACACGGCGTTTTTCCAATAGCTCGCTACATTGTTGAGCACACATCAAAGCAGTCACAGGATTGGCTTGAGGGAGCTGATGTTCGAGAAACCTCAATCCGAACGCGAGGCTATTTATGCCTGTTCCAAATCGTGGATGAGCCCCTCCGAAGCTCTCTGGACTGATTTCCAGTTTTGCATGCCTGGGAAGAGGGTTGCGCAGTGTTAATCGCTCTAGCAAGAAACCGCTTCCGGCGAGCTCTCGCATGAGTACATACGCTGCTGCCATGTCTCGCGCTACCAGAAAGCGCTTAAGCTCATCCTTCAATTCGGGCTCTCCGAAACTCAGTACACCGAGCTCCCCATCTCGGTGAAAGGAGATCAACGTGAAGGCATAAGTCAGTGGTAAAAAGCGCAACGCCAGAGTCATCGCATCGCCTAAGGTCGCGCTGCTGATAAGACCAAATCCCCACAGACCATAGGTGGAAAAGCTGTAACGCAAACCGGCCTGGAATCCCAGCGTCTCCGGTAACAACGAAGACTGACACAAGTTGGATATCACGCGAAGCTCAGCCGAAGCGGATACCTGCACGTTAGGGTCCCTTAGCTGATTGAATGAGAGGCCTGTTCCTCTTAACAATGTGGCTGCACTCATACCTAGGTTATGTCCGATCTCGACGAGAAGTCGCACACTACCGACGTCGCGGGTGAAGTCCCAGAAGCTCATCAGGCAGGCTCTTTTTTAGATAGAGTAATGGCCTAAATACTAAAGCAATTGCCACTACGTGTCATTCCTTTAAGTGGCGTTAATACTTGTCCTGTCATTGCGGTGTCAATGCCATCCTGACAGTCTCAGGTGCGAAATGATACTGGATGCTATTAATAACAAACCAGCCTGTCCTGATGAAACATGAAACGGAAGATTGCATTGGTGAAGTTGTGTTTTGGTATTGGTGGTGATGGCGAAAACTTCTGTGGTGATAAGTTTGTTAACTAATTGGATGGCTACCAGATTATTCGTTACTAGGTAGCTATCCTCATTGCGATATACCGACGAAGTCTGCTCGGCGCCAGGTTCGTCAAGCGAAAAAGCCACGCCGCGATGAAACCAACCGGACGATGAGGCTTGCTAAAATCTCCTTGGTCATTGGCTGCCGCCCAGATCGATTCGGCAACATTCTCGGGGGTTAATTGAACACCAAGACGCTCAATGCTGCGGGCATTCATACCCTTTATCATGTCGGTTTGCACGAAGGGCGGCATGATGTCGATCACGCGAATCCCATGACGTTGCCATTCAATGTTCAACGCTTCGGTTAATCCGCGCACGGCAAATTTTGTGCTTGAGTAAGTAGCCAATGACGCCTGGCCATAGATTGCTGCGGTCGAAGATAGATTGATAACACAAGCGCCTGGGGTGCCAATTAAATACGGCAAGGACAGATAGCAACCATTAAGCAGTCCCTTGATATTGATATCGATCACCGTGTGGTGGCGTTCAAGCGGACTGGACTCAAAAGGGCCTGAAATCAAAATGCCGGCATTGTTAAGCAACACATCCAGTCGCCCCGTGCGTCGATGGAATTCACTAAGGGCTTGACTCCATTCTTCCGGGCTGGCGACGTCGAATTGCATCGAAAGCACATTCTGCGCACCTAACTCAGCTTTCAGTTCCGCAAGCGCCGCGTTATTAATATCACCCAGCCCGACAAACCAACCGCGCTCTACAAACAATCGCGCGGCTGCTCGGCCGATTCCGCTTGCAGCACCCGTAATGAGAATGCTCTGGCGCTTCTCGATAAGAGCCGCTGTCATGAATCAAGGTCCTTGTAACGAGGCACTGGCGTATGTGTTAGCAGTCTCAGCCTCCGCACGTTCACGTGTGAATGCCTCTAGCATGCGTAATGTCCGCCCCAGCATTCAGGCGAAGTTGCAGCCCATGGCTATGGAAAACCATTTTTGGCGCAGCATTGGCCAGTCCCAGTTGGGCAAGTCGTTGCGCCATTGGATGCGTACTGTTTGAGAGCTTCAGACGAAGCGATCCTGGAAGACAGCTTCTGCCGCCACCGCGGGTGTTGATCAGCGTGCGCAGCAGCGATCCGTTGTGGTGGGAGTACAGAACCAAGTCCAACTGCGGGGCTGGCAGGCCTATACCTAGATCTCCAGATAGCTCCACCATAGTGTCCCCGGCTTCGGGATCGCTTACCGTTCCTTTAAAGCGCTTCGCCTCCAACGAAAATCCGATGGGAGTAACGAATTTAGGGTATCCCCAGATCTCTTTTCCCGCTGCGCACGCTGCTTGAGTGGTGACGGGCAAATCGATCACATGGAATCCAATCTGTTGTTTGTCCAAGGACTTATAAAGCGAAAGCAGTGGACAGTGCGGCGTCTGTACGCCGTTGGGAACACAGGCTATGGCTACACCGACCTCGTTGTAGGCAGAGATCGCTGTTTTCCTGTATTCGTAGAAGCCGACAACCACCAATGCTTTCCCCTTGGCGAATTGAACGGCAGTTACACCCGCATCCTTGAGGAAGGCATTTGCGATTTCGAACTCGACCTCAAACATGGCCATGAAATTGGAGTTGTCGAAATAAAGTATGGGTAGGTCAACATGACCTTCCGAGCTTTTGAACGGCGTCAAGGGGTACTGAAAGAATGGATCCTGGAGCAAGGTAGTCATGACTCAAACTCCAACAATAGGGTTGTGTGGATTGAGCGGCAGAATCTGCTCCTGCCAATCCTCAATGAGCGATAAGCGATTTATCTGGTTGGTGCCTTCGAAAATCCGTGTCAGACGTATGTCCCGGAAAATCTTTTCGATCTTTTGTTCATGAAGACCACCATGATCCGCCAAGAGATCCATCGCCATTTCGACGACATGCTGCGCCCGGTCAGTAGCGTGGAACTTGCAAAGGGATGCATGCAACTGACGAGGTTTCCAGGCGCTCTTTGCCTCCTGCCAAACCAAGCTGCGTATGGCACGGGTTTCCGCCACCATCGTTGCAAGGTGCAGTTGCACGTCTTGGTAGTGAATGAGTTCTTTACCGCCAAGCTTGTACGTGCGTGCGAAGTCAACGGCGATCTCTGTGGCTGCACGCGCTAAGCCAACACCCATGGAGGCAACAGGCATTCGGGAGGCGTTGAGGGTTGCTCTGTTGAGTGCCCATCCTTTGCGCAATCCACCGATGACCCGGCTGTGGGGAACGAAGACGTCGTTAAATTCAAGCTCGGCGGCGCCGGAAGCTCGCATCCCCATCTTAAGTTCGATACGTGGAACGCTGTAACCTGGGCTATCAGCATCGACGTAGAAGCACGTCCACGAGTCCATTCCTTCGCCGTCGAGCGCCGCAAACACGGTTGTACTCTTTGCAAGATCTCCGCCGCTGATGAAGCACTTTCGGCCATTGAGGAGGAAGCCGCCTTGTGTCGGCGTCGCTATTACGCCGGGGCGATAGCTTTCTGCGCCATGACCTTCCTCTGCATCTGACCCTGCACCGGGTTCGGTGATCGCAAATGCCACCAGATGCGGGTCACCGCTCAGGCAGCTGCGGTATACCGGGGCCAGGTGCCGCGTGATAGTTCCCAGGCTGCCGGAAAGAAGCAATGGCATGCAGCCGAGGTGATGCGCTGACAGCAATAACATCAGGCCGCCGCAAGCGCGGCTGAACTCCTCAACGACTAGCGCGCACTGCCAAATCGGCGGTTGAGTGACGGCCCCCCACGGCATGGTTCCGAGCGGTGCCGGCATAAAGTAGCTCAACCATCCGGCTTTTCCCGCCTCAACCAGAAGTCGTTGGACTACGGGTAGGCATTCACCGACCGGCAGGTGTTCTGCTAAATCCACTTCGCTGGCCAGGGGAGCAATATGCTGATCGGCGAAGAGGCGCGCGGAGCGACGAATCTTGGCCAGCGCCTTTGGCAGCCGAGCTGTATCGGTTTCCCACAAATCCCCACGAACGTAGTGGGTGAACGGTCGAGCGAGGGCTGAAAACTCGCCATACTGCCAGTGTGGCGAGAGTTGATGATTGGATGGCAGATGCCCATCAAGGTGCATATTCAGGGACATGGTTACTTCTCCATCCATGCAGCAAGGAATAAGGGGATCTCTCTCGTGCCACCGCTTTGCAACTTGAGCATGTTCAGATCGCGGACAATCTTTTCTGCCCCACACTCGCGCATGTATCCAATGCCTCCATGTACCTGTACGACATGGTTGGCTGCCTGGCAGAGGCTTTCATGCAGCCTCGCTCGCATGGACAACACCACGCCTAAATCCAGCTCATCGAGCGGGCGCGTCAACATGCTGAGCACTGCTTCTGCGTGCTGGAGCGTCATCTCCACCTCACCGAGCATGAACTGTACGGCTGGGTGGTGATCGATACGCTTGCTTCCTTGCTTGCGAATGGCGGCATACTCGACGGCGAGGGTTTGCCCTCGCTCCAAAGCCCCCACCGCAATTGCCATCAATCCAATGCATTCAGCCTTAAGTAGGCGCTCATATATGTTTCGGGATCCTGCTGCATCAAGACTGCGGGTTTGCGCATACGCGCCCCCCTGCACGAGGTAACTCGATAACTCGTCGAAACCATGTTGAGCCTCACATCGAGTGACAACCGCCTCAGCGCTGGTACTCAGGCGCCAGACGATTTGTCCGTCACACCACTCGGGCCAAATCAGAGATTGCCAACCCTCTGCCGCGACAATAGGGCTGACATGTCGCTGCCGACACAACCAGTCACTGAGTGTGTTTTGGTCTTCCGGCGGCATTACCGAACCCTTGATCCAACGCGCGAGGCTGTAGCGACCAAGGCCGTAGTGTCCGACGATAGATAGGGTGGAGGCGAGGAGATGCTCTTGGTTGAGCGTGAAGCCGAGCTGTTTTGCTAAGCCATGGGCCAAGCCACTGCGATGCCAGGAGAAGGCAATGCCAGGGTTGGCGCGGCCCAGATGCCTGAGCCCCCCTATGTTGAAGAACATGGTTTCGGCGGTATCGGTGTGATCCCAGATCCCAAATCCATCCTCACTGGTGGACAGGGAAATAATGCCAAGTTCGACAGCTTCTTTTGTCAGCGTCTCAAGGCACTGGGTGGAGACGGGATGTTCGGGTCGCTCCGCTGAGACCCAAACACGTTCTTTTGCGAAACGACCTACTTCATCAAGCAGAGGCAAAATATCTTCGGTGTTCATGGCTATGACATCACCACCCGCGAATTATTGTTATGGGCTGAGCGCCAGTCCGATCCTTAGGCAATCCGGATCGAATACGGCCGCTTTCAAACGTCGAACCGCCTGGTAGATAGGGCGGCCTCGGATGGGATAGAGGATAGGAACAATGGGGGGCTTTAAGGAATTATCAGGGGGGACATTTGCTTTAGAATTTAGGCCAAATTCAAGGCCTGAAGAGCAAGTCTGGATGAACGTGTAGGAGTGGGCTTGCCATACGCAAACGATTCCGATGCGGCAAGCGTTGGTGCTGTCCTCGTTGTCTGGCCCGTTGTCAGCGCTCGGCCCGGCTCGCAACGAATCAGCTTCTGCCAGCGTTCGGATATAGAGCAATGGTCAACATGGAAGCACGCAGCATGATGTGACCGTAACCGGTGTCATTGAATGAATGCAGGCCTCATCGAGGGGCAGGTTTGCCGTAGACCAGCACAGCCCCCCGATGGCCTGTTGTCATTTCATATCTCTGGCCTGCACCCACAGTACGGCGTCTTGCGACAGGGGTTTGCCTTTATAGGTTTTTGTTGTGCCGATGTTGAGCGCCGCAATGCCCCACCAGCCGGCACGGGGCAGGCCGATGGTGACGATACCTTGGGCATCCGAATACGTGCTCATGGATTTGAAGGAGGCTTGGGGGGGCGTGACATAGTCCTTCTGGCCGAAGGCGTTGTATTTGATGTCGACGGAATGGTTGAGGTATTCGATTTCGACCTCAGCGAACGGAACGGGTTTGCCGTTGGCAAGCACTACGGCGCGGAACACGCCGCCTGTCCAGTTGGCATAGGGTTTGTTCAGGGGTTGGATTTCCACCGGCGCGCCTTGCGGTTCCGACCAGTTGCCGGGTACGCCACCCACATTGACGATCAGCTTGGTGAACTGCTGGATGTAGACGTCTTCCTCAGTTTCCAGGTAGGGCTCGGGTTCGAGTACGAAGACATGGTCACCTAGCGAGCGCACCAATTCCCGCGGGATCGACGCACGATAAGCGGTCGCCTGGTTATCCCGACTCTGCCACTGCACAGGCCGCAGATATTTGCGCAGGTCGATTTTCTCCCCGCCATGGGAGCTGACGTGGTTGAAGGCGAGGGGGTGCCCCATGACCATCGTCGGCCCGGCGGAGAACGGGTGGGTGAACACCATCGCGAATTCCAGGTTGTCCGCGCGCGGCAGCGCTGTTTCTTCCACATACAGCAGCTGGAAATGGGCCTGTGCGGCGCACGCCATGCAACCGAAGGTCACGGCGGCAAGGGCTTGAAGCAGTCGTCGTTTGATCGCCATGGTCATTTTCACTTTGTAATGTCGGAGGATTGGATCGTGGCGCCATGGTTCTCTCCGCCGAGGAACACCACGGAGTAGGCGCCAGCCGGGGCTCGGAACGTAAAGCTGTTGTCTTTGTCGACAGTGCCTTCGAGCAACACCTTGTTGCTGGTGTCCTGGACATGGATTTTTCGACCCGCGGCGGAACTGCCGTCGGTGTAACCCGCCTCACATTTGACCCAGTCATCGTTCTCGATATAGCAGTCGAAAACGGGGCCGTGGGCCGAGGCGGCCTGGCAGAACAGCAGTGCAGTTGCCAGCAGTATCGGGTGGACTAGATCTAGCGATTTCATCTGGTTTCAGTCTCCATGGTCGAAGTCGATCACTGGGGCGTTGCTGCTTGAACGCCAGCCTCAGGGGAACCGGCCGGCGCGAAGGCCGCCAGCAAGGCGTCCAGGTTGAAACTCAGCAGCGCCTCGTAGTTAGCGTTGTTGGCGAGCAGGCCAGGGTTGCCGATATCCAGGATCAGCAGGCGTGCGCCCCCTTCCTCTATGGCCTGTGCAGTCTTGGCGTCAGGTGCCCACTTATGGACCACCACGCGGATATCACGCTCGCGCAGGTAGCGGGTCAGGGCGGCTCGGTCGGCGTCAGTCCAGTCGATGTCCTGACGCACAAACCAACCGTCCACATACACGCCGAACTCGCCGAACAGGTAGATCGGCTCGCTGGCCAGCGACAGCACGCGCAGGTCCGGCACCTTCAGCAGCCGGTCACCGTAGTCGGCCTTCAGTTGGCGCAGTCGGCCGTCGAGTGCGGCGAGGTTGCGCTCGATCCGGGGCGCGTCGGCCGGGGACAGGCGTGCCAGGTCGGCCGCGATCAGTGCCGACATACGCATGGCATTGACCGGGCCAAGCCAGGCGTAGGGCGACAGGCCGCCTTCGCCGTTGCGGGCGCCAGCCCAGGGAACATCGTTCGAGGGTTCGCGGGTCACGGCTACGCCGGGCTTGAAGCTGTCCCATGAGTGCGACGCATCGATCTCGACGATCCGCAGGTTGTGGCGCCGGGCCGTCGCATACAGCGGGTCTGCGCGCCACAGGCTGCTCACGGTGACCACGGCGGCGGCTTTCTGGAACACGGCCGGCTCCAGGCGTGACAGAGCGTTGGCCTGGCTTTCCATGGGCACTTCGGCGTCCAGCGGCACACGGACTACCTCTATGTGGGTGCCTTCGCCGAGCGCCGAGGTGAGTGCATACAGCGCCGGCAGAGCGACCAGAACTTGTTGCTGTCCTGCATCCGCAAACGCTGACGGCGTGCCGCCCAGCAGCAGTACCAGCAGGGCTAGCCAGGGGGACATGGATGGGGTGAACCGTGTCATACGCTGGCCCCTCTGAACTGCGGCGCGGTGCCGCGGATGAGGGTGGTTAACGCAAACACCAAGGCTGCGACAATCACGATGGCGCCGCCCGTGGGGACTGGAATATGGAACTGCATCGGTGCCAGGATGCCGACCACACAGGAAAAGGCCGCGATCACGACCGCCCACGCGACCAGGCCCGACAGTGAGCGGCTGATGTTGCGGGCCGCGGCTGCCGGTATCAGCAACAAGGCCTCGACCAGTACGGCGCCGATGATTTTCAAGCAGGCGACCGTTACCAGGGTGACCAGCACCACGAACAGGTACTCGACGCTGCGCACCTTCACACCGCGCGCATGGGCCAGGCTCGGGTTGAGGCTGGAGAGCAACATGCCGTTGTACAGGGGTAGCCCGATCAGCGTGCAAATCACCGTCACGCCCAGCAGTACGTTCATGTCGGTGTGGTCGACGGCCAGGATCGAGCCGAACAGCACACCTTCCATCACGTGCGTGTTGATTTTCGCTGACACGAACAGCAGCAATGAAGCCCCGACCGCCAGCGAGATGGAGAGGAACACGCCGATCAGCGTGTCATTGGCCAGAGTGGTGCGGTGCTGGGTGTATTTGAGGGTCAGGGCGAACAGCAGACAGAAGCCGAACATCGAAAAGTACGGCGAGGTATAAGACTCGCCGAGCAGCACGCCAATGGCCACGCCGGTCATTGCCGCATTGCCCACGGACTGGCTGAAGAACGCCATCCGCTTGATCATCACCATTGAGCCCAGCACGCCCAGCAACGGCCCGATCAGCACTGAGCACATCAGCGCATTGATCACGAACTCGTATTCGAACGGTTGCGGTAACACATGACTCGCGGCGAGCGCCTGGAGGTGGTCGCGAATGAAGTCGTACAAGGCATTCATCGAATGGCCTCCACTCGGCTGTCGAGCTGATCGGCGGGGCCGTGAAACAGCACCCGCTGGTTGATAACGGTCACTGACTGCGCGATACGCTTGACCTGTTCGAGGTCGTGGTTGATCCACAGGATGGTCACCCCACGGCTGTTCAGCTCGGCCACCAGCGCCTCCACCAGGCGCACACCGGCCTCGTCGATCCCTGCGGTCGGTTCATCGAGGATCAGCAGCGAAGGCATCGGGCTGATCGCCTGGGCCAGCAGCACGCGCTGACGCTGGCCGCCGGACAGGCTGCCAAAGGGTTTTTTACCCATCCCCGCCATGCCGGTACGCGCCAGGGCTTCGGCATTGGCCGCCTTGGCGGCGCGGCTTGCGCCCAGAAATGCGGGCCGGCGTTGACCCAGCAAAGCCATGAGATCGTTGACGGTCATCGGCACGTTGCGGTCGAAGTCCGGCAATTGCGGGACATACCCTATGGGCGTGGTGAATTCACCTTCGAAGCGGATCGTCCCCGAATGCGGCATCTGGCCCAGCAGCGCGCGCACCAGTGAGGTTTTGCCGCCGCCGTTGGGGCCGACCAGGCAGTGCAAGGCGCCGGCTTCTATGTGCACGTTCACCTGATCGAGTACCTGCGTACCTCCCAGCCGCAGGGAGACGTTGTCGAACACAATGGCGGGGCCGCGCATCGCGTGTTCCTCCTTTAGCGCATTCATTGCTGGGTGTACTCAACGGCTTGTGCCAGGGTTTTGAGGTTCTCGCGCATCGCCACCTCGAACTCGTCGGCGCTGTAGGTATCGCCGGTGATATGGGACAGGGCGAACACCTTCACGCCGGTGGCGGCTTCGATGGGTTTGGCCAGGTCGAGGGAGAAGTTTTTCTCGGCGAACAGCACTTTGACGTTGGCCTTCCTGATCGCCTCGATGGTGTTGGCCAGTTGGCGTGCTGTCGGGGCGACGCCGTGGCGCGGCTCGATCACAGCGCTTACGAACAGGCCGAACTCCTGCATCATGTAGTCGTAGCCCGCATGGGTCGTCGCACAGCGGAACGAAGACAGGTCCAGCGCGGCGAAGCGCGTCATGAAGCCTGCGCGTAGCTCGCGGATACGGCCGGCATACGCCAGGGCGTTTTTTCGATACGCAGCAGCGTTGTCCGGGTCCAGCTCTCCCAGCCGGCGAGCGATCTCGAACACCTGCTGGATCGCCGCCGTGGTGGACACGAAGGTGTGCGGGTTGACCACCTTGACCCCTTCCTGGTCGCCACCGATGGGAATCAGCGCCACCGTGGCATTCGCCTGGATAATCGGCAGTGTTTGCGTGCGGCCGGCGGCCTTGATGATCTGGAAGGCCCATTCATCGTGGCCGATGCCGTTGACCACCAGCACATCGATATTCATCGCGCGGGTGATGTCATCGGGCTGCGGCTGGTAGTTGTGCGGGTTGGCCTCTGCCGGGATCAGCGCAATGACCTCTGCCCGATCACCCACGATATTGGCCACGAAGCTGTAGTAGGGATGCAGGGTGATGCCGATCCTGAGTTTCTTTGCCGAGGCGAAGGCCGGGCCGGCGAGCGTGATGGCGAATATCAGCACCAACAGCGCGATACAACGGTGCCACAAGGCGCGTTGTTTCATAGAAACAGTCATTGCTGGGTTCCTTTTACGCGTTCGATTTCGCTGGCGCCGTCGTAAGGGATGACTTGGCGCCAACCCTCGCCGACCAGGGATTCGGGCTTGACGATGGCGGGGTAGGGCGCGTTCGGGTCTCGGTGGACCCAAATCGTCGCTTGGTTGGCCCACATCACCCCGGCATGGGCGTGACCGATGATCAGCAAATAGGCGCTCTGGCCCGGTGCATGGCCGCCAGAGCCGTAGTACACCGTTGCACCTTGCCCCAGGGTGGCCTGGGACACGGCGTTGACGGTCTGGTCCGCCGCAGTGGCATCGTCGTCGCCACCCTTATGAGCCAGGTGGGAGCCAGGCAGGATCAATTGCCAGTGCACCTCGCCATTGGCTTTCCAGAAGGCATCCCGGTAGAAGGGCGGCAGCAACAGCTCCTGCGCACGCTCTAGGGTGATCCAGCCGCCGGTATCGTTGTTGGTCCAGATGATTTCTTCACCGGCCGGTAACAACGCGCTGTGGATGGCCTGATCGACCGCGCCCAAGCCATCGAAGGAACGCACCTGCCAGCTCAACGGGGTAGGCGGGCCAACTCTTTCGGGGCGCAGCAGCACATAACCGGCCACGCCGGCGATGACGGTCAGAGTCGCCAGCATCAACGCCAGCGACTCCCATCCGCTGGAGCGTGGGCGCACCCGCGTGACGGCAATGGTCGGGCGCGCCATCAGAGAAACGCGATCCAGCGGCCCAGAAAGACCACTCCCGCCCACAACAGCAACGAGCTGAAGCCGGCGATACGCGCCTGACGGGGAGGCGGCAGCGTCGTGTCCCATTCGGCAATCCGGCGAAAGGCGCCCAGGTGGAAAATCGCCATGTTGATCCCGGCCAGCATCAACAGGCCCATCTTGAAAAGGAACGCGGTGTTCTGCACATAGGTCGTGCCATTGGCGCAGAACATCAGCAGGCCAGTGATGACACAGGTCACGAACGCGACCCAGGTGTACGGCAGCAAATCCTGGGTCAGCTTCAGCGCGCCGCGCCGGTGGGCGGCCACGCCCAGCAGACGCAGGTCGACCACCGCGATGCTGCCGTAGACGATGGCGATGCCGATCACATGTACCGACTCCAGCATCGGGAACGCCGAGCCTGACTCGCGAATGAACGTTGCGACTGGAGTGTCCTGGACGGCTTGCAGCAGAGGTTGAATATTCATGGCGAATACCTGAGAACTTGGGTTGAAAACGCTTAGATCGTGTAGGCGATCCAGCGGCCGCAGATGATCACGACGCACCACAAACCGATCGACAGCCACGCAAACGCCTTGACGGAACCCGACGCGACGTCACTGCCGGCAGAGCGCAGCAGCGGGCGGCGAAGCAACCAGGTCAAGCTGAACGCGGTCACCACCAGGACCATCTTCAGCCAGAACGTCGAGTTGACGAGCACCCGATCAGGCTCGGCGATGATCATCAGTAACCCGGTGCACAACAGCACGATCAGTGCATTGCGCATCCATGGGTAGTAACGGCATACGATGCCGCGCAAGGGCTCATCGCTGGCGAACACGCCCGCCAGTCGCAGATCGGAAATCAGCGCCGAACCAAACAGCACGGTGATGGCGATGATATGAATGCTCTGCACGGTGGGGATGACCCACAGGATGTCGCGGATGGCAGTGCTCAACGGTGACGCGTAGATCCAGGCAATGATGAGTGAAGAGGACATCGGCTTTTTCTCCCGCAGTGGGTTAGAAATCTTGAGGGGTTGCGATCGGATGCAATCGCGCCGCATCCTCCGGCAGCAAGTACCCTTGCTGGATCGAAACGGCTTTGGCGTCTTCGAATTTCTGTGCGTAGCGGCTGAAATCTCCATAGCGCTGGCCCAGCTCTTCTTTGGAGTAAGGCACCTTGGTGTCGTAGATCAGCCCGCAGCCGCTCTCTTGATCGGTGAGGTAGCTGGCGCTGGGCACCTGGATCCACGGCGGGCGCACGCCGCCTTGCAGGTTGCCGGTGGCGGGCGTGCGGGCAGCGGCCTTGCCGTCGCGTACCACCCGGGGGGCGTTGGGCATCGGTTTGCCGTCGCGTACCCACTGGTCCATGCCATCGAGCAACGCCGAGACCACCAGTTCAACCGGTTCGTCGTACAGCGTCCGGCAGCGCGGGTCGTCGCCCTTGCCGATGTCGGCAGCGAGCTTTTCGGTGTGCTCCGTGCCCAGGTCGGCCAGGCGCAGATGGGGCATGCCGGTGACTTCGTAGTAGCGCAGCTGCGGGGCGTCGGTGTCCGCGGGCAGGGGGATGCCTTCGATCACGTCGTGCATCAGTTCGGACTGGCTGTAGACGGTCACGAACGGCACGCCTGCGGGCATCTGGCGTGGCACCCGGATCACCTCGCCGCCCACTTCTCCGTAGGCCATGCGGCCGGTCATATAGGCGTCGATCAGCGGCGTTTCGTCGGGCATGCGCCATTGCTGGTGACGGCCCTGGTCGAGATAGTCCATCCACACTTGCGCGGTGACGGCCCAGCTATTCACATAGACGCGCTGCACATCCAGGCCCGCCAACGGGCCCTGTGCCCCGTTGGTTTTAAGCAGCAACGCCAGTTGCGCGCCGATCCCTTGTGACTGGGGCGCAAACGGGTCGGGTGCTTCGCCCCGCGTAAAGTGCGCCGGGTCGTAATAGGTGCCCAGCGGTGCGTAGCGGGCGAAGTCGAAGCGGCGCATGAACTCGAAGTTCACGATCTGTCCGTATTGGGCGATCTGTTCGGCCTCAGCCGCCGGGGTGTCGGAGATGAACTTGGGATCTACCGCCGGCTTGTTCACATTCAATGTGTACCCGACGTATGCGTAGCCGCGCCGCAGCAGATAGTCGCGGGTCAGGATCCAGCCTGCGCCACGCTCGCCGAACCAACTGAATGGCTCGATCACCACCGTGCCATTGAAGTGTGCCGGGTCCGCCGGTTTACGCACCAGAATGCGCGTGGTGTAAGGCGCTTCCAACAGGGTTTTGCCGGCGGCGGTAATGGCCGGGGCGACGCCTTGCAGGTAGTACTCTTGCTCGATGTAGCCGTACCGGTCGAGGTCGCTGTATTCGGTGCCCTGGCGTTTTGCCGACGACAGCGGCGGTTTGTCCGAGGGCGGTACCGCGATGGCCGTGGGCATGCGCGGCACCTCGGCGAAGGTGTTCGACGCGATGCACAGCGACAGCACGACGCTGAGGCTGATGGGGATCAGGCGTTCCATTCGTAAAGCTCCAGCAGGGGGGATGGGCAGATTCACTCAAGGCTCAGAGATGCCTTGCCCTCGCTGTCGATCACGATCTGGTTGTTCTCGCACACGTACTCTTGGATGGCGTAGTTGGAGCGCTTGTACTCAAACGTAAAGCGATAGGGGGTGTTGAGTACCTGCGGGTCTTCGATCAGGACCTGGTTTTCCAGGTGATCCGGCCCGCGCAGCCGGATGCGTTCGGTGATCTTCATCGCCGGTCCGTGGGGCACGTCGTAGAAGCGCACGTCCGTTCGCACGCGTTGGGTCTCGACCACCAGCGTGTCGCCCTCCCAGTGGCCGCGCGAATGGCCTTGGTACTTCGGGTCGAGTTCGTCTGTGGGCGGCATGGCCTGGTTCAAGAGAATTCGCCGCACTTGCTGCAGATACTCGCCGAGGATGATCACTTGCTTGTCATCGCGAATGATCTGGATCGGGAAGAGCGCCGCCATCATTGTCGGCATGCCCTCGGGCAGGCACCTGGAACTGGTGGTGGCGATCGGCGTGCCGGCGGCGTTGGCCACGGCTTCTTTCTTCTTGAGTTCGGCGTACTCGGCGGCGTAGGACGCCTTGAGGTCCATCGGCCCACCGGGGTGAACCGGATCGTCCGGGTTCTCGCCGAACCAGTCGTCCGGGGTTCTTTCCCAGGTGCCACTGATGTCCGGCCGGGTGGCCACGCTGTGCCTGTCGGTTTGGGTTTTCGATGCCGTGGCAGCGCTGCTCATTCCGGCGAAGGTCGCGAGGACCACGCCCAGGAGGAGCATGGCTGTGTGGGTGGTACGTGCTGGTTTCATTGAAATGTCTCCGCGTTGCTGGTTTGCCCAGTTCTGTTGTTGTCGCATTCGGGAGGGGCTGCGTTTAGCCGCCGCCCGAGAGCACCACGTCACCGATCTTGATCTCCACCAGCAGCCCGCCCGGCTCGCCGTTTTTCAACGGTTTGAAGGACACCTCGGCGGTCTCGCCAGCCTTGATCGAGTTGGCCGTCCAACCCGTTCGTTGCAGCGCGTTGACGCTGCCCGTCTCGATCTTGAAGCGTTGGGAGGGCGGACCGGGCACATCGACGTAAATCGTGATGTGAGGGTTGGTCCAGGCAAAGCGCTCGACGACACCTTTGATCGTGGTTGTCTGGGTCTGGTCGAACAGCGCGAATGAATGATGGGCACTGGCAACCGGTGGCAGTGCGCTGCAGGTGATGAGGGTCAGAAGACAAAGCCCCTGACGGAATAAGCGAAAGGGTAATAAAGCGGTCATGACGGGTGCCTCGTTTTTTATGGTTCTTATCGGCCCAGCATAGGGCGGACGCGCTCAGAAGCCGTATCCCAAAACGGCAACTATTGAGCAAAGGGAGGTTGTTGCACCAGTGAGGTGGTGCGTGACGAAGGAGGGGGGAGCAAATGCCTGTACGTGCTGATTTGGGTTACCGCTTCACGGCCCAAACAGGAACACTCGTGCCTCGCCTCACAACTATAAAAACAGGAGAGACGTCATGCGCATCCCCCCCTACGCGCCATTACTGTCGCTGGTTGCACTCTGTGCAGTCGGCTCACAGGCACATGCCTACACGCTTTACAACGAAGATGACGGTACAACCGTTTTGAACGCCGACTTGGGCGCTGCATTTGGCTGGTTTGGCAGTACCCATAACTACCTCGGCGATCCGCAAAAACAACCCGGCGGCATGCACTGGCAGGAGGGTTACGTCAAATACGGTCTCACTGGTTCCACGGATAAGATCGTCGCCGGCTCGGTGTATGGCGGCTTCAGCCTGCTTAGCAGCGGGTCATGGGGGGACGGAGACATGGGGGCGACCACGGCGGGCAATGAGCGACGAACCGCTGTGGAAGACGCGTTCCTGGGCTGGAGATCCGGCGACCTGCTACCCGCCCTGGGCAAGGATGGCGTGGATTTTTCTTTCGGGCGCCAGATTGTCACGGTGGACGGCTTTCTGATTACCGACGATGGATTCGACGCGGGTAACGCATTCAACCCCATTGAGGGCGTGCATGATGGCCGGTTTAACCGTGGTGGCGCCTTTTACCTTGGTCAACGCCTGGCGTTCGGCAACACAGCGGTGCTGAAGTTGGGCGGCAAGGAAGGGCTGCACGCTAGCTTGATATGGCTGAAATCCGACAACGCTGGGCAGTCCAAGACCGAACTGGCAGTGGGCACTATCGATTACACCACCCCCATTGGTTCGATCGGTTCGACCTACGTACACGGCCTGGATGTGGATGAGAAATATGCCTTTGCAGATCGGCTTGAGCGCAAGGGCATGAACGTCTACAGCATTCGTGGGCAGGGCAATGCTGGAATCGAGAACGCCGATTTTGCCTTCGAGGTGGCCCGCCAGGAAAAACGTTCGGGCTCACAGCGAGCGATGTTTTTCGACGCGGGTTACACGTTCGTCGATGCACCATGGCAACCGACCGTCAGCTATCGTTATTCGCGCTACTCCGAAGGCTGGGACTTCCTGTTCCAGGGCGGTTATCGCAAACGCCTCCAGGGGGAAATTGCGCTTAATTATGCGGGCGCCGTGACTTCGAACATGCAGATCAACGATGTACTCCTCTCGGTCAAGCCGACCGAGAAGTTGACCCTTAACGCGATGGCGTTCGACTACCACCAGCTTTCCCGTCGCCATGAGCTGGACTTCGCTGCGCAGGAGGTCGACCTGTTTCTGGATTGGGCGGTCACGGAAAACATCACGCTTTCGCCGCTGGTGGGCTTCTACAAGCCGGAGAAGTGGCTGGGCAACGGTGGCCGCCAGAGCGGCGACGCATCAACCAACACGTACATGCAGTTCATTGTGTGGGCGACGTTCTGAGTCGTCATTGACGTCTATCGCGGGGCCTTGCAGGCGTTGGCGTTTTGCGTCAACGCCTCATCCATTCAGAGCATGCGGCGCAACACGTCGTTGCGCGGGTCGCGGTCGTAGAAGCGATGCTTGAGGGCGCCAGCCACATGCAGCACCGTGCAGCCGATGCTTTAAGCGCCAGAACTTGGAAAGGGGTTTCCCAAGCTTGCTCGACGCCCTGACCTCCAAGTAAAGACCAGGGACATCGGTGGGGGTTTCCTGAAAACTGGCCAGGCATGCAGTGTTTGAATAAGCACCGTGATCGCGACGCAGAAGAACCCGGTTTCGGCTGTTCGCAGCAGTCAGTTGGTGGCCACTAAAAATCCCTCCAATTTTTTTACTTCTCAAGTACGACGAGGCTCGCCCTCGGCAATTTCGCGCATCAGACTCAGGTAACGACGCGCGCCCAGCCCCAGAGGTCGGTTCTTTACCCAGATGATGTCGACCCATAACCGCATCTGACTTGGCATGTTGTCAAACACCACCTCCGTCAATGCGCCCGAAGTGATTAGCGGTTGTACCAGCGGCTGTGGAAGATAAGCCCAGCCCAATCCTTGCTGCACCAGATCCAGCGTTGCCAGATAACTGTCGCTGAGCCAAATCCGCCGCGACAGCACAACACGTGGGTCAGAGTCTGTAGGTCCTCCGGTCGCAACGATGATCTGCCGAACGTCCACCAGTTGCTCTTCACCTAAAGGGCTTTTCTTGCCGGCGGCCGCAGGATGATCTGGAGAGGCAACTGCGACTAACAACTGGCTCCCCGCTTCAAGAAACGTCTCCCGCTCGTCAAGCCCGGGTCGTTCAAATCCAAGTGCCAATTGCACACGTCCTTCATGGAGCATGCGAATCGCCTCCGGATGGGACGCGGAGCGAATCTCGATTTCAAGGGTGGGAAACTCTTTGGCGATAATGGACAGCGGACGATTCCACACGCCTGTTTGCAGCTCCGGCGCCATCGCAAGGACCAAGCGCCCCTCCAACCCCTGATGAAGCTGGAGGGCATGGGCGTCCAGCAGGTTTAACTGGCTAGCGACCTGTCTTGCCTGGGGCTCAAGTGCTTTGGCGGCTGCGGTCGGAATGGCTTTGCGGGTTGATCGGTCAAAAAGCAAGAGATCCAACTCTGCTTCAAGCTGCGACACCGCCATGTTGATAGCGGAGGGAACCCGGCCTAACTTTCGGGCTGCGGCGGAAAAGGAGCCGCTGTCCACGACCGAAAGGAAAATTTTAAGTGACTCGCTGGTAAACGCCATTGTGGTTGTCAGATTTTCTGATAATGATCGTCTTTATTTATCAGATTCATTAGCCTAATTTCCACTCCTATTACAAATTAAGTACGTGGGGAACACCATGTTAAATACCGAGTTGATGGGGCATGTGGCACTTGTCAGTGGTGCTGGAAGTGAAGCTGGCATTGGTATGGCGATCGCTCGCAGGCTAGGTGCATCCGGGGCGAAGTTGATCATCACTGCCAGCAGCAACCGCATCGCGGATCGGGTTAAAGAGCTACGCCTCGAAGGGTTTGAAGTTGAAGGCCGGCCAGCTGACCTCACCGATGAAATCCAAGTGCGTGAATTTAGCCTGTGGGCAGAGTCAGTCTGGGGGCGGGTCGATATCCTGGTGAATAACGCCGGTATGGCCATGCAAGGAAGCCCTGAGATTTTTTCGGAATTGGCAAGTATGGAACTGCATGAATGGAATCTTTCACTGGCAAGAAACTTAACCACGGCTTTTCTTTTAACTCGGGCCGTTTTGCCCGGTATGCGGGCGCGAAGTTACGGGCGCATTGTCAATATTAGTTCCACCACGGGCACTCGGGGGAGCAATCCGGGCGAGGCCGCTTATAGCGCAGCCAAGGCCGCGATGGTTGGCATGAACATGGGGCTTGCACTTGAAGTCGCCAAACAGGGGATTACTGTAAACAGCGTGGCTCCCGGATGGATCACCACCGGCTCAACCACGCCCGTTGAAGCAGCGGCGGGGCGCTTTACCCCGATTGGACGGGCAGGCAACCCCCGTGAAGTGGCGGCGGCGGTTGCATTTCTGGCGTCGCCTGACGCCAGTTACATCACGGGTGAAGTCCTTGTGGTGGACGGCGGGAACTGTCTGGTCGAGAACAAGGCTCCTCACGCCTGACTTCAAGTTACGTCGGTTTATTCCCTGAATCTCAGATTATTCAGCGGGATAAATTAATGATCCAAATAAAGTTTCTGCGCTCACCGCAATATACCCAGGCATAGGTTAGCTCGCGCTGCAAATACTGACGGCGAACACTCAAGTTGTAAGAGGTTGGCACGTTGTTTTCAGTCATTCACGAACTGAGAGGGGAGTGAGTGTGGCGATGGATTGTCTTTTTATCTCGACGGTGACGAATTTTAATTAATGTAATAATTAAAAGAGGGTTTTTATCATGTCGAAAAGTGGAATTAGTGAATCAGCGATTGCTGCTTTTACCGCCTCCGAACGTGCCCGTTTTATACAAAACAACCCCACGTCAATGGCGCTCGCCAAGCGTGCCAAGGCTCATCTGTTCAATGGTGTTCCCATGCACTGGATGAGCGATTGGTCGATGCCTTCACCGCTCTTCGTCCAGCGTGCCAAAGGCGCACGCTTCACCGATGTTGACGATCATGAATACATTGACTTCTGCCTGGGCGACACCGGCACGATGTTTGGCCATTCACCGGATCCTATTGCCCGCGCCATCGCCGAGCAGGCAAATAATGGCTTGACCACCATGCTGCCTGGCGAAGACGCGGTGGTCTGCGGCGAGTTGCTGGCTCAGCGATTCGAGCTGCCTTATTGGCAGGTGACCGCCAATGCGACGGACGCCAATCGTTATGTGTTGCGCTGGGCGCGCGCGATCACCAAACGTAATGTGTTGCTGGTGTTCGACGGCTGTTATCACGGCACCGTAGATGACGTGATGGTGCGCTACCGCGACGGCAAAACAGTGCACCGTGCCGGCCTTGTGGGCCAAGCCTACGACTTGACCCAATACAGTCGATCCATCCCCTTCAACGACGTCGACGCGCTTGAGGCGGCGTTAGCCCAGGGCGATGTGTGCGCGCTGATGTGCGAGCCGGCGATGACGAACATAGGCATGGTCCTGCCCGATCCGGGATTCATGCAGAAGTGCCGAGAGTTGACCCTTAAATATGGCAGCCTGTTGGTCATTGATGAGACCCACACTATTTCCACCGGCATCGGTGGATGCACTCGCCAGTGGGATTTGAAACCCGACTTTTTCGTGGTGGGTAAACCCATCGCAGGTGGCGTGCCATGCGCGGTGTTTGGCATTAGCGAGCAAGTCGCCTTGGCCATGCGCGACGCGCAGAAGGCCGTCAGCGAAGAGAGTGGCGGGCATGGCCACAGTGGAATGGGAACGACGCTGTCCGCCAACGCCCTGGCGATGCATTGCATGCGAGTCAGTCTTGAAGAGGTCATGACAGCGTCTGCGTACCAGCACATGCTGCCCCTGGCCTCAAGACTCGCCCAGGGATTTCGAGCGTTGTTCAAGCGCCACCAACTGAACTGGTCTGTCACAGAGTTAGGGGCTCGTTGTGAGTTTCAATTCTGTGCCACTTCGCCCAGAACAGGCGCGCAAGCCGAAGCGGCTTTTCATGACAGCCTTCAAATGGCTCTGCACCTTTATCTAATCAACCGCGGCATCCTGATCACGCCTTTTCACAACATGACCCTGTGCTGTCCGCAGACAAGTCAGGCGGATATCGACAGGCTGATCGATGAGTTGGATCGCGCGCTGACCACGCTGCTTGCCCTACCTGGCGCTCGCGTCACCCCTTCATGACTGGACGTCTGAAGCCCCACTTTTCTCACATACTGCCAAGTCGCTTGAATGAGCGCTGAGAGGTTTGACATGCAATTTGCTGATAAAAAAGAGGCTCAGGATTATCTGGCCGCCCACCCTGAAGTGCTGAGCATCGAGTTGTTTCTTATCGACGCCAATGGTGTTCCACGGGGCAAACTGTTGCATCGCGACGAACTGCTGGCGATCTACGAAAATGGTCGGCCGCTGCCAAGCTCGATTCTCGCCTTGACCGTGCAGGGTGAAGACGTAGACGAGACTGGCCTGGTCTGGGACGTCGCTGATGCTGATTGCTGGACTTACCCCCTGCCGGGAAGCCTGACCTTGCAACCCTGGCGTACCAACCCAACAGGCCAAGTGCAGGTGAGCATGCACCCGACCCAAGGTATTCCCGCCGCCCCGGCCGACCCGCGCCATGTCCTGGTGAACACCATCGAGCGGTTGAAAGCCGATGGATTCCATCCGGTCATGGCCGTTGAGTTGGAGTTTTACCTGCTGGACCAACAACGCGACGTCAACGGTCGGCCGCAGCCAGCGTTGCAGACCAATGGCGTACGCCCTCATGCGCCACAGGTGTATGGCGTATACGAACTGGAACAGCTTCAACCTTTTCTTGATGACCTCTACGCAGCTTGCGCGCTGCAAGGGCTGCCGGTACGCACGGCGATCTCCGAGTACGCTCCGGGCCAGCTCGAGTTGACGCTGGAGCATCGTTTCGACGCACTCCAAGCCATTGATGAAGGTGTACGTTACAAACGCTTGGTCAAAGGCGTGGCCAACCAACATGGGCTGCAAGCGTGCTTCATGGCCAAGCCATTCAGCGATCAGGCCGGTAGCGGTATGCATTTGCACGTCAGCCTGGCCGACGAGCAGGGTCACAACCTGTATGCGAGCGAAGACCCACAGGGCACGCCGCTGTTGCGGCACTCCATCGGTGGGATGATGGAGACCTTGTTTGACTCGCTGGCGATATTTTGCCCGCATGCCAATTCATATCGACGCTTCCAGACCGGCAGTTACGCGCCGCTGGCCAAAAGTTGGGGCGTCAACAATCGTACTGTGTCGTTCCGCGTACCCGGCGGCCCCGCGATAAGTCGGCACATCGAACACCGTATTTGCGGTGCCGATGCCAACCCCTATCTCGCTGCCGCCGCAGTACTGGCGGGCATTCACCACGGCATCACTCATCAAAGCGATCCTGGCGCGGCGATTGTGGGCAATGGCTATGAACAGGCGACCGATTTTCTACCCACCGACTGGCTTACAGCGTTGCAGGCACTGCAACGTTCAACGTGGGCACGTGAGGCGTTGGGGGCTGAATTCCTGAAGGTGTTCCTGGCGATCAAGTGGCGCGAGTTCCGTACATTCAATGCTGAAGTCGGGGAGCAGGACTGGCGCTGGTACCTCACTCACGCATGAGTGATGGCGGCTGGCTGCCTTGAAATGCGAACTGGTCGATCTCAAAGGCTATCCGGGTCGCCAAAAAACATCTGAATCCGCGATCGCAACCAACGCTCACCCGGATCATTGTCCTGCGAGCCCCGCCATGCCATGTGCAACTCGAACGAGCGCACCGGCAGTGGCGGATCCTCGGCTCGCAAGCCGCCCGCCGCGGTCAGGGCCTCGGCGGCGTAGTCCGGTACGATGGCGACGATGTCGGTCCCGGCAAGCAGGGTGCCCAGGCCGTTGAATTGCGGCACGGCCAACACCACATGGCGTTTGCGGTCGAGCTTTTCGAGTTCTTCGTCAATAAACCCACTCAAGTCCCCGGCAAACGACACCAGCGCATGAGGGCGGGCGCAGAAGTCGTCCAGGCTGAGGGCACCGGGCACGCTGTCGGCGCGTAGCAGTTTCGGTAGGCTGCGGCGCAGTACCTTGCGCTTGGCGTTGGCCGGTAGCTCGGCGGTGTAGCTGACGCCGATGGAGATTTCGCCGGAGGCGAGCAGGCCGGGCATCAGGATGTAATTGACACGGCGCACGACGAGCACGATGCCGGGGGCTTCGGCGCGCAGGCGTTTGAGCAGTTGGGGGAGCAGGGCGAACTCGACGTCGTCCGACAGGCCGATGCGGAACACGGCGGTGCTGGTGGCCGGGTCGAATTCGGCGGCGCGGCTGACGGCGGTGGAAATCGAGTCCAGGGCCGGGGACAGCAGGGCGAAAATTTCCACGGCGCGGGCCGACGGCTCCATGCTGCGCCCGGTACGCACAAACAGCGGGTCATCGAAGAGACCGCGCAGGCGCGACAGTGCCGCGCTGATGGCCGGCTGGCCGAGGAACAATTTCTCGGCGGCACGGGTCACACTGCGCTCATGCATCAAGGTTTCGAATACGATCAAGAGGTTAAGGTCGACACGACGCAGGTCGTTACGGTTCATCTTGTGTCCTGGATGAGTCTGTAAACTTGACGAGAGCGGCCATACATGATCCCTATGATCTCCATGCTCGGAGCATGACCGGCATGAATCTTACGGGGAAAGGCTGGTACTCTGCACCGGCTAATTGAGTTTTCCTACGATAGTTGAGGTCTATTCCTCAGTCGCGGAATCAATGACAGACATGTCGACTATTAACGGCGACCGGTGGTCTTACCCGGAAAGCCCAGATAGAGTTCAGGGCAATAGAGGTTACTTTGACGAGGTTTGCGATGTCCCGCACGATCCGTTTTCACAAGTTTGGTCCGGCTGAGGTGCTCAAGTGCGAAGAGCATGCAGCCGCGCAGCCTGCACCGGGCGAAGTGCAGGTACGAGTCGAGGCAATTGGCATCAGTTGGTATGACATTTTGTGGCGCCAGAACCTGGCGTCTTCCCATGCACGTTTGCCGTCCGGCCTTGGCCACGAGATGGCCGGGGTGGTCGTAGCCCTGGGCGACGGCGTGGATGACTTGGCCGTGGGCGATAAAGTCGCCAGTTTTCCCGCCGAGAGCCCCAATGATTACCCGGTGTATGGCGAACAAATCGTCCTGCCCCGTTCGGCGTTGACCCGTTATCCGGATGTCTTGAGCCCGATCGAAGCCAGCGTGCATTACACGCCGCTGTTGATTGCATATTTTGCATATGTGGACTTGGCGCGGGTCAAACCCGGCCAGTTTGCCTTGGTGACCGACGCCAGCCACTGCGCCGGCCCGTCCTTTGTGCAACTGGGCAAGGCCTTGGGTGTGCGTGTGATTGCCGCGACCAAGGACAGCGCGGAGCGCGAGTACCTGCTGTCCCTCGGGGCGGAAAAGGTCATCGTCACCGAAGAGCAGGACCTGCTCATGCAAATCAACAAGTTCACCGATAATCGCGGCGTTGACGTGGTGTTCGATGGCTTGGGCGGCCCGCAGATGTCGTTACTCGGTGATGTGTTGGCGCCGCGTGGCAGCCTGGTGCTGTATGGCCTGCAAGGTGGCAACCAGACGCCATTCCCGGCCTGTGCGGCGTTCCAGAAGAATATTCAGTTCTTTGTGCATTGCATCGGCAACTTCACCGGCAAACCGGAGCTGGGCATCGCCCAGGACCAAGTGGCATTGCAGCGCGCGTTGCGCGACATCAACCAGATGACCGCCGACCGTGTGCTGGTCCCGCTGAAAACCACTGTGTTTCCATTCAGCCAGTTCGTCGAAGCGCACCGCTACATGGACGAATGCCCGTGCCGTGAGCGCGTCGCATTGCAGGTTGAAGCTGTTTGAGCTGTAGGAGTATTCGCAAATGAATACTCCGGCGTCTGAACGGATGGGGCAAATGCGCCATTTGTCAGGGCTTAACCCTCGCGGCGTTTAAGCCGCCATCAGGGCGCCAGGCCCCGCAAAACACGAGCTTTCCCCCCGATGCCGCGCTGTATTCCAGCGCGGCATCTGTGTGTGCGCGTAATCAACGGCTTGCCCAATTGCCATCTGAACTGGTTTCTTGCGGCGTTCTGTATCTGTTAATCATTATGCCAGTGCCGATAATCGTGACTTCACTCTCATCTCAAGGATTGAGCAATGATTGAATGTCTGACGTTCCGGCCTGATACATATGAAATTAAATTATCGCGATGCTTGCCTGCGAGACAGGGTGCGGCTGTTGGGATAGGTAACTCCAATTTATTGAAGTTTGATTGGTTGAACTGGATCTTTTCTTTATGTCGGATGCATCCTTAGTTTCCTGCTTAAGCCGGTGTAGGGCATTGTCGGAACGGTCCTAGGGTAGCCAGGACGCCCTGGCGCAAGGGTCTCAAGGAGAGGCGGCGCGAAGGGCACACAATTGGCGTTCCCTGTCGAATTGTTACGGCGTGCTAAGGTTTATTTATCGTTACGCCACGCGGTGTGACGACATTCCTACGCATCTAATGGGTCGAGCAAATAACCTCGGCAGTTACTTGGAACTGATATTTCAACTCAGGTAGTAGAACTATGAGCGCAATTCACGAACAAGCCATGAACTATGTTTATCAGCAAGTTCTGCAACGTTTGGTCGGGCACTTCACGCGCGCCGAACGTACTGCACTTCAATTATTGATTCAGCGAATTGTCGTGGCTGCCGGTGGCATGGAACAAGTGGGCGATTACAAAGTGTTGGTTGCCCATGGGGGCGGCGAAGTCAGCAGCTATACCCTGGCACTGCTGCGTGCGGCGCAACTGACTATCGCGGGCCGCGCGCCCAGGACTTTCAACTTGCGTGTGGCGACGCTCCGACATGCCGGCATGACCCAGGCCACGCTGGATAGCCTGCAGCATGGCTACAGCACACTGTTTTTCCACGACGATCCGCGGGTCGAGCTGCTGATGGTGGAAAACCAGGTAGTGCAGCCGTTCAACCACCAGCGCCCGGCCTCAGGTGCGGGCCGGGAGGTCAGCCAGCGCAATATGCTGATGGTGGGGCACCTGACCTCCGGGGATATTCGCGCGACATTGTGTAACGATACTTACCTGTCCCTGGGGGATTTCTACCAGCGTGTCACCACCTGGAACGGAGGGGTGCATGCGCTGGTCAGCGGTGATTCGCCGCGCAAGCAGAGCCAGTACCTGGCGTGGTTGAAAAAGGCGGCCCAAGCGGCCGGCGTCAGCACTGCGCCGGGCAAGCCGGCCTCGCTCACCGGGTTGTTCGCGCGCATGGAGGAGTGGAGCAACGGCTGTTATCAAGACCTCTATGGCGAGCAATACGTTGCCCATGAGAGCCCCGGCCGGGGTGGGCACCGCCATTTGGCCTACATTGGTATCGCCGACCTGCTTAACAACGTCGACGTTGCTTCAACCCCTCTGCTCAGCGACTTCCTGGGCTACGTCCCCGATCCGTTTGGTTTTCACTTCAGCCATCCGGCCTACCCCAACCCGCTGCTGATGGCTCACCTGCGCGGGGTGCAGGCCCAGTGCCTGCGCGAGCTGTCCTACGAGGACGGCGTGGCGGGTTTTCTGCGCCAGGCGATGGACTACCTGTGTCGCCGGCAAATTCCTGAACATTTGATCGCAGAGGCCTGCGGTGGGGAAGGGCGTGTGCAGTCGACGGCCTACGCCCAAGAGTTCTTTGGCCTGGAGGAGGCCCAGTTGACCTGTTTGTTGTTCTCGCCCTTCATCCATCATGGTGAGCGGCTGGAGGGTTACCTGCGTCAATGCCACCCCGGCATGCTGGTGGCACTCCCCGAGTTGCACAAGGTGCTCCAGGGCAAGCCGGCTGCCGACATGCTGCAGCAATGGGCGATCGACACCAGCGGCTTGCCGCTGCCTCTGCTCCAGCACCTTTACCGCAAGCGCCCGTTGGCGGTTGAACAGGGCGCCGATGCGCGCAAGCGCCGGGCCGCACGCCTGCAGACCAACGCCGAGGCGCGGGCGTTTCAGTTGTTCGGGCGCTAGGCGGGTGCGTCGGTGTGTGCGTCCAGGTAGACAGTCATGAACCTGCGAGGTGAGCGGCAGGCGGATTTCGCCTACCAGGCGGTGTACCGCTACATGATCAACCTGATCAACGAAGTCAGCCTGGACATGCCCGTCAAACTGCCTTCTTTGCGGCAGTTGGCGACGCGCCTGAATGTGTCGATCTCGACGATTCAATACGCGTACTCCCTGCTGGAAAAGGAAGGGCGGGTGTATTCGGTGGCCAAATCGGGTTATTTCGCCTGGCCCGTGGCAGCCAATCCGCTGATGGCGGCGGGCGCCGATCTATTGGAGCGCCTGTATGCGGCGGCGCGGCGGCCCGGAATGGTGGTACTCAGCGGCGATGAACCGGCGCTGCTGGGAGCGCTGGACGGCGCATTGCTGATGCTCGAACGCCAACTGGTGCGCCGCCACCCACGCCAGCTGCAACCCTGGTCGCAGCCTTGCGGCGTCTGGGAGCTGCGCGCCGCGTTGGCGGCGCGTTACACCTCATCGCCGACCCGCTGCTGGCAGGCCGATGACGTCTACATCGGTGCCGATCTGCGCGGTGTATTGGAAATACTCATTGATGTACTGGGTCTCAAGGGCGCCGCGGTATTGGTCGAGTCCCCCTGCGACTGGTTAATACTGCGCCTGCTGCAGGCTGCCGGCGTGCGCGTCATTGAGTTGCCCTGGCAGGTCGACGGTCGCCTGGACCTAGCGCGGCTCGAACACCTGTTGCGCCATGAGCCCGTCCACTTGGTGCTGCTGTCGTCGGTGGTGGGCATGCCGTCGGGCAACGTCATGCTCAACTATGAGCGCTTGCGGGTGGCTCAGTTGCTCGAAGAATATGGCTGCTGGCTGCTGGAGAATGACACCTTTGGCGAGTTGGGTTTTGCGCAGAACCACACGGCGCTGCGCAACCAGGTCAACCCCGAACGGCTGATCGTATTTTCGTCGTTCGAAAAAGTACTCGGCCCGGAAGCACCGTTCGGCTATGTACTGTCACGCCACCTGAGCAGTGAGCTGCAGCGCCAGTTCCTGCTGCGTTCGTTTCGCCTGTCGTCGATCCGCCAACGCGCGATTGCCCACCTGTATCAAAGCGGGCGGCTGGACCAGCACCTGCAGACGTTGCGCCAGCGCCTGCGTGAACAGGCCGACGCCATGAGCCAGCGCCTGGATCAGCGCCTGGCAGGGCGGGTGACTTACCGCATGCCGCTGGCCGGGGCGAGTTTCTGGCTGCACGCGTCGGTGCCGGTGGACATGCGCCAGGTGTTCCAGCGCCTGCTGGCGCAACAGGTGGTGATTGCCCCGGGGGAATTGTTCAGCCTCAGTGGCTTGCATCATCAGCAACTACGGCTGAGCCATGCGTTCAACGGGCACCCGAACCTGGACGCGGCATTGGATGCGCTGGCGCAGGCCTTGTTGCAGGCGCAGAGCGCCTAGCGTGTGAAAAATCTCTTGCTGGCGTGGGATCTATAACATCGCGCGGCAGTCCAACTCTCAGTAAACTGTCATTTTTTCCGAATCCTTCTTTCCGAGGTTTATGCATGACAATCAGTCCTTTTGCGGGCAAACCGGCGCCAGCCCAGTTGCTGGTAGATATCCCGCGACTGGTTACGGCCTATTACACCGGTCAGCCCGATGCAGCGATCTCCACCCAGCGCGTCGCGTTCGGGACTTCCGGGCACCGGGGCAGCTCGTTCGAACTGAGCTTCAACGAATGGCATGTGCTCGCCATCAGCCAGGCCATCTGCCTGTACCGCGAAGCCCAAGGTATCGACGGGCCGTTGTTCGTCGGCCTCGACACCCATGCATTGTCGACGCCTGCGGGGGCCAGCGCGCTGGAAGTCCTGGCGGCCAACGGTGTGCATGTGATGCTCGCCGAGGGCGATGAATACACGCCGACCCCAGCCATTTCCCACGCCATCATCTGCTATAACCGCGGTCGCACCAGCGGCCTGGCCGACGGCATTGTCATCACGCCGTCCCACAACCCGCCGCAAAGCGGCGGCTACAAGTACAACCCGCCCAACGGCGGTCCGGCCGATACCCACGTCACCAAATGGATCGAGGCCAAGGCCAACGAGCTGCTGGCCAATCGGCTGGCCGGGGTCAAACGCATCACCCACGCCCAAGCGCTCAAAGCCGACACCACCCATCGCCATGACTACCTCAACAGCTACGTGGCCGACCTGATCAATGTGATCGACATGGACGCCATTCGCAGCGCCGACCTGCGTTTGGGCGTCGATCCGCTGGGCGGCGCCGGGGTGCGCTACTGGTCGGCGATTGCCGAGCACTACCGCTTGAACCTGGACGTGGTCAACACCGAAGTCGATCCGACCTTCCGCTTCATGAGCGTCGACTGGGATGGCCAGATCCGCATGGACCCGTCGTCCAGCTACGCCATGCAGGGCTTGATCGGACTCAAGGAGCGTTTCGACGTGGCCTTCGCCTGCGACCCGGACCACGATCGCCACGGCATCGTCACCCCGTCCGGCGGCCTGTTGGCGCCGAACAATTACCTGGCCGTGTCCATCGACTACCTGTTCCAGAACCGTCCCGGCTGGCGCGCCGATGCGGCCGTGGGCAAGACCGTGGTCAGCAGCGGCTTGATCGATCGCGTCGCGGCGCGCATCGGACGGCGCCTGTACGAAGTGCCGGTCGGCTTCAAGTGGTTTGCCGACGGTCTGTTCGACGGTTCGCTGGGTTTTGGCGGTGAGGAAAGCGCCGGCGCTTCGTTCCTGCGCAAGGACGGCACCGTGTGGAGCACCGACAAGGACGGTTTGATCCCGGCGCTGCTCGCGGCAGAAATGACCTCGCGCAAAGGCCAGGACCCCAGCCAGATCTACCGTGGCCTGACCGACGCTCTGGGCGAACCGTTCGCGATTCGCGTCGACGCCAAGGCCACCCCGGCGCAGAAGGCGTTGCTGGGCAAACTGTCGCCGGAGCAGGTGACGTCCACCGAATTGGCCGGGGAGCGCATCCAGCAGATCCTCAGCCATGCGCCGGGCAACAACCAGGCGATCGGCGGTTTGAAAGTCATGACCGAAAACGGCTGGTTCGCCGCACGGCCATCGGGCACCGAGGACATCTACAAGATCTACGCCGAGAGCTTCATCGGTGAAGATCACCTCAAGCAACTGGTGCAAGAGGCGCAGGTACTGGTTGACGGTGCAATCAGCGCTGGCTGACACGCCTCAGTCAATATAGGCGCGGGTCAGCCCGCGCCTACATTTCGCCTCGAGATCAGGCCAGGTCGACCAGCACGATCTCGCTGTCTTCTATCGCGGTCACGCGCAACAGCTGTTCATCTTCCACCGCGACACCGTCTCGCGCGTGCGCGCGCAAGCCATTGACCTCAATCACCCCCGTCGCCGGCACCAGGTAGGCGCGACGCCCGCTGTCCAGGCGGTATTCGGCAGTTTCCCCGGCTTTCAGGTTGGCCGCCACCAGGCGCGCATCCGCACGAATGCGCAGGCTCTCGCTGTCACCGGCCTTGCCGCTGGCCAGGGTCACAAACCCTTCGCGGTCACCTTTCGGAAACGGCTTGGCGCCCCATGACGGCGGCAGGCCGGCTTCGTTGGGGATGATCCATATCTGGAAAATCTTGGTGGGGGTGGCTTCCAGGTTGTATTCGCTGTGGGCAATCCCGGTGCCGGCGCTCATGACCTGCACGTCACCCGCCTCGGTGCGGCCCTTGTTGCCGAGGTTGTCGGCATGGCTGATGGCACCTTCGCGCACATAGGTGATGATTTCCATGTCGCGATGCGGGTGCTGGGGAAACCCGGTGCCGGGCGCGATGATGTCGTCGTTCCAGACCCGCAGGTTGCCCCAGTGCATGCGCTGGGGATCGTGGTACTCAGCGAATGAAAAGTGATGATGGGCGTCAAGCCAGCCATGATGGGCGCCGCCCAGGGCGGTGAAAGGTCGTAATTCGAGCATGATCGTCTCCAGTTGATGGGGTCATCATCCAACAGTGCATGATCGATAAAAAGCGTAAAAAATGCCTTATTCCTATCGATCAATTGGATTGGTTTCGGATGTTTTGACTTTCACTTCATCGCCTAACTGCATGACGGCAAAGCAATTGGCTGGAACTGCGCGGCGATTCCGGCGACCATGGCGCACTCGTCAACACCCAGCTCATCGCAGGAGTCCGCGTGCCGCAACAACAGCCTGATCTGCCCCCTGAATTGCGCCCCCTGGCCGAAATGCCATGGTTGAAACGGCTCGCCGCCCGCTTGTTCGGGCATGGCTTGACCCGCTTGCGCGCACAACACCGGTTTTCCTGGCTGCATGGGCAGGCCGACGGTTTTCGCAGTGGGCACGAGGCGGGTGTGGAGTACGGCTATCGCGAGGGCAAGGCCGACGGCATCGAAGAAGGCCGGCAGGTCCTGCTGATTCGCGACTTCCGCCCGGAAGAACACCGTGCGCCGGGGGTGGATGACAACCTGTTCGATGATTGGCGGCTGCCCCTCACGGCCGATCTGAAAAAACGCATCAAGGCCGATGTGGCACGCTTGCTGCCGGCTCACGCGCAGCCCAGCGCCGCCCAATGGAAGATGATCTTCAGCGACACGCCGTCCACCTCGGTGATCGCCGGTGCCGGTGCGGGCAAATCCACCTCGCTGGTGTTGCGTATCCTGCTGCTCACCCATTACCTGGGTTTCGAGCTGAGCTCGATGACCGTGGTGACGTTCACCCGTGAGTCGCGCAAGGACTTCATCAACAAGCTCATGGAAGTGCTCAGCTTATGGGGGCAACCTCTTGATATCAAAGAAGCCCAGGCCGTGGTGCGGACCTTTCACTCGCGCATCCTGCCGATGGTGCGCAGCCTGCCGGGCTTCGAGCGGCTGCAGGCGTTCGAGAACCTCAGTGCGGGCTTCGAGGACGCAGACAGCAACCCGTTCGACCTGCGCCTCAACGAGGCGCAACGCCAGCAGATGAACGCCTGCTACCACCGGCTGTACGGCCAGCACACGCGCTTTCGCGAACTGATTGCACCGCTGGCGCGCCATGGTTTGCAGCTCAAGGAGCTGGAGCGTGATCACCCGGACGTGCAGAAGCGCATGGCCGTGACAGAACTGGCCGCCAAGCGCGATGAAGAGCTGTGTGACGTGATTGAAGACCTGTGGTTTCGCGCGGGCGCCTGGCCGATCAAAGGGATCGAGCCGAGTCGCCAGACCGTGGAGATCAATGGCGCGCAATTCCATTGCCATGGCTATATTCCCGAGCTGGATGCCTGGGTCGTGCTGGGCTTCGATTCGCGGGAAAACGCCCAGCTCAGCCGCCCCAATGCCAAGCTGTCGGTGCGTGCGGAATGGGCGGTCAAGCGCACCCTGTTTCAAGCATTCTGCCGTAAGCCTTTGATATGGCTGGATAGTTATGAGTCATCCAAGCGTCTTTTAAGCAGCCTGGCCGGTGATGCCAGTGCGGGGCCGGGGTTCGATTACAAGGTCAAAGGCGAGCTGGCGTCGGCGCCGTTGCTGGACTGTTTTGTCATGGCCGCAGGTTTCATCGAGAACCTCGGTCTGGACGTGCCCAGTGCCGTGGGCCAGATGAGTTTCGCCAAAGACGATCCGGACCGCGGCTTCTTCGAGGCCTTGAGCATTTTCTGGAAAGCCCTGGAAGACCATCTGCTCGACCAGTCGCCGCCGATCATGACCTACAACCGCATGTTCTCGCTGTTTGGCGAAAACACCCCGGAAAACCTCAAGCTGCTCAGCGACCCTCTGTTGCGGCCGCTGTCACACCTGATGATCGACGAGTTCCAGGACGTCTCGCCGCAGATCGTCTCCTGGCTGCGCGCCAGCCTGCGTGAAATCCGCAGCCGTGGGCCAGCCATGCATGTAGGACGTGGCGCCCAGCATTCGTCACTGCTGTGCGTAGGGGATGACTGGCAGTCGATCTATGGCTGGCGCGGCAGTTCGCCGAAGTACTTCATGCAGTTCAACCAGGAATTCCCGGCACCGAGTACCACCCGCGTCATGCTCGGCGAGAACTATCGCAGCCATCAGCACATCATCGATGCCGCCGAACACATTGTGCGCGCCGCGCCGGCGATCCCCGGCAAGAAGGCCAAAGCCAGCGGCATACCCAAGGCGTTGGTGCCCGTTACGGTACTGGAACGCGACGATGCGGCCTTGGGCCGGCGCCTGCAGGAGCACTATCAGAAGGGCGATTCGGTGTTAATGCTGTATCGAAAAAGTAGCGATAAGTTATTGATTAATGAGCATATTCAATCTGTAGTTAATGTGGATTCTAGCTTGCCGCCCGCGGCGCGCAGGCTCAAGCAATTGACCTATCACAGCGCCAAAGGCCTGCAGGCGGATGCGGTGTTCCTGCTTGGGGATTGCCAGCATGTCACCCGTTCGCCGTACAAGAACCAGGTGTACCGCATGGCGGGCCTGGGCAAGGCCGGCGACACCGAACCCTACGACAACGCGCAAAAAGACGAAGTGCTGCGCCTGGCGTATGTCGGCATTACCCGCGCGGTCAGCCATTGCTACTGGTATGTGGAAAAACCCGAGGGCCAGGCCGTGAATGTGCCGAAGGCCTCGGAGCGGGTCGACGCCAGGAAAGCGTTCTTTGACGATCAGCGCTAAGCACTGTCTGGCACAGGCCCTATGTAGGGGCTTGCCCGCAATAGCGGTGCATCAGTCGATAGACCGCTCGACTGGCGCACCGCTGGTCGTGTTCAAGCCCTTAACAAATGCGGCGGCACAAAACACTCCAGCTCCGCTTCCACCGCTTCGATGATGCGCTCTACATCGGTAGCATTCATCACGGTGGCGCAGGGGATGCCAGCGATGGCGATCAGCGTCTCGCCGCTGGCGCGGTCGAACAGACGCGCGACCATACTGCCGGGAGCGTCCATGCTCCCTTCGAAGCCCATGGGATGGAAATGCCAGCGCATCAGCTGGCAGGCGTTGGGGAATGTCACTTTGTTCATGTTGCCCACCTTGTTCATTGAGCGCTTCCTTTAGCTCGCGGCAGGGGGCCATGACCGTCACTGGTCACAGCGAGTGAGAGTGTAAAAATAACATTCGTTCATAAATGCAAGGGCAGTTTTTTCGCCCCGTTCGGCGGTTCTTTTCCTATAGCTTGACGTGTGTCATGTCTTGCTAAAGGCTGGGCAAAAGGCCATTAGTCAGAAGTTGCCGTCGGCCATTGATGGCAGCGCTGAAATTCGGCAACCTCCACCTTTTACCCGTCGTAGAGCCATGCATGCCCCACACCGCCGCGGACGATGATTGCCAGCACACCCACGCCACGCGCGAGCTAGTGACGCGCCACCACCTGTGCTGGCGTCATCGCGACCTGGATGGCGTGATGTCTTACTACCATCCGCACATCCAGTACCACGACTTCTTCCAGAACCGCGTCGTCGGCTACGCCGAACTGCGCGAGTACCTGCAAGCCAGCATGCCGCGCGGGCCCGACGAGGCCATCGAGCACATGGACCGCATTCGCGCCGATGGCGACACCGCGTTCATCCAGTACCGCATCACCCTGCGCGGCGGGCAGGGCCTGGTGTCGTTCCGTACCAGTGAGGCCATCACCGTGCGCGACGGGCTGATCTGGCGGGTCAACGAATATGCGTCACTGGTGCATGAGCACAGCCCCCAAACCACGCGCCCGAGCGTCAGCCGCCTGGGCCTGTCGCCCCAGCAACTAGGGCATATGGCCAACGACCTGCAGCACTACTTCCAGCAGCAACAACCCTACCTGGACCCGGAGTTGGACCTGCAACGGGTTGCCAAGGAGTGCGGTTACAGTCGCAATCAGATTTCCTACTTGCTCAATCAAGTCCTCGGGCAAACCTTCTATCGCTATGTCAATCAGGCTCGGCTCGTGCATTTGCTGGCTGCGCTGGATAAAGCCAGGCCGCCCATACGCGTGGACGACTTGGCCTATGCGGCGGGGTTCAATTCGTTATCGGCGTTTTATAGCGCTTTTCGCCAGCACACCGGCCTGACGCCGAAGGCTTACATTAAAGGGCGCTTTGAGGGCGAGTCGGCTAGATCAACTGGCAATAAAAAAGATGTGGGTTAAACCTGTCATGTTCGACAGGTTTTTCATTCGCGGATTCGTAGTGTAATGCCCAGGCATCTTTTCTTTCAGTTGGAGTGTCGCTATGTCTAAGCACAATAAATCCGCCCACCCGAACGGTCCAGAGAGTGAAGGCCGCATGGACGGAATCATTAACATCGACGGAACGGGTCACACCTTTCAAGCGGACCGTGTGTCTATGGATGAGCAAGACGGTGCGCTGAGATTTTTCGGTGCCCGAACCGTTGACGAGAACCCGGATAAATTCGAAGCGGTTCAAGTGCAACTCACACCGCCCACCATTTCGACGGGTACATACCACGTGGGCGGGGAGAGTGTTAAAGATGTTATTTACGTCGACCATCAAACCGGTAACAGCTATACAGCTGACAAAGGCGAGGTGTCGCTCACCAGGAGCATCCCCCTTAAACAGTTATTCGGGGTAGTGAGTTGTGAGTTCAGTGTTGGCGGTCGAACGACTATCGTAAACGTCCAGTACTCCTTCAAGGGGTAGAATAAATAGTCGGCCCCGCAGCCTCTGCCCGCGTCGGTTAGCGCCAATCATTCGGCGTTGACGGGGCAGCAGGTCGCGCCAACATTTCCCTGCGTGCACGCACGCAAGACAGCCCCTGACATCCCGCTCTAGGATCCAGCCTATCGAAACGAGGTAGGGGAACCTGGCATGCCGGCATGGCGCACTATCAGTTTATGGATGGACCAGTTGGACGACCCGCTGCTGGCGCGGCCGTCTCTGGAGCACGACCTGGACGTCAACGTGGCCATCATCGGCGCCGGTTACACCGGTCTGTGGACCGCGTATTACCTCAAGCGCCAGGCGCCCGAGCTGAACATTGCCATCATCGAGGCGCAAACCGCCGGTTTCGGCGCGTCCGGGCGCAATGGCGGCTGGTTGATGGGCAACCTGTTGGGGGAAGACCGTTTACTCGCCGGCCTCACGCCCGAGCAGCGGCGTGCTTCGTTTGACCTGCTGCACGGCATTCCCGACGAAGTGGCGCAGGTGCTGGCCCGCGAAGGCATCGACTGCGACTACCGCAAGGGCGGCGCCCTGTACTGCGCCGCGCGTTACCCCGAGCAGGAAAGCAGCCTGCGCCTTTATCTGGACAAGCTCTACGCCCAAGGCCTCACCGAGGCCGACTACCGCTGGCTGAGCCCGCAACAACTGGCTGAGCAACTGCGAATCGCCAAGCCCTTTGGCGCGGTTTATGCGCCCCATGTGGCGACGATCAACCCGGCCAAGTTGGTCCGCGGCCTGGCGCGGGTGGTGGAACGCATGGGCGTCAAGATCTACGAAAACTCCCCCGTTACCCATTGGCAGTCCGGCCGCCTGCGCACTGCAAAAGCCGGCGTGCGTGCCGCCTGGGTGGTGCCGGCCGTGGAGGGCTACGCGACCACCTTGGCGCCGTTGGGTCGCTACCAACTGCCGGTGCAAAGCCTGATCGTCGCCACCGAGCCATTACCCGCCAGCACCTGGGACGAAATCGGCCTGAGGCATGGCCAAGCCTTCGGCGAAAGCAGCCGCCAGGTCACCTATGGCCAGCGCTCGGCCGACAACCGTCTGGTGTTCGGTGCCCGTGGCGGTTATCAGTTTGCTGGCAAATTGCGCCACGACTTCGATTTGACCGACAGCGAAGTGGCGCTGCGTCGCTACCTGTTCGGCGAGCTGTTCCCACAGTTGAAAAACGTGCGGATTACCCACTCCTGGGGCGGCAACCTCGGCATGTCGCGCCAGTTCCGACCGCACATGCTCTGCCATCACGCCACCGGCATCGCGCTGTCCGGCGGCTACGGCGGGGAGGGCGTCGGTGCCACCAACCTGGGCGGCCGCACCCTGGCCGACCTGATCCTGGGCCAGGAGACGCCGTTGACCCATCAACCCTGGGTGATCCGCGAGCGTGGCTTGGAGGCGCTCAAGGCCTGGGAGCCGGAGCCGTGCCGCTGGCTGGGCTACAACGCGATCATTCGCAGTTTTGTCCATGAGGACCAGGTATTGGCCAACCCCAATACCGCGCCCTGGCGCCGCAAGTTGGCGATCGGCGTGGCCGGGTTCATGGAAAGTTTCATGCACTGAGCCGTTCCACTCACACAGGTAGCCCCATGAGCATCACTCAATTCAAAGACGCGCTGAATGCCCACCTGCCGGATTCGTCACCGGTCGCCGTGCCCCTGGGCGAGCCGATCGCGGTGGCGTCGACCTTGAGCGTCGAGCGCAGCGACGGCGTCGAAACCGGTATCTGGGCCTGTACCCCTGGCCGCTGGCGTCGACAGATCAAAGCCCAGGAGTTTTGCCACTTTATCCAGGGCCGCTGCACCTTCACCCCTGACGACGGTGAAATCGTCCACCTACAAGCCGGCGATGCACTGATGTTGCCGGCCAACAGCAGCGGAACCTGGGATATCCAGGAAACCGTGCGCAAGACCTATGTATTGATCCTGTAACGCTTTGATCCTTGATCGCCTGCCATAAAAACAGCCCTAAAACCGCCAGGAAATCGAACCATGAAAGCCATTGCCCTGTTGCCCTTGATGTTGGTGGCCTCTGTCAGCCAGGCCGCCGAGACGGTGAAGATCTACAACTGGTCGAGCTACATTGCGCCGGACACCACGAAGAACTTCCAGAAACAAACTGGCATCGGTTTCAGCTACGACGTGTACGACAGCAACGAAACCCTCGATGGCAAGTTGATGACCGGTAACTCCGGCTATGACGTGGTGTTTCCCTCCAACCACTTCATGGCGCGGCAGATTCAGGGCGGTGCCCTGAAGAAGCTCGACAAGAGCCAATTGCCCAACTGGAAGAACCTCAACCCGGTGCTGCTCAAGGCCCTGGAAAACAACGACCCGGGCAACGCCCACGGCTTCCCGTACCTGTGGGGCAGCACCGGCATCGGCTACAACATCGACAAGGTCAAGGCAGTGCTGGGCGATAACGCGCCTGTGAATTCCTGGGACCTGATCTTCAAGCCCGAATACATGCAAAAGCTCAGCAAATGCGGGGTGGCCATCCTCGACAATGGCCCGGAATTGTTGCCGATCGCTCTGAATTACCTGGGGCTGCCACCCCACAGCAAGAAGCCTGAGGACTACAAGAAAGCCGAGGCGCTGCTGATGAAAGTTCGCCCCTACGTGGCGTACTTCCACTCCTCGAAATACACCGGCGACCTGGCCAATGGCGACATCTGCGTGGCCGTCGGTTTCTCCGGCGACGTGCTGCAAGCCGAAAGCCGCGCCAAGGAAGCCAAGAATGGCGTGAACATCGGCTATCAGATCCCCAAGGAAGGCGCCGCGATCTGGTTCGACATGGTGGCCATGCCCGCCGACGCCCCGGATGAAAAGGCCGGGTATGCCTTCATGAACTACTTGCTGGAGCCCCAAGTGATGGCCGACATCACCGACTCCGTTCATTACGCCAACGGCAACAGTGCGGCGGACAGCCTGGTGGACCCGGCAATCAAGGCCGATACCAAGATCTACCCAAGCGCGGAAATGATGGGCAAGTTGTTCGCGCTGGAAGCGATGCCGCTGAATATCGACCGGGTTCGCACGCGGGTGTGGAACACCATTCGTACCGGGCGCTGAAGAACTGATGTGGGAGGACGCAAACCCCCTCCCACATTTGGATTCAGGGGTTTTCCAGGTCATGCCCCAACGACTGGATAAACAACGAGAACAGCTCCGGCTGCGAAGAAATATCCAGCTTGGCGTACAGATGCCGGCGATGCACTTTGACCGTATCCGGCGAGATATTCAGGCGTTCGGCCATGGCCTTGGAGGAGAACCCGCGCAGTACCAGGCGGGCGACTTCCAGTTCGCGGTCCGAGAGCACGCCGCAGCCGAAATGGCTCAGCGCATCGCGAATCTGGCTGGCCATCGCCTGCGCTGCCGGTACACGCTGGGTGCTTTGCTGCCAATGCTGCTGCATCAACGGCAGCACCCACGCCGCCAAGGTGGTCAGCAGCCCGGTTTCTTCAGCACTGAAGCGCCGCTGCATGCCCAGTGACAGCGACAACGTGCCCGCGCCAGGTAGTTGCAGGATGAATTGCACCTCGTCTTCCAGCACGTTGTCGTGGAAGTAATTGAGGAAGTATTCGCTCTGGCGGAAATGGTCCGGCGCCACTTCCTCCAGGCGGTACACGCCGCTGGCATACCCTTCGCGACAGGCCTGGAAAAACGGGTCGAGCACGTACAGGCCGTTGAGGTACACCAGCATCGACGCCGGTTTGCTGCTGGGCTGGGCGTCGTATTCCTCCAGGGCCTGGGGCAGGCCGTCGAGCGGGTAGAAAATCGCCAGGGCGTTATCGAACGGCAGGCATTGGTGCAACAACAGCACCAGCTGTTTCCAGAATCGCTCGCTGCCGATCTGTGACAGGGTGCGCCCCAGCCCCGCATGCATGCCGACTTCCCTGAACAGGCTCATGTCACAGGTTCCCCTCATCAAAAGATCGGCCAAGGGTTCGGCTTTTGCCGGGTGTCGTCAAGGGGAGTACGCCAATAGGGGAATTGGCTGACAACAGCTCTGGCTTTAACTTCGCGATCATTGAGTGGGAAACATATCCCACGACTTTCAGACTTTTCGTTTCTGCCTCACACAAAAAACAACGACAGAGGATAACGATATGAGTGCTTCCCCCGCGCCTGACGGCGTGCTCAAGCCCACCCTGAGCGTCTTCGATGTGGTGGCCATTACCGTTTCGGCGGTGACGCCCGCCAGTTCGGTGTTCGTGATCGCCCCGTTCGCCATTCAACAGGCCGGCAGCGGCGTGTTCCTGGCCTTTGTCATGGCCGCCTTGCTCGCGCTGATGTTCGCCTTTTGCTACGCCGAACTGGGCCGCGCCCACAACAGCGCTGGCGGTGAATATGTGTATGCCAAGCGGGTATTCGGCGGCATGGCGGGCTATGCGACGTTCCTGACGGTACTGGTGATGTTGCTGTTTATCCCACCGGTACTGGCCACGGGCGCGGCGACCTACTTGAATAACGCCCTGGGCACCCGGTTCGATGCCCAGACCGTTGCGCTGGTCATTGTGGTGTGCAGTTACGCCCTGGGCATCCTCAATATCAAGCTCAATGCCTGGATCACCGGCACTTGCCTGCTGCTGGAAGTGGCGGCCTTGCTGGTGATCGTGTTCCTCGGCTTCGGCCATCCGGTGCAGCCGGTCAGCGTGCTGTTTCAGCCGCAGATCGTCGAAAACGGCATGTTGCACCTGGCGCCCTGGGCCCTGGTGATCGGCGCGGTCGGCATCGGCCTGTTCTCCTTCAATGGCTACGGGCCGGCGGTGCTGCTGGCCGAAGACATGAAATGCGGCGGCAAGGGCGTACACAAAGCGGTGTTGTGGTCCCTGGGGCTGGTGGTGGTGATCGAACTGGTGCCGATCACCGCACTGCTGATCGGCGCGCCGTCGCTGAGTGCGATGATCAGCAGCCCCGACCCCATCGGCTACCTGCTGACCAGCCATGGCAACGAAACCTTGTCACGCCTGGTCAGTGCCGGGATCTTCCTCTCGGTATTCAACGCCATCGTCGCCATCGTGATCCAGATCGGCCGCGTGGTATTCAGCAGCGGCCGCGACGCCCTGTGGACGCCGACCATCAACAAACTGTTCACGCGCATTCACCCGCGCTGGGATTCGCCCTGGCTGGCGACGCTGTTCCTGGCGATCCCTTCGGCGCTGCTGAGTTTCAGCTCCAACCTGGCGGACCTCACCTCGTTCAGTGTGCTGCTGATCATGCTGGTATACCTGATCGTGGCCTTGAGTGCGCTGATGAGCCGGGTGCTGCTGCGTGAGCGCGCACATCCGTATCGCATGCCCTTGTGGCCGCTGCCGGCATTGCTGGCGGTGCTGGGCGCCGGGTATCTGTTGATGACCTTGATCGCGGAGGCTTCGGTGCGCGACATCATGGTCATCATCGGCTTGCTGGCGCTGTCGGTGATTCTGTATTGCATCAGTGGCCGGTTGAGTCCGGCGTATCAGAAACTGTAAGGAGTGGTTATGCGCGCACGTCAATTGGGCATCACGTTGGGGCTGGGCACGCCCGGCGCGTTGAATGCCATCACCGATGTTCCCGGCGTCCGGGTCGGCCACAGCACGCTCAAGACCCGCGTCGACGGTAAACAGGTGTGTACCGGCGTCACAGTGGTCCAGCCGCGTGCCGGCGAGGCGCGGCAGCAGCCGTGCTTTGCCGGGTATCACGTGCTCAACGGCAATGGCGACGCCACGGGCCTGGAGTGGATCAGCGAAGCAGGGCTGTTGACCACGTCATTGGCGATCACCAACACCCACAGCCTCGGCATTGTGCGCGACACCCTGATTGCCCTGGAGCGCGAGCGTCTGGCGGACCCGGCCGTGTACTGGTGCATGCCGGTGGTGATGGAAACCTACGACGGCCTGCTGAACGATATCTGGGGCCAGCACGTCAAGCCTGCGCATGTGCGCGAGGCGCTGGACCACGCCGAAAGTGGTCCGGTACAGGAAGGTGCAGTGGGCGGCGGCACCGGGATGATCTGCCATGAATTCAAGGGCGGCATCGGCACCGCGTCGCGCCGGTTGCCGGCGGAGCAGGGCGGCTGGACGGTCGGCGTGCTGGTGCAGGCCAACCATGGCAAGCGCCAGGAACTGCGGGTTGACGGCTACCCGGTGGGCCGGCAGTTGATGACGATCCCATCGCCGTTCGCCGAGCGGGGCACGCCGGGCATGGGCTCGATTGTGGTGATCCTGGCCACCGACGCGCCGTTGCTGCCTCATCAATGCCGGCGCCTGGCGCAACGCGCGTCCATCGGCATTGCGCGCACCGGCGGCGGCACCGAGGACTCCAGCGGCGACCTGTTCCTGGCCTTCGCCACCGGCAATCAGGCGCTGCCCCCGGCGGACTATGGGCGCAAGGACCTGGCGTTCAGCAGCGCGGTGCAGATGGTCAATAACGATCATATGTCCCCGCTGTTCCTCGCCGCGGCGGAGGCAGTGGAGGAGGCGATCGTCAACGCCATGCTGGCCGGTGAGAGCATGACCACCGACGACGGGGTGCGGGTGCCGGGTCTGGACGGCGAAACCCTGTTGCAGGCATTGCGCGAGACGGGCTGGAACAGCTGCCGATAATCCGGTGTATTTATAAAGATGCTGGCTCTTTAATGCGGCGAATGACACCGTGACAATATATTGGATCCATCTAAACAAGTGCGCCGCTCAAGTTGAGCGGCTTTACCGCTATTTAATATTTAAATAACAGCACGGCGCTTTTTGTCGGACAAAAGCAACTAACCCCCTACAAACATTGCACGCGACTTGCTTAAGTTGCCGGCTTGTCGGTTTTCACTGCGTAAATAGATGTAGACGAAAGATTTCAAGTTGTGTCAGTTTCGTGACGCCTTCAAAAGAGGCGAGTGATAGGACGATCTCGCCAGCGGGGTTCCTATCGACCCAAGACTGATGCACTTGCACACAAGGAAGTACGTTTATGTCAAAAGTAAAAGACCAGGCTATTGTGTCTGCCGCGCAAGCCAGCACTGCGTATACGCAAATCGATAGTTTCAGCCATCTGTACGACCGTGGCGGCAACCTCACGATCAATGGCAAACCCTCCTATTCCGTTGACCAGGCCGCCACCCAGCTGCTGCGCGACGGCGCCGCGTACCGGGACGTCGACGGCAACGGCAAGATCGACCTGACCTACACCTTCCTGACCTCGGCCTCCTCGAGCACGCTGAACAAGCATGGCATCTCGGGCTTCAGCCAGTTCAACAGCCAGCAGAAAGCCCAGGCCGCACTGGCCATGCAGTCCTGGTCGGATGTCGCCAACGTTGCCTTCACCGAGAAGGCCAGCGGCGGCGATGGGCATATGACCTTCGGCAACTACAGCGGCGGCCAGGACGGCGCGGCGGCCTTCGCCTACCTGCCCGGCACCGGCGCGGGCTACGACGGCACCTCGTGGTACCTGACCAACAGCAGCTACACACCCAACAAGACCCCGGACCTGAACAACTACGGCCGGCAGACCCTGACCCACGAGATCGGTCATACCCTGGGCCTGGCTCACCCCGGCGACTACAACGCCGGGAACGGCAACCCGACCTACAACGACGCGACCTATGGACAGGACACGCGCGGCTACAGCCTCATGAGTTACTGGAGCGAGAGCAACACCAACCAGAACTTCAGCAAGGGCGGGGTCGAGGCCTATGCCTCCGGGCCGTTGATCGACGATATCGCGGCGATCCAGAAGCTTTACGGCGCGAACTACGCCACCCGCGCCGGCGACACCACCTACGGCTTCAACTCCAACACCGGGCGTGATTTCCTCAGCGCCACCGCCAACGCCGACAAGCTGGTATTTTCGGTCTGGGACGGCGGCGGCAACGACACCCTGGATTTTTCCGGTTTTACCCAGAACCAGAAGATCAACCTCAATGAGACCTCGTTCTCCGACGTTGGCGGCCTGGTGGGCAACGTGTCCATCGCCAAGGGCGTCACCGTGGAAAACGCCTTCGGCGGCGCGGGCAACGATCTGATCATCGGCAACAATGCCGCCAACCTGATCAAGGGCGGGGCCGGCAACGACCTCATCTACGGCGCTGGCGGTGCGGACCAACTGTGGGGCGGCGCCGGCAACGACACCTTTGTGTTCGGTGCCAGTTCCGATTCCAAGCCAGGTGCGGCGGACAAGATCTTTGACTTCACCAGCGGCGCCGACAAGATCGACCTGAGCGGCATCACCAAAGGTGCGGGCCTGAGCTTCGTCAACGCGTTCACCGGGCATGCCGGCGACGCAGTATTGAGCTATGCCTCGGGCACCCACCTGGGTACCTTGGCCGTGGACTTCTCCGGGCACGGCGTGGCGGATTTCCTCGTCACCACCGTGGGCCAGGCAGCGGTCAGCGACATCGTGGCCTGATGCTCCGGCGCGGCGTTGTGGCGCCGCGCTTCCAGGAGGGGCATACACATGCCGCGTTTTGTGCATTTGATCGCCTGTGTCCTACAGGTGTTGTTCGTGTCGGCAGGAGCCCATGCAATGGCTAGCAGTCTCGTTTTACCCACCACCGCGCAGTTGGCCGGACATTGGCAACTGCACCGACAGGATCAGGTCTGTGCCCTGGATTTGCTGGAGCAAGCCACCGCCGTGGGGGGCGATGTGGCCTGCGTTGAGCAATGGCTGGGAGACAAACCCCTGACATGGTCGCCGACGCCGGACGGGATCTGGTTGATGAATGCCGAAGGTTCCGGGATTACCCACTTGAATCGTCAGCGCGACGGTGAATACCAGGCGCGCACGCCATCTGGCGATATCGTGACATTGCAACGAATACCTTAGTTATAACGCTATAACTCGAATTTAATAGTTGGCCGCCGCTTATTCAGGGGCTGGGGCAACTATTGCCGGTCATTGGGTTCAAGGAAGATCAAACACCATGGCGAAGCCCCCTGTTGTTGCGCCTTTATTCAAGGCGCTGGGTGAATATAAAAGTATTTTGATCAGCGTTGGCTGTTTCACTGCATTAATTAACCTGCTGATGCTGGTGCCATCCATTTATATGCTGCAAGTGTATGACCGCGTGCTGTCCTCCCAGAATGAAACCACTCTGGTGATGTTGACGCTGATGGTCGTCGGTTTCTTCGCCTTTATCGGCAGCCTGGAAGTCATCCGCAGTTTTATCGTGATCCGCATCGGCAGCCAGTTGGAACGGCGCTTCAACTTGCGCGTGTATAAAGCCGCCTTCGAACGCAACCTGCAACGCGGCCAGGGGCATGCCGGGCAGTCCCTGGCAGATTTGACCCATCTGCGCCAGTTCATCACCGGGCCGGCGCTGTTCGCGTTTTTTGATGCGCCGTGGTTTCCGATCTATCTGTTGGTGATTTTCCTGTTCAACGTGTGGCTGGGCGTGCTGGCCACAGCGGGGGCCTTGCTGCTGATCGGCCTGGCCTGCCTCAATGAATACCTGACCAACAAGCCCCTGGCTGAGGCTGGCGGATACTCCCAGCAATCCAGCCAACTGGCCACCAGCCATTTGCACAACGCCGAAACCATCCAGGCCATGGGCATGCTCGGCGCATTGCGCCAGCGCTGGTTTGCCGTGCATTCGCAGTTCCTGGGCTTGCAGAACGCGGCCAGCGACACCGGCTCGGTGATCACCGCGCTGAGCAAATCCCTGCGCCTGTGCCTGCAATCGTTGGTGCTCGGCCTGGGCGCATTCTTGGTGATCAAGGGCGAGATGACCGCCGGGATGATGATCGCCGGTTCGATCCTGATGGGGCGGGTGCTCAGCCCGATCGATCAGTTGATTGCCGTGTGGAAGCAGTGGAGTTCGGCCAAGCTGGCCTATCAGCGGCTTGACCAACTGCTGCGCGAATTTGCGCCGGACGTCGAGCCGATGGCCTTGCCCGCCCCCAAGGGCCAGGTGAGTTTCGAGCAGGTCAGCGCCGGCCCGCCGGGTCGACGCCTGGCGACGCTGCATCAGGTCAGTTTCCACCTGGGCGCCGGCGAGGTGCTGGGGGTGCTGGGCGCGTCGGGGTCCGGCAAGTCCACGCTGGCGCGGGTGCTGGTGGGCGTATGGTCAACCCTGGCCGGCACCGTGCGCCTGGATGGCGCGGATATCCATCGCTGGGACCGTGACGATCTTGGCCCGCACATCGGTTACCTGCCCCAGGACATCGAACTGTTCAGCGGCAGCATCGCCGACAACATTGCGCGCTTTCGCGATGCCGACCCGGCGCAGGTGGTCCAGGCGGCGCAACAGGCCGGCGTGCATGAATTGATTCTGCGCCTGCCGCAAGGCTACGACACCGTGTTGGGCGACAACGGCGGCGGCCTGTCCGGCGGCCAGAAGCAACGGGTGGCCCTGGCGCGTGCGCTGTATGGCGGGCCGCGGCTGGTCGTGCTGGACGAACCCAACTCCAACCTCGACACCGTCGGTGAAGCCGCGCTGGCCAGCGCCATCGTGCAACTGAAGGCCCAGGGCAGCAGCGTGATTCTCGTCACCCACCGCTCTTCGGCCCTGGCCCAGGCCGATAAGTTGCTGGTGCTCAACGAAGGCCACCTGCAAGCGTTTGGGCCGAGCCAGGACGTGCTGCGCGCGTTGTCCGGCCAGCAGGCGGCGACGCAGGAAAAAACCGGCGTCAGTTTCAGTCGTCAGTATCAAACCGCAAGGAATCCAGGCGCATGAGCATGCTCACTGTGGAACAACGCGACGCCGCTTTTTTCGTGCGTCTGGGCTGGTGGCTGACGGTGGTCGGCGCCGGTGGGTTTTTCCTCTGGGCCAGCTTGGCGCCGCTGGACCAGGGCATTCCGGTGCAGGGCACCGTGGTGGTCTCGGGCAAGCGCAAGGCCGTGCAGACCTTCAGCCCCGGTGTGGTCAGCCGGATCCTGGTGCGCGAAGGTGAGACGGTCAAACAGGGCCAGCCGCTGTTTCGTCTCGACCAGACCCAGAACCAGGCCGATGTGCAATCGCTGCAAGCGCAGTACCGCCTGGCCTGGGCCAGTGTGGCGCGCTGGCAGAGCGAGCGCGACAATCGCGCGGCCATCGTGTTTCCCGCCGAACTCAGCACCGCCCCGGACCCCGCGCTGGCCCTGGTGCTCGAAGGCCAGCGCCAACTGTTCAGCAGCCGCCGCGAAGCCTTTGCCCGTGAACAGGCGGGGATTCGCGCGAATATCGACGGCGCCACGGCGCAGCTCAATGGCATGCGCCGCGCACGCAGCGACCTGAGCGCCCAGGCTCAATCCCTGCGCGATCAACTGAGCAATCTGCAGCCCCTGGCCGACAATGGCTATATCCCGCGCAACCGCTTGATGGAGTACCAGCGCCAGTTGTCCCAGGTGCAACAGGACCTGGCGCAGAACACCGGCGAAAGCGGCCGAGTGGAGCAGGGCATCCTCGAATCGCGGCTCAAACTGCAGCAGCACAGCGACGAATACCAGAAGGAAGTGCGCAGCCAACTGGCCGACGCGCAACTGCGCAGCCTGACCCTGGAGCAGCAACTCACGTCCGCCGGGTTCGACCTGCAACACAGCGAAATCAACGCGCCGGCCGATGGCATTGCGGTCAACCTCGGCGTCCACACCGAAGGCGCGGTGGTGCGTGCCGGGGAGACCTTGCTGGAGATCGTGCCACAGGGCACGCGGCTGGAAGTCGAGGGGCATTTGCCGGTCCACCTGGTGGACAAGGTCGGCACCCACCTGCCGGTCGACATCCTGTTCACCGCGTTCAACCAGAGCCGTACCCCGCGTGTGCCGGGACAGGTCAGCCTGATTTCCGCCGACCAACTGCTCGACGAAAAAACCGGCGCGCCGTACTACGTGCTGCGCACCAGCGTCAGCGAGGCCGCGCTGGAAACACTCCACGGCCTGGTGATCAAGCCGGGCATGCCCGCCGAGATGTTCGTGCGTACCGGCGAGCGCTCGTTGCTCAATTACCTGTTCAAGCCGCTGCTCGACCGCGCCGGCTCTGCGTTGACCGAGGAATGAACATGAAACCGCTGTTCATTGCCGTGCTGTTGAGCTGTGCGCCTGCCCAGGCCGCCATGGGCCCGTTCGATGTGTACGAGCAGGCTCTGCGCAACGATCCGGTGTTCCTTGGCGCGCTCAAGGAACGCGACGCCGGCCTGGAAAACCGCACCATCGGCCGCGCCGGGTTGCTGCCGCGGCTGTCCTATAACTACAACAAGGGGCGCAATAATTCCGAAGCCCACCTGCCTGACGGGCGTGGCGGCAGCTATCGCGACGCGCGCAATTACAACAGCTACGGCTCGACCTTCAGCCTGCAGCAGCCGCTGTTCGACTACGAAGCCTATGCCAACTACCGCAAGGGCGTGGCCCAGGCGCTGTTTGCCGATGAAAGTTTTCGCGACAAGAGCCAGGCGCTGTTGGTGCGGGTGTTGAGCTATTACACCCAAGCGTTGTTCGCCCAAGACCAGATCGAGATCGCCCGCGCCAAGAAAAACGCCTTCGAGCAGCAGTTTCAGCAGAACCAGCACCTGTTCCAGCAGGGCGAGGGCACGCGCACCGACATCCTTGAAGCCGAATCGCGCTATGAGCTGGCCACCGCCGAAGAAATCCAGGCGCTGGATGAACAGGACGCCTCGTTAAGAGCGTTGGGCGCGCTGATCGGCGTGCAGAGCGTCAACATCCACGACCTCGCGCCGCTCAATCAGCGCTTCGCCGCCTTCAGCCTGACGCCGGCCAACTACGACACCTGGCACGCGCTGGCGATCAGCAACAACCCGACGCTGGCCTCGCAACGCCAGGCCCTGGAAGTGGCGCGTTATGAAGTGGAGCGCAACCGTGCCGGGCACTTGCCGAAGATCACCGCGTATGCCAGTTCGCGCCAGCAGGAATCCGACAGCGGCAACACCTACAACCAGCGCTACGACACCAACACCATCGGCGTCGAAGTCAGCCTGCCGTTGTATGCCGGTGGCGCTGTCTCCGCGTCCACGCGCCAGGCCAGCCGTGCCATGGAGCAGGCCGAATACGAGCTGGAAGGCAAGACCCGCGAAACCCTGATCGAACTGCGTCGCCAGTTCAGCGCCTGCCTGTCGGGCGTGAGCAAGCTGCGCGCCTACCAGAAAGCCCTGACCTCGGCCGAGGCGCTGGTGGTGTCGACCCGGCAAAGCATCCTCGGCGGCGAGCGGGTCAACCTCGATGCGCTCAACGCCGAGCAGCAGCTCTACAGCACCCGGCGCGACCTGGCCCAGGCGCGTTATGACTACCTGATGGCCTGGACCAAATTGCACTACTACGCCGGCAACCTGCGCGATACCGACCTGGCGCAAGTCGATGAGGCCTTTGGGCCGGTGGGCAAGCAGCCGTAGCTGCACCTGGGACGTCATTGCGCTTTCTCGACAACTCCAACAACAGAGAGGCACTACCGATGGGAATCTTTGATTATAAAAACCTTGGCACCGAGGGTTCCAAGGCGCTGTTCGCCGATGCGATGGCGATCACGCTGTATACCTACCACAACCTGGATAACGGCTTTGCGGTGGGCTATCAGCACCACGGCTTGGGCGTTGGCCTGCCGGCGACGCTGGTCGGTGCATTGCTCGGCGGTGCCGACTCCCAAGGCGTGATTCCCGGTATCCCGTGGAATCCCGATTCGGAAAAGGCCGCCCTGGAAGCGCTGCAACACGCCGGATGGACGCCGCTCAGCGCGAGCACCCTGGGTTACGCCGGCAAGGTCGACGCCCGGGGCACGTTTTTCGGTGAAAAGGCTGGCTACACCACCGCGCAGGCCGAAGTGCTGGGCAAGTACGATGACGCCGGCCGCCTGCTCGAAATCGGCATCGGCTTTCGCGGCACGTCGGGGCCGCGGGAAAGCCTGATCAGCGATTCCATCGGTGATCTGCTCAGCGATCTGCTCGCCGCCCTGGGCCCCAAGGATTATGCGAAGAACTACGCCGGCGAAGCCTTTGGCGGTTTGCTCAAGGCGGTTGCCGAGTATGCCGGCGCCCATGGCCTGAGCGGTTCCGACGTGCTGGTCAGCGGCCACAGCCTCGGCGGGCTGGCGGTCAACAGCCTGGCGGAGTTGAGCGACCAGCGATGGTCGGGGTTCTACAAGGACGCCAACTATGTGGCCTACGCGTCGCCGACCCAGAGCGCCGGCGACAAGGTGTTGAACATCGGCTATGAAAACGACCCGGTATTCCGTGCGCTGGACGGTTCATCCTTCAACCTGTCGTCCCTGGGCGTGCATGACAAACCCCATGAATCGACCACCGACAACATCGTCAGCTTCAACGATCACTACGCCTCGACGCTGTGGAACGTGCTGCCGTTCTCCATTGCCAACCTGCCGACCTGGGTGTCGCATTTGCCCAGCGGCTATGGCGACGGCATGACCCGCGTGCTCGAATCCGGGTTCTACGACCAGATGAGCCGGGACTCGACGGTGATCGTCGCCAACCTGTCCGACCCGGCGCGGGCTACCACCTGGGTGCAGGACCTCAACCGCAATGCCGAGCCGCACAAGGGCAACACCTTCATCATCGGCAGTGACGGTAATGACCTGATCCAGGGCGGCAAGGGCGCGGACTTCATCGAAGGCGGCAAGGGCAACGACACCCTTCGCGACAACAGTGGCCATAACACCTTTCTGTTCAGCGGGCCGTTTGGCCAGGATCGGGTGATCGGTTATCAATCGAGCGACAAACTGGTGTTCACGGATGTGCAGGGCAGCCTGGATTATCGCGAGCACGCCAAGGCGGTGGGCGACGATACGGTGATCAGTTTTGGCGCGGATTCGGTGACGCTGGTGGGGGTGAGCAACTGGTCGGGGGAGGGTGTCGTGATCGGTTGAAACCGCGTTGGCACGCGGTTCAAAGGGTGGGAGCAAGCGGGCTCCCACATGTTTGATGAGGGATGCAGGGAGGGATCAGTCTTCCTTGCGAACCGTGGCCACATCATCGGCTCTGACGCGGATGCGCTTGCCGGCGATGTCGGTGAATTCATAGAAGCCGTCGGCGGTCTTGGTCTTCGGCGTGTCTTTGGTTAAATACTGCGTGCCGTTCTGCAATGTCACTACGGTTTGCGTCGCGCAACCGGCCAATACCAGAAAAGTGAGTGCAACCAGTGGCAGACCCAAATTCTTCATGTTCATAACCCTTACCTTAACCCTGAAAAGTCCCGCGGCCTGAGGCAGCGGGCCATAAATGTTACGCCATCAATTCCCCTATCTGATCACTTTTACGCAAAAAGTTGCGTGCGCCATTTATCTATTACCGATTGCAACAACGCGTCAGCGGCGGCACTCTGTATGCATAACCAGTACTTAATCGCTGCGGACTATGCCCGAAACCCTCGAAAACCCCCTGTATTACCTGCATAACTTCCGTCAGGTGCTGGATTGGCTGGCACAACGCTATGCCGATCTGCTCGATGCTGAAGAAGCGCATTTCATTCAGCAATTCGACAGGTTGCCGCAGGCGTCCCAGGCATTACTGGTACGTCTGGTGATGCGCAAGGGCGTGCATTTTCGAGCGGGCAAGCTCAATTACCCGGAGATCGGCTGCGCTCATGCGGCAGTGCGCCCGCTGAAGGCTTTGGGTTGGGTGGATGATCAGTGCCTGCTGGGCTTTGACGAACTGTTCGGGTTGCTGCAAAAGGGCGAGTTGCTGGGCGTGTTCCAGCCGTGGATCGAGCAGCCCAAGGGCAAAAAGGCCGATTGGCTCGAGCAACTGGCGCCGCAGTTCGATGAGCGTCGCTGCTTTGCCCACTGGTGCCCCGAGCTGGATGACGTGCTCTACAGCGTCACTGTGATGGACTTGTGTGATCGCTTGCGCTTGATGTTCTTCGGCAACCTGCATCAGGACTGGTCGGAGTTCGTGCTGGCGGACCTGGGCATCTATACCTACGAAAAAGTCGAGTTTTGCGCGCAGTCCCGTGGTTTGCGCAGCCGCGATGACGTGCTGGGGTTTCTGTTCCTGCATCAGTGCCAGCAAGCCTTTGAGTCCGCGCAGGCGCTGGACAGCGTGCTGGCGCAGATCGCTACGTTGCAGACCGACAACCCCTGGCTGGAAAAACGCCGGGCCAAGCTGTTGTTCCAGGTCGGCCAGTCTTGCGAGCGCAGTGCCGAGTTGGCGTTGGCCGAGCAGATCTACCGGGCCTGTGCTTATCCCGGCGCGCGCGCACGCTTGATTCGCGTGCTGGAGCGCCAGGAAGACTACGCCCAGGCGATGGCCCTGGCATGTGCCGCCCACGAGGCCCCGGAAAGCCCCGCCGAGCAGCAACACCTGCTGCGAGTGTTGCCGCGCCTGCGGCGCAAGCTGGGCGCGCCAGCCGTGCCCAAGGCCAAGCCTCGGGACGTCACGCGCCTGGACCTGGCGCTCCCGCCGCCGCCGCCCTCGATGGCGGTGGAGTATTGCGTGCAGGCGCATCTGAGCGAGCCCGATGCGCCGGTGTACTACGTCGAAAACGGCCTGATCAATTCGCTGTTCGGCCTGCTGTGCTGGGAGGCGATCTTCGCGCCGCTGCCGGGGGCATTTTTCCACCCGTTCCAGCGCGGGCCGGCGGATTTGCACAGCGAAGACTTCCATCAGCGCCGTGCGTCACTGTTTGCCGCCTGTCTCGAGCAACTGCAGGATGACCGCTACAAACACACCATCCGCCAACGGTACGTGGACAAGTGGGGCATCCAGTCACCCTTTGTCTTCTGGAACCTGCTCAGTGAAGAACTGTTGGAGCAGGCCTTGGCATGCTTGCCCGCCGAACACTTGCGTTGCTGGTTCGAGCGGCTGCTGCTGGATATTCGCGCCAACCGCGCGGGTATGCCGGACCTGATCCAGTTCTGGCCCGCGCAGAAAACCTACCGCATGATCGAAGTCAAAGGCCCCGGCGATCGCCTGCAAGACAACCAACTGCGCTGGCTGGAGTTCTGTGGCGAGTACCAGATGCCGGTCACCGTCTGCTATGTGCGCTGGGCGCAGTCCGCTTGAGCTACACCGTGGCGGTGCGCGCACTGTGTGAGTTCACGGCCAAGGTCGGCGACCTCGACCTGCGTTTTACCCCATCGCCCAGCGCCCAGGAAGGCATCGCCGGCCATCGCACGGTCGCCTCGCGGCGCAGCGCGCACTACCAGAACGAAGTGGCCCTGGAAGGCGAGTACGAGGAACTCAAGGTGCGGGGCAGGGCGGACGGCTACGACCCGGACAGCAACCGCCTCGAAGAGGTGAAGACCTATCGCGGCGACCTCGACGCCCAGCCCGCCAACCATCGGCAATTGCATTGGGCCCAGGTCAAGGTCTACGGCTGGTTGATGTGCCAGAAGCTCGGGCTTGCGCACATCGATTTGGCGCTGGTGTATTTCGATATCGTCGGCGAGGGCGAAACCTCGCTGAACCAGCGCTTTGCGGCCGCCGATCTGCAATGTTTCTTCAACCGGCAATGCGCGTTGTTTCTCGGTTGGGCCCGCCAGGAGATGCAGCACCGCGACGCCCGCAACCGCGCCGCACAGGCCCTGGCGTTCCCCCACAGCGCCTTTCGCCCCGGCCAGCGCAACCTCGCAGAGTCGGTGTACAAGGCCGTCAGCACCGGCCGCTGCCTGATGGCCCAGGCGCCCACCGGCATCGGCAAAACCGTCGGCACGATCTTCCCCATGCTCAAGGCCCTAGCGCCCCAGCAACTGGACAAGGTGTTGTTCCTCACCGCCAAGACCCCGGGCCGCAAGCTGGCCCTCGACGCCGCGCAAGTGCTGTATGCCAGCAGTCCCGAACTGCCGCTGCGCGTGCTGGAGCTGGTGGCGCGGGACAAGGCCTGCGAACACCTGGACAAGGCCTGCCACGGCGAATCCTGCCCGCTGGCCAAGGGTTTCTACGACCGCTTGCCCGCCGCGCGTATCGCGGCCGCCAAGGTGCGCCTGCTCGACCAACGCAACTTGCGCGAGGTCGCCCTGGAGCACGGCCTCTGTCCGTATTACCTGAGCCAGGAAATGGCGCGCTGGAGCGACCTGGTGGTCGCCGACTACAACTACTATTTCGACTTTGGCGCGCTGTTGTTCGGGCTGGCCCAACTCAACCAGTGGCGCGTCGCGGTGCTGGTGGACGAAGCCCATAACCTGGTGGAGCGCGCACGTTCGATGTACAGCGCCAGCCTTGATCAGTACATCCTCAAGACCGTGCGCGATACGGCGCCGGAGCCGTTGAAGAAACCCTTGCAGCGCTTGAATCGTGAGTGGAACGCGTTGCACAAGGACCAACTCGCGCCGTATCAGGCCTACGCGGCCAGACCCGACAAAATGCTCCAGGCCCTGAGCCTTTGCGCCAGCGCCATGGGCGACTATTTCAACGACCACCCCGAAGCACTCAATGGCGATCTGCAGGCGTTCTATTTTGAGGCACTGCAATTTGCCAAGGTCGCCGAGCTGTTCAACGAACATTTCATCTTTGATATCAGCCTGCGTCAGTTGCGCGGCAAGCGCAGCAGTTCCACCTTGTGCCTGCGCAATGTGGTGCCCGCCGAATTCATCCGCCCACGATTGACGGCGGCGCGCAGCAGCGTGTTGTTTTCCGCCACACTCAGCCCGCGCCATTACTACGCCGACCTGCTGGGCCTGCCGGCGGACACTGCCTGGGTCGACGTGGAATCACCGTTCAATGCCGCGCAGTTGCGGGTGCGGATTGTCGATGAGGTCTCCACCCGGTTCGTGCATCGCCAGGCCTCGCTGGAGCCCATCGTTGAATTGATCGCCGAGCAGTTCGCTCACCAACCGGGTAATTACCTGGCGTTCTTCAGCAGTTTCGATTATCTGCAACAAGTGGCGCTGTTACTCGCCGAGCGACACCCGCATATCGCACTGTGGCAGCAGTCACGCGGCATGGCCGAAGCCGAGCGCCGGGCGTTTCTCGAACAGTTCACCGAACACAGCCAGGGCGTCGGTTTTGCGGTGCTGGGCGGCGCGTTTGGCGAAGGCATCGACCTGCCCGGTGCGCGCTTGATCGGCGCGTTCATCGCGACCCTGGGGCTGCCGCAACTGAACCCGGTCAACGAACAGATGAAGCAGCGCATGGGCGCGATCTTCGGCTCCGGCTATGACTACACCTACTTGTACCCGGGCATTCAGAAAGTCGTGCAGGCGGCGGGGCGGGTGATCCGCAGCCAGCAGGACCAAGGCGTGGTGATGTTGATCGATGACCGGTTCGGCGAAGCGCGGGTGCGGCAGCTGTTGCCTCGGTGGTGGGCGATAGCGACTAAAGCGTGACGCCGCTCAATTGCGCGCTCAATGCCCAGAGCCGCTCGGCTTGCTCCGGATCGATGGCCCATGCGCGGACGCCGGAGCGTTTGGTGTCGTCCTGAGAGAGCACGGCAACCTCACAATCTTCGCAGTACAGGCCGCCCATACCCTCCAGTAAAGGGCTGACGCCACACCACAGCATCGTCGCTGCGCCTTGTTCGGGACGTTTGTAATGTTTGGCAGGACGGATGTTCCCTGAATCGTCCAGTGCTCCAATCAACGCCAGGTCGTCCCTGTCAAGGTAGCGAACCAGGTCCGTGAGGATCTCCCCGGGATGCACGGAAAATGCACGCACACCGTGTGCTTTACCGCGTTGATCCAGCGCCACGGCAAACAGCGCGTTGGCCGTCTTTGATTGGCCGTAGGCGGCCCACTTGTCGTAAGGGCGTCGCTCAAACTGTGGGTCGTCGAAATGAATAGGGCTCAACCGATGGCCTAGCGACGATACCGACACTACCCGCGCACCGTCGGCTTCGCACAAGGCCGGCCACAGGCGCGCGGTCAGTTGAAAGTGGCCCAGATGATTGGTGGCGAACTGCGCTTCCACACCCTTGCCGTTGCGTTGCAGTGGCGTGGCCATGATCCCGGCGCTATTGATCAACAGGTGTAATGCCCGCCCGGACGCCAGGAAATTGCGTGCAAAGCAGTCGATGGACGCCGAGTCAAGTAAATCCAGGTTGCCCCGCTCAACCCCAGCAATGCCATCGAGGTTGCGTTCGGCCTTGAGCGGGTCCCGTGCAGGCACGATGACCTGCGCGCCTGCGCTTGCCAACACGCGCACGGCTTCCAGGCCAATGCCTGAATAACCACCGGTGACGATGGCAGTCATACCGTGCAAATCTTTACCCGCCAATGCTTGCATAGCGGTTGTCGTGCCGTCGAATCCACTCTCGATAGGGCGTTGTTTATTGATCATAGGGAATTCTCCATGGGGAGCCGCTATGTTCTCCCCTGGATGCCGGACGCGAAACGCCATAAAGTCCGTATTTCTGTCGCGATCGTCCGGAGTTTTTTTATGGATACCCTGTCCGACGTGGTGGCGCTGTTAAAGAGTCATCGGTCCTATTTCGCCGGCCTCAAGGCTGGCGGTGATTGGGCCCTGGATTTTCCACCGCCGGAGGGCATCAAGTTCAATGCCGTGGTGGAGGGAAAGTGTTGGCTGGAAGTCGAGGGCATGCCCGTACCGATGCCCTTGAGCGAGGGCGATTGCTTTTTGTTGACGCAGAACCGTGCCTGGAGGTTGTCCAGCAACCTTGCACTGGAGGGCGTTGACGCGCGCGCGGTGTACCGTGACGCCGTGGGGGGGATCGCTCGCCTGGGTGAGACTGTGGATCTGTTCCTGATAGGCGGGCGCTTTAGCTACGGTGACGACGCCCGTCTATTGCTGGAGGGGTTGCCGCCGGTGGTGCGTATCAGTGCGAGGTCCGAGCAGGCCAGCGTGTTGCGCTGGTGTCTGGATCGCCTGGCTCGGGAATATGCCAGCCCGATGCAAGGCGCGGCGTTGATGACCGAGCATCTGGCGCAAATGATGTTGGTGCAGATCCTGCGCCTCTATCAGTCATCCATGGGCGCCACTACCACCGGTTGGTTGGCGGCGTTGAACGATCCGCGGTTGGCGCCGGTACTGCAGCAAATACACGCCGCGCCGGCACGCCGCTGGACCTTGAGCGACATGGCCGGTGTCGCGAGCCAGTCCCGTTCGACTTTTGCCCTGCACTTCAAGCAGCGGGTCGGAATGGCGCCCCAGGAGTATCTGACGCGCTGGCGCATGCACCTGGCGTTACAGGCCTTGAACACGTCTGCCAGGAGTGTTTCCTGTATCGGCCAGTCACTCGGGTATCAGTCGGACAGCGCATTCAGCAGTGCCTTCAAGCGCCTGATGAACTGCTCCCCGCGGGAATACCGCGAGCGAAAGCACGCGCTCCTCGGTGTCTAAACCACCTCCAGGTACGAGCGGTGAATCGCCCGCGCCAATTCGCGTACCGTGTCGATGAATTCCGTCAGGCGGCTGTGCAAGCCTGCTTCGAGGATTTCGTCGATCCCGGTATAGCGCAGCCGCGCTTCGAACTCGGCGGCCAAGCGCTGCGCGGTACGCCCATAACTGCCTGGCAAGTCCGCCAGAATGTGGCTCAGTTCCTCGATACAGGCATGCAACGAACGCGGCACATCACTGCGCAACAGCAGCAACTCCGAGACCGAGCGTGCATTCAGCGCATTCGGATACAGCTCCGTGTACGCCTCGAATGACGACAGGGCGCGGAGCAGGGCGCTCCACTGGTAATAACCGCGTGCCGACAAGTCGCTGACTTCCTCCGATTCCTCGCCGAACATCTCGTAGCGCGCATCCAGCAGGCGCAAGGTGTTGTCGGCGCGCTCGACGAAGGTGCCCAGGCGAATGAACCGGTAGGCGTCATTGCGCATGATGGTGCCGGACGTCGCCCCGCGAAACAGGTGCGAACGCTGCTTGACCCAATCGCAGAAGTGGCTGATGCCATGGCGCGCCAGCCCGCCGGCGGCGATGCTGCGCATTTCCAGCCAGGTGGCGTTGAGGTTTTCCCACATGTCGGCGGTGATGCGCCCGCGCACGGCATGGGCGTTGCCCCGTGCGGCGCGCAGACAGTTATAGATGCTGGCCGGGTTTTCTTCGTCGAGGGCGAAGAAGTGCAGCATGCGCTCGGCATCCAGTTGGCCGTGGCGCTCCAGGTAGCTGTCCAGGGTGCCGCTGCTGAGCAGCGACATCGCCAGTTCGTCCAGGCCATCGCTGCGCCCGGCCTGGGGCATCAATGACAACGAATAACTGACTTCGAGCATGCGCGCCAGGTTCTCGGCACGCTCCAGGTAACGGGACATCCAGTACAGGTCTGCGGCGGTTCTACTCAACATACTCAGCCCTCCACCACCCAGGTGTCCTTGGTTCCGCCGCCTTGCGACGAGTTGACGATCAACGACCCTTCGCGCAACGCCACGCGCGTGAGGCCACCGGGTACCAGGCGGGTCTCCTTGCCCGACAGCACGAACGGGCGCAGGTCGATATGCCGGGGGGCGATGCCGTTTTCGACAAATGTCGGGCAGGTGGACAGGCTCAGGGTCGGTTGGGCGATATAGGCGTGGGGACGCGCCTTGATGCGTTGGCGGAAGTCCTCGATCTCAGCCGCCGTGGAAGCGGGGCCGACCAACATGCCGTAGCCGCCGGAGCCCTGGGTTTCCTTGACCACCAGTTCCGGCAGGTGGGCCAGCACATGGGACAGCTCATCCGGCTTGCGGCACTGAAACGTCGGCACGTTTTGCAGGACCGGTTCTTCGTCCAGGTAGAAGCGGATCATTTCCGGCACGTAGGGGTATATCGACTTGTCGTCCGCGACGCCGGTGCCGATGGCGTTGGCCAGCACCACGTTGCCGGCGCAGTAGGCCGCGACCAGGCCGGGCACGCCGAGCATCGACTCCGGGTTGAACGCCAGCGGGTCGAGGAACGCGTCGTCGATACGGCGGTAGATCACGTCCACGGCCTTGGGGCCGTCGGTGGTACGCATGAACACCTTGAGATCCTGCACGAACAGGTCGGCGCCTTCCACCAACTCCACACCCATTTCCCGGGCCAGGAACGCATGCTCGAAAAATGCGCTGTTAAAGCGCCCCGGCGTCAGCACCACCACATTGGGGTTGTCCAGGCGGCTGGCGCTTTTCAGGGTTTTGAGCAGCAGGTTGGGGTAGTGGTCCACTGGCGCGATGCGCTGTTTGGCGAACACTTCGGGGAACAGGCGCATCATCATCTTGCGGTCTTCGAGCATATAGCTCACACCGCTGGGCGTGCGCAGGTTGTCTTCGAGCACGTAGTAGGTGCCGTCGCCATCGCGCACCAGGTCCACCCCGGAAATATGCGAGTAGATGTCGCGGTGCAGGTCGAGGCCGACCATCGCCTTCTGGTAACCCTCGTTGCCCAGCACCTGGTCCGCCGGAACGATCCCGGCCTTGATGATGCGCTGGTCGTGGTAGATATCGGCAAGGAACATGTTCAGCGCAGTGACGCGCTGGATACAGCCACGCTCGATGATGCTCCATTCACTGGCAGGGATGCTGCGCGGGATGATGTCGAAGGGGATCAGGCGTTCGGTGTCCTGCTCGTCGCCATACAAGGTGAAGGTGATCCCGGCGCGGTGGAACAACAGGTCGGCTTCGCGGCGACGCTGGTCCAGCAGTTCTGGCGGCGTATTGGCCAGCCAGCGGGAGAATTCCTGATAGTGCGCGCGGCATACACCGTGTGCGTCATTCATTTCATCAAAGAAAGATCGAGCCATTCCAGTACCTTGTCAGTGCCGAGGGAAGCGCGGGGGGGCACTGCCGCTTTGAAAAACGCATTTTTTATGAGCCCGTGGCGCAGGGTGCCATCGGGCCAGGTCCTTACTTTCTTATGGGGTCGGCTCTGGGTCGGGGGGTAACGAATGCTCCTGTATCCGGGCATGACGGGTGAACGATGAATGGATTAAGCAATGCCTGTGCCGAAACCGGCAAAGCGTCTCTATTCCCTGGTGGCGAGCGCGTTTACTCGCCACCAGGGAACGGCGCGCGCACTACAACAGTGCATACGCGAACTTGAACGTCTCTGAATGCCCGGCCAGGGATTCATCGGAACTTTAACGACCCGCGCAGGGCCTCATCTTGACGCAGGCCGCGTTCTTCAAAAGAGCTACGCTATGTCAAGGCGATCAGAGGAGACGGTCATGTCAAAAGATTCGGAAGAAGACCTCAACGACCCCGGCAACGAAGACCCGGGGTCGCTGATGGATGATGCAGAAGTGCCGCTCAAGGAGCCGGATGACGCCGCGGACCCTGGCAGCGGTGAACATCAAGACTGATTGTTCATACTTTGCCAGCGTTGGCCGGCTGCCGGTATGAGCATTAGTTGATCATGTTCCTATCCAGGAGTGTTCGGCGCCAATCCTTATCTGGAGTTGGTGAAGAAGTGATAGGTAGTGCTCCTTCATCTTTTTTATCTGATTACCCAGCAGGTCCGGCGGAGTAATACCCTTGCTCGCATAATATTGGCGCGCTTCACGTTCAATATCGACTATCGGTCCGGATGAGACCAGCTTACCGTCGACAATCTTCGATTCTTTAGCCAACCCATCGAGGCCCAGATGGTACATGTCAGGTCTTTTTGACTGGAGCACGTCATCAAACATTGTTGGGCCTACCGTCTCGAAAATCTTACTTTCGTAGGTGCGAAATTCAGAGGTGTATTGGATTTCCCCTCCGGGCCCTCTGGTGACGGTGGGGCGGTTGCTTTCAAAGTAAGCTTTGTTAGCGGAAAATCGCTTGTTCATCTCCGCGATCATATCGTTAATAACCGGATTGCCAGGCTGTGTCGCAAAGTTACTGGTGTTGTAGAAGGGTTTGTAGTCCGTAATAGTATGGGCGACGGGTCTGTTAAGCAGAATGTCGCTGGAGCCCGCCTTCAATGCGGTTGCGCCAATATTGACTGGAATCGCATCATCGGTGTCGAGGTAAATGCCTCCGTATTTATTCATCAGTGGGTAACGGGCGACATCCGAAGTGGCGGCGAGATTTTTACCTTGCCCCTGTCGAAAATAGTTGTACATTTCAGTGTCTTTCAATTGTTTGAAAAAATCGTCCTCGTGCAGATTCATGACGCTTAGGCCAGGCGCTTGAGTGTGCAATTTGCTTTTGATTTTTTCGAACATCGCCGGGCTGTCCGCATCTACATGGATAATGGATTTATACCCAGGTGCATTGGCAGAGTTGTTGGCGATGTTTTCTATCAGGTTCGGCGGAATGTCACTGCCGGCCCAAAAATAGTGAATCTGTTTGGGGATAGGATGAGCATCTTTTGGAACCCGTAAAATTGTCGGAGGGGAAACATCAACGTATTTAAACGCGCGGGCATCGACTTTTTTTGCGTGTTTAAACTCACTAAACGTTCCCCGTTGCCATTTTCCTTTGCCACTCCTCCAGAAGTAGTCCTGGTCTTGGGCACCGCTTGCTGGTTTGAGGTTGCTGGATTTCCACGTACCGGCATAGATGTTGAAGGTGACATCATGTTCTACGCCCTTGTGGTTCAGCGAATAGGGGCGTGTCGGGTTTCCCGTCAGGTGGATATCGTCCAGCGGGATTAAGTAGGTATTTTCTCCAGGATTCCAGGGGTTGCCGCCCGCGCCCCCCAGGAGGCGGTCGGTTCTGGAGAGTGGTTCCCATCCGGAAAGCCCCAGATCCCTGACCGGTAGGTCAGGCCCAGTGCGCGCCGGATGCCGGATAACTCGCTGGCCATCCTTGAGGTGTGACTCATAAAACTTATCATCGATTTTTACATATTCTTTTTTACTGCGACCCACGTACACATTGGACTGTAAGCCTTTTGTCGATAACTCTTGGGGCGCAATGTACTTGACCTCATAGCCCAACAAGTCGGCGTCCATCGACCTCACGTCACCATTGGCCGCGACCCGGCTCGGTTTGAAATCTGTCAGCGGCGGGCCGAAGGCACGTTTATTGATCGCGTCGTAGCGATGCCAATTACCTTGAAACAAAACCACGTTACCTTCGACCGTCTCTTGCCCCACGGTGAATGTGCCGGTTGCTGCCACGCCGTGCTGCTGACTGGCGGTCTTCACCACATCATTACTGCCGATCGAGTGCAGGCTATTGGGGTCATTCAACCTCGGCGTGTCAACGCTGAAATTGTCCAACGGCCTGCCGTATGCCTGCTTCGCGAGCGGATCGTAGGCGTACCACTTATTGGTCGCCTCATCGAATTTGCCCAGCGCTTTGCTTTCGCGTGTGCCATTAGCTGTTTTGAGTGTGCCTTCGGCGACATCGGTTTTTTTCGCCAATTCAAGTAGATCGACACCTCGGTAAGAGCCGCGCAGATGTTTGACCCCCTTGATCGCTGTGCTGACGCCTCGATGCAGGCCGTTCGCCACGCCACGAACCAGGTCGGCAACCCCGTCCAATGGATTGAGTGCGCCCACGGTCGCGCGCCCTATAATCTTGGCGACCTGACCAACCTTGGCAACTGTCGATGCGCCGGCCGCCGCGACTTTCGCGCCTTTTGCCGCGGCTCCCAAGCCGACGGCGAAACCAAAGATATCGAAGGCAAGATCGACAACGCCCCCACCAACATTGCCGTTGGTAAAATTAACAATGGCTGACCGTAACGGGATCAGGTTGAGCGCGATCTCCTCAACGGTCTCATGCAGCGGTACTTCAGAGTCAAAGGTGGTTCTGCCCTTGGCGTACTTCTCCACCGCAGGCAAGTTGATATCCTCTACCAATGCATCAACGATGTATTGGGTTCTAGCGCTACTGAAACTATTGGGTGCGCCTTGTGCATCTTTGTTTTCATGGGTTATCCCCGCTGCATAGTGACCTGCGGGTTTTACCTCATCAAAACGTTTGCCTGCTTTTATAGAATGAACCGTCGGCTCATAGTCCCGATAAGTCTTGTCCGGCAGCTTGGTCACCGTCCCTTTTAGTCGGTCGATTTCGTAGCTCATGCGCTGGCCATTGCGCTCGGTCTCGACCAGCAGAACACCGTCTGAAACACGCCTGGGCTGATCGGCGCGGTGGAACGACATTTCTTTGCGGATTGTTATTTTGCCAAACTCCAGATTCTGCCGATCCTCCAGCGGCTGTTTCGAAATAAGGTGCTTGAGCTGCGCGGCGGTCGTTTTTTTGACGGCACTGGAGTAATCCGAGAACGTCTCGTTGAATATCTCCGTCGGGCGCGGTAGTTCGTTAAGCCGTTCCAGCACATCGCTAATGCTGAACCCGTCCGAGGAGGACACCCATGCGCTGGGACGACCGTCCGGCCGCAGAGTGACGCCGCCAAATGTCAGTAGGTTCACGAAACCACGGCCCGCTTCCCCCCAATTATCCGCTGAGTCCGGTGCGCCTTTGAGTCCTCGACCATCGATATACATGTCCAGTATCGAGTAAGGCCCGGGGAAGTGCCGGTTGGAAGGCTGCAGGGTGATAGTTTTTTCTTCGAACAGTTCCGGGTCGACGTGAGGCAGCGCTACTTTTAACTGTTCCAGCGCAATGCCCCTCGTCGTCGGCATTTGCCCGATGTGCGTTTGCGCAGCCTCTCTCAACTCTCGAATCTGCGCGCTGTAGGCCTCGCGGGCAGTCGTCATTGAGGCATCCGTCGACGGGTAATCCATACCGTTGGCAACGCTCCAGTGTTTGATTGCGTCGGTCTGGGCGACATATTCGACAGTGCGTTCGTCGTCAGAGATCGGCGCAACGCTGGCTTCGAGCATAGCGTCGGCGTAGCTCATCGACGCCGTGTTTCCTGGCGCTTTCGCTTCGATTCGGGCAACCGCCGTGGCAAGACTGACCCAGCTGTGGGTGCCCACGACGACGCCTTCCGGGATGTCCTTGATCAGGAATTCCGGTGCCCGGCTGGCCAGTAACAGGTGAGCCTGAATCGTGGCTTTTTCCGGGGATGAGGCTTTACCTTTGGCGACCAGGTGATCCTCCAGCTCCTTGACAACCGTCGACGGTGATTTGCCCGAGTTCTCCGCCGAGACCAGCCGATAGCCTTCAATTTGACCAGGGGCTTGGTGATCGACGTCGTCGCCAGAGACACTGGCGCTTTCGCTGTTCAGGGCCGTGAGCAGCCAGTCAGAAGCACTGCCTTTGACACCCCGCGTCTCGAACGCAGTTTGAATCGCCTCACCCAGCGCCTTGCCTCTGGGCGATGTGATCCAGGTATCGATCAGCCTTCGCGGGTTGCTCTGTTCCGCCGCGGAAATTGTCCTGCCGCTCAGCAGGTAGTCCAGGACATTTTTTGACGGTCCTAAGTCAATATCGCCAATTTTGCCCGTACCAATATCTGCCTTCAGCTGTTGCAGGTCTCCCTGATCCAGCGGCACAGGCCAAGCCAGCGCTCCGCCGAGGTTACCGTGTGCCGGCATCTTGGGCGCTGGGGTTGAGAGGGCGGTTGCGAGGTTCTCCAGCTGTTCGTGATGGGTGGGAATATGCCAGCCATGATCTTCCAGGAATTGCACGAGGCTGACCCTGTTCGATTGGCTAGCACTGATGGGTTGGTAGGTGCTCGGGGAAGACAGAGAGAGCGTCCGCTTCTTCAATTCGCCCGGGATTTGCTCGGGATTGCGGATGTCCACGGACTTTGCCAGGTGCCGCAGCTCGTTGATGGCCTCATGCCGATTCAGCACATCGCCCACCGTGGCTTCCTGTTTTTGGAGCGCGTCCGCGCTACGCGATTCAATCAAGCCTGCCGCGCTGCTCGGGTCGAGAGGTGAAAAACCTTGGTCCCGGTCGAGCTCTTCAGCGCGCCTGCGCATCGCCGGCCCTGTAAGGTCTTGCCGCTCTTGATAAAACCGCCCCACCATAAACCAAGGTGCGGATTCACTGAGATCACTTGCCGGCGGCGTGAAGGCCGTATCCTCGTGGCCCGCGTTGATCACACGCGCGGCCTGGAGGATGGGGCCGCTGATCGCGCCCCAGCGCCTGTCGTCTTGCCCGACGGTATGCAGTTTCTGTTCGGGATCAACCGAAGGCTTGAGCTTGAAGGTGATCGTTCCCGATTCCGGTTTGAGTGTTATCGACTCAGCATTAATACCTTTGTCACGCATCCACTGAACGACGTCAGGTGATCGAAAGGCGGCACGCAACTGCCCCCACCACCGACCGAATGAGGAATCGGCAGGTATCGGGCGGATGTTGATATTGCTCTCGCGATTGGCCGCCAGCAGCAACGCAGTACTGTATTCGGCCGCCAATGCGCGATCGCCTTCGGTACGAGCGTCGCCTGCCGACTCGGTGGGGGCAGGGGCTTCGCGTTTGTGTCTGGCGAGTGGCAGGTGGGATAGGGCGAATGGCTGGGGTTGTGCGGTGATGTGCGTGGAAACACTGGTCATGAGGTCTGTCGCCTGAGGTTACGAGATGACGCCAGGGGGGCAGTGCCCGTGGCATTAACCGTGTGTAGCGACAGAAGCGGTCTTGATTCCTTCGTTCAGCCAAAACACCGTTACCTGGTATTGCGCAGTGCCAGGCGCAGGTGCGGTTCACCCTGCTTACAGGCGTTCGCGCAACAGACGTTTTCGGTTCGGTATGAATACACTCAAACGAGTGTATGGAAGGCAAGGGCGGCGCGCCGCCCTTTTACCGTGCTGCTACTCAGAGCTTCACGCTGCTGATCACTTGGGTAGCGTCATCCGGATTGGTGACGGTGTGGAAGCCCAACGCGTTGGTCAACTCACGCAACGGGGTGTTGCTCGCTTCATCCACGGTGTACATCGACGTGAAGTTGTTTGCTTTCGCCGCGGTCATCAGGTGTTGCATCAAAATGTGCCCAAGTCCCAGGTGCTGCCAAGGGTCCGCCACGGTGACCGCGCATTCGCATTCGTGCTCTTTGGCCGCGGCATAGCGCGCAACGCCGATTTCGATCAGTTTGCCGTTGTCATGCACCAGGGCAATAAACGCCACGCGTTGCTGATTGTCGACATCCATCAATTGATCGAGCAGGGTCTTGCCGGGCTCGTTGATTTCGCCGAGGAAGCGCGCGTGCCGGGACTCGCGGGACAAGCTCTTGATGAAGTTATATTCGCGGTCCCGGTCTTCGATTCTCAGCGGGCGCACCAGCACATGGCGGCCGTCATTGAGCTTATCGATCCAGTGCGGTTCCGGGCTTGTTTTATAGGCGATGGCGGCTTGTCTGTTGTGCTCTTCGACGGTAAGCATGGTGTGAGCTCCGAGGTTTGGGGGCGACAGGAGCGGCCCCCTGTTGCTTCGGTTCTACGCCTTTGCCGACAGATAAAGCTGATTTGGATCAGATGAGGCCCTGTTACTCGGGACCATGCCGATGACAGCCGGATATGAACGTCTTGAGTTTCGCCAGGTCGAGAATCTCGACATTGCGCGCGCTGATATGCACCAGGCCCAGTTTGCGTAACTGCGCAATGCTGCGGCACACCGTCTCCAGGCGCAGGCCCAGATAAGAGCCGATCTCTTCTCGTCTCATGCGTAATATAAAAGATCGCGATGAATAACCACGCGTACTCATACGCATTGATATATTCAATACAAATGCACAAAGCCGCTCATCGGCGTTCATATTACCCATTTGCAATAACATACCGTGATCACGCACAATTTCGCGGCTCATGATTTTGTTCAAGTTATGTTGCAACGACGGTATTTGACCGGCCAGTCGCTCCAGTTGGTTGAAGTGCAGAGGGCACACTTCGCTGTCTTCCAGCGCAATCGCGTTGCAGGCATGGGTGTCGGCACTGATGGCGTCGAGGCCGAGCATTTCCCCGGCCATCTGGAACCCGGTGACTTGCTCGCGACCATCCATGGACAGTATGCAGGTCTTGAAGAACCCGGTACGCACGGCGTAAAGCGAGCGTAACGGATCGGCGGTGCGATACAGCGAAGCGCCTTTTTTGACTTTGACGCGTTGTGGAATCAATGTGTCCAGGCGACCCACTTCGATCTCGGTCAAACCCAGGGGTAAACACAACTCTAAAACGCTGCAGCTCGCGCAGGTTGTTTTTAAATGTTGGACTTGTACAAGAACTGGAGTTGACTTCATCACAAAAGCCTCTTGCACACACACACATATATTCCTCCTACTTAACATCCAAATATTGGAGAAAGATAGGTGCAAGTTTTATATATTTGAACCGCTGATCGCTTTTGAGTGTAATAGGCCTCGCTATGCCACCCTAATGAATGTCTTTGACATGCTCCTCGCTGCGAATTAGCAGCGAGGGTGTGCATATGATCGCGGTACTCAGTCGAGCACTTCCGGTTTAACCATCCACACGCTGCAAGGCATTTTGTACAGCAGCGTTTCGGCGGTACTGCCGAGCAGGCGCGATAGGCCGCGATGACCGACGCGGCCCATGACGATCACATCGACGTTGTAGGCATCGGCATAGCTGGACAGCACTTTCGCCGGGTTACCCAAGATCATATGGCGCTGCGCTGGCGGAATACCGTTGCGCGCGGCCAAATCATTGAAGGCCTGCCCCTGTTCGTCGAACAACCGTTTGGCGGCCACCGAAGAGAAGAACCCGGCACCGCTGCCGAATCCATACTCCTGAGCGCCGAGATCGGACAGGTCATGGGCATAAATCACCTCGACCTCGGCATCGCAGGCTGTCGCCAGTTTGACGGCTTCATGCAGGATGCGGTCGTTAAGGCTGTCGTAGTGCTCGTCGTGATGGAACGGGTCGACGGCCGCCACGATCTTGCGCGGTAACGCATGGGGCGCACCGCTGACAAAATGCAGTGGCACCGGGCATTCGCGAATCAGATGGACGTCCAGCGGCGTAAACATCAAGCGCGACAGCAGGGACTCATGCTCCAGCGCCTTGATCACCACGGCCATGGGCTCTTCCTTAAGACGAATCAGAATCTCCTGCAGCGGGCGCTCCACCCACGCCACTTCGGTGGTGACGGTCAGGCCGAGGTTGCGCAAGGGCCTGGCCTGATCCTCCAGCCACTGGTGATGGCGCTCTACATAGCCAATTCGCATCTGTTCCAGGGCCTGCTCGTTGACCAGGCCGGCGGTAGCCAGGCCTTCCAGGTAATCGAAGGCGAGGATGTGCAGCGCCGCGCCTTCAGCCTTGGCCAGGGCGGCGGCCCGGTCGAAGGCGGGGCTGTGTTCCATCAGTGGCGAAACCAGCAGTAAGAAACGTGCTTGAGCAGACATGGGCAATCTCCCTTGGGTAACCAGCAGATAGCATCGGGCAATGATACTTACTCTAGATCATGGCGCCGGGCGCCGGCGCCGGTTTGACTTGCATCAAGTCGCCTTGAGCCAGGGCACGCTCAGCGACATCCGGCCGGGTGTCTCGATCAATCAGAGGATTGTTGATAATGATCAACCCCCGTGTTGTCATCGCGGTGCAGTCTGGATGTCATTCAGGCTTTTCCAGACGCAGGAGGTCACGCCGTGGCAACCATGAGAGCAGCTGTCTTCGTTGAAAAAAACCGCATCGTCCTCGACGACAAACCCATCCCCGAAGTCGGCCCGCTGGACGCGTTGGTGCGTATCACCACCACGACCATCTGCGGCACCGACGTGCATATCCTGCGCGGTGAGTACCCGGTGGCCAAAGGGCTGACCGTGGGCCATGAACCGGTGGGCGTGATCGAGCGGCTGGGCTCCCAGGTGCGTGGTTTCGTTGAGGGGCAGCGGGTGATCGCCGGCGCCATCACGCCCAGCGGGCAGAGTTATGCCTGCCTGTGCGGCTGCGGCTCCCAGGACGGCCCCGACACCCGGCATGGCTTTCGCGCGGCCGGCGGCTGGAAGTTCGGCAATACCATCGACGGCTGCCAGGCCGAATACGTGCTGGTCCCCGATGCGCTGGCCAACCTGTGCCCGATCCCCGATGGGCTGAGCGACGAACAAGTGCTCATGTGCCCGGACATCATGTCCACCGGCTTTTCCGGCGCCGAGCGCGGTGAGGTGACCATCGGCGACACCGTCGCGGTCTTCGCCCTCGGGCCGATCGGCCTGTGCGCGGTGGCGGGCGCCCGGCTCAAAGGCGCGTCGATGATCATCGGTGTCGATGGCGTCAGCGAGCGCATGAACGTCGCCCGCAGCCTGGGCGCCACCCATATCGTCGACTTCAAGAAAGGCAATGTGGTCGAGCAGATCATGACCATCACCGACGGCCGTGGGGTCGATGTGGCGATCGAGGCCCTGGGGACCCAGGGTACGTTCGAGTCGGCATTGCGCGTGCTGCGTCCGGGAGGGAGGGTCTCCAGCCTGGGGGTCTACTCCAGCGACCTGCGCATTCCCTACGACGCGTTCAGCGCGGGCTTGGGGGATTACAGCATCGTGTCGACCCTGTGCCCTGGCGGCAAGGAACGCATGCGCCGTTTGCTCGCCGTGGTGGCCAGCGGCGGGGTGGATCTGTCGCCCCTGGTGACGCACCGTTTCAAGCTCGACGATATCGAGGCCGCCTATGAGCTGTTTGCCCATCAGCGCGACGGTGTCATGAAGGTCGCGATCACGCCCTGAAGGCGCCTGTAAATGACGCAAACCCTCGGGCTGGCCGGTGCCGCCGCGGCGCTGGGCATCGGCATGCTGATCGGCCTTGAGCGCGAACGCCACAAGGGCCAGGGCGAGTTGCGCGCGTTTGCCGGTTTGCGCACCTATTCGATTACCGCGTTATTGGGCTACGTCTCGCAGCAAGTCGGCGGTGGCCTGTTGCTGGGCCTGATCGCCGGGTGTCTGGCTGTGATCGTCAGTACCGCTTACTGGAAGAGCCGGGACAACGACCCGGGGATCACCAGTGAAGTGGCGTTGCTCACGGTGCTGCTGCTGGGCGCCTGGTGTGGGGTCGCTCCCGAACTGGCCACGGCCGTCGGCGTGGTGGTGGCCGGCCTGCTGGCCTATCGCGACAAGTTGCACAACTTTGCTCGCAGTCAATTGACCGATGTGGAAATGCGCGACGGCCTGTTGCTGTTGGTCGTTGCGCTGGTGGTCCTGCCGTTGGCGCCGGATCGCTTTATCGGCCCCTACGGCGCGCTGAACCCGCGCACCATCTGCACGCTGACGGTGTTGTTGATGGCGGTCGGCGCGGTGGGGCATGTGGCGGTGCGCGCGCTGGGACCACGTTATGGCTACGTCGTGAGCGCCATTGCTTCGGGGTTCGCCTCCAGTACCGTGACCGTTGCTGCCATGGGCCAGATGGTCGCCAAAGAGCCGGAGCACCTGCGCATCCTCGCGGCGGCGGCCATTTTCTCGAATATTGCGACGGTGGCCCAGGTGGCGCTGATCCTCGGCACCGTGGAGCCGGCGCTGCTGTCGCAGATGGCCTGGCCGCTGCTCGCCGGGTTTGCCACCACCGCGTTGTACGGTGTGTGCCTGATGTGGCACGCGCCGACGGCGGCGGCCAGCCAAACCATCAAGGTGGGCGGCGCATTCGACCTCAAGCTGGCGCTGATCATGGTCGTGACCCTGACCGGCATTACCTTCTTGTCGTCGCTGATGCTCCATCACTTCGGCCAGGTCGGCGTGATATTGACTGCCACCCTGAGTGGCTTTGCCGATGCCCACGCGTCCATCGCCTCGATCGCGGCCCTGGCCACCAGCGGCCAGTTGTCCCTGGGGGCCGCGTCCATCCCGGTGTTGCTCGCGGTCAGTTGCAACGCGCTGAGCAAGTGCGTGGTGGCCGGGGTCAGCGGCGGTCGTCACTTCGCGGTGTATGTGATCGTCGGCCAGGTCTTGCTGGTCGGCGCGATGTGGCTGGTCACATGGGCCGGCTGATGCTCCGTCAGGCAGGGATTTCCAGGGTCGCCCGCAGGCCGCCGGCCGCCAGGTTTTCCAGGCTGACCTGGCCGCCCAGGCGTTGGGCGATGGTTTGTACGATGGTCAGGCCCAGGCCTGCGCCTTGGGCATTGCCACGGCTGTAGAAGCGTTCGAACAGGCGCTCGCGCTGGTTTTCGTCGATGCCAGGGCCCTGATCGTCGACGGTAAGGGCAAAACGCATGGCGTTCTTGCGCAAGCCCACGGTGATCACCCCGTGTTCCGGGGAGAAATTCGCGGCGTTGGTCACCAGGTTGGTCAGGGCGATATTGATCGCGGCGGTATCGGTATTCACCGGGCACGGGCCATCCTCGACGTCGAATACCAGCTCAAGGCCTTTGCTCAACAGCCACGGGGTCAACTGAATCAGGGTTTCGCGCACCGTTGTCGCCAGGTCGACGGCCTGCAGCGGCGGTTGCCCGGCGCTGGGCTCCAGGCGCGCCATGGTCAGCAATTGGTTGACCAGGCGGCTGGTACGGTCGACGCCGGCGATCAGAAAGGCCAGGGACTCGCGCCGTTCGGTTTCTGTGCCGGCTTCCAGCAGGTTCTGGGCATGCACGCGCAATACCGCCAATGGTGTACGCATTTCATGGGCCGCATCGGCAATAAAGCGCCGTTCGCGGCCGAGCATTTCCTGGATCTGCGCGAGCATGCGGTTGAGCGCCGCCTGCATCGGCTCAAGCTCCGTGGGCAGCGGCGTCAGTTGCATCGGTTCGAGCGAGCCCGAATGCCGCGCACGCAGGGTGGCGGCCATGTCGGCCAGGGGCTTGAGGCCCCAGCCGATCGCCAGCCAGACCATCGCCGCGAGAATCAGGCTGCCCAGCACGTTGGGCCACAAGGTATGCCGCACGATGCGTTGCACCAGGTCGGCGCGCACGTCGTCGCGCTCGCCCACCCAGATCCGCAGGCCGTTGTCCTTGTCCTTGAGCACAAAGCCGCGCCATTGACGGCCGTTCAGGTCTTCGACGTTGCTGAAGCCCGGCTGGGTGGGCGCGGGGACAAATGACGGGGCGCTGGCGGTGAACACCAGCAGTTCGCCCTTGGGGTTCCACACCTGGAAGGCGACTTTGCTTTCGTAGGGGTGCCCATCCACCTTGGGCATCGCTTCGCCCAAGGCTTTGTTGAACGCGCGGTACAGGTCTTCCTGGTCCTGGCTGGCCAGCGGCATGCTCATCACGCCCTGGAGCAGGCGGGCGTTCTGCGCCAGTTGCGCGTCATAGACTTCGGCGATTTCGTGGTTGCTGTCATGCAGGTTGAGCGCGCTGATCAGCAGCAGGCCGACGAGCAGCAGGCCGATGATCAGGGTCAGGGTTCGCCGTCGTATAGAAGTCATCCGCGCTCCTCAACCAGATAGCCGACGCCGCGAACGGTGCGGATCAGCTCGCTGGAGAACTTCTTGCGCAGGTGATGGATATGCACTTCCAGGGTGTTGCTTTCAGCTTCTTCGTTCCAGCCGTAGAGCAACTGCATCAACTGGTCGCGGGTCATGACGCGGCCCGGTGGCGACAGCAGTTCGTGCAGCAGTTGGTATTCCTTGGGGGTGAGCAGCACCGGTTCGCCGTGGTAGCTGACCTGTTGCGTGCTCGGGTCCAGGCAGATGCCCGCGTGTTCGATCATCACCCGTGCGCGCCCGGCGCTGCGGCGCAGCAACGCGCGCAGGCGCGCCTTGAGTTCGGCCAGGTCGAAGGGCTTGATCAGGTAATCGTCGGCGCCGGCGTCCAGCCCGGCGATCCGGTCTTCGGTGGCATCCCGTGCCGTGAGGATCAGCACCGGCAGGTTCGAGCCGCTGTCGCGCAAGCGGCGCAGCACCTCCAGCCCATCCATGCGCGGCAGCCCGAGATCGAGCACCGCCACGTCAAAGGTTTCGCTGAGCAGTGCATGTAATGCACTGCTGCCATCTTTGAGCCAATCAACGGTGTAGCCCTCTCGCACCAGCGCCTGGTGAATACCTTCACCCAATGCTTCGTCGTCCTCGATCAGTAATAGGCGCACGCGGACTCCTGTCAGTTGAGTTTTTTGTTGATGTCGGCCAGCACGCTTTCGATCTCTTTGCGCCGTCCGGCATCGGCGGTTTCCCGGCCCGGCCGTGGAGCGGCGAGCAAGGCTTTTTGCAGGGCCTCGCGGGCTTCGCTGTAGCGTTTCTGCCGGTACAGGTGGTCCCCCCAGAAATACAGACTATCTATGCCCGTCGGGTTCAGTTGCAAGGCCTGTTTGAGTAACTGGTCAGCCTTGTCGGCATCGCCGAAGCCGATCGGCCAGCCGGGAACCCGATCATACAATGCGGCGAGGCTGGTGTAGGCCGAGCCTTGCAGGGCCTTGGGGTCGAGGGCGAGGGCTTTTTCCAGGTCGACCTTGGCCGCCTTGACCTTGCTCAACGCGCCAAGCCCGCCCTGGGCACCGGCCCAGCTGCTGCTGACGATGCCGGACCAGATCCAGGCCTCGGCCGCTTGAGGGCGCGCCTGGGTGAAGGCTGTCGCCTGGGCGGCGAGTTGCTCAAAGGCCTTGGTGCGCTGTTCCTCGGGCAAGTTGTATTGAATATGGGCCCAGCGTGTCTGGATCTCGGTCAGGCGTTGCTGGTCGGCGCTGTCCAGCGCCCAGGTGAGTGGGCTCAGGGCGGTGAGCAGCAGCGCGGCGATGAGGCGTTTCATGGGTTCAGATCCTTTTTCACGGGTTTATCGCTGAGGCGGCGGACCAGCGGCAGTTGTTTGCGCAAGCCACGGTCGACCAGGTTCGGCAGCAGGCTGTTGAGGCGCACAAAAAAGCGCTCCGGCCAGCCCAGGTAAAGGTCGCGGCGGTCGTTGGCAATCGCTTTGATCACGGCGGCGGCCACGCTGTGCGGGTCGTCGACGTTGGATTTGAGCGCATCGTTCAAGGCCTGCGCCGCGGGGCTGTTCATGCGCGTGTGGGTGGCACGCGGCGCGACGTACAACACGCCGACCCGCGTATCGGCCAGTTCCCGGCGCAGGGCTTCGGAAAACCCGCGCAAGGCGAACTTGGTCGCGCAGTAGGTGGCATAGCCGGGGTAACCGATGGAGCCGTAAGTGGAGCCGACGTTCACCACCATCGCGCTCGCGGCTTGCTTGAGCATGGGCAGCAGCAGCTTGGTCAGGCAGATCGGCGCGGTGATGTTCAACGCGAGCATGCCGTTGATCTCGTTTTCGTCGAGCTGTTCCAGCATGGCGAAGTGGTTGATCCCGGCTGCGTTGATCAGCAGGTTGACGCCGCCGATGGCTTGCGCGGCGGCCAGCACCTTGCGCCGGTCGTTGAGGAAGGTCAGGTCGGCGCCGACCCAGCACAGTTGTTCCGGGTATTGCGCCAACAAGGCTTCCAGCGGTTCGCGATGACGCGCCACGGCCAGCACATGCGCGCCACTGGCGCACAGTGCGGTGGCAATCGCCAGGCCAATGCCACCGCTGGCGCCGGTCAGCACCACACGGGCTTCAGACAGGCGCATGGGGAGCCTCCCCGCTACGCGGCAGGTTGCGGAACATGTCGGTGTACAGCGCGTACACGACTTTGGAGGCGCGGATCACGGCGGCCTGGTCTTCGGGGTCGTCCAGGCTGTTCATCAAGCGGCGGTACGTTTCCATGTGCCCGATGTCCAGGGCACCGTGGGAGCTCAGGTAGCTGAACGCCGTCTCCGGCAGTTGCAGATGATCGCGGATGCTGCCGGCGGCGTGGGTGGCCAGGGCGATGCTGGTGCCTTCCAGTACATTGACCATGCCGAACAGGCCGACCGGGTTGTCACGGGCGATCAGGTCGTAGAGGTAGCTGACCATCAACTCGATGGGCAAGCCCGGGCGTCCGTCACGTACCGCGTCGCGGTCGCCGCCACAGGCCTCGATGTCATCGAGCACCCATTGCTCATGGCCATATTCATCCTCGATGTAGTCGCTGACTGCCTTGCGCAACCACTCCAGGCGCGAGGGCAGGCGCGCACCGCAGGCCATCATCAACGGCACGGTGTGGCGCACGTGGTAGTAGGCCTGGGCGAGGAATTCACGGTAGCTCTCCAGGCTGACCTTGCCTTCCAGTGCATCACGGATGATCGGCAGGCTGAACAGGGCCTGGCGTTCTTGTTGGGTAGCGTCTTGCAGGGTGTCGAAAAAGTTCACGATGAAGTTTCCTCGTTGAGTGCAGGGGCAAGTTGGGATTGATAACGCGCGACGATGGCGTCACGCCGTGGCCGGCCGTTGGCGGTGAGCAAGCCGTTGGCGGCGGTGAACGGTTCTTCCAGGCGCGTCCAGCAATGCACCTGTGCGTAGTCGGGCAGGCCGCTGTTGGCCAGGGCCACGGCGGCGGCCAGTTGGGCGTCGGTGCAGTCGGCGCGATGAGGCCACAGCAGCGCGTGGTTCTGCGGCAGGGCTTCGCCGTAGACGAAGGCCTGGGCGATGGCGCCGCCCTGGGTCAGTTCGGCCTCGACCCAGTCCGGGTTGACGTTGCGCCCGTAACTGGTGACGAACTGATGCTTCTTGCGGCCTTTGAGGTAGAGAAAACCGTCGTCGTCGAACGCGCCCAGATCACCGCTGGGCCACCATTGTTCGGGCTGTTCGGGCTGGCCCAGATAGCCGAGCAAGGTCGAGCCCTTGATCAGCACCTCGTTGTCTTCGGCGAGGCGGATCTCCACATGGGGCAGCGGCTGGCCAACACTGCCGGCGCGCTGGGCGCCGGGCCGGTTGAGGCACACCACCGAGGCGCATTCCGACAGGCCGTAACCTTCGAACACCGGCACGCCCAAGTGCTGCGCGCGCAGCAGCAAGGCCTTGGAGACCCGCGCACCGCCCACCGCGGCAAAGCGCAGGCCTTGCGGGTTGAAGGCTTTCTGCTCGGCGGCAATGACCAGCATCAGCAGCAACTGCGGAACCAGGATCAGGCTGTGGGGTTGGCGCACCGCCAGGCAACCGAGCAATTGCGCGGCGTCCACCGCACTGGCGCCCTGGATGCCCAGGCTCTTCTGGCTGGGCAGGCTCAAGGTGGCGCCGGCATACAGCGCGGCGTAGCACCCCAGGTTCTCGAGCAGGATGGCAAGCGGCAATAATGACAGGTGATGGCGCGGGTCGCTGGCATGGCTGGCCTGGTACAACTCGCGGGCCACCCGCAGTACGCTGTCGGCGCTCAGGCACACGCCTTTGGGCGTGCCGGTGGTGCCGGAGGTAAAGGTCACCTTGGCCGTGCCCAGAGGCATTGAAGGGCGGCCGTCGAACGCGCGGCACCAGAAGTCACCGGTTTTGCGGTAACCGCCAGCGTGCAATTCGGCGTCCAGGTAGGGCTCGGCGATCACGCGCTCGGCGTGGCTCTGTTCCAGGCAGTGGGCGCGTTGGGTCGGGCTGAAGAACGGCGGCAGGGTCAGGCAGGTCAAGCCTTCGAACAGGATCGCCAGGTCCCACAGCATGGCCTCGATGCCATTGTCCAGGGCCAGCGCCACCACCTTCACGCCTTCATCGCGCAGGCGTTCCTGTCGAGCGGTCACCTCGGCGAACAGCGCGGTGTAATCCATCTTCAAGGTGTCGCCCCACAGGGCGACGGCGCCGTCATTGCGTTCGGCATAGCCGCGAAGAACAGCGTGGAAACGGCGGGTTTCAGGCGACATGGCTGGCATCCTCAATCGTGGTCGGCAACCCCAGGCGCGAGAACAGGCCCATGTTGCGCAGATGGATGAAGCCGGCGCGGATATTGCCGACATGCACCCAGGGTTGGCTTTCGTAATAACTGCCCCAGTGATGGCGCTCATCGCCCAGGCGCTGCGGGTCGGCGGCGCACAGGGTGACGGGCTTCAGACCGAGGCGATGGAAACTGTTGACCAGGCCGATATTGCCGGTGAACGCCACCCACTCCAGGCCGGCCATCGCCAGCAACCAGGTGATGGCGATGATGCTCAGGCGCGCACTGCCGGTGTCGCTGGCGGCCAGGTTGCCGACTTCGGCGATGGCCCGGCGGTCTACCGGTTGCGCGGCGGCGGCGCTGATCAGCGGCTCGATCGGATGGTCGAGGTAGCGCTCCAGGAACAACGGCTCGGCGCTCGCCAGGCGCACCCCGGCGACGGCGCAGAGTTCACCGTTGGCCTGGCTGACGCCAAACAGCTGCGGCATGAAATGACGGATATCGGCACCGTGGGCAATCCGAAAGCGCTGCTGGATGAAGGCTTCGAAGGCCGGGCGTTGGGGGTCTTGGGGCAGTGCTCGGGAAAGGCACAGCGATGCGCTGTCGGCTTGGCCGAACAGCAGGGGCAGGGGGATCTTCCAATCGATACTGGGCATTGGCGTTATGCCTCCCAAGTGAAGTTGGGAGGAGTATCGAGGGCGTTTCTTAACGAAGTCTGAAGGTGCTGAAAATGATCGTTTCAGCGATCTTCAGATTGTCTTAAGACTAGCCGGGCAGGGTGATCGCGACTTTATCAAGGCCGGGTTCGGCCCCACCCCCTGCACAAGGTGCCTTTTCTATGAGCGAAAACCTGATGACAGCGCGCTACTCAAGGCTGTCGATGATTCTGCACTGGTTGATGCTGGCGTTGTTTGTCGGCGTGTACGGTTGCATCGAAATCAAAGGTCTGTTGCCCCGCGGGCACGCACTCAAGGGGCTGTTCCTCGGCGCCCATGCGCTGTTCGGTATCGGGATTTTCCTGCTGGTCTGGCTGCGCCTGCTCGGGCGCCTGACGCCGCGCCCACCGATCGTGCCGCGCCCGCCGGCCTGGCAGACGGGCATGTCGCACCTGATGCACCTGGCGTTGTACGGCCTGATGATCGTCACGCCGCTGCTGGCCTGGCTGATGCTCAACGCCGCAGGCAAACCGGTGCCGTATTTCGAGTTTTCCTTGCCGACCCTGGTCGCAGCGGACCCCGACCTGGCCAGGCAGTTCAAGCACTGGCATGAATGGTTGGGCAGCGCCGGTTATTGGCTGATCGGCCTGCACGCCGCAGCCGGTTTGTTCCACCACTATTGGGTGCGGGACAACACCTTGCTGCGCATGCTGCCAAAACGTTAAGAACGCTGAGGTTGCGGTTAAGTCGCTTGATGAAACGTTTCATCAAGCGACAAACGGGCTACGCAAGCGCTTGCGTAAGCAAATCTATCTGATTAGAGTCGGTGGTGATCGGCTCTGATCCAAGGAGCGCGAATACAAAAATAATAAATTCAGGAGCTCAGTCATGAGCCTCGAACCCTTGCTTGAAATGCAGGGCATCAGCAAAACCTTCAACGGTTTGCGCGTGCTCAAGAATGTCAGCCTGAAAGTCTACCCCGGCGAAATCCACGCCTTGATGGGGGAGAACGGCGCCGGCAAATCCACCCTGATGAAAATCCTCTCCGGCGCTTACCAGGCCGACCCGGGCGGCGCCATCCGCATCGCCGGCCAGCCTGTCGCCACGTTCGACCCCGCCACCGCCAAAGCCCTCGGCATCGCCGTGATCTATCAGGAACTGAGCCTGTGCCCGAACCTGAGCGTGGCCGAGAACATCTACCTGGGCCGTGAACTGCGCCGTGGCTGGACCATCGACCGCCAGGGCATGCAGGCCGGTTGCGTGGAAGTGCTGCAACGCCTGGGCGCCGAGTTCACCGCGGCAACGCGGGTCAGCAGCCTGTCGATTGCCGAACGCCAATTGGTGGAAATCGCCCGCGCCCTGCATGCCCACGCCAAGATCCTGGTCATGGACGAGCCCACCACGCCGCTCTCGTCGCGCGAGACCGACCGCCTGTTCGCGCTGATCAAACAGCTGCGCAGCCAGGGCCTGGCGATCATCTATATCAGCCATCGCATGGCTGAGATCTACGAACTGTCGGACCGGGTTTCGGTGCTGCGCGACGGCCAGTACATCGGCGAACTGACTCGCGACGCGCTGTCGGCCGAGGTATTGGTGAAGATGATGGTCGGCCGCGACCTCTCCGGTTTCTACAAGAAGGAACACGCGGCCTATGACCCTGGCGCGGTGGTGATGCGCGTGCGCGACATGGCCGATGGCAAACGCGTGCGCAACTGCAGCTTCGACCTGCATGCCGGCGAAGTGCTGGGCATCGCCGGCCTGGTGGGGGCAGGGCGCACCGAACTGGCGCGGCTGATCTTCGGCGCCGACCCGCGCACCGGCGGCACCCTGGAAGTGGTGGGCAAGACCGTCACCCAACTGCGCACCCCGGCCGACGCGATCCGCGCCGGCGTGGTGTACCTCACCGAAGACCGCAAGGCCCAGGGCCTGTTCCTGGACATGAGCGTGGCCGACAACATCAATGTCTGCGCCTGTGTGCCGGACGCCCATGCCGGTGGCGTGCTCAATCGACGGCATGCCGCGCAACGCTCGCAGGATGCGATCAAGTCGCTGTCGATTCGCGTGGCGTCGGGCAAGGTCAACGTCGGCGCGTTGTCCGGCGGCAATCAGCAAAAGGTCTTGTTGGCGCGGCTGCTGGAGGTCAAGCCGCATGTGCTGATCCTCGACGAACCCACGCGCGGCGTGGACATCGGCTCCAAATCCGAGATCTACCGCATCATCAATCAACTGGCGCAGGCCGGTGTAGGCGTCGTGGTGATTTCCAGCGAGTTGCCGGAAATCATCGGCACCTGCGACCGCGTGCTGATCATGCGCGAAGGCCAGTTGGTGGCCGAAGTCGGCGGGGCTTCGGGCCACGTCATTTCCCAGGAACGTATTATTGACCTCGCCACCGGTGGCGATCAGGTGGCTGCCCATGGCTGATTCGAACAACACAATGACCCTCCCGCCAATCGGCAAGGCCGAGCGGCTCAGGGAACTGATGCGCAGCGTCGGCATGTTGCCGGTACTGGTCCTGCTGCTGGTGGGCTTTGCCCTGGCCAGTGAAAACTTCCTGACGGTGCAGAACCTGTCGATCATCACTCAACAGGCCTCGGTCAACGTGGTGCTGGCGGCGGGCATGACCTTTGTGATCCTCACTGCCGGCATCGACCTGTCCGTCGGTGCGATCCTCGCAGCGTCCGCCGTGGTGGCGTTGCAGGCCTCGATGTCGCCGCAGTTCGGCATGTTCGGGATTGCCGCCGGGATTGGCTTTGGCCTGTTGCTGGGCCTGGTCAACGGTGGGTTGATTGCGTTCATGCGCTTGCCGCCGTTTATCGTCACCCTCGGCGCGCTGACCGCCATGCGCGGCCTGGCGCGTTTGCTGGCCGACGACAAGACCGTGTTCAACCCCGACCTGCCGTTTGCCTTTATCGGCAATGACTCGATACTCGGCGTGCCGTGGTTGGTGGTGATCGCGGTCGCGGTGGTGGCGTTGTCGTGGTTCATCCTGCGGCGCACGGTGATGGGCGTGCAGATCTATTCGGTGGGCGGCAACCCGGAAGCGGCGCGGCTTTCCGGGATCAAGGTGTGGAAGGTGCTGCTGTTCGTCTACGCGATGTCCGGTGCGTTGGCCGGGCTTGGCGCGGTGATGAGTGCTTCACGCCTGTTCGCCGCCAATGGCCTGCAACTGGGGCAATCCTACGAGCTGGATGCGATCGCCGCGGTGATCCTCGGCGGCACCAGCTTTACCGGCGGCGTCGGCACCATCGGCGGCACGCTGATCGGCGCACTGATCATCGCGGTACTGACCAATGGCCTGGTGCTGCTGGGCGTCTCGGATATCTGGCAGTACATCATCAAGGGCATCGTGATCATCGGCGCGGTCGCGCTGGATCGCTATCGCCAGTCCGGTGCGCGGACCTGAGTTCACTCCTACAACAATCACAAGAGAGACCCACATGAACCTAAAACACATCTTCCCCGTCATTGCCTTGGCTGCCCTGATGTCCCAAGCCGTGGAAGCGCGTGAATTGAAAGCCCTGGGCATCAGCATGGGCTCGCTGGGCAACCCGTATTTCGTGACCCTGGCCGACGGCGCCACGGCCCGCGCCAAGGAGCTGAACCCCGGCGTCAAGGTCACGTCGGTGTCGGCCGACTATGACTTGAGCAAGCAGTTTTCGCAGATCGACAACTTCATCTCGTCCAAGGTCGACCTGATTCTGATCAACGCCGTCGACCCCTCCGCGATGGCCTCGGCGATCAAGAAAGCCCGTGACGCCGGTATCGTCGTGGTGGCGGTGGACGTGGACGCCAAGGGGGTCAACGCGACCGTGCAGACCGACAACGTCGAAGCCGGCAAACTGGCCTGCCAATTCCTGGTGGACAAGCTCGCGGGTAAAGGCAACGTGATTATCCAGAACGGCCCGCAAGTGACCGCCGTGACCGACCGCGTCAAAGGTTGCAAGGCCGCCTTGGCCGCTGCGCCGCAGATCAAGGTGCTGTCCGATGACCAGGACGGCAAGGGCTCGCGTGAAGGCGGCCTGAACGTGATGCAGGGCTACCTCACGCGTTTTGCGAAAATCGACGGTCTGTTCGCGATCAACGACCCCCAGGCCATCGGCAGCGACCTGGCGGCCAAGCAGCTTAAACGCAGCGGTATCATCATCACCTCGGTAGATGGCGCGCCGGATATCGAGAATGCGCTGAAGACCGACACCCAGATCCAGGCGTCCTCCAGCCAGGACCCATGGGCCATGGCGCAGACGGCGGTGAACATCGGCAATGACCTTCTCAACGACAAGGCGCCGGCCGAAACGGTTACGCTGCTCACGCCCAAACTGATCACCCGCGACAACGTCGCGACGTACAGCGGTTGGTCGAGTAAACACTGAGTCATTGAGGGGGGACAGCGCCGTGGTCACCATGGATGACGTCGCAAGCAGAGCGGGGGTGTCGACGTCAACGGTGTCCCATGTGTTGAACGGCACCCGCAAGGTCAGCCCGGCCACGGTGCAAGCGGTGCAGCGCGCGATCCAGGAACTGGGTTATATCCCCAACACCCTGGCGCGTTCGCTGGCGCGTTCGAGCACCAACACCATCGGCGTGGCGATCTCGGCGCTGTCCAATCATTACTTCAGCGAAACCGTACACGCGATCGAAACCGAGTGTGCCAAGCACGGCTACATGATGCTGTTCGTCGATACCCACGACGACCCGGAGCAGGAGCTGCGGGTGGTCACGGCGCTGCATCACCGGCGCGTCGACGGCATTGTATTGGCGCCCTCGAACGGTTCGCTGGCCCTGGAGTATCTGCGGGCCAGCGAGATTCCGGCGGTGCTGGTGGACCGGATGATGAGTGAACAATTCGATCAGGTCGGGGTGGCGAATACCCAGCCCACCCAGGCGCTGATTGCCCACCTGATCGCCCATGGGCATCGCCGAATCGGCTTCATCGCCGGGCGCCTGGGGTTCAGCACCACGGATGAACGGGTGGCCGGTTACCGCGCGGCATTGGCGGCCGCGGGGCTGGCGTTCGATCCGCAACTGCTGGTCAACGGCGGCTCCAACACCGAACCGGCACGCCAGGCCACGGTGCAGTTACTGGGCCTGGCTGCGCCGCCGACCGCGATCATGGCCGGCAACAACCTGATGACCCTCGGCGCCATGCAGGCCTTGCGCGATGCACATATCGAAGTGCCGGCGCAGATGGCGCTGGTGGGCTTCGATGATTTTGATTGGGCGGATTTCTTTGTGCCGCGCCTGACATTGATCGCCCAGCCGGTCCAGGCGCTCGGCGCTCGTGCGGTCAACCTGTTACTGCAACGCATGGCCGCACCCGATGCGCCGACCCGCAGTGTGCGTCTGGAGCCGAACCTGCAAATACGTAACTCCTGTGGCTGTGATTGATTGGAATGACACGCGTATGAACACTGCTGTTTCCCTCGGCATCGACCTGGGCACCTCGGAACTCAAAGCCATCCTGATGGACGCCAGCGGCGCGGTGCTGGCTCAGGCCGGCGTGCGCTTGAGCGTCTCGCGCCGGCACCCCGGCTGGTCCGAACAGGCGCCGCAAGACTGGTGGCAAGCCTGTTTGCAGGCGCTGGATGTGTTGCGCGCTCATGAATCGTTTGCCGGTGTGGCGTGCATCGGCCTGTCTGGGCAAATGCACGGCGCGGTATTGCTGGGGGATGACAACCGCGTGTTATACCCGGCGATTCTGTGGGACGACTCGCGCGCGGTGGCCGAAGCGGCACAGCTCGGCCCAGGGTTTGCCGACGTCACCGGCAGCTTGCCCATGGCCGGCTTGACCGCGCCGAAACTGCTCTGGCTGCAACGGCATGAGCCCGAAGTGTTCAAGGCCATCGATTGCGTGTTGTCGCCCAAGGATTACCTGCGCCTGCGCTTGAGTGGGGAGCGCGTCAGCGAGATGTCCGATGCGGCCGGAACGCTGTGGCTGGACGTGGCCAATCGTCAATGGTTCAGCCCCATGCTGCGGGCCACCGGCCTGGCGCCGGAACAAATGCCCAGGCTGGTGGAGGGCGGTGCGGCAAGCGCGTGTCTGACCGCCCGCGAGCTGGGTTTGCGCGCCGAGGTGGTGATTGCCGGCGGCGGTGGCGACAACCCGGTTGCGGCGGTCGGCATCGGCGCGATCAATGCCGGCGACGGTTTCATCACGTTGGGCACCAGCGCGGCGATTGTCGCGATCACCGACCATGCGGCGGGCAACCCGGCCAGCGCGGTACACAGCTTCTGCCATGCGCTGCCCGACCGTTGGTACACCATGGGCGCGATGCTGGCCGGCGCCAGTTGTTTGCGCTGGGTCACGCGCCTGACGGGCATGCCGGATGAACAGGCGCTGTTGGATCAGGTCCAGGCCCAGTTGCCCATCGGCCAATCGGTGCCGCTGGATACGCCGTTGTTCCTGCCGTACCTGGCCGGCGAACGCACCCCGCATAACGACCCTTTATTACGCGGCGGCTTTATGAACCTGGGCCACGACTGCACCCCGGCGATGCTGGGGTATGCGGTGATGGAAGGTGTGGGTTTTGGCCTGCTCGACGCGTTGCGCGTGGTGCAATCGAGCGGCGCCGACGTCACCGCCTGTGCGCTGGTGGGTGGCGGCGCGCGCAGTGAGTATTGGGCGCAGTTGCTGGCCAACATTCTGCAGCGGGAAATCTTCACGCTGCACGGCAGTGAACTGAGCGCGTGCATCGGCGCGGCGAAGTTGGGCTTTTTGGCCATCGGGCAGGGCGCGGCGTTGCTCGCGGCGGGCATGCCGGTCAAGGCGCGGTATGTGCCGGACGTGGCGCAACAGCCGGTGCTGGAGGCGCGTTATCGCAAGTTTCAGGGGCTGTTGGGCGCGGCCAAGGCTCTGCACGACTGACTTGATCCGGCCCTGTGGGAGGGAGTTTGCTCCCGATAGCGGAGTGTCAGTCACTGCATAAGTGCCTGAACCACTGCTATCCCCACCTAAGGTTTGTCGGCGTTAGTCCGTCAGCGGTGGCAGGCGCCGCTTCACTGGGGTTTTCTTGACGATGGCGGTGTTGGTTTCGGCATAGACGTTGAGCCGATCCAGCAGGCTGTCGAGGTGGTCCATGGTGCGTACATGCAGGCGTGCGATGAAGCAGTCCTCGCCGGTGACTTTGTCGCATTCGGTGAATTCGGGGATGGCCTGGATCTGCCGCTCCACTTCCTGCAATTGGCCGGGCAGGGGACGGATACGCACGATGGCTTGCAGCAGGTAGCCGAAGTGTTTGGGGTCGATGTCGACCGTGTAGTGGGTCAGCACACCGCGCTCTTCCAGGCGGCGCAGGCGTTCGCCGACGCTGGGCGAGGACAGGCCGGTGATGCCGGCCAGGGCCTTGAGGGACAGCCGGGAGTCGTCCATCAAAGCGCCGATCAGTTGTTGGTCGATGGTGTCGATCATGGTGTGCGCCTAATAAATAAAGGTCATTGAGGCTTTTCGCCTTTTTTAGGCGCTGGAGCCGCGGCGAACCAGCTTGCCATAATTGAGCCTCACTTGAGGAGTCTCAATCATGGATACATCCATCCGTCGCGGGTCGTGGGAAATGGTCGCCGCCATGCTGATCTCGGGCACCATTGGCTGGTTTGTACTGGTGTCGGGCGTATCGGTGCTCGAAGTGGTGTTCTGGCGCTGCGTGATCGGGGCGCTGACATTATTGCTGGTGTGCGCGCTGCTCGGGTATCTGCGCCGGGACTTGCTCAGTTGGGCCGGGCTCGGCCTGGCGATGCTCAGCGGAGTGGCCATTGTCGGCAACTGGTTGCTGCTGTTCGAATCGTATTCCCGCGCGTCCATCGCCATCAGCACTGCGGTGTACAACGTGCAGCCGTTCATGTTGGTGATGCTGGCGGCGCTGTTTCTCGGTGAAAAGCTCAGCGTGCCGAAGCTGGCGTGGCTGAGTGTGGCGTTCCTCGGGATGCTGGCGATTGTCAGCGCCCATGGCAATCAGCCAACCGGCGACGATTACCTGGCCGGTATCGCCCTGGCCCTCGGCGCGGCGTTTCTGTATGCGCTTGCCGCGCTGATCATCAAGCGCCTGAAGGCAGTGCCGCCGCATTTGATCGCGCTGATCCAGGTCACGACCGGTGCGTTGTTACTGGCGCCGCTGGTGCCGTGGCACAGTCTGCCGGTGGCGCACAACGCCTGGGCGGCCTTGTTGACGCTCGGGGTGGTACACACCGGTTTGATGTATGTGTCGCTGTACGGGGCGATCCAGAAGTTGCCGACGGCCATCACCGGCGCGTTGTCGTTTATCTACCCGATTGCGGCGATTCTGGTCGACTGGATTGCCTTCGGGCATCGCCTGGGTTGGCTGCAATGGCTGGGTGTCGCGGCGATTCTGTTGGCTGCCGCCGGGTTGCAAAGGGGCTGGTGGTGGCGCCCCAAAGCGGTGGTGCAAGTGCAGTGATCGAGAGCGAGCGCGCCGTTGCAGCGCGCCCGCGGTTCGATCAATGCGGCGCGCGCGGGATGGTCTTGAGCAGATCGTCCGGGCTGATGTAGCCGACCACGCTGCCTGGCTGCGGCAACCCGAGGATGTGCCCCTTGATCTTGCCCACCACATGCATTTCGCAAGGCTTGCAGTCGAATTTCAGGGTCAGCACTTCATCGCCATGGATCAACTGCATCGGCGCAACCTTGGTCTTCACCCCCGTCACGCCCTTGGCCTGTTTGGGGCAGAGGTTGAACGAGAAACGCAGGCAGTGCTTGGTGATCATCACCGGCACTTCACCGGTTTCTTCGTGGGCTTCGAAGGCCGCGTCGATCAGTTTCACGCCGTGGCGGTGGTAGAAATCCCGGGCCTTCTGGTTATACACGTTGGCCAGGAACGACAGGTGCGCTTCCGGGTACACCGGCGGCGGGCTGGTTTCGGCCTTGCGCCCACCACGCGGGTGAGCGTCGATGCGCGCCGCTGTCAGCGCTTCGATCACTTCACGGCGCGCGGCCTTGAGCTGCGAGTTGGGGATGAAGAACGCCTGCGGCGCATCCAGCTCGATGGCGGTGGCGTGGTATTCGGTGGTGCCCAGTTGGCCGAGCAGGTCACGCAGGGTGTCCAGCGCCTGTTCCGGCTTGTTGGCCGCGCCGAACGGGCCGGGCAGGGCGACGCTGGCGGTGATGCCTTCTTCGCTGGTGGCGTTCAGCTCCAGGCGCTCTTCGCGCAGTCGGGCGACCCACGACAGGCCGATCCGGCGCTCGGCGGAGGTTTTGAGCAGCGCCTGTTGCCAGTTGTGGTCGAGGTTGCGGTTCAGCGGGTGGTTGGGGCGCAACTGATGCAGGCCGGCCGGCATTTCGTTCGGCTCGACGCGATAGCGGTAGCGCTTCTCGCCGTCTTCCTCGAACTCGCCCTTGGCCTCGGCGATATTGGCGCGGAAACCCACCACTTCACGCTTGACCAGCACATTCAGGCCGTCGCCGTTGGACAGCGGCTCATGGGTGATCACTTGCAGGTCGCGTTTGCCGGCTTTTTCCACCACGCCCACCGGCAGGCCGGTGAAGGTCGGGGTGTCGAAGGCGCCGATGTCGATCTTGCGGTCGCTGACGAAATAGTCGGTGCTGCCCCGGTGGAAGGTCTTTTCCGGGTCGGGCAGGAAGAAATGCGCGGTCCGGCCGCTGGAAGCGCGGGCCAGGTCGGGGCGGTCTTCGAGGATCTCGTCGAGGCGCTGGCGGTAATAGGCGGTGATGTTCTTCACATAGCCCATGTCCTTGTAGCGCCCTTCGATCTTGAACGAGCGAACACCGGCATCGACCAGGGCGCGCAGGTTGGCGCTCTGGTTGTTGTCTTTCATCGACAGCAGGTGCTTTTCAAAGGCGACGACGCGGCCTTGATCGTCTTTGAGGGTGTACGGCAGGCGGCACGCCTGGGAACAGTCGCCGCGGTTGGCGCTGCGGCCGTTCTGCGCGTGGGAGATATTGCACTGCCCGGAGAACGCCACGCACAGGGCGCCGTGGATGAAGAACTCGATAGCGGCATCGGTTTCATCGGCAATGGCGCGGATTTCCTGCAGGTTCAGCTCGCGGGCCAATACCAGCTGCGAGAAGCCTGCCTGGTCGAGAAACTTGGCGCGGCCCAGGGTGCGGATGTCGGTCTGGGTGCTGGCGTGCAGCTCGATCGGCGGGATATCCAGCTCCATCACGCCCAGGTCTTGCACGATCAACGCGTCGACGCCAGCGTCGTAGAGCTGATGGATCAGCTTGCGCGCCGGTTCCAGTTCGTTGTCATGCAAGATGGTGTTGAGGGTGGTGAAGACGCGGGCGTGGTAGCGCCGGGCGAATTCGACCAACTGCGCGATATCGCTGACCTCGTTGCAGGCGTTGTGGCGGGCGCCGAAGCTTGGGCCGCCGATGTAGATGGCGTCGGCGCCATGCAGGATGGCCTCGCGCGCGATGGCGACATCGCGGGCAGGGCTGAGCAATTCCAGGTGATGCTTGGGCAAGGACATAGTTTTTTTAGTCAGGCTTGTCACGGTCGAGGCGCGCATTGTAGCCGTGAAACGCCTGACCGGCACCTACCGCAGGGCCGCCGGCGGGCTTGTCCTGCAAGGTGCCAGGCCAATGACGGGTGTTTCAATCGACGCGGGTTCAGGCCTTGGCGGCCATCGCGGTGACTTCCACGCGCATGCCTTCCACCGCCAGGGCCGCCACGCCAACTGCGGCACGCACCGGCCACGGCTTGGCGAAGAAGCGCTTGTAGACCTCGTTGAACGCCGCGCGGTCGGCCATGTCGGTCAGGTAGATGGTCAGGTGCATCACCCGGTCCATGGAACTGCCGGCGCGTTCAAGGGCGACTTTCAGGGCTTGCAGGGTGCATTCGCTTTGCGCGGTGATGTCGCCCAGTTCCAGGCTGCCGTCGGCGCGGGTCGGGATCTGGGTGGAGACCAGGATGCCGTTGAAGCCGATCACGTCGGAGGAAATCGAGTCGGCATCCGGATCAGGGGTGAAGGACAGGTCGTGGTTGGCCATGACGTTCTCTTGGCAGGGAAAAGGGCCGCCAATTTAAACACAGGGGGCGCGAGGATCAGTACTCTTCGGCGTTGCAGGCGTGGCGAGCGACGGGTATTTGACGTCAAATGATATTTATTTTTCATCGGTCAAGTCCGGTATTTATTGGCCGATAGCGCAGGAGATAACCCCCGATTCCACGCACGGCTGAGGCTACGTCATGTTCAATCACACACTAAAAACAGAACTGGCGGCCAGGAGGGCCGAAGTCGCTGAATACCAAGGATTGATTGCCGCGCTTGAGCGCTCCATGGCCGTGGTCGAATTCGACCTCAATGGCAAGGTGTTGCGCGCCAATGACAACTTTATGAAAACCCTGGGTTACAGCAGCGCTCAATTGGCCGGCAAGACCCACCGTGATTTTTGCCCGTCGGCGCTGACCAGCAGCCCTGCCTATGCCGAGTTCTGGCAGGAACTCAGGGCCGGCAAGTTCGTCTCGGGCACATTCAAGCGCGTGGACGCCCACGGCAAGATCATCTGGCTGGAGGCCAGCTACAACCCGGTGCTGGATGAGCGTGGCCAGGTCGTGAAAGTGGTCAAGTACGCCCTCGACGTCACGCGCAAAGTGGAGCAGGAGGCGGCGACCCGCAGCAAGCTGGCTGCGCTGGACCGGGCGATGGCGGTGATCGAGTTCGACTTGAACGGGCAAGTGCTCGATGCCAACGAGAATTTCCTCGCGGTCATGGGGTATTCACTGACGGAACTCAAAGGCAAACATCACCGTATGTTTTGCGAACCGACCCAGGTCAACAGCCCTGAGTACGCCGACTTCTGGCGGCGCTTGAACAATGGTGAATTCTTCACCGGGCAATTCAAGCGTATCGGCAAGCACGGCCGCGTGGTGTGGTTGGAAGCGAGTTACAACCCGGTGTATGACGGCGACGGCAAGCTGATCAAAATCGTCAAGTTCGCCAGCGACATCAGCGAGCGCGTCGAGAAGTTCGAGGAGGATTCACGCGGTGCTTCCCGCGCTTACCATATCTCCTCGGAAACCGAGCGATTCGCCGAACATGGCACCCAGGTGATCCACGAAACCGCCAGTGAAATGCGCCGCATTGCCGAAAACATCGGCGCCTCGGCACGTCTGGTGGGGCAACTGGGCGATCGTTCCGAGCAGATCACTGCGATCGTCAATACCATTCGCGGTATTGCCGACCAGACCAACCTGCTGGCGCTCAACGCCGCCATCGAGGCCGCGCGCGCGGGCGATCAGGGCCGTGGTTTTGCGGTGGTGGCCGATGAGGTCAGGCAACTGGCGGGGCGCACCAGCCGTTCGACGGCCGAGATTGCCGAGATGATCGGCCTGATTCTGTCGGAAACCCGTGACGCGGTCGCCAGCATGAGCGCGACCCAGGAAGGCGCGCAACGTGGCGTCAGCCTGGCCGACCAGGCGGGTTCGGTGATTCTGCAGATCCGCACCAGCACCAGCGATGCGGTGCAAGCCGTGAGCATGTTTGCGTCAAAGCTGGATGAGTCGGAGGTGGTTCCGAAAACCGCTGTCGGCTGGGTCGGCTAGACGCGCACCCGGGGTCAGTCTCACTCCTCTACATCCATGAACTCTTTGGCCCAGGCCACGTAGCTCTCCGGCAGGGTGTAGGTGTGAGTAAGCTCGGTGGCACTGAGGTTCGAGGTGCTGTGGGTGAGCTGACGTTGGGCGCGCAGGCTGTCGTAGGTGGCCTTGATCGCCGCGAAGTAGGCGCCGTGGCCGGCCACCACGATGCGTACTCCCAGGCTTGCCAGGCGCTGGCTGTCATTGAGTTTCGGGTTGCCGTAGGTCACCAGCATCAAGGGCACCGTGAGTTGTTGCGCAATCTGCTCAAGGTGCTCGAAGTCGCTGACACCCACCATGCAGATCCCATCGGCACCGGCTTTTTCATAGGCCAGGGTGCGTTCGATCACGGCCTCGGTCGGCAACACCTTCGCGTTAGTGCGGGCGATGATGGACAGCTCGGGGTCGACCCGTGCTTCAAGGGCGGCCCTGACTTTGCCGATGCCTTCCTCGATGGAAATCAGATCGGTCGATTTGCGCCCGAACTGCGCCGGCAACAGCGTGTCTTCAATCGTCAGTGCCGCTACGCCTGCGCGTTCCAGCTCCGCGACGGTACGCATGACATTCAGGGCATTGCCATAGCCGTGGTCGGCATCGGCAATCACCGGCAACTGCGCAACGCGGCCGATCCGGGTGGCCTGTTCAGCGAACTCACTCAAGGTGATCAACGCAAAATCAGGTGCCGCCAGTACCTGCAGCGAAGCGACCGAGCCCCCCAGAATGCCGACCTCGAAGCCCAGGTCGGCGGCGATACGCGCCGACATCGGGTCGAACACAGAGGCCGTCTCAACGCACAGGGGCGTAGCAAGCAGTTCACGGAAATTACGACGCAGGGCTGAGTGGGACACTTTGGGCATGATCTTTCCTGGTTCTGGTCATTGTCGACTGACGATCAATGCCTATTCATAGTCGTCAGAGATTACCACGCCACAAAACCCAGGATTATGACGTTTGAGAATGGGCTATGCCCACCGCACATACGGTGGGCGCGAGGTGTGCGCCGTTCAGTCGGCAGGCTGGCTAAGCAGGTTGAAATGACAGGCGCTGCCACCGCGTCGTTTAGCCTGGTACATCGCGTCGTCGGCCCGTGCGAGCAGTTGCTCGACGCTTGCCCCGTCCCATGGATACAGGCTGATGCCGACGCTGATGTGTGTGTTCAGGCGGTGGGCATCGATCATGAACGGCTGGTTGATCGCGCCGATCAATTTATCGGCCAACACCTCGACCTGCCTGGCGTGGTCCATGCCGGTCACCAGGATCGCAAATTCATCGCCGCTCAAACGGCCGACGACATCGGACCTGCGCACCGACTGGCTGAGGCGTTCGGCCACCGCCACCAGCAACTTGTCGCCGCACGCATGCCCATGGGTGTCGTTGACCGCTTTGAAACGGTCCAGGTCGATAAACATCAATGCCAGCGGCTGTTGCTGCTGGGTGGCATGACTCATCGCTTGATTGAGCAGGCTCAGAAACAGGCTGCGGTTGGGTAAGCCGGTCAGTCCGTCATGGAACGCCAGTTGTTGCATGCGCGCACGTTCTTCGTCCATCACCTTGAAGTTGTGCAGGATCGCGATGAAGTGCGTGACCACGCCCTGCGGGTCGAGCACCGGGGTAATGACCTGATTGATCGTACAGTTGGAGCCGTCCTTGCGGCGCTCGACCATCTCGCCCTGCCAGGTCAGGCCCGCCATGATGGTCATCCACAGCTCCCGATAGAACGTGGTGGTTTGCCGTCCCGACGACAAAAGGTGCGGGGTTTTACCGACCAGCTCCAGCTTGGAATAGCCACTCAACAGGCTGAACGCTCGGTTGATCCACACAATGCAACCCGATCTCTCGGTGATCAGCACCGGGTTTGTCGCCGCGTCCAACGCCCTCACCAACACTTGCTGCTCATCTTCGATCATGGTGCCCTCCGACGGAGCCGGTGACGCTGCAAGTCTTGATGCAGGCTAGGGGCAAGGGGCCCGGCGGCTGTTGATGAAAATCAACTTTTGCGGGCACCAACTGATAAAGATCAAGTAGCCGCTGAGCCGGAACGCTCAATCTGAAGGCCTATCCACCGAATCAGATGGCCGCGTGCCGAGGTGCCCCCATGTTGCAGACTCAGCGTTTACTGTTGATTGCCCCTTCGTCCATGACCCGCACACCGGCGTTCGATCGTGCAGCTGCCTTGGCGCGCGCGATGCAGTTGCCGTTGCATATCGTGGCATTCGACTATTTGCAGGCCCTGGCGATCGCCGGGCTGTTTGCGCCCGAACAGATCAATCGGGCCCGGGAAGGGTACCTGGACACCCATCGCCACTGGCTCGCCGAGCAGGCCGAGGTGATGCGCCAGCGCGGGGTCGAGGTCACCAGCGAAGTAGTCTGGGTGCATCATCCTTATGAGGAAATCCTGCATTTCGTCAACGAGATGTCGCTGGCCCTGATCATCAAGGATGCCGAGGAAGAGCCAGCGTTGAAACGGGTGTTCTTCACCCCGCTGGATTGGCAACTGCTGCGCGACTGCCCGGTGCCGGTGCATCTGGTCACCGACTCGCGCCACCCGTTGCCACGCAAGGTGCTGGCGATTGTCGATGTGTTGCGCAGCGAGGAGCAGGACCAGATCTTCAACGACCAGATTGTCGAAGCGGCGGTCAAGCTGGCCGCGCAATGCCAGGCCCAGCTCGAGTTGCTGCATGTGTACGACTGGGCCGCGGTGTATGCCAAGGACATGGGCTTCGGCGCGGTGCCCCTGGCCGCCGGGCTCTATGAGTCGTTGAATGAAGCCCAGCATGAGGCGTTTGCCGCGTTGGCCGAGCGCCAGGGGATTCCCGTCGAGCATCGGCACTTTATCGAGGGCACGCCGCTCTTCAACATTTGCGACTTTGCCCGCGATCACCAGATCGACATCATCGTCATGGGCACCGTGCAGCACTGGGGCTTGAACAAGCTGTTGGGCACTACCGCCGAAAGCCTGTTGCACCACGCGCCGTGCAGCATGTGGGCGATCAAACCGACGCGCAGTTGATGAAGGATTGAACCTGGCGCCAGGACCAACCGGTGCCCGACGAGGTGCGAAATGAGCCAATATCAACGTCTGTTGCTGATCACCGACCGTTCGTTGTATCACTCCCCGGCGCTGCTGCGCGCGGTGGCCCTGGCCAAGGCCAGCGGCGCGGCGCTCGATATCAGGGCGTTTATCGAACCTGCGCCGATCATTCATTTGTGGGAAGAACACGTCGATGAGTCGGCTTTTCAGGACTACCTGCACCGCTATCGCGATTGGCTGATCGACGAAGTCCAGCGCCTGGGCGGTAACGGGCTGAAGGTGACGGTTGAATTGCTCTTCACCACCCACCCTGTGCTGGAGATCCTGCGCACGATCGCCGATCTGAACCCGGACCTGGTGATCAAGGACGTGAAGCTGGAGCCGGTTCTCAAGCGCATATTCATCACCCCGCTCGATTGCCACCTGCTGCGCGAGTGCCCGACCCCCCTGCATCTGGTGAGCCAGGCGCGCTACGGTTTGCCCCATCGCGTGGTGGCGGCCGTCGATCCGTTCGAGCCCGGCACGCAGATCAGCGGTCTGAACGACACCATCATTCAGTGTGCCTACTCCATGGCCCTGCAATGCGATGCGCCGCTGCATCTGTTGTACGCCTATGACCTGTCCCCGGCATTCAACGGCGATGCGCCGATGGCCATGGGCGGTTGGAACGTGGACTTCGCCGAAGAGCTGCGCCAGTCGTTGCACCAGGCATTCGTGACCTTGGCCGACCGTTATGGCGTACCGCCGGAAAGACGGCACTTTGTCATGGGACAGCCAGTGCCGGTGATTCAGGAGTTTGTCGAGCAATTCCAGGCCGACGTGGTGGTCATGGGGACTGCTCACCGGGTCGGGCTCGACCGACTGATCGGCAGCAACACCGAACGGGCGCTGTATTCGGTGCCGGGCAGCATTTTAGCGATCCGCCAGCCGGGAAGCGACGTCAAGGGCTAGCCTGGGCTCTGATCCTCTATTGACAAAGATCAGAGGCAGGGCGGGCTCACGCCGGATACTGAAAATGTGCGTTGTTGATTTCTTACCGCGATGAATCGAGGGGAAACACCATGAACCGCTACCTGTCCGTTTCACTGTTGGCACTGGTATTGGCAACGTCCGCCGGGTGCAGTCAACACGTCAAGGAGCTTGAGGCTCGCCTGGACTCCGCGGAAAACAATGCCGCCACGGCGCGCCTGCGCGCTGACGAAGCCTACCTCAAGGCGGAGCAGGCGATGGCGCTGGCCAACCAGGCCCAGCGCACCGCTGACGAAGCCAACGAGAGAGCGATCCATATGCTGACCAGCGCGACCCGCAAATAGCCGCTGCTGCGTGTTATGGGGTCAGCACGATCGCGCCGTTGAACTGCCCGCTGCGCAGGTGCGCGAGTGCCTGATTGGCGTCTTCCAGGGCGAAGCGGGTGATGTCGCAGTGGACCGGCGTGTGCTGCACGGTTTGAAAGAACGCCGTGCCGTCCTGTCGGGTCAGGTTCGCCACTGAACGCACGCTGCGCTCGCCCCATAGCAGTCGATAGGGGAAGGCCGGAATATCGCTCATGTGAATCCCGGCGCAAATCACACAGCCGCCCTTGACGGTGGCGGCCAATGCCAGCGGTACAAGCGCTCCGACCGGGGCGAATATCAGGCTGGCATCCAGCAGGTGCGGCGGCAGTTGGTCCGAAGGCCCGGCCCACACAGCGCCCAATGAGCGTGCATAGGCCTGGCCTGCGCTGTCACCCGGGCGGGTGAACGCGTACACCTGTTGCCCGCGGCCCAGCGCCACCTGGATCGCCAGATGGGCGGCCGCACCGAAGCCGTAAAGCCCCAGGTGGGCGGCGTCGGCGGCCATTTGCAAGGCGCGAAAGCCGATCAGGCCGGCACACAACAGGGGCGCGGCTTGAACGTCCGAGAGTGTGTCGGGAATCGGCAGGCAGAAGCGTTCGTCCGCCACCGTGTATTCAGCGTAGCCGCCGTCCAGATTGCAGCCGGTGAACAGCGCCTGATCGCAGAGGTTTTCCCGGCCCGATCGACAGAAAGCGCACTCGCCGCAGGTCCAGCCGAGCCACGGCACCCCGACGCGGCGGCCGATCCAGTCAGCCCCGACCGCGGCGCCCACGGCCGTCACTTCACCGACGATTTCATGGCCTGGCACCCGTGGCAGTTGCGCTTGCGGCAACTCGCCATCGACCAGGTGCAGGTCGGTACGGCACACGCCACAGGCCAGGACCTTGATCAACAGCTGCCCGCTTCCGGGTGTCGGGATCGGGCGCTGCTCCAGTTGCAGCGGCTGGCCGGGGGTGTGCAGAACCATCGCACGCATGACGAATCTCCAGGTGTTCGGGCGGTAAGGCTAGATCGGTCGGCGGCAGCCCGCGACCAGACGCTTGAGACCTTCCAGGTCCAGGATCGTGACGTTGCGGCCGACGATCTGCGCCAACCCCTGGTCGCGCAGGTGCGCGATGCCGCGGCAGATGGTTTCCAGGCGCAAGCCCAGGTAGGAACCGATTTCCTCACGGCGCATTTTCAGCACAAAGTGCCTGGCCGAATACCCGCGGGAGCTGAAGCGTTGCGACAGGTTCAGCAGGAACGCGGCCAGGCGTTCATCCGAGCTCATGTTGCCCATCAGCATCAGCAGGGTGTGATCCTGCACGATTTCACGGCTCAGCAGCCGCGTGAGGTTGTGCTGCAGCGACGGAAGGTTACGCGCCAGGCTCTCCAGATGGGCGAAGTGGATGGGGCAGACCTCACTGTCCTCAAGGGCGACCGCCGTGCAGGCGTGTGCATCGTCACTGATGGCGTCCAGGCCGAGCATATCGCCGGAGAGTTGAAAGCCGGTCACTTGTTCACGGCCATCGACAGACACGATGCCGGTCTTGAACGAGCCGGTGCGAACCGTATACAGCGAACGCAAGGGGTCGCCGGTACGGAATAAAGCTGCGCCTTTTTTGACCTTGAAGCGTTGCACCACCAACGCATCCAAGTGGGACACGTCAGGAATATCGAGGCCGATCGGCAGGCTGCATGCCGACACGCCGCAACCGGAACATGCCGTTTTGGGGGGGATTACCGGTCTGGGGCAGGAGGTGTGCGGCAGCACCGTCGAGCGACCGACTAAACGCAGGTGATGGGCATTCATGCATGCGCTCCGTCCAGGCATGTGCCTGAGTGATAGAGAGAACGAGGAAAATGCGCTGCCAGCGCTTTTGCTCAATATCCCGAGCTCCTGTTTCAATTGAGCTTCAGCGCCGGCTTTAAGACTTGATATACATCAAGCCTCGCGCAGTTGAGGCACCCAGAATCGACGAACGACAATCCACGGGTCGAGCCTTGACGGAGGGGTGTATGAGCGATTTTTTGAGTGCAGAGGAGCTGGAAGGGCTGGACGCGTATTGGCGGGCGTCCAATTACCTGGCGGTTGGGCAGATCTACCTCAAGAGCAACCCGTTGTTACAGACACCCTTGACCCTGGCGCACATCAAACCGCGCCTGTTGGGGCATTGGGGCACCACGCCGGGGCTGAATCTGCTCTATACGCACCTCAATCGGCTGATCAACCAGTACGACTTGAACATGCTCTTTGTCGCCGGCCCCGGGCATGGCGGGCCGGCGGTGGTCGCGCAGACCTACCTGGAAGGCACCTACACCGAGTGTTATCCCTCGGTGGAGCGCAATGCCAATGGCCTGCTGCGGCTGTTTCGGCAGTTTTCCTGGCCCTATGGGATTTCCAGCCACGTTTCGGCGCAAATCCCAGGCTCGATCCATGAAGGCGGCGAGCTGGGTTACTGCCTGGCGCACGCCTATGGCGCGGTCTTCGATAACCCGGACCTGATCGTCGCCTGCGTGATCGGCGACGGCGAGGCCGAAACCGGCCCGCTGGCCGCCAGCTGGCACTCCAACAAATTCATCAACCCCGCGCGCGATGGGGCGGTGCTGCCGATCCTGCACCTCAACGGTTACAAGATCGCCAACCCGACGGTCCTGTCCAGGATCAGCGAAGATGAACTGTCGGCGCTGTTGTATGGCTATGGTTACGATGCGTACTTCGTCGAAGGCGATGACCCGGCGCAGGTGCATCAGGAGCTTGCCCGCACCCTTCACACCATGCTGCTGAAAATCCGCGAGATTCAGCACGCGGCACGCCAGCCCCGGCGCGCCGAGACGCCGGAGCGCCAGCTGTGGCCGGTGCTGGTATTGCGCACGCCCAAAGGCTGGACCGGGCCGAAATTTGTCGATGGCTGTCGGGTCGAAGGCACCTGGCGCGCCCACCAAGTGCCGTTGGCCAACTTTCAGGCGCCGGGGCATGTGCAGCAGCTGGCGGAATGGCTGAACAGCTACCGTCCCGACGAACTGTTCGATGCCGACGGTGCCTTGCTCCCGGAAATCGCCGCGCTGGCGCCCACCGGGCACCGCCGCATGAGCGCCAACCCGCACGCCAACGGCGGGCTGGTATTACGCGCGCTCGACTTGCCACGCTTTACCGACTACGCGGTAGCCCTGCCGGCCCCCGGTTGCCTGCGTGCCGAGGCGACCCGGGTATTGGGCAGCTTTTTGCGCGACGTGATGAAAAACGCACAGGGCGCCGCCAACTTCCGCCTGTTCGGTCCGGATGAAACCGCCTCCAATCGCCTGGACGCCGTGTATGAGGTCAGCGCCAAGGCGTGGATGGACCCGTTGGAGGCCGACGACGTGAACCTGGCGGCGGATGGCCGGGTCATGGAGATTCTCAGCGAACACGTGTGTGAGGGCTGGCTCGAAGGCTACCTGCTCACCGGGCGTCATGGCCTGCTGTCGTGTTACGAAGCGTTCATCCATATCGTCGATTCGATGGTCAACCAGCATGCCAAGTGGCTGAAAACTGCGGCCGACGTGCCCTGGCGCAAGCCGCTGGCGTCGCTCAACCTGCTGCTGACGTCCCATGTCTGGCGCCAGGACCACAACGGGTTCTCTCATCAAGACCCCGGCTTCATCGACCTGGTGGCGAACAAGAAGTCCGACGTGGCGCGCATCTACCTGCCGCCGGATGCCAACTGCCTGCTGTCGGTGGCGGATCACTGCCTGCGCAGCCGCAATTACATCAATGTCATCGTAGTGGGCAAGCAGCCGGAGTGGCAGTGGCTGGATATCGACGCGGCCGTGCGCCATTGCCTGGCGGGCATCGGCCGCTGGGACTGGGCCTGCCGCGATGATCAGGAGCCGGACGTGGTCATGGCTTGCGCCGGCGACGTACCGACCCTGGAAACTCTGGCCGCCGTGACATTGCTGCGCGAATACGTGCCGGATCTGCGGGTCAGGGTCATCAATGTGGTGGACCTGATGGTGCTGCAGTCGTCATCGCAGCATCCCCATGGCCTGGCGGATGCCGCCTTCGATGAGTTGTTCACCACCGACAAACCGGTGATCTTTGCCTTCCACGGCTACCCGGCGCTGGTGCATCGGCTGCTGTACAAGCGCACCAATCACGACAACTTCCATGTGCGCGGCTTCATAGAGGAGGGCGCCACCACCACCCCGTTCGATATGGCGGTGATCAACAACCTGGATCGCTACCGGTTGGCGTTGGACGTCATCGAGCGCGTGCCCCGGCTGCACGAGCAACGCCACACCGCGCAGGCGCGCTACTGGGCGATGATGGAGAAACACAAGCTGTACCTGATCGAACACGGCGAAGACCTGCCCGAGGTGCTGAACTGGCAATGGACCCCGGCCGGCTAGGGGCTACTTGTTCTTCCAGTACTTCTGCATTTCCAGGAACAGAAAGGACGCCGTCCACGTGATCAGCACCAGACCGGTCAGCGCTTGCAGGCCGGTCAGGAACTTGATGTGGCCCATGGGGGTGATGTCGCCGAAACCGATGGTGGTGTAGGTCGTGAAGGAAAAGTACACGCAGTCCATGAACGAGCCATCGAACTGGCCCGACAGGCTGCCCCACTCGCCGTCGCGTGTCATCAGGTAATAGACCAGGGCGAAGCACCAGACTTCGATCGCGTGGGCGAGTAGGGCACCGAATACTCCGATGACCATCCTGAAGCGGCTCCAGACCTTGAGCCGCGGCAACCAGTCGTTCAGGCGCAACAGGCATTCGTAATGAATGACCACGGCGATGATGACCACCAGCGTATTAATCAGCGTGACGGCCAGCATGGCGAGCCTCAGTGCGTGGTTTCAGGGCGACGCTCAACCTGCGGCGACCGGCACGGGTTTCATCGGCAGCAGCGCGGGGAAGTCCTCTGGGGTCAGGCTTTCCTTTTCCATCAACAGGTGCGCGCCGGCCTCCAGGTCGGCGCGATGTGCCTGGAGTAGGCTCTTGGCGCGGGCGTAGGCCTCGTCGAGCAGGCCGCGTATACACAGGTCGACTTCCCTGGCGGTCTGTTCCGAATAATCTTTCTGCCCCGTACTCTGCATCTGCTCACCCAGGTAGGTCATGTTTTGTCGCTCCAGCACCGACTGCCCCAGTTCGGCGCTCATGCCGAAGCGGGTCACCAACTGCCGCGCGATATCGGTCGCACGGGCCAGGTCATCGGCGGCCCCGGTGGACGTCTGAGCATATATCAGAAATTCGGCGGCGCGGCCGGCCATCAGCACGACGATGCGGTCTTTGAGCATCTGGTAACTGATCAGGAAGTGGTCCTCCGTCGGGCGCTGCAGCGTGTAGCCCAACGAGCCAATGGCGCGCGGCACGATGGACACCTTGTGTACCGGGTCCATGGCCGGCAGGTGGCTCGCCGCCAGTGCATGGCCCATCTCGTGGTACGCCACCACCTGGCGTTCTTCGGGGCGCAGCACGCTGCTCTTGCGTTCGATGCCCGCGATCAGGCGTTCCACGGCCGCAGTGAAGTCGTCCAGGCCGACCGTGTCGGCGCCACGGCGAGTGGCGACAATCGCCGCTTCGTTGACCAGGTTCGCCAGGTCGGCGCCGGTGAAACCGGTGGTGATGTCGGCAATGCGCTCGCTGTCGAGGGCCTTGTCCACGGTGATTTTCTGCAGGTGGACCTTGAGAATCGCCTGCCGGCCCTTGCGGTCAGGGCGATCGATCAACACCTGGCGGTCGATCCGGCCGGCGCGCAGCAGCGCCGGGTCGAGAATCTCCGGGCGATTGGTCGCAGCGAGCAGCACCACGCCCTCGCGGGGATCGAAGCCGTCCAGTTCGGCCAGCAGCTGGTTGAGGGTCTGTTCCTTTTCGTCATTGCCGCCCATTACACCGACGCCACGCATCTTGCCCAGGGCATCCAGTTCATCGATGAAAATGATGCACGGCGCCGCTTGGCGCGCCTGTTCGAACAGATCGTGGACCCGCGCGGCGCCGACGCCGACGAACATCTCGACGAATTCCGAGCCCGAGATCGAGAAAAACGGCACCCCGGCTTCGCCGGCGATGGCTTTGGCCACCAGGGTCTTGCCGGTGCCCGGCGGACCGACCAGCAGCGTGCCTTTGGGAATATGCGCGCCCAGCCGTGCGTACTTGGCCTTGTCCTTGAGGAACGAGACGATCTCCACCAGTTCGGCCTTGGCTTCGTCGATGCCGGCGACATCCGCGAAGGTGATCCCGGTGTCGCGCTGGACAAACACCTTGGCCCGGGACTTGCCGATGTTCATCAGCCCGCCCAGGCCCTGTTTTTCCGCGACGCCGCGAAACAAAAAGTGCCAGACCACCATGATCAGCATAAAAGGCAGCAGCCAACCCAGCAGGCCGCTTAAAAAGGTATTGTCAGTGACCCCGGTGAAGCTCGCGCCCGACTGCGCCAGGCTGGTGGCCAACGTCGGGTCGACCCGCACCGTCGTGAACAGGTTATGGCCGTCGATCGGCACTTGCAGCTTGCCGCTGATCTGGTCTTTCTCGACCTGCAGGTCGCTGACTTTCTGCTCGTTCAGCAACTGCAGAAACTGACTGTACGGGATGCTTTGCACCACGCGGTGTTCCGTCCATAGAAACTGCACAACGGTGAACACGACAAACGCGGTCAGAAAGTAAGACAGGTTCCACTGATGGTTCTTTTTCATGACCTTGACTCAAAAAAGGGCACGCAAGGCAGACACAAACGTTGGATGCCCCAGTCGGCGCACTGGAGCCTGCATCACCTCAGGCTAGCAGCAGGTGATCTTCCACCCGCGTGACGCCCGGCACCGACCAGGCCGCCCGTTCTACGAGCTTGCGCTCGCGCCACAGGTGAACCTTGCCGTCGAGCCGGACCACATCACCGTCGACCCTGACATGAATGTCCTTGGCGTCCACTTCAGCATTGCGTTTGAGCGCATCTTCGATGCGTTTGCGGATATCGACGATGTCTACCCGCGGGCTCAGGGTCAGCCGATTATCCACCCCAAGCACGCCGGACAGCTTGCGCACCGCCTTCTCTACGGTTTCTTTCTGGTACTGCCAGTCGACTTGGCCTTCGAGGGTGATCCAGCCGTTCTGAACGATGACCTTAACCGCATTCGCCGGTACGTCGGCGCTCCAGTTGATGATGCTCAGGGCGCGGGAGGCGATGGTGTCGTCCGCGGTTCCGGCGCCTTTGTGCAGGCGCACCTGGATCTCCTCGGCGACTGCGCGCACGCCTTTGATGCCTTTTACCGCGCGCTCGGCGCAGACCTTCTGTTCATAGCTACTGACATGTCCGGTGAGCGTGACAACGCCGTTTTCCACGGCAACACCGATGCTGGCTGCATCGATCTGCGGTTGGAATTCAAGCTCTTCCATAATGGCTTTGCGCAAACTCAAGTCGCTCATGATGGTGTCCTCAATCGAATTCGTGGCTGATGACGGGCCGAGAGTGGCCAGTCACTGGTTTCTACGCTCGAACCACGGAAAATCATTGAGCTATATCAACAAGGCCTGAGTGATTCACTCATTGTTTGAAAGCCAGCCATTAGTTGACAAAGATCAGAGCGCGCGCCCTATGGCGCCAGATACTTGACCGACGGTTTTCAGTCACAACAACAGGGCACCACGCTACTCGCTAGGACGTCGGGTTGCAGTCAGGTGATTACATGCGCCCAGGCCGAGGTATCTAATGCTGCCACTCAAACGTATTTTATTGATTGCACCCTCGGAGATGACACGCACCCCGGCCTTTGACCGGGCTCAGGCACTGGCCATTGCAACCGGCGCGTTGTTGCACATTGTGGCGTTTGATTATGTCGCATCGCTGGAGGTGGCCGGCCTGTTTGACCATGACGCGATGGCCCGGGCCAGGGAAGGCTACCTGCAGGTCCATCGCCACTGGTTGGAGCAGCAAATGCGCGTTCAACGGCGTGCGGGGCTGGCGGTCAGCTGTGAAGTGGTGTGGGCCAAACCCAACCTGGCGCACGTGCTGGCGTATGTGAACGACTTTCACGCCGACCTGGTGATCAAGGACGTCCAGCACGTCTCGGCCCTTGACCGGACCTTCCATCAACCCCTGGATTGGCTGTTGTTGCGCGATTGTCCGGCCTGCCTGCACCTGGTCACCGACGCCAGGCACCCCAAACCGTTGAAAGTACTCGCGGCCATTGACCTGTCGCACCTCGAAGAACTGACATACGGGCTGAACGAGCGCGTGCTCGAACTGGCTTCGACATTGGCGCATGTGTGTGATGCCCATCTGCACCTGCTCAATGTCAGCAACTGGTCGGTGGTGGGCGATACCCCCACGAGCGTGCCGACCCAAAGCCTGGATAGCAGTTTGGGCGAGGCGGTCAATGACGCGCAGGTGGAAGCCTTCGATGTGCTCGCCGAACGCTATGGGGTCGAGCAGGAACGCCAACATGTGCTGACCGGCATTCCGCACAAAGTGATCAGCTTGTTCGCCCGGCGCAATGCATTCGACGTGGTGGTGCTTGGCACGGTCTATCGCGACAAGCTTGACCGGCTGATCGGCAGCACCGCCGAGAGTGTGCTGAACCGCACCTCCTGCAGTTTGATGATCGTCAAGCCATCACCCTGGGTTGACTGAAACCACCGATTCCATGAGACCTCAAGGACATAGCCATGCGTATGACATTTCTCGGGGCGGCCGGTACGGTCACCGGCAGCAAGTACTTGCTGGAGCATCGCGACCTGCACGTACTGATCGATTGCGGCCTGTTCCAGGGCTATAAGCAATTGCGCCTGCACAACTGGGACACGTTCCAGCTGCCGGTTCAAGACCTGCACGCCATCGTGTTGACCCACGCCCACCTGGACCACAGCGGCTACCTGCCGGTACTGGTGCGCAACGGCTATCGCGGGCCGGTGTATGCCACGCCGGCCACCTGCGAGCTGGCGAAAATCCTCCTGCGCGACAGTGGCCGCCTGCAGGAAGAAGAGGCCGAATTCGCCAATCGGCATGGTTTCTCCAAGCACGACCCGGCGCTGCCGCTCTATACCGAACAGGACGCCGAGCGCGCGTTGAAGCTGCTGCGGCCGATCGAGCTGCACCACCGGGTCGCGATCGCGCCGGGCTTGACCATCCTGCTGCGTGACGCCGGGCATATTCTTGGCGCGGCGACGGTCGAAGTCGTCGCCGATGGCGTCACGCTGGTGTGTTCCGGCGACCTGGGGCGGCCAAACGATCCCCTGATGTTCGCCCCGGAAACCATCGAGCAGACCGATTACCTGCTGGTGGAATCCACCTACGGCGATCGTCGACACCCCGCTGAGCCTCCCGAACAGCAACTGGCGGACGTGATCAACCGCACGGCGCTGCGGCGCGGCATCACCCTGGTGCCGTCGTTTGCGGTGGGGCGCGCGCAACTGCTGATGTATCACCTGTATCGACTCAAACAACAGCACGCGATCCCGGACCTGCCGATCTACCTCAACAGCCCGATGGCCACCGACGTCACCCGCCTGTACCAGCGCTTTCGCTCTGAGCATCGGCTGTCGCTGGAGGACTGCCAGGGCATGTGCGATGGCACGCACTTTGTGTGTTCCGTGCAACAGTCGATTGACCTGGACCAGCAGCGCACCCCCGCGATCATCATTGCCGCCAGTGGCATGGCCACCGGTGGGCGGGTGCTGCACCACCTCAAGGCGCTGGCGCCCAACCCGCTCAACACCCTGTTGGTGCCAGGCTTTCAGGCCGGCGGCACACGTGGCGCGCAGATTGTCGCGGGTGTGCCGTCGGTGCGTATCCACGGCCAGGACGTGCCGATCAACGCCGAGGTGGTGCCGATGCAAACCCTGTCCGCACACGCCGATGCCGATGAAATCATGCAGTGGCTGCGCGGCTTCAAGCGTGCGCCGAAACACACCTACGTCGTACATGGCGAGCCGAACGCCTCGGACGTGCTGCGGCGGCGCATCAGCCAGGAACTGGGCTGGTCGGTGTCGGTGCCGGAGTATCGGGACAGTGTCGAACTGCCGGCGGTCGCGCAGCCTTTGCCGGTCTAGCGCCAAAAAACGCGCCTGAATCACCGCTCCCGCGCCAAGGATGGGTACTTTCCGACCTGCTGAAAAACATCGCAACCGGATACGCTTTGGCTGATTGAGACTTTTGAAAAATTCTGGAGCTTTTTTATGAATACCGATGAAAAGCTTAGGCAACAGGTGATCGAAGAACTGAATTGGGACCTGGCACTCAAAGCTGATCAGATTTTGGTTCAAGTGTCCGATGGCATCGTCACGCTTTCCGGCAATGTCGCCAGTCACGCCGAGCGCTGGCACGCGGAACAGGCGGTCGCACATGTCGCCGGTGTCGTGGATCTGCTCAACCAGATCGATGTCGTGCTGCCTTCCAGTCATGTGCGGACCGACAGTGATCTTGTCGCGGCCGCCGTTTCCGCATTGCAATGGAATACCTCGCTGGCGGACCACCGCGTCAAAGTCAGCGTGACCGATGGCTGGCTGGTGCTCAGCGGAGAAGTGGACTCTGAGCATCAGCGCCAGACGGCCGGCTATGCGGTGCGCTATCTGCAAGGGATCAAGGGGATCAGTAACGATATCGTCGTCAAGGCCCATGCCTCTGCGCAAACCATCAAGACCGATATCGAATCAGCGTTTCGCCGCAAGGCGATCATCGACGCCCACGCTATCGACGTGCGTGTGGAGGGTGGGGAAGTCACGCTCTCGGGCGTTGTCGGATCGCTCCCGGAGCGGGATATGGCGCGGTTGACGGCATCGGGCACTGCGGGTGTGCAGAAGGTTGTCGACAATCTGATGGTATCGCCCAGCGGCCTTGAATCGCCGGGTTCGACATAACCGTCCGCGATTACCCGCCGATGAGCCCGTTGCGTTTGTCATTGGCAGCCGCCGAGAGTGTTTTTTCGCCGGCTGCCAGGGCGATGCGGGCGAGTTCGGGAATTGACCTGGCTTCGGTCCTGCTCATGATCGACGCTCGGTGCTTTTCCACTGTCCGTTGACTGATCCCCAGGTTGGCAGCGATGTTTTTGCTCGGATGACCGTCCAGCACCATCGCCAGAATCTGGCGCTGCCGTGCGGTGAGGTGGTTGATATGGTCAATCGCAGCCTTGCGAAGGACCTGGGAACTCTCGGTTGCGACTTGGCTGGCCAGCGCTTTCTTCACGCTGGTTAACAGCTGCTGATAACGAAACGGCTTTTCAATGAAGTCGCATACCCCAGCCTTCATCGCATCGACGACATCGGCAACGCGGCTGTTGCAACTGATCATCAGAACGGGCAACTCGTCGCCCTGTGCTTTAAGACGGGCCACCGTCTCAAGCCCGCTGATGCCCGAGCGGCGCGCATCAATGATCAGGCAGCCCGGTTGGTCAGCGGTATAACTGTCGAGAAACTGCTCGGCAGTGCCGTAGTCGCGCACCAGGTAACCTTCCAACTCCAATAGCGTGCGCAAGTCGCTGCGCAGTGCGGCGTCGTCGTCCACCACGTAAATGACGGGTTGGCGCGACGGGGGCATGGCGTGAACAGCGTGTACTTCGGCGTGTGTACTCAATGCACTGGCGAGGGTGACGCGCAGCAGGTTCAGGCTCACCGGTTTGCGAAGGAGCATGCAGTCGGCGGTCAGGGCGGACTGGGAAACCTGCTTTTTCGTCTCGGCGGTCAATATGACCGCGGGTGTGGCTCGACTGAATTGATCGCGAATCTTTTGCACCAGTTGGACGCCGTCCGAGGACCGCTCGAGCACGTGCTCGGTCAAGATCAGGTCCGGTTGAATGCCCGAGCGCGCGATCCATTCCAACGCGGCGACGCTATCGCGGACCGCTGCCGTTCGATAGCCCAGCGCCCCCAAACCGCAACTGAGCATATCGCCTAGCAGTGCGTCCGGTTCCACGATCAACAGCAGGCACGTGCGAGCCATGCCCAGCGCTCGAGCGTTCTGTTGCCTGCGCGCGCCGGGCTGAACGACTGACGGCGATAACGGCGCGCTGATGGAGATCAGCGTCGCGCGTTCGTCGGCGGTTTTGACCTGAAGCTGTAAACCCAGCATCGCGCTGAGTTCCGCTATCGAGCGAAGGGCAGGCTTGCCACAGGCACCCGGCAACGAAGCCTCATAGACAGGCATCGACACGATACGCAAGGCGTCGTCGCGGCTTTTGCAGCCCGCGAACCACAGCTCGATGCTCAGCCACTCCGAGTGGCGCCTGCAGCCCAGTGTCAGGCGCAGCGTACTGGTACTGTCCATGATGTTGGCAAGCAGACCGCTCAAGAGTTGCCTGAGGCAATCGGGAAGGCTCCTGACCCACGACGAACACGGCACGATCCGCAGGTTGCGGTGCTGGGCGGCGGCCAACGGCAAAAAGTCTTGAGCCAATGCCTTGAAGAGGGCCTGTATGGGGAAATCCACCGCTGCGTGGCGATCATAGTCTGTCGCGGGGGCGGGTTGGTCGAGCCCGAATCGACTCAACAATTTCTCCAGCGTGGCATCCAATTGTTCAAGCACCCTGCGCGCCGGTGTCGCGGGGTCGAATTCACAGGCCTCAAGCTGCCCGACGATGAGTGAAACCAATTGCGCGGTCTGGCGAAGTTTCTGATCGATGCCGCCCAACCGTTCAGCGGGGAGAGGACAGTAGGCCGATGCCGGGCCTGATGCCTGACGTGGCAACACATCTTCCGACATGGATTGCTTGACTTGCATGATTACCCCTCCTGACAAGACGCAAAGTCGTATTGCCTGATGCGCAATCCTATGCAGTTTGTAAGGCGGCTTAATTGATCTATGTAAGTATTTACCGAGCCCCGACGGTTCTAAACCGCTCGGTTGATCGCGAGCGAGCAGGCCGTTCACGCTGAGCGCCTTGTTCAGGCCGCCTTTCGGTTCACATCACCGCGCTTTGCGCCAACGAAGTGCGCCGACGGCACCGTTAGAGTGCCCGCTCTTCAGGCCCTGGCCCGGGCTCAACGGGGGAGACGTAAGTAGTTTCCGACGCTAGCCAGCTGAATGCATTCAGGCCAACGTAATGCCGGTTCGTGGGGACGGCGGCTGAAGGTAGCCGGTTGACGTTGGTTAACTCAATCTCATGGGAAGGCAACCGTTATGGCTTATACAACGATCAATCCATACAACGGCGAGTTGCTCGCACAATTCGATACGCTGACGGCTGAGCAACTGGAGCACAAACTGGCGGCTGCGGCGCAGTGCTATGCGACGTGGAAACACACAACGTATGCCCAGCGCGCCTCGATCATCGCGAAGGCCGGTGAATTGATGCATCAGCGCTTCGATGCCCTGGCCCGTAAGATCACGCTGGAAATGGGCAAGCGCATCGACGAGGCCCGAGGCGAAGTCAAATTCAGCGCCGATATCATGGCGTACTACGCCAAGAACGCGGAACGCTTCCTGGCCCCGCAAGCGCTGGAGCCGAGCCAAGGCGAGGCGCACATGGAGAGCAGCCCCATCGGCGTGATCTTCGGGGTCGAACCGTGGAACTTTCCGTTCTATCAGTTGGCTCGCGTGGCCGGTCCGCATTTGATGGCAGGCAACGTGCTGGTGATCAAGCATGCCGGTTGCGTGCCTCAATGCGCGATGGCCTTCGAGCAAATCCTGCTCGAAGCCGGCGCGCCTGCCGGGCTTTATACCAACTTGTCGATCTCCCATGAACAGTCCAGACAGGTGGTCGATGACCCGCGTGTTCGCGGGGTTGCACTGACCGGCAGTGTCGCCGCGGGCCGCAGCCTGGCGGCCTGGGCCGGGCAGAACCTGAAACCGTCCTCCATGGAGCTGGGCGGCAGCGACGCGTTCATTGTGCTCGAAGACGCCGACCTGGAGCTGGCCGTCAAATGGGCGATCTGGGGGCGGATGTACAACTGCGGGCAGACCTGTTGCGCGGCAAAACGCTTCATTGTCGTGGATAAGGTCGCCGATGCCTTCCTGAAGGACTTTCAGGCCGGGCTCGCGGCGCTGAAACCCGGCGATCCCATGGACGAAGCGACGACCCTGGGCCCGCTGTCTTCGGAAGCGGCATTGGTGCAGTTGCTCGGGCAGGTTCGCACGGCGACCGATCACGGTGCGAAGGTTCTGCTCGGGGGCACACGTATCGATCGCCCCGGCGCCTTTATGACGCCGACCATTCTCACTGACATCGCCCCTGAAAACCCGGCGTTCCGGGATGAGTTCTTCGGCCCGGTGGCGCTGTTTTTCCGCGTCAAGGACGAAGACGCCGCGATCGCCCTGGCCAACGACTCCGACTTCGGCCTGGGCGGCTCAGTGTTTACACGTGACCTGGACAGGGGGCGTCGTGTGGCAAGTCGCGTCGAGACCGGGATGATGTTCATCAACAACATCAGTTGGAGCGATGCCGAGTTGCCCTTTGGCGGCATCAAGGACTCCGGCTATGGCCGCGAGTTGGGCGACATGGGTATCCAGCAGTTCGTGAATAAAAAACTGGTGCGTTACGTGTTGGCTCAGGCGCCGGTCTGAAGCCTTGTCCTGTTTACATTCCGGGTGCCCGGCCATGCGCGGGTGCCTTCAACGGAGCGCGCGATGTACGTCAATGTGGCTGTGCTGAAAGAAACCCACCCGCACGAACGACGTGTGGCCCTCGTGCCTGGCCTCTGCGCGAAGTTATGCGCGCTGGGGGCAAGGCTTCATATGCAGGCGGGGGCGGGTGAAGCGAGTTTTTTGCCGGACGCTGCTTATTCGGATGTGCTGTTCGTGTCCAGCGGCGGACAGTGGCTGCATGAGGCCGATGTGCTTCTCGCTGTGCAGGCGCCCTCGCTGGAAGTCGTAGGCAAGATGAAGCCCGGGTCGGTACTCCTGTGTTTTGTGTATGCACAGAAGAATCCGGCCTTGGTGCAACGTTTACTGGAGCGCCAAATCACGTGTTTTGCCATGGAGCGCCTGCCGCGCATCACGCGGGCCCAGTCGATGGATGCACTGTCCAGTCAATCGGCGTTGTCTGGGTACTATGCGGTCCAACTGGGCTCGGTGCAGATGTCTCGCATCCTGCCAAAAGTCACCACCGCGGCGGGTATCGTGGGGCCGGCGCGGGTATTGGTCCTGGGGTTGGGCGTGGCGGGGCTGGAGGCGATCGCGACTGCCCATCGCCTGGGCGCGGTGGTGGAGGGCTACGACGTGCGCCCGGAAACCGCGGAACAGGCGCGGTCCCTGGGGGCCGAGTTTGTCGATGTCGGGGTCGATGCGCGAGGCAAGGGCGGCTATGCACGGGAGCTGAGTGAGGCAGAGAAAACCCAAGTCGCTCAAGTGCTGACGGAGCATATCCAACAGGCGGACCTGGTCATTACCACGGCGGCAGTGCCGGGGCGGCCGTCTCCGCGCCTGATCTGTGCCGCGCAGCTTGCCGGGATGAAGCCTGGCGCGGTGATCGTCGATCTTGGCGCCGAAGGCGGCGGCAACTGCGAAGGCTGCGTGCCCGGACAGACCGTCACGATCGGTCGGGTAACCCTGATGGCGCCGTTGAATCTGCCCTCATCGTTGAGCCAGGACGCCAGCCTGCTGTATGCGAAAAACCAGTTCAACCTGTTGGCGCTGATGTTGAAGAACAACGTCATCAGCATCGACTGGGACGATCAGATTCTGGCGCAAACGGTACTCACCCACGCCGGCAAACTCATGCATTCGCTGAACCCGGCGGATGCCGCAACCCAGGAGAAGACCTCATGAACAGTGTTGGCTTCGTCGGGCTTTATATTTTCATGCTCGCCGCGTTCGCCGGCTGGGTCATCATCGGGCGGGTCCCGGCGATTCTGCACACGCCGTTGATGTCGGGCTCGAATTTTATCCATGGCATCGTGGTGATCGGCGGGCTTATCGGCCTGCTCGATGCGGCGAGCGTGGCCGAACAGGCGGCTGGTTTTGTCGCGGTGTTGCTGGGCGCGGGGAATGCCGCGGGCGGGTACGCCGTCACGGGCCGAATGCTGGCGATGTTCCAGACCAGCGCGCCGGAACCCAAGCGGCGCAAAGCTCATCACTCTGCCACCCGGAAGCCTGAAAAGGTTTGAGGTTTGACCATGTTGATTATGACGTCGCAGTGGCTGATAGGGCTGGTGTATTTCTTCGCCGCTTTTCTACTGATTTTCGGGTTGTGGCGCATGTCTTCGCCGGTCACGGCGGCCGGTGGCATCCATGTCGCCGGTTGGGGCATGGCGGCCGCCGTTATCGTGAGTTTTCTCTACGTATTTTCGGTGAGTGAGGCGGCCCGGCCACATTTGCCTGTCAACGTCAGCCTCGCGCTCGTCGCGCTGCTGCTGGGCGGTGGCGCAGCGTGGTGGAGCGGGCGCAAGGCGGCCATGACCGCCATGCCGCAGATGGTCGCGATATACAACGGCATGGGCGGGGGCGCTGCCGCCGCGATCGCCGCCATGGAGTTGTTCGGGGGCCGAGTGTTCGACCTTTCCGCATTGGCCGGCACCTTGTTTGGCGCGTTGATCGGTGCGATTTCGTTATCCGGCTCGTTGATTGCCTGGGCCAAGTTGGATGGCCGCATCAACAAGCCACTGCACATGAAAGGCCTGCAACTGATCAACGCCTTGCTGATGCTGGTGACGCTGTGCGTAGGCGCTTGGCTGATGGTGGTCATGCACGCCGAACACGGTTCGTTGAACGGCGTGCTGTGGTTGATCGGTGTGTTCTTCGGCTGCGCGCTGTTGTTCGGTGTGCTGATGACATTGCCCATCGGCGGTGCCGACATGCCGGTGGTCATCTCCATCTACAATGCCTTCACCGGCCTGGCGGTCGGCCTGGAAGGGTTTGTGTTGCAGGTTCCGGCCATGATGATCGCCGGCATGCTGGTCGGCGCTGCGGGCGTGCTGCTCACATTGCTGATGGCCAAGGCCATGAATCGCACGGTCGCGCATGTGTTGTTTGCCCGATTTGGTGGCCAACCCGTGCGCAAAGGCGCGGCGATCGTGGGTGAGCTCAAGCCGACGGCGGCGAGTGATGCCGGCGTCGCCATGCGGTACGCCAATAAAGTCATCATCGTGCCCGGTTATGGCCTGGCCGTTGCACAGGGCCAACAAAAGCTCTATGAGTTCGTGAAGTTGTTACAGGCCCATGGCGTGCTTGTGCGATTCGCGGTCCACCCGGTGGCGGGGCGTATGCCGGGACAAATGGACGTGCTACTGGCAGAGGCCGGTGTGCCTTACGACCTGATCTTCCAGTTGGACGACATCAACACCGATTTCGCCGACACCGATGTGGTGTTGGTGATCGGAGCAAACGACGTGGTCAACCCCGCCGCGCGCAGCGACAAAGCCTCGCCCATCTACGGCATGCCGATCCTGGATGTGGACAAGGCTCATCACGTGTACGTGATCAAGCGCGGGGAGGGCAAGGGCTATGCTGGTATTCAGAACCAGCTGTTTTATGCGGAAAACTGCAACATGGTGTACGGCGATGCACAGGCCGTCCTGGTCAAGATGATCGAGGCGGTCAGAGGCTTGGGGTAACCAAGCGGGGCGACGTCACCGCGCAGGCGGTGAGTGACTTCAGTAGCGATCGAGAGTGTGAAAAGCATGAACACGTTGAGTCCCGACCTCGATAACGGCGCGCGCCAGGCGGCCTTGCTGACGGTGCGCCAGATGGCGGAAGCCGACCGGCTTTCGGTGGTTGCCGGCGTGTCGTCTTTCGAGTTGATGAGCAATGCCGGCGCGGCGGTGGCACACGAAATCCAGCGGCGCTGGACACCCCGGCCGCTGCTGGTGCTCTGCGGGCCGGGCAACAACGGCGGCGATGGTTTTGTCTGCGCGTACCGGCTTGCGCAAGCGGGCTGGCCAGTGCGGGTGGCGATGTGGGGCAGTCGCGCCGCGCTGAAAGGCGAAGCCGGGCAACATGCACAGCGCTGGCCCGGCGAGGTGCAAGCCCTGAGCCCCGCGGTGCTTGAAGGGGCCGAGCTGATTGTCGACGCGGTGTTCGGCGCCGGTCTCGCCCGTGCGCTGGAGGGGCAGGTGTTGGACACCCTGGCTGCGGCTGGCCGTGGCACGGTGCCGATTGTCGCGGTCGACACGCCCAGCGGCGTGATGGGCGATAGCGGTGAGTCGTTGGGCGCGGTGGCGGTGGTGCTGACGGTGACGTTTTTTCGCAAAAAGCCGGGGCATCTGCTGTTACCGGGGCGCGATCTGTGTGGCGAAGTGATTGTGGCCGATATTGGCACGCCCGAAGCGGTGCTCGACGCCATCGTCCCCCAGGCATTTGAGAATCACCCTGGGTTGTGGCTGCCCGATTTACCGCGAGCCGGTCTCGATACCGTCGCGGGGCACCCACCGGTCGTTGCGGCGGATACCACGCAGGTGCTGACCCTTCACGAGAGCGAATTTCGGCGGATGTTCGACTTCGTCGGCGACAAACTGACCCGCACTCGAGCCGCTGCCCAGCACGGCTCGGCTGTGGTTGTGCATCGCGGCAGTGACACGGTGATTGCCTGCCCCGATGGCCGCGCCGTGATCCATTGCAGTGTGCCCTCGGCCGCCACCGGCGAGCTTTTGGACGGCATTATTCGGTGGCTGCGGACCCAGGGCATGCCGGCCTTTCCGGCTGCGGCAGCGGGCGTGTGGTTGCATGATGTGGCCGCTGCCGAATTCGGCCCAGGGTTACTGGCCAAAGACGTGCCGAATCTTTTACCTGGGTTATTGCGTCGACTGTACGGCTGATTGTCCGTGGACATGTCGGTGAGTGGTGTATTGCACGTCAAATGTCCGATTTGAAACGTGGATGGGCGTGCGTTTGATATTTATCAAGTACGCTTTGCCGGAAAAGCGCAGTTTACCCCCCCAGAGGCTTCAGGTCATCGTCGTGTATCCAACAGAGCAGGCCGGGCTTTTTTCGGTTTTAACCTGATAGGCGTTCATGCCCAATCCATCGACCTGACGAACAATCAAAAAGAAAGATGAAGCCACTCTTGAAGTACCTTGCCCCTCGAAAAGGTTATATACGAAGGTATTCAACTAATGGCCTCTCACTGCGGTGTTGCAGTATCTGAGCTTCAATACAAAAAGTTTAACTTTGCCGGCTATGAATTGGCTGGTGATCTGCGATTGCCGCGAGGCGCCGAAAGCCTGGTCGTTCTCGTCCATGCCAGTGGCGGCGGTCATTCGAACCCGCGTAACCATTTTATCGCGGAGTACCTGGCGCGCCACGGGATGGGCACCTTGGTGATCGACCTGCTGACAAGGACAGAGCAGCGCTGGGATAACCTGACCGGTGTGCTGCGTTTCGATATTGCATTGCTCGCCGATCGACTGGTCAAGGTCATCGACGCAATCGCCCGAGACGCTGAATTACGCCGTCTTGCCATGGGCTTGTTCGGTGCCAGTACGGGCGCCGCCGCCGTGCTGGTCGCCGCGGCTCACGTGGGTGGTGTGCGGGCGGTGGTCTGTCGAGGCGGGCGCACCGATCTGGCCGCCCAGGCGTTGTGCGAGGTCAAAGCGCCGACGTTGCAAGTGGTGGGCGCGGAAGACCCGATGATCCTGCGCTTGAATGTGCGGACCAGTCGGGCGTTGCACTGCACGCAAAGCCTGGAGGTCGTCAAAGGCGCGACGCACCTTTTCAAAGAGCCGGGCACCCTGGCGGACGTAGCCAGGCTGACCGGCGATTGGTTCGAAAAGTACCTGCACAAGGAACCTTTGCCCAGCGAGCCTCTGCCCGGAATCAATGGCAAGGTTTCATCTTCTTAGCGCGGGCCTGTACAACCCAACCCGTCATGGAGCGAACATGCATTTCTTAGCCTTGGCGGTCGACTATGACGGAACCATTGCCGAAAACGGCAATGTTCCCGAACACGTCTGTACAGCGCTTGCCGGCCTCAAGGCCAGCGGTCGCAAGTTGCTGTTGATTACCGGCAGGGAGTTGCAGGCGCTCAAGCATCATTTTACCCAGCTCGATCTGTTTGACCTGGTGGTCGTGGAGAATGGCGCGCTCCTGTACGACCCGCGCACTGACACCGAGGAACTCATCGCCGATTCGGCCTCGACCGCACTGGTGGAGCGCCTGCGCGACAAAGGGGTTTCACCCTTGTCCGTCGGCAGGTCCGTCATTGCCACCTGGCATCCGTTCGAGGACGCGGTGATCAGCTCGATTCGCGAGCTGGGCCTGGAGCTGCAGATGACGTTCAACAAGGACGCGATCATGGTCCTGCCGACGGGGGTGAACAAGGCCTCGGGGCTGAGTGCCGCGTTGCTGAGGCTGGGCATCTGCGAACTGAATGTGGTCGGCGTGGGCGACGCCGAAAATGACCACGCGTTTCTCGCGATCTGCGGTTGTGCGGCGGCGGTGAACAACGCGATCGACTCAATCAAGGCCCGCGCGGACATCTGCCTGAGCCAGGATCACGGGCGCGGGGTCTGCGAGCTGATAGACATGCTGCTGCAAAAGGACGCCGCGCTGGTGCCGGTCGAGCGTATCGGCGTGCAACTGGGGCGAACCGCCGATGCACGCAAGGTGTGGTTGCCGCCGGAATCGGTGCTGCTGGTAATCGGCAATTCAGGCTCCGGCAAGTCGAGCTACGTGACCTGGCTGACAGAACGCATGGTCGAGGCCCACCAGGGCTTCTGCATCATTGATCCGGAAGGCGACTATCTGTCGCTGGACGGTGCGGTCACGGTCGGTGGCCTGACCACTCCGCCGACAACCGAAGAGTCGCTGCATCACCTGTTACAGGCGCGGCTTAACGTGGTGGTTAGCACCCTGGCTCTGGACCCGGCCGCCCGCGTGCAGTTGTTCGGCGAATTACTGCCGTTTATCCAGCAGCTACGCAGCAGCACCGGCCGCCCGTACTGGATGGTCGTGGACGAGGCCCACTACATGCTGCCCCATTGCGCCGCTTGGCCTCCGGGGTTTCTGGCGAATATGGGGGCGATCATCGTTGCCCTGGACTTCGATCAAGTCTGCCCGTCGCTGCTGGACGCGGTAGACGTACTGGTGACCCTGGGCAGCACCGCCCGCGAACTGGTCCAACGCTACGCCCAGCATACGCAGCGACGCTGCCCCGAATTCCCGGCGCGCTCATCCGAGCCCGACTATTTCTGTCTGTGGGACGTTCGTCATGGCGGCGACGTGGTGCTGATGGCGCAGCAGCAACCCGAGCAGAAACATCATCGCCACAGCGGCAAGTATGCGGTCGGGGATGTGGGCGCCTGGCATGCATTCTACTTTCCCAGCCTTGACCAGCGCGCCTCGAACCTTGCGGAGTTTTTGTCTTCGCTTGCGCGCCTGGACGATCCCGCGTTCCGCCAACACCGCGAGGCCGGGGACTTTTCCAACTGGTTTCGCGAGGTGATCCGCGACGACGTGCTGGCTAACGAAACCCGTCTGCTGGAAAACGATGCGTCTGTACCGCTGCGGGATGCCCAGGAACAGATCGCGCACCTGGTGCAATCGCGCTACCACTTGGAACCGCAGTGAATGGTCGGGCGGTGTGCGCGTCTACAGTTCCAGCTCGTGAACGATGCGATCAAAATCCCGGCCCAGATAGGCCGAGGTAAAACCCAATTGCTTGTACAAGCCATGAATCGGGTAATCGGTCGACAGGTCCGTCGAGCACATTTTGTGAAACCCCTCATGCTTGGCGGCATCGATCAGATGCCCCAGCAATAAACGGCCCAGGCCCCTGCGCAGCCACGGGTCGGCGACGGCGACCGCGCAATCGCACTGTTCGTCCTGATCGGTGGCACGCCGGTAGCGGCTGACACCGATTACCTGCAACTCGCCGTCATGGTGGATCAAGGCCAGGTAGCCGCGGCTGATCTGCGCCGACTCGCTCAGCAGTGTATCGATTGCGCTCGCATCGACATGGGTCACCGCGCCCAAAAACCGGAACCGCAGCGACAGCGGCGACAACCGCTGGAAAAAATGCAGCAGGCCCAGGTGATCGTGCGTCGACAACGGACGGATAAGCACATGCGTTCCGTCGTGCAGTTTTTCCAGCCAATGCTCGGCGGGCGAGGCTTTATCCATCTCGGCAATCAGAGCCGCAGTGTGTTGATTAGCTAGCATGGGGGGCTCCAGCGCACAGTGGGGTCGAAGAACGGCCTTGTTCACACTGAGGGGTATGCGCAGCAGGCGTATTGATCAAGGTCAGAAAGCGTGATGCGGACTAACCGACCGTCCAGGGGCAGGTTGACCTGGATCAAACGGCCCCGCCCAGACCGCGCCAGAATCGGACTCTCTGCTGATTCGCTCAGGGGCACGGCATGCCTGTCAAACCGCCCACTGCTGGTTTCATCGATCCGGCTGTACCTGAAGAGGAACAGCATTACAGCCGTTCCGCGCTGTGGCTGACGTGGCTGCTCGGCGCCGCGATGTTTGCGACAGTGGTCGGCGTGGCGCTGCAATTCACCGACGTCGAATCCTTCACACACTTGCTGACCCAGGCAGAGCCGCTGTGGCTGGTCGGCGCCCTGGCGTTGCAAGTCCTTACGTATATGGCGCAAGGGCAGGTCTTTCGGGTGGTGCTCAGGGCCGGGACGCAGCCGCTTTCACTCTGGGAGGCAGGCAAACTCAGCGTGATGAAGCTGTTTGTCGATCAGGCCCTGCCGTCCTCCGGCATCAGCGGCGCCTTTGCGGTCGTGGCCTCCTTCGTCCGCCTCGGGTTCGCAAAACCGCTGGTGCTGGCGAGCCTGGTGCTGGATTTGTCCGGGTATTTCCTGGCCTATGCGGTGTCGGTCGGCGTGGCGTTACCGGTGGTGATCTTCCAGGGCCATGCCACGCCTGCGGTGATGACGGCGTGCCTGGTGTTCGTCGCCGTCAGCCTGTTGCTGGCAGTGGTCACGCCAAGGCTGGCCGGCAATCGGCGCCTGGTCGCGCATTTGCCGGGGCGCCATTTTCCGATTGTCGCCAGAATCGCGTCATTGCTCACCGGGGCCGACAAGCAACTGGTGCGCAGCCAAGGGTTACTCTGGCGGATTACCTTGCTGGAATTGGTGATCATTGTGCTCGACAGCGCCACATTGTGGGTGCTGGTGCGCGCGCTGGGTGTGTCCGCGCCGCCGTTGGGGCTGTTTGCCGGTTTTATGCTGGCCAGCGTGCTGCGCAGTATCGGCATTGTGCCGGGCGGGCTCGGCGCCTTTGAAGCGGCGGCGGTGGTCACGCTGCATTGGGTGGGGGTGAACATTGCGGTGGCACTTTCCGCCACGTTGTTATTCCGCGGGCTGACGTTCTGGTTGCCGATGCTGCCCGGCCTCTGGTTGGCCCATCGTGAATGGCGATCCAACGTCAAGCCGCCCACCCGCGTGGCAACCGGCGATTATTGGAGCCCGCCAGTCAGCCAGGTGTTCAGCAGCCTGCACAGCACGCCGCAGGGCTTGAGCGAGGCCGACGCCAACGCGCGGGTGCGCAGCGCGCCGGCCACGCCCAAGGACCGACCGCGCGGCCTGGCCCGGTTGGTGCTGGAGCAAATGCGGACGCCCTTGGTGCTGATCCTGATCGTGGGCGCGCTGGTCGCCGTGGTGGTGGGGGACTGGCTAGATGCGGCGATTGTCGGCTGCATCGTGCTGATCAGCGCGGTTCTCAGCGCATGGTATGAAAATCGCGCCAGTACGGCGGTGGAGCAACTGCGCAGCAAGATCGCGCTGCGCGCCACGGTGCGGCGCGACGGCAAGGCCGTGGACATCGCCGCCAGCGAGGTGGTGCCGGGGGATATCCTGATACTCAGCGCCGGCAGCCTGATCGCGGCCGACGGTCGGATCCTGCAGGCGCTCGATTGCTTCATCGGTGAAGGCCTGCTGACCGGCGAAACCTTCCCGGTGGAAAAATTGCCGGGCGACTGCGCCGCCGATGCCTCGCTCGGGCAGCGGCATAATTGCGTGTTCATGGGCACCTCGGTGCGCAGCGGCACCGCCGAGGTGCTGGTCACGCGCTACGCCTCGGACAGTGAGATCGGGCGCATTGCCAAGACCCTGACGCTGCGCCCGCCCGAGACGGAGTTCGAGCGCGGCCTGCGTCGCTTCGGCAGCTTGCTGTTGCGGGTGATGCTGGTGATCACGATCGTGGTGTTCGGCATCAATATCCTGCTGCATCGTCCCGCGCTCGACACCCTGTTGTTTGCCATCGCGTTGTCCATCGGGCTGTCGCCGGAGCTGTTGCCGGCGATCCTGAGCATCACGCTGGCCAAAGGCGCGCAACGCATGGCCGCCAAAGGGGTCATCGTGCGTCACCTCAATGCGATTGAAAACCTCGGGGCGATGGACATCTTGTGTACCGACAAGACTGGTACGCTGACCCGCGGTGTCGTCGTGCTGGACGGCGCCATGGATCTGGCGGGCAATGCCGATGCCACGATCCTGCAACTGGCGGTGTTCAACTCCAGCCTGCAGACCGGCATGCGCAACGCCATGGATGATGCGATCACCCTGGCCGGCAAAACCCTGGCGCCATGCCCCGGCGCGAGCAAGCTCGATGAAGTGCCGTATGACTTCGTGCGCAAGCGCCTGAGCGTGGTGGTCGCGAATGCGCCTGAGGCCGCCCGGCTGATGGTGACCAAGGGGGCGCTGGACAATGTGCTTGAGGTTTGCACACAGGTGCGCCGCGGCGAACAGTTGCTGGCGCTGAGCGACACCGAGCGGGCCGCCATCGCGCAGCGTTTCGCCGACTGGAGCGAGCAGGGCTTCAGGGTTTTGGGCCTGGCCACGCGGGTCTTGCCGGACCAGCCGCACTACGGCCGGGATGAAGAAAAGGCCATGACCTTCCGCGGTTTTCTGTTGTTCTTCGACCCGCCGGAGCCGGGGGTGAAAGACACTCTCGCCAACCTTGAGCGCCTGGGCGTGCAAGTCAAGATCATCAGTGGCGACAGCCATCTGGTCGCCCGCCATGTCGGCATGGCCGTGGGCCTGCCCGTGGAGCGCATCATCACCGGCGCCGAGCTGGCGGCGATGAAAGACGAAGCATTGATGCACCTGGCGCCACTGACGACGCTCTTTGCCGAGGTCGACCCCAACCAGAAAGAACGCATCATCCGCGCCCTGCAGAAGACCGGGCACGTTGTCGGCTATATGGGCGATGGCATCAACGATGCCCCGGCGCTGCAAGTCGCCGATATCGGGATCTCGGTGGATAACGCCGCCGACGTGGCCAAGCAGGCCGCCGACTTCGTGTTGCTGGAGCACAACCTCGATGTGTTGCGCGAAGGCATCGAAGAGGGCCGGCATACCTTTGCCAATACCTTGAAGTACATTTCCATCGTCTCCAGCGCCAATTTCGGCAACATGATCAGCATGGCCCTGGCTTCGTTGGTATTGCCGTTCCTGCCGATGCTGGCCAAGCAGATACTGCTCAACAACTTCCTGTCCGATATCCCCTCCATGGGGATCGCCAGCGACAACGTCGACCGCGAATGGGAAAACACCCCGCACCGCTGGAATATCAGGGAAATCCGCAACTTCATGGTGGTGTTCGGGCTGGTCAGTTCGCTGTTCGATGTGCTCACGTTCGCGGCCCTGTACCAGCTGGCGGAAAAGGGCCCGGAAGTGTTTCGCAGCGGCTGGTTCGTCGAATCGCTGCTGACCCAACTGCTGACAATCTTCATCGTGCGAACCTACCGCCCGTTCTACCAAAGCCGCCCGGCCACACTGCTGTTGCTCAGCGCCGCAGCCATCGGCCTGCTGGCCGTCGGGCTACCTTACAGCCCGATCGCGTCCTGGTTCGGCCTGGTGCCCTTGCCACTGCCGATCCTGCTGACAGTGCTGGCAATCAGCTTGGCCTACATGGGCGCGGCGGAATGGGTCAAGCGGCTCTTTTACCGTCGCCAGCGGTTGAGCCGCGCTCGCGCTGCGCCGTAGCGTGGCGTGAGGGGTTACTCGTTACGTGCCCACGTGACGTTCACGCCGTACTGACTATCACCGTAGCGGTACTGCGCCTTGCCTTTGAATGCGCCTTCCAGTGCATGCGCCAGGCGATTGGCCAGATGAATGCCGGTGGTGGTCACCATCAGGTCGTCCGCCACCTCCGTCACGCGCATGATGCGCTCCAGCGCATGCTCGGCCATTTCGGTTTTTTCGGTGTTTTCGATCAGGTGGATGATTTCATCATGGTGCTTTTGCAAGAAGCCGCCCGATAGCATCAGGGTGCCGGCCGGCATGTTGTCCGCGATGCGGCGGCAGGCCGGGCAGGTGACGGTTTGCGCGTCATGCACCACCGCGTTTTCAGGTCGGTTCCAGGTCCAGTTCCCGGCCTGATACACCGCGTCGCACTGCGGGCACACCGCCGAACCTTCAACCCGCGGCAAGCAATAGGGATCATGGGGCGGCGTTTTGAACAGCTTGTTTTTCTGACTCTGCTGATACTTGTCCATGGTGTTTCTCCTGACGCATCGAGAGGGGCAAACCCACGTGTTGACGATCGGGTGGATTTCACAGGTTGATTTGGACGCTGTTTCCGGCCGAGCGGGTTGATTTTTGTCAACTCGCAGAGCGCCCGGCGACCGCCGGTGTAAGCGTTGCGGCGGGCGTCGGCAAGGGGTGTGAGTTTGTTGATAAAAGTCAACCTCGCCGCAGGCACTTCAGAGAAGCATGCAAGTTCCGTCGACGTGAGAGGAGAGCACCCTGATGGCTCACAGTAAAATCGTGTTTCGCGCGGCTGCCCGCGAGAAGATCCTCAGCGGCGCCACCCAATTGGCGGACGCGGTGCGCGTGACGCTGGGGCCGAAGTCCAAGTCGGTGTTGATGCAGAACAAGTGGGGCAACCCGACGGTCTGCAATGACGGCGTCACGATTGCCAAACGCATTGACCTGCAGGACCCCGAGGAGAACCTCGGCGCGCAAATGCTGCGCCAGGCCGCGGAACGCACGGGTGACGCGGTCGGCGACGGGACCAGCACGTCAACGGTGCTGGCCCATGCGATCCTGGCCGACGGCATCCGCAACGTGGTCGCGGGGGCCAGCGCGATCGATCTCAAGCGCGGCCTGGATCGGGGCCTGCAGTTGGTCGTCGAGTCGCTGGCGGCGCAGTCCCGCCCCGTCAGCACGCCCAAGGAAAAAGCCCAGGTGGCGACGCTGTCGGCGCATAACGACGCGGTCATCGGTCAACTGGTGGCCGACGCGCTGGAGAAGGTCGGCGTTGAAGGCGTGGTCAGCGTCGAAGAGTCCAAGACCACCGAAACGGTGGTCGAGGTCATGGAGGGCATGCGCTTTGACCGGGGTTATGTCTCACCTTATTTCGTCACCGACACCGAGAAAATGCAGGTCGAACTCGACGATGCCTGCCTGCTGCTCTGTGACCACAAGATCGGCGCACTCAAAGACTTGCTGCCGTTGTTGGAACAGGTCGCCAAAAGCGGTCAGCCCCTGGTGTTGATCGCAGATGACATCGAAGGCGAAGCGTTGACCACGCTGGTGGTCAACCACATCCGCGGCGTGCTCAAGGCTGTGGCGATCAAGGCCCCGGGCTTTGGCGACCGGCGCAAGGACATGCTGCAGGACATGGCTGTATTGACCGGCGCCACGGTGGTCTCCAACGAACTGGGGATCAGCCTCGAACAGGTCGACCTGCAGCAGTTGGGGCGGGCCCATCGGGTGGTGGTGTCGAAGGACAGCACTTCGCTGATCGGCGGCGCCGGTACACGCGCAGCGATCGACGCACGCCTGCAGCAGATCCGCGGGCAAATGGCGGCTACCACCAGCGATTACGACCGTGAAAAGCTCCAGGAGCGGCTGGCCAGGCTGTCCGGCGGCGTCGCGGTGATCCGGGTCGGCGCGCCGTCCGAAGCCGAAATGAAAGCGCGCAAGGACGCCCTGGATGACGCGATCTCGGCGACCCGCGCGGCGATCACCGAAGGGATTGTCCCCGGCGGCGGCCTCGCGCTGCTTAAAGCGGTGCCGCTGATCGCCGCCGAGGAAGCCCGGCAGGAGGGCGATGTCCGCACCGGCCTGCAGATACTGCGCCGGGCATTGGAAGCACCGGCGCGGCGCATTGCGGAAAACTCGGCGGTGGACGCCGGCGTGGTCGTTGCGCGCATGCTGGCGGAGCCGGGCAACATTGGCTTTGATGCGTCCGCCAATACCTATGTCGACATGTACGAAGCCGGCATCATCGATCCGACCAAAGTCGTGCGTATTGCCCTGGAAAATGCAGTTTCCGTGGCCAGTATCCTGCTGCTGACCGAAGCGACCATTACCGATATCCCAGAAAAAGAACCGCCAGCCCAACCGTCGTTCCCTGAAGGTTGAGCGCCTGCTCGCGCCTTGCTTCGATTTGAATCGCCCTGATGGAGGCATGCACCCATGAACGTAACCAAGGCAATCGCCGGCCGGCGCTCGACACGTGACTACACGCCAGAACCGCTCGATGAAAAACTCATTTGTCGCTTGATCGATGCCGCCGCCCAGGCGCCCAGCGCGATGAACCAACAACCGTGGACGTTCACGGTGATCCGCGACCAGGCGCTGCTGGAGCGGGTTTCCCGCGAAGCCAGGGCCTGGATGCTCGCCACCACGCCCGCCGGAACGCACTCCAGCCACTTCCAAGCGTTGCTCAGCGAGGACAGTTTTCAGATTTTCTACCACGCGCCGGTCCTGGTGCTGATCTCGGGCAACGCGCCCAATCAGTGGATTGTCGAAGACTGTGCCTTGGCGGCCGAGAACCTGATGCTCGCGGCGTATGCCGAGGGGCTCGGGACGTGCTGGATCGGTTTCGCCCAGGGCTTTCTGAATACGCCGCAGGGTAAGCAGGCGCTCGGCCTGCCCGCCGAGTGGATGCCCGTGGCACCGATTATCGTGGGGCACCCGAAGTCTGTGCCCGCGCCCATCGTGCATAAGACCCCAGAGATCCATTGGATAGGCTGATGCCCCAGGCAGGGCTACCGTTGATCCAGCGGTTGACCGGTGTCTCGGTTTTCTGACGTGGATCAGATCGCCCGCCAGGCCGACTCCTATGCTCGGATTGAACCCACGACGTTGAGATGAGCTGAAATGAACAAGCCACGCTTGCTTGGCCAGTGCTTGCTGATCGCGGCAAGTGTTCTGCTGTTACCGTCCACCGGCGCGTTTGCCAACCCCGCGATGCCAGGGTTAGGGCTAGGGCTAGGGCCAGGGCAGGGCGGTATGTTCCGTCACGCCTCGAATTTCGATTGGGTCAAGCATACGCAGCAGACCCTGGAAGAACTCAAGGGCAAGCTCAGTCTCAAGCCGGAGCAAATGCCCGCCTGGGAAACCTGGGCCGCAGGCGTCATCGCAGACGCCAATCAGCAAGTGGAAAACGACAACCCAGCCGCTACTGACAAGGCAAGTGCCAGACAAGCGCTGAAGGACGAAACAACACCGCAGAGAATGGCCAAAGGCATAGAGCGCCTGCGCACGCAAACCAGCTGGATGCAGGCGCAACTGGTCCGTCTGGACGCGGCTCAGGCACGCACCCAAACCTTCTACGATGCCCTCGATGCCCAGCAAAAAACCATCTTCGATCTGTTCTGGACGGTGATGCATCACCGCATCGCCGATCAGGACGGTTGGCGAATGCCCATGCACATGCCCATGCACATGGCATGGCCGCAAGGGTGCGGCGGGCTCAACCCGACCAGCCAACCGTAATGCTATTCGCGAGCCTCCTGGGTAAACATCATGAACAGTGACTCAGTAAAACAGTGCGTGCTGACAGGGTTCATCCTGCTGGCTGCCGCCGTTGCATTGCCGGCGCATGCCGGGCCGCATGGCGGCGGGCATGGGGGCGGGCCGGGCTGGTGGGGGTTTGGTCTCGGCCTGGGACTGGGTTGGGAAGCCGCGCGTATCGCCACGCCGTATTACTACCCGACGTATCCGGTTTATTACTATCCCGCCCCGACGTACTACTACCCGGCCAGCCCGCCGACGGTGGTGGTCGAGCCTCAGCCCGTCACGGCCGCGCCATCGGCCTGGTACTACTGCGATTCCGCCAAAGGCTATTACCCGAGCGTACGCCAGTGTCCTGAGGGATGGCGCATGGTTCCCGCGACGCCGCCGCCTGGCCCCATCCGTTAAGACCCCGGACGCGTGGGCTGTTTTTCATTCCTCCCTGGAGCCAGATCATGAGCCAATACCAGTGTTTGTTACTGATCATCAATCCCGCCCTGCGTGACTCCCCGGCAATCGGCCATGCTGCCGCCCTGGCCAAGGCCAGCGGCGCGAGCCTGCATATTGTCGCGCTGGCAGCACCGTTGGACATCTTGTTGCTACTCGCCGAGAACGTGCGTGAAAAGGCCCGGGCCAGCTACCTCGAGGACCACCGCGACTGGCTGAACGCCCAAACCAAGAACCTCCACGCCCTGGGGCTCAACGTGACCGCCCAGGTGACCTGGGCCACCAACCTCAAGCAAGACATCCTGGATTACGTCACCGAGACGCAGCCCGATCTGTTGATCAAACAAGTGCAGCAAGAGTCCGCGTTCAAGCGCGCGTTCTTCACCCCGCTGGACTGGCAGTTGCTGCGCGAGTGTCCGATTCCGGTCTATCTGGTCGGCGGTGGTGGGCATGCCTTGCCGCGCATCGTCGTGGCAGCGGTTGACGTGTCGAATGTTCAACCGGCCAACAGCGCGTTGAACCAGCGCATCATTGAGCAGGCCACCAGCCTGGCGCTGCAATGCGATGCCGAGCTGCACCTGCTGTATGCCTGCGACATGTCGACGATCTACATGGCTGACATGGGCGGTATGGCCCTGTCCAATCTCAGTAAGGACCTGGCGAGCAAGGAGGAAAAAACCTTCCTCGAACTGGCGCGAGACTATGGCGTGCCTTCCGATCGTCATCACTTCGTTTTGGGCAATCCGGTTGCGGTGTTGAGTCAATTCGCCAAGGAACACCAGGTGGATGTGATCGTGATGGGCCGGGTCCAGTATCACGGCATCGAGAAGCTGCTGGGCAGTACCACCGAACACATTCTCTATCAGGTGCCTTGCGGCGTACTGGCGGTCTAGCGCGGCAAAGGCGGTGTGCAATGAAACGACAGATGAGGTGACCCATGAGTTATAGCCCTTCGCTGCAAACGCTCTGGCAGGATCGGTCGGTGGCCGGTCAAAGCCTGGTGGAGCCGTTGCTCAGATACGCCCGCCGCCCCGACGTGATCATCCTGGCCTTGCCGCGTGGCGGCGTCCCGGTGGCGTATGAGGTGGCCACGGCCCTGCAGGTGCGTCTGGATCTGATGGTGGTACGCAAGCTCGGCATTCCGTCCCAGCCCGAATTCGCCATGGGCGCCATCGCCAGTGGCGGTATCCAGATCCGCAATGAAGAGGTGCTGCGGGCTCATTCGATTGATCAAGACAGTTATGACGCGGTGGTCGCCCGCGAAACTCGCGAGTTATCGCGCCGTGAGCAGGTTTACCGGGGCACGCGGGCGCCGCTGCAGTTGAAGGATCAGGTGGTCATCCTGATCGATGACGGCCTGGCCACAGGGGCCTCGATGCTCGCCGCGATCCAGGCGGTGCAGGTGCAGGCCCCGGCGCGGATCGTCGTGGCGGTGCCGGTCGCGCCGCTGGATACGGTGGAAACCTTGCGCTGCATCGTCAATGAAGTGATCTGCCCGCTGATTCCTGAGCGGATGATGTCCATCGGTTACTGGTACTCGAACTTCCCCCAGACCACCGATGCAGAGGTCATTGAGTTATTGCAGCGGGCCTGGCAACGCGAATCGACTGAAGCGCACCCGCTGTAGATGCGTCGCGGCAGGTGAGCCTTACACACCGAACGGAAAGGTTTCGTCTTCCGCTTCCAGCTCCTCGTTTTTGGGCAGTGCCAGGGCCTTTACCGCCTGCGTCTGCTCGAACCAGAGCATGGCGTCGAACTGTTCGGCCAGTACCGCTTCGAAGTAGTGGCTGTCGCGTTCGGTTGTGGGCCGGTAAATCACGCCAATCGCGCGTTCCAGCAGGGTGGCGGACAACACCGTGCGCAGCTCGGCGCGCTGCGGGTCGCGCCAGTCGGTCAACGACGCCGGCACGCCGGCTTCGAGGAACTGATGCTCCCAACTGTCGGGACGGGAAGGCCGCACCGCCTTGATGAGCATCTCGGCGTCCCAATCGTCGGCCGCCGCCACGTGGCCACGGTCGGTGCTCATGCCGATCAGCACGGCGTCGCGCCCATAGGCACTGCGGCACAGCTGGCCGATGTTGAACTGGCCCTTCCAGCCCATCTCCGTGGCCGCGGCATTGCCGATATGCGAGTTGTGCGCCCAGACCACCGCTTTGGCCTGCGGGCCCCGGTGCTCCAGCAGGGCGCGCAGGGTGTCGAACATGTGGCGGTCACGCAGGTTCCACGACGCGGTCGAGCCGCGATAGACGGCGCGGTAGTACTGTTCCGCCGCACGCACCACGCGGGCGTTTTGCGTGGCGTTGAAAAAACTTTCGTCATCCTGGATGAGCCCGGCCAATTGCTTGGCCAGCATCACGTTGAGTTGTTCGACCACCTGCGGTTCACAGGGCATCAGGCCATTGCGTTCGACGAAGTGACCGTACAAGGCCGGGTCATCCTGCCAGGGCGTCAGGCAGCCGTAGCGCCGCCGTGCTTCCTGGGCCAGTTGCGGGTCAACGCTGTCCAGATAGTGCAGCACCTCATGGATCGAGTTGCGCATGCTGTAAACGTCGAGGCCACGGAACTCCACGCGGTCTTCACTGGCGCGTTGATGGTTGTAGCGGTGCAACCAGTGGGCAAAGGCTTTGACCTCGGCGTTGCGCCACATCCAGGTGGGGAAGCGGCTGAAGATATGGCGTTTCCAGGCCGACGGGGCCAGCCCTCGGACGTATTTGTCGACATGCCCTGCATCGGGCCAGTCGGCCTCAACGGCGACGATGGAGAAGCCATGCCGCTCAATCAAGCGTTGCGTGATGGCGGCCCGGGCGCGATAGAAATCGCTGGTGCCGTGGCTGGCTTCGCCGATCAGCACCACCCGCGCATCCGCGTAGCGATCGAACATTTCGCCGAACGCTGCAGAATCGAACGCCGGCAGAGGCTCGGCAAATTGGCGCAGGACCGCGGCGATGGCGGCTCTATCGACCTGCCGAGACGCGCCATAGTGTTTATCCAGCATGCGTTGGGCGGGTGTGCTCACGGCCGTCGTCCCGTTCAGTGTTTATCTATTCCTACACCCTGACTCAGGTGAATCATTGAGTTTTGTCAATAAAGCCTGCACGGCCTTGAGCCAAGGTGGCTGAACCCGTTACGCGCCGGCTACCGACGCTGCTCATGGAGGCTTGTGATATGAGGTGCTCTATCAATCGATCACACCTGACGCTTGCCCTCTGTGTGGTGGCCCTTGTGGGCTGTACCGACACCCGCGACCGGGCATCGCAAAAAACCGCATCCATGCCCGCGCTGGCCTTGGTAAACGACGTGTGTTCGCTGTGCCACGGGCTGACGGGGGAGTCGGTATCGCCGTTGTTTCCCAAATTGGCCGGCCAGCAAAAAGACTACCTGAAGCAGCAGTTGACGGATTTCAAAAACCATACGCGCATGGATAAAGCCTCGACTCAATACATGTGGGGCTTTACCCATTTGACCGAATCGCAGATCACTGAACTGGCGGACTACTATTCAAAACAGCCGGCCATGCAGGCTGAAGCCGAAACGCCTGACGCGCGGGGCGAATTGATCTTTCGCCACGGCGTGCCGGAATCCGGCATCGCTCAGTGCAGCGCCTGTCATGGCGCCGAGGGCCGGGGCCATGGCCAGACCCCACGCGTGGCAGGCCAGCATGCCGCCTACATGGTTCGCCAGATCCAGGTGTTTCAACAGGCCGACCTGCGTGAGCGCGGTGACCTGACGAGCCAGATTGCGCACACACTGTCGGACGCCGATGCCGAGGCGGTCGCGCATTACATGGCCAGGCTGGGGCCATGAAGCTCACGGCCGTACCGCAGGCGCCCAGCGCGCCGACGTCGACGGTCAAGCGCACGCGGGCGGTGAGTAATGAGGACATTGCCGCGGTGTTTGACGATATCGCCGACCTGCTCGAAATCGATGACGCCAACCCGTTTCGCATCCGCGCTTATCGGGTTGCGGCGCGCACGCTGAGGGCGCTGACGGTCGAGTTGGCGCCGCTCATCGCACGTGGGGAAACCTTGCCGAAACTGCCGGGTATCGGCGTCGATCTGACGGCCAAGATCAGTGAAATCGCCAGCACCGGTGATTGTGCGCTACGGCAACGCCTGCGCTCGACATTGCCGCCTGGGCTGGTTGAACTGCTGTCCATCGCCGGCCTCGGCCCCAAACGCATCAAACACCTGTATCACGGCCTGGGAATCGAAACCGCGCAGCAACTGTGCGAGGCCGCCGAGCAGGGCCACATCCGCCACGTGCCCGGTTTTGGCGAAAGGCTCGAGGCGCGCTTATTGAGCGCCGCGCAGAAGGGGCTCGGAAAGGATCGCCGGTTGCCGCTGGGCGTTGTCGAGCCCGTGGCGCTGCAGTTGATCGAGTATCTGCATCAACTGCCGGGGGTCGAGGACGCGAGGTTGGCCGGCAGTCTGCGGCGCATGCGCGATACTGTGGGCGACATCGACATCCTGGTGGCGGCAGCGCCCGCAGTGGCGGTCACGGCGCACCTGATCAAGCACCCGGAGGTGTCCACCGTATTGGTCAAAGGCCGCACGCGGGCCAGTGTCGTACTGGACTCCGGCCTGCAAGTCGACGTGCGGGTGGTCAAGCCCGCGGACTGGGGCGCCGCGCTGGTGTATTTCACCGGCAGCAAGGCGCACAACATTGCGATTCGCAAGCAGGCGCGGGAACAGGGTCTGAAGCTCAACGAGTATGGCGTGTTCAGGGGCGAGGAACGCCTGGCGGGTGCCACGGAGGTCTCGGTTTATCAGGCCCTGGGGTTGCCGTGGATCACGCCGGAGCTGCGCGAAGATCGCGGTGAGGTCGCGGCGGCACTCAGCGAGCGTTTGCCCAGGCTGGTGGAAGTGAGTGATCTCAAGGGTGACTTGCACGCGCACACCTGCGACGCGGATGGCGCCAATACCCTGGAGCAGATGGCACTGGCCGCGCAGCAAGCCGGGTTGGAATACCTGGCGATCACCGATCATTTCCTGGACAGCGAGCGGCTGCTGAAGCAGATCGACCAGATCGATGCGCTCAACGCCCGCCTGCGCGGCATCACCTTGCTCAAGGGGGTTGAAGTCGAGATTCTGGAAGATGGCAGCCTGGGGCTGCCAGACGCTGTCCTCGCTCGCCTGGACCTTGTGGTGGGCGCGGTCCACACGCATTTCGGCCTGACGCTGCGGCAACAGACGCAACGCCTGCTCAGAGCCATGGATCATCGCTATTTCACGCTACTGGCGCACCCGCTGTGTCGCCTGATCAATCAGCGCGCGCCGTTGAACATGGACCTGTCGGCCGTCATCAGGGCCGCCTCTGCACGCGGCTGCTGCCTGGAACTCAACGCGCAACCCCAGCGCATGGACCTGTTCGACCTTCAATGCCAATACGCCAAAGACCAACACGTGCTGATCAGCATCAATTCGGATGCCCTGCGCACCGCGGATTTTGCGTACTTGCGCTACGGCGTCGCGCAAGCCCGGCGTGCCTGGCTGGAAAAGGGCGATGTACTCAATACCCGTTCGCTGAGCGCGCTGAAGTCGTTGTTGGCCGCTACGGCAGGCGGACGTCCGCAAGGCGCCGGGAACTGACGGTTCGGTCTGATTCTTGGTCGAAAGTTGACAAAAATCAGAGCCCCGCACCGACGGCGCCGGATACTTGAACCGTAGCCGGAGCGTTCCTGCTACGACCCTCAAGGAGAATACCCATGAATATGCGTTTACCCGTAGTGTTGCTCAGCGTCCTCCTCGCGTTATCGGCTGGTTGCAGTAACAAACCGGCCAAAGAACTGGATGCACGCCTGGAGGCTGCTCAAAGCACTGCGCTGTCGGCACGCGCCAGAGCCGATGAAGCCTACTCGAAAGCGGAGCAGGCGGCGATGGCGGCCAATCAGGCGCAACAGACTGCCGACCAGGCCAATGAGCGCGCCAGCCGGATGCTCGAAAAAGCCAGCCGCAAATAGTGAACGGTTGCAGCACCCGACACGTCGTCGGGTTTGCTGCAAGACAGCCGCAGGCCTGCAACCAGCCCTGCCAGGCAGCACATCTGGCACCTGCGCGTCGACTCAACAGCATTGGCTTGGTTTTCCCCGACTATCATCTCTTCGCGTAACGGACTGCCGCTGAACATGTGGCTTAGGCTGACGTTCGGCAGGCGTTACCTGTGCATTCGCACGCTCTTGAAGATCGAGCTGTTCGATATTTTCCGGGGATGAAGCGTTGAACCACTGCAGATAAAAAAAGCCCCTTGTCGGTTTCCCGCCAAGGGGCAGTGCAGCCTGGGATTCATTCGCCTTTGATCGGCACGACTTTATCCGCTTTCATGGCTTCTGGCTTTTTCGGCAACGAGATGCACAGCACGCCTTTGCTGAAACTCGCGTCGATCTTATCGGCATCAATACCTTTGGGCAGGTTGAACACCCGCTCGAAGGAACCGTAGTGACGCTCGCTAAGGTGGTAGCCTTTGCGTTTTTCTTCCTTGTCCTCCTGTTTCTCGCCTTTGATGATCAGGCTGCCGTTGGACAGTTTGACCTCAATGTCTTTCTGATCCATGCCGGGTACTTCGGCGGTGATCTCGTAGCTTTTGTCTTTCTCGGTGATGTCCACGGCAGGCATGCCATGGCCGATCAGCTCGCGACGCCAGAACGGTTCAACGTCGAACAGCCCCCGGCTGAAGGGCGACAGGCCGGAACCGAGATTGAAGTCATCAAACAGGTGGTCCACCTGTTGCCGCAGTTTTTCCAGCGGCCGCCACAGGTCTGTCGTCACGGGATGCTGGTCGGATTTGTGTTCGGTAGTGACCGGCATTTTTTTTGCGGAATTGCTCATCTTTCGGTACTCCTCTCAGATAGAAGGCAGGCAGCAGAACGGCCTCTGCGCGGCCTGCCAGGACAGAACACGGGGGCAAGCCCATCGTTACAAGGTCAGCGTCCCCGACCACAGCATCCAGCCGGCATAGGCCGCGGCCGCCCAGATGATGATCAACAGGCCGGTCTCGGGGCCGCTGAGCGCTTGTCCCTGACGGGCGCGCAGGGTGCCCAGGTAGATCAACGAGCCCGGGGCGTAGAGGAGGGCGCTGAGCAGCATGTATTTCGGCCCGGCGGCATAGAGCAACCACATGCAATACAGCGTGGCGACGGCCGCGATGGCCATGTCGCGCAATTGCAGGCCGCGGTGGCCGGCATAGGTGTCACCCTTCCAGGTCAGTTTCAGCGCATACAGGCCGCTGAACAGGTACGGCAATAGAATCATCGAGGTGGCCAGGGAGATCAGCGCGAGATAGGTAGCGCTCGAATACAAGGTCAGCAGCAGGAACAATTGAATGCAGCCGTTGGTCAGCCACAGCGCATTGGCTGGCGCGCCTTGGGTGTTTTCCACGCCCAGCGAGACAGGCATGACCTTTTCCTTGGCGGGCGTGAACACCGACTCGGCTGCCAGCAACGTCCAGGCGAGCAGGGCGCCGCCGACCGAAACGATCAGGCCGATGCTGATCAGCACCGCGCCCCATGGCCCGGCCGCGGCCTGTAGCACGCCCGCCATCGAGGGGTTCTTCAAGGCGGCGAGTTCCGGTTGTTTGAGCACCCCCAGCGACAGCAAGGACACCGAAATCAGCAACAACAACGTGATGACAAAACCGATCACCGTGGCCCGCCCGACATTGGCCCGCTCCGCCGCACGGGCAGAAAACACGTTGGCACCCTCGATCCCGATAAACACCCAAACGGTGACCAGCATCGTGCTTTTGACTTGATCGAGCGTACTGCCCAACGCCGGCGAGCCCCAGAAGTCGACAGTGAACGTTTCACGCTGGAACGCGGCGATCACCAGGCCGATGAACAACAGCAACGGCACGATCTTCGCGACCGTCGTCAACGCATTGGCCCGCGCAGCGGTGCGCAAGCCCCTGAGGATCATCCAGTGCAACGCCCACAACACCACGGACGCACCGGCGATCGCCGCCTTGTTATTGCCTTCGCCAAACACCGGGAAGAAGTAACTCAGCGCAGCGAACAGGATCACCAGGTAACTGACGTTGCCGATCCAGGCACTGATCCAATAACCCCAGGCGGAGTTGAAGCTCAGGTATTCGCCACCCAGCGCACGCGCATAGGCAAACACACCGTTGTCCAGCGCGGGCTGGCGGTTGGACAGGGTCTGATAGACCAGCGCCAGCGACAGCATGCCGACGCCGGTGATCAACCAACCGATCAGAATCGCACCGGCGCCCGCACTGGCAGCCATGTTTTGCGGCAGGCTGAAAATGCCGCTGCCGATCATCGAACCGACCACCAGGGCAATCAACAAGCTCAGCGACAAGCGCTTGGGTTCTACCTTGCGCAGACTGCCTGCCACGGGTTGGACAGCCGGCGGGACGATCGGTTGAGAGCCTTGCAGATGCGTAGCCATGACGAGCCTCCACGAAAACGTGAGTATCTGCACCGTCGAATGCGAGGGTGCGACTGCTGCATCTAATTTCTGCGCGAAGGGGCTGGGTCTGGTTGATTTAGATCAGATGTAAGTGTCTGCGGATCAGTCGCAATACTTAACTGATTGAATTGTTTTTCAAAAAAATTTTCCCTCGGGTGTTTTCGTCATTAAACGCCAAAGTGTTGTTCGTCGATGATATTGATGCGCCAGGAACGCGCTGAACCGTAACGGGAACATTTTATTGAGGAAGGTCAAGCCGCCGCGCCCCGTGGATGCCAGGATAAGGCCAACCTGGGGCAAGGTTCCCTGTAACCTCATCGAGTGTCGAGGCGGCCCATGATGCGAGCATTACGGTTACTGCTTGGCGGCTCCCGTCAGGCCGTGGATTCCCCGGCGTTGTGGAGCCGCGCATGAAGGATGCCCGTTGCCCGGCGTTGTTGGTGCTGAATGCGGGCTCTTCAACCCTCAAGTTTTCCCTTTACTTCGTGGCGGCACCAACGGTCCATTGCCTGGGCAGCGGCATGATTGAAGTGCGCCAGGGCAGGGCAACGCTGGCGTACCAGGCCCCAGGATCCGAGGCCGAACATCAGGAGCAATGGCGCGCCGACAGTTGCATGGACGCAGTTTCCCTGGGCAACCTGATGCGTTGGCTGGGCAGCAACCGCCAATGGCAGATTGTCGGCGCGGCGCATCGGGTGGTCCATGGCGGCGCCCGTCGGGAAGTGGCTGCGCGGGTCGATAGCGCGCTGATCGACGAGATACAACGACTGATTCCAATGGCGCCCTTGCACCAGCCCTTGTGCCTGGCACCGATTCTCCATATGGCCCGCGAACATCCCGAGCTGCCTCAGGTGGCCTGCTTCGACACTGCCTTTCACCACACACTCGACCCGCTGGAAACCTTGTACGGCCTGCCCCGGGCACTGAGCGAGGCGGGCCTGCGGCGTTACGGCTTCCATGGTTTGTCCTACGAGTACATTGCCGGGGTCCTGGCGGATTACGACCCGCGCGCGGCGGCCGGGCGCACCCTGGTCGCACACCTGGGCAACGGTGCCAGCCTGTGCGCGATGCGTAACCGCATCAGTTGCGGCACCACCATGGGGTTTTCCACCCTGGACGGGCTGTTGATGGGCACCCGCCCGGGCAACCTGGACCCCGGCATCGTGCTGTACCTGCTGCGCGAACGCGGCATGAGCGCGGCGGCGGTCGAACACCTGCTGTACCACGAGTCCGGATTGCTGGGCGTCTCTGGCGGTGTGGCGAGTGACATGCGGACGCTGCTGGCCAGCCACGCCGAAGGGGCCGCGCAGGCCGTTGAGTTGTTTGTACGGCGTGCCGTCAAGGAGATCGGCGCGCTGGCCGCATTGCTCGGCGGGCTCGACGCGTTGGTGTTCACCGGCGGCATTGGCGAACATGCACCCACCGTGCGTGACGGGATTCTCGACGGTTGCGCCTGGTTAGGCGTAACCCGCAACCAGCACCCTCCCACCGGAGCCTGCCTGACGACGCCGGACAGCCCGGTATCGGCCTGGGTCATAGCCACTGATGAAAATGCAGTCATCGCTCGACACAGCCTGGCCTTGCTGCCGGCGCCGGCATCGAGCGAGGCGCTTTAGCCACTATCGCCTTGAGGTGTCGACGTGTATGCATTCTTGCCACGCGAACTGCCAGAGCAGTTGCGCGCATTGACCGAGCTTGCGCTTAACCTGCGCTGGACCTGGAACCATGCGCTCGACGAGCTCTGGAAAAGCATCGACCCGCAGCTGTGGGAGCGTACCCACAACCCCTGGTTGATACTGCAGAACACCTCGCCGCACCGGCTAGGAGAACTCTGCCGAGATGCGACGTTCTCGCAAACCCTCGCGCACGCCATCGAAGAGCATCGGCACTACCTCAGCGAGCCGGGTTGGTATGCGCAGCAGACAAGCGCCGGCGATTCCAAGCGGATCGCCTACTTCAGCATGGAGTTCGGCCTGAGCGAGGCGCTGGCGCTTTATGCCGGCGGGCTCGGTGTGCTGGCCGGGGATTACCTGAAGACGGCAAGCGACATGGGCGTACCGGTGCTCGGGGTGGGGTTGCTCTATCAGGAAGGCTATTTTCGACAATCCATCGACGCGATGGGGCGCCAGCAGGAGGCCTACCCCTATAACGACCCCACCAGCCTGCCGATCCAGCCGACGTTTGGACAGGACGGCGCGTGGTTGAAAATTCCCTTGGCGCTTCCGGGCCGGACCCTGTATTTACGCGTGTGGCAGGCCATCGTCGGGCGTACCAGCCTGTACCTGCTCGACAGTAACGACCTGCTCAACGGCGCCAGCGACCGTGGCATCACCTCGAAGTTGTACGGCGGCGGTTCGGAGATGCGCTTGCTGCAGGAAGTGGTGCTTGGCATCGGCGGCTGGGCCACACTCGAAGCGTTGGCGATCAATGTCGATGTGTGCCACCTCAACGAAGGTCATGCTGCACTGCTGGTGCTGGAGCGTGCCCGGCGCTTCATGCATCAGAAGGGCACATCGTTCCAGGAAGCCTGGTGGGCGACGCGGGCAGGCAACGTGTTTACGACCCATACGCCAGTGGCTGCGGGTTTCGATGTGTTTTCCGCGGAATTGGTACTCAAGTACGCCCGCGGCTATCTCGACGACTGCCGCCTCACCTCGCACGAGTTGCTGGCGTTGGGCCGACGCAATCCGTCGGATGCGGATGAACCCTTCAACATGGCTTTTCTGGCGCTGCGTGGGTGCGCTCAAGCCAATGGCGTGAGCCGCTTGCACGGCGAGGTCAGCCGACGGCTATTCAGCGATTTGTATCCCCGCTGGCCTGTTCAAGAGATACCGGTGGGGCATGTCACCAACGGTGTGCATGTGCCGTCCTGGGACTCAATGTGGTCCGATCATCTGTGGACCACAAGCTGCGGCAAGGAGCGTTGGCGCGGCGCAGTCGAGTTGCTGCCGGCGACGGTCGCCAACAATGACGACGAGGCCTTGTGGAACATGGCTGCCGAGCAACGGCGCGACCTGGTGAGCTATGCGCGCAAGCGCCTGGCCTGGCAGCTCGAGCAGCGTGGCGAGTCGGCGCAGCAGGTGGCGGAGGGCGGGCAGGTGTTTGACCCCAACTGCCTCACGCTCGGGTTTGCGCGACGCTTCACCGACTATAAGCGCCCGAACCTGCTGCTGCACGACAGCGACCGCCTGGCGCGGCTGTTAACCAACGAGCAGCATCCGGTACAACTGCTCATCGCTGGCAAGGCTCATCCCGCCGATGAGCGCGGCAAGCAACTGATCCAGGCATGGCTCGACTTCGTGCATCGCCCGGGGCTGCGCCGGCATGTGGTGTTCCTGGAAGACTACGACCTGGAAATGGCCCAACACCTGGTGCAAGGCGTCGATGTCTGGATCAACACCCCGCGTCGGCCCTGGGAAGCCTGCGGCACCAGTGGCATGAAGGTGCTCGTCAACGGCGGGTTGAACCTCTCGGAACTCGATGGTTGGTGGGCGCAAGCGTACCAGCCCGCCTATGGCTGGGCGATCGGGGATGACGCGCCGAGCGATGACGACGTCGACGCTGAGCGCTTGTACGGCCTGTTGGAAAACGAGGTCGTCCCCACGTTCTATTCACGCGATGCACAGGGTATTCCACGCCACTGGGTGCAACGCATGCGCGCCAGCATGTCGCAGCTGGGGCCGTACTACAGCAGCAATCGCATGCTGCAGGAATACCTGGAGCATCTTTACCAACCGGCGATTCAGGCGTTTCGACGCCGCCGCGAGGATAACGCGGCACTGGCGCGCACGCTCCATGCCTGGCAGAAGGCGTTGACGGCGGCCTGGGACAATATTCACTTCGGCGCGGTCGAGGGGCATCGCGATGGCGACTGCCTGTGCGTTCGCGTGCCGGTCTATTTGGGTGAGATCTCGCCTCTGTGGGTCAAGGTGGAACTCTATGGCGGCCTGTGCGACGAGTACCCCGCAGAGTGCTTGCTGATGAATGCCGTCGATGTGATTCCGGGCGCCATCCAGGGTTATATCTATTCCATTTCGGTCGCCGCCACGCGCCCGCTGGAGCACTACACTCCGAGGGTTCGCGCCTGGCACGCGGATGCCTTTCTGCCAGCGGAAAACCCATTGATTGCGTGGCAGCGTTGAGCTGCGATACGCCTATTGTCAGCGAGCCAAACCGGGGTAACGCCTGGCGGCCAACAGCAGAAGAACGGTGAACACCGAGAGCATCACCGCAAAGCTGGTGGTCAGGGCATACACACTGGTTCCACCGACAATCATGCCTGAGCGCAATGCATCGACCAGGTAGGTCAGCGGGTTGCACACGGCAATCACTTTCAACCAGCCGGGCATCAACTCCAGGGGGTAAATCGCGTTGGAGGCGAAAAACAACGGCATGGTCAGGACTTGGCCGATGCCCATGAAGCGCTCCCGGGTTTTGACGATGCAGGCGATGACCAGGGAAAACGTCGAGAAGATACACGAGCCCACGAAGACGCCAGCGGCCACTGTCAGGATCGGCATCAACTCCCAACGGATTTCAACGTGCAAGGCAATCGCCACCAGATAGACCACGGCCGCTTGCACCAGCCCGCGCAGGCCTGCGGCGAAGGCCTTGCCCATGATCAACGCGCTGCGGTGCGCCGGGGTGACCAGGAGTTTATGCACGATCCCCAGATCGCGTTCCCAGATGATGGCGATGCCGTAGAAGATCGCACTGAACAGGATGCTCTGCGCCAGAATGCCCGGGGCCATGAAGTCCAGATAACGCAGGTTACCGGTGGGAATGCCGCGCACCTGGCTGAAGACCTGGCCGAATACCGCCAGCCACAGCACCGGCTGGATGGCTCTGGACAGCAGCTCGGTAGGGTCGCGAATCAGCTTGCGCACCTCGGCGTCGCAGACCGCGAATGTCTCGTTGAGGTAACTGAGCAGGCGGTTCATCCCAACCTCTGGATCGCATCACGGCTATCGCGTGTGCCACGGTAATCGCCGCCTTGTTCAAGGCCGACGCCACTGAAATGCACGAAGACGTCGTCCAGGCTGGCATTTTCGCCGACTTGCGCCTTGAGCGACTCGGGCTTGCCGACGACGGCCAGGCGTCCCTGATGGAGGATTGCCAGTTCATCACACAACGTGTCGGCTTCTTCCATGTCGTGGGTGGTGATCAGGATCGTCGTGCCTTTCTCGCGCAAGTGTTCCAGGCGTTCCCAGACGGTTCGGCGTGCGATGGGGTCCAGGCCGATGGTCGGCTCATCCAGAAACAGCACTTGGGGGTTGTGCAAGGTGGCCTGGGCGATTTCCAGGCGACGGATCATGCCGCCGGAATAGGCACGAACCAGTTTTGAGGCCGTCGCCTCCAGGCCGGCGAACGCGAGCGCTTCTTTGACCCGGGCCCGGCGCTCGGCACCGCGCAACCCCTGCAACCGCGCCGAAAGGTTCAAGTTCTCGATGGCGGTCAATGCGCCGTCCGCCGAGAGCATCTGCGGCACGTAGCCGATATGGCGGCGCACCTCGACGGGTTGGCGCGCGATATCGAAACCCGCCACCGTCGCCGAGCCGGAAGTGGGGTCCAGTAAGGTGGTGAGCATCTTGATGGCAGTGCTCTTGCCGGCTCCATTCGGGCCCAACAGGCCGAATATGCAGGCATGCGGCACTTGCAGGCTCAACCCTTCGAGTGCCACGAAGTGATCGAAGCATTTGCGCAACTGGTGGGTGGCGATGGCAAAGGGTTCGCTGGCATCGGGCATGGTGGCTTCCGTAGGCTGGGGCGGGGACGCACGCCCTCGCTTTAAAATTTCTACACCTGCGCCATGGAAAATCATTGAGCTAAATCAACAACGCCAGGCTGAGGTGTCGTCTGTCGCAATGGGCGCTGTCCCACGCGGCAGCAAAGCGCATTTGTTGATAAAGATCAGAGGCCATTGGGAGCAACCCCAGATACTCGTGCGACTGACTTAACCGTCTTCCCGCACTCTCGACTCAACAAAAAGGAAAAGGATCATGGGCGCAGCCGCCATTTCCCCGCAGGCTGAACGTTTCAATCTGCCGGTCAGTGAATGGGTTACCTCGACTGTTGATCCGCTGGCGCTAGCGCCGGTTTCACCGGCCATTACCAGCGTGGCGGCGAGAGCCAAGGTCCTGTTCGTGACCTCCGAATTGGCCGGCCTCGTGAAAACCGGCGGGCTCGGCGATGTATCGGCGGCATTGCCCCGGGCCCTGCATCCCCTGCACGATGTGCGCGTGTTGATGCCGGGTTACCCGCAAGTGCTCAACAGTGGAAATCCGGTCCATGTGATCAGCGAGCTGGAGGGCCATGCGGCATTGCCGGCGTGCAAGATCGGGCGGATGGACATGACGGATGGCCTGGTCATTTACCTGGTGATCTGTCCCGAACTGTATGAGCGTGAAGGCACTCCTTACGGGGATAACAATGGCCGTGACTGGCCGGATAACCATATCCGGTTTGCCCGTCTCGGCCTGGCCGCGGCCGACTTCGCCGCAGGCGCGGTGAAGTGCCAGTGGCGTCCGGAGCTGGTGCACGCGCATGATTGGCCGGCCGGCCTCGCGCCGGCGTACATGCGCTGGCGTGGGCAGGCCACGCCGAGCGTTTTCACCATCCATAACCTTGCCTATCAAGGCATGGTCAGCAGCGGTTCCCGGCGCGAACTGGGCATCCCCGAGCACGCGCTGGCCTCGGACGGTATGGAGTTCTACGGCAAGCTCTCATTGCTCAAGGCCGGCATGGCCTATGCCAACCACATCACCACCGTCAGCGCGACCTACGCCCGGGAAATCACCACGCCAGCATTCGGTTGCGGCCTGGACGGCTTTCTGCAGAGCAAAGCCGAACAAGGGCTGCTCAGCGGCATTGCCAATGGTATCGACGCCAGTTGGGACGCCGAAACCGATGAGCACTTGATCTGCCGGTTTGCCGCTAACGATTGGCTCGGCAAGGCGGTGAACGCCCACTATGTCCGTCAGTTGTTCAATCTCAAGCCGTCGACGGGGCCTCTGTTCGCGGTGGTATCGCGTCTGGTCTTCCAGAAAGGCCTGGATCTGACCATTGGCGTTGCCGGGCACATCGTCAGGCAGGGCGGGCAGATCGCCATCATCGGCCGTGGCGAACCGCAGGAAGAGGAGGCCGCACGGGAGCTGGCCCAGCGCTTCCCGGGCCAGGTCGGTGTGCTTATCGGCTTCAACGAAACGGATGCCCGGCGCATGTTTGCCGGCAGTGACTTCCTGCTCATGCCGTCGCGCTATGAACCGTGCGGCCTGAGCCAGATGTATGCGCAGCGTTTCGGCTCATTACCGGTAGCCCGTAATACCGGTGGGCTGGCCGACACGATCGAAGATGGCGTGAGCGGTTTTCTGTTCGAGGAACCCACCGTGGAAAGCTACGCGGCAGCACTGACGCGGGCGATCAAGGTGTTCGCCAACCCTGAACTGCTCAATGCAATGCGTTGCCGCGCCATGCGCAAGCCGTTCGATTGGCACCAAGCCATAAAGCCTTACAGCGCCCTGTATCTGCGATTGCTGAAGGCCAATCGGGTATCCCTGGCGGCCCCCTCACTCAATGGAGAGATATCGTGACCCATTCACAGCCGCACATTCGTTGGTTCAAGGACTTGGGTATCAACGACGTCGCACAGGTCGGTGGCAAGAACGCCTCGCTGGGAGAGATGTACCAGAACCTGACAGGCCAGGGCATCCGCGTACCCAACGGGTTTGCCGTTACTTCAGACGCGTACCGTTATGTCCTTGAGCACAACAAGGCGTGGGCGCCGCTGCATGCCGCGCTCGACGGCCTCGACCCCAACGACATCAAGGACCTGCAAGCCCGCGGCAAACGGGCGCGGGCGATTGTGTATGGCTGTACGCTGCCGGAAGACCTGAAGAGCGCGATACTGCACAGTTACGCCCAGCTCAAGCGCGAATATGGCAACAGCCTTTCACTGGCCGTGCGCTCCTCGGCAACCGCCGAGGACTCGCCGCAGGCGTCATTTGCCGGGCAGAACGAGACCTATCTCAACATCGCCAATGAAGAGGCGCTGCTCGATGCCTACAAGCGTTGCCTGGCCTCCAACTTCACCGATCGGTCGATCCATTACAAATACGACAACGGCTTTGATTGCTTCAAAGTCGATCTCGCCGTCGTCATCATGAAAATGGTGCGCAGTGATCTCGGGGCCAGCGGCGTGATGTTTTCCCTGGATACGGAAACCGGCTTCAAGGATGTCGTGTTCATCAACGCCGCGTGGGGGCTTGGGGAGAATGTGGTGCAGGGCGCGCTGGCCCCGGACAGTTTCTACGTACACAAACCCAGCTTCGTCGCCGGTTATCGTGGCGTGCTCAAGCGTAGCCTGGGCAGCAAAGAAAAGAAGATGGTGTTTACCGATACCCTCAATACCGGGAACATCGCGCAGGAGTACACCGCGAATATCGAAACACCCGACGAAGAACAAACGCGCTTTTGCCTCTCGGACGGGGACGTGATGGTCCTGGCTGACTATGCCATCAAGGTTGAAAACCACTATTCGAGCAAAGCCGGTTTCTACAAACCCATGGACATGGAATGGGCGAAAGACGGGATCGATGGCCACTTGTATATGGTCCAGGCGCGCCCCGAAACGGTGGCCTCGCAGAAAAAAGGCAGCGTGCTGCAGATCTATCACCTCAAGCAACGCTCGTCAGTGCTGCTTAAGGGGAAGGCAGTCGGCACCCGCATCGGCGCCGGGAAGGCCCGTATCGTCAACGATGTGAAACAGCTCAGCGAGTTTCAACCGGGCGAAGTGCTGGTTTCCGAAGCCACGACTCCGGATTGGGAACCGGTGATGAAAACCGCCGCCGCGATTGTGACGAACCGCGGCGGACGCACCTGCCACGCGGCCATCGTGGCGCGGGAGCTGGGTATTCCCGCGATCGTGGGCGCCACCAATGCGGCAGCGACAATCAAAACCGGCGCCTTGTTGACCGTCAGTTGCGCCGAAGGCGAAATCGGAACGGTCTACGACGGCATCCTGGATTTTGATGTGGAGGAAACGGACCTCAGCCAACTCGGGCATCCCGACACGCACATCATGATGAACCTGGCCAACCCCGATCAGGCCTTCAGCCTGGCCTCGCTGCCGGTCGACGGTATCGGTCTGGCGCGCATGGAGTTCATCATCAATGAATGCATCAAGGTCCATCCGATGGCCCTTGTCCACCCGGAAAAGCTGGATGACGCCACCCGTGAAAAAATCGCCGTGCTGAGCGCCGCGCATGCAGACCCTACGGATTTTTTCATCAAGACCTTGGCCGAAGGCGTCGCCACCATTGCCGCAGCGGTGTACCCAAAACCGTGCGTGGTACGCATGAGCGACTTCAAGAGCAATGAGTACGCGACCCTGCTGGGTGGGCAGTATTTCGAGCCGGTAGAACACAACCCGATGATCGGTTTTCGCGGCGCGTCCCGATACAGCCATCCGGCTTATGCCGAAGGGTTTGCGCTGGAGTGCGCGGCGATGAAATGGGCGCGCGAACACATTGGCCTCACCAACATCAAGTTGATGATCCCGTTTTGCCGCACCGTGGCGGAGGGTGAAAGGGTATTGGCGACCATGGCCAACCATGGCCTGCAGCGCGGAGAACACGGGCTGGAGGTCTACATCATGTGCGAAATACCCAACAACGTGATCCAGATCGACGCGTTCGCCAAACTGTTCGACGGCTTCTCGATCGGTTCCAACGACCTGACCCAGTTGACGCTCGGCGTGGACCGCGACTCGGAAATCGTCGCCTTCGATTTCGATGAGCGCGACCCGGGCGTCAAGCAGATGATTCGCCTGGCGGTAGAAGGCGCCAAGCGTAACGGCCGACACTCGGGAATCTGCGGGCAGGCGCCGTCGGATTATCCCGAGATGGCGGAGTTTTTGGTGTCGATTGGCATCGACTCAATGAGCCTCAGCCCGGATGCGGTGCTGGCGACGATTCGGCATGTGCTGGCGGTGCAGGCGCAGCGGTTACCGAGCGATGAGGCCGACCGGGGCAACATCGGCACGTGAGGCCTTTCATGCAAGGCCTTCGTCTCGCAATGCTTTGCGCACCGCAGGACGCACCTTGACCTGGTCATACCAGGCCCGGAGGTTATGCAAGTGCTCGAAGTGGATGTCGGCCTTGTAATAGCTGGTCAGCCAAGAGGCCTGGCCCCAGCCGGTCAATGCGAACAGATAGGCATCCGCCACCGTGAAGGCATCGCCCATGAGGTATGGACGGGTACTCAATTGTTCGTCGATCCAGGCGAAGCGCTTTTCCAGCTTTGGCTTGGCAGTCTCGACGTATTGACCTGCGAGTGTGGCGTACAACAGCGGAATGTAGCCCTTGTGAATCTCAGACGACAGGAAGCTCAGCCATTCCTGAAGTCGGTATCGATCGAGGGTGCCATGAGCGGGAACCAGCCCAAGCGCCGGCTTCAGGTCGCCCAAATACTGCACGATTGCCGGGCCTTCACGCAGGAGCGTGCCATCGTCCAGCTCGATGGCGGGTACGTAGCCCAGACGGTTGACCTCGAAGTAGTTGGCGCCCGAGTCGGTAAGGTGCGTCTTGTGATCGACCTTGATCAGCGTGGCATCGAGACCCAATTCATTCAGAACGATGTGGGGCGAAAGCGAGCAAGACGCGGGGATGTAGTACAACTTCATTGGCAAACTCCAGGACAGGGGGGAGCGCTGTCAATCCAATGGAGAGCGCGCTTCAGCTGATTCTAGATGCCCGGTATAAAATAGGAAGAACGCACTATTTTGTAGTATAGGTACAAAAAATATACCTACACCCGGCCAGGACTCTGACTATGAAAGACAACATCTCTGGCTGCTCGGTCGAAGAAGCGATGCGTTTGTTGGGTGGCCGCTGGCGCCTGCTTCTTGCGTCCTACCTGCTCGATGGGCCGAAGCGTTTTAATGCGCTGAGGCGCGACATTCCGGCTATTTCACAACGCATGCTGACCCTCGACTTGCGCGCCCTTGAGCAAGCCGGGCTGGTCAAACGGACGGTATTCCCCACCGTACCCGTGACGGTTGAGTACGAACTCACCGTGGACGGGCGACGGTTGGAACCGGTCGTTGCGGTAATGAAAGAGTTTGGGCTGTGGGTCAAGAGTCGCCCATGTGAGGAGATTGTGAGCATGTCTTCGGTCTTGACTGACAGTGCGCGTGGTTGAGGCAATGGCTGCCCTTAGAGCGACGCCCTGGCAACCAACGGGCAATCGACTGACTGGGCTCCCGATACCTCGACGGCGTCGATCAGGTGTCGGGCGGCCCTGCGACCGATCTCGTAGTACGGCAGTTGTACCGTTGTCAGCGGTGGGATGAACAGTTCGGCGATACCGATCATATTGTCGTAGCCGAGCACGGCGACATCATCGGGGATTTTCAGCCCGCGGCCCAACAACACCTGATAGGCACAAAAAGCAATCCGGTCGTTGCCACAGATCAGAATGTCGAATTGGGGGCGACCCTCGATGATGTGCCGGTCGAGGATGGTCGCGGTTTCACCATAGGCGTCATGATCGGAAAGGTCATATTGCAGGAGTGCCTCAGGCAACAGCCCGAATGCCTGACAGGCACGCTGCAGGCCTTTTTGCCGCAGCCCCCACGCCAGGCTCTGTTTTGGGAGATTGATCAACAGAGGGCGCCGATAGCCTTGGCTCAAGGCGTGATGTACGGCTCGATACTGCCCCATTTCATCGTCGGGCACATAACTGACCAGGCGGCTGTCATCCGCCAGGCAATTGGCAAGCACCAGGCGGGTGCTCTTCAATCGCTCGGGAATGCACACCTGGCGCAGCCCCATGGCGCTGAAGATCAACCCGTCGGGACGGTGCGATAACATCAGGTCGATGTTCTGGTCGGTGGGCGGGTTGCTTAACAGGTTGAGGATAAATACATTCCAGCCGGCTTGCTGCGCGGTCTGTTCGATGGACAGCAGCAGTTCGACGGCGAACGGGGTTGTCGCGGTGTCCAGCGCGAATACGCCGATGGTTCGAGTCTGGAGGTTGTCGCCGCGAATTCTGCGCGCCGACAGGCTGGGCACGAATTGCAATTCGTCGATGGCGCGGCGCACCCGTTGATAGGTTTCGGGGCTCAATTTTTCCGGGTTGTTGAGCGCTCGGGAAACCGTCATCAGGGACACGCCGGCTAGCTGTGCAACGTCTTTCACTGAAGTCATGCGAAGCGAGACCGGTCAGGTTGAGGCCGAATCATGACACATGGCCTGCGCTTCTCGCGACTCGAATGACACGGTTCATAACCATCCCGAGGCGAGTGGCCATGCCTTGGGAATGGCGACACGCCCACCACTCCCGCTTGCAAGGAGCTTCACCCCCAGACTGCCGGGCTGCGGGTAGAGGCGACTGCTCAGGCTGAAGCTGCCGTTTTCGTCGAACACTTCAATGGACGAACGATCGAGGAACACCCGCAGTGCCAGTTGCCCTTGTGTCGGGTCTATCGCCACGCTGCGCTGGCCGCTGACTTGCGCGCCCGAGCGGCTGCGGTCAAGAACCAGGCGCTGCAACGCCGCATCGTAGTAGAGCAGGGTTTGTTCCTGGCCATCGTCGCTGCAACGCAAGGCGACTCCCAAGTGGCCGTCGGTGCAGCCGAGTAAATCCAGATGCACATGGATTTCCAGCATATCGCCATTCACTTGCGGCACCCAGCGGCTTCCCGACGCCTCCCACCACGCGGTAGCCGGCAGCAGCGTCCCGCGCAGTGCGGTGAGTTCCCGGGCCGGAAACATGCGCAGGCGATCGGCACACAGTTCAAGTTCGCGTGGCAATCCGAGCATGCCGCACCAGTGATGGGCCTGGCTTGGCATCGGGCTTTCCCACATGTCGAGCCAGGCCCAGGCAAGACGCCGACCATCGGCGGCCACGAGGGTCTGCGCGGCGTAGAAATCGTGGCCGTTATCCAGCTCGATAAACGGCCCGCCGGTGAAGTGCCACGCGCTGTCGAGTCGGCCCACTCGATAACCCGTCTGGTATTTGTTCAGCCGTTCGTACCCTTGGGCAAGCATGCCTTGCGGGGAATACAGCAGCACGTCGCGTCCGTTCAGTCGAAACAGGTCCGGACACTCCCACATATAACCATCGCCGTCGCTGCCCGCGGCAATATAGTCAAGGAACTCCCAGGTGTGCAGATCGGTGGAGCGGTACAACGGAAGCAGCGGCCTGTCGCCCAGGCGTGCGCCGGCAATGAGGTACCAAGCGTCATCCTCCTTCCATACCTTGGGGTCGCGAAAATGCATGATGTTGTCTTGCGGCGCGGTCTCGATGACTGCGCCATGCTTGACGAAACGGATGCCGTCGACACTGGTGGCCAGGCACTGGACTTGACGGATCGAGCGTTCGTCGCCCACTTCCCCAAGCCAGGTGTGCCCGGTATAGATCAGTGCCAAGGTATCCCCACACACCACTGCGCTACCGGAAAAACAACCGTCACGGTCGCACTCATCGCCGGGCGCCAGCGCAATGGGCAGGTGCTGCCAATGAACCAGGTCGGCACTCTTGGCGTGCCCCCAATACATCGGGCCCCATTTCGCTTCGAATGGGTAATGTTGATAGAACACGTGATATTCGCCACGAAAGTACACGACCCCGTTCGGGTCGTTCATCCAGCCTGCTGGTGGCGCAATATGATAGCCGGGGCGATAGTCGTCGACGACGCGAGACGCACCGTCATGCAGTGCGCGCTGCGCAAGGTCAAGGGCTGAAGGCATTGGCTCGCTCAGGGTATTCAAGGACAAAGTCATAGGGCGCGTGCTCGGAATGAATGCAGAGCGACGTCATCGGGCAGGTGTTCGGCGGCGGCCGGATGGCGTTTCAAGGCGGTGCCGTCGGCGTCGAACAGGTGCAGGTTGTCAGTGTCCAGCTGCAGCTCGACCCGATCGCCCACCTGCCATCCGGCGTTGACCTCGCAACGGCAGATCAGGGGTTCGTCCTGACCCGATTCGAGGTGTACATAGGTTTCGCTGCCCAGGTATTCGACCCCGGTCACGACGACACCGCTGGCGCCCTCAGCCGCTTTGAGCGACAGGTGCTCCGGGCGAATCCCCAGGCTCAGCTGCGCGTCTGCCGGCAGGTTCGAGCTGTCAAAGGGCAGGGCAGTCATGCCCGCTACAGGGGTGTCGATCAGGCTGGTTTTGCCTGGGGCATGCAGGCGCGCCGGCATAAAGTTCATTCTGGGCGAGCCGAGAAAACCGGCGACAAAGCGGCTGGCCGGGCGTTCATAGAGTTCGCGCGGTGAGCCGACCTGTTCCACGCGGCCGCCGTTGAGCACGACAATTTTGTCGGCCAGGGTCATCGCTTCCACCTGGTCGTGGGTGACGTAGATCATGGTCGAGCCCAGTCGAGCATGCAGACGGGCGATTTCGTTGCGCATCTGCACCCGCAGGGATGCGTCCAGATTGGAAAGCGGCTCATCGAACAACAGAATGTCCGGCTCCCGCGCCATGGCTCTGCCCATGGCCACACGCTGACGCTGGCCTCCGGACAGTTCCTTTGGCTTGCGTTGCAGCAGTTTGTCCAGTTGCAGGATCTGCGCAGTTTTCAGCACGCGCTCGCGCAAGCTGCTCTTTTCCGTCTTGGCCAGTTTGAGACCGAAGCTGATGTTGTCGTAGACACTCATGTGCGGGTACAGCGCATACGACTGAAACACCATGCCGACGCCGCGCTCACGCGGTTCCAGGTCGTTGACCCGTCGTCCGTCGATCAGCAGGTCGCCGCCGCAGATCGAATCCAGCCCGGCGATCAGTCGCAGCAGGGTCGATTTTCCGCAGCCCGAAGGGCCAACGAACACCACGAACTCGCCCGCGGCAATCTCCAGGCTGACGTCGCGAAGAATCCGTGCGCCGCCCAATTGTTTGTTCACGTTGTCCAGTTTCAATTTGATCACGATGCTGTTCCTTGTATTTGTTGGGCATCAACCCTTTAACGCGCCGGCAGTGAGGCCGGATACGATTCGGCGCTGGAAGATCAGCACCAGAATCACCAATGGGACCGTGACCAGCACCGAAGCGGCCATCAACAGTCCCCACGGCAGCTCATGGGGGCTCCCGCCGGAAATCAAGGCAATGGCGACCGGTACCGTGCGTTGCGTGTCGGTGAGGGTGAAGGTCAGGGCGAACAGGAACTCGTTCCACGCTGCGATAAAGGCCAATAAGCCAGTGGTGACCAGGGCGGGCCAGAGCAGCGGCAACAGCACCCGCGTCAGCGTGACCCACGGCGAAGCGCCATCCATGATTGCCGCCTCTTCCAGCTCATGGGGCAGTTGGCCTATGAATGTGGTCAGCACCCAGACGGTGAAGGGCAGGGTGAAAATCGTGTAGCTCAGGATCAACGCCCAGGACGTGTTGTACAGGCCCAGGGCGCGGATCACTTCGAACAGCCCCGACAGTACCGCGACCTGGGGAAACATCGAGACGCCAAGCACCATCATCAATACTGTGCCGCGCCCCCGGAACTTCACCCTGCCCAAGGCATAGGCGGCGGTCAGGCTGAGGAACAACGCCAGCGTCACGACGCACAGCGCAACCACCAGCGAGTTGCCGATAGCTTTCAGGAACGAGGGTTGGTGGAGTACCGCCGCATAATTGGAGAAGTCGGGACGGTCGATCCAGTAGCTCACCTCGAACAAGGTGCTGGATGGCTTCAGCGACGTCACGATGGCGTAGTAGAAAGGGAAGACTGCATACAGCAGCAAAATTCCGATCAGGCACCAGAACCCGAGGCGCAACAGCGCTTTTTTGAGTAGACGCGGGCTCATGAGCGCACCTCCAGTTGACGACGTCCGAGGTAGAGATACAGCAACGCAATCACCGCGACGACCAGGAACAGCAACGTCGACGCCGCGCTGCCATAGCCCACGTCCTGGAACTCCACCAGGTGCTGGCGCGCATAGACCGACATGCTCATGGTGCTCGACGAGTTCGAGGTCAGCACATAGATAACGTCGAATACCCGCAGCGAATCGAGGATGCGAAAGATCGCCGCCACCAGCAATGCAGGCATCAACAGTGGAAGCGTGACACGCCAGAACACGTGCAGCGGATGAATGCCATCGACCCTGGCGGCTTCGTAGCAATCGCTCGGCAACATCTGCAAGGCCGCCAGCATCAGCAGCGTGACAAAGGGCACGGTCTTCCAGACGTCGACGATGATGACGGCCCACATCGACAGACTCGCATCAGCCGTCCAGGCCAACGGCATGTCAATCAGGCCGAGGCTCAGCATCAGGTGATTGATGATGCCGAACTGGTCGTTGAGCATCCATGACCAGATTTTCGCCGAGACAATCGTAGGAATCGCCCAGGGAATCAGTATCAACGCACGCACCAGGGACCGGCCGGTGAACTTGATGTTCAGCAGCAATGCCACCAGCAGCCCGAGGACGATTTCCAGGCCCACCGACACCACGGTGAAATGCAGCGTGTTGCGCACCGCGTTCCACCATTGTGGATCGACCAGGATGCCCGACCAGCCGGAGCCGTTGTAGAACAGGTAATTGCTAAAGCCGACGAAGGTTGCGCCACGCGTGTCCGCCAGGTTGGCGTCGGTCAGGCTGAACCAGAATGTGCGCAATAGCGGCCAGGCCGCTACCAGGGCCAGGCACAGCAACATCGGTGTCAGAAACAGCCAGGCGGCGCGCAGGCGGCGGCGCTGTATGGGCGTCTCCCTGGCGAGCAGGGGCTCGTCACAGGAGGCGTGGGGAGTAGAGACAGACATGGTGATTTCCTTCCTTGTGGCTTACCAGTTCCGGCGTTTGATGCGCGTGAGTTCGCTTTCCAGCTCGGCAAGCGCCTGATCGACGGGCAACTCACCCGCCAACACGCCATGCACTCGATCGAAGAACGCATTGGAAACCCGTGGATAGCGCTCGGCAGTGACTGAGGCGGGGCGCATGACCCCGTCGTTGAGGATGCTGTGGAGCTGACGGTAGTAAGGCATTGCCGCGAGCAGTTCGGGGTCTTGATACAGCGCCTCGATCACCGGGTTATAGGCGCCTATCAGCGCACGCCGTTTTTGCTCTTGAGCGCTGGTCAGGTAACTCACCAGCTCTGCGGCAAGCTTCGGATGGGCGCTGTAACGCGAAACCGCCAGACCCCACCCACCAAGGGTGGACGCATGGCTGCCGGCGCTGCCGCCGCGGGGCAGGGGAGCGACGCCCACCTTGTCTTTGACGGCACTGTCCGGGCTTTGCACCAGGGCCCAGACATAAGGCCAGTTACGCATGAACAGCGCATTGCCCGACTGGAAGACACCACGTCCTTCTTCCTCGGTGTAATTGAGTACGCCACGCGGGGAGATGTCGCCGACCCAGCTTTTCGCCAGGGTCAAAGCCGCTCTTGAAGCCGGGCTGTTGACCACGATGTCGCCTTGCGGGGTGACCAGTCCGCCTTCCGGTTGGCTGCTGATCCACTCCAGTGCATTGCACGTCAGACCTTCGTAGGCGCGCCCCTGAAATATGTAGCCCCACACATTGGGGTTGCCGGCGTTGCGTTCGGCCTGTTGAACTTCCTTGGCGGTAGCGGTCATTTCCTCCCACGTCTGGGGCACCGGCTTGTTGTACTTCTCGAGCCAGTCCTTGCGGTAATACAGCAGGCCCGAATCGGTGAACCATGGCATCGTCACCAGCCGTCCGTTCACCGTGGCGTTATCGATCTGGGCCTGGAAGTAGCCTTGGGTCGCGTCCGGCGCAAGCACCTCGCGCAGATCCATCAGGTGTTTGGCCAGCATTCCCGGCCACACCATGTCGATTTGAATGATGTCGATGTCGCTGGACTGCGCACTGAGGATCTGTTGGTAGAACGACAGCCTCTCGGTTGCCGAGTTAGGCGTGGAAACCACCTCGACGTTGTTGCCGGTCTGTTTCGACCATGCCTCGACAGCCTCCTTGCACAGTTGTAACTCGGCACCCACTGCACCGCACGAGATCGTCAGATCGGCTGCGCTCGAGACGCCAGGAAGCCCGGCACAGAGGGCAAGCAGCGCTGCGGGAAGGAGCGATTTCAGTTGTTTCATAAAGCCCTCTTTATTTTTGTTTTTAGAGAAGTTAACGTTAACACGCTCAATGTATCAGCGTATTTTCGATGAGGCATCCTTTTTTTTGCCGACTCTGGCAATTCACACCTCACGGAAAAACACGTCTGTCGCTGGGACAAAACAATAAAAACAAAACAGGGAAATCCACATGCAGAAAGCATCACAATGGCTGCTCGCAGGCGTGCTCAGCACCTCGGCAGCGACGTCCCAGGCCGCGACTCTGGAAGAGCGCATGGCCGCGTTCGAAGCCCGTGCCAGCGCCGCCGAGAAACGTGCTGCCGCAGCCGAGCAGCAAACCCAGGCACTCGCCAGAGAATTGCAACAGATCAAACTCGCCACGCCGCCCTTGCAGCCCGCTGCCGCCACTGCGCAAGCAACGGCGGCACCGACGCTGGATACCCGGCTGGCAAAGCTCGAAGCCCGCCAAGAAAGCCTGGAAAAACCGGGCGGTACCGGACACCTCACAGACGGCTTCAGCTTCAAAGGCTATGCCCGCTCGGGATTGCTGATTGACCAGGGACTCGGCGGTGGCCGCGGCGGGCCGTATACGACACCGGCCGGCTCGGTCGGTGGCGCGGTTGGGCGCCTCGGTAACGAAGACGACACCTACATGCGTATAGACCTGTCGAAAGAGATCTATGCGCAGAACGGTACCCGCGCGAAATTCACGGTCTCCATCGCCGACGGCGTGGAAAGTTCCAATGACTGGACCGCCGAAGAAAGCAAGTTGAACGTGCGCCAGGTCTTCACGGAACTCGACCATCTCGCCGCGTTCAAGGGCAACTCAGTGTTCGAGAACGCGACCTTGTGGGCCGGTAAGCGATTTGATCGCGATAACTTCGATATCCACTGGATGGATTCGGACGTTGTCTATCTGGCCGGCACCGGGGGTGGCATCTACGATGTGCAGATGAACAAGAATTGGCGCTCGAATTACTCGTTGATCGGGCGTACCTACGGCGATTTCAGTCGAGACGGTGTGAATGCCGATGTGGAAAGCTACATCCTGACCTCCAACCAGTTCTTCGATAATGGTCAGTGGCAGTGGATGTTCAATGGCATTGGCGCCAAGAAAAACGATTTCGCCACCCGCACCAACGAAGCGGGGTTCAGGCCTGCGAATTCCGGTGTACACACCATGCTGGCCAACCACCAGAAAAACTTTTTCGGCAGGGAAGGCTTCTTCAAAACCGCGCTGCTCTATGGGCAAGGCCTGGGCGCGGAGGTCAAGAACGTCGGCTCGGACGGTGAGTTGATTGACGATGCCCGCGCTCTGCGCCTGGCACTGTATGGCGAGACGCCCATCGCGCCTGGTTGGCGCATCGGCCCGAGCTTGTTGGCCGAGCAGAGCAAGGATAGATACGTCAAGGGTGACGACTACCGCTGGATGACCCTCAACATGCGTTTGGCCAATGAAATCAACAGCAATTTTGAGATGGCCTACGAATTGAGCTGGCAAACCATGAACCTCGACCCGAAGGGCTATCTACAACGTAATGCAGTCGACGGTAACTTCTGGAAGTTCACTGTCGCGCCAACATTCAAGCTTGACGTTGGCGACCTTCTCACGCGGCCCGAGTTGCGAGTGTTCGCAAGCGTGATGAACTGGTCTTCCGATCTGGACAACTACGCGACCTCTGACGCCTTCGGCAAGACCGACTTCAAGGCCGGCGGTGTATGGCAATACGGGATACAGATGGAAACCTGGTTTTAATGCCTGGACGCGCCGGCCTACGCGCCTTCAGCGCGTCGGTCGGGTTGCGTCGCGCCCCTCTGTAGTCGGCCTCGGCGAAGCCCGGTTCATCGCACCGGATTGTTCAAGCTATTCACCATTTCCTTCAAGAGTAGAACGCGCCTCGGTTGTTATCGTTTATCCGTGCCTTAAGCATTGCCTGGCAGCAAGTAAGTAAAGGCAAATATAAACATAACAATATGAGGCTTCAAAATGAGTGCTCAATCTAAACTCGCCGCTGTGTCTGCCGAAAACGGCAAAGTCACGTACTTGGACGCAATGGTGATTGGTGCAGGGGTAGCTGGCCTCTACCAGTTGTATCGACTTCGTGAGATGGGCTTGACGGTCCGCGCCTACGATACGGCTTCCGGAGTGGGCGGCACATGGTATTGGAATCGTTACCCCGGTGCGCGGTTTGACTCTCAGGCAGAAATTTATCAGTACTGGTTCTCTGAAGAACTCTATAAGTCCTGGCAACCCACCGAGCGTTTCCCGGCTCAGCCCGAAACAGAGCAGTGGCTGAACTTCGTCGCCAATCGGCTCGACCTCAAGAAAGATATCCAGTTCAACACCCGCATCGCTGCCGCGCACTTCTGCGAAGAGAGCGGGCACTGGAGGGTGACAACCGAGGCCGGCGAAACGATCAATACGCAATATCTGATCTCTTGCTGCGGGATGCTGTCCGCTCCGCTGTCCGATCGGTTCCCCGGCCAAACCGACTTCAACGGTCAGATCTATCACACCGGCCTGTGGCCAAAAGACCCCGTGGACTTCAACGGCAAGCGCGTGGCCGTGGTAGGCACTGGCGCCACCGGTATTCAGGTGATCCAGACCATCGCTCCGGCGGTGGGATCGATGAAGGTCTTCGTGCGTACCCCGCAGTATGTGATTCCGATGAGGAACCCTAAGTACAGCAAAGAAGACTGGGAAAAGTGGGGCACCCAATTCCACCAGCTCAAGAAGCGCGTGCGAGAGACCTTTGCCGGTTTCGACTATGACTTCGACGCCGGCCCCTGGGCCGAGAAAACCCCCGACGAGCGACAAGCCGTGCTTGAACAACTCTGGGAGGATGGCTCTTTGGCCATGTGGCTGGCGTCGTTTCCCGAGATGTTCTTTGACGAACAGGTCAATGAAGTCGTGTCGGAGTTCGTGCGTATCAAGATGCGTGAGCGCCTGCAGTCGAGGCCAGATCTCTGCAACCTGCTGATCCCGACCGACTATGGCTTCGGCACCCATCGCGTACCGCTGGAAAGCAAGTACCTTGAAGTCTATCTGCAACCCAACGTCGAGGCGGTCGACTGCAAGCAGTCGCCGATCGAGCGCATTGTGCCGGAGGGGATCCAGACCGCGGATGGAAAGATTCACGAGGTAGACATCATCGTGCTGGCCGTGGGTTTCGATGCAGGTTCCGGCGCACTCAGCCGGATCGACATTCGAGGGCGCGATAACCGGTCGCTGAGGGAGCAGTGGAAACAAGAAATCCGTACATCGATGGGGCTGCAGATCCATGGCTACCCCAACCTGTTCACCACCGGTGCGCCGTTGGCACCGTCGGCGGCACTTTGCAACATGACCACTTGCCTGCAGCAGCAGGTGGACTGGATCACCGGATGCATTGAGTTTGCCATCCAGCACGGCAAACAAGTCGTGGAAGCTTCCAAAGAGTTCGAGGACGACTGGGTACAGCATCACGACGAGACGGCGGCGAAGACCCTGGTCGTCAAAACCGACTCTTGGTACATGGGCTCCAACGTCGATGGAAAACCGCGCCGACTTGTATCGTATATCGGCGGCGTCGGTAACTATCATCGCCGCTGCGACGAAATAGCCGCACAGGGTTACCCAGGCTTTGAAATGGCTTGAGGTCGAACGACTGCTCATTGATTGCAGCTGTCACTCCGACTCTCTATTGCGCCGTGACAGCTCGATATTCGAGGTAACCTGAAATGAACAACTATTACTCCCAGGAACATCACGGTCCTTTTGAACTGATCAACATCGGAGCGCTTCAGCTTGAAGACGGCTCGTGCATTCCTGAATGTCAGCTGGCCGTAGCCGTACATGGCACCCTGAACGCCGACAAGACTAACGCCATACTGGTTCCCACTTGGTATTCCGGCACAAGCAAGGCGATGGAGCAGATTTACATCGGCGAAGGGCGGGCGCTGGACCCTGCGAAATACTGCATCATCGTCGTCAACCAGATCGGTAACGGTCTTTCCAGCTCTGCGAGTAACACCGGCGGTTCATTGGCTGGCCCTGGGTTCCCGAATGTCAGAATTGGCGATGACGTCAGTGCCCAGCACACATTGCTCACCGAATACTTTGGCATCGAGAGCCTGGCGTTAGTGGTCGGGGGATCGATGGGCGCGCAGCAAACCTACGAGTGGGCCGTGCGCTATCCAGACTTTGTCAAACGCGCCGCAGCCATAGCGGGCACCGCGCGCAATAGCGAACATGACTTCCTGTTCAGCGAAATACTGATTGATGCGATAACCACCGATCCGGCCTTCCGGGCCGGCTTATACGGCTCATCGGCGGCAGTGGCGGCTGGGCTCAAGCGCCACGCGAAAGTTTGGACATTGATGGGCTGGAGTACCGCGTTCTTCCGCGCCGAGCGGCATAAGGCACTGGGTTTCGAGTCGATGCAGGTATTCGTCGACAGCTTTATGACGAACTACTTTGCGGCAATGGACCCTAACAACCTCCTGACCATGGCCTGGAAATGGCAGCGGGGCGATGTCAGTCGAAACACGGGCGGTGATCTTGCGACGGCCCTGGGGCGAATCCGCGCGAAAACCTATGTCATGCCCATCTCACATGACCAGTTCTTTACCGTGGACGATTGTCTGTCGGAGCAGAAAATGATCCCGAACAGCGAGTTCAGGCCATTGCAATCAATCGACGGTCACCTCGGACTTTTTGGCACCGACACGCAAATGCTCAATCAACTGGACGCCCATCTGGCAGAGCTGCTTTCGTCCCCGACACATTGAACCAAGCTTCAAAAAAATAGCACAGGGCACCTGTGCTAGACCCAGAACAGTTTTAAAAAAAACAGGGTTGAAGATGAACATAATAACAACAGCACATGCTTTGCGCGCGGCCAATACGCTCAAGTCGAGTTCTGCTGCTAGCGTCGGCTGCCTGAGGAAAAACAATACCCACTGCCGAATTATGCATGCGTTTCAGTTGGCGACTTTAATGCTTGGCCTACAACTTTCGATTGTGTGCCACGCACTGGATGTCGATCCTGGCGACTATACGCCAATGCCAGACGGCACACAGCTCGGGCTGCTGTATTTACAGCACGCAGAACGCCACGATTATTACGTGCGCGGCAATCAGTTAAGCGACAAATATAACCTGTACTCGGATGTCAGTATTCTGAGGGGGGTCAGCTATCAAGCGTTTGCAGGCGTCCTGACGAATATCCAACTGCTATTGCCTTTTGGCCACCTGTCGGCCGGTGGTGATATTAAAGGCATGGGCAGCGAAAGCGGAATGGGCGATCCGATTCTGGCCAATGCGGTCTGGATCCATCAGGACCCTTCAACAAACCGCGCATTGGCCGTCACTCAATATCTTTTTTTGCCAGTAGGCGACTACAACAAGAATAAAGAGTTGAATATTGGGGAGAACCGATGGAAGTATGTCTTGCAGGGCGGATACATGCACGGCATCGGCAGCCGCGTCATTCTGGATTTCGTCGCTGACGTGACTTTTTTCGGCGACAACGATCGTTATTCCTCCCGCGACCTGACGCTGAAGCAGGACCCGCAGTATCAGATGCAGGGATTCATCAGGTACATGTTCAGTGAGCGCGCGGCTATGCATGTCGGCTATTCCCGGCTATGGGGCGGGCAGAGGAAAGTTGACGGAACCGAACTGGAAGATGAAAGCCGTCAAGCAAAAATAGTGCTGGGCGGGTCTTATTTCGTGACGCCGAAAACTCAGTTGCTTGCGACATTGGGGCGAGACCTTTCAGTTGAAAATGGCTTCAAGGAAGAGTCTCGCGTCAATCTTCGATTGCTTTACGTATTCTAAGTCACTGAGCAACGCCGGCTACGCCAGGAAAATCAGTGAAGACATCACCAGGGCAGTGGCCTGGCAGGCGTCGCTCCGTTGCGAGAATCACTTCTCGCAGCCCCTTTACGGCCGCCCGGCGGTGGCCGTTTTTTTAGCGGGGCGGGAAACGTTCGCAACCCTCAACCCATGCAAATCATCTCGGTCACGCTTTATACCCATTTAATCCCTGTGTTCGGTTTTTTTATAATCACTTAAGTCGCATAACGGTGGATATTTTTTTCGACACTGCTCATCCCGTGCTAGTATTCTGGTGAGCTGTAAATACTAATAAAAATAATACTCCACGGCCATCTCTCGAGTGCTTTCAACTTTGCGTAGGAGCGCAATAAGAGCCAGGGTGACGGCCCTCAAGTGAGACTTCAAGTATGCCGACCGTCATTACTCCAAAGGAACTTCTCAAGTGGGTGCCAGGCGTAGTTCTCAGCTCAAGCGAAGAACTCGGATGGAAAGATATGCAGCAACGCTCATATCGATATAAAGGTCAGGACGTCCTCATTCCACCCCTTGATCATTTCATGATCGTTTATTACTTTGGCGGCCGCACACCGATGGATCGCTGTGTGGATGAGGGCTGGACACGTACCGCTTGCGCGCCGGGCGATATTTCCCTGCTTACGATGTCACAGGACTCCCATTGGAACTGGACGCAAGACATTGATGTTTCTCATCTCTATCTTTCCAATGCGCTGATGTCTCGTGTGGCCATGGATGTTATGGAGCGTCCGATTGAAGAGGTGCGCCTGCATGATCTGCTCCGTACCCAAGACACGATCCTCACGGCTATTGTCGGCGCAATTACCAATGAAGTAAGAAGTCGTGGGATTGGTGGCGCATTGTATGTGGAAGCCTTGAGCATGCAGTTGGCCATTCACCTTCTACGGCATTACGCGAGTGTCACCTTTAAAGAGTCCAGTGCGCCTGGTCGGCTGTCGCAACAGCAAAAAAAATACTTGCTCGAGTTCATCGATGCTCATCTGGAAGAGTCCATACGCCTGGACGAAATGGCCGATGCCGTAGGGTTGGGCGTCTGGACGTTTTCCAGGAAATTCAGCGAATCGTTCGACTGTTCGCCACACACCTTTGTTACCGAGCAGCGCATCGAACGGGCCAAGCGAATGCTGTACAGCGGCACACTGTCGATTAAGGAAATTGCCTATCATTGTGGGTTTTCAGATCAGGCACATTTGACCCGTGTCCTGCGCAGCAAACTTGGCGTAACGCCTACGCAACTAAGGAAAACAAACAACCTGGAATAGTGTTCTTACAACGATCGGAAAGTAATTTTCTGCTTCGCCGAACAACCATCAACGAAGTCAAGCCATCGCCGGCCAACGGCTACCGGAAAGAAACATGGACCTTTTAGATATTCTATCCTCGGCCGTCGTAACCGTATTGGTGGTGGCACTGATCGCACTTAGGCGCACAGACAGGAAAATCCCGATCGAAGACATCCCTCAGGAGCGTGCCAAGTGGGAAGAGAAGGTTCGCGGTAAGTCCCGGTCAGCCCTCACACGGCGCCCACTCGCACCCTCTATTCCAGAACAGTACGTGCCTCGCGAATCTGCAACGGTCGCCGAGGCCCCATCGGAGCCAGGCGATAAAACATAACGCCGGTATCCCGCGACGGCGAGCAGCGCGTTAACCCGCTGAAACGCTCAGAACGTCTGGCCCATGGAAAACTGGAACACCTGTTTATCCGCGTTCTCCGGCGTGCGAATCGGATAAGCCAGGTTGACACTCAACGGCCCCAGCGGGCTGTACCAGGTCACGCCAACCCCCACCGAACTGGCCATCTGACTCAGGTCCACACCACCGCAGCCTTGGGTGGTGCTGAGGTAACACTTGTCCGAATACACCGTGCCCACATCCCAGAACAAGGAGGTCCGCACGGATTTGTTGTCTTTGATGAACGGCACAGGGAACAAGTACTCCGTGCCCCCGGTAATCAGAATATTACCGCCCAGCGCCTCCGTAGTCCGGTCCGAGTAGTACGCTTGACCTGCGCTGGCATAGGTCCCGGTCGCCGGGGTATTGCGCGGGCCGAGCGTGCCGCTTTCAAAACCACGTACCGTGCCTTCGCCGCCGGCCGTATAGCTCTCATAGAACGGCAACCCGTCCGTGGAGCCATAACCGTTGCCGTAACCGAGCTTGGTATGGAAGCGCAGGGCGGTGGTATTGCTGACCGGCAGGAAGGTTTGCCCCGTATAGTCGATTTTGTAGAAACTCAGGTCACTGCCGGGCACCGTCACCGTCAGGTTGAGGTTCTGCGCGTGCCCGCGCGTGGCCAGTACGCCTTTGTTCAAGGTCGACTCCGACCAGCCTGCGCTGGCCTTGAAGTTGGTGAATTCCTTGCCTTCGCGCTCGATGAAATCGTAGATCTCGTCGGCGCTGTAGGTGCCCGGCTCGATGCTGTCGTGTTGTGCGGTCAGGCCGAACGTCAGGCGCGAGGTCTCGTTGATCGGGTAACCGAGGCTGGCACCCAGGCCAAAACTGTTGATGGCGTAATAGGACACCCCGTCATCGTAGTATTTGTTGTAGTCGGTTTTGCTGTAGAACGCGTTGTAGCCCAAGCTAACCCCATCGGTGGTGAAGTAGGGGTCGGTGAAACCGATGTTGTACTTGCTCTGGTAGGACGAACGGGTCAGCCCCAGGCTGGCGTAATTGCCCGTGCCAAGAAAGTTGTTCTGGGTAATCGACCCGCCAAGGATCAGGCCCGAACTCTGGGCGAAGCCGACGCTGGCCGTGATCGAGCCGGAGGCTTGTTCTTCCACGGCGTAGTTCACATCCAGCTGGTCATCCAGCCCGGCCACGGCCGGCGTCTCGACGTTCACTTCCTTGAAGAACCCCAGGCGTTCCAGGCGCACCTTGGATTGGTCGATCAGGTAGGTCGACGCCCAGCCGCCTTCCATCTGCCGCATTTCGCGACGCAGCACTTTGTCGTCGGTCTTGGTATTGCCCCGGAAGTTGATGCGATTGACGTAAGCCCGCTTGCCGGGGTCGATGCTGAAAGTGATGTCTACCGTGTGGTCTTCTTCATGCACCTGAGGCGTACCGGTGACGTTGGCGAACGTATAGCCCTCGTTGCCCAGGCGGCGGGTGATCAGTTCCGAGGTGGTGGTCATCAACTTGCGCGAAAACACCTGGCCCTTTTGCACCAGCAATAATGACTGGACCTGCTCTTGCGGGACTTTCAGCTCGCCGCTCAGCTTGACTTCACGCACCGTGTATTTCTGGCCTTCCTGGATGTTCACGGTGATATAGACGTGCTTTTTATCCGGGGTCATGGAGACCTGGGTCGAGGTGATATCCATGTTGATATAGCCACGGTCCAGGTAATAGGAGCGCAGCCGTTCGAGGTCGCCGGAGAGTTTCTCCCGTGCGTATTTATCGTCGTTCTTGAAAAATGACAGCCAGTTGCTGGTCTTGAGCGTGAATTGGTCGATCAACGCGTCGTCGGGGAACACCGTATTGCCCACCACGTTGATGTGCTGGATCGACGCCACTTCGCCTTCATCGATCTTGATCTTCAGGCCGACCCGATTGCGCGGCTGGGCCACGACCTCGGTGTCGACCGAGGCCGAGTAACGGCCCTGGGCAACGTATTGACGCTGCAACTCGTTGCGCACGCCTTCCAGGGTGGCGCGCTGGAATATCTCGCCTTCGGCAAGGCCCGATTGCTTCATGCCTTTCATCAAATCTTCGGTGGAGATCGCCTTGTTGCCCTCGAACTCGATGCTGGCAACCGAAGGACGCTCGACGACATTGATAATCAGCACATCACCTTCGCGACTCAGCTGGATATCCTGGAAGAACCCGGTCTTGAACAACGCGCGAGTGGAATCCACCAGGCGCCGGTCATCCGCTTCATCGCCGACGTTCAGCGGCAATGCGCCGAATACGCTGCCCGCCGAGACGCGTTGCAGGCCATTGATTCGAATATCCGAGATTTTGAAGCCTTGGGCGAGTGCCAGTGAGGTATTGAGCAGCAGCGCAACCGAGCAGAGCAGGCGCGAAAAATTCATCAAGATCTTTTCCAGAACACATCGACAAGCAGCGCCGGCGTGCTGGGTTCACTCGCCGACCGGTGAACAGCCAGCATAAGAGTGCGCGGCGTTTGGTGCGGTTAACCGAATGTCAAGTTAGGTAAAGGTGGGCCTGATAACCTGCGCAAAGGCTGATAATGGACAACCCCACACTGACGAGCCCACGATGATCTGCGTACTGTTGGTCGACGACGACCAGGAATTGACGGAAATGCTCAGCCAATACTTGGCGCGCGAAGGTTTTGAGGCCACGGCCGTGCATACGGGCGAGGAGGGCGAGGTCGAGGCGCTGTCGGGGCGCTACAGCATTGTGGTGCTGGACGTCATGCTGCCCCAGCGTTCGGGCATCGAGGTGCTGCGGCGCATCCGCGCGGTCAGCCAAGTGCCCGTGGTGCTGCTGACCGCCCGTGGCGACAACATCGACCGCATCACCGGCCTGGAACTCGGCGCCGACGATTACGTGCCCAAGCCCAGCTCCCCGGGCGAGCTGGTGGCACGGCTGCGCGCGATCATGCGCAGGGTGCAGCCGGTGGGCCAGCCGCTCACCGAAGTGATCAAGACCGGCGCGCTGGTGTTGTGGCCCGGCAAGCGCCAGGCCCTATGGAGCGGTGTCGAGTTGGGCCTGACCAGCACCGAATTCAGCCTGCTCGAAGAACTGGCCCGCAACGCCGGCCAAGTGGTGAGTAAAAAGGACCTGTCCCTCAACGCCCTGGGCTGCCCGCTGACCCGCTACGACCGGCGCATCGACGTACATATCAGCAGCATCCGGCAGAAGTTGGGGCCGCGCCTGGACACCAAGGCCTGGATCCAGAGCGTGCGCGGCCTTGGCTACCTGTTGATCGCCGAATGACCCGGCCCAGCCTGCTGTTCTGGAAACTGTTCCTGGCCTTCTGGCTGGCGACCACCCTGACGTTTCTGGTCGGAGTCGGCGTACTAGAACTGAGCCGTTTTCGCCCGAGCGACCCGCATGTGGAAGCCATTCTGGCAGCGGAAACCGGGCTGCTCGAGCGCGTCGGTGTCGACGCGGCAGGCCAGCTCCTCACGGTCTGGGAACGTCCGCCGGATGAGAACATCGGCGTCTATGACAGCAACGGTCACTTGATCTTGGGGTCGCCCGTTGAACAACCGACCTATGAACGAGCGGTCACCAGCAAGGAAGGCCTGGCGCTTTCGATCAGGTCCACCCACGCCCCCGGCAACGTCCCCGGCCGGCCCTGGCACCAGATCCCGTTGCTCATCGGCACGTTGATGAGTGCGCTGTTCAGCGGCTACATGGCGTACTACCTGGCCTGGCCGCTGGCCTACCTGCGTCGGGCGATGAGCGATGTGGCCCAAGGACGCTTCGAAACCCGGGTCAAACCCGCCATGGGCAAGCGCCGCGATGAAATCGTCGACCTGGCCGAAGACTGCGACCGCATGGCCAACCAGCTCAAGGTACTGGTGCAAGCCCAGCAGCATCTGCTGCACGACATCTCCCATGAATTGCGCTCGCCGCTGACGCGCATGCAAGCGGCCATCGGCCTGTTGCGCCAAGACCCTGCACGCATGGAAATGCTCGAACGCATCGAGCATGAATCCGAACGCATGGACACCCTGATCGAAGCGCTGCTGACCCTGGCTCGCCTGCAAGGCCGGCCCGAAAGCATCGAGCGCGAACCCGTGGACATCATCGAGTTGCTGACGATGATTGTCGAAGATGCGCAGTTCGAAGCCGGCATCAAAGGCTGCCGCGTACACCTACAGGCTTGCCCGCCGTTTATCGCCTGTGTCAGCGGTGAGTTGCTGTACCGCTGCTTCGAGAACGTGATCCGCAACGCCGTGCGCTACACGCGGCCGGACACCACGGTGCTGGTTTCAGCGCGTATCAATCCCGACGCGAGCCGCCTCGCTGTGGCGATCAGCGACCACGGGCCGGGCGTCGACAACGATCGATTGCACAGCATCTTCCAACCGTTCGAGCGTGGCGCGGGGGATACCAGCGTCGGCTTTGGCCTGGGCTTGGCCATCGCCGCGCGGGCAGTGCAGATGCACGGCGGCAGCATCGTGGCTCGCAATGAGTCAGGCGGTGGGCTGACCGTTGAGGTCAACCTGCACAACGCGCGATCTTTACACGACATTACATTGGCTTGACCGCCCTGTACGTCGCCGCTCATTAGACTTGTCGCCATTGTTTGAGCGGAGGTGGCGATGTTTCAGGTGCATAAAAAGGGCTTTGTGCCCGGCAGGAAAATGGTCGATGGCCTGGTCCCGTATGACTTCTTTTGTGAAGACAGCCCGACGATCAATATCTTCGTGTTTACCGGCGCCGCCACCCCCGACGCAACCGTCGAGGAGCAGACGCTGTGGGGCTTCACCCGCCTGGAGCGGTTCGAGGCGATGACCAACGCGCTGGTGAGCAACAAGAAACACGCCGGCTGGTTTCAAAGCGTGAATGTACTGACCGGGCCCAACCAGAACGGCACGCAAAGCGTGAAATTCCAGCGCGTGCTGAAAATCATCAAACACGCCAGCAGCACGCAAAAAGTCGACTATGAGATTCTGACCGACGAAGGCGACACCTACTTCACCCGGCAAACCGTTGCGGCGAACAGCGCGCAAACCGTCATCTATTCGGCGGAGTCGTCCGCTCGTAGCGCGTGATTATCTCACGGGCCTGGCGGGCGCGAGGCGCGCCTGTTCGTCCAGTCACGCGTGTTATCTCTGCCATGTATGCGTCTGCCCAAGACACCTTGCTTTTTTCGCGCTATCGATCACCGTCCGGTCCCCCATCAAGCGCTACAAAAAACGTGGGCAGTACTGGGGCAGAGGACTTCAACAACATTGACGTTAACAAGCACCTGAAGAAGAAAATCAGGCCATGGGCTCTTGGGCGCAAGAGCTGGCTCTTCGCAGGGTCTTTACGCCGTGGCAAACGGGCGGCAGCGATCATGAGCTTGATCCAGTCGGCACGGCTCAACGGGCATGACCCGTATGCTTATCTCAAAGATGTGCCGACGCAGCGGGCAAGTGAGATTACCGAGTTGCTGCCGCATAAATGGGCGCCCGTTCAACCGCCCAAAGTATGTTGGGCAGGTGCGGACAGCGCTGGTACTGGGGTTGCCGGAGCAGCGGGTCGGCTCATCGCTAATGTGACGAGACGTACATAGATGGCGTGGACGGCGCAGGCAGTGCGTAGGTCGCCTTCATCCATTCGATCTCTGCCTGGGGCGTGCGCCCAAAGAAACGTTTGAATTCGCGGCTGAATTGCGAGGCGCTTTCGTAGCCTACATTGAACGCCGCCGTCGAAGCGGTCATAGCGTTGCGTAGCATCAGTAATCGCGCCTGGTGCAAGCGCGTCGACTTCAGGTATTGCATCGGCGACGAGTCCGTCACGCTGCGAAAGTGCAGATGAAAATTGGGCACGCTCATGCTCGCTTCTTGGGCAAGGGACACCACATCCAGGCGCTCCTGGTAGCAACTATGGATCTTGCGGATCGCACGAGTGACCTTACCAAAGTGACCCTGGCGATTGAGCGCGGCGCGCATCGAGCCACCTTGCTCGCCGGTTAGGATGCGGTAGTAGATCTCCCGCACCAGCGACGGCCCAAGTATTTGCGCTTCGCCCGGACTGCTCATCGCCTCAAGAAAGCGTAGCGTCGAGGCGCGCAGCAAATCGTCCATTGGCGAGGCATACATGCCCTTGGGCTGGGCATCACTTGGCCCGAGAGCTTCATCCATTTGCAGTATCAACTCGCTGGCCATTTGTAAGTCGAGGCGCATGTAGACCGCCAGCATTGGCTGCGCCTCGCTGGCATCGGTCTCCATGGTGAAAGGAACTGGGACGGACACCACTAGATAGTGCTGGGCGTCATAAACGTATACGTCATCGCCCAGATAGCCACGTTTGCGCCCTTGGCACAGGATCACGATACCCGGGTCATACAGCACCGGAGTGCGAGTCAGTGGCCGATTCGAACGCAAAAAGCGGATATCCTCTAGCGTGCTGAGGTTGTAGCCCTCGACCGGCGCGAGGGTTTCCATCAAATGCACCATGCGCGAGGTGCGTGAGTCGGCCCGATTCATTGATGTCCCCTCTGCTGGCCGCTCAACCGTCGGTGGTAAGAGTCAGCGCTTCCCATTGATCAATCTCCCTGGCCGTGCGATTCAGCTTGTCACGTACCAGTCCCAACGCGTCACTGCCCAATAATAAGTGTGCCGGTGGTGTCGGGCTGGCAATAACCTGCAACATCGCTTGCGCCGCTTTTCGCGGGTCGCCAAGCTGTTTGCCGCTCTTTTCTTCGCGGGCCTTACGTACCGGGTCGAAACTGGCGTCATAGTCAGCAATGCTTCGTGGGGTGCGCTGCATCGAACGACCGGCCCAGTCAGTGCGAAACGAGCCAGGTGCCACGGCGGTCACGAAGATGTTGAAAGGTAGCAGTTCTTTGCTCAGCGTATCGGAGATACCTTCGAGAGCAAACTTGCTCCCGCAGTAGTACGCGATGCCCGGCATCGTGATGGTGCCGCCCATAGAAGTGATATTAAGAATATGACCAGTGCGACGCTTGCGAAAATAAGGCACGAAAGCCTTGGTCACCGCTACCGCGCCGAACACGTTGACGTCGAATTGGCGACGCATTTCCTCCAGCGGCGACTCTTCAAAGATGCCCTCATGACCGTAGCCGGCGTTGTTGACCAACACGTCGACTGGGCCGTGGGTTGCTTCAATAGCAGCTACTACGCTGTCGATCCGGGCGAAGTCAGTGATATCCAGAATCACCCCATGAGCATGATCCACCGAGAGCGCCTGAAAGGCGCGCAAGGCGGCTTCACTACGCACGGTACCTATGACACGGTGGCCCGCTGCAAGAGCTTCTTGCGCCAGCGCGTTGCCGAAGCCACTGCTCACCCCCGTGATGAATATGGTTTTTCTGCTGTTCATGGCGACTTCCAATAAGTAGGGACGAGGCCATGATATCTATCGAAAACTCGGTCACCTATGCCGGTTTGTCTTAGAGCATTGCCTATTCCTATCAGAGTCAACAGTTAAGTGGGCGCGCGTTTAACCACGCAACATGTGTGTTGAATGGACACTTATGTCAATTCCATGCAATTGGATGGGAGAGTCTGCGCAATACCCAACTACTCCAGGAGAGTTGGCCAAACGCTTACTGCGCGGTTGAATGGGCATGGTCCATACGCGTATTTGAGGGATATTCTAACGCGCCTGCCGACGCAGCGGGCGAGTGAGATTGAAGAACTGCCACCGCACAAGTGGGTATCCGCTTAACCGCGCGAAAGTATCTTAGTCACAGAAAGGCCCTGAGCAAATGAACCGCCGAGAGCTGTTTTTCTGCTTCGCCAGCGGTAAGAGGTCTTTCACAGTACTCTCGACTTAGAAAAACAATTGCGTCATTACCGTCAGGATTGTCGGAATAACCGGGGTGTTTTGATATCTCTGCGAGCAAGTCTTCCGAGACTGGAACGACATGAAAATGTGCGCTGAAGTCAGGAGAAAATCCCAATTTGTAGAACATTACTTTGTAAGGGGAATACACCTTTGCCAGCAGACGCTCCGAGGTTTTCATCACCAAACCGAGAGATGACATGGCTTCGTCGCTCAAATCGCTGAGATCTGAAGCCGTCTCTTCAGATGAAATTATCAAATACCCGTCGTAACGTGAATCTCGCCGATGAGTTACTATCCAGTGGATGTTGCTGAAAACTCTTAGCTCGTCCATGTAGCTCCAGTTAAACGATGTATTTATGTTGACGGTACAACCTACATTTCTTGTCCAACGATATGCAACCAATTGTCGCACGGCCCAAAGTCGTCTGGTCAAGACGGGTTTGCCATACGCTTACATTGCTGCGACGTTGGTTGATCCCGTTATCATAGGATTACTTCGCGAGAGCAGATCCAGCTATGCCAAGGTCGTCATTCGCCATCCGAGTTTTGTTCGCCTGTTGCCTTTTGGTCGCAACCACCAATCACATTCGAGCAGATTTTCAGCATGGGTTGCTCTGGGACTACGGATACGGGGCCAGCGCCTATTGGGCTAGCCGTATTTTCTGGGGGGCGCTTACGTTTTTTGACCCGCTGGCGGCACTGCTCCTTTTCATAAAACCAAGGGTGGGCATCATCCTTACAGCAGCAATCATTCTGGCTGACGTCGCCCATAACACCTATTACGTTGCATTGAACCAGCAGTGGCTGGAGCCGTTCTACCTGTCCCAGGTGGCGTTTCTTGTCGCGGTTCTTCTACTTTCGCCTATTGCCTGGAACTTCACCCGTCGTCGCGTAGCACTAATCAACACGATTCGATTGTGAAGTGTTCCAATGAGGAGCAGCGTCGCTCAGTATTATCAGGATGTTCAATGCGCAGGGGCTCCTATGCAGCGTGTCATGATTATTGGCCAACCAGGGTCAGGAAAAAGTACGCTGGCTCGGGCGATGGGCAAGCACACAGGTCTTCCGGTCATCCATATCGACACGATCCATTGGCAACCGGGATGGGTTGAGCGAAACGCTGATGAGAAGACTCGCCTTTGTCACGAGGCCGAGGCTCGCGATCAGTGGGTTTTTGAAGGTGGCCATTCGGCCACCTGGGATAACCGTATTGCCAGAGCCGACCTCTTAATATGGATTGATCGGTCGCCGATACTTCGGTTTTGGCGTGTGTTTCTTAGAACTTTGACCCAGCATGGTAGCACTCGCCCCGACCTTCCAGAGGATTGCCCAGAGCAGCTAAAGAACCTTCTAGATCTTTTCAACTTCATGTGGACTACCCGTAAATCGGCGCGTGCCAAGATGAGGCAGCTTGCGGCAACGGCGCCCTCAACATGTCGCGTCGTCTGTCTGCGATCCAACCGTCAAACCAGGCAATTTCTATCGAGTATTCGGGACGTGCGTTGCGGACAGTCGTCGTGAAAAGTCCAGGTTCCGACAAAGCCGCTGCGTGATTGAAGAGCGCTGAGCGCCAAAGTCACGGTGTATTACTCAAGCGAGTACCCACTGGTGCGCAAGCAACTGGTCAATCTCACTCGCTCTCTGCGTCGGCCATCTTTCAAAAAAACATACGGGTGTAGATCAAGCTCTGTGAGCTTTTTCTCGTTCAAGCAGAGGGGGGAGGTCGTGTTGAACGTTTGTGCAAGGTCTTCTGCTTTCGCAAAGAGCAGCATTTCCAGATCACCTATCTCGACGTCAAGTTTTCGGGAGACGCTCATGAGTAACTCGATGTAGGTTGAGTAGACACTGGTCGTTGCAATTCGAATCCAGCTTTGTTAGATCGCCTGAGCCTTCATGCGTGGCCAATGACCCATTTGAATGAATGGTGAACAAGGGTGGTATCAAGCGTCCACATGTAGATCTTCGGAAGTGTTGGCAGGTGCTGTCTGGCATATAAAAACAAGGTGTTTTCGAGAGTCTGCATGGACGTGGCAATGTATTGGGCGAGGTCTCTATGTTAATTCAGCATCAAATTTGCAGCTAACGTGTATCCGTCCGGCCAAGCCAAGTCATCTGCCCAGCCCCGAAGAGCCAGGACATGGTGTGCACTTACATTTAAGTGGGCACCAGTTCTAACCTTTTAAGCGGATATTTCATGCAGCCAACACGCCGTTCCTATTCCAAATCCTTCCCTGCTGGTCAATGCAGATACTTTGCCGCAGGCCAGATAGGGGCGCTACATTTTCAACAGAATCGGCCAGAAGCCGACATCTGAAGAGCATCAGTGTGAGCTGCTAGACCTGGCGCTCCAGCGCGGTGGGTAAAGTCATGGGGCTCGGTTTACAGTGAGGCGTCTCGGGGCCGGAGACGCCATGCGGTGTCCAGATTGCCACCGTCTTTCAGAGGCGGTACAGACTGCCGAAGTCAGCGCCATCCATCGGCGTGCTGTCCGTGCAGCCTGTCATCGGCAAACCCTGTGACCATCCTGCCGCCAAGGCCTGCACATCACGCAAGGGATCGGACGCCTTGGCGCGTTCATTGCGAATGCGGCAGGTTTCAGGATCAGTGGCAAACAGACCGCGAGCGAAGACTCGACCCTGCTCGGCCAGCTTGGCGGTCTTCGGCCCGCGGATCTCCGCGAAGCGCTGCAAGGCTTCATCAAGGCCGTTCGTTCCTTCCAGGCATCTAGCAAGGTGCCAAGCGTCTTCCAACGCCTGACAAGCGCCCTGGCCCGATGTCGGCAACGGCGCGTGCGCCGCATCTCCCACAAGCAGCACATTAGCCCGGCTCCACGTGTGCAGCGGCTCCAAGTCGTGCACGGCAATCATCCGGATGGCGTGCGCCGGCGTCGCCTGGATGATACGGGCGATAGGCTCCGGCCATCCCGCGAACAGATCCTCGATCTCCTTGCGCATATCGGCTGCGGGCGTCGCCCCTGACAATGGCCGCGCCTGCGCCGCTGCCCAGTAGACCAACTCCGGCCGGACCGGCACGCATCCGAAGCGATTGCCCGACCCCCAATAATCCTGAATCGCTATATCGCTCACCAACGCACTTTCCCCCTGCGCCACACCTATCCAGTTCACAAATCCCTGATAAACCGGTGTGTTGTCCCCCGCAACGAACCCGCGTGCCACCGACCCCATACGGCCATCTGCGCCGATAAGCAGATCTGGACGGATACTCACCCCGTTCTCGAAGCGCGCTACCGCTTTGCCATTAGCCTCCAGATCGATCCCCACCGCCCGATGCCCGAACTCCACCGGGATTCCGCTCTGTGCCGCATGCTTGAGCAGCACTGCCTGCAAGTCCCTCCGCAAAATGGTATGAGTCGGATATCCCATTGTCTGGTCCAGCAGCGCGATATCGATGCCCCCCAACGAATTGCCCGCAGCGTCCTGGCGGCGCACTACCACTGGCCGGCCACCCGCTGCCGCGATGTCTTGGAGGAGGTCAAGTTCCTCCAGCACAAAGCCAGCGTTGGGCCAGAGCGTCACGCCAGCCCCCATGGTCGCTGGCCCCGTCCGGCGCTCATATACCCGGGGACTGTGTCCCCGCTTGCGCAAGGCAAGCGCCACGCTCAACCCCGCAATTCCGCCGCCAAGTATTCCGATTTCCACGCTGGATCTCCTATTCAATCCGTCCCGACACGCCATCGGCGACAACCCATCGGACGAGACGGCATCTTAGATTCCGTCAATGGGGAGAACTATTATGTAAAAATGGGCGACTTTAATACCTTAATCGGGATAATCATGCGCAATGCCCTCGACCTGAACACCGTCCGTGTATACGTGGCGGTCGTCGATGTACAAAGCTTTTCCGGCGCGGCGCGCCTACTGTCCCTGCCATCCTCTAACGTCAGCCGCCACGTCGCCTCGCTGGAACGCAGATTGGGCGTCCGCTTGCTGGAGCGCAGTACTCGCCACCTGCGCATGACTGAAGCCGGCAGACTTCTCTACGAACGTGCAAAACCTTTGCTCGATTCCTTGCTCTCCACTGAGGAAGAACTTGGCGCGGTGCAGCGTGAACTGCGGGGACCCTTAAGGATGTGCATGCCAGGCGAAGCGCCAAGGCTACTGGCCCCTATCCTGGCCGAATTCTGTAGCCTCCATCCCGGCGTCGAATTGGAGTGCGACACGCGCCTGACCGGTTTAGAAGCACTCCGGGAAGACGTGGACCTCTCTATCGTCTTCCATCGTGGGCGCCAGGATGACAGCACCATCATCACCCGCGAACTCGCTACGCTACCCAGCATTGTGGTCGCGGCACCCGCTCTGTTAGCCAAAACGGGAACTCCGCGCCAAGTGCGCGAACTAGAGTCCTTGCCGTGCATTACTACACTGAGCGCATTGAAGGGCCAGCCCTGGCTGTTTCTCGACGGCACAGGCGAAATCGTGAAGGTATCTGTGCGTAGTCGCTATCGTGTCAACAGTGGAGAACTTGCGTTGGCGGGCGCGCGGCAAGGCATCGGTTTCGCGATAGTGGCAGCCTATCCATGCCAGGAAGATCTTGCCGCGGGCCGATTGCGGGAAGTGTCGCTGGACCTGCGCCCTGCGCCGCTGCAATTGCTTGGCGCGTACAGCCACCGGCATTCCGTGACTGCGCGGGTTCGGGCGTTGCTGGAATTTATACAGCTGCGGTTGGAACGAGTTGGGAGCGGCTCAAGATAAGGGGCCGCCAAGGATCAAGTCCGAAAGCGTCCCACCAGCCCGCTCAGCTCCGCAGCCAAGCGTGACAGCGCATGGCTCGCTGCGTTGGTCTGTAAGGCGCCCGCCGCGGATTGCGCCGACAGGTCGCGGATCGCCAACAGGTTGCTGTCGACCTCACGGGCAACCTGGGCCTGTTCTTCGGCAGCACTGGCAATCACCAGATTGCGCTCGTTGATCTGGCCGATGGCCGCGAAGATATCCTCCAGCACCACCCCCGACGCCTGGGTGATTTCCAGCGTGCCTTGCGCCCGCGCCGTGCTGCTGCGCATCGAATCCACCGCGTGTTCAGCAGTGCTCTGCACGCTGGCAATCATCTGTTCGATCTCGCGGGTCGATTCCTGGGTGCGGTAGGCGAGGGTGCGTACCTCGTCGGCCACGACGGCAAACCCCCGACCGGCTTCACCGGCCCGGGCCGCTTCGATCGCCGCGTTGAGGGCCAGCAGGTTGGTCTGCTCCGAGACGGCCCGGATCACGTCGAGCACCTTGCCGATGTTGCGCACTTCATTGGCGAGGTGCTGGATACGCTCGGCGCTGCCGTGAATTTCGGCGGTCATCGATTGCGTACCGCTGATGTTTTCGCGTACCTGCTGACGGCTCTTTTCCGACAGCGTATTGGAGGCGGTGGCCGCTTGCGAAGTCGACACCGCGTTGCGCGCCACTTCTTCGACCGCACTGGTCATCTGGTTCACCGCGGTCGCGGCCTGTTCCAGCTGCATGTCCTGCTGCTGGAGGCCACGGTTGCTTTCTTCGGTGACGGCGTTGAGTTCTTCAGCGGCTGAGGCCAACTGCGTGGCTGAGTCAGCGATCTGGATCAGTGTTTCACGCTGGCTGGCCTGCATGCGTTGCAGCTCAAGGAACAATTCGCCAATTTCGTTGCGGCCAGGCGAGACGACTTCGCGGGTCAGATCGCCCCCGGCAATGCGCTTGAAGTGCTCGCCGGCCGCGCGCAATGGGCGCAGGACGGTGCCCGAGATGAATACCCAGCAGACGACAGCGAGTGCCAGGGTCAGCAGGATCAAGGCAATGGCCAGGGTTTGCGAAGTCTGCAGCCGCGCAGCCGCCTCCGTGTTGATCTCCTGGGCACGGGCATCCAACGCGCCGACCAGCTTCACGCGAATCTCCTGAAGCTTGGTCATGCTGTTGCCGGCATCGATGTTGACTTGAAAATACTCTTCGGCGGAGCGCGCGCGCGTGGCGGCGCGTTGTCCGACGATGGCCGTGCCGTATACGGCGAACGCACGCTTGAGATCTTCGGCGAGGGCCTTCAACTGCGGGTCACGCAAGTCTGTGGTCGAGGCATTGACCTTGGCGATGGCGTCACTCCAGATCGCCTCACTGCGCACCAGCCGGGCTTCCGCGTCGTCGAAACGCCCGCCGACGGTCTCGATGAACGCCGAGGACACGTTGGCGCTGGTACGGATTGCCAGCAGCAACGCGTTGTTGATCCCGTCGATTTGTCGCGAGGTACGCCCCAACTCGTCAATGTGCTCGTGACTGCGTACCGCCGAGCGCCAGCCGTTCAGGGTCGAGAACAACAGTGCAATAACGAACAGCAGCAGCACCCCGATCATCCCGGTGCGAATTTTCAGATGGGCAAACATGGGCATACTCCGCAGACCACTTAAGTAATAGTGATCGTGCTATCCGCATTCACGCAGTGAACTTGAACGGCAGAAGTGGGAACCCGTTCGATTATCGAACCCTGAATTCAATGGCTCAGGTACATGGGCTGAATGGGGCGCGCATCGGGTTCAATCGAGCAGGCGACTGACCTCACGCAGACGCACGTCGTTCAGGTTCCCCGTCGACGCCAGCAGGTTGAGCTGCGCGAGCAGAATCGCGTAGCGTTGCTGGGCCAAACGTTGCTGGGTGTCCGTGACTTTCTGCTGTGCGTCCAGCACCTCCGTGTTGATGCGTGCACCGGCCTCGAAGCCGTGGGTCACCGACGTGAGGTTGACCTGGCTGGATTTCAGCGCCTGCTTGAGCGCCTGGTATTGGCTCATGCCGCTGGTCACTTGCAGGTAGGCCTGGCGGGCCATCAGCCCGGCACTGCGGCGCGCATCTTCGAGTTCATCCAGGGCTTTGCTCTGCAACGCATGGGCTTCGCGCACGCGGCTGCTGGTACGGCCGCCGCCATACAGTGGCACGCTCAGTTTGACCCCGACCACCGTCTGGTTATAACGATTCTCCGGCAGGGTGACGTCGTACACATCGCCGCCGACCGAGGCAAAACGACCATGGGCGGCGATCAGGTCAAGGGTCGGCAAGTGGCCGGCTTGTTCCTTGTCGATGTCCATTTCGGCCAGGCGCTGGGCAATCTGCGCCCGCTGCACGGCGAGGTTGCCTTGTTGCGCGGTGGTGGCCCAGGCGCCGATCGCGGCGGGCACCGGAGCGCTGAATTGTGGCTCCTTGCCCGACCATGGGCGCGCCTGGGCGGCGGTCAATTGGGTGAGGGCTTCGGTGGCGATATCCAGCGCGCCGCGTGCGGCGATTTGCTCGGCGAAGGCCTGGTCGTATTTGGCCTGAACCTGTTCGAGCGCGTTGTGGGTGCTGGCGCCGTCGGCCAACAAACGCCGGGTGCGGTCCTGGCTCTCCTGCAGGGTTTGCAACTGTTGCGTGCGGGTGTTCAGCAGTTCCTGGTTAAGCAGTACGTCGAAGTAGGCGCGGGCGACACGCAGCATCAGGTCTTGGCGCGCCTGTTCGGTCTGCACCTCGCTGGCGCTGATCATCAGTTTGCTTTGGTCGTGGGCAACCACACTCTGCCAGCGCAACAGCGGTTGGGTGAGAACCACGGCATAGGCGTTGGTGTTATTGCGGTTTCGATGGTAGTCGGACGAATCCTCGGCATCGACCCACGCCGCGCCGCCGGTGACCGACAGGTCCGGTAACAGGTTGGCACGGCTTTGCGGTTCTTTTTCCGCGGTGGCCAATTGTTGCGCCTGTGCGGCGGCGAACTTCATGTCGTGGGTCAGCGCCTTCTGGTACAGCTGGTACAAGTCTTCCGCCGCCGCATTGGCCGGGCAGCAGGCGAGGCTGAGGCCGCACAGGAAAGTGAGCAGTGTGATCGGGTCGAGATGCAGCCCTGGAATACGCAAGGGGATGTGCTCCACTGGAGAAGTTATCGGCTGAGGGTGCTTCTGCGCATCATCAGCACCATGGGAATGCCGATGGCCATGACCGCGCCCAATGTGCCGAACAGCATGCTGAAGGCCAGCATTTGCGCTTGTTCACGCGCTTGCAGGTAAGGCATCAGGGCCAAGGCTTGTTGATGGCTTGCAAGGTTCAGGGACAGAAACAGCGGGTTGGATTCCACGCCGCCCCAGCCGCTGGCAACCAGGCTGGACTCGGTCACATGCTCGGACAGCAGGCGATAGCGCTCCCACGAAAACCGCGTGAGCAGGGTCGCGGCAATGGCGATGCCGACGCTGCCGCCCAACTGGCGCATCAGGTTGAGCACGCCCGAAGCGCCTGAGATCAACGTCAGCGGCAGACGGCGCATGGCCAGGTTGGTCAGCGGTACGAAGATCATGCCCAGGCCCAGGCCGCGAATCACCAGAGGCCAATAGAGCGTGTCCGGGTTGCTGTCGAGGGTGAACTGGGTGTGCAGGAACATCGCGTAGCAGTACATGACGATGCCCAAGGTCACGAACACGCGCTCGTCGATCTTGTTTTCCTGGGACAGCTTGCCAATCACCAAGGTGCTGATGGCACTGGCCACCGCTCCGGGGAAAATCACCAGCCCGCTCTGGTACGCGCTTTGTGCCAGCAACGTCTGCAAAAACAGCGGCACCATGAATAACGTGCTGTACAGCCCGAAGCCCACGCAAAACGCGCAGATGCAGCCCATCAAAAACTCGCGGTTCTGAAACAACGCCACATTGACGATCGGGTTGGTCGCGCGCCGTTCCCACCAGAAGAACCCCACCAGGCTGAAGCTGCTGAGCAACAGGCAGGCAACCGTCCAGTTCGATTCCATCCAGTCCCAATGCTCGCCGCGCTCCAGCAGGATCTGCAGGCTGCCGACGCCCAGGGCCAGCAGGCAGAAGCCGCTGTAGTCGACGCTGCTGGGTTTGCTTTCATTGGCGGAATCGCCGATGCACAGCCAGCACAGCAGCAGGGCCACGGCACCGATGGGCAGATTGATCAGGAATATCCAGTGCCAGGACAAGGTGTCGATCAGATAGCCGCCGACGGTGGGGCCCAACGTCGGCCCCATCATCACGCCAACGCCGTACAACGCCATGCCGCTGCTGACCTTCTCCTTGGGGAATACGTCGTAAATGATTGCCTGTGAAATCCCCAGCAACCCGCCGCCCGCCAAGCCTTGCAGTACGCGGAACGCCACCAGTTGCCAGAGTTCGGCGGAAAAGGCGCAGCCCACGGATGCCAGCACGAACACCGCCGTGGAGACCAGGTAATAAGTGCGCCGCCCGAACCAGGCCGACAGCCAGCCGCTGACCGGCAGGATCACTACGTTGGCCACCACGTAGCCGGTGGACACCCAGGAGATTTCATCGACCGACGCCCCGTAGGTGCCCATCAGGCTGGGAATCGCCACGTTGACGATGGTCACGTCGAGCAGTTCCATCATCGACACCAGCGTCACGGTCAGCGCAATCAGATACGGCGACTTCATAACGTGTGGCTGCCGTGCTGTTGCGTGGCGACTTCGACGAAGGCGCTCATGCCGGGGCTCAACAAGGCTTTGTAGTCATCCGGCACGTCTTTGAGGGCAATCCTGACCTGCACGCGCTGCACCACCTTGGTGAAGTTGCCGGTGGCGTTCTCTTGGGGCAGCAGTGAAAACTTTGCGCCGGTAGCCGGTGCGAGGCTCTCGACCACCCCGTCGAAAGCCTGCCCGGGAAACGCATCCACAGTGACCTTGGCCAACTGGCCGACCCGCACGCGCCCGACCTGGGTTTCCTTGAAGTTGGCGGTAATCCACAGCGGGTCGGTGGCAATCAGGCTCAACAGCTTCTGCCCGGCGACCACGAATTGGCCCGGCTCGACTTCTTTTTTCGAGACGATGCTGCGCACCGGCGCGGTCTGACGAGTGTCGTGCAGCTTGATCCGGGCCTGTTCCAGTTCGGCTTGCGCCGCCGCGATCCGGTAGTCCTGCACTTTCAGTTCGGCTTTGTTGGCCAAGGTGCTTTGCGCGGCAGCCTGGGCATTGCCGCGTGCCACTTCCTGAGCGTGGCTCAGGGCGTCGAAACGCGCCTTGGCCACCTCGAGATCCTGAGTGCTCAACACACCTTGGGCGCCCAGGCGGCGGGCGCGCCCGTAATCGTTGCGCGCCTGCTCCAGATTGGCGCTGGATTGCGCCAGCGCCGCTTGCGCCGCCTGGCGCATCGCGACCGCGCCGAGGACCTGGCTGTCCAACGCACCCGGACCGCCGCCGCGCCCTGCGGCAGCAAGCAACGCCTGCCATTGCGCCTCACGCTGCTCGACCTGGTATTGATATTCGCTGTCGCGGATCTGAAACAGCAGATCACCGCTTTGCACCGTGACGTTGTCTGTCACCGGCACGCTCATCACCACGCCCGAGAGCTTGGCGCGCACCGGAATGATCACGCCATCGAGCTCGGCGTTATCGGTACTCACGTAAGCGTTGGAATACTGCCAACGCTGCCAGCCGAGCAGCAGTAACCCACCGACCACAACGCCGCACAGTGTCAGTTTTATCAATTTACCTTTGGTCATGTCCTGCTCCCTGTGGTCATGCGAGGCTTAGGCACTCAGGGCGGTCCGTGGCGTGTTGCGCTTTGTGCTGCAGGAAGTGATGCACGCCATCCCACAAATCGATGCGCGATTTGATCGCGGTCTTGGCGCTTTCGACCATGTGCTGGTGTTGCACAGGGGTGGTGACGATTTCAGCGATGATGCGTTTAGCCGCCGGGCCGTGATCGTCGCCATCCATTTCGATGTGGCGCTTCAAGTAATAGGTGAGCATCGGCACCTCGGTTTCGCTGACCGACCATTGCGACAGCAGGCGTCCGAACATGTCGGGGATGATGTCTTCACGGCCAAAGAAGAAGTACGCCAACACCGCTTCGGTGGTGCCGTGTTGCGCCACATCGAGCGTCTGGCACATGAACACTTTGGCCGCCAATGGGATATCGCGGTCGCTGAGGGCCTTGGCCAGCGGTTCCTTGGCCTGGATGGCCGCGAGGAAACGGCGGAATACCGAGCTGTCGGCGCCGATTTCATCCATGGCGGTCAGGTACAGGTCCAGGTGGCTGATAAAGCCGCCGTCGGGGTGTTCGTCGGTTTCTTCGCCGACCACGATTTCATTGATCAAGCGCGCCGCCGTGATATGCGTTGGCGGTACCCACGGCAACTCCACACAGGTGAGGTCGCGCTGGATGCGCTTGAGCAGGGTCATGAAGTCCCATACGGCAAACACATGAAATTCCATCAGTGTGCGTACATCTTCAACGGTGCGGATGTTGGCGAAAAGCGGGTGGCCGAATAACTGGGCGCGCTCGGTTTCAATGTGGCGGTCGATATCAAAAGGCATAGCTGCTCCTGCGGCCTGACGGTTCAGGCCAAAATCCATGGGGAAAGTAAGGGGACCGTTCAGTCGTTCAGCGTGTCGCCACGGTAAGGATGGCGACCGGAGGCGTACTTGAAGGACGGTATGAAGCGTGTTTCCAGCAGGTATTGCCGGTCTGCGTACCACCCCGCGTCCAGCAATTGGCGGTGGACCTTGGGCAGGCGCCAGCACGGCACCGCTGGATAAAAGTGATGTTCCAGGTGAAAGTTCGCACCGGCGTGCAGCCAGGTGCTCAGGCGCGAGGTACGCGAGCGGGCAGGGGGCTGGTCATGGCCCTCGCTGAAGGCATGTTCCTGATAGGCATTGACTGCCGAGAGCAGGAACGCAACCGCCAGGCTCAAGGCAAACCCAAGCAGCAGCCCGTCGATCTGCCACAGGGCGACCGCGTAGACACTCAACCAGCCGACCTGGCACGCGATATTGCAGCGCGCCAGTCGTCGCACCTGGGCTGCGCTCAAAGGCGAAGGCAAGGGCGATGGGCTGACCGGCGGGCCGAAAGCCAGGCGCAACGTCGCCTGCAGATAGTTCGAGGTGGCCATCAACCGTGACAGCGCAAGGCGGCTAAACAGGCTCCGATAACGCGAGAAGTGCCGATAGTCCGGGTCCTGTTCGCTGTTGCTGTAGCGATGGTGTTGCCAATGGTCGACGAAGTAACCGGTCACGCAGAATCCAGGCAGCAACGAACTGGTGAAAATGCCCAGGTAGCAACTGTGCATAGACCTGCTGCTCAGGTTGAAGTGGAAACCTTCATGCCCGAGGATCGCTTGCAGAAACCACCCGTACCCGGCCAGCACCCAAAGGGGCGAGCACAGCAACACCCACAGGGTGGCGGCCGTGTTCGCCACCCACACAAACAGCGCGAGGGGCAGCAGGAAGAGGCACAAGGCGTAACCGATGATCAACAGGGACTCACCCGACCGGGCCTTGAACAAGGCGCGATCGAGGCGGACCTGAGGCTTGCTGTGGAGTTGTCTGGCCATTGGCAACGCGTTACTCGATCAGTTCAGGTTTGAGCGCGAGGTGCCCGCCGCGGGTCAGCGTGCGCAGGCGCAGGGCGATAAAGGCGTCGACCACACTTGGTGCGATACGCGCGGTGTACATGGCCAGCGTGCCCATAAAGGTCAGCCCGCGGTTGCGCAGGCCGTCTTTTTGGCAGGCGCGAACCAGGCCATCGGCGGCGGCATCGAGTTTCTCTTCGAGAGACAGCAGGGTCCTGTCACCCCACATGAACGTCACCAGGCGCTTGACCGACAAACCCACGCGCTGGGCGGGCAAGTGAATGGCGGTGTCGATAAAGCCCGGGTACACGGTGACCACGTCGAGCTGCCCGCGATATTGCATGCGCAGCACGTCCGAATAAGCACTCAGCGCGCGTTTGCTGGCAGCGTATGCGGCCACATAAGGCGCGTTCACCAGGGCAAACAGCGACGACACGTTGACCACTTTGCCGCGCTTGCGCAGCAACCCCGGCAGGAACCCGGCCACCAATTGCCATGGCGCGAACAGGTTCACATCCACCGCGCGGGTGACTGCGTCGGTGACGCCGGTTTCACCGCGTTCCAGGGTCAGGGTGCCGGCGTTATTCACCAGGATATCGATGTCGCCGAAGTCGGTGCTGATGGCGCCAATCACCTGCGCCAGCGCCGTTCGGTCACACAGGTCGACTTGATAAAACCCATCCAGCAACCCGGGCTCTTGTGGCGCAAGAATGTCCAGGCCGATCACGGTGGCGCCCTGTTTTTTCAATGTGCAGGCCGCCGCATAACCGAGGCCGCGCGCGGTTCCGGTGATCACGACGATTTTTCCGAGCAGGTTCATGGGTGCGCTCCGGCGATGCTGAAGGTTGAGTGGGACAAGTAGGTGTCGAGGTTGCTCGCCATCGAGATCTTCGCCGGCGGGTGAAACTGCAGGCCACGGCAGGCCATCAACCAGTTCGAACTCTGGTTGCTGGTGATAAACGCCATCCCACCGAGCATGGCGTGGGCCTGGTCCGAAAGCTCGGTGAGCAGTTGTTCGATGCCGTAGCGCACCAGCAGCAGGCGGGCCAGCACGTTCGGCAGGTCCTGCGGGTTGCGTTCGATATCCAGCGCCGCGCCTTCCAGCGCACTGATCGCCAGTTGCAGCTGAGCCGCCAGCTCCACGCGGTGATGGGGTGTCCAGCGCCCGGCCTCGATCACAGACTCGACCAAACCGGCGCAAGCCCCCACGTAGGACGCGCAAATCAACAGCTCGAACCAGATGAAACCGACGGTTTGCACGTCACCCAACAGGTGTTTGTAGCCGGCGGAAAACAACATGCGTTCGGGCACGAAGACTTCGTTGAGGCGCACCTCGATGCTTTCGGCGGCGGCCAGTGCGCTGTTCTGCCAGAACGGCGACCGCGTGATGCCCGGTGCATTCGCCGGAATCAGTGCGACCATCAGCTCTTCGCCCTCGGCGGTCTGGCGGGTGTAGCTGGCGGTGAGCAAGTCCATCGACTGCCCGAGGCAGCAGGGCTTTTTGCTGCCGCTGAGCAATACACCTTCAGGGGTTTGCAGCGCCTGCATGTTCGAATCGAGAATGCCGGCACCCGAGTTGCCTTCGGCAAACCCCGAGGACAGCAGCAAGCGCTTTTGTGCGACCGCCGCCAACAACAAACCTTCGGCGCCGCCGCCGTTCTGGGTGAGGGCCAACAGGCTCGCCACGGAAAACTGATGCATGGTGCTGGCCACCGCCAGCGAGGGTGAACGTGCGCCCAGGGCGATCTGCACATGCACGGCATCAAGGATGCCCGCGCCCAACCCGCCCGCGGCACGGTTGACCAACAGGCCGACCGGCCCTTGTTGCTTGAACAGGGCGATGACTTCGCTAGGCGGCGCTTCGCGTTCGGCGAATGCGATGCTCGCCAGGCGTTCGTCAAAACCTGGGGCGTAGCTGTGCAGCAAGGCACGCGAGCGATTCAACAGTGAAAGGGACATGGTTCAGGCCTTCAAGTAACTCGCCGGGAACAGACCGGTGATGATCGAGTGAATGTTGTCGCGGATGGCTTTGTGGGCCACGGGGTCGAGCATGTCGGCGAGCATCGGCAGGCCCAGGTCAAAGCGCGAGGCGAAGGTGATGACCGCGTCTTTGCCGTCCGGCAACACTTGCCAGGTGCCGGAGAAGTGATCGACATCGCCGCTCATTTGCTCGAAGTGGATTTCCCGGGTCTGGGTATTGAACGTGTCACGCTCCTGCCACTTGAGAATGCCGCTGTGGAAATTGACTTCCCAGGAGGTGAACGACACCTGGTCGCTGACCTTATTGATCGTGATATTGCGCACCGACTCGCACAGCTCGACGTAGTTGCTGAAGTCGCTGATCACGGCAAAGACTTCATCAGCGCAGGCACTGGGGATATGGGCCAGTACGTTGACTTCTTGCATGGGGGAAACTCCAATCAAAGGGATGGTATTGAGGTGGTCAGCGCGTGGGCGAACCCCTCGATCAACCGATTGCAATCCTGGGCTGTCAGCAGCGGGGAAGGCGTGAGCCTGACGACCCGGTGGTCATTGAGCGAGTGGCACACAATGATTTGCTGTTCGATCAGGGCCATGACCATGTTCGCGGCGACCGAGGCGTCGCTGAATTCAAAGCCCAGCAACAAGCCGGCACTGCGCAACTTGACGCGCTCGGCCAGGCCCCTCTGCTGCAACAGCGCGCTGAAGCGGGCGTGCAGGTCCTGGCCCATCAGCCGGGCACGTTCCACGAGGTCTTCCTGCACCATCACTTGCAATGTGGCCTGCACGGCCGCCATGGCCAGCGGGTTGGCGCCGAAGGTCGAGGTATGCACCGTGGGGTTGCGGTTGAACGGCGCGTAAATCGCCGCGCTGGCGACCATGGCACTGACCGGCACGCAGCCACCGGACAGGCTTTTGCCCACCAGCATGATGTCGGGCACCACCTGTTCCTGGTCGCATGCCCACCAATGGCCGGTACGGCCCATGCCGGACTGGATTTCGTCGATGATCAGCACGGCGTCGTACTGGTCGCACAGTGCGCGGACACGTGTCAGGTAGCCTGGCGGCGCGAGGATCACGCCCGCTTCGGCCTGGATCGGTTCGAGAATCACACAGGCCTTGTCCGGCGAAGCGCGCAATTGCTGTTCCAGCGCGGCGCTGTCGCCGAAGGGGACGAACGTGCTTTCACTGAGCAGGCCGCTGAACGGCTCGCGGTAGCTTTCGCGGCCGGTGACGGCGAGTGCGCCGAGGGTCTTGCCGTGGAAGCCGCCGAGGGTCGACAGCGTGCGGCGGCAGCCGTTGAGCCGGGCGAGTTTCAGGCCGGCTTCGGTGGCCTCGGCACCTGAGTTGCAAAAGAACACATAGTCCAGGTTGCCAGGGCAATGCGCAGCCAGGGCTTGCGCGGCGAAAGCCTGTTGCGGGTTGAGCAACAGCTTGCTGGCCAGGGCGTTTTGCTGCAGCTGCCGGGTGACGGCCGCCACCACCACCGGGTGGCCGTGGCCGAGGAAAAATACGCCATAGCCGCCGGCATCCAGGTACTTGCGGCCTTGGCTGTCGTAGATATAGACGCCATGGCTGGACTGTTCGATCGGCAAATTCATCAACGACGCAAGGCGCGCATACCCTGAATTCACGTGCTGGCGGAAGTACTGGTCGACCTGTGCGGCGTCGGCTGCGGGTTCGGTAAGAAGCGGGTTCATGCGACTGACGCCTGTGCGACGGTTGGCATCGGCTGCTTGAGCATGCGCGTCAACGCGCCCAGCTTGGGCGCCAAGTGGTTGAGCGAGAGCAGTAACTCACGGCTGACATCCCGTGCGCTGAACGCCGGTTCGCCGAGCAACTCAGGGAGTGACGTGGGCAGCGGTGTACGCAGGCAGGCATAGCGACACAGCTGGTTGGCGCGGCCCAGCGCGGCCTGGATATTGCCGGTCAGTGCCGGGAGGAACACTGGGCGGATCAGCCGCTCATAAATATCCGGCGCCATGCAGCGCGGCCGGGTGAAGGCTTGGGCCTGGGCTTCCATGGATTGGCACATCAGGTCCAACAGGCCGTTGAGATCAAGCGCCTGCGGGCCACTGGTGAGAAAGTAGTCTGCGCCGATCAAGCGCTGGCGCAACGCGTTGGCAATCGCCCGCGCCGCCACGTCACGGGCGATCAAGTCGATATACCCGGCAGGCGGGCAGGGCACGATAGGCAGCACGCCGGACATCATCAGCCCCATGGTCATATGAAACCCCTGGAAGTTGGGCATGTGCCCGCTGTCCGAGTCGCCGATGATGATGGAGGGACGAAAGATCGAAACATCGATACCTGCCGAGCGCACCAGCGTTTCAGCCTGGCGCTTGGCGACTTCGTAAGGCGTTTCTGCTTGCACGCCTTCGTAGTAGTCGCACGGATGGGTGAAGGCGGTGCTGATGTGGTAAAGCGGCACGTTGGCTTGCTGGACAAAGTTCACGACGTTTTCGGTGCCGAGGTAGTTCACCGAAAAGATCTGGTCGATATCGCCATCCATGCGGGTCACCGCTGCGGCGTGGATCACCCAATCGACACGCTTGAGCAGCGCTTCATAATCGCCGACGTCCAGCCCCAGTCGCGGGCTGCATATATCGCCCTTGAGCACCTCCACGCGCGGGTGGCGAATGCGGCTTTTACGCGCCAGGCATACCAGGTCAAAGTCCTCTGCCAGGCAGTCGATCAGTGATTCACCGAGTACGCCTGAGCCACCCGTGAGAAGGACGGTTAATTTTTGCTGTTCTGACATGTAGGACGCTTCCTGCGGACTCATCGAAAGAATTAACGGTGCGTTCCGCCAAATCCCGGGCACGGATACCCCTGGCGAACACTCTTGCATTCACTGTCGGTAGCGCTGAGGTGCTGTGTGAGGCCGGCAATCAGCGCTTATCGTTTTCGCGAATAAGATGCGATCGATATTGGCTTTTTGATATCAATGCGTCTTGAACGAAACGCTTGTCTTTCGCAAAACCCTGGCAGCGGTGCGGGGCGTCATGCCAATCATGCGGCGCATGATGCGGGCCAAGTGCGCCTGGTCGGAAAAGCCGCCGTCGGCGGCGGCATCCGACAAGGTGGAACCGTCAGCGAGGGATTTGGACGCGCGCTCGAGTTTGTTCCAGATGATCCATTGGGACAGCGACACGCCCATCTGGTGCGTGGCGACATAGCGCAAGCGCGGGCTGGACAGGCCGACCGCACTCGCGGCGCGGCTGACGGAGCCCGGACCGTCGCGGTCCAGGCGCAGAATGTTCAAGGCCTTGTAGAGGCGTTGGTCGATGGGCGACGTAATCGCCAGCAAGCGCCCCAGCGCTTCCACAAACTGAGACAGGGAGCTGGAGTGGCGAAAGCACTCGAGCAGTTCGTCACTGGCCAGGGCGATGCCATTGTCTTGCAGCAACGCGTTGAGCGCACGCCCCAACGGGGTATCCGGGTTGACGTAGACAAAGGCCACCGGATGAATGTCGGGCACGGCACGGTGCTCGACATTGGGCCCGATGATCACGCCGGCCGCGCGGATCGACTGGCCGGGCAGCTCCAGGGTGACGGGCTGGTGTACGCCGATGCACAGCTGAATGGCAACATGGGAGTGGGCAGTGTTCTGATCCGCGCGGCCAATGTAGCCGGCCCATGAATCACCAAAGGTAACGTTGCCATCCCACATGTAAGGTCTTCCTGACTCAGAGGGTGAATTTTCCGTGTGCAGGGTAGGCCTGCGCCGGACTTGATTCAAGCATCGGGCAGCGGGTTATACCTGCAACGCGGCGCGCATGCCCGCCAATTTGATGCAGGTTTCGTCGTATTCGCTGGCAGGGTCGGAGTGTTCGACGATGCCACAGCCGGCAAATAGACGGGCTTGGTTGCCGTTGAGCAAAGCGCTGCGCAAACCGACGATGAATTCGCCGTTGCCCTGGGCATCCAGCCAGCCTAACGGCGCCGCGTACCAGCCACGGTCAAAGCCCTCGAATTGGCGAATATGCTCCAGTGCCTGGCCGCGTTCATGGCCGCCGACGGCGGGCGTCGGGTGCAGGACTGCGACCATGTCCAGCAAACTGCTCTGCGGGCGCAGTGCGCCTTCGATCAGCGTCGCCAAGTGCTGCACGCGGCTGAGCCGCTTGATGTGCGGCGCCGGGGGAACGTGCAACGGGCGTACCCAGGGCGCCAGGTCACGCTGAATGATCTGCACCACCACGGCATGCTCATGCTGGTTCTTCTGGCAGTCGAGCAGCGTTTGCGCCAGTTGCGCATCCTGCTCCGGGCAGGGATCGCGCCGGGCTGTGCCCGCCAGCGCCAGGGTTTGCAGGTGACCGTCGTGCAGTTTGACCAGGCGCTCCGGGGAGGCGCCGATAAAACACGCGTGGTGGCGTCGAAACGCAAACAAGTACGCCGTGGGGTCGTTGATCGCCAGGGCGGCCAAGGTGCGCCCGGCACTGATGGGCCGGGAAAATTCGCTGACCACTTCCCGCGCCAGCACCACCTTGTTCAACGCGGTGTCGCGCAACACGTCCAGGGCATGCGCGACTTTGCTTTCCCAGCAGGCCCGCGGCAGGCTCTGGTCGCGGGTGTGCTGCCGTGCAGCCGTCGAGGGCGCGCCGCTGACGTAGCGATCCATCAGCGTGTTCCACTCCTTCAGTACGTGCTCGCAACAGCAACGCGCTCCATCGCTGGGCGCGACGCGCTGTTGGCACACCAGCCAACAGTCTGCACCGTCGCGCACCAACAATAACGTCATCAGCCATAGGGACGCATCGCCAAAACCCTGCCAGGCGGGGCTGGCCTTGACCTGATGATCGAATCGAAAGCCGCCGCACACCGAAGGCGCCAGCGGGCCGTGTATCACTGCGCTTTGCAGCCAGTGTCGCCATTGCGCATCGACCGAGGCAAAACGCTGAGGGCCCGCGCTGCTCAGTTCCGCCGCCACCCCCCAGCCGAACAGGCTTTTGTCGTCTTCCGGCGCCCGCCAGAACAGGCACTCGGCGCCAGGTTGGTCGACGCTGCCAAACAGTGCCAGCAAGTCCAGCGGGGCGATCCTCATCGAGTAACTGGCCAACACCGGCTCACCTTGTTCGACGGCACGCCGCTGGGCGTGCTCGAACACCTCGGTCATCCCCTCGGCATGAGCGTGCAACGGTGCAAAGGCCCTCATGCCAGCGTTCTCATCGCGCGCCAGTGCAACACTTGCTGGCCGATGTACCAATGGATGATCTGGGCAAACAGGGTTTCGACGAAGTGCGGGTCCAGCCCGGCCTGCTCGGCCCACTCGCGGCGTTGCGGGAGCATCTGGGCAACGCGTTCGGGCGCGGCGATGCTGCTTTCGGTCGGCTTGAAGCGCGCGGCGGCTTTGACGTAAGCCATGCGTTGGCGCATGAGGTCGATGATCTGGTGGTCCAGTGAATCGATGGCGTGACGGATGTCCTGCAGGCCATCACAGGCGTCGGGGGTTTTCATTGACAGGTTTCCTTCAAGGAGGGCGATGGGGTCGACAGCGTCGCGACGATGGCGTCGATGAGTGCCTGGCGTTGTTCGACCAGGTAAAAATGTCCGCCTTGCCAGCGCTGCAGGTGCAGTGGCTGGTGGCTGGCGGCTTGCCAGGCCATGGCTTCATCAAGCTCGATTTCCGGGTCTTGCTCGGGGTAGAACACCCCGATGCGGCTCTTGAGTGGCCGCGGTTGTGCGCAGGTGTAGGTTTCAACGATGCGGTAATCGTTGCGCAAGCCGGGCAGGAACAGTTCGCACAGGGCCGGGTTCTCCAGCAACGCATTGGGGCGCTCGGCCAGGCGCCGCACATCGTCCAGCAAGGCCGCGTCGGGGCCCAGGTGCAACTGCCCGCCGCGTTGGCGCTGCGGTGCCGGGTGGGCGGACACGAACAGGTGGTCGACGGCGATTGCCCGTTGTTCCAGGCGCGTCGCCACTTCATATGCCACCACCGCCCCCAGGCTATGGCCGAACAACACCAGCGGCCGGTCGGCGTAACACGACAACGCGTGCGCGGCACCGTCGGCGAGGCGCTGCATGTCGGTCAGGCACGGCTCGCTGAAACGGTCTTCGCGGCCCGGGTATTGGATGGCCAACAGGTCGATGTCGGCGGGCAGGGCATGGACCCAGTCGCGGAAGAAACTTGCACTGCCCCCGGCATGCGCGAAACACACCCATCGCCAGCGTGGCATGGGCGTGAGTCGATAAGCGCGTACCCAGCGTTCGTCGTGCAGGCTCACGAAGCGGCACTCTGCAGCCAGGCCTGGCGCAGGCGCTCGCGCAGGTCTTTGCGGCTGACTTTGCCCACGCCGGTGTGCGGGAAGTGTGCGACGAACTCGATACGGTCCGGCACCTTGAACGCCGCCAGGCCGTGGCCGCGCAGGTAATGCTTGAGTGCGAAGGCCGAGGGCGCCGGGTCACGGGCGACGATAAAGGCACAGGTGGATTCGCCGAGCACCGCATCCGGCATCGCCACCAGTGCGGCGTCGTGTACCTGGGGATGGCCGATCAGCAGGTTTTCCACTTCTTCGGCAGCGACTTTTTCACCGCCGCGGTTGATCTGGTCCTTGTCACGACCTTCGACCACCAGGTAACCGTCGGCGGTGCGCCTGACCCGATCACCGCTGCAATAGAATCCATCGGCGGTGAACGCCCGGGCATTGTGTTCGGGCAGGCGATAGTAGCCGCGAATGGTGTAGGGGCCGCGCACTTGCAGTTCACCCACTTCACCCTCGGGCACCGGTTGGCCCTGTTCATCGACAATGCGTACTTCGTCATCGGCGCTCAGCGGACGGCCCTGGGTATGCAGCAGCAGATCCGGGCGGTCATCCAGGCGGGTAAAACACAACAACCCCTCGGCCATGCCCAGCACTTGTTGCAAGGTGCAGCCCAGCGTCGGCGTGACCCGTTCTGCCGCGCTGCTGAGCAATTTCGCACCGCCCACTTGCAGCACGCGCAGGCTGGACAGGTCGGCCTGGCGCTGGTCCTGGGCGTCCAGCCAGAGCATCGCCAGCGGCGGCACCAAGGCGGTTACGGTGACCCGCTGCTCGCTGATCAGCGCAAAGCAGGACTCCGGGTCCGAGCGGCGCGTACACACCACGCGCCCACCGGCCAGCAGGGTGCCGATTACACCCGGGCAACACAGGGTGAAGTTATGCGCCATGGGCAACACGGTGAGGTAAACGGTACGCGCATCCAGCTCGCAGACTTCGCTGCTGGCGCGCACGTTATAGAGGTATTCGGCGTGCCGTCTCGGGATCAACTTTGGCGTGCCGGTGGTGCCTCCCGACAGCTGGAAACACGCCACGGCGTCGGCGCGACCGGCGTCCCGTTCCAGCGGGGCGCTGTTGTAAAGCTCACTCAACGCGGTGAACTCCTGCGCATCGCCGTCGATCACCACGTGGCGCAACAGCGGGTTGGCAGCGGCCAGTCGGCGCGCCATCGAGCGGCAATCAAAGCCCTCCAATTGAGCGCAGCCGATGTAGGCCGAGGCCTGGGCAAACCCACAAAAGCCGCCGATCTCATGTTGACGGTGGGCGGGCAGGGCGAGGATCGGCCGGGCGCCCAGGCGGAACAACGCAAAGCACACTTCGATAAACGCAGTGCCGTTGGGCAAGTGCACCACCACATTGTCGCCCTCTGCGATCCCCAGCGCGTGCAAACCGCCAGCCAGGCGCCGACAGCGGTCTGCCAGGCTGCGGTAATTGAGGTGCAAGGGGCCGTCGGTTATCGCGATGGCCGATGGGTTGCGCGCGGCGACCGCATCGAGGGCCTGAGCGAAGGTCTGGTCTTGCCAGTAACCGGCCTGGCGGTAGCGTTCGGCGAACGCGGCAGGCCAGTCGGGCGCGTCGCCAACGCTGTCTGAATCGGGTGCGCAGGTGTGCAATGACATGGAATCCCCTATTTGTAGAAATAATTGGCTACAAACGTCTAAATGAGATCTATTATCATTGTCCTTCGCCGAGCGCTTCTCAACGCCAAGGCTTTCGGACCTGTGACTTTTTCATTAGATGAAATACACAGCGGCTATAAACAGGGAGGTTTACGGTTTAAAAGCCTCCTCCTCATTCAGGTCAGGCCCCGCGTAATGGCCTCAGGATCAAGGGAAAACCCAATGACTATTACGATCATCGCCCCCAGTCGACAAGAGACGCAGGCCGAACCCAAGGGCAACCAACCCGGAACGGTCTACCTGGACCCGCACATGACCCTGGTCACCGGCACGTTGTGGTCAGACAGCGAAAACTGGGTCGAGGACCCGCTGGAGCGCGGCCTCAAGTTGATTCTGGTGCAAAGTGGCGAGCTGTCGTGCCGCATCCCCGGGCACAGCGAGCAGTCGATCAAGGGGCCGAGCCTGTGCACCATCGTCAACGACGGCGAGTTCACCTCGTCGCAGATCTACGGCACCACCACGCCACTGCGCTACACCATCGTCCAGCTGGACCTCGAATCCCTCGACCGCCATCTCGGCCTGGCCCCGCGCAAGCTGCTCAGCAGTGGCGGCGGCGACCCGTACATGATGGTGCGCCCGGCTCCGCGCGCGATGCAGGCACTGGCCACGCAAATTGCGACGTGCCCGATGCAGGGCCCGAGCCGCTCGTTGTACCTGGGTGGCAAGGCGCTGGAATTGACCGCGTTGAGCGCGCAGTTCCTGCTCGGTGAGCGCGGGCAGCCGGAACATAAGCTGCGCATCACCTCGTCGGATGTGGAGCGTGTACACGCCGCCCGGGACCGTCTGGTGCGCTCGCTGCTCGAACCGCCCAGCCTGAACGCCCTGGCCAGCCACGTGGGCATGAGCCCGCGCAAACTGACGGCGGGGTTTCGCAAAGTGTTCGGTACCAGCGTGTTCGGCTACCTGCACGAACATCGTCTCAACGAAGCCCACCGCATGCTCAGCGACGAGGAAAGCAATGTGTCTACCGTCGCCTATGGCGTGGGATTCAGCCCGGCGCATTTTTCCATCGCCTTTCGCAAACGCTACGGTGTATCGCCCAGCGAAATCCGTTGATCACGGCACGGTGTCTCTGAATCGAATGAAAAGGCCTGTTTATCTAAAGCCCTGAGCGCTTTCTGAAAAACCGCTTGCGATAGAGTTCCAATTGAGAATGGCTTCCATCTTGGTGAGCCAGGGACTTTATCTAGACGGGTCACAGGAAGCTTTTCATGAGCGAGCTGACAACAGCAGACACCACCGCACTGCGCAGATGGCTGATCGAACACCTTGCCCAGTTGCTGGGCGCTACCGTGGAAGAAATCGACAGCCTGGGCGATGAGGAAAACCTCTTGGGCTGCGGGTTGGATTCCATCCGCCTGATGTACTTGCAGGAGCGCCTGCGCAGCCATGGGTTGCGGGTCGACTTCGCCCAACTCAGCGCCGAACCCAGCCTCGCGGCCTGGCTTGGGCTGCTGCATGGCCAGGCGGTGCGACGTGTGGAGGTGGCTGATGTCGCCCCGTTGAGCGCAGCCGACGACAGTTTTGAACTCAGCGCGGTGCAACAGGCGTACTGGCTGGGGCGCGGGCCCGCCGAAGTGCTGGGCAATATCAGTTGCCACGCATGGCTGGAATTCGATTGCCAGGGCATCGATGTGCAACGCCTGGAAGCGGCAGTCAAGTGCGTGCAGGCGCGTCACCCGATGTTGCGTGCCAGTTTCAACGACGGCCGCCAACGCATTCTTGGCGCAACGCAATTGCCGGTTTTCGACCATCAGGATTGGCGCCACCACACTCAAGCGGTTGCGCAAGACGCCTGGCACGCGCTGCGTGAATGGCGATCGCATGAATGCCTGGCCGTGGACGCGGGGCAGGTGTTGCTGGTCGGCCTGGTGCAGTTGCCCGAAGGCCGTGATCGTGTGTGGTTGAGTGTCGACCTGCTGGCGGTTGACGTGGAAAGCCTGCGTCTGTTGATGGCGCAACTGGGCCAGGCCTATCAGGCGCCCGCCGCGCTTGCACCCGCGCCGGACGTGCAGTTTGCCGACTACCTGGGCCGGCGCCGCCAACGTCGCGCAGAGGCGTATGCGCGAGATCGTGAGTATTGGTGCGAACGCCTTGCGCAGTTGCCGGACGGCCCCGCACTGCCGCTGGCCTGTGCCCCGGAATCGATCCGTGCGCCACGGTTTACCCGCCAGGCTTACGTACTCAGTCACGCAGAAGCCGAACGCCTGCAACGCCAGGCGACGGCCCATGGCCTGACGTTGCCCAGCGTGTTCGCCACAGCGTTCAACGCGGTGTTGGCACGCTGGAGTGAACAGTCGAGCTTCCTGCTCAATGTGCCGTTGTTCGATCGTCACGATGATCAGCAATCCATCGACCAGGTGATTGCCGACTTCAGCACCTTGCTGCTGGTGGCGTGTGAAGACGCGCCGCAGTTGCCGTTTGCCGAAGGCGCCCGACGCTACCAGCGCGATTTGCACGCCACCATCGACCACGCGGCGTTTCCCGCGCTGGAAGTGCTGCGTGAGGCTCGTCGCCAAGGTCATCCGCGTTCCGCGCCGGTGGTGTTTTCCTGCAACCTGAGCGATTCGAGTTTTGTCCCCGCCAGCTTTCGCGAGGTGTTTGGCGACCTGCACGACATGCTCTCGCAAACCCCGCAAGTGTGGCTCGACCACCAACTGTATCGGCTTGAGGACGGTGTGCTGCTGGCCTGGGACAGCGTTGCCGAACTGTTCCCGCAAGGCGTGCCGCAGGCGATGTTCAGCGCCTATGTCGAGCTGGTGCAGCGTCTCGCCGACAGCGACTGGAACCAGCCGCAACCGGTGTTGTTGCCGCTGGCGCAACAGGCGCGCCGCGACCAGCAGAACAGCCTGCCGGCGTTGGCGCCGGGGCGTGGCCTGCTCGAAGACTTTTTTCGCCAAAGTGCCCGACAACCCGACGCACTCGCCCTGATCTGCGGCGCGCAACGCTGGACATATAACGATCTGGCCACCCAAGCCCTGCGTATAGCGGCGGGTTTGCTTGAGGCGGGCATGCGTCAGGGCGAGGCAGTGGAGGTCTGCCTGCCGCGTGGGCCTCGCCAGATCGCCGCGGTATTCGGCGTGCTGGCGGCCGGTGGTTGCTATGTGCCGGTGGACACCGCACAGCCGGTTGCGCGGCGCAGCCTGATCGAATCGGCTGCGGGCATCACCCGAGTGATTGCCGACCAGCCGCCGGGCAACGCGCTGCAATGGCTTGACCCTGCGGTGCTTGAGCAGTCCGCGCCATTGGTCGCGCCGAAAACGCTATCGCCGCGCGCCAGCGCGTATGTGATCTACACCTCGGGTTCTACCGGCATTCCCAAAGGGGTTGAAGTCTGCCATGGCGCCGCAATCAACACGATCGACGCGGTGCAGGCCGAACTGCAGGTCACACCGGATGATTGCCTGCTGGCCGTGTCGGCGCTGGATTTCGACTTGTCGGTGTACGACCTGTTTGGCGTGCTGGGGCAGGGCGCTCGCCTGGTGCTGCTGCAACCTGAAGAAACCCGCGATGCGGCGCGTTGGGCGCAACTGATCGCCGAACACCGCGTGAGCCTGTGGAATTCGGCCCCGGCATTGCTGGAAATGGCCCTGGGCGTCGGCGCCGATGCCTGTGATTACCGAAGCCTGCGGGCGGTGTTGCTGTCGGGCGACTGGATTGCCCTCGACCTCGCCGCACGCCTGCGGCGCCACGCCACCGCGCAGTGCCGCGTATACGGCCTGGGCGGCGCCACCGAGGCGGGTATCTGGTCGAACCTGCAAAGCATTGATGAGGTCCCCGACCACTGGCCGTCGATTCCCTATGGCAAGCCTTTGGCCGGCCAGGCGTATCGGGTGGTGGACGCCACCGGGCGCGATGTGCCGGACCAGGTGATCGGGCAACTGTTGATCGGTGGTGCAAGCCTGGCGCGGGGGTATCGCAATGACCCGCTGCTGACCGCACAGCGCTTTCGCAGTGATGAGCACGGGCGTTGGTACCACACCGGCGACCGCGGGCGCTTCTGGGCTGATGGCACCCTTGAGTTTCTCGGGCGCATGGACCAGCAGGTCAAGCTGCGCGGGCAGCGTATCGAACTGGGGGAAATCGAAGCGGCGCTCACCGCCCACCCACGGATTGAAAGCGCCTGTGCCGCCGTTTTGAACGGCAGCCTCGGCGCGGCCGTGGTGATCAGCCCTGAATCTGCATCGGCGCAGGCGTTGCCGGCCGTCTCGATGCTCGACGACACCTTGGCCGCAGAACACCAGGTCACTGCGCAGCTGTTGCGCTGCCTGCTGCAAGACCCGCCGCCCAGCGCCCTGCTCGACACGTGGCGCGAGTGGCTGGCCGAGCATGTCGAGTCGCTCAGCCTGCACGACGCGTTGGCGCACTTAGGGTGGCGCGAGGCGGATCTGCACCGCATGGTCGGTGCCTTGCAGGTGCTGTTGCGCACCGAAGACGGCGCCTCGCAAGTGTTGTTCGATCCGTTGCTGGCACCGCAGGCCATGGCGTTGAACCTGCCGGCGGGCCGCCAGGTGTTGGACACCCTGAGCCAGGCGCTCCAACAACACCGCGGCACACCGCTGAAAGTCGCGGTGCTGGATGTGCGCGGCGGGCAGTTGCTGGAGCAATGGCTGAACCATGCGAGTTCGCGCGACGTGCAACTGACCTTGTTCGAGAGCAGCCCCGGCCTGCTGGCGGCCAGCGTGGGCAAGCGCCGGCGCGTGGCGAGCCAACTGCTGGTGGAGGGCGTGCTGCCCGCTGAACACTGGTCACAGTACGACGTGGTGATCAGCTTCGCGGCCTTGCACAGTTATGCTCAGCCCGGCGATGGGCTGAATCTGGCGCAGGCACTGCTCAAGCCGCAAGGCCGCCTGTTGCTGGCCGACCTGCTGCGCGACTCGCCGTTGCGGCTGGTCAGCGCGGCGCTGCTGGATGAGCGCGCACCGGTATTGCCTGACGCTGCCGAACTGGCGCACCTGCTCGGCCAGAGCGGTTTTCGCCACCTGGAATGCCTGTGGCAAAACCCCGCGATGCTGCTGTTGAGTGCGCGTGCGGCGGATGAAACCCTGACCGCTGAAAGCCTCGACCAATGGCTGCAACAACGCTTGCCCCAGGCGATGCGGCCCGAACATCTGTGGTCCGTACCGCGCCTGACACTGAATGCCAACGGCAAGATCGACCGCGCGCGCCTGCACGCCAGCCTCAGCGACGCGTTGCAACGCAGGCAACCGGCAAACAACGAAGACGGCGAACTCAGTGCCGAGCTACAGCCCCTGGCAGCGTGCTGGGAGGCCATCCTGGGACGGCCGGTGCACAGCGCCCAGGCGAGCTTTTTCAGCCTGGGCGGCGACAGCCTGCTGGCGACGCGGCTGCTGGCCAGCGTGCGTGAACAACTGGGCGCCAGCCTGCGCATGAGCGATTTCTACCTGCAGCCGACATTGGCAGGCATGGCCGCGCTGTTGGTGCGCAGCGGCGAAGTGGCTATCGAGGAGGGCGTGTTATGAGCCTGGATGATGTGCTGCACATCTGCCGTGAACGCCAGATCGAACTCTGGGCGACTGACGGCAAGCTGCATTTTCGCGCGCCGCAAGGCGCATTGGACTCAGCCCTGGCGGAGCGTATTCGCGCCCAGCGGCCAGCGCTGCTGGTGCATCTCGCGCCCCAACAATGGCGCGCACAGCCGGAGCAGGCGCTGCAACCCTTCGCCTTGAGCGCGGTACAGGGCGCCTATGTACTGGGGCGCAACCCGGCCTTTGACTATGGCGGCAACGCTTGCCACTTGTATGTCGAATACCCGTGGCCGGCGAACGTCGACACCGGACACCTTGAACAGGCCTGGAACGCCGTGGTGCAACGTCACCCGATGCTGCGCGCGGTGGTCGATAACCATCAGCAACGTGTGCAAGCCCAGGTGCCATGGCAACAGCTGCCGGTGCATGACCGCCGCGACGCCACGCCCGAGGCGTTCGAGGCGCACCTGAACAGCGTGCGCAAGCGCCTGGACCATGCCTGCCATGCGCTCGATCAATGGCCGATCCTGCTGCCCGAACTGAGCGTGGGACGCGAGCAGGCAATCCTGCATTGTTCGGTGGATTTCACCTTGTTCGACTACGCCAGCCTGCAACTGCTGCTGGCAGAACTCACCCAGCGCTACTTGGAACCGACGCGCCACTGGCCGGCGCTGGAAGCGACCTTTCGCGACTACCTCGAGCACGAACAGCAAGCGCGCGGCAGCACCGCCTGGCACGCCGACAAGGCGTGGTGGCTGGCGCGCCTGGACAGCCTGCCCGGGCGTCCGGACCTGCCGCTGAGCGAGCACGCGGGCTTGGGCTCCACGCGTTTCGCCCACCACCATGGCGTGTTGAGCAGCGGACAATGGAACGCCCTGTGCGCCCTTGCCAGCGCTCAAGGCCTCAGCGCGGCGGGCGTGACGCTGGCCGCGTTTGTCGAGGTGATCGGGCGCTGGAGCCAAAGCCCGGACTTTTGCCTGAACCTCACCGTGCTCAACCGGCCGAACCTGCACCCGCAATTGGACCAGGTCGTGGGGGACTTCACCGCGCTGAGCCTGCTCGCGGTGGACGGCACCGAGGGCGCCAGTTTTGTCCAGCGTGCGCGGCGTATCGGCGCGCAGCTGTTTGATGACCTCGATCACAGCCGCTTCACCGGCGTTGAGGTACTGCGCGAACTGGCCCGTGTGCGAGGGCGTGGCGCCGACCTGATGCCGGTGGTGTTCACCAGTGGCATCGGCAGCGTCGAACGCATGCTCGGCGATGCCGGGCGTGTGTTGCAGCCGCCCAGCTACATGATCAGCCAAACCCCGCAAGTGTGGATCGACTGCCAGGTCAGCGACCAATACGGCGGTTTGCAGATCGGCTGGGATGTCCGCATCGGCGTGCTGCCCGAGGGCATGGCCGCGCAGATGTTCGCAGCCTACGTCGACTTGCTGCAACGCTTGGCCTGCGACCCGCAATTGTGGCAAGCGCGTGGCGATATCGTGCTGCCCGCGCAGCAGGCAAACCCGCCAATCCACGCCAGCGCCCCAGCGCGCAATATCGCCGACGGCTTCGCCCAACAGGCGCGGCGAACTCCGGATGCCCTTGTGATCAGTGACCGCGACGGCCGTTACCGCTATCGTCAGGTCGCCCAGCATGCCGCCGCGGTGCGCAAGGCGCTTGAAGCGCTCGGCGTGCAGCCGGGGGCGCGGGTGGCGGTGATGCTGCCCAAGAGTGCCTGGCAACTGATGTCGGTGCTGGGCATTACCCAGATGGGCGCGGCCTATGTGCCGGTGGACATCCGCCAACCGGCCTTGCGCCGCGAGGCGATCCTGCGCGACGCGGGGATTGCCGCGGTGATTGTCCTGCAAGCCCAGGCATGGCCGGACACCCTTGAACTTCCGCGCATTGCCATCGATACGCTTGCCGCCGACCCGCATTGGCCACCCCGTGAGCCGCTGGCGGTAGAGGCCGCGGACCTGGCCTACATCATCTACACCTCAGGCTCCACCGGCACGCCCAAAGGCGTAATGCTCAGCCATGGCGCGGTGGTCAACACCCTCGATGACATCAACCAGCGCTACGCGGTGAACGTCGATGACCGCGTGCTGGGCCTGGCAGAGTTGAGTTTCGACCTGTCGGTGTATGACTTCTTCGGCGCCACGGCGGTCGGTGCGCAGGTGGTGCTGCCCGACCCCGAGCGCGGCGCCGATCCTTCGCACTGGGCGCAATTGATGCAGGAACACGGCATCACCTTGTGGAACTCGGTGCCCGCACAAGGGCAGATGCTGGTGGATTACCTGGAGACCGAGCCCGGCGCAATCCCCGGGCCGCGCTGTGTGCTGTGGTCCGGCGACTGGATTCCCACCACGCTGCCGACGCGCTGGTGGCAACGCTGGCCCGAAAGCCAGTTGTTCAGCCTGGGCGGCGCCACCGAAGCGGCGATCTGGTCGGTGGAGCATCCCATTCGTGCCGAAGATACGGCCTTGCCGAGCATCCCCTACGGCCGGGCCCTCAAGCACCAGACCCTGGAAGTGCTCGACGCGCTGGGCCGCCAGTGCCCGGTGGGCGTGCGTGGTGAGATTCATATCGGCGGACTCGGCCTGGCCCTGGGTTATGCCGAAGACCCGCAACGCAGCGCCGAGCGGTTTATCACCCATGCCAGCGGGCGTCGCCTGTACCGCACGGGTGACCAGGGGCGTTACCTGGACGCGGAAGGCTTGATCGAGTTTCTTGGGCGCCAGGATGACCAGGTGAAGATTCGCGGTCACCGCATCGAACTGGCGGAAATCGACGCGGGCTGGCTGGCCCATCCGCAGATCGCCGCGAGTACCACGGTGTTGCTCGGCGAGCGTCACGAACGTTCGCTGTGCAGCTTCGTCACCCTGCACACCAATGCGCCTGCACCTCACCTGAGCACGCAGCTGGACGAAGTCCTGTGCCAGGCACGCCACACCCTTGAACACGCGGATTTCGGCCCGCGCGCCGCCATCGAAGCGGCACTGGCGGCGCTGGATCGGGCGGCGGATGTGTCGTTGCTGCACTGGTTGGGCGGCAGTGGCTTGCTGATCCCGGGGCAGTCCGTGGCATTCGACTCGCTGTGCCAGGCCTTGCAACTCGACGCGGGTCAGCATCGCCTGTTGCGGCATTGGCTGACGTTGTTGACCGACAGCGGCTACCTGTGTGCAGACAATGACGGTTGGCGCTGCCAAGTCAGCACGGCTGACCTGAGTCAGGACGATGCCTGGGCACAGTTCGCCCGTCTGGCGCCGAGCGGTCTTTGGCCGCTGGAATTGGTCGATTACCTGCGCACCAGCGCGACCCGCCTGGCCGAGCAATTGGACGGGCGCCTGAGCCCGGCAAGCCTGATGTTCCCGCAGGGCTCGGCACATATTGCCGAGGCGATGTACAGCCGTGGCCAGCATGCCCAAGTGCTGCATCGGGCCATGGCCGAGGCGGTTTGCGCGATCGTTGCGCGCCAGAGCCAGCGCCGCTGGCGCATCCTGGAAGTGGGCGCCGGCACCGGTGCCGCCAGTGCGCTGATCATCCCCGCGCTGGCGCCGTTGGTGGCGGACGGGGTGCAGATCGACTATGTGTTTTCCGACGTGTCGAGCTATTTCCTTAACGCTGCGCGCGAACGCTTTGCCGCGTATCCGTGGGTGCGCTTCATGCCGTTCGACATGAACAAACCCGCCTGCGAACAAGGGCTTGCCGCGGGGTCCCTGGACCTGCTGCTCAGCTCCGGCGCATTGAACAACGCCCTGGATACACCGCGCCTGCTCGCCGGGTTACGCCAATTGCTGCAAGCCGATGCCTGGCTGGTGATCCAGGAACTGACCCGCGAACACCGCGAAATCAGCATCAGCCAAAGCCTGATGATGGAGACGCCGCAGGACGTGCGCGCCACCTCCGGGCAGCTGTTTGTGCATACGGACCAGTGGCTGGCGTGGCTGAACAGCGAGGCGGGCGACCAGGCCGAATCGCTGGCGTCGGCCGACAGTGTGCTGCACCTGCTGGGCTACGACCTGTTGGTCGCACGCGTGAAAACCGACCGGCCATTACTGAGCCAGGAGACGTTGCTGGCCTTCATCGCCGAGCGCGTGCCGCGTTATATGGTGCCGGCGCAGGTGCGGATACTCGACCGCTTGCCGGTCACCGCCAATGGCAAGATTGACCGCCGCGCGCTGACCACCCAAGCCGAGCAGCGCCAGCTCGAACCGGCACGCCGTGCGCGCACGGAAGTGGCGGATGAGCTGGTGCAGCGCTTGATCGCGCATTGGGAGCGAGTACTCGATTGCAGTGGGGTGTCGGCGGATCAGGATTTCTTCGGCGCCGGTGGTGACTCGCTGCTGATCGCGCAATTGATCGCCGGCTTGCGCGAGCAAGAGCCATTGGCCCGTGCGCAACCCTTCGACCGCCTGTTGCGCTGGGCTCTCAGCCAGCCGACCCCGGAAGGCCTGGCCCAGCGCTTGCGCAGTGAGTCGAGCAGTGAAGCCCCCGCAGTGGTGCCCTCCACGGACACCCGCCGTGCGCCGTTGGGTGGGCGCGGGCGGGTGGATGCGCTGACGGAACTGGCCGCGGGTGAAGGCACAGCGCGGGTGCTGGTGCATGAAGGGCTCGGCACGCTGCTGCCGTATCGCGGGTTGATCGCCGAACTGGCCGGCAGCGGCCCGTTGCTGGGATTGGCGGTGCACGACAGCGACGATTACCTGAGCCTGCCGCCGGAGCATATCAACGCCACCCTCGGCAAACGGTATGCCCAGGCGCTGTGGGACAGCGGCCGGCGCCGCTTCGACTTGCTGGGCTACTGCTCCGGCGGGCTGGTAACGCTGGAGCTGGCCAAGGCCCTGCTGCAATTGGGCGCCGAGGTGCGGCGGGTGGACATCGTATCGAGCTACCGCATTCCGTACCTGGTGGAGGATGAAGTGCAGATGCTCTACAGCTTCGCCGGCACCCTGGGGCTGGACACCGCTGCGCTGGGGTTGCCGGCGGCTGAACAGTTGCTCGACAAACACCTGGATCTGGACGCCACTGCGCTCAAATCCCGCGTACTGGCGGCGGCCAAGGGCATTGCCGATGAGCAGTTGTATCGGGTGTTCGCTCATTCCGTGCGCGCCAGTCACTACAGTGATGGCGCGCCGTATGTGGGCGCCATCCGCCTGTTTGTGCCGAGTGTCGCCAACCCGTTGATCCCCGATCACCAGGCCGCTCTGCAGGCCTGGTGGCAGGCGGCGTCGTTGGCGCCGCTGACTGTGCAGACCCTGCGCGGCAATCACTTCGAGTGCTTGAACGCCGGGCTGAGTCGTTACTTGCTGGAGGAACGCCCATGACTATGCCTGTGAAAACCCTGGTGGTGGGCTCGCGCTTTGGCCAGTTCTACGCCGTTGGTGTGGCTGCGGCCGAGCACCTGGAACTGGTCGGGGTGCTGGGGCAGGGCAGCCGTCGCTCCCGCGCACTGGCTCGCTATCTCGAAGTGCCGTGTTTCGAGGCCTTGGCCCACGTACCCGCCGCCACACAACTGGCTTGCGTAGCGGTGGGCGGCGCAGCAAGGGGCGAACAGGACCCCGCCTTGGCGCAAGCGCTGATGGAGCGGGGCATTGATGTGCTGATCGAGCACCCGTTGCTGCCCCAGGAACTGCAAGACTTGCTGAGCACGGCGGCGCGCCTGCATCGGCGCTGCCTGCTCAACAGTTTCTACCCGCAGTTGCCGTGCGTGGCGCGGTTCATCGAGCTGGCGCGGCAGCTGCATCGTCAACAGGGCATTCGCCATATCGACGCCGACTGCGCGGTGCAGGTGAGTTACGCGACCCTCGATGTGCTGGCGGCGCTGTTGGAATCGGTAGGCCCATGGTCGGTGGACTGCGTGGCACCGGCGCTGTCGGCCTGGCGGGATATCAGCCTGGTCATGGCGCAAGTGCCGGTGTCGTTGCGCGTGCTCAATGAGTTGGCCTCCGATGATGACGGGCGCATGCAGAGGCTGCAGCGCATCAGCATCGCCACTGACAGCGGCACGTTGCTGTTGGCCTCGCCCCACGGACCGTTGCTGTGGCTGCCGGCCGTGCGTGCGCCGGTGCAAGATGCCGACGGGGTGTTCGACCTGTTTGGGCCGCAGGCCGATGAGCCGCTGCCGTGCGCCGAAGTGTTGGAGGCCGCGGCGGCGGATTGGGCGCAGGTTTACCGCCGCGTCTGGCCGACAGCTGCGGCCAGTGCATTGCAACCGCTGATCACGGGGGTGGGGCTGGCGCGCCTGCAGCAGCGCAGCCTGGAAGTGGTGAGGTTATGGCAACAGGTGACGGCGGCGCTCGGGTTCCCGCAGCAGCCGTCGCTGACGTTACCGGCGGCCGGCCTGGCCCAGGCATTGGAGCACGTCCGATGAGCCACTTGAGCGAAATGCTGCGTCCTTTCCGTGCGCGCTTAGGGGCGGCGATCGCGTTGCAGGCCGTCGCCGGGATCTGCTCGCTGCTGCCGCTGATAGCCTTGGCGCAACTGGCGGACAGCTTGCGCCAGGCGCCGCCGCTGGCGTCTTCGGCACTGAACTGGGTGGTGGTGGCGGTGGTGGCGTCAGCGCTGTGGTTGTGCGGCCAGACCCTGGCCTTGCACCTGACCCATCAGGTGGACGCCGACCTGTGTGACCGTCTGCGCGTGCGCCTGGCCGAGCATCTGCAACGCTTGCCCTTGGGCTGGTTTGCACGGCTGGGGCCCGAGGGCGTCACCCGTTACGCCGAGCAGGATGTGCGGGCCTTGCACCAACTGGTGGGCCATGCGCCGACCGACCTGGTCAACCTGCTGTTGATTCCCATGGCCACCCTGGCCTACCTGCTGTGGAGCAACAGTGCCCTGGCGCTCTGGTGCCTGCTGCCGTTGGCATTGGGCGTGCTGGGCTATTGGCGCCTGGGCTCGGCGCATTACCGCGAGGACGTGGCCCAGCGCAATGGCGCAATCCAGCGGTTGTTCAGCGACTACAGCCAGTTCGCCGGCAACCTGGGCCTGGTCCGGCAATTTCCCAGCGCGGGCATTCATCGCCGTGTGCAAGAGGCGGTGCAGCAGTTTGATCAGCGCTTCAGCCATTGGGTGAGCCGCGCCGGTCATCTTGCTGCGCTGATCCAGGTCCTGCTCAGCGCGCCGTGGCTGTTGGCCTGGGTGGTACTTGGCACACTATTTATCGACGTGAGCGAAGTGGGCGCCGTGCAGGTGTGCGGCTTTTTGCTGCTGGTGCGCGCCATGGCAGCGCCGGTATTGGCGCTGGGGCACGGCTTTGATGCGCTGAACAACGCGCGCGCAAGTGCCCGGCGCCTACAGGAGGTGTTGAGTACACCGTCGTTGATCGAACCCGACGCGCCGCAATCGCCTCGGGACGCCAGCGTGGAGATGCTCGATGTGAGCTTCTCCCAGGGTGATGTCACGGTACTGAAGGCGATCAACCTGCGCCTGGAGCCGGGCACTACCACCGCGCTGGTGGGGCCGTCCGGCGCGGGGAAAAGCACCTTGGCCGGTTTGATCGCCCGCTTTATGGACGTCGACAGCGGGCATGTGCGCGTGGGCGGGGTGGATGTTCGGCAGATCGCCAGCCGCCAATTGCAGCAGCATCTGGCGCTGGTGTTTCAGCAGGCGGGGGCATTGCGCCTGTCGCTGGCGCAAAACATCGCCCTGTATCAGCCGCACGCCAGTGAAAAACAGATTCGCGCCGCGGCCAAGGCGGCCTGCCTGGATGACTGGATCATGGGGTTGCCCAAGGGCTACGCCAGCGTGGTGGCCGATGATGTGCGGCTGTCCGGCGGTGAATTGCAGCGCCTGGCGATTGCGCGGGCGCTGCTGTCGCGGGCGCCGATCATGTTGCTCGACGAACCCACCTCCGCCACCGACCCGCAGACCGAGCGCGCCTTGCGTACTGCACTGCGCGACGACGCAGCCGGGCGCACGCGGCTGATCATCGCCCATCGCCTGGAAACCATCGCCCATGCCGAGCAGATCCTGGTGCTCTGCGAAGGGCGCATTGTGCAGCGCGGATGTCATGCACAGTTGTTGGCCGTGGACGGCCTGTACCGCCAGCTGTGGGACGAGCAAATGTCGACGGCCGATCAACTGGAGTTCGTGTCATGAGTGTACTTTCGCCGTTGCGTCATTTGCCCGACCAGGCCCGGCGCGTACTGCGCGGCGCCCTGAGGTGGATGCTACTGGCCGCCGTGCTGGATGGCTTGGCGGGGTTGGCGCTGGTGCCGCTGATACTGGCCTGGTTCGATCAACAGAGTGTGCAGCCAAGTGTGCTGCTGTTGCTGGGGCTGACGTTGTTGCAGGCCTTGGTCAGCTACGTTGCCCAGCGCCGTGGTTATCTGGCGGGAGCCGGGTTGGCGGCCGGCCTGGTCTCGCAACTGGTGCAACAGCTGCCGCGCTTGCCATTGGCGCGTCAGGGCCAGTTGGAAGACTTGGTGCGCGGGCCGGTGTTCAACAGCATGGGCATCCCGGCGCACTTGCTGGCGCCGCTGGTAACGGCGCTGGTGACGCCGACGATGGTGGTGCTGGGGCTGATCTTTATTGAACCGCGTTTGGCGCTGGTGTTGGCCCTGGCTTATCTGCCGTTGTTCGCCCTGCTGCGTTGGGCCGGGCGACGTAGCCTGGCGCTGGAGCAACTGCGCCAGCAAGTCGACCGTCGCGCCGGGCAGCTGTTGCAGACATTCGCGCAGCAACAGGCCTTGATCCGCAGCGCCGGTGATGCCAGCCAGGGCCAGTTGGCGTTGCGTCAGGCCTTGCACGAGCAACACCAGGCCACGCACCGTCTCAACCGCCGCGCGTTGCCCAGCGGGCTTGGCTTTGCGGCGGCGGTGCAGGTGGTGTTTTCGCTGGTGTTGGCAGGTGGCGTGCTGGCGGTGGCGGCGGGGCAGCTATCCGGCGCGCTGTTGGTGGCGGTGTTGGTGTTGCTGGTGCGCTTCATCGAACCGCTGTCGCAACTGGCTTACCTGGACCAGGCTTTACGTATGGCGTGGCAGGCGTTGTCTCAAGTGCTCACGGTGTTGGCCATGCCGACGCTGCACAGCCCGCACCCCGGAGAGCAGCCTCAGGATGCGAGTTTGCAAGGGCAAGGCTTGAATATCTGCGGCGAAGGCGGCGAGCAGTTGCTCAAGGATGTGGACATCCATTGCGCGCCGGGAACGTTCACGGCGATTGTCGGTCCGTCGGGCGCGGGTAAAAGTACTCTGCTGGCCTTGCTGGGGCGTGGCATGGACCCGCAGACCGGCGCAGTACGACTCGGCCAGGTGGACATTCGCCAGCTAAGCGAACACACCTTGGCCAACCACCTCACGCAAGTGTTCCAGAACAGCGGGCTGTTTGCCGGCAGCCTGCTGTGGAATGTCAGCATGGCCCGGCCGCAAGCCACGCCTGCGCAACTGCAACACGCCGCCAAGGATGCTGCATTGGATGAGGTGCTCAGCAGCCTGCCGCAAGGTTGGCACAGCGAGGTGGGGCCGGGCGGCGCATTACTCTCGGGCGGCCAGCGGCAACGGGTCGGCCTGGCGCGCGCGCTGCTGTCCCCGGCGCCGATCCTGTTGCTTGACGAACCCACCGCCAGCCTCGATGCGCGCTGCGAAGCACGGGTCAATCGCAGCCTGCAGGCGCTGCATGGCAGGCGCACCGTGGTGTTGGTGTCGCACAACCCGACGTTGGTGCGCGGTGCCGATCAGATCCTGGTGCTGGAAGGCGGCAGCGTCAGTGGCTGCGGCAGTCATGAGCAGTTGCTGGCCACGCACCGCTGGTATGCGCAGTTCGTCGAGCAAAACCTGCCGGGCAGCCATTGAAAAAGTCCCTTAATCGAAAAGTCGCAGCGTTCGTTTAAACGATACTAATGCGAATTATTATCGATAAAGAGGCTGGGCAATGTCACACCGGGGAGCAACAAAGGCGGGGCGGGGTTTCCAACGTAATGGGGCGCAACTTGGGATGGTGCTGGTGCTGGGCCTGAGCCCGTTGGCACAGGCGATTGCGACCGTGCAATTGCCTGACATCAAGGTCGCGGGTGACGACACCTCGGGCGAGGTGACCCCGCCCGGCGTGACCACCATCGGCAAGCTACCGCTCAAACTGCGGGAAACGCCGCAGTCGGTGAGCGTCATCGACCATGAGCGCATCGAGCAGCAAAACCTGTTCAGCCTCGATGAAGTGATGCAGCAGGCCACTGGCGTGACGGTGCAGCCGTTCCAGTTGCTGACCACCGCGTACTACGTGCGTGGCTTCAAGATCAACTCTTTCGAACTGGATGGCGTGCCGGCGATGCTCGGTGAAACCGCCGGTTCGCCTCAGGACATGGCGGTGTATGAGCGCGTCGAAATCCTGCGTGGCTCCAATGGTTTGCTGCACGGCAGCGGTAACCCGGCGGCCACGGTCAACCTGGTGCGCAAGCGCCCACAAAAGGCATTCGCCGCCAGCACCACCCTCAGCGGCGGCACCTGGGACCGTTACCGTGGCGAAGTGGATGTCGGCGGGCCGCTGACCCAGACTGGCAACGTGCGTGGGCGTGTGGTGGCGGCCTACGAGGATCGCGACTACTTCTACGATGTCGGCAAGCAAGACACCCAGTTGCTCTACGGCATCACCGAATTCGACCTGAGCCCCGACACCCTGCTGACCCTGGGCGCGCAATACCAGACCATCGATTCGGTGACCAACATGGCCGGCGTGCCCATGGCCAAGGACGGGTCGAGCCTGAACCTGTCGCGCTCCACCTATCTGGACGTGGACTGGGACCGCTTCAAGTGGACCACGCGCCGGGTGTTCGGCTCTCTCGAGCAGCAATTGGATCACGACTGGAAAGCCAAGGTCGCCGCCGAATACCAGGATGCCGACTCAAGCCTGCGCTATGCCGGTGCTTTTGGCGCCATCGACCCGCTCACCGGCGATGGCGGTGGCTTGATGGGCGCTGCGTATAAATTCAGCAGCACCCAAAAGAGCGTGGATGCCTCGGTCAATGGGCCGTATTCGTTGTTTGGCCGCAGCCATGAGTTGCTGTTGGGCACCAACTACAGCCACGGCGAAACCGAGCAGCGCACCGCCCAGTTCACCACGCCGCTAAACGTGCCGGTGAATGTCTATCGCTGGGACCCGAGCAGTGTGCCCAAACCCGGGATCGGCGCCTACACGTCGCCCGGGTCCACGACGACCACCTCCAAGGGCGTCTACGCGCTGACCCGCTACAAGCTGCTCGATCCGCTGACCCTGGTCATCGGCGGCCGGGCCAGTTGGTGGGACCAGAACGCGCCGACCAGCCACTTCACCCCCGGCCGGGAAATAACCCCGTATGGCGGCTTGATCTGGGACTTTGCGCAGAACTGGTCGTGGTACGCCAGCTACGCCGAGGTCTACCAGCCGCAGACCGGGCAAACCTGGAGCGGCGACCTGCTCAAGCCGGTAGAGGGCAAGACCTATGAAACCGGGATCAAGGGCGAGTTGGCGGACGGGCGTTTGAATGTGTCGCTGGCGGTGTTCCGTATCGACCTGGAGAACAACCCGCAGGTCGATCCGGACCACCCGGGTGTGGGGCCGACCACCTATTACATCAGCGGCGGCAAGGTGCGCAGCCAGGGCTTCGAGCTGGAGAGCAGCGGTTATATCACCCCCGAATGGAACGTCTCCGCCGGTTATACCTACACCAGCACCGAGTACCTCAAGGACACCAACGCTTCGGGTGAGCGCTATGCCAGCTTCACGCCGCGTCACATGGCGCGGGTGTGGACCCAGTACGAGTTGCCGTGGCAGGACCGCCGCTGGAGCGTCGGTGCCGGCGTGCAGGCGCAAAGTGATTACTCCACCCAATCCGGGGCTGTGACCCTGGAGCAGGGCGGCTATGCCTTACTCAATGCGCGGGTCGCCTACCGCATCGACGAGCATTGGACTGCCGCGGTCAACGGCAACAACCTGGCGGACCGCAAGTACTACCAGAGCCTGTCCAACGTCAATTGGAACAACCGCTATGGCGAACCGCGCAGCCTCAATCTGACCCTGCGAGGTACGTTCTGATGGCCGCGCCGGCCCTCGGTTCCTGGCCGCTGCGCATTTGTCTGGCGCTGGCGGGCAGTGTGCTCAGCAGCCTGCAACTGGCCGTCCTGCTGGCGCGGCATTATCCGTGGGGCGGTGGGCTGGAGCGGCTGTATGCCGGCGTGTTCCTGGGCTTGGGGTTTCTGGTGACGGTGCTGCTGTGGTCGTTGCTGGCGCCGGATCGCAAACGCGTGGTGTGTCGCTCCAGCGTCTGGCTGCTGCTGTTTACGCCCTGGCTGCTTTGGGATGGAGCCTGGCGATGAACCTGATGGGCGCACCGAGGGCATTGGTTCAGCGTGTACACGCCGGGGCAGGCGGGGTGTTTGGGGTACTGCTGTTCGTGATCCTGCTGACGGGGGCGTGGAGCATGGCCCATGAAGACTTGCGCGCCTGGTTTCGCGGCCCGGCGGCGTTGGCTCACGGGCCGGCGCTACCGGTCGCGCAATGGCCGGCTATCGCTCGCGAGCGCGGCCTGGCGCTCGGTGAATTGCGCATTCGTTTGCCGGACAGCCGCCACTCGGTGGTCGAGTTGTGTGCATCGCCCAAGGACTGCACGGTCGCCTTGGACCCCGTCAGCGGCCGTGAGCTGGTGTCAGGCAACGCGGCGGATATCCTGTTCAACCTGCACAAAAGTCTGTTCATCGGTTTTCCCGGCCGGATTTTGATCAGCTTGTTGGGCGTGGTGTTGTTGCTGATGATCTGGGCAGGCAGTGCATTACACAGTGGGCGCCTGCAAGACCTCAAGCGCCTGCGGCGCGACCGTGGGGCACGGGTGTTCGCCCATGACTTGCACAGCCTGATCGGCCGTTGGTGCGGGCCCTGGTTGCTGCTGTTTGGTATCACTGGCGCGTTGTCCGGCCTGGGGGCGCTCGGCACCTTGGGGCTAGCCGCGCAGGCGTTCCCGGGCGCGCCGCAGCAAGCGTTCATGCAGTTGCTGGGGGCACCGCCGCAGGTCGACCGAACAACGGCTTCGGCGCCGGCGGTCGATCTGGATCAGTTGCTGCGCCAGGACGCCGTCGCCCATCCGGGGTTCTCTGCTCAAAACGTCGCCTTGCACCACTGGGGTGAGCCGGATGCCTGGGTGGAAGTGAGCGGTATCCAACAAGGCCTACCCAGTACGGCCGTCTTTGAACGGCATGCCTATCGCGCCGCTGACGGCCTCGCCGTCGGCTCCAGCAGCGCCAGCGGGCGCGGTCTGTGGTTGCAGGCGTTTATTGCGGTGCAGCCGCTGCACTTTGCCGACTACCGCTGGGTGCCTGTTGGCGGGTCACTGCTGCGTGCCGTGCATTTCGGCATGGCGTTGGCGGCGGCGGGGTTGGTGCTCAGCGGCTTGTACCTGTGGCTGGAGCGTCGGCGCCTCAAGGCCGGCGGCGGTTGGCAGGTGCTACTGCGCCTGGTGATCGGCGGCGGTGGCGGGTTGCTGGCGGCCACGGCGGTATTGCTCTGCGCGGGGGCGCTGGGCAGTGCCAACCTGGCGTGGTGGTTCTGGGGCGGTTGGCTTACCAGCCTGCTGCTGGCCTGCCTGATGCCCCCCAGGCGTCAACCTCTGCACCTGCTGCTGGCCGTGACGGGCCTGGGCTTCCTGGCGGCGGCGCTGCTGCACCTGGCCGGCAGCCTGAAACAAGGCAGCGTGCCGCTGTGGCCCATCGATCTTGTGTTGCTGCTGTGCGCGGCCAGTGCCCTGTGGGCATTGCGGCGCCTGATTTCTTTTACGCGCGCGGCACGGGCTGCCGCCGCCAATGTTGCCTGAGGGGAGACTTGTAATGCTGGATCTGTTGAAACATTGGCGCATGGTGCTGACCTTTGCACTGTTGTACCTGTCCCAAGGCATTTGCTTCGGCATCGCCATGGACGCCTTGCCGACCCTGCTGCGTCATGACGGCGCGGCGCTCCACGCCTTGGCCTTCCTGCCGTTGGTGGGGATACCGTGGGTGGTCAAGTTCCTCTGGGCGCCCCAGGTGGATAACCATTGGAGCCCACGCCTGGGACGGCGCCGCAGTTGGATCATTCCCATGCAGATACTGGTGCTGCTGTGCATTGCCTGCCTGGCAAGCATCGGCCTGCGCGTCGAGACGGCAGGCATCGCCGTGGGCCTGCTGATTGTTGCCTCGCTGGCCAGCGCCACCCAGGACATCGCCACCGACGGCATGGCGGCCGAGTACTTTAGCGGCAACATGCTCGCGCGGATTAACGCCATTCAAGTGGGCGGCACCATGGTCGGCTTCTTCGTTGGCGGCGCCGGCACCTTGCTGCTTAGCGGCTACCTGGGGCAAACCAGCGCGTTCAGTCTGCTGGCTTTGGTGCCGTTGTTGAGTCTGGTGTGCGTCGGCTGGCTGCACGTGGCACCGGCCAAGGAAAAACAGCCAGATGTGGCGCATGCCTCATTATGGCGGTTTATCAAGCGGCCGAAGGCGCTGGCGCTGGTGGTACTCGCCTTGTTGTCGGCCATGACGTCAGTGTCGGGTTTTGGCTTGTCAAAGCTGTTCCTGAATGACGCCGGTTGGTCCTTGCAGGCTATCGGCCAACTGGGCATGAGCGGCGGCGTGGTCACCATCGTCCTCGGCTGCGGCGGTGGTGCGTGGTTGATCCGGGTGTTGGGGCTGTGGCCGACGTTCATCCTGGCGGTGGGCATGGCCGGCGCTGCCGCGTTGACCTGGCTGCTGCAAGCCAACGGCATGCTTGCCACGCAAACCGGACTGATCTGGTTGGCCGTGGGCCTGGGCTCGTTCGCGACCGGCGCCACCTCGGTGGTGATCATGACTGCCTCCATGGCCTTCGCCGCGCAAAGCGACCAGGCCGGTACGGACATGACCGCCGTGCAAAGCACGCGTGATCTGGGGGAAATGCTGTCTTCGACCTTGCTGGTGGGGTTGACTGCGCAGGCGGGGTATAGCGGTGGGTTTCTTGCGGGGATGGTGATGGCGATCCTGGCGTCGTTGGTGGCGTTGAATGTGTCACGTCACCGTGTGGGGGAAAGAGCGGCGGGCTGATTGATAGGTTCGGCGATCGTCAAAGGCGCTCAACGGGTCAATCAGTGCGAGCGCTCGTGATCTTCCGACATCAAGCGTGCGGCGCGGAGCCGCAGTGAGTGCGCGCCTGCTGGCGTTATAAAAGGGGTACATACAAGCCTGATATTGTTCCGTAGGATGCTCCCGCCAGGACGCTACTACAAATCAATAGCCCGTCGATCGAGCTGTTAGCGCCCAACGTGCCCATGAGGGGCCTTTTGGGCCCACGTGTTCGCTACCCAGCGCGCTTTGATTGACTCGACGGGACCTCGGCCTAAATGTCTTATCTTGAATCTGGCGATTGTCCGGTGACCTTCAGGCAATCGAAGAAGGTGATACTGGCGACAGTCGTTGGCAATGGCCTGGTGATCTACGACTTCACGGTATACAGCTTTTCTGCCGTGATCATCGGCAAGCTGTTTTTCCCATCGGACAGTTCGTTCGCCTCGTTGCTGATGGCATTGTTGACGTTTGGCATCGGTTTCGCGATGCGCCCGCTGGGCGCAATCGTGATCGGCAACCTCGCCGACCGCAAAGGGCGAAAAGCCGGCTTGAATGTCACCAATCTATTGATGGCAGCCGGTACCGCCTTGATCGCGTTCATGCCGACGCATGCATCGATCGGCGTCACCGCAACGGTGTTGCTGGTGCTCTCGCGGTTGCTGCAAGGGTTCGCGACCGGAGGGGAGATCGGCGTGTCGTCCGTGGTGCTGATGGAGCTGGCGGCGCGCAATCAACGCTGCTATCTGGTCAGTTGGCGTTCTGCCAGCCAGGCGGCCGCGGTTTTGGTGGGGGCGGTTGTCGGTGCCACCACGAACGCATTGCTGACCCCCGAACAGTTGCTGGCCTGGGGCTGGCGTATTCCTTTCGTGCTTGGGCTTTTGATTGCCCCGTTTGGGTGGTTCATTCGGCGCAATATGGTGGAGACAACACGGCGTGGTATCCAGTCGCCGTCGCTGCGTGTCTTGCTGAAAAACCATCGCCCCCAGCTATTGCTGGGGATCTTGATGATGGCAACCCCCACCGCAAGCATCTACCTGATGGTGCTCTACATGCCGACCTATCTGGTCCGCACGTTAGGCCTGTCGCCGAGCATGAGCTTGCTTTCGGCGTGCTTTTCCAGCGCGATGCTGTTCATTGCCGCGCCATTGTTTGCGCGGTTCGCCGACCGGCTGCCGCGACGCAAGCCGACCCAATACGTGACGATGATCCTCAGCATCCTGTTGGTCTATCCGGTGTTCCTGGCCTTGACCCATGGGGTCGGCGAGCTGGCTTCCTTGCTGATCATCGGCATCTATTCGGCTGTCGCGATGGGCAACAACGGCGTCGCTACCGTCATGATCATGGAGGCTTTTCCGGCGCATCACCGGGCCACGGGGATGTCGATGGTCTACAGTTTCGGCGTGACGATCTTCGGGGCGTTCTGCCCGTTTTTTGTGACGTGGTTGATCGGATTTACCCAGAACGCAATGGCGCCTTCCTGGTATCTGCTGGGCGCGCTATTGGTCAGCCTGTTCGCACTGGTGAAATTTCCAGCGCGCCAGCCGGCTCACTGATCGATTCGGCCAGCGACGTTACGGTGCCCCGGCATAGCGTTGCCCATTCGCTGTGCCGCCATCAGGCGATGGTCCTGCGGCGCCAGGTCATAGCGACGACGAAACGCGCGGGTAAACGCCGATGCGCTGTTAAAGCCCAGGCTGTAGGCGATCTCAATCACCTGGCGGTCCGGATAGCGCACCAGTTCGTCCGCGGCTTCACGCAGGCGGCAGTTGAGGATGTAACGACCCAACCCTCCTTCATGCTGGAACAGACGGTAGAGCGTGGCGCGAGGCAGCTGCATGGCCATCAGCACGTACTCTGGCGTCAGCCAGGGTTGATACAGGTTGTTCTGCACATAACGCCTGGCTTTATCGAACATCGCGCTGCGCGCCGCCGCCCGCACGTGCCCACCCAGCTTGGCCTGTTTCGAGAAGGCCGCGAGCATGAGTTGAACGGCGGTATCGAATGTCGACGCGGCCTCGGCGCTGCTGATAACCGGCAGTTTTCTGGAAAACGCCTCGACGTGCTCGATCATCAATTGGGTCATAGGCGTCGTATTCTCGAAGACACGCCCGTGGATCGACTCGGCATGCGGCAGCGCCGCTTCCACCACCGGGCGCGAGACAAAGAAGGTCAATACGCGGCAACGCCCCCGGCTCATTTTGATCGGCTGGTTCATGTCCATGGCAACGATGCTCGCCCTGGCGGACGCGCCATGTTCCTGGGGGCCGCCTCGAATGGACTCCATTGCGCCTTGGGTGAAGACCTGGAAAACATAGTCCCGGACCTTGTCGGTAGAGATGCGCGCAATCGAACGGTCGAGCAACAAGGCGTCGCTTGAGCAGTCGGTGAAGACGCGATCACCCAATTTGTAGCGGTCAATGCTCGCGTTGAAGGGCGTGGTGGTTGCGTGGGATGTAGGCAGGACGTCGATGACGTGTCCGACCCGATCACGCCAGGCCAGCAGTTGGTTGGCAACCGGCTCGGCGCTGACCTCGAAGTGATCATGGGCGTGCCTGGAGCCGACGTGTTTAGGGGCGCATATGAGTGAGGCTGGTTTGTTCATGGATTCACTACAACCCGGAAAGCCTATGTTCACGCCCCGTGAACAGGCGTTGCATCTTCCCACTGTACGTCCGTGCTGCCTAGCGGCAGCCAGTCAGAATGGGTTGTTGTGCTCCTTATAACCGGTTTCTCCATGAAAGTAATGACAATCCCTCTTGTATCCAACTTGTTGCGCACTTTCTGGCGGCGGCAAGAGCGGGGCAGGGCGCCTGAAAATAATTGAAAAGTTGCAACGCAGGGTCAAGCCATCTGCAAGGCGCTTGATAGATTGACGCGAATTCGAATTTGACAGCGTTTATGTGTTTCCACGCTGTGAACGCGTGCGCTTGTTTCTCAAGCAAAGTGCGCTGGGTATTGGCCTTGTTATTTTCGGCGCGATGATCTGAACGGGTACGTTAAACCGGCGAGTACTTCAGGTGTTCACCCGATGGCCCCGGCGCCTTGGCTGACACATGCTTGTCCGACGCTTCAACGCGCGGGGCTTTGGCTTGGCGGATTACAGCCGCGGTGGGCGGAATATCAGGCCTTGGATCAATCAATGAAGATCGTCACCGCTGCATAAATCAACCCGGCATCGGCGGCGATTTTTTTTACGCGGCAACGATGTATCAAACAACCTATTGAAGTAAGGAGTAACGGATGAGTTGCCTCGACCGGGAAGTAGGTTCGTTTGCGATCAGTTTGACTCATCCTGCTGGCGTTAATCCTCGGGAAGGGCTGGCTTTTTCCCTCGCGCAAATCGAAGTGGATAAATTGAACAATATCCACGCCGAGTCCGGAGTGGATTGGCAGAAAGTCGCCGATGCCTGTGTAAAAGTGCTGCGAGAAGAGGGCAAGGACTTTAATGCCGCGGTCTGGTTGTTATGTGCCTGGACCACTCTGCAAGGCATTTCCGGCCTGGCGACCGGCGTGCATATAGTGCGCGAAATGCTTGAGCTGTATTGGGAGACCCTGACCCCACCGCCGGCCAGATTGCGTGCCCGGCGCAACCAGGCCGAGTGGATGCTCGAGTGGCTCGCCGTAAAACTTGAAGCCAACTTCGAAGCGGTGCCCGGAGAACAATTGGCGCAGTTGCTCGAAGACTGGGACGCCATCGATCGCCATTGGCGCGACCGGGACGCCGACGGCCCAAGCTTTTTTGCGTTGCGTCGTCGTCTATCGCAGTTGCCCGTGCAAGCGGGTGTCGAGCCAATAGCGGTGACGGCGGAAGAGATTCCAGCGGCAGTCGATGCGCCTACAGCGCTCCCGACGCCGGTTGCGCACGCCCCTTCGGCGCCGCTCCCGGCCCTGGTGCCGGCTCCGCCATTGGGCCGTCTTGAGAGCGATGAAGCCATCGAGAACGCGGTCAATAGCGTGTTTGCCTCGCTTGCACCGCTGCTGGGGTTTTGCCTGGAGTCTCGGGCGACCTTGCCGTTGCTGTTTCGCCTCAATCGCCAATTGGCGTGGACGACCCTGGAGCAGATCCCTCCTGCGCAAGGCTACACGACACGCGTGCCGCCGCCTTCGGACGCGGAACTCGAAAGTTTCAGCCGCTTGCAGAGCGTTGGCGAGCCGCTGGACATCGTGCGTTTTTGCGAAGGTCGGTTACCAAGTTATCCGTGCTGGCTGGACCTCAATCGGGCCAGTCACGCCGCGCTCTTGAGGCTCGGTTCGGCGGCGCAGGCCGGTGCTGCCAGCCTGGCCCTGGAAACCCGTCATTTTCTGGCGCGCCTGCCGGCGCTGGTCGAGCTGACATTCGCCGACGGCCAGCCGTTCGCCGACGGCGCGACCCGCAGTTGGCTCGAAGGTTTGGCACCGGCGGCCGGCAGCGGCGCCACGGATGGGCTGCAAACGCTGATCGATGAAGTCGCGCGTGATGCCGCCGAAGGCCGTTTGAACGAAGCGTTGGCGCGCTTGCAGAGCGCCGTGCGAGAAGCCGGCAGCGGCCGCGAGCGGTTTCGTCTGCGCGCTGCCCAATGCCATCTGCTACAGCGTTTCGACCCGCGCGCGCAGTTGGGTGTTGCCTTGGATGTGTTGCTCCAGGAAGCGACGGAGCAGGGCCTCGATCGTTGGGAGCCGGAGCTGGTCCGGCCGTTGTTGGAGTTGGCACTGACGCATGACGACGGCGGTTCGAGAGCGCTGTGGGCGCAACAGTTGGCTGCAATGGATTTGCCGGCGTTCTGGCGTTTGGCCAGCCCGCCGGCAAGTTGAATGGGCAACAGGCAATACCTGGCAGGCGTGTGCATATCCATGCCATGAGTTTTCTAACGGCTGCGTTGAGCGAGTCCGGTAAACAGGAGTGAGATTTAATGGCTAGTGAAGGTTCGGTCGCGCCTAAAGAGCGCGTCAATATTGTTTACAGCTCTGACACCGGCGGCGCGCAGGAACAGGTCGAGCTGCCGCTCAAGCAACTGGTGATCGGCGACTTCACCTTGCGTGAAGACGACACGCCGGTTGAAGACCTCAAACCGATCCGCGTCGACAAAGACAACTTCACCGATGTGCTCAAGGGCCAGAACCTGAGCCTGCAGTTGGCGGTGCCCAATCATCTGGCGGAAAACGCGCCGGAGGACGAGCAGATCCCGGTCTCGCTGACCTTCCAGTCCATTCGCGATTTTGAGCCGGATGCCATCGTGGCCCAGGTTCCCGAGTTGCAGCAACTGATCGCCCTGCGGGATTCGCTCAAGGCCTTGAAAGGGCCGATGGGTAACTTGCCGGAGTTTCGCAAGCAGCTGCAGGCCCTGATGAACGATGACGGGGCCCGCGAGCGTTTGCTCTCGGAACTTGGCGTAAAGGACAAGGAATAACCCATGAGCGAAGAAAAGAGTCAGGCAGCGAGCACGACCGGCCAGGCGGTCGAGTCGGTTTCCCTGTTGGATCAGTTGGTGGAAGCGACGCGCGTCAAGCCGGGCGACGAGGCGTATGCCGTCACCCGTCAGGGCCTCGAAGCGTTTGTCACCGAACTGCTCGAGCCGGCCCGGCAGGCCGAGAAGGTCAGCGCCGGGTTGATCGACGACATGATCGCCACGCTGGATGCCAAGCTGTGCCGGCAGGTCGACGCGATCATTCACCACCAGCAGTTCCAGAAGCTGGAGTCGTCCTGGCGCTCGCTGAAGTTTCTGGTCGACCGCACGGATTTTCGCGAGAACAACAAGCTGGAAATCCTCAGCGTGTCCAAAGAGAAGCTGCTCGAAGATTTCGAGGATGCGCCGGAGATCACCCGTTCGGGTCTGTACAAGGCGGTGTACACCGCCGAGTTCGGCCAGTTCGGCGGCCAGCCGTTCGGCTCGATCATCGGTAACTACGAGTTCAACCCCGGCCCGCAGGACATGAAGTTGCTGCAGTCGGTCGCCGCGATTTCGGCCATGTCCCACACGCCCTTCATCGCCGCGGCCGGCCCGCAGTTCTTCGGCATCGACAGCTTTGCCGACCTGCCCAACCTCAAGGATCTGCAAGCCGTCTTCGAGGGGCCGCAGTTCACCAAATGGAATGCCTTTCGTGAAAGCGACGACGCGCGTTTCGTTGGCCTGACATTGCCGCACTTCCTGCTGCGCACGCCCTATGGCGAAGACACGGTCCCTGCCAAGACGTTCCGCTACAACGAGAACGTCGGTGGCGGCAACCAGGACTTCCTGTGGGGCAACGCTGCGTTTGCCTTTGCCAGTCGCCTGTCCGACAGCTTTGCCCAGTACCGCTGGTGCGCCAACGTCATTGGCCCACAGGGCGGCGGCACCGTCGGTGATTTGCCGATCTACAACTACGAGGCCATGGGCGAAACCCAGACCAAGATCCCGACCGAAGTGCTGATTTCCGAGCGCCGCGAGTTCGAGCTGGCCGAGCAGGGGTTTATCGCGCTGACCATGCGCAAGAACACCGATAACGCGGCGTTCTTCTCCGCCAACTCGTGCCAGAAGCCCAAGTTCTTCGGCAATGACAAAGAAGGCAAGGAAGCCGAGCTGAACTACAAGCTGGGCACCCAACTGCCGTACATCTTTGTGGTCAGTCGCCTGGCCCATTACATCAAGGTCATCCAGCGCGAAAACATCGGCACCTGGAAAGAGCGTGGCGACCTGGAGTCGGAACTCAACACCTGGATTCGCCAGTACGTGGCCGACATGGATAACCCCGCCGCCGGTGTGCGCAGCCGTCGTCCACTGCGTCAGGCGGAGATTACCGTCAGCGACGTCGAAGGCGATCCAGGCTGGTACCGCGTCGGTTTGAAAGTCCGTCCGCACTTCAAGTACATGGGCGCGTCTTTCACGCTGTCGCTGGTGGGCAAGCTCGACAAGAGCTGATCGGTAGCGCGAATGGGCAACGCCGCCGTTGCCCATTCAGGTGTTCACCCGAGGGTCATTGCCTCGGCGTTTCCATAAGATGGATTCAACGCAGCGAGACAGGGCCAGAGGCGCTGATCGATGCCTGAAAACTCACTGATTAAACCCGGAGTACACGTTATGCCAATGCCATGCTACTTGAGTATCGAAGGCCAGAACCAAGGCAAGATCGAAGGTTCCAGCACGGTTACCGGTCATGAAGGAAAGATCCTTGTTCAGGCCGTCGAACACCTGATCGATATTCCCAAGAACCCGCAGACCGGCCTGCCGGCCGGCAAGCGTGTCCACCAGGGCATGACCCTGACCAAGGAAATCGATAAGTCTTCTCCAAAGCTGCTGCAAGCCCTGACCTCCGGCGAGCAACTCAAGTCGGTAGTCCTGGAGTTCTATCGGATCTCGCCTAAAGGCACCGAAGAAAAGTACTACACCATCACCCTGAGCAATGCCGTGCTCGTTTCGGCCCGCACCTGGGTGCCGAACGTGTTGAGCCCTGAGTTCAAGCAAATGGGCCATATGGAAGACATCGGCATCACCTACGAAAAAATCGTCTGGACCTGGGTGCCGGACGGTATCGAAGCCGAAGACTCGTGGTTGGCGCCAAAAGCGTAAGCCAGGCTCGACAGTTCAATGCCGCCCTGGTCCAGGGCGGTGTTCTTGTTATTGCAGAAGGTACACCGCGTTGAGAGAAAAGCGATTGCTGGAGCGCATCACAAGCCTGCAGGCCGAAACCGGTCGCACGCACCTGACCCAGGCTGAAGTGTTGACGCAGTCGATCGTCCAGCATCTGCAACGCATTTTGAATACCCGGCGCGGCAGCGTGCCGATCGACGCCGAGTTTGGCGTACCCGACTTCACCAATCTGGCCGGTTCGTTTGCGACCGGCGAGACCACGCAAATAATCGAGAACATGACGCGCATGATCGCCCGCTACGAGCCTCGCTTGAAATCGCCGCGCATCCTGGTCGCCGAAGGTGCCCAGGAAGTGTTGTCGCTGAGTTTCAGTCTTGAGGGCGTGGTGTCGATCGACGATCGGGACATTCCTATTCACCTGGCAACGCGTGTGTCTTCGGACGGTCGCGTGTCCCTGGCGATGCACTAAGTCATGCTCAACAGCCATTATCAAAGTGAACTCAACCAACTGCGGCGTCTGGCCGATGAGTTTGCCCGCCGCAACCCGGCCCTGGCGCCGCTGCTGGGGGTGGACTCGGCCAATGACCCGGACGTCGAACGCTTGCTCGAAGGCGTGGCATTTCTCACCGGGATGGTTCGCCAACGGTTGGACGACGAGTTTCCCGAGTTCATTCAAGAGTTGGCGCAGCTGCTCTATCCCCATTACCTGCAACCGTTGCCCTGCCTGACGCTGCTGCAATTTCAGCCGCGCACGGCATTGCAGGAGGTTACGCGTATCGAGCCCGGCTGCGAAATTGCCTCGGTGCCGGTCGATGGCCAGCGCGTGCGCTTCAGCAGCACCGCGGCGGTCGACCTGGAGCCGCTGCAACTGCTCGGCAGCCGCTGGGACGGCGGCGCCGGTGAAGAGCGCAGCCTGGTCCTGGACTTCGCTTTTACCACCGCTGACCCGAATAGCTGGCTGGCCGACAGCCTGCGTTTCTATCTGGGGGATGGCCTGGTCGATGGCTCCAAGTTATTGCGTCTGTTGCAGCTCAACCTGCGCGAGATTCGCATCTCTGCGCAAGAGCAGCCCATGACGGTATTGCCGGCCAGCCATTTGCGTGGCCTGGGATTCGATGCGAGCAACACCTTGCTGCCGTTTCCCGATACCGCGCACCCGGCCTATCGGTGCCTGCAGGAATACTTCGCGCTGCCCGAGAAATTCCTGTTTATCGAGCTTCGCGGCTTCAAACAGTGGCGAGCCAGAGGCGCAGACGGGCGCTTCAGCGTGCGCCTGATGTTCGAAAACCTGCCGGACTGGACACCGAACCTGTCGGCCAACAGCTTTTTGCTGGGGGTGACGCCGGCGATCAATCTGTTCGCCCAGGACGCACACCCGCTGCGCATCGACCACAAGCAAGTCGACTATCGCATCCAGCCTGCCGACCATGGCCAGCGCATGAGCATGCGGATTCATTCGGTGCTCAAGGTCAGTGCTTATTCCGCTGGAGGCGGGGAGCGGCTGCTGGAGCCGTTCAATACCTTCTCGCAGCGCGACACGTATAACCTGCGCATCCGCGCCTCGAGCATCGATGCCCAAGGTTATGACCACTATCTGAGCCTGCCCTACAGCGAAGGCAAAGTGCCGGGCGAGATGACCTTGTCCATCGGCTTGCTCTGCACCAATGGCAAGCTGCCGGAAAGCCTGCGCCTGGGCGATTTGAACCAGCCCACCGACAACACGCCGCCCAGGGTCGAGTTCAAGAGCATCCGTGGCATCACACCGTGCCAGCCGCCCAAGTTCGACGACAAGTTGCTGTGGCGCATGCTCTCGCAGCTCAATGCCAACCACTTCCGCCTGGCCGATCGCGACTACCTGCGCGGCCTGCTCGCGCTGTATCTGCCGAGCGTCGGCGAAGGTGCCCAGGATGCCAACCAGCGGCGCATCGATGCCATCGAAAAAGTCACCGTCAGCCACGAGCGGCGTTTTATTCGCGGGCTGCCGATCGAAGGCAGTGTGGTCCGGGTCGAGTGCCGGGGCGACTATTTCCTCAGCCCCGGCAATTTCTACCTGTTCGGTTGTGTGCTGGATGAGTTTTTCGCCGGCTGTACGGCCATCAACAGCTTTACCGCCTTCACGCTGTTCGACAGCGTCAACCACGAGACCTTGAAATGGCCAGCGAAGATCGGGCACCAACGCCTGTTGTGATCGATCCGCTGCTCGATGACGGCGGCGAGTTCGGGTTTTTCCAGGCCTTGCGCCTGTTGCGGTTACGTTTCCCGAGCGAAAAACACTTCGTCGACAACGTGCGGGTCCGGCCGCGGCTGGGGCTCGGGTTTCCGCTGCGGGATATCGAAGGGATCGAGCAGGACGACGACGGTCGCTATCGGATTGAGGCCAACTTCTTCGGGCTGTATGGCGTCACTTCGCCGTTGCCGACGTTTTACACCGAAGACCTGATCGACGAGCAACTGCTGGGCCATTCGGCGGGACGTGACTTTCTCGACATCCTGCATGCCTCGCTCTATCCGTTGCTGTTCCGTGCCTGGGAAAAGCACCGGATCTGGATCGACATTACCGAGCGGCGCGACGTCAAGAGCCTGCGTCAGTTGCAGGCGCTGATCGGCATTGCGGATGCGCGTCCGGAGCAGCGCGATCAATCCACCGATTTGCTGCGGTATGCCGGGTTGTTCAACCAGTACCCGCGCTCGGCCCTGGGGCTGCAGCAGTTGGTCAAGGCGGTACTCAGCGATGTGACGGTGGAAGTCGTGCCGTGTGTCGAGACGCGCCTGCGGATCGACCGCACGGCACGCACTTACCTGGGCATGCAGTGCGGGGTGTTGGGCGAAAACAGCCTGCTCGGTCGTGAAGTCATGGACCGCAGCGGCACCCTGGATATCCGTCTGACGTCACTGAGTACCGAGCGTTTTCACGGGTTATTGCCGGGGCAGGCGCTGTATCAAAAGCTCGAACGCTTGGTGGGATTGTATTTGCAGACACCGCTACGCAGCCGTCTGGTCATGCGTCTTGCGGCAGATAAGCAGCAGTGCGCTTCGCTGGGCGGCGGCTGGCAGCGGCTGGGCCTGGATACCTGGCTCGGTGACGGAGACACACAGGACGACGTTGTATTCATGCTGACGGCCGAACACGGACCAATGCTCGAAGAGAGGGCTCGCTAGATGATTCAGGTAGAACTCAAACCGCTGTTCGCACGGCTCAATGTGTACAGCACCAAGGCCCTGGAGAACGCGGCGGGCCAGACCCTGGCGCGCGCTCACTACGAGATTTCCCTGGAGCACCTGCTGCGCCAGTTGCTGGAAGATCCGGATGCCGATACGACGCGCATTCTCGCGCGCTTCGAGATTGATCCGATGCGCTTGCGTGCGCTGCTGGATGAGGGCCTGGCGCAGTTGAAAAACGGCAACCCGGGACGTCCGGTGTTCGCTGGCCTGCTCACCGAATGGATTCAGGACGCCTGGCTGATTGCCTCGCTGGTGGTCGGCAGCGGGCGGATCCGTGGCGGTTCGCTGCTGCTGGCGCTGGTATCGCGCCTGGGCTACTACAGCGCTGGCACGCGTTACGGCGAACTGCTCAAGCCGATTTCCACCGATGCCCTGACCGCAGAGTTCGCTCAACTGTTGGGCGGCTCCAGCGAAGGTCCGCTGGACAGCCTGCAGACCGGCGCGGCCTCTGCTTCGTTGGCCGGCGCCGGCGGCAGTGCGCCCGCAGCCGAAGACAATATCGCGCGCTTTTGCGAAGACCTGACCGCCAAGGCAGCGGCGGGGCGCATCGACCCGATTTTCGGGCGCGATGATGAGATTCGCCAGATGATCGACATCCTCGCCCGGCGGCGTAAAAACAACCCCATCGCCGTGGGCGAGCCGGGTGTGGGCAAGTCCGCCGTGGTGGAGGGGCTGGCGTTGTTGATCAGCCAGGACGAAGTCCCCGGCTTCCTCAAAAACACACGTTTGCTCAGCCTGGATCTCGGTGCGCTGGAAGCGGGCGCCAGCGTCAAGGGCGAGTTCGAAAACCGTCTGCGTGGCGTCATCGAAGAGATCAAGGCGTCCACCACGCCGGTGATCCTGTTCATCGACGAAGCGCACATGCTGATCGGCGCCGGCGGCGCGGCGGGTGGCTCGGATGCGGCCAACCTGCTCAAACCCGCGTTGGCCCGTGGCGAGCTGCGCACCATCGCCGCCACGACCTGGTCGGAGTACAAGAAGTACTTCGAGAAAGACCCGGCCCTGGCGCGTCGTTTCCAACTGGTCAAGCTGGACGAGCCGAGTGTCAAAACCGCAGTGTTGATCCTGCGCGGGCTCAAGGGGCACTACGAGAAAGTCCACGGGGTCAGCGTGCGTGACGACGCCATCGTCGCCGCCGCTGAATTGTCCGATCGCTACATCACCGGGCGCTTGCTGCCGGACAAGGCCGTCGACTTGCTTGACACCGCCAGCGCCCGGGTACGCATCGGCCTGGGCATCAAGCCTGCCGAGTTGGAGCGCATGGAGCGGCAGTTGTCCGGTCTGGCGCGTGAACAGAGCGCACTGGAGCGCGACCGTGGCAATGGTTTCCCCGTAGAAGACCAGCGCCTGACGGATATCGCCGACGAACAGGCTGAGATTGACGAGCGTCGGGTGGCGCTGGAAGTCCGCTGGCTGGCCGAGCGCGACGCGGCGCTGCGCGTCCTTGAAGCACGCAAGCAACTGACCCTGCAAGCACAGGACCTGCCGGTTCCGGCCGAAGGCGAGGTTGTGCAGGTACTGGCCTCGCTGGAGGAACGTCAGGCCGAGCTGGATCAGGCCCGTGAAAACCTGGCCGCACTGCAAGGCGACGCGCCGTTGCTGTTCACCGAAGTCAGCCCTGATGCGATTGCCCAGGTCGTCTCCGACTGGACTGGCGTGCCGCTGGGCAAAGTGCTGCGCGATGCGGCGGGCGGCGTATTGGCCCTGGCCGACAACCTCAAGACGCGCATTCGCGGTCAGGACACCGCCGTCGAGCAGATCGCGGAAATCCTCAAGGCCGCGCAATCCGGCCTGCGCGATCCGCAACAGCCGTTGGGTGTGTTCCTGCTGGTCGGGCCGTCGGGGGTCGGCAAGACCGAAACCGCCCTGGCTGTGGCCGAACATCTGTTCGGCGGCGAACAGGCGATGATCTCGGTGAACATGAGCGAGTATCAGGAGAAGCACACCGTCAGCCGCTTGGTGGGTTCGCCCGCCGGCTATGTCGGCTTCGGCGAGGGCGGCATGTTGACCGAGGCGGTGCGCAAGCGTCCGTATTCGGTGGTGTTGCTCGATGAAGTGGAAAAAGCCCACCTGGACGTGGTGAACATTTTCTATCAGGTCTTCGACAAGGGCAGCCTGTCCGACGGCGAAGGGCGGCAGATCGATTTCTCCAACACCGTGGTGCTGCTGACCAGCAACCTGGCCACCGAAGAAATCCAGAACCTGTGCGTCGACGGGCGGCCCGACCCGGACACCCTCGCGGAAAAAATCCGCCCGACTCTGTCTCGGCATTTCAAACCGGCGCTGCTGGCGCGCATGACCATCGTGCCGTTCTTCACCCTGGGGGGCGCGCAACTGGCGGGCATCGTGCGCCTCAAGCTGGGCCGGCTCAGCGAGCGTCTGCTGGCGTCGTCGAAAGTCCGTCTGACGTTTGCAGAAGAGGTTGCCGACGCTATCGCCGCGCGCTGCACGGAAGTGGAAAGCGGGGCGCGCAATATCGACTTCATCCTGCGCAAAAGCCTGACGCCGCGTTTGTCTGACGTGTTGCTGGGGGCGATTGCCGATCAGCGGCCGCTGGCTGGGTTGCATGTGGCGGTGGATGCGCGCGGCGAGTGGATCATTACCACGCAAGACGTCGATGCGATCAGGTCTTTACCCGAGCGTGAAGCGCTGCTTGAGCCCCTAGAGTGACCGCTCGTTTACCGACTGAAGAACAAGGATTGATTGATGGCTCTCAATGATCATGCACTCTGCACTTTCGCCAGCCTGGCACCCTCGCTGCTGCTCGAAACATTATGGGTGCAGCAGTGGCAGGGCGAGGAAAAGCTCTCTCAGCCCTATCGCTTCGAGGTTCGGCTGGCCACGATCAATCCATTGTTCGACGACGAAGCGCTGCTGGGCAACCGAGCGGTATTGACCCTGAGCGATGCGTTGGGGCAGCCGCATCCCTATCAGGGCGTGGTCACGGAGGTGGATTATCTCGACGCCGACTCCTTGTATTACTACTACCGCGTGGTGCTGGAACCGCGCTTCGTGCAGTTGCGGCATTTCCGCTTTTCGGAAATCTGGCTGGACAAAAGTCTGCCGGAGCTGATTCGCGACGTGCTCAAGTTGGCCGACCTGACTGTCGAAGGGCCGGGTATGAACGGTTTGCCCGGGGCGGCGTATGACTTCGATATCCGCCTGCCGCTGGCCGATGATCCGCTGACTCAGGCGACGTTTACCTGCCAGTTCGAAGAAACCAGCTTCGCCTTTATTTCACGTCTTCTTGAATATTTCGGCGTGTATTACTTCTTTGAACAGGGGCCTGACGGCGAGGCGCTGGTGTTCTGTGGCGACCGACTGTACCAGCCGCAACTCCCCAGTCTGCTGACCTATCGCCGCCAAGATTCGGAACTGGATGTAGGCCGGGTCCTGGCGATGGCGCGGACCTTCGAGCGCAAACTCGTGCGGCAAGCGGCGGGGGTCACGCTCCAGGACTTTTCCGCGAGCAACGCGCAGTTGAAGTTAGAGGTCAATGCTTCGGTGGCAGCTGCCAGCCTTGGCGCAGATGCCTCAACCGCAGAACGAGAGGCCGTCTCTGGTTCGTCTGTATTTATCGGCGGACAAGGGTTGTATGGCGAGCACTTCGGTTCGCTCGAACAGGGGCAATGGTTGGCCAATCGCCGCGCCCAGGCCATCGGTTGCCGTCAGCGGGAGTTTCATGGCAGCGGTCGAGCCACGGGGTTGCGCGCCGGTTATCCGATGCTGTTAGTCGGCCACCCGCGTCCGCTGTTCAATGCCGGTTATCAGGTGATTGAAGTTCACCACGACGGTTATCAGCCGTTGCCGGGCCTGGGGTCGGAGGGGGAAGGGCCGGGGCAGGGGATCAACACGCGGTTTATCGCCTTGCCCGGCGACGTGCAGTTCCGCGCACCCTGTGTGACACCGCGGCCTTATGTGCAGGGCGTGCTCAGTGCGGTGGTGGATGGTGATGAAGATACCGGTCGGCCGCTGCTCAATGAGCATGGTTGCTACAGGGTGAGTTTCCCGTTCATTCGCGGTGAGAAGAATGCGACGCGTGGTTCGGCCTGGTTGCGTATGGCCACGCTGTCCAGTGGTTCGAGCCACGGCATGAATTTCCCACTGCTCAAAGGCACGGAAGTGCTGGTTTCGTTCTTGGGCGGCGACCCGGACCGCCCGGTGATCACCGGTAGTGTGCCCAACTCCGAGAATCCCAATGTGGTCACCGGCGAAAACGCGACCCAAAGTGGCTTGAGCACTCCCGGTGGGCATTTGTTTGCGATGGAAGACAGCCCGTCCGGGCCGATGATGAAGATGGGGGCGTCCACCGGTTGTAGTTTTACCTTGGGTGAGGGCGATGTCAGTGGGGCGCATTTGCGCACGGACAAGCATATGCAGCTGGCGTCCAGTTCTTATAAACATGAGATACCGGGTGTCTATACGCTATCTATTGGTGGAGGGAGTGCGCCGAAACCACTTGTTTCCCATGGCTCTAAAGAAAAACTGCTGAGCAGCAACTTCATCGCTGACCAGGAATTGGTTCCCAACGCAAAGGCGGCTACAGATATTTATGACTGGCTAAGTCATCGGACCAAAAAAACGATTACAGCACTTGATTTGTCAGCAAACTTAACAGGGGTTAAGGCCGGTATTGCAGCAACTGGTTTGAACGTCAGTGTTGCACTCAATGGCGTGGATGTGAGTGTCAAAGTAGGGATTGTCTCAGTTGCATACCAGTGGTTCCCTATAAAAATCAATAACGGCGACATTATCATTCATAAGGCGAAGGCCAAAAAAGACAAACTGACTTATAGCGATAGATCCGTTGTCGTCGGCTCCGACCTAAGCAAGATAAAACTGGAGAAGTCTGCCTATTTCATGCATTTATCCAGCAATTCCCATGAAATTACGGTAGGCCCCAATACTATCGTATTGACCAATGATGGCGTGGTTATCAAATCTAACGGGATTGTTCATATCGACGGCGATCTACATGTTTCCGGGGACGTCTTAATGGGCAAGGCACTCTCTGTTGTTGACAGTATTTATGTAGGGGGCGGGGCTAAGATAGGGGAGCGGATGGTAGATAGTTCAATTAACAAGCCTGACCCGTTTATTCCGAGTGTGGCGATCCAAGGGTTAAGAAATATAGCCTCGGTACAACTGAAAAAAATAATTATCGAAGCCGCACTCAATAAGGTCGATGTCGAAGCTCAGGTTGCTGTGGGCGCTGCCAGTGTGGTTGCGGCCGAGGCCGTCGGTGACGTCGCTGCTGGCGGCGCTGCCGACGCTCCCGCGGTTTGACCGGCGACAGGTGCTCTAAACATGTGCGGAGAGTCTGATGCAACTCAAATGTGAACACGCCAGCCTTGTGTTGCTTGCCACTTCCAAACGGCGGGATACCCATGCCCTGGTGGTTACTTTCGGCCTGTTAGTGGATGCCGAAGGCAAGGTCATGCCCGCCGAGCAAACCTGGAGTTGGATCGCCGAGCGCATGGGCAAACAGACGCTGGACCGCGGTTTGAAAAAAAGCCGTGGCACCTTCGCAGTGCAGGGGCAAGCCTACGCCTTGACCGATGCACAGCGTGCTGGAATGGCAGTGCGGGTAAGTCTGGGGAAACTTGAGAAAACCCTGCATGTGTTTCCACCCCGTCAATGGAACAAGGGCCTCTTGGGCTGGATGCCTGTCACAACCGGACAGATCGATTGCCTGCCGTTGACCCTGGAAAACGCCTACGGCGGTGCCCAGTGGGCGGATAACCCAGTGGGCAAAGGTTATTGTGCTGATACAGACACCGCAGGCGGAACTGCACTCGCACAACTGGAAGTCGCGAACCTGAGTGTTTGCGATCCCAAGGATCGCCCGGCAATTGCCAGCTTCATGCCATTACCGCCGCAAAGCGCTGCTCGCAGTGCCTTTATGGGCACCCTTGACGAGGACTGGACTGCCTATCGTGCACCGTTCTTGCCGATCGACACCGATGCCCGCTGGTTCAATGAGGTAGCGCAGGACCAGTGCAATACCGAATTTTGGCGGGGAGACGAAGCCTGGTCGGTGACGGGGATGCACCCGGCCCAGGCACAAGTGTCCGGGCGCCTGCCTGGCCTGCGGCCACGACTCTTTGTCGAGCGCACCGATAAGCGCCTTGCCATCACCGAGGCGCCAATGGACCTCGATACGGTATGGCTGTTCCCCGAAGCGCAGAGTGTGCTTTTGCTGTACCGGGCAGAGGTGTCTGTCCTCGATATCGATGCGCAGGATATCGCCACACTGGCGATGGCCCTTGAGCGTGTCGCGGATGCCGAGCTGGATAAGCAGACATGGATTGATCAGCTTTGGCCGCGTCCTCCGGTGGAACCGGTCGAGATACCGCCCACCGAGCCGCCGGTGTTCGACTCCGGACCCATGATTGCCAGTGTGCAGGCTGCGGCGGACGCAATACACGCAGAATTATCCGTGGCACATGAGCAGAGTCTTCAGATCGCCCAGGACATGGCGACAGGCATGGACATGCCTTTCAACCGTGCAGATCACCCGCCGCTGGTCAAACTGAATTTCGCGGCGTTCATGGGCGAGCCGCAGGCGCCGGCCAAGCCCTTCGATCCAGAGGCGCTACGAGCCGAAATCGAGACGGAATTGGCTCAGGCCAAGGCCGATAGCATGCGCCATGCCCGGAGTGCGATCACGCGATTGAGTCTGGATGTCGAGGAGACTTTGGCGCTGGCGAATCAACCCGTCCCCGAGGTTGACCTCATGGGGGTGCTGGCCCGACTGGACCTGCCTCAAGCACAGCAGGCGGATATGGTTGAAAAAGTGACAGCGGGACTTTCCCGTTCGCAAGCGATGGAGGCCTCCATCGATCAGCAACTCGCTGTTGTGGAAAAGGCATTGGCGGCTGATCGAATCAAATTCGGCCCCGCACCCACGCCCGCCGAATACTGCAATCTGACCCGTGAATCGCTGCAAGCCTTACACCTGGCGGGTAAATCGTTGCAGAACCTCAGCCTCAATGGCCTTGACCTTTCAGGGCTGGATCTGGGTCAAGCAGACCTGAAAAGAACGTTGTTTGAAAACTGTCAGTTCAAAGGTGCTTGCTTGGCAAATACGGACCTGAGCCAGAGTCAATTTATCGGTTGTGATTTGACTGCTGCGCGTCTGGACAAGGCGTGCCTGCAAGAAACGCTCTTTCAACGGGTTTTATGCCAAGGCGCGTCATTCAAGGGCGCTAACCTTTTGGCTATTCGAGCCAGCCAAAGTGATTTCTCCACTGCTGATTTCACCGAGGCCAACCTGCAACAAGCCCAACTCAACGAATGCAGCCTCGACAAGGCTCAACTGAGCAACGCCAATCTAAGCAAACTACGCCTCAATAAATGCGACCTGAGCGGCGCACGACTCACCGACAGCAACCTGCACAAAGCCAAGCTCTACGACTGCACACTGGACGCGACGGACATGCGCCGCGCCAACCTCAGCAAAGCCGATTTCGCCAAGGTGGTGGGCCGCGACCTGGACTTGCGCGAGTGCAACCTGCAGAACCTGCGTCTGGCCGCTCACTGCGTTTTGCCGGGTGTGCGCCTGGACGATGCCGACCTGACCGCTGCCAGTTTTCAAGACGCCGATCTGAATCACGCCAGCCTGCGCGGCGCACGGCTTAACGACGCGCTGCTGAGCGGTTGCGACCTGAGTGATTCCGACGGTGTCGGGCTGGTCGCGCAAGGTGTCTACCTGTCGGGATGTGACTTGAGTCGCGCTGATTGGTCTGGCGCCAACCTGCTTAACGGCCGCTTGCGCAAGGTATGCCTGGAGCAGGCCAACCTCAGTGGCAGCAACTTGCATGGCTTGGCCAGTGACGCTGTACACGGCAGCGGTGTGCGCCTGGAGCAGGCATTGATGACGCGCTGCCGACTCAAGGAGAGCCTGACTCATGCTTGAAGTATTAAGTGCTGAGCGTCTAAGGGCATTGCTGGCTGATTGGCAGCCCTTGCGCGCGTTGAATCTGGCCGGTGGCGACTACCGCGGTGTCGATTTGAGCAACGCGCGGCTGGAACAAGTGGATGCGCGTGGCGCGCAATTCAATGGCGCCATGCTGACCCAAAGCCACTGGAAAGACTGCCGCCTGGACGGCGCCGATTTTTCCGACAGCACCGCGGACTCGTTGTACATGAACGGGTGTTCATTGCAGGGCGCATTGTTCACGAATGTGCGTTGGAACAAGACCAGCTGGGCGCAATGCCACGGCGAGGATCTGGATCTGTCGGGCGCGCAGCTACAGGCTTTTACACTCGCGGAGTGCCGCGTACCGCGTATCAGGCTGGCAGCCGCCCAGTTGAGCAAATCCCAATGGAACCGCTGCGATCTGACGGGCCTTGATGCCCAGTCGGCGCATTTTGCGAAGGCACGATTGATCGATTGCCAACTCGATCAGGCGCGCTTCGGTCTGGCGTCGTTGCAGCAGTGTGCCTTCGACGAATCGTCGTTGAGCGGGGCCGATTTTCATGCCGTGCAGGCCGAGGGCGCGTCGTTCTACCGTAGCAAGGGAACCGCGCCGATGTTTGCCGGTGCCCATCTCAAGGGCGCTCTGTTCAATGCCAGCCATTTTGACTCGGTCGATTTCAGTGATGCCGTTCTGGAGATGGCCATCCTGATCGACGCCCAGATGCCAGGCGCGCGCTTTGACCGCGCCCTGTTGCGTTATGCCGACTGCACCGCGTTGCTTGCGCCACGCGCCTCGTTCGCCGCCGCCGACGTGACCGGCATGAATGCCCATGCCGCTGATTTCAACCAGGCCGACTGGCAGCAGAGCAACCCCCAGGCCATCCAGCCCGTAGATACCGAACGCCTCGCCGCCGAGCAATGGCAGCCTGCCTCTTTAGGAAAATCGAGATGAATGAAGCCCCGCAGTATTGCGATGCCGCTGCTCAATTGCGTCATGCGCAGGTCAACGCACTGGATGGCGAGCGTTTCGGCGTGGTCAGCAGCGATGGCCGCCGCTATTGGCTAAAACCCGCATTCGGTTGCCTGGTGCGTCCGGCAGTGGGGGACAAGGTGTTGGTCAGCCTGGACGCGCAAGGCGGTTACATCCTTAGCGTGCTGGAACGCGCCATCGCTCAACCGGCGCGTATGCATCTGGAGGGTGACCTGCATTTGAGCCTGCCCGCCGGCGCGCTGAGCATTCAGGCCCGCGACGGTGTGAGCCTTGATGCCGGTCTCGCATTACGGGTGTGCGCCGAGCAGGGCAGTGTGCAGATGCAGCGTGCCCATCTGACTGTCGGCACCCTGGCCATGAGTGGCGAGCATCTTCAGAACCACTGGGTCGAGCGCCACGACAGCAGCGTGTATCACCGCGAAAAGGCTGTGCGCCACGAGGCGGATTTTGCTGACAGCCGCCGTCGCGTCGAAGGCCATGAAGAACTTTATTCCGGCTCCTTGCGCCAGCGTGTGCGCGATGACTGGAGCGTGCAGGCCGACACGCTGGACCTGAATGCACAACGTAGCGTTGCCATTGATGGCGACAGCATCAAGCTGGGGTGAGATCGATTATGTATATGCTCAATAACGGCGGTGCGATGGCGCTGTCCACGGTGCCCGATATCTGCAAGACGCCCGTTCCGCCCGCCGGGCCAGTGCCATTGCCTTATCCCAACACTGCCGATACCAGTGCCGCGGACCCGGGTGGGTTGGTGATGGACGTGCTGGTGGACGGCATGCCAGCGATGAATATGTCGAGCAAGGTGTTGATGACCAGTGGCGATGAAGCTGGGGTGGCCGGTGGCGTCACCAGCGGCAAGGTCAAGGGTGAAATGATCTTCATCGATGGCAGCACCAAAGTGATGGTCGCCGGTAAGCCCGCCGTGCGTGTCACCTGCCAGACCATGCACAACGCCAATAACACCATGGGGACGGTTTCGCAGCCGAGCCAGACCGCTGTGCTGGTGATGGCGTGAGCAGCGCGGGGCGTGCGCCCTCCATCAAGTTTTCCATGGGCGGACTGGCCCTGTGCATCCTGCTCGCCGCCTGCAGCAGCCAGGACCTCACCCCCGAGCAAAAGGCCCTCACCGCGCTCAAATGGGACTACACCGAAAACGCCATCGAGCTGAGCTTCACCGCCGATAACGACCTCAATCAGTACGACGGCCAGGCACATAACCTGTTGGTGGTGGTCACGCAGTTCGATCAGATCAGTGCGTTTTCCGCCTACACCGGCAGTTCCCAGCAACTGAGCAGCCTGCTGCTGATGAACAGTGCGCCGCCCGGGATGATCGGGCTGACGCGGCTGTTTATCGAGCCGGGCCAGACCCGCCAGTTGAGCCTGCCGCGACTGGAGGGCGCGAAGATGGTCGGTATCGCCGCCGGTTACGCGCACCTGGACCCGACGCGCAGCGTCAAGCTCTATCAGATCGGCGTCGACGTGACGTCGACAGGTTTTTTCAGCAAGACCTGGACCGCCACCCCGCGCCCCATCGCCATTGACCTGCTCGTCGGGCCCGATGCGCTGTTGCGTGGCAAGGAGAGTCGCCTGGCGTTGCCCAAGCCGGTGCAGCCCCGAGAGGGTGAGGTGCGCCTGCCCGGCGCACAGGACTGAGCTGCTTGCCGTGAGCGTTGCAGTGGCCACGCTTTTTCAATTTTTTGCCTGAAACCGAGCCCTATGAATATCGATCAGTTGTTGTATTGGCACCAGGGCTTGTTCCTCCAGCCTCAGCATTTTCAACAGAACGATGCGCGTATCGAGCATCGTCTGACCCGGACCACAGAGTTGAACCATCCGTACCCGTGGGGTTTGATCTCGCTGAAGATCAACGAGCCCGCGCTGGTTGCCAAACAGTGCCTGCTGGAGCAATTGTCGGTGCGCTTTGCCGAAGGTACGCTGGCTGAATATCCGGGCAATGCGGTGCTGGAGTCGCGCACCCTTGACCTCGGCGAATTCAGTGGCGGCCGCACGCTGTTTGTGGGGCTACGCCGCTTGCTGCCGGGGGACGCCAACGCGCAGGTGTTCGAGACACTGTCGGCGGGGTCCCGGGCGGAAGCGCGCTTTATCGTGGCGGCCGATCCGGAAGTGATCGGTGACCGTCTCGGCGACTCCCCGGAAGCGCGGGTGCGGCCCATGTCCTATGTGTTGCGGCTGTTCTGGGACGATGAGCTGGAGCATCTGAGCGCCTACGAGCTGCTGCCGATTGCACGGCTTGAGCTGGACGGTGATCGCCTCCGGCCGGCCCAACGCTACGTGCCGCCGTCGGTCAATCTGGCGGCATCGCCGATGCTCCTGCAAACCTTGCGCGAAGTCCGCGACGAACTGGTCGGCCGGGCGCGGCAGTTGTCGGTGTACAAGCAGCCGGGGGAGTCGCGGCGGGGCGATCTCGACGCGGCCCAGGTCAACCACCTGATGGCCCTGGCGGTACTGAATCGCTATGGCCCGTTGCTGACGCATTTGCTGGAAACCCCGCAGGTGTCGCCATGGCAGCTTTACGGCACCCTGCGCCAACTTGTTGGTGAGTTGAGTCTGTTTTCCGATGTCTGCGACATGCTCGGCGAAACCCCGGATGGCCGTCTGTTGGTGCCGGCCTACAAGCATGAGGACGCGGGCGCGGCGACGATCGCACTGGTGGCCCTGATCGGCCAGCAGCTCAATGAGATCAGCATCGGCTCAGAGTTGCTGGTCCACCTGCAACTGCAGGAAGGGTTTTATCAGGCCCCGTTGCCGGACGCGTTTTTCGGCGCGCGGCATCGTTACTATCTGGTGGCGCGCAGTCTGGTCGATCCGGTGTGGCTGGCCGAGTGCCTACCGTTGGATGGCAAGCTGGGAGCTCTCAGCGTCATGCAAGGCCTGGTCAACCGCGCGTTGCCCGGGGTTGAGTTGATCTATCTGCAGGTTCCGCCCCAGGGCTTGCCGCGGGTGGCCGGCGCGTTGTACTTCCGCCTGGAAACGCTGAGCGAGGGTTGGGAAACGCTGCAGCAGGAGCGTCAGGCGGCGTTCTTCCTGCCCCAGCCGCCGGCTGACCTGAGTATCGACCTGGTGGTGGTTCGCACATGATCAATCCCCGCCTGGCTGACTGCTGGATGTCGAGTTTCGAGGCTGCCAAGCGCGGCTTCGTTGATCCGGCACAGTCCTATGAGACGCTTGCGCCGGCGCTCATCGTGCAGCTCGATGGCGCCGCCAATCGGGCCCGCGAGCTGCACTTTGCCGAAGCCGAAGTGCGCGAGGCGCTGTTCGCGGTGGTCGCCTGGATCGACGAAGCGGCCATGTCCGGCGAATGGCCCGGGGCGGCCGAATGGCGGCGGGCGCCGTTGCAGCGCCACTATTTTTCCACCAGTCGGGCCGGTGTTGAATTCTTCCAACGCCTGGAGGCTTTGCCCGAGGCGGCGGTCGGTGCCCGCGAGGTCTTCGGCCTGGCCTTGCTCGGCGGTTTCCAGGGGCGTTACGCGACCCGCCCGGGTGGTGAACTGATGCAATACCGTCGGCTTTGCCTGGAGCGGATCATTCTCGATCGGCAGATGGTGCCGCTGGACGCCAACAGCCATCTCTTCGAACAACCCGAGGACCACCTGCCAACGCGCCTGCGTGTGGTGCGCCGGGGCTTGCCCGGTCTTTCGCTGCTGTTGCTGATCGGGGTGCCGTTGATTCTGTTGACCGTGCTTTACATCAGTTTCGATCTCTCGCTGGGTCGACAAGTCAGCCAATTGCTGGAGATGCGCTGATGTTGAAGAAAGCAGGGGTGTTGTTGCTCTGGGTGCTGCTGCTGGCGTGCATCGTGCTATTGCTCTGGGGCCTGGCGCTCTACAAAAGCTGGCCATTGTGGTACGTGCCGCTGATTTGCATCGTGACGCTGTTGGTGGTTTTTTGCCTGCGCGGGGTCGGGCGACGCTGGTATGCCTGGCGCTTGCGTCGCCGGATGAACAGCGAGTTGCCCCAGAGTCGTCGCGATGAAGCGCCGGCGCTTGATCAGGACTGGAACAGCGGCGTGCAAATGTTGCGCCAGTCGCGCCTGAGTCGATTGGGCTCACCGTTGTATGTGCTGCCCTGGTTCCTGACGCTGGGCGAGAGTGGCAGCGGCACCCGGCGGTTGCTGGGCAACAGCGGGCTGACCTCGGCCTTGCGTTCGACCCGCGGTGGAAAGCCGGCGGCCTCGACCGGGACGCTGGACTGGTGGTTCCTTGAGCGTGGCGTGATCATTGACCCCGCCGGCCGCATGGCGGAGGGCAACAGCGACGCCGGCCCGGAATGGCGACGGTTGCTGTACTGGCTGCTGCGTTCGCGGCGCCGCGAACCCCTCAACGGTGTACTGCTGGTGATCGACTGCCAGCGCTTGTTGAGCGACTCCGATGCGCGCCTGGCCGAGCAGGGACACAATCTGCGCCGCCGCCTGGATGATCTGGTGAAGGTCTTTGGTGCCCGTCTGCCGGTGTATTTCATCATTACCGGTGCCGAAGCCTTGCCGGGCTTCACTCAATGGGCTTGCGCTCTCACGCCGCCACAACGCGAGCAACCGTTTGGCCTGCTCAGCCAACAGCGCACGGGGGCGGCGCAGGTGTTTCTCGAAGAGATGTTCAGCGGGCTTGGCCAGCGTCTGTTCGACCTGCGCATCGAGTTGGGCGTGCGTGGCCTGCCGGATGAAGAAGCTTTCAGCCTGCCGGAGCGCATCGTTGAACTGCGCTCGCGTCTCCAGCATCTGCTGTTACCCGCGTTTGACGCCAACCCCTACAGCGAGTTGCCGCTGCTCTGCGGGCTGTTCCTGACCGCGCAAGGGCAAGAGGCAGACGGCACAAGCGAAGGCTGGTTCAGTCATGAGTTGCTGGGCAGGCTTTTGCCTGCGCAACGCCACGCCTATCAACCCATCGATAGCTGGCATCGCTGGCGCAGGCTGTTGGCCCACGCCGCAGTCATCGGCTGGCTGGGGCTGTGTATCGGCTTTGGCGCATTGCTGGCGTATGCCGACCACCACACTCAAGCCGTGCTCACCGACGCGCTGGACGAGCCGCCAGCGGCCGAGGACTTCAACGGTGGGCTGGAGAGCGACCTGGATGCGCTGCGTCGGTTTCGCCAAGCGTTGATCAGCTTATCTGACCAGCAGCAAGGCGGATGGCATGGTTTGCTGCCGTTCTCACGCCATATCGAACAGGTCCAGGAGCACTACCGCTCTGACTACGTGAGGTTGTTCGACAGCGAAATACGCACGCCGGTATTCGATGGTTTCATTTCGCAGAACCTGCGCGGCGCGTTGAACAGCGGCGATCCACGGCTGATTGCCGCTTATGCCGAATTCCTCGTGCGCCGGATCAACCTGCTCGATGCCCGCCTGAATAACCAGTCGATGGATAACTTGCCGCTGCCGGGTTCCGAGGTGGGTTTCCTGAACTTGACCTACGGCTCCAAGGAAGCGACCAGCGCCGGGCAACTGGTCACCCTGGGGAGCAGCTATCGCTCCTATCTGGAGTGGCAAACCGATATGGCGCAGATGCAGGGCCAACGCGCCGCCTTGCTGGGCCAGCTGGAGAGCATGGGGCTTGAAGGACGCCCCCTGACGTGGCTGAAAGCCTGGGCGGAACTGCAGGGCAATCTGCAACCGATCCGGCTGACGGAATACTGGAGCGATAGCGATAACCCGGGGTTGAGTCTTTCCGGTGCCTATACGTTGCAAGGGCACAGCGCGATTTTTGCGTTCATGGATGAACTCGGCCTCGCCAGCCGTGACAGCGCGTTGTGGAAGACACAGCGGGTGAAATTCCTCGATCAGTACCAAAGCGATACCCAGGACGCCTGGTATCGGTTTATCCAGGGCAGCCTGCTCAGTGCACAGACACGCTTGAAGACGCGCAGTGACTGGCAATTGGCCCTGAGTGTGGTCGGTACGCCCAATGATCCGTTCCTGAAGCTGTTGCATCGCAGTGCCGAACGGTTTGCCTTGATCCCGCCCGAGCAGCGGGCACCTTGGGCGAGCCGCGCGGTGTCGCTCGATCGTTTGCTTGAACTGGCCAGTAACAACGATCTGCATGCCGAAGCGGGGGCGCTGGGCAGTCTGAAAATCACCAATGCCCTGGGCGGCGATATGCTCAAGGGCGTGGCCAGTGGCGGTTCGATCGAGAGTGGCGTCAACGGCTTGCGCGACGAGTTGACCCAAGCCCGTGCCTTGGCCAGGTTCCAACAGTTGATGAAAGGTGTGGTGGCCGATCTGCAGAAAAGCGACGCACAAGCGTTCCAGGTGGCCGTGGAGACGTGGGGCTTCGGCGCCGATCCTTCGGTGAAGTCCGCACCGCTCTGGGAAGCCGACAGCGTGCGCAGCGCCTTGATCCAGGCGCTGAAGGGACCGGACCCGCGTGAAGATGCGGTCTGGGCGTTGGCCACCGGCCAGTTGGATTTCTCCTCGCATTACGCCGCCGAAGTGGCGGCCTGCCGCCTGCAAGGCGACTGGAGCGGGCAGTTGCTCAGCTCGATTCAGGGCGTGCAGGACCCGGTCATGCTCAACGAGTTGCTGTACGGCGAGCGCGGTCAACTGCCGGCCTTTATGAGCGGAGCGGTAAAAACCTTCGTGCAACGCGATGTGCTGCGCTACAGCGGACGGGAGGCGCTGGGTGTGCAAATTCCGCTGACCGGTGCGTTCTACGCCTATGTCAGCCGCATGCAGCATGCGCGCAACGATCTGCTCGGTGCCGAGCGACAGAGTCAGGCCCAGCAGGCCACGGAGCAGCAAAGCCGACAGGCACTGGAAGCCGAGCAAAAAGGCCTTGTGGCGCAACGGGCGGAGCTCAAGCAGAGCATCGCCATACTGCAGGCCACCGCGGCGGTGGTGGAATTGTCCGCCGCGCCGTCGCAGGTCAACCTCGGTGCCCGTTCGCTGCCCCAGCAGACGCGCCTGACGCTGCAATGCAGTGGCCGTTCGACGGTACTGGACAACTTCAACTTCCCCACCAGCGCCAGCTTCGTCTGGGCGCCGGGGGCCTGTGCCGATGTCGCCCTGGAGATCAGCTTCGCCAACTTCAAGCTGACCCGGCACTGGACCGGAGACCGCGCGTTCGTGGACTTCCTGCGGCTGTTCAACGGTGGGCAACACACCTTCAGCGCCGACGATTTCCCCGGCCAGCGCAATTTGATGGGCAGTGAGAATCTCATCGGCATCCAACTGACGTACCGCCAGGAAGGCGGACAGGTGTTGCTGGACAAGTACGACCAGGCCGACCAAATGCAGCGCGAGGCCAATCTCATCGACGCACGCTTGAGTGCCACCGCCGAACAGTTGGCGGCGATGGATACCCAGGCCGCCGCGACGAATGTGCGACTGGCTGCCCTCGGTTCACCGGTCGAACAGGGGGTCGCGAGTATTCAACCGCCGACCCAGATTGCCTGGTGCTGGACGCCCCGGCCCGTGGTAACGGGGCTGTCGGCAGGTGAAGGGCTGCGCTTGGATCTTGGCACCTATGGCAACGAGACGCGCTTGAAGAACCTTGAGGAACAGCTGCGTATCCTCGGCTTGACCAGCCGGCGCGAAGCCACGCAGGCGATAACGGGTGACAAGGTGACGCGGTTGCTGGTGGTGGCGCTGCGTGACGACGCGGCTGCGCAACGGGCGATCCGCGATATTGTGCGCAAAATGGGCGTGGCGGCCACGCTCGACAGTGCCGCCGCCAGTAAGGTCGACCTGTGATGAAGGGGTGGCGCGCGTCACTGGCGCTGCGCATTACCTGTGTGTTGGCGCTGGTGCTGGCGTTGAGTTGGTGCGTGGCCGCCGGGCTTAGCGCCTGGCGCACGTATGAACAGCTGCAAGGCAAGGCGCTGGACGATCTCAGCCAGCGCCTGGCGCTGCTCTCCAGTGTCGACAATGACGATTTTCGCGATGCGGAGGAGGGCGCCAGACGACTCATGTCACGCTGGAACGGCGGCGCGGTAAACGAGTTCGGCAGCAACATTTTCCAGCGCAGCACCCTGCATTGGGTGCTCAACCCGCCCGGGCAGGGCGCCACGGACACTGCCGCCGCCACTGAGCGGTTGGCCCGCGCCGCTTCGGCAGCCGAAGCATTCGGCACGGCCGGCCAGGCGATGACCGTCGATACGTTTTTCTATTTTCCCGACGCGGGGGCGGCTTTTTCCACGCAAGTCGATATTCCTTCGGGCTTCGCCCAGGCCCGGGCGACCCATTTGCGGGCGCTGTTCGAGGGGCTGCCGGCAGGTGGGCCCGAGGTTGTGTGGGACGGCCCCTATTACGAGCCGTTGCTGGGCCGCCAGTTGATCAGCGTTGCGATGGTCGCCCGGGATGCATCGGGCAAGCCATTGTTCATGACCGGCTATGAACTGAAGCTGGATGAGCGATTGGCCCGTATCGGGCAGTTGCTCAATGGCTATCCCAGCCTGTTGCTGGATGCACAGGGTCAGCGCATTGCCGACCTTTCCGGCAATACGCTGGAGGCGGTTTCCCACGACAGGCTCAAGCAACTGATCGCGGATTTGCCTGCGGCAGTCGGCTTCCCGCAGATCGGCCGCTTCGACGCCGACACGCCGATGATCGTCGCTCACCTGCCGCAACCGGATTGGTATCTGTTGACGCTGTATCCGCAAGCGCAACTGCGCGCCGGCGCGTTGGGCCTGATTCTTGCCGAGGTACCTTTTGCGATTGTCGGCTTTATCCTGCTGGCCCTTGGTTTGCTCTGGGTGTTGCATCGCGAGTTGGCGCAGCCGCTGGCCCGGTTTGCGCGGGAAATCGAAGAGACCGCTCGCGGCGACGACCTGTCGCGTCGTTTGCCAGAGGCACGCACCGATGAGCTGGGACGCTTCGCCAGGGCGTACAACCGCTTGCTCGATGCATTGCAGGCCGAGCAGGCCGGGCTGGAGCACCTGGTGGAGGTCCGCACCCAGGAACTACAGGGCGCCCGGGATATGGCCAACCAGGCCAACCAACTCAAGGGGCAGTTCCTGGCCAATATGAGTCACGAGATCCGTACCCCGATGAACGCGGTCATCGGCATGAATCACTTGCTGGCGGATACGTTGCTCACGGCGCAACAACAACATTTTGTCACGGCCATCCGTGAGCACTCCGAAGCCTTGCTGGCGCTGATCAGCGACATCCTGGACTTTTCCAAAATCGAATCGGGCAACTTGAATATCGAGCAGGTCGAGTTCGATCTGACCGAAGTGCTGGAAGATGTCACCGAACTGTTGGCGCCGCGCGCAGCGGAAAAGGGCCTGCGCATGATCTGCCATATCGCCACCGATGTACCGGGGCAGGTGATCGGCGATCCGTGGCGACTGCGGCAGATTCTGCTCAATCTGCTGAGTAACGCGGTCAAGTTCACGGCCAGCGGCTCGATTCGCCTGCTGGTCTGGCGGGGGGATGGCGACCTGCTCGGATTTCAGGTGATCGATACCGGCATCGGTATCGCGCCATCCGCACAGCGCTCGGTGTTTGAGGCGTTTTTGCAGGCCGATGCCTCCACCACCCGAAACTACGGCGGTACCGGGTTGGGCTTGTCCATCAGCCAGCGTCTGGCCGGCTTGATGGGCGGCGGTATCGCGTTGCACAGCCAACCGGAAGTGGGTTCGACCTTTGCACTGACCTTGCCCTTGCCGCAGTGTCCGGCGCGCGCGGCCGACGCCCCGAGGTTGTGGGGGCTGCGGACCCTGGTGGTGGATGAGCACGCCGATGAACGCGGGGCATTGATGGAGATGCTCGGCCAGTGGCAGATGCTGTGCCAGGAAGCGGCGTCTGCCGAAGAAGCACTGAGCCTGATGCACGAGCAGGCGCAATTGGGTGTCCGGTTCGACTTGGTATTGGTCAATTGGCGCCTGCCGCGGGTCGATGGTGTCGAGTTCGCCGACCTGTGTCGTGCAGCCCCGGCGTTGGCAACCGCGCGTATCGTGCTGATGGCCTCGCAGGTCGAATCACTGCCGTCCGCCGATGAACTGCGCGCCCATGGCCTGGCTGCGTGCGTTGTCAGGCCACTGCGTCGCCAGCATTTCTATCGCACCTTGTGCGAGGTGCAGAGCGGCGCAACGCCGACGCTCTGCGAAACGGCCTCGCCGCTGCGCAGCCTGGAGCGGCATGACGTCAGCCTGGATGTCCTGGTGGTCGATGACATCGCCACCAATCGCGAGATTACGCAGTTGTTCCTGGAGCGTTTCGGCCATCGCGTCGCTCATGCCCGCGACGGTGTCGAGGCCCTGGAAATACTCGGCCGGAAGATCTTCGATGCGGTCTTGATGGACGGGCAAATGCCGCGAATGGATGGCATGGAGGCGGTTCGTCAATTGCGTTCGGGGCAGCGCCCAGTGCTGGATGAGGATGTTTACGTCATCGCCTTGACCGCCAATGCCATGAGCGGTGACCGGGAACGTTTCATCGAAGCCGGCGCCAATGACTATCTCGCCAAGCCCGTGCTACCGACGCAGCTGTTCGATGCGATCACGCAGGTGATTGCGCGCCAGCAGGCACGCGGGATGGAGTTGCGCAGCGTAGAGCCCACTGCACCGAGACTGGCGCGGACCGTGCCGCCGCTGACGCCTCTCCAGGAACAAGATCCACTCCGCGCACCTCGTCTGCAGCGCTTGTTCATGGCGGACTGCCAGGCCTTGCTGGTTCGGCTCAAGGAGGCGGTCGCGCAGGTCGATCATGCCGAAGCTGCGCGTATCGCCCATAGCCTCAAGGGGAGTGCCGGGCAGTTCGCTGAAGCAGCGTTGGAGGCGTCGGCTGCGCTGATGGAGCGGGCCGCCGCTGACGCGGATACCGCCACGATGGTCGCTGCGCTGTTGCAACTGGAAATGCATGGTCTGACCCTGGCTGCGCGTCAGCCCGGCCCCTCTGAAAAAACTGGAAACCCTGACGATGCCTGAGTGCCGTTTACTGCTGGTGGATGACCACGCGATGATTCGCGAAGGGTTATGTGCGCTGCTGGCCGATGTGCCTGAGCTGAACGTGGCTGGCGAGGCTGAAGACGGTCAGCAGGCCGTCGCCATGTGCCGCGCCTTGCAACCCGATCTGGTGTTGATGGACCTGAATATGCCGTTGCTCGATGGCGTCTCGGCCCTGACCCTGATCGCCAGGCGCTGGCCGGCCATCCTGATCATCGCCCTGACTTCCACGGTCTCCGAGCATAACGCCGCGCTGGCGCTGGAGGCCGGCGCGGTCGGCTATGTGCTCAAGCGAAGCCGCCGGGAGGATTTGCTCCAGGCGATCGCCCAGGTGCGCGCGGGGAGAATCTATATCGATGCCGGTCTCGATGCCGCTCAAGTCATGGCACTACGCGGCGCTGCACACACGGCCAGCGGTGTCGGCCTGACCGGGCGAGAACGCCAGGTCTTGAAGCTGGTCGCCGAAGGCGCGCGTAATCGCGACGTTGCCGAGATCTTGTGTATCGGCCTCAAAACCGTAGAGACCCATCGGCTCAACCTGATGAAGAAACTGGACGCACACAACGCTGCCGATATGACCCAGTGGGCTTATCGGCTAGGTCTGCTTGGAGAGGATCAATAACCGGCGTTGTGCTCTTGCTCAGTGGTCGCGGGCCGATGGGGTAGGGTGGGGCAGGCCTGTGAAGGGGCAGGGCGTTGATCACCAGGCCCAGCGTATTGCGCGGAAGGCGGGTGATCGCATTATTCGGTTATGCGCTAGTCTTCTGTGCAGCTTCAAGACAACCAGTCACCGCGCCAGCGGCACCGAAAGGCGGAATATGAAAATAAACTCGGCGGATTTTAGAGTACGGGAAGGCGACGAGGTCAATCTCCATAAGTGGCCGACCAAGGTGGAACCTTTCTACAAGTCAAAACAGCAATATCGCCAGCTTCTGACAACGCATGTTGCGCAACTCAGCGCGCAGCAGCAGCTGCTTTACGCGTCCAATCGCCATGCCATTCTGCTGATTTTCCAGGCGATGGATGCCGCAGGAAAAGACGGTGCCATCAAGCATGTGATGTCAGGTGTGAATCCGCAAGGTTGCCAGGTATTCAGCTTCAAGCATCCCAGCGCGGCTGAGTTGGAGCACGACTTTCTATGGCGAACCACACGCAACCTACCGGGACGCGGACAGATTGGCATATTCAATCGGTCGTACTACGAGGAGGTACTGATAGCCCGTGTCCATCCGGAAATTCTCCGAAGCGAGGGCCTCCCGGATGCTCTTGAAAACAATAGTACTGTCTGGCGGGAGCGATATCGTTCGATCTCCAATTTGGAGCGCCACCTGTCAGGTAACGGAACGCGCATCATCAAATTTTTTCTCCATCTGTCGAAAGAAGAACAACGAAAACGCTTCCTGGATCGCATCGACAAGCCGGAAAAAAACTGGAAATTCAGTGCTGCGGATATCGAGGAACGCAAGTATTGGAAAGACTATATGCAGGCCTACGAAAAATGCCTTAGTGCAACGAGCACGACTGAGACGCCTTGGTATGTTGTGCCTGCCGATGACAAGAAAAATGCCCGACTGATCGTATCTCAGATATTTTCAGATGTGCTGGATGGGCTGAAAATGTCATATCCAAAGACCAGTGAGGAGCGTCACCAAGAACTGCTGGATATCCGCAAGCAGCTTCTGGAAGAATGAATGAACGGTGCCGCTTTATCAGTATGCGTGAGAGGCTGATAGATGCCAGTTCAAAAAAACATGCTTTGGGACCTGGTTGAAAATCTGGCGGAACTTGGCAGGCTCAGAATTGAGCAGTGTGGTTTGTCCCGGAGCTGGTCGCTCATCATTCACTTCATGGGGACTCAGCGGACATCTCCATCTCTGGGCTGAGTGTGCCGAGCCAGGCAACCAGGCCCATAATGATCACCGCGACCGAGAACTCTAGAATCATGCTGCGCCGTAAAGCGTTGATCGCGACGGTGTGAGTATCTGCCTGAATGGATCGCTCAAGCAGCGGGCTCAGGTGAAAGCGGTTTACCGCCGCAAATACCAGCATCCCCGCGAACAAGAAGACCTTCAAAGACAGCAGGGCCCCATACGTGCTGGAGGTCAATGTCTCGAATGCTGGCCCGACAACCATCAGATAGTTGACGATCCCGGTGATAGTCAGGGTTGCGACGATAAGCGTCCCCGCTGATTCGAAACCAGTCAGCGTTCGAGCCAGCAACCGTATCTGCAGATCGCCTGTGAGGTTGGTTGAGCGCAATAACAGCGCAAATGCAGCGAGAGCGCCCAACCAACTGCCTGCACCCAGAAGATGGACAATATCGCTGGTGAAGTGCAGGTAGCGTCGACTGCCTTCATCCATGGCGCCATGTCCCGTCCAGGCGAGCGTCGCGAGGGCGATGGCCCCACACAATGTGGCCAGCCAGAGGCTCAATGCCGGGCTTCGTCGATTGAGAGTCGCGGCGATGACCGCCAAGGTCAATGAGGCTATTCGAACCATCCAGGTCAACCCGACGTCAGTGTCCATCAACATCATCTGCAGGATGTGGTGATGCAGCTCCATGACGCTGGACACGCCGCTCATCGTCTTGGCCATCTGTAGCATGGCCACCATCGATAGCAGTATGCCGATGAGGGCAGTTCCCACCAGCAACGACCCAAAATTCAACACGGCACCGTCTGCACGTTCCTTTCCTCTGAGACTGTACAGGCCAAACAGTGCCAGCCCGAAGAGCAGCATCAAGTCGATATAGAGCGCGAAGCGAAGGCTAATGTAGATGGAGTCGTCCATGGATCACTTGACTTTAAAGGTCACGGTACCTGTGATCGGGTGGGTATCGGAAGAAACCGCCCTCCACTCGACCTTGTATGTGCCAGGTGTGAGCGGCGCTGCCGGGGTGACGACCATCATTTTCGGATCGTCGCTACCCGCGACACTCGCTTTGACACCCATGGGGGAGTGGGTAGACATGCCCGGCATTTCAGTCATGATCAATTTCGCGCCGGAAAACTGGGTGGTGAGCTTTTCCGAGAAACTCAGTTCGATTTTTGCCGGTGCAGCCACGGTGGCGCCATCGACCGGGGTGGAGGACAGTAATTTTGGATGCGCCTGGGCGGCAGTGCTCAACAACAAACCGATGCTGAGTGCAGCGACAACACCGAGGGCTTTAAACGATGACATGCAAGGCTCCTGACGGCCTGGGCCGTGGGTGGGGTGTTACTGTTAGAATGGATGTAGGGATGTATCTTTCGGTCAGGTTTAGAACCACATTCGCACACCGACGACAAAGCGCGTATCGCTCTGGTCTTCGCCTTCTTCGAGGCGGTAATCTGCCGTTTTGCCGTAGGCGCGGTTCCAGGTCACGCCGATATAAGGTGCGAACTCGCGGCGTATTTCATAGCGCAGTCTCAGGCCGACCTCGGTGTCCGACAGCCCTGAGCCTGTGGCCCGTTGCGGGTCGTTTTTGCCATAGAGGTTGATTTCCGCAGTGGGTTGCAGAATCAAACGGTTGGTCAGCAAAATGTCGTAGTCACCCTTGAGCCGCAGCGCGGTCTGGCCGGCCTCGCCCAGGTAAGCGGTGGCTTGAGTTTCAAAGTCGTAGAGCGCCATGCCTTGCAGCCCCAGCGCCGCCCAGGTCTGCGGTGCGCCAGGTTTGAAGTCTTGTCGCACACCACTGACCACGTCCCACCAGGGACTGACGGCGTGTCCCCAGAGTGCCTGAAGCTCAGCGCTTTCGGTCACGCCATTGGTTCGCTCGCCTTCGGTACGCAGCCAGAGACGATCCGTGTCGCCGCCAATCCAGCCGTTGGCTTCCCAACGTAATGCGCTGCCCTTGTCAGCGTCTTGCCATTCGAGTTGATCGATCAGGAAAAATGAGTTGATGGCGCTGTCGTGCATCTGGTGGCCGGCATGGCTTTCAAACACCGCCGCGCGATCGGCATCGGTGAGCGCCGGAATGGGTGTACGGCTTTGCTGGGGCGCTGCGGGTTTCATACCCTGCATCTGGGAGTGATCCATCTCCTGCATCTGGTTGCCGTCCATACCTTGCATGGGCTCGGTCTGCCCATAAGCAAGCGTCATGACACCCATCCCGAGGATGGCCAGGCCGGCGAGTAGCGGTTTAGCGGTTCTATCGAAGTTCATGTCTGGCTCCTACTCTTGTACACGGACTTCGCGGAACATGCCCATTTCCATGTGGTACATCAGGTGGCAGTGGTACGCCCATCGCCCCAGGGCGTCGGCGGTCACGCGGTAGCTGCGTTTGGTGCCGGGCGGCATGTCGATGGTGTGTTTGCGAACCATGAAATCACCGTTTTCATCCTCCAGGTCACTCCACATGCCATGCAGATGAATGGGATGCATCATCATGGTGTCGTTGACTAGAACCACTCGGATGCGCTCTCCATATTTGAGATGAAGTGGTTCGGCGTCCGCGAATTTGACGCCGTCAAAAGACCACGAGAACTTTTCCATGTGTCCGGTCAGGTGCAGCGTGATGGTGCGGCTGGGTTCCCGGCCATCGGGATCCTGGAAGGTGCTCTTCAGGTCTGAGTAGGTCAGCACCCGGCGACCGTTGTTTCTCAGTCCCATGCCAGGATCGTTGAGTTTCGGTGTGGGACTCATCGTCTGCATGTCGACCAGCGGGTTATTCGCTTCCGAGGCCGGGTGAGGCTCCATCGAGTCCATGCTGCTCATGCCCGGCATCGAGTGCCCCGACGTGTCTGCCGAGCCTGGCGTCTGACTGTGATCCATGCTCTGCATCGATCCACCGTCCATGCCCGTCATACCCTGCATGCCGTTGTCCTCGCCGGCCGCCATTTGGCTGTGATCCATACTCTCCATGCCTTGCATCGAGTCCTGGGTCATACCCGTCATATCGCCATGATCCATGCCGGCCATATCCCCCATGCCCATGTCGCTCATCGTGATCAACGGACGTGGATCCAGGGGCGGCACAGGGGCCGAGAGCCCTTCATGTACAGCCAATGTGCCTCTCGCGAAACCGGTGCGATCCATCGACTGGGCGAACAAGGTGTATGCATTTTCAGTGGGTTCGACGATCACATCAAAGGTTTCGGCCACGGCGATGCGGAACTCATCGACGCTCACCGGTTTCACGTACTGCCCGTCTGCGGCGACGACAGTCATTTTCAGCCCAGGAATACGCACGTCAAAGTAGCTCATCGCCGAGCCGTTGATGAACCTCAGGCGCAGCCGTTCGCCGGGCTTGAAAATGCCTGTCCAGTTGCTGTCGGGAGCCTGTCCGTTGAGCAAGTAGGTGTAGGTGGCGCCGCTAACGTCGGCAAGATCGGTGGGGTTCATGTTCATTTCAGCCCACATTTTCCGATCCGCGACGGTGGCAGACCAACCGTTCTTGCTGACGTCATCAATGAAGTCACCGACGGTGCGCTTGTGCAGGTTGTAGTAACTGGATTGTTTCTTGAGTTTCTTCATGACCCGCGCTGGGTCTTCATCCGTCCAGTCGGACAGCATCACCACATAGTCGCGGTCATAGCTGAAGGGTTCGGGATCCTTTGCATCGATGACCAAAGGGCCGTAGACGCCGACCTGCTCTTGGAACCCGGAATGACTGTGATACCAGTAGGTGCCGTTCTGTTTGACCTTGAACGAATAAACGTACAGGCCGCCCGGTTCGATGCCGTGAAAACTCAGACCCGGTACACCGTCCATGTTCACCGGCAGAATGATGCCGTGCCAATGGATCGAGGTGTTTTCCTTGAGCCGATTCCTGACCCGCAACGTCACCGTATCGCCCTCGCGCCAGCGCAGTATCGGGCCGGGGAGGCTGCCGTTGATGGTCATGGCGGAGCGGGGCGTGCCCGTGAAGTTCACCCCCATTTCACCGATAGTCAGATCGAAATGAGTGCCCGCGAGCACATTCGGCTGCCCCTGACTGGTAATTGCCCACACCGGGCTGCGCCACAGCCCAAAGCCTGCGAGTACCCCGCCTGCCGCCAAGGCTTTCACGAAAGTGCGTCTTGATGTTCTGGAATGCATGGAGGGGTATCCAGTCAGTCGGAGTCCAGGCAGATACGAAAGCGCTGCCACAGTAGGGCCATGGCTCGCTTCAGAGAGTCGGTGCCAGCCGCCATTTTGCGAGCAAGATGTCACATCATCAGCCCGCGCGTGATTACATTTCCGTCAGGTTGGCGGCGGCAATTTGGCTGCGCTGCGATAGGGCAGCATCGATAGAGTTGTCTTGTTGTGATAGGCCGTGTCAGGTTAGCCCTGACGTAGTCATCAATTGCCGTTTAAAAATATCGCTTACCGACAGCAGCAACCGCCGCCGTTCCCGCCACAACCCGAGGCTTTCTTACTCGGTACGCTTTCCATTGTCGCCAACTGTGCTGGATAGCCAGCCTCCTGCAGGGCTGTAAGCAGCGCATGGCTGTCCGAATCGCCGCTGACCTTCACCCGGCCAGCTTGTAGATCCACTGCTATGTCACTGACGCCTTCAAGTGGGCGCAGCGCTTCGGTGACGTGTTTGACACATGAGCCACAGCTCATGCCCTGGACTTGCAGTTCAACGGTTTTCATCGGTGACTCCTCATAACAAAATGCATCATGCAAAGGCTGAGGCATTCGGCTTTTCTGCGACGTTGGCTTATCTTCAACCTTGCTGCGATGGCAAGGTCAAGCGGTCGTTATCACTCAATCAATGGAAGCCTGGCGCAGGCCATCGTGATTTTGTACTCCTAAGGGAGTGCTATCGAGTAGTACGGCGGTGTCGCTCTAGCCAAGCAGGCCATGGAGACACCGCCGTTGCATTGCCAGCGCCGCAATCCTCGGTGGATAGCGGTCGTCACTTCTTCATTGGCATATCCATCATCGACGACTGCTGATCCATCATTTTCATCATCATCTCCATCATTCCTTTACCCATCCCCATACCCATACCGTCCTTGGAGCCAGACATTCCCATGCCTGAGCCCATCTCCACGCCCGTACAACCAGCAGCACCTTGCTGCTTACTCATCATGGCCAAGCTGTCCTTCATCGTTTTCATACCCTCTTGCATGGCTGCTTGCCGTTCGGCTGGTGTCTTCGCGGCGGCGGCTTTGTCATGAGCGGCCTGCATTTTCTGCATTTGCTCGCTCATCGCTTTATTCATCGCCGACTCGGACGGTGCGCTGGCAGCCGTTGCGCTGGCAGGTGCGTCGACAGGGTGATGCTCATCTTCGGCAGAAGCCATGAAGACGCTGCTGGCCAAAATGGCGGCAAGAACCAGTTTCAATTGTGTTTGCATGGTGAACTCCGGGTATTTAGAGATAAGCAGGGACTACTAAGCCGCGCCGAATCGGCGCAATGAAGCAGAGCGGCCACGGTGTGACCGCCCTGAAAGGCGAATTAATCGTTGAAGCGGACGAATATAAGGCGGGCTGGCGGCCCCGGTGGAGCGGGGCGCTTCAGTGCGAGTGCAGCAAAGGTTATTGTTTGAGCGGGGTTAAGCAGCAGCATCGCAGGTAACAGCAAGGCAAGCGCTAAAGTGGCGAGATCCACTGTCGGGATCTGCGATGTGGGACTGATCGCCTTTGCTGCATCGGCACAATGCTTAAGGCAGCCGCTGGCATGCAGCGCATGTTCATCCACCTGTTGCAGCGTGGAAGGAGTCTCGTGCGTTGCACTCAGGCTGTGCTGCGGCTGCACCAGGCAGCCGTGAAATACCGTCACGATCACAGCCAACACCCACACCCCTAGGGTGAGTCGCAAAAGATCGCGGTAGTGATGACGGAACCAATACATGACGTGCTCCACGGGCCTGTTAGACCCTATTTGTTTCAGTGTAGACACCCAGGCAGTCGCAGAGTTGACCTCAATCAGGTAAGTGGGTTTTTGGGTGCGGTTGGGCAGCAAGGCTGTTGCTCGGCAAGCAGGTATTGCTGCGGTCATGATTCCGAGAGTGCAATCTCCCCGAGTCGGTTTATTTCGGCAAAACTAAACTCAGCTTTCTTGGATGCTGGCCATCCTCACCGGCGGTTCATCGGCAGGCTGTTTAAATGGGAGCTTGGGTTTGACGGTGATGCCGGCGGCGATCAGCGCGCTGCGTAAGGACTGAGGCGCAGCGAAAGCGAGTCGCGCAACTCGAAACTGCCAATGCATAACAATCGGTAAGTGCCATGAGAAAAAAACCAGAGCATCACCTTCAACTTCGAGTACGCGAGCTTGGGCAGTTGTTTAACTCGATGGATCCGACACCTTTTCTTAACAAGGATCTCGATCGCGAAGCTGAAGCGTTCATTGAGACTTGGGCGGCGGAATTTTCGTCGGACAGCCGGCTTCGTATCACAATCCACCTTGAGCACCTACCAGCAGAGGGCGATCCAAGTGCGATCATGATCGAGGCAATCCACAATTACTTTGATCATAAGGCAGGCCTCACGCGCAGTGAGTTAAAACACCTCCTTCGAGATGGCCGCATCAGCCTGGTGATCGGCATCGCCTTTGTTACCCTTTGCCTGATTGCAGTCGATGTCATTGGCCAACTGGGCACTGGCGCTGTAGTCGGCACAGCGCGCGAAAGCCTGATGATCGTTGGCTGGGTGGCAATGTGGCGACCGCTGCAGATTTTTCTATATGACTGGTGGCCGCTTTTAAGATTGATTCGTGTCTACAAAGCCATCAGCCATGCACATGTTCGAGTGGTGCAAGGTAAATAATTTCTGCCGTAAGCCGAAAGAGGCCGGTATCGGCGATGTATCTGCTAGTCCACATTTGCCGCTATCAATACTTGAGCATCTTTTCTAGCCCCTGGATGCAAATAGGCCGCCAATGACTGTAGGGAGGAAAGATTAGGAATGGGATGAATGGCCGCGTCATTGGTGAACCCGCGCTAGAATCTTTGCGTGGTGCATTTACGTTTAGCAGACGTACTGGGTGCTAGCCAGTCACCAAAGCTTCAGATACGGAAACGGAGATTCCGTGACAGGGCGACCTAAGGGCGGGTGTGAGGATGGAGCGCCAACAGCGCTGATTTTTCAGCAAACGGGGTTTTGTTGTGAACGTTGAAAACAAAACGGACAATTAGATTTATTAAAAATTACAAATAGTTAGCAATAATATCGCTCCATCATCGGAAAACCGACAACGTTTTTCCGGCAATGAAAACGTCGTTATCGTTATTCCGGCGATGAAAAGCACAGGCCAGACCCAGGTAGATTTCGCTACAGCTGTACGAGTTTATGGCTTTCCTTGTTATGTACCAGTCTTGGTTGACTGGGCATCTCCAATTCTGATTGGAAAATTGTTCCCCTCGAAGCGGTTATGCCCTACATCTCCGATTCTCGTAAAGCATTCTAACAATCACGCATCTGTGGTGCAGGCTGCGTGTTACCGAAAAATTCGCGCGATTGGAGCACGCGCATAGAATATTTTTATAACATTTTTTTGCATATCTATCATTTTCTGATTATAAAAAACCTATCTCCCTTTAAATATATATTGAAAACCCTCTATTACAGCGACCTATGATAATTTAATTTAAATCATTGAAATGACCGGGCTTTTAATTGGTAACTTGGTGTACTTATGTTCCAATTTTTAAAGTTCAATATTCAAATAAATCGTCTTCTTTGCGTTCAGGTCGAGTTCGCACCGAAAATTGGTAGGGCTTGCATGGCTTAGTCTCGCGACTATGATCATCCAAGTGACATACGGCTCAGTCATTCAACACAGCAGGTAGGTTTGATATGGATAGTGATGAGCTGGAGGGCGAAGCTCAGAGACTAGAAAAAGATGGAACATTGGTTCCAGTAAAAAATTCACACGATGGGATTCCCAGAGACTGGAAAGAATCTGGAGTTCCATCCACCAATGAAGTCGTTCCGTATCAGGTCAGAACAATTGATTATCGGGAGGAGAAACTCGCGAATGAACGTAAATCCGTATTCGCGCAAATCGATCAAGGGCTGCCCGCCAAGAGAGGCATGGAACTCCTCGGATTAAATAAATCTCAATTCTACAAGCTACTGGATAACTATCGAAACGGAAAAGATATAGTTCGTAATCATAAAGGAACGCCTAAAGGGAGCAACCGATCAACATCGGGACAGATAGCCGCGCTAAACGAAGCGTTTGAAAAGCACTATAAAGGCCCAAAAGCTTCGATCAGTGAGTTATTGAAGTGGGCACGTCGTTATTGTGAAAAGGTCGGTGTAAAACCGGTTAGTCGCCATGCAGCAAGAAGACATTTATATGAGATACCTGAAAGAGACCGAGACCGAAAAAAACTGACTACTGATCAGTTCAATCAAAAATATGGTTTTAAGCCAAAGAAATTAATTATCGATGGTTTGCTGCGTCGTGTATCAATGGATCATACGCGCGTGGATATATTGCTAGTCGACGAGTTTAATAGAAACGTCATCATTGGTAGACCGTGGATAACTATGATCATCTGTGACAGGTCTCGGGTGATCCTAGGTTTCTATTTAAGTATGGAAGCCCCAAGTATAAATACAGTTGCCGCGGCATTAGCGTTCGCGGTTATGGGTAAAGAAAGCAGCTTGTTCAGTTTTTTGATGCATCCTGGTGAATATCCGTTCCATGGTATTCCATTTGTGATTTTCACCGATAATGCCGCAGAGTTCTCGAGCGTGGCTTTCATCCAGCAGTGCAAAGAGTGGGGTATGGAGTGGGATCATCGCCCCATCGGCAAAAAATGGTACGGCGGGATCATAGAACGAGTAATTGGCTCATTCATGACAACTGGTGTGCATTTTCTTCCAGGCGCCACTGGGAGCAACGTGGTAGAGCGACAAAGCTTTGAAAGTGAGCTAAATGCTACGATGGATTTTAAGCAATGTGCGGAGTGGATGATGAAAGAAGTGACACTTTATCATGGGACGATTAAAAGAACACTTGGTTGCACTCCCAGGGAAGCTTTCACGCATTATAAAAGCGAAGGAAAGTATGACTCGTCCAGGGTTATTGGCAAGGAGGAAGAGGAGAGGTTCCTTATCGATTTTTGTCCCACCTCCTTTGATCATAAAATTCATCCTTATGGAATTAATTTCGCCGGGCGCAGGTATGCAAGCGAAGCTCTAGAGGAATATGTCGGCCAAAGATTGGATGTAAAATACTTACAGCACGATCTAAGTTATATTTGGGTGAAGGCACCTCATGCCTTCCTAAAAATTCGTTGTACATATACCCGCGCCGGGTTGTCGACGCACTGGGAGTCTTATTCAATTCACAAGCAGCTGTCAAAGCGTCTGCCGGCTTTAATCAATAACGCTAGCGGTACTGTCAATGATGATTTCGCACGCGCCGCCATGGATCGGCAGGAAGAAATCATTCAAGAAGCTGAGGCGATGAAAGCGGTTTTCATGAATGCGCCAAAACAGTTAGCCCTCCCTGCACCACCTCCAGCCCCCCCTTCTACCGAGAAGGTAGATATAAATGACGTAGAGGTACACCCCATTGATGACGGCAAAACCTATGTTCAAACCGATGAATATGTATGGGAGGAAGACGATATTTTCCAACCACGGATAATCTCAGACCCGGAAGAGATAGATGTGCTGGTTCCAGTGTTAATCATTGACCCAAAGGAGACTTGAGTTATGAGCGACCTCAGTCATGTCAAGACAGACTTAAGGCACCTAATCGAGTTGCCGGTAGAAAAACGGATCAAGATTTGCCGCCATGATATTTGGATTGATACGCCTCGTCTGAAGCCGTTAATGAACTGCTTGAATCATATGATTTATACAGAAAACCAGATACAGGCTTCAAGCATATTCATCCATGGCGAAGGCGGCGATGGGAAGTCGGCCTTGTTTCAACGCCTTCAGGCTCTGGGTCACCTGTCAGGAAAAAAGATGGTATTCATTACCCTGACCGAAAATATAAATAGATACAAATTGCATGATGCGATCTGCGAGCAGTTTCATGTGCAGATCGGCAAGAGAACAACCGCTGCAAATAGAATTGACATTATACTTAAGAAAATCGAATCAGGGGAAATAGGCGCGATAGTTATCGACGAGCTATCAGACGCGATGCTTGAGGGGAACGTTAACAAGAAAGTGATTTTATCGCTAGTACGCAGCCTTGCGGAAGGAAAGCTCAAATTGTGCGTCATCGCCTTCGGTAACTCCGTCGCTCTCGAAGCCATCGCGCTTGATCGAGTTTTGGATCGGCGGTTTGTGCAATGGGAACTCCAAAAGTGGAGTTTGGATCAAGACTTTGTTGACTTTATTGCCACGTATGAAACGCATCTCCCCCTTAAATTTGCATCGAATGTTTCGTCTCCTAAGCTCAGAACGCTTATTTACTCTAATTCACATGGCATTCTGGATAACATCGTGAAGATCCTCAAATGCACCGCGATGGATGCTATCGAACAGGGCGCTGAGCGCATACATCAAGATCAATTTCATAACATTGATGCCCTAGCGGTTAAGTATGGGTTTAAAATCCACCATCCCGGAAAGCCGAAACAGAAATGATAATGCTCTCGCCTGCGCAGTATGCCACCGCTAACGAGGTGTTGGCTGCGTTGACACTTGGAGGTTCATTTTGTCTTATCTCATCCGAGCCGGGTTTCGGCTTGCCGACTTGCATGGAATACGTCAGGTCACGCCTGACTACGTCCGTATTCACAATAGCAGACCACCCTGAACTTTCCGGTCTGGATCTTCTTGGTCAGTTGTATCATCAGCTACATATTGATAGTGAATTTCAAGGAAGAAAAGAAATACCAGGTTTCGTGGTCGAAATTGTTACCTTGAGAGAGGTGTCGACAATATTTATCGATCATATTGATATATTCCTCGGCAACGAAAGCGCAAGGCGCCGTACTATTCAACAAATTAAGTCCATCCTGACTGCATTCCGATCAGTAAACATAGTAGTTTCTGGTCTGGATTCAGATATATCGACCATGCTCGGTCTCCGAGGGTCTACGTCGCACTCCGCTCAGACTATCAGCTTAAAGGGCTTTCGAGATTTTAGTGAATACTTGGTTTTTTTTGAATCGATACTTGCCGAACACTCAAGCGCGTTGTTCGCGGACGTGTCGCTGGAAGCGCTTTACAACGATACTAAAGGAAATTTGGGCGATACCTTCCTGCGGCTTTTCCACCCCGCGTACCGCTACAAAGGCAAGTATTAAATGATGGTTTGTGTGGATTCCTTACCGATTGAGGGAGAGCTCCTTTTGCCCTGGCTGTATAGGCAAAGCATGGTTTCTAGATACACGCCGCTTGGGCGCGAGGAACTCAGTCAACTTTGGTCGGCATTCGCCCCCGGTTCAGATTTCGATCCGGATTTCTCGCTGAACTCCAGCTTTGCCAACGCAGCGTGTGATGCCGTAGGCATGAGTTGTGAATTAAGGGCTGCTTTCGTTCAGCCGCCTAGCAGCTGGCTGATCCCACGCTTCTACAGACGCACGTTTTGCTATAAATGCTTGGCTGAAAATTTCCGCACCCAGGCATTCCCAACCGCCCTCAAGGAGTGGTGTGCCGTGGTCGCAGTAGTTTGCGAGCGACATAGGTTGCCATTAATCGATGCCGCAGAGGCATTTAGCCCTAAGCTGAACATGGCCATGAAGTTTTTCGAGTTGCATCACTTGCACAAAGACAGGTTTCTTTCAGCATCACGCTTTGAAGAAGGGGCGCGGACTATCAAATCTTTGATGTCTGTACAAGATATGCTCAAAAGCTTCGAGGTTAAAGACTTTGCCGACAAGCTACAAAATAGTGGCCACCCAGCGAACGAGTGGATGTTCTCGAAATTTTTAATCTGCTTAATGCTTTATCCTAAGTTTGGCCTCATCAACCGCCACATCCGTAACGGCGCTGCTTACCTTCAACTACCATTATTCCAACAGACTTTCACTCACGGCCCATTGATAGCCAGTGTCGCCCACCGAAGGGCTGCTCTCCTCATGCTTGGTTGGCTCTTCGAGGTCTTGCCAGAAGAAAAGTCGAGCGTGATTGATGATCTGCTGAGCGCAGTTGGTGGGATGCTGGGGTTATCGGATGCGTTTGGTGTGGGCTACTCATGCAACGGCTTTACGCCAGAACACGCTGCAGTCATCGCACGCCGACTTATGAAATGGCACGCTTGTACAGCCTCCCGCAGGATTCAAAGATTTATAGAGGGGTTCGTCGCCTCAACTGGCAAGTGAAGATCGGCTGTCAAAACATCTAGAAGAGAGAGTGGAGATTGAATGGATACAAAATTCTCTTTAATCAGCGAAATCACGCTACCTTTGGGCTCAGTCTGCTCAGGCGGCCCATATGCCGGTGCCGGAGTATGGATTAGCTTTCTAGTGGCCATGCCATGCGTATACGTTTTCCAGTATTCGATGCGTCCCAGCTCGGAGCGAAATGGCATGGAGATAGCTGTGAGCGCAGTCAGGTGGGGAAAACCTTGGCCAACCGCCAGGCACCGTCGGATCAGATTTACCGATACAACATTGTACTCGCCGTGGCCTGTGGGGCAGGAGTACGATAACGCACGTGATTTAAGCGACTTATTTTTATCCAGGTTTTTTCAGTGGCCGGCAGAGATATGCAGCAGCAGATCAGACGTTTTCAGAACCTCTTTTGCTTCAATTTCGGAACAAGTAGATACCACCGTTGCATCCTTGCAAGGTATCTTGTTATGTCCACTCGGACTGCCTTGACCTGGCCTGAAGTACAATCCTCCTCACGGAAGGGCTCCAGCGTTGATGAAGTTTGGCTTCGTGTTTCGGCAACAGGATCCTCAATCAAACATGTATAAATAGTTACTTCAATGAGGCTACTGCGCTGTTAGACCTTCGGCTCCTTCCATATCATGCTCACCGTCGATTTCGCAAGCCCCAGCAGCTCCGCAGTCTCCTTCTGCGTCTTTCCCTCAGCCTTGCACTGAAGCACCGCCGCTCGATTGGCAGCGCCTGATCGAATACGACCGTGCACCGACTGAAGCTTGCCGTCCGTAAACTCGCCGTCGAGCTTGTCCAGGACACCGAGCTTCTCAAGCTTGGTGATCTCGCCGGCCAGGTCTTTCAAAAATTCCTTAGGAGTCTGGCTGCGGTTATGAGCGCTGGCCACGGCCACAAGCGCTACAAGATCGACGTCCAACGCGATGGCTATGTCTTCGAGCGACGAAAGGGTAGGGTTGCTTTTCGCTCGCTCGATATTGTTCATCTGACGCGCCTCGACACGGCCATGAAAGTCTTCCTGGGACAGATTCCGGGCGGTACGTGTCAGCCTCAAGACTGCGGCCAGCGGTTCTCTCAACGACATTGGAATACCCAAAGCCGAGGATAAAGCCATATTGCGCGGTTCGACTCCATGCAATATAGTGCTGCGAGATGAACTGTCAGGCATTTCGTGCGCTGTTCTGATCGAGGAAGCGAAGGCTGGGATGCTTCCGCTCCATGCGCCGGTAGTCCCGGCACGCGTGCGCTCTGTAACCCAGTCTACGTCAATTTATAGCTAAATCCTCAAGAGCCAGCGTTTGCGAATCAGAATTTACTCAGATCTCCATGCCGAGTTCCACCGTTTCGACCCGCCGCCCCTTGATGCTGGGGTTGACCTGGTAATCCTCGCTGGCGACATCAACAAAAAGGCCAGGGGCGTCCAATGGGCCAACGAGACGTTCGCCTGCCAGGTCGTGTACGTCACAGGGAACCATGAATATTACGACGGGCACCTTGATCGCACCTTGCAGAAGATGAAGGACGCCGCGGCCGGCCACGTGCATGTGCTGGAAAACGAATCGCTGATTCTGGGGGATGTCAGAATCCTCGGCAGCACAGCATGGACTGACTTCACGTCAACAGGGAACCAGATCGCGGCTAGCAATGCTGCCAGGCAAGGCATGAACGACTTCAAGTATATCAGGGCAGACTCGAACTACAGACGATTGAGACCGAATGACCTGGTTTCCCGGAACCACATCGCCAAGGACTGGCTCACCCAAGAGCTTGCTCGTCCGTTTGCCGGCAAGACAGTAGTCGTGACCCATCACTCACCATCCCCCATGTTGATTAGTGACAAACATGATGGGCATCTGACCGCCGCCTACACAAACGACTGGCCGGGTCTGATCGAGAAAGCCCATGCGTGGGTGTTCGGTCACACGCACGAGGCTACAGATGTTGAGTTGGCCGGCTGCCGGGTGATCTCGAACCCAGGAGGCTACCCTGGAGAGAACACCGGTTTTGACCCTTACTTCGAGATCCAAATCTAATGGCCACTTCGGCGATGAAGCACTTTTTTGACCACGCCGTCGAGCCGATAGAGCTTGAGCGGGATCTTCCCTCAGAAGTCATTCAGGCACAGGGTATTTCCTGGGGTGTGGTGGTCGACGCTTACCTTGTCAACGCAGCACGAGTAGGGCAGAGCTATGCGGCGCTCGCTTACAACGATCAGTCAAACGTAAGCTCGAATGGAATGACGGTTGCTACCCCTCCACTTCAGCTGGTTGAGACAAGGGCGGGGTTCAAGCTAATGCGCAGCCTAAGTGGCAAAGACTACTACGTTATCGCTAGCGAGCTCAGCGAGCCGCGGTGAGCATCCACTTGGGTTGGCTCACCCAGCATGAAGGCCGCTTTTAAGCTGTAGCACTTGGCAAGGCGCGGCGAGCGCCTTGGATTTAAAGCTTTATGTATCCCGCTGACCAACTCGCTGGACGGCTTCGTATGCGTCCGTATTCACGTGGCCTTTTAAATGCGCTAAGGAAAATGCATGCCTGATCTTAAAAAAATTGAGCTTACCGTCAAGAACTACAATGTTAAAAACTCTGCTGACATCGATACGCTCTATAGCCAAGTTCGGTGTGAAGAAAGTTTAGGAAAAACCTTCTATTTCAAAGAAGTTTGCATGCTGGACTACCTGAAAAGGCACGGGGCGATTGTTACTGACAAGCCTCGTACGTGGTACTACAAGCATTTGAACAAGAAAACCATCGTTCTAGTGGCGTTCAAAAAAGCAGATGGAAAGGTTGAATATGACCTTGATCACCTGCGCCAGATTGCTAAATCCAGCATTCTCAAAGGGATTATTTTCGCGGTAGCGGCAATTCCTGCGGGCTTGATCATCGCAACACCGACTTTTGGTATCGGGCTGCTGTTTACGCCTGTGTGCCTCTTCTATGCATACAGAAGTCTCTTTAAAATCCCCCGGATGCTGCGCCGGGACACGTTGGTAAACGAGCTCGCCGCGCATGGACTGATTGTACAGTAGCTGACAATCTGGACAGCTGCGAGACAGGGTTGAGGTCGTGCGCCGATGAGGAGCAATGAATGACGGCAGTAATTTTTGATCTCTTCGGTACGCTTTTGGAGATTCGAAACAGGCAGAACCCCTATCGACGGCTCCTCCACCTGGGCTCACAGCAGGGGCGCGCCGCGTCCCCTGGTGACCTGCGCTGGATCATGACCAATACATGCGGGTTGCAGGAGGCTGCTGATTTTCTTGGAATCAAGCTGTCCTCCATTCAACTCACTGAGCTCCAGAGCTGCCTAGAGCTCGAACTTGAATCGATCACACTCTTTGAGGATGCGCTGCCGGCGCTCGCTCTGCTGCGACACCACCAAATAAAAATTGGCGTGTGCTCAAACTTGGGTGGCCCGTATTGCTTGGTAGCCCGGGATTTGCTGCCGGGGCTCGATGGCTATGCGCTCAGCGCCGAGGTTGGGCTGATGAAGCCTGATGTGGCCATGTACCAACACATCTGCACCCAGCTTGAGGTTGCACCCAGCCAACTCCCAGGATCGAACGCGCCTCACGTCTTGATGATCGGAGACTCCCGACGATGTGATGCTGATGGCCCCCGAGTAGCCGGCATCGAAGGTTACCATCTGGATCGTAGTGGGGCGGGTCGCTTTTGTGACCTGCTTGAGTTTGTTACAGGTATCAACACCAGCAGAGGTTGATGCCCACAGCCAGCGGTTCTGCACCTAGCCCTTTCTGATAGGTCTCCGCATCCCCAAAATGGCCATTTTGGTCTCGTGCCTGGCTCATCTTGATGCCCATAGATGTACGTCCTGGTAACGCCTCACTTTGTTCAAGGCCGGCCACGCGGGTTGGTTGAGTGGTCGCAAGCCATTACGTCATCGGGTGGTGTATTCCACCAATCAGTTCGGCGTTTCGCCCCTCGGGCGGCTTCGCTGCTTTGACCTCCAAAGGATTCGAAGGCTGAAGTGGCGCGTGGCTTGTTCCTGTGTGCTCAGCCAGTGACTGCGCGCCCAAGCTCGTAGAGTTATTCTTCACCCTTGTGCTCAGGCCGTTCGAGAGGGTGCTATGCGTAAAGGTGAGATACCGACCGAGCTCTCATTGCTCGCGTTTGACTTCTTCTACCGGTTTTCACGATTTGAGTTCTGTCTCAAAGAGAACGGTTACCTAAAATTCGAAATCCCTGGGCAGAAAGCTGAACCAGGTTGGGACAAATTTGTAGAGCGCCATGCCGAAACCTACGTGCTGACAGCTGAAGCGGCCGAGCTTCTTGCTGCTCCACCTGATCGGCAAGTGGTTGGAGCCGGGTTGGTTTTGGAGTGGGCGCCAGTTGGATTTCAAGACTGTAGATCTGACCTAGCGATGGTTGTCCGAACGGTGAAAACAGTCCGCAACAATCTATTCCATGGTGGCAAGCATGGCGCCGCTGGCTGGGATTGCCCTCAACGTACGCAGTCTCTCCTCACATCGAGTGCAGCTGTGCTGGAGGGGCTGGTGGAACTCGGTGATTTCCGAGCCGACTACGAAAGGTTTTATTGACCTGTGATCATCAGCACTGGCGAGTGACCCAGCTCCACCCTTAGCGCAGTAGGCGAAATGTGGTTAAGCTCGAGCATGATGGATCAACCCTCGCGTGAATGGAGTCGCCATGCCCTTAACCGTTTTTTCCGCATCCCGCCGGATGGAATTGGACGTTCAGCAGCTATTAACACAGCTAGGGGCTGAGACTGGTTATGTCATGCCGTCGAAGAGTACGCCCATTCCGGAAAGCTGGAAGGTGCATTGTTCGACGGATCTCGAGTGCCCCTCGTGCTTCTGCACAGGTGCGGAGGTGGTAAGGGCGAGCAAAAGTCCAAGGTCGATGGTCACGATGTGCGGCAGGCGTACTTCCGGTTCCCTCAAAGCGATAGTTCAACAGGACACCATCCATTCTGTGACTTTTCGGGCAATGTCTCAGCTGCGTTCATCCCGGAAAACCTTGTCCAGTTTTCGTCTGCGAAGGATGGCGTCTCCAGGGTTGTGCGGGAGCTCGTATGCAAAGGCATTCAGCTAGAGATATTCACGCAGTGGGATATTCGGCGGATGCGCGAGTGGTTCTTCCAGACCAAGCTACAGTCGCAGTTCACCATTACGCTGGATCCCAAACTGCCTGGATGGTTGGATGGACTGCATCGTCATGTCTCATGGTCACAAGATTTGGATGCTGTGCCTATTGAGCTGACGACAGAGGTGCTGGGCATTCCCGGTTTTAATTTCGAGGCAGCAGCAACGCGAGAGGTTTCTCAGCGCCATCGCGCTACGCTAGACATCATCCGGGAGAAACGCCTGTACCCAGGTGCAATGGTTGAGCGCCTCGAAAAGCTGGCCACTGACTACCATGGAAAATCGGTCTATGACCCTACAGTTCTGCAAAACCACTTCCAGCTTACTAACCGGCTTGCAACATTCATGTGCTCAAACCATAGCCCGTTGAGACGATTGTCGAAAGCTCACTACCCCTTGAATGGGCTGAAAAATGTCAAACCGCTGTTGGCGTTTTCGGCACTGCTATTGTTCATTTCCGACTGGCAGCTGGACGCTGCGGTCAGCCGATTTGCGCAAATTGCCTCGAGTAAGCTACAGGCGGATGAAACGTTAGGCAATGTGATGGGGCTTAACCCTTTCCATGACTTCGCGGCATGGGCCATGTTGAAAAGCATCCAGGATTTGCCTCCAATCCAGATCCCCCCTCTGAGCGTCAAAGAGGAAATCGCTTTCAAGGTTGCCGAATTGAAGAGGCAAGCGGGGACGTCGAACTAAACCATACCCGGATAACATCCTCGAGGCTTTCGCTACCAACATCTAAGCGACATGGCTGCTGCCAGGGATCCTGCTCGAGGTGGCACCATGATATCGTCGCACTCCATCATCATGTGCAAACGACTGGAGACGGCCCAATGTGGTTCCACGGAATTAAGGATGTTCCACGTTACGAACTTTACAAATTGAAACAAGTCCGAACGAAGGCTTCATGGGATAAACCCGTTATTCCAACTGGGCCACCGCTAGCTATTGATCCAACGCTTTTTATTTATGCGTCAACCCGCGCATCAATACTCGGGCAAAAAATTGGACTAAGAGGTCAGCTGGCTGGACGAGCGCTGGGCGCAGCTGCTTTATGCTATCTGACACCTAATCTCTACAGTCCGGGCGCAAAGGTTACTAATAAGATTTTTCTTCATCACAATTTTAATTATACCAAAGACTTCATTGGTTCCAGTATAAAAGGAACAATCGGAGCAGCCTTGGCTTACTTGGAGATGCAAGATCTAGGATACGCATGGTGCGGTCATTGGGAGGACTGTACAACTCCCGCAGTTTTGATCACAAGCTCCGCAGCATCGACGTCGAAGGCTTCCGGCTCAGCCAAAGCTAAAACCAAAGCACCCGCGCCTGACTTTGTGTTTGCTTCCTCGAGCAACGTATGTTTAGTCGATGCTAAGGGGTCTGCTCGAACGATGAAGGAAGTGCGACAGATCGCCAAGAATGAGTGGAAGCGTCAAATCTACTCAAACAGACTAGTAAAGTTAGCTGGCGGTGGCACGGCTACCGAGGGGCGCATTATCGCGGCCTCGTTGGCAAATCCGAATGGTGTCGGCCTGGTAACCGCGCACGGACGATTTCTAGGCTCTTCTCTTCCTCCGGGCACTGGGCATTCGAGCCGAGTGAGCACTACCAGCAAAGCGATAAAAACTGTTCAGAAAATCAATTTCACCAACGCTTTCTATCTCTTAGGTTTAAACGCTATGGCCAACCATTTCATTGGTGGCCCTCTGGGGCTAGCGAGAGCCGAAATGGATGCTGCTCGGCGAAGTGCAGTAGATATCGATGATCTAGGTTCCGTGTACACAGGCAAACGACGAATTGTCGATTTGGGCGATCAAGGTGCTTGGACAATGCAGCCGTTCTGTAGGCTCGACGTGCTGGAGGAGGCCTTAGAAAACCTGGTTTCTGATAACGCTCCGGCAGTTGCTGAGACCCCGGCGATGCTGGCCCCGCCCCCTGACAATGCGAAAAGCTCCGGAGACGGAAAGGTAGTTTCAGCTAGCCAGGTGATATTCCAAAGTCGTGATGGGGTCGGAGCAATATTCGAGCGTGTGGCGGGTACCTGATCCGCGACACGGCGGACTTAATGTTCGCAACGACGTTGCTTGGGACTCATCATCTCATTCATCCTCCCAATTCGGCCGAAAAGGATGCTTAGCCGGCAAACTCAGTAAACTTTACGGGTTAGGTCGCGCGCCCCTATAGGGACTACACACATGGTATAGGCAGACAAAGAATGAAGATTTTTTCCTCCCATGACATTTTATCCGTCATGAACTGGGGGAGTGCCATTGAAGCCCTACGTGAAGCCCACGCGGGCCAGCGGCCAAGTGGTGATAGCTATTTCATAGGCGACGCTTCCTACGGGTTGTTCAGTCGAGATGTTTTATTTCAGGGGTACCGCGTGCTTCGCTGATCGTGATTGCGGCCACCCTGACTCACTTCGGACTGCCCGAGGAAGGCATTCTCTTAGTCATGGCCATTGATACGTTCCTGGACATGGGCAGGTCTGCGACCAATGCCGTGGGCAATTCGATCGCATGCGCTGTCGTAGCCAAATGGGAAGGAGAGCTTGGAACGAATGAGGTTGGAAAGAGGCAGATGCACGCGTAGCTCCAGAAATTCTAGTGCCAGACCAACAGGTGCCTCAGCGCTCAACAGCAGTGTAAGCAATTGATCCAGTGCAGCCGCCCGGATATCCAGGCGGCTTATTGGCGGAAAACCTACTGCGCCGCTATCATCGTGAAAGCCTTACCCGAAGCCTTCTCGCGCGTTCCTTGAACGCGGTCTCTCCACCCTCCAAGATCTCGCAGACTCGGTCGCGTATAGCTCGATCCTCTAGGCCTCCCGATGTGTAAGTAATGGGTGGAAGCTCACCGAGCGCATGAGGCCCACACTCTGCAATAATTATTTGATCGGCGTCGGTATTGACCACCAAGTTAGCATTGTGTGTCACTATGATTACTTGACGAGTGGCTTTCGCCTCCATGAACAATGGAACCAAATCATTATAAATAGACTTTGGATCAAGATTTTCCTCTGGCTGATCGATGATCAGTGGGCGACTGTCATTTTCGTCCAAGGAAAGATAAAGAAGGAGTAGCACTATCCCTCGAGTGCCTGGGGATAGTTTCTGGATCTCGATCCCATCATAGTGAATGGCATACCTGATCGATATGTGATCTGTTCCATATAGCCATTTCGCCAGTTTTTTTGTCCATTTACGATATTCAGTCAGGTCTGTTGATGCTACAGGCGCATGCTCGAGCAATTGCGCTTGAAAGCTGGACATGAAGGCCTTGAGCGCACCCAGGACATCTTCATCACTGCCGGTTTTCCATGGGGTGTACAGGGTTTCCTGCACCTTTTCACGGAGCGAACCCTTGCCGCGGAATGGCCCTTTCTTAGTAAGATTCAGAAGCCCTTCGCCTTCATCCGCCCACGCGTCGATGTCTACAGTGCGAGTAACCATGAAGGACAGCTTGCTGAGCGTGCCCTCTGAGTTGTCCAGCCGCTCTTTAATGGGAGAGTAGAGCTCGTTGAGCACCGTTTCTTCGGACACAAGGGCAGAAAAGACGTCTTTGTACGTCGTATAGCGCTCAGCTACCAACTGCTCCAAGCGGGATGCTGCGCCTTGGTGATCCACGAGCTTTTCTGTACTTGCCCTGAGCAGCTCCGTTTCCGTCTTTATTTTCTGGGATATCTCCCTGAATCTCGTGGCAGTGTCTTTGTCCACGCTGACGAGCTGCTGGAGTCTACCCATTTCTGCCTCAAGCAGCGCCAGCGTTTGCTTTTCAAGCTCTGCCGAATCCTCGAGGTAAGGGGTATTCAAGTCCTCGATAACTGGAGGAGGGGTGCCGACCCAGGCATCTCTATTCTTGCGGGCGCTAATCAGCCTGGCGCTTAGGATTTCAACCACGTTCCCGTTAAAGTCCCTGTAGAACGCGCTCCAGTCATCACCCTCAATCCCGCTTGACGCATGCTTGGATTGCATCGCTCGCAGGTCGTTAGGCGCAACAACACCTTTGATGTTTCTGATTTCATCCTGCATGAGCAGGAACTGTTGCTCTTGAGTTTTGTAGTATCTGATGTAGCCGCTCACCTTTTCTGAGGCTTTGGTGAGAGCCTCCAAACGCTCGACTCTCGCCTCAGCTCCTTTAGCCACCAATCTGCTTCGGTCGGCAGTCAGCCGCTTCACAAGAGCCTCTTTCTCTTGGGCTTGGGTTTGCAGCTGTGGCACTAGACTACGCTTTTCGAGCTCCGTATTGATGCGTTCGGAAAGGATTTCCAATGATTCCTCAGCACGTCGACGACCCTCTCTATGGCGCTCCGAGCGGAGGTCTCTCAAATCAGTGAAACTGACGGCGCCTTCTCGTTCCAAGGTAGAGTGAGACTCATAGATGACCCGCTCAACCTCCATAAGCAAGCCGTCAGTCATACCGTCTGCGGAGCACAGTTCCTCAACAAATTGTTGAGAGAGGTACCTCGCGCGGGGATAAACGTAGTCATCGACCTCGATCTGCCCGAGCGACGTTGAGTGCGTGTCGCCGTTGCACCAGGAGACTTCAACCGAAGCATCTCGTAAGTGTTCCTCGGCTCTTCGTAGAAATGAGTGACCGGTGATGGTACTACCATGAGCATCACAGCCCGCAGCGAGCACGTCGGCTAAGGCCGTCTTTCCTGAGCCTCGCGCACCGATTACTGCGATTAGGCCTGGGTTCAGTTCCAGGCTAGGGGTGATGAGCCACGGAGCGTTCTTGATCTCGATCTTTGAAAGAACTTCGGAAGAGTTTCCGTGGGGTGGAGGTTCCTCGCCTACGAAGGCTCGGCCTTCTGGATCGATGCACGCCTGGCGGAGGGTATCAAACGAAGCCGTGCCCTTCAGCCAACTGTAACGCTTCCCGTCTGGCGCAGCTGCTTTAGATGTCTGGTGCGCATCGCTACCGTGCAAGCAAGGCTTTAAACCATCGTACCTGCGGATGATCTCCTCACCCGAAACACCTTTTCGACCGAGCCAGTAGTCCCGCTGGTTTGGATTGGACGCGAAGATTACATGCGCAAAGCGTTCGATCTCCTGGCGAAGTACTTCATCGGCACCGTCCTGAAGCGCAGCGGTACCATCATTCTGCTTCCCAGCCACCCCGAAAATCAGATTCTGCTGCGCCCATTGGCTTTGCTTGTACTTTTCCCTCAATTGCTGGAAGGAAACCTTGAATCGTTCCGCCCCGTGACGCGTTGCCGCGTGGTCGTCAGTCAACTCAGGCTTGGACTTCCGGCCTAGCCGTTTCATCTCGCTCGGGGTACATGGGAACTCATCATCGAATGCCTTGAACGTCAGTGAGGCCAGAAACCGCTCAAGTTCTTCAAGGTGGTTTGGATCATCAGGACATACCAGCAGGTGGGCATTTACCCAAGACTTTGCGGTGCCGGCGTCGAGGCGCAGTTCGACGTTGGGGAAGATAAGGTCGCAGTTAGGCAGTCTGCCTGCACGTTTGTGGTCTTTCACCTGCCGGTAGGTATCAAGCAGGTAATAGTCAGTCACCGCGATTGCGCTCAGGGTGGGCGTCGCCTCTTCTAGAGCCTTGAGGTAACCATCCCAATCGCCTTTGAACTGATCGTTGAATAACGTTCCTGGGGCGTGTAGATGGGGATCCCATCTCAACCAACGGGAGCCAGAGGATAGAGGCATCGGTGTGTTCTGCATACGTACGTCCTGGTACCAATATGTGGAAGGGTGGATACTCAATTGAACAACGCCATCGAAATGCCACTATTTTGAATCTGCTGGCATGTGTCAAGACGAAACAAATGGGGCGGTACAATTCCTGTTGAGCTGGCCAAAAAGCTTAGAATTTTTTGGAGCAAACACAAAAAAGGCATGCCCTGGGGCATGCCTTCTCGATTCAGTGGCTCTGGTAGGCATAATCAACCATCGCATCTGCCAGGACTTCATGTCTTTGACCCAGATGTCTGGTTGGTGAGGAGTGCCGCCGAACGGGCGATTCCGACGATCGATGAATGCGCTGCGCATGCCAGCAGCCTTGGCGCCTCAGCAGTCGAATGCGTGGTTGGCAACGAACAGCACTTCGTCCATTCGACACCCACTTTTGCACGTGATATCCATCCTGAGAGGGGGTGAGTGCGCCAATGATGCCACTGCGCCACGCCCAGTAAAAGCACCGACGGCTGTCAGGAATGATCTTGGTCAGCCTGATTCCCCCTGCAAGAAGTGATGATCTTGCAAGGGATGTAGCTCATCGGGCTCATTCCGTGACGGAAAGATGTCTCGATACCTAGTTGCAGGCCCCCTCGGCACGAGCGGATTGAAGCACGCGGTCGCTCGTTGCCTTGATTCTCGAGGCCGTGGAGCGCTCAAATGGATCCTGCGGGTTAGGGTTAGCTACAACCGGCGAGCCCAAGGAGAACACACGTACCGCTAAGTTTTGGCTGGGGTCTTTAGGCCAAGTGTTCATTTTATAGACCGTAGGCTTCGAACACACCAAATTCATCTGCGCCGGGGCGGATGCTGTGCCTGGGGCGCTCATGGGCGAAGGGCGTTCATCCTCGTAGATTACCGCGGCAAACCACCCGCTTTCACTGCGGCGGGTTTGGGGCTGAGAGTTGAGATTAAATCGCACCGGGACATCTATGTCCTTGGGCAGGCTTACCAGCACTGCAGAGGTCTGCTCCCCAATAGAAGACTCGGATGCTAGTGTCACCCATACTCGAGGCGAGTCACGTTGCCCAGAGTTCCTCAGAACCACAGTGGCGGTAAACTCCGGCTGTTGCTCTTGACGGCTGTCCAATGTGACGGCAGAGATGGTCGTCTCCCCCGACAAAACTGAAATAGAGGGATGACCCATCGCGATCTGGTCGTTGTAGACCTTTTGGGCGAAAGCCTGCGACGCTGAAGACACACTATTGGCGGTAAGCGCCGCTTCCCATGTGAAGAATGCTGCCACCGTAGACCCTGCTGTCGCGACCAGCGTGAGGATGCTGAGAGCCCACTGGCTAGCCAGTTGCTGACCGACCCATTGGAACGCGTCCGCGATCCTGCCCCCAAAATCGTTAAGGTGATCCTCAGGGGTAAGCTTACTGGCCATATAATTTCTCTCCACGTGATGATTCTATGGGTTTATCGTCACGGGGGTACGATTCTTTAAGTCATTGATAAAAAAGGTTTATTTCAGGTGCTAACCGTGAAATTCGAGATTCAGCGTTAGGCAATCTGAATGCGTCGACGAAATACCCCGCCTTGAGAGATCAACCCGCGCAGGCTTAAGGTTTCGCCTAAACGGGTTGCAACAGCTCTTCTGCTGATCGTGGTAAGGGCAGACGTTTCGCAGATTCAGCCACAAGCGACGGGTGCGATTTGATCATCGCTGACCATCTCGCAGGCAGCATACGAACACTTGCTCATGCATCGGGGTGGATGTATCGGATGGTGATACGTACATTCGCCCAATCCTTCCTCATCTCATTCAGCACTTCGTGGCGCGCGTTGTTGAGATGCCACCGGACATCACCCCTGGGTTGGTGGGCGATTATCTTTTTGAGATTCAACTCGCCTGCCTCAATTGCTTTTGCAAAGACTGGGATCTCAAGATCGTTGGCCAGTATCTGAGTTTGAAGCTCTCTCAGAGCTGTGGCACCAAGGCGCCGAATGCTTTCGTTGGTGGTCGCATACTCTGGATCATATTTCAGTAGTTCAGCTTCTCGAGCATACGAAACGAGAAACCACATCCTTTGATCGTAAGCTTTCAACAATTCACGAAGCATTTTACGGTTTTCAGGCGCGAGCCTCACCATGCAACCTCCTCAGGCAACCATTAGATCGACACAAAAGTGTTTATTGGCGTGAGGGCGATCACGACCACGTGGTTGCTCTCTCGTGATCAGCCTTCAAGCTTTCTAATAAGCACACCAAACTGCTGCGCAGGCTCGACATAACGCAGCGCGGACTTCATGTCACTCCAGCCGACGTACTCCATTAGCGTTTTGATGTCCCAGCCTGAGCTTGCAGCCCAGGTGGCAAATCCTCGGCGGATCGAATGAGCACTGTAGATCTCCGACGGCAAGCCACACCGTTCTAGGGTGTCGCGTAGGAGGGGTATCAAGCTGTGCGCCGCGAGAGGCCGATCGCTGATGTTTCCCCAGCGATCAATTCCCCGGAACACTCCGCCCCGAGTTAGGCCTGCAGTTTCGATCCAGTTCAGATACGCCTCCACCGGGCAGAGCTCGCTCAGCGATGGCGTCTTGTACTCACGGCCGATGTTTTGACGGTCTCCTTTACTCGAGCCCAGATAAAACTTAATCCCGACGTACCGCTCCGCATACGTGTTCTCGATCGTGAGCCTGGCTAGTTCATCTCCGCGGAATCCCCTCCAAAAGCCAATGGTGAGCAAGGCAATGTCGCGGGTCGCTTTGAGAACGGCGACCATGTCGCCGGCGGCCCTTGCCTGAGCAACCTCATCCTTTAGGTGGGCCACTGCTTTTTCGAGGTGCAGTAGCGCCAGAGGAGCTGCTTGCTTCTGCTGCACGGGATGTACCGCCCGGATGCCTTTCAACAACTGCCTGACCTTGGGGGCTTTAGTGGGGTCGGGGAAGCCGTTGCTTTGATGCCAGTTTGCGAGCGCAGCCAAGCGTTGCTTCAGCGTGCTCAGCGCCAGCTGGTCGGCGTATTCAGCGATGTAACGCACCACGGACTCAGTGGTGGTGGGCAGGAACCCGCCCCAGGTGACTTCGAAATGGGAGAGGGCGGCAGCATAGCTCTTCGACGTGTTCTGACGAACGCTCGCCTCCAAGTATCTGTCTGCCTTGTTGACCACTTCAACCACCCTATTTACCCATCCCAGCCTTCGGCGGCTCGCCCTGACCATTTGTACCGACTTTCAGGCCATTTTACCCCGGCTGCTAGAGCTAACAAGCTATAAACCTCGATTATAGCTTGCCAGTTGTCGACAACTTTCCAGCAAGGTTTGGCTTTTTCGTGTTATGTAATTGCATGACATGTGACATGACACGAAATAGTCTGGAGGGCGTATGGCACGAGGCGGCGTTAACCTAGCGGTGGTGCAAAAGGCCCGGAACAGCCTGCTAATGCGTGGCGTATATCCCAGCATTGATGCAGTCCGGGTAGAGATCGGAAATACGGGTTCAAAGACCACGATCGCTCGGTATCTAAAGCAGCTGGAATCACCAGGATCAGAAGCGAACCCTCGTGAACGCATGAGCGCCGCGCTGCGCGGGGTCGTCGAAAGCTTGTTGGATCAAGTCCAGGAGGAGGGCAGCCAGGCTTTTCTTGAGGCACGAGCAGAGTTCGAGCATGAGCGTAGGCTATTGGTCTCCCGAGCCAAGGCACTTGAGAGCGAGCTCGATGAACTCAAGCTCCGTTTCAGGGCGCAAGGAGATGTCTTGGCTGCTCAAACTGAAGAGCTCAAAACCACTCAGTCCACACTGCAGGCTGAGATCACGCGCAACGCCAGGCTCAGCCAGAGCTGCACTGATCTAGAGGTGCGGATTCTAGAGAAGGATGGACAGATCCAGTCCTTGGATCAAAGGCATGCACACGCCCGGGAGGCCCTCGAACACTATCGTGCTTCAGTTAAGGAACAGCGAGACCAGGATCTGAGCCGCCATGAATCCCAGGTCTATCAAATGCAGCAAGAGGTGACCGTCCTCCAGCAGACGCTCATGGTTAAGCAAGAGGAGATCTCGCGTCTGATAAGGGATAACGAGCGCTTCATTGCTGAAAATCGCCAGCATGCCAGGGAAGCCTTGCAACATCGTGAGGCTGTCGAAACCCTGCGGGGCGACCTGAGCATTGCCAATGCTGCTACTGCACGTGCGGAAGGTGCCAAGGAACTGCTCACTCATCAGATTGAAGCCAAATCAAAAGAGGCCATTGAAGTCCATTCGGTAGGAATAGCAACACAGCAGAGGGTTGAGGAATTACGGGAGCAGCTTGAACAGTGCGAAGCAGAGTTAGAAGTGTTACGTACTTTGAACGCAGCTGGTGAATCGCCTAAAGACCATGAAGGCGGGCGCTAAGCAATTGATGGAGTAAAAATATACTCTTTCTCCGCAGAGGCGTACCCCACTCGTCCGGGCTAAGTGAGGTCATGATGTTGGCGGATTTATCTCGGTTTTTCCGGCGCCCCAAATACGTTAATATCCTGCCTGCAGTGATGGCAATGTGCGATCTTTTTGGCAAGCTTGGCGTCTTCTGGGCTTCGCGTGCATGCGTACGGTGGCCATGCCTGGCTCGACCTGGGCAAAACGTGCGCAATTTAATAGAAGAGCAGGGATGAATGAATGTGACTGGCTCGGAATCAAACCCAATACCAACCCAGGCTCCTCAACTTAAGTCCAGCCGGCCGGGGTCTTTCTTGGGGTTCTCCCTGCAGTCCACCCGGATGTGTCTGCACCTGTGCGACGCCCTACAGGGCTCTTACGTCGCACTGGAGGTCTTCGATGATACGGATGTCCACCATGCCGACGGCTCTGGCTTACTTGAGCAGGCAAAAAGCGGCTTGGTTACCAACCCCATCAGCAATTTTTCTGTCGACTTATGGAAGACTTTCGCCAATTGGATCGATGTCATTGAGGCGGGCCTAATCGACTTGAGCAAAACCCGCTTTCGTCTGTACGTCCTGCAGAAGAAAGACGGCGAGTTTGCCAACCATCTCCACTTCGCCCACACGAGGACGCTGGTTGATCGAGTCGTGCAGGAGATCCGTGATGCCTATGAGGCGGAAAAGCCCGAGCAGTGCAAACCCTACATTGAAAAATTTCTCGACTACGACGAGGCGAAGCGGGCCGACCTTGTCATGGCCTTCGAGCTCGAAACAGGAAATGACGATCTGATCGGCAGGATTTCGAATTTCTTCGCGCTTACCGTTCCAGATGACAGGCTCGAAGACGCCTGCAACGTTGCCATTGGTTGGGTCAAAAACAACTCCGATGCGCTGATCGCCGCAAGGCGATACCCTGCGCTGTCGCGCAACGCTTTCAAAGACTACATGTCGACGTTCGTTAGTCGAAGCGCCCTGAACCTCCTGAAGACCTATACCGTACCTGCGCCCTCCGAAGACGAAATCGAGGAGTGCCGCCCCTTGGTTTTGACATTGCTTCGTCAGCTAGACCTCATTGACAAGGCAGGGGATGGGTTCGAAGCGGTGTCAGATTTCTTGCAGTCCAAAACGAACAAGGTTCGATGGGGCGAGAAAGGCCTGGTGTGCGACCAGGATTTTGAGGCGTTCCGCAAGACTCTATTCAACAAATGGGAGCTTCTGAATAAGAAGACAAACATGACCTATCCCAGCGCTTCAGAACAGGATAAAGGACAGCTGTTGAAAATGGAGTGCATGGATATATCCGAGCCTCTGGACGGTACTGAGCCCCCAAGGTTCTTCGTGCGCGGAACCTATCAGGAGTTCGCCAACGTGAAGAAAATTGGCTGGCATCCTCGCTACCTGAACCTGCTCGAAGATTGATGGAAGCTTCTGAATCCCGTCAATAAATACTATAACCGCTGGCTGCCCGGCTCCCTCTGGAGGCATGCGGCTTGGCTTTGAAACAGGTTGGCCAGGATGGAAACCCCTGAATTCAAAATGTCTCCTCGGCTCAACGACGAGATTTACTTGGTGCAAAATCCTGCCCTTGGGGCGGTTCTTATGTGGGAGTTCGTCAAAGGGTATAAGCGGCAATGCACAGGCGCTGGCCCATCGCTGCCGTTCCTATTTCTCGTATTGCCGATAATCTTCAGTGAGCCCCTACGGACGATCATAGGCAGGACCAATTCAACCTCAGGGTTACGGCTCTTCGCCGCCAAATTTTCCAAAGAACAGGAGTTATTGTTATCCATCCAGCGCCGGATGCTAGCGCTGAGACAAACATCGCTTAGCAGCGTGAGCATCGCACTGGACAGTGGCCTGTTAACCCTCGACTGTACCACTGCAGTCGTCAATTACAGCACCAAGCGATACCCGCCCAACATCCCTGACACGGTAAGAGAGTTAGGCAAACACGCAGACAAGCTTGGTGGTTGGTGTGGAGCGCTTTCCATCCAGGAAGTCCAGACCGCCCTACGGATAGGTTTTTGATGAAACTGCAAATTGAAAAACTGATTTTGTGGCCAAAAAATGGTCGCCATTACCGTGAAGTGAAGTTTACACCTGGTGCTGTGAACGTCATCAGCGGCTCCTCTAAGGCGGGCAAGTCCGCGGTCATTCCTATTATCGACTACTGCCTGGCCTCAGAGAAATGTGCGATTCCTGTAGGCACGATCAGGAATACTTGTGCATGGTTTGGACTGCTGGTGGACACGGATGAGGGCATGAAGCTGTTCGCGAGATCCGAGCCGGGCCGCCAGCGCTGCACCGATGATATGTTCGTGCTAGAGGGGCAGAGCATTTCTATCCCAGCCAGGATCGAACGAAAAAACTCCAATCGCAACATCGTTAAAGAGATCCTGAATCGGCTGTCAGGCCTGCCCAACATCGGTTTCGGCGAAGACGTCAAATTCGGATTCAAGAACCGGCCCAGCTTCCGAGACCTGATGGCGTTCACCTTTCAGCCGCAGAACATTGTCGCCAATCCGGATGTCCTCTTCTATAAGGCAGACACGACTGGCCACCGGGAAAAACTGAAAGACATCTTTCCCTTCATCCTAGGTGCTGTCACGCCCCAGACATTGCTGGCGTCTTGGGAAATGAAGGATCTGGAGCGCAGACAAAAACAGCTTCGGTCAGAAATCAAGACACTGGCGGACGCGTCAGCTCGGCTGCGGGGAGAAGCCAATAGCTGGTACTTCCGAGCGCGTGAGTATGGTCTGGTTGGTATCGACTCGGTGCTCTCCGAGGAGTGGCCTGTTGCGGTCGAACAGCTTGCCGCGATTCTGATGAAAACCTCAAGGGATGCTCAACCGAAACTAGAGACAATCCAGGCCTCGATCACCACCATTGGTGAGCTCAAGATCAGGGAAGAAATTATTGCCGCGAATCTATTCGCAGGTCGCCAGAAGCTAAATCAGCTGAGCGGACTGCAGAGAGATGCAGATGCCTACGTTTCTGCCCTAGAAACTATGAAGGATCGCCTGTCTCTCTCGACATGGCTCAAAGGCTTGGTGAAAAAAGAAAATGTGACACCTATCGGTGCACTCGTGTCCCCAACCCTGTCGGCATCGGGTGAACTGGACGCGCTATGCGAGGCCCTCAGCAGCATCGAAGACAGCGCGCGCGTCGCGCCGGTAGTTCCCATATCGATTGAGAGCGAAACGCTACGGCTCCGAAACGCGATGAACGAGGACTCAGATGAACTTGATGCCATCCGCAAAGAGATTAGAGCGATTGAGTTGGTCGACGCGCAAGCCAAAGGACAAGCGTTACGCGAAGCAGACATTGACCGATACCTGGGAAGACTTGAAGAGGCAGTCAAAAATTACAAAGAGGCTCAATTCGATAGCACCCTAGCCAGCGAGTTGGAGAAGGTGGACAAGCGGATGACGGAGCTTGCACCACTAGTGTCCGTGGATTTGATCAGAGCGAACACCCGTAAGATCCTGGATTCCTTGAGTGCTTATTGCGCGAAAATCACCCCGACTCTTGATGCTGAGTGGAAGGACGCGAGGATTGGGCTGTCGATCACGGACTTGGCCATCAAGGTGCGCCATGATGGCCGTGATGACTTCCTTTGGGAAATTGGTAGTGGTGCGAACTGGCTCGCCTACCATGTGGCCATGCTCCTCGCGCTGCAGAAGCTATTCATGGCGAAGAAAGCGGTCGAGCACCCAGTGCCACATTTCCTAGTATTCGATCAGCCCAGCCAAGTCTACTTTCCGGTAAAACGTGCCGCGCAGGTCGAAGAAGAGCATGAGCTCAATGATGAAGACCGAGTGGCGGTGCGTAAGGTCTTCAAGGCATTCGCCGACGCGGTCAATTCGTCTGAAGGACGGCTGCAGATCATCGTGCTCGATCATGCTGACGATGGCGTTTGGGGAAAAATTCCAGGAGTTGTACTGACCGAAGAGTGGCGAGACACCAAGCTGGTGCCTGACTGGTTCAGCCTTCCGCCAGAGTAAAACCTCAGGCACTACCCGCGGAATCTTGGAGATTGGTTGAAGGCTTAACTCGCTAGCGCGGCTTCCTCCAGTGCCGCTGCAAGCACCTCCAAGGCGTCAGCCAAGCGGGAATCCTCACGCGCGTCTTCACTGCTGGGAGTAAACTCCCGGCAGTGGCGCAACAGCGCGTCGCGATCATTGTGGTTAAGATCCAGTTGAATATGCATGGTCGAAAATTCCGAGGTGGTTGAGCTGCACCTGGCGACTTAGCTGGCGCTCAAGCACGCTTTAATCGAATATTGCGCGTTGTTGACTAGCCGCGAGGGTAGGGTATTGAAGGATGAACAGGAGGCGCAGGTTTGAGGACGGCGATTTCATGAGTCAGCTGTTCGATGAGGGTCTGATCGTGATGGATCTTCCTACCCATGGTGTCGACCTTCGACATCAACTGCGCTGCTAACACACGCAGTTGGTCGCAAGTCATTTGGTCGAGGCTGGGCAAGGAAGTCATGCCCTGGATTTTACCAAAGCAGATCGCTGGCGACAGAACGCCAAGACGCGAATTACATTTTTAAAGCTGTGTGATGGTGCCTCCTGCGCCCACACGCTGCCAAGGCAGGCCAAGCACCAGGGCCTGAAGTTGTTCGGCGTCCATTTCCATCTCGCAACCTTGTCGAATACCTGGCCAGTGAAACTTACCCTGGTTCAACCGTCGTGCGGCCAGCCAGACACCAACCCCATCATGCACCAGAACTTTCATGCGGGTAGTACGGCGATTATCGCAGGCAGGCCCCACGGAAGCTAACGCCTTCGCATCCCGATGACGCAGGTGCGCGAGCTGGCGAAGGGTTAAGGGCCTTCGGCTAAATTGCGAGCCTCGTATTCACTCATCCACATAATAGGGTGACATCAGGGAGCCACTACGGCAGACTTTTTTGGCGGGAGTTTGGCTGTCGCCATCGGCGGCATCTTAGAACCGCGTCACCAGCCTGGTGACGCCTATGACAGCCGGTTGGTCGGTGATGGAAGTAGATGAGTAAATTCAAGGACTTTTCGAAAAGCAAAGTGGGCAGGGAGGCTATCCATGCTAAGCGGCAGCGGCGCCGAGTGCGAATATACATCGACGGCATTGAACCTAAGTCAAAGAAGATGCCACCGGTAGAAAGGAGCAGTCTTCAGACAGCCATCGCCGAACACCTCACGCTCTTCAAACGGCGGGCTTTTTCGGGTGATATCGCGCTTAAACTTGATCTGCAGACAACGGATAAGAACGCCCCTCAGGCGCATACCATCGCGAAAAACTTGCTGGATCTGTTCAGTGTGAAGGGAGTCGATGTGGATTGGCCTCGTAAGCATCTGTTGTACAAAGACGATAAACAGATTCAGGTGCTCTCGGTCTCATGTCGTCACGGCTGTATCGCGCCGAGCATCTACGTTGAGGCCGCCCCGCTATCCTTGATGCTAGAGGAGCTGAAAATTGCAGCTGAGGTAAGCCAGGAAGATGACATGAGCCTGGACGCTCTCTACCGGGAAGACATGGCAACGGATTGGATCGCCGACTATCGGAAGCTCGTTTCTGAAGAAGAGAGGTCGCGTACACACTATGGTGAGCTATACGAGCCGTTTCTGAAATTTTCGCGAGTGAACGCACAGGAAGCGTTGCTCAAGAAGGCAGGGATAGCATTACATGTGCTGAACTGGCTTTATGAAGATCCTCTGAGCAATGTGATGGGATTCTCCACCAACGATTGGGCAAACCTCATTTCCGAGTCGCCATTGCGTCTTCAGTTCGGTGAACTGCCGATAGCTCCTGGTAGCGCAAAAGCTTTCAAAGATCGTGTAAGTGCCGAGATCAAGGCATTCAAGGAGCGCTGGTCATGGATCATTGATCCCTTGGAAGTGGCTGTCGCACTTGAGGTCATCGTCCGTCCGAATCCGAACACTCCCTCCGCCGTCCTGCATGACCTCGATAACATCGTGCGCGATTACCTAATCCCAGGCATCGTACCGGGATTTGGCACCGTCTCAGACCCGTTATGGCTGGTCGATTGGGATTCGATAAAAGATGCTGGTTCAGATCCAAGTGATAGGGCCTGGTCTTTGTTCAGATCTGCCTCGCGCCCTCCTGCCAGCACGAAGGCAGGGGTCACTCGCTATGAGGTCTGGCGGCTGCCTGCAGTTGTCGGCCAACCGGGGATTCTGAGCGTTGCGTTGATTGCTGATAATGATGGCAGAGGGGATCTTCTTGACCAGATCCAGAAGCAAGTTGAGAAAAGTGTTAGCCGTGATGATGAACGAAGGTGGCCATACTGAAGCACACCTGGCTCTAGCAGGCCCCTATCCACGAATGATCCTTCGGTTCTGAAATGGAGTTGGATACCCAGCAACATTAGGCATTGGTGTTGGGTCTGCCAACAACCAAGTCGAAAACCAGATCAGGCCGTGGGCACTTGGGCGCTCCAACTGGTTGTTCGCCGGATCTCTACGCAGCGGCAAACGGGCGGCAGCAATCATGAGCTTGATCCAGTCAGCGCGCATGAATGGACACGATCCGTATGCGTATCTCAAAGATGTGCTGACGCGCCTGCCGGCGCAGCGTGCAAGTGAGATTGACCAACTGCTGCCGTATCAGTGGATGCGTGCCTGATGTGCGCAAGGTAAATTCCCTTTCATTTTCGGCAGGCCGTGTACGTTCAAGATGATTTAGAAGAAAGGATACTTATGGATATGGATAATGCTTTAGAGATAGAACTGGGCGATGAGAAAGTCATCGGACATCGCGACGGATGTGGTCACGAAACTAGAACCTTTCGCGGGTTCGTTAATGACCAAGAAGGTGCATACGCAGTTTACCTATGCACCTACACAGCGTCTCATCCCGAGTTCGGCGCTGACATGGCCGTAAGCATAGGAGGCTGGGGGACGGGCAATGATCCATCTCTCAAACAATGCGTTGCACTGGAGTGGCGTCAGAGTGAAACCGGGCCAGGCTGTCGGGTAATAGATGCTTCTAACTCCCGGTGGGGCGGTATTAACTTCCTTGGAAGTATGCTGAGTAGGGAGCAAGCCATTAACTCCTCTAAGGCGTTAGAGGCGTTTGCAATTACCGATGTGGTTTGGCAGAGAGACCAGCGTTTGGCGGCAGCGCTGGCCTAGGGCGGGGCGAAAAGGTTTGATTTGGCTATACATCGTCGCGCTGAAAGCTCTACTCCAGCAGAGCTAGACACGTCTTCGCAAACGCTCGGCGAGCGTGTTGACCAGACTATTAGTAGCAATCCGGGGGGGCGAGGTATGTTATGCAACCGCCTTCACAAGAGTTGAAAGTCTTTTTCAGAGCGTCCTTAGGTCAAATAGAACGCAAGTACGCGCTCATACATTGCTGAGTCCTGAGTGATCAGTAAAAGGCTAGGACAGGCGCCAAGCAGAGCGTGCGTTGGTTGCAAATCTTCAATTTGTGACCAGAACTCGTAGACCTTATCGCTCTCTCCGAAAGGTTCAAATGCAATAGCGCTACTAAATTTGGCTAACCTCGCCCTATCAGGTAAGCGCTCAAAGACATACCACTCATCAAAGCCCGGCGTGGGCAACTGACCGACATCCGTAATCATAGGACTGATAGCCAAGTCACCTACTCGTTGCCACCCGCAAGCGATCTCAGCAGCGCTAAGGTCATAGCGCCCGCTATCCGACCACGCGATTGCCACATAACGGCCCAGTACGAGCTGAGGAAGCTGGTGAATGACGTCGCCCAGGTTAACGTCGCATCCATTGTTCCAGTCGAGAGTGCTGTAGCCGGCGCGCGCCCCCGTGTGCAGTTCGGCTGTCATATATAATCCTTTAAGTATCAGCGATGGAGTAGGTGCGACGGCCTGTCGTTTGGCATGATATATGGTCTTTAGCGATCCCCACACCGTAAGCTTACGGGGAAAACTCTTGCACAGGTCAGCACGGCATCCATTGAAAGGGCAAGGTGACTTCGCCAGACGCTTACTCAGCAGGACTCTCCTGAGCAGGCGCGTCGGTATGTCTGCTGCTGTATTGGAGCAGAATACTAAGCTTTTCCCCACGCACACGATCAGGCGAGCTGAAGTCCTTCTCCTGGTAGTCTGATGGGCCAAATACTCGAAAATGCTCATCAGGTAGAAGTAAGGGCGCGTAGATAAAATCCTTACGTTGACCACACTCTTCAGGCAGCGGGATCACAAGCTGGTACTGGAAATTCCCATACTGGAATATGAACTGGTACCGGTATGCCGAGTCTTTGAACGCCTCCTTCATCTTGGCAACGATGCACGTGATCTTGTTCGGATTGACGCCTCCGCTAATCCCCCACTCGATGACCGGCACCGAGCCACTCAAGCCAGGCCTATGATCCTTCCTCAGAAGCCAGGGCTTCAGGTAATTGAATTGGCAATGGTCATCATCTGGCATCATGGCCAATGCCATTTTGATGAGCATCTTGTGAATGGCGGTCGGGTAGTACGGTTGACGCATCAAGGGGAGGCGGAGTTGATTTTTACCTTCGACCTCAAGGGCATCAATCCCACCTTCACCGCCGACACAGATGACCAGAGTGGATTGGTCGACAGCCGAAACCTCCAGGTCTGAGGCTTTGTACTTGGGAATACCATTGCGCCCTCGGGTTCGCTGAAGTGGCCGATGAGGATGGGTATAGGCTGCAAAGCTGTTTTCCAGATGATCCCCAAAATGGTGATTGCACTGATCGCACTCCAACTCATCGATAATGGTCTTGTTCCCCAGAAAAATGGGAATGGCATGCGACTCTTCACGGAAGGTAGTCGTGCTCTCATCTTTCCCGCAATAACGACAAATCTTCGGCTGCTTGTATCCGAGCTTGTGTTTCTGCTGGGAGGGAGAAAATACGGTAAATACATGGAGAACGTAGCGCTCGGTCAACGCGCCCCAGCGTTTTCCGTTGTACTCAATGAATTTTTCGATCACGCCACATGGCTCCACTGAAATGTGAGCAGTACCCTGCTGGGAGTCTTTCTCTTGAGGGTTGGCCGCACCTTAGGCGCACCGTCTGACGAGCTTGATGATACCGCCCTGCGGGCATCAGCAAGAGTCACGTCTGCGGCGAGGAAGAAGAAATTCAAGTATCTGGAGGTAATTATCTAATTTTGGGTGCTGCCTTCCAAGCTTTTCCACTGTGGACTGTCTCCAACAGTCCTTGCGTTGGTGCACATTGGGGCACAAGACCGCAGGATTTTCTAGAGCCAGGCTGATTTCTGCAATGAAACCCAGGCAGATTTGATGGCTGTATCCCCCTCGGATCCCACTCATAGTGGCAAAAAGCCCAGGCCGAGCTAGCATTTACCAAAAATCTGCCGTCTCAGAGCATCGCCAATTGAGGGAACCGGATTATGAGAAACACTTCAATAGCTACGCTATGTGCGTCCATGTCACTGTTCTATGGCTGTGCTAGTTTACCCAATGCAAGAATTGGTTATCACGAAACTCATACTACGGTAAAGGTAACTGCAACCAGAACGGTGGCGTGTAACGATCAAGACGGGGTACAGATTGTCACGGACGTTAGTCCATCTGCTTCTAATGCAGCATCAAGTGATCCAAAAGATTACCATGAAATAAACCTAAAGGATTTGGAGGGAGTGTTTTCTGACGCAAGTGTTAAAATAGAACGCACCGACGACGGTCGATTAAAGGGCTGGAACTCCTCAACCAACGGCCGGGGTGAGGAAATAATAAAGTCAGTTTTAAGTTTGACTTCCGTGCTCAGTGGAGGAGGCATCAAGTCTGCTGCAGCCCCTCAAGACGCATGCAGCCTGATCGCGAGATTCGGGAAAAATGGAACCCTCAGTCTTACTTACTCTGCCATTCTTGATCTTAATAAAGATGGGCCACAAGACTTAGTGGCAGATCCAGCAAGTAATCCTTATACCGCCGCGTTAGCACGGTCTCTCCCAACCTTAGCATCCGTGATTGTATCTTCTTCCAAGGCGAATGCTCCAATTATAAATTTGGACAAATCAGGTGAGATTCCTGTATTGCATGCCCGTCAGCCCGGGCAATTAAAATTCAAGGTAATAGATCCAGAAAGTGATCAAAACACCACATATTGGTCAGGCTCGGTATTGGTAGCTCAACTTGGTACACCATATGAAATTCCAATTCCAACCCCAAAAGCGTTCGGCAAGCTGACGTTAACGGCATCATTCAGTGAATCAGGCGCACTTAGTTCTCTTGAATACATTGATACGAATGGCTCAGCTTCACTTGTAAACTCGCTGTCGGCACTCGCAAAGTCAACCGCAAGTGATACAACGGCTGAGAATGTCACGCAGGCAAAAAACCAGGCTGATTTAATTCTACAGCAGCAAAGGCTGGTGCTGTGCAAGGCTTCTCCATCCAATTGTAAGTGAATGCCATAAGGCTCAGGAGGTGCTCAGCAATCAGCTTTCTGTAGCGCCCCCGGCCGAACATGCGTAACACATTCACTTCAACCCGTGGCCTTCGACACGTTGAACTTCTGAATAAACTTCACTTGGTCGTAGGTACGTATCGGTGGAGCAGCCAAGGAGCAAGTGATGCGTCAAGTGGTGTGTACCGATTGCCTTACCGAAAACTTCCTGCAGCATTACGCTTCCGGCAACGATGTCAGCGAGTGTGACTACTGCGACCGAGAGCTCCCTGTTATGGACATAGAAGAGCTGGTGAAACTCTGCGAGACAGCGATCAATGTGTCGTTCCGGGCTATCCAGCAACCTGGCTCTGTGATTCATCACGGTTACCCACCGATCGGTGAAAGTCTGTACGACGTCTTGGATCGCATGTTGGGTTCAGATGAGACACTTCTTTCTGACATCCATGAGCGCTTGCTCGACTCTTGGAGTTGTCCAGATGATGACGATCCTTGTTTCGAAGAGGAAACAGAGGCTTCGTCCGAGTTGACTATCGGTTGGCGGAAAATGGAGCACAGCTTGAAGTTTGAATCGCGGCTGGCAAATCCCTTGGTGGGGTCAATCCTGACAATGGTCTTCGACGGCATAGAAGATCTGCGCTCGATGGACGACCGGTCAGCCATTGTGATCGCAGGCCAAGGTTATCCAATCTCGTCATTCCAACGGGGTAGGGTGTTTCAGGATGAGCAGAGCATGGAGGAAGCGCTGACTCACCCTGAAAAGCATCTCGGCCCGGTACCAGGAGGCAAGGGATCTCCTGGCCGAATGAACGCCAAGGGAATTTCGGTTTTTTACGGCGCAACAGATGACCACACGGCAATTGCGGAGGTGCGCCCTCCGGTTGGCAGCATGGTAGTTACCGCGCGGTTCGACGTAATCCGGCCTCTGAGGCTTCTCAACCTGAACGACCTGGCTTTAATGCGTCCGCATCGGGGGTTAAGCTACTTCAATCCAATTCGCAGGAGCCTCACCGAACGCTGCGCGTTTCTGAAAGACTTACAGCGCCAGCTGACGATGCCAGTTATGCCGGACTCGGCGGAAAGCGGGTATCTGATCACGCAAGCTATTGCCGATTTCCTAGCAACTCATGAAAAGCTGAATCTCGACGGTATCTTATTTCCCTCTGTGCAGGTGCAACAGGATACGACACCGGGGCAAAACGTCATTCTTTTCCACAAGGCCAGTGGGGTAGAAAGGCTCGAGGACACACAAAAGGCTGAGTATGTGAGTCTCTGGGAGCCGGATGAAGATAGGTTGGTGTATTACCCAGAGTTCTGGGAAGCGGAACCTAAATACTCAGATCAATCCTCCCGGTATGTCCCTCTGGTACCTCCGCCGGAGCCAAGCCTGCGTCTAGCTCGAGACGGCATTGTGATTCACAAAATCCAGGGAGTCCGCTTCAGCACCGAGATCGACCAAGTCCACTATGTTCCTTGGTCGAAGGACAGGAGATACCATGGGTTTCGATAGCGTGGCTGGTTCATAACGAGAGCTCGGATCTTATAAGGGTTCTCGAAACCCATCGGAGTTTGGCTGGCTATTACCAGCCGTACCGTTCATCGGCGATACCTATATATTGGGTTAGGCACATATTGAAAGTACTACATATTGGGCTAGATTGTGTTTGAGAGCCTATATCTGGTGTTGCTATGAACGAAGCCCTTATCGAGAAAGCAGCGACCGATCTGCTAATGCAGATTTACCGTGATCGCCGGTACCTGTGGCCAGATCAAGATATTCCGCCGATGATTATGCGCAGCCCCAGGATCGCTGCCATGGTCTGCGGCTACGACTATCATGAGCATCCTACCCTGGGAGACACCCAGTTCAACCGGCACAACACCGGTACTCGTATCGCGGGCCTGATTGACCGTCAATCGAACAAGATCGCCGTCGCCACTGAGTTTGGTGACAAAGTCCAGCTCTTCACCGGCGCGCATGAGATCGGCCATCTTGTGCTCCACGAAGACACTGTCATGCACCGCGACCGCGCTTTTGACGGCAGTCATCTGCAAACACCACGTGCACCTGCAGAGAGACAAGCCGATCGCTTCGCCGCCTGCTTCCTCATGCCTCAAAAGCTGGTGAGGGAACGGTTCGAGTTCATGTTCTGTTGCAAGGGGCAATTGCGCTTCAGTGACGTGATTGCCTATCACCTCGACCCCAACAATCCGGATCGGCTTCTCTACTCCCCGAAAGAGTCGGGAGAACGTGAGCTGGCGCTGGCGCGATGCACCCGATTTAACAACCAGCACCTAGTGTCACTGGCCCAGCAATTCGGTGTCTCGGACTCGGCGATGGCCATCCGGCTCAAGGAGCTGGAGTTGGTGCGGTGGCCTTAGAGCGGGCAGGGCGTTCTGGCTATACCTGGAGCGCGCAGTCGGCGGGAGTTGTTGGATCGCCCAGAGAGGCACACTGTTCTGGGTAAATAAAAAGGGGCCTTCACGAGGCCCCTAATCTTTGCTTCTGAAGGGTTACTTAGCTAACCAGCTCTCGACTTCGTCGGCACCATGCTGGCTTTTCCACTCTTTCAAGGTCTTGTGGTTACCACCCTTGGTCTCGACGCGCTCGCCTGTATGTGGGTTCTTGTAGACCTTAAGCTGACGGGGCTTGCGGGTGGACTTTTCAGCCACAGCGGCTGGTGCACGTCGACTGACAGATTGTGGGTCAAGAATGGCTATGATATCGCGCAGGCTGTAGCCGTACTCCGAGAGCAGGCTACGGAGCTTTTGTTCAAATTCGATTTCGCGCTTCAGGCCATCATCGTTTTTGAGGGTCTCAAGTTCGGCAAGCTGAGCAGCCAGTTGTTGCTCCAACTTACGGAATTCGGCGAGTCTGGACATTTGATGCTCCTGTATATGGTGCGTCGAGTATAGGGGTGGGGCTACAGGCCATCAATGCGCAGGTTCAAGCCGATGCCTGAGGCCAAAGAGCAAAGATCAAAGAGCAAAGAGCAAAGAGCAAAGAGTCGAACATCATCCGAGTATGGCCATTGATGCGAGCTTGCGAAACCAAGGTAGTCTGCGAGTGAGAACTACAGCCTCCTAGATGCGAGGCGTGAGGCTTGTTCTTCCAGCTTCGAGATCTATGACCACTACATCAATCCGAGATCGCAACGCTTCCGGAAGGCACTCTATCAAGGCTAGCCGCATGGCCTCAGGCGTACGGGGGGTAGGGACGCCCGAGGGCGGAACCTGCAGTCTTTTTCCCGTGTTGGACGGTAGTTCCCCAAACCAGAACACCAGGTAAATCCCGCAGCCATGCGAACGCCAATCAATCAGATAGCGATCATGCAATTGGTGGGTTGCACCCTGCCAAACCTCGTCATGCCACTGGCACTTGATCTCAATTGGAATCTGAAAGTCACCGCAGGCGAACGCGAGATCCACTCGCTTGGATTTGGGCATGTCAGCTTCTGTGAGCTCCCTGATACCGAACTGCTCCAGCTCTCGGCTGATGAGCATGGCAAAGCGGTCTCTGCAGATGTTCTCAACGTAGGGCACACCGTTGTCGCCCCAGAACACGCTTACCCGATCCAGGTCATCACCCAACAATTTTTTCTGAATCACGGAAAGCTCATCGAGCACCAGTGCTCTGAGGTCTACCATGTTCGTCGGCGGCCCCTCACGGAGCAGCGCACTTAAGGCACCTGGCTGAAGGGGGGCGAAGTCTTCCTCTGCACGCTTCTGTCGCTGCTCGGCCGCCATATGTAGAAGATCCAGGGTGTAGCTGTCTTCCGGCTCTGCAATCAGCTCCTGCAGGGCTTCAATTGCCTCGATCGAAGTATCGTCTGCGAGCCGCTGGATCATTGATCGAACGAAACTGGCAGCCTCAAAAGGAGATTTGCTTCCGTCACTCACCCACGGCCTGTTCTGGCGCGGCCAGGATCCTCGAAAATTGGATACGATCCATTTGACTTGAGCGGTATCGAGTACACGCTTTTGCCCTCGGCGCTCTCCGGGTACAAGCCTGATGATGGGCCAAATGAAATCCGGATCGTCTTTGCCAATTACCGCAAGAGCCTCCCTGGATTCATTAAAGCTGACCAGAAAATCTACGGCCCGCCACATGAGCATCCGACTGACGGAGCTGAATTCAACGTCCGAGTAAAGCTTCGCGATCGCGCCCATTTCGTGCAGATGTTCTGGTGCGACCAAGAGATGGATCATCCTGTTCTCAACCGATTCTCCCATCACGAGTTGGTCGCTGAGCCAGGCGGCAGAAAGGAGAGCAGCGGTTGCATGCCACTGGGGTTGAGAGAAGATTGCATTCATTGCTGAGATTTGTGGTTTGCCAGCCTTGATGCAGGGCTCAAGGCAAAGCCAAGCGAAGTCATAACGACTCAGGGTGTCTCGCCTTGGCAAGTCATGGTTGCCAAATAACTCGTTTTCGAGAGCTTCGCACAGGGACGAAAGGTCGTTGGGAAGAAGCGTTATCTGATTGTGCAAGCAAGCAATCAAAGCGGATAGGAGAACGGGTGATTGGATGTCTGAGAAGCCTTCACCCGCGCGCAGCCTGGCCAGTAAGCCGGCAACCATAGGTAGAGAGTAGTTCCACATCTTCTCCTCAGCAGGACTGTGAGCCACATCATGGGGAGACGGCAGGTCATCGCGGTGTAGCACGGCTTCAAAGCCTACAATGGCATCGTCGGCAAACTCGGCACCAAGCCACGCCGTGAGGGCCTCAACTGAGTTAAGGTGCACGTCGTAAACGCCGTGGTGGCCCAGGTAGTAACTGGCCGCAAGGAGTATCTCCCGCAGATCGCCATTTCGCAGAGATGAACGGTGCTGAAGATAGTGGTCGCGATCGGCTTCATACTGAACGCGGAGCGCTTCTATTCGCTTCGCCTGCCTCAACTCTCTTTGAATCGCATGTTCGGATTTGCCTGGATTTTCCAGCGTGTAGACATAGGCCTCCAGCTCAGGGTCATCTCGTTGGAATTTTCGGCTGACAGCTCGAACATCAGGGTCAAACGTGCGATTTCTACACGCTATCAACATCAAATCACGCCATTGCGCCCGGGCTTTCTCATCCTGAGTGCTAAAGAGAGCCAGTCGCTCCAGAAAAAAGAGCAAGTCGGACTTGCGGCTTGCAAGCCCCAAAAGGCGATCCTCCAGATCACAATTCTGTGACCAGACGGAGCTGGCAGATTCCTGATCATGCAGCACATACTGCTGGACGGCATGCCTGAGATCGTCGGCATTGTCGAGATGGGCGTTGAGTGTTTTCCTCTCAGGTACATCATAAAGGTCAAGCCGGTGGATAGCGCCTAGCCAGTTCCAGAGAAGCGCGGCATCTTCTGGGCAGTCGGTGAGTACGTTTTCAGTGATGACGCGGCTGATAAGAAGCGCGATAAGACCGACCAAGTAGCTTGGTGGCTCAGTTTCACTAAAGTCGACCGGAACGCATTGCTCGGTGAGCAGGCTCAGCAGCTTTGGAATCCTACTGAGAGCCAGTTTTTGGCTAAAAGGTAGCCAGTAGACTCCGCCAGATGTCCTTGAGGATGCTCTAGGTAGCGAGCAGACATACAGCCCTGAGCATGCCAGGATATTCATGGCCAGAAGCTCATCGCTTACGTCAAAATCATTCGCCTCGATGACGAACAGCGCAAGCTCGAACGACACGTCAGTATACGACTGATGTAATCGATCAATCATGCTCTGCCGGCGTGCCCGGTCACAGGAAGGCAGCAGAGCCTGTACAGCATGCTTGCGCTCTGAAAAAGCATGTCGATCCGAAAACACCACACCGTCAAGAGCGTCTTCGAGCGACCTGGCCAACGGAGTGCCCGTGAGACCCTCGATCAGAAGGGCCCTTAAGTGAACATTGCTGTCCGGCGATGTAATGATCGTCTCGATTTTGCTTACCAAGTGATCATGCATCAGGCCACTGGCCTTATGACTGCCCCAATCCTGGGATCTAAAAAATGGATCTGTTTGCGACAGGGATGTAAGCGCGTCGAGCATGCTTTGAGCTTGCTCTGCAGTGAGGTTCGCCGTCTCGCCATACCGCAACACGCCATATGGATCGGCTGCAATCACCGCAGATGACATAGCTTGGCTGTGGTAAGACAACCACGCGTGCAGGCCTCGCAAACTCGCAGGCACACTGCCGCCGGTGCGAAACTGAGCGAGCACTCTCTTCTGTGCTTGAGTGGTTATTGCGACCTTTGACAGCCATCGAGCCCCGAGAAACTCTGCAACCACGCGGTGTATGGGCTTTGCCCGTTCCGGGCCAACAGTCTGGAACAGTTTTGAGGAAAAAACTGCTTGTGCGGCTTCCGCCTCGGGCAGCTCGCTGAGCTCTGCAAGCCTGACATCCCCTACTACGAGATGATTAGGGCCGGAGCGACTGATCGCGTCCCCGCTCGCGAGTAGCAATCCCGCGCAGAGAGCCCCAGCGGCCGAAAGCGCTTGTTCTTCAGAAAGAAGGCCAAGCGCGCCGTCAATACGGTGAGGGTCATGCTCAGGCCAGAGTAGAGTGCACACCCGTTCGAAGAGGCCCGCACGTGTAGCAGGGAGAGTCCTGTCAGCAACAGCGACTTTGCCAATGAGGCTAAGAGTCAGAGGATTATGGTAGAGCTCGGCAATCCCTTGATCCTCAAGGTGATCAAGGACATGATCCACATCGAGTTCTGGGTAGAGCTGGCGCATGAAAGCAAAGGCATCAAACCTCGTAAACGCTTCGATGGTTAGGATGCTGGGGGCTGAGCCATAAATTTGCGCTAGGTTCACAACATTGCGTGACTGCCATTCTCTCGACCTGCAGCAAAGGATGAAGTCGGGATGCCCGGCATCCTCAAGCTTCCCTAACACCATATCCACAGCATCGCTATCCCGCCGCGCCATGGCTTCGTCGAGCCCATCTATCAACAGAGGTTTACCAGGAAAATGAAAACGCCCCGGGTTGCCGCTGGCGATGAACCGTTGCGCGCTGATTGGCCGGACGTCTAAGCGCCGTCCTAATTCCTCAATCAGCTGGCTTTTACCCATGCCCGGTTCCCCCAATATGACCTTGGGGCCTGCAATGGCAAGGAGACCATCCTCATCAACGATGGCTAGACAGCCAGATGATTCGTTGTTTTCAAGACGCAGATGGCGAGAAAAATACCGCTCGATTGTCACGTTTGAACAGCTCCATGCTTGCCCGGCGGCGCTCGACGTCGGCGGATGCGTAGAGAGCATCATAACTTCCGTTTGACGGGAAATCAGCTTTGAACTCGAAGGGTAGGGGGAACTAAAGTTAGCCGCTATGCCGTTGCCTGCAACGCTGTCCAGGACAACCGGAGCGCGCAGCCCGGGAAGCCTGGAGGGCATTAAACGTTTCCGTGCGTAGAGGGCATCCAGGTGTACATAACAGCAGGTGCATGATCACAAACTTGAAGATCAGTCCTTGGTCGCAGGTATTCGCCAGAGCGGAACCAACTGGGATAGTTCCAGCCCCGAGATCTGAACCTATCCATGCGCGCGTCCGAAAGCCCTGAAGATTGGGATAGAATTGCGCCTATTTGGGTGTAGGAATCGTGTATGTTTTTGGAATGGACGCCATCTAGGTTAGGGCGCTTACTGACTAGATCAGCCAACTGGCGTCTCCTCGTCGAAAGCGATCGTCTTGTCGTGGCCGTCGGTGGGGAGCAATACCACATAGCACCAGAAACGCTCCCAAGCTTTGAAATCAAAAGCCGCATGCTCTGGTCGGAACTGGTGTGGCCTGCAAGCACCGGCGTGCGCTTTGGTGGACTCTCGAACCTACGCGCTCCAGCTCTGCACCGTGCACTGAACGATCTCCTCAAACGATCCCGCTGCCAACGCTTCGATTCCTACTACGCCAAGCTGTCCCGGTGGCTCGCAGAGGCTGACCATGCCTTAGCAACCGCTGATCAAAAGCACCGCTGGCTTACCTATGAAAACCAGCAAGCATTACTGGGTAGCAAACCAAGCCTGGAGTTGAGCGTAGCGGCGCTAAAAGAGCTACTTGACACCCCAGAGGTGAGGGCCCATCTGAATGATGGGTATGCCCAAGCTGAGCTCGATATCGAACGGTGGACGTCTGATTGGGCGAGTGGACTTGCCCCTATCAAGCCGGACACCAACTCCCCGTTAAATTGATGCTGCTGCCAAGCGCCTAAACTCTCTTGGTGACCGATATTTCAGCGCGCTGTGCGGATGCTGCTCGTTGTAATGCTCGAAG